>Ga0228700_1000011_pt1 | contig 225598 bp, 184 predicted proteins | sample McNCre317_Aug_MG_FD_178019 | JGI IMG/M metagenome (GOLD analysis project Ga0228700, IMG submission 178019) | Freshwater microbial communities from McNutts Creek, Athens, Georgia, United States - 3-17_Aug_MG | ecosystem: Environmental > Aquatic > Freshwater > Creek | place: USA: Georgia...
CCCATCTCAGTACATCTCGTACTCTTTTTATTTCGGAGCCCACATTGAATAATCAATGGTTCTCAAAAGTCGCTGTTTGGTTGGTCATCGCTTTGGTGATGTTCACCGTGTTCAAACAGTTTGAAACTCGTCCCGGCGCAGGCTCTGGCTACCTTGGCTACTCGGACTTCCTCGAAGAAGTTCGCGCCAAGCGCATCAAAACCGCCACCATCCAAGAAGGTCAAGGCGGCACAGAAATTACCGCTGTCACCAACGACGAGCGCAAGATTCGCACAACAGCGACTTACCTCGACCGTGGTTTGGTGGGCGACCTCATTGCCAATGGCGTGAAGTTTGACGTCAAGCCCCGCGAAGAAGGCTCGCTCCTCATGACCTTGTTGGTCAGCTGGGGCCCCATGCTCCTGTTGATTGGCGTGTGGGTGTACTTCATGCGCCAGATGCAAGGCGGCGGCAAGGGCGGCGCATTCAGCTTCGGCAAGAGCAAAGCCCGCATGCTGGATGAGAACAACAACCAAGTGACGTTTGCTGACGTGGCCGGTTGCGATGAAGCCAAAGAAGAAGTGAAAGAGGTGGTGGACTTTTTGAAAGACCCACAACGCTTCCAAAAACTGGGTGGTCGTATTCCACGCGGTTTGCTCTTGGTCGGCCCTCCCGGTACCGGTAAAACATTGTTGGCCAAAGGCATTGCTGGCGAAGCCAAAGTGCCGTTCTTCAGCATCTCTGGTTCAGACTTCGTTGAAATGTTTGTGGGCGTGGGCGCGGCCCGCGTACGCGACATGTTTGAGAACGCCAAAAAGAATGCACCTTGCATCATCTTCATTGACGAGATTGATGCTGTGGGCCGCCAACGTGGCGCCGGTGTGGGCGGTGGTAACGACGAACGCGAACAAACCTTGAACCAAATGTTGGTCGAGATGGATGGTTTCGAAACCAACCTCGGCGTCATCGTGGTGGCTGCGACCAACCGCCCCGACATTTTGGATGCCGCACTGTTGCGCCCCGGTCGCTTTGACCGTCAGGTGTACGTCACATTGCCGGACATCCGTGGTCGTGAACAAATCTTGAACGTGCACATGCGCAAAGTGCCAATTGCTCAAGACGTCAACGCCAGCATCATCGCCCGTGGTACACCCGGCATGAGCGGTGCTGATTTGGCCAACCTGTGTAACGAAGCTGCCTTGATGGCTGCGCGTCGCAACGCGCGCGTGGTGGAGATGCAAGACTTTGAAAAGGCCAAAGACAAAATCTTGATGGGCCCTGAGCGCAAGAGCATGGTCATGCCAGAAGAAGAGCGCCGCAACACGGCGTATCACGAGTCTGGCCACGCTTTGATTGGCAAGTTGTTGCCCAAGTGTGACCCTGTGCACAAAGTCACCATCATCCCGCGTGGTCGTGCTTTGGGCGTGACCATGAGCCTGCCTGAAAAAGACCGCTACAGCTACGACCGTGAATACATGCTCAACCAAATCAGCATGTTGTTTGGTGGCCGTATTGCTGAAGAAGTGTTCATGAACCAAATGACCACAGGCGCGAGCAACGACTTTGAGCGTGCCACATCTATCGCACGTGACATGGTGACGCGCTACGGTATGACCGAGGCCTTAGGCCCCATGGTTTATGCAGAGAACGAAGGCGAAGTGTTCTTGGGCCGCTCGGTCACCAAGACCACGAGCATGTCTGAAGCCACCATGCAAAAGGTGGACGTTGAAGTGCGCCGCATCATCGACATGCAGTACAACTTGGCCCGTCGCTTGATTGAAGACAACTCAGACAAGATGCACACCATGGCCAAGGCTTTGCTCGAATGGGAAACCATCGACAAAGAGCAAATCGACGACATCATGGAAGGCCGTCAGCCACGTCCACCGAAAGATTGGACACCACGCACCCCTTCGGGCGGTGACAGCGGTGGCGGCACCCCAGCGGTGCAAGCAGACCCATCACCCAGCGCTGCTTAAGCGATTGGGTTGAACCAAGAACGGGGCGCAAGCCCCGTTTTTCATGGAGCATTTATGTTTTGGCAAACCACACGTTTTCGCATTGACCTCAGCCAGCCGCAGGTGATGGGCATTGTCAATGTCACGCCCGATTCTTTCTCGGACGGTGGCCAGCATGCCAACACGCGTGCGGCTTTGGCGCATTGCGAACAGTTGCTCAAAGACGGCGCGCATATTTTGGACATTGGTGGCGAGTCCACCCGTCCTGGCGCGCCGGCTGTGTCACTCGACGATGAGTTGGCGAGGGTGCTGCCCGTGGTGCGCGAAGCGGTGCGTTGGAATGTGCCGATTTCGATTGATACCTATAAAGCGGGCGTGATGCAAGCCGTGTTGGATGCAGGCGCAGACATCATCAACGATGTGTGGGCACTGCGTCAGGCTGGTGCGCAGCAGGTGGTGGCTGCGCATGCCCAGTGCGGCGTGTGCTTGATGCACATGCACGGTGAACCTCAAACCATGCAGACCTTGCCAATGCAAGGCAGTTCAATTCAGCCTGTCGCTGAGTTCTTGAAAAATCAGGCGCAAGCTTTGCAAGTCTTGGGCGTGGCGCACGACCGCGTCGCACTAGACCCCGGCGTGGGCTTTGGCAAAACCGTGGCGCAAAATTTTGAACTGCTCGCGCATCAAAACTTGTTGCTGGCTTTGGGCTATCCCTTGCTTGTGGGCTGGTCACGCAAATCATCCATTGGTGCCGTCACGGGTTGTGCGGTGGGCGAACGCATGGTGCCTAGCGTGGCCGCTGCACTCTTGGCGGTGGAGCGTGGTGCACATATTGTGCGTGTGCATGATGTGGCGCAAACTGTGCAGGCGCTACATGTTTGGCAAGCCGCTCAAGTTTGAGACAATGGACTCAAATTGATAGCAAAAAAATAACGACCAAGGCACAACAACATGACACGCAAATATTTCGGCACAGACGGCATTCGCGGCACAGTGGGCCAAGCCCCTATTACCCCAGACTTTGTGCTGCGTTTGGCCCACGCCGTTGGCCGTGTGCTCAAACAAACCGAAGCACATCCCACGGTGTTGATTGGCAAAGACACCCGTATCTCTGGTTATATGTTGGAGTCGGCCTTAGAGTCTGGCTTTAACTCGGCGGGTGTCAATGTGGTGTTGCTCGGGCCTTTGCCCACGCCTGGTGTTGCCTATCTCACACGCGCACAGCGCGCGAGCCTAGGCGTGGTCATCAGTGCCAGCCACAACCCGTTTGCAGACAACGGCATCAAGTTCTTCAGTGCGCAAGGTAACAAGCTCAGTGACGCATGGGAGCTGGCCGTTGAAGCTGCATTGGACGAAGCACCCGTGTGGGCGGACTCTGCCAACCTCGGCAAGACCAAACGTTTGGACGATGCAGCGGGTCGCTACATCGAATTTTGTAAGAGCACTTTTTCGAACGACCTCACGCTCAAGGGTTTGAAAATTGTGGTCGATGCGGCGCATGGTGCGGCGTATCACATTGCCCCCAAAGTTTTCCACGAGTTAGGTGCAGAGGTGATTGCCATTGGTTGTAGCCCTGATGGGTTGAACATCAACCACGAGGTAGGTGCCACGCACCCTGAGGCGTTGGTGCAGGCGGTCAAAGCCAACCATGCTGATTTCGGCGTTGCGCTTGATGGCGATGCGGACCGCTTGCAAATGGTCGATGCCCAAGGCCGCTTGTACAACGGCGACGAACTCCTTTACTTAATGGCCGATGACCGCTTGGCGAATGACGAAGTGCTGCCTGGTGTGGTGGGCACCCTGATGACCAACATGGCCGTTGAAGTTGCCTTGAAAAAACGTGGTGTGCAGTTTGTGCGCGCCAAAGTGGGTGACCGCTATGTGTTGGAAGAGCTAGCCAAACACCAATGGATTTTGGGGGGCGAAGGCTCAGGCCATTTGTTGGCCTTGGACAAGCACACCACCGGCGATGGCTTGGTGAGTGCTTTGCAGATTTTGCAAACCTGCGTGCGCAGTGGCCGTGCGATGGCGGATTTGCTCAAGGATGTGACGCTGTTCCCGCAAACCCTCATCAACGTGCGTTTGCGCCCCGGCCAAGACTGGCAATCGAATGTCCGTATGAAAGAAGAAGTGCAAAAGGCCGAGGCCGAGTTGGGCGATACAGGCCGCGTGCTGATTCGCGCCAGTGGCACCGAGCCCTTGGTACGTGTCATGGTCGAAGCGCGTGATGAAGCGCAAGCCCATGCTTGCGCCAAGCGCATCGCTGACACCTTGTCAGCTTAAGGCGTAGGCAAGATATCGAGCACCAGCTCTGGCGGACGACACAAGCGTGTGCCTTTGGGCGTGATGACGATGGGGCGGTTAATTAACACAGGGTGGGCCAGCATGGCGTCCATCAACGCGTCTTCTGTGAGACTGGGGTTGTCTAGGCCCAGCTCGGCATAAACAACTTCTTTGCTGCGCATCAATGCACGTGCAGAGCCGCCCGTGGCTTGGATGATGGCTTGCAACTCTGGGCGCGTGGGCGGTGTTTCTAAATATAAAACGACCTCGGGCTCATACCCATGTTCGCGAATCAGTGCAAACGCGTTGCGTGAGTTGCTGCAGCTTGGGTTGTGGTAAATCTTGATGTCGTTGTGCATGGTTTTTTTTCACTCAATCGCTGGTGTGTGAGTCTTTGGCTGACGATAGGCGGCACGCCACAACACGGGTAATAAAACAGCGACGGTGACATACAACGCCAAGCTGCCTGTTTGCCAAAACGCAATGGGTGATTGCGGTGCCAGCCATGGCAACCCCGACAAATCAATGTCCGCACCATAGGCCACCACGTAGCCGCCAGCCAAGCCTAAGCCCCACAGCAAGACGGTGTAAGTGATAAGGGGCAACACGGTGATGCCATAGCAACGCAGCGTGAACACGGTAAAGACTTGAACCGCATCGGCCACGTGGTAAATCATGAGCCACAACAACAAGGTGGCGGCCAGTGTTGCGACCTCGGGCGATTGTGTGTAGAGGCTGGCAATGGCCTCACGCTGCCAACCGATCAAGGCGGCCAAGCCCATGCTGAGCAGCACAATCAAACCGAGGCCTGTGCGCAAAGCGTGTCGCGCGCGATGTATGTGTCCTGCGCCAATCCAATAGCTCACACGTGAGCTGCTGGCAATTGAGAGCGAGAGGGGAACCATGTAAAGCACAGCGGTCATGTTTGACACAATTTGATGGCTCGCTGTGGCCACCACGCCCAAGCGTGCAATGAACAAAGACATCAGGGTGAACGATGTGACTTCTACGCCAATTGCCAGCCCACTGGGCAAGCCCAGTCGCACAAAGCGAAGCAGGGTGGTTGCGTGAGGTTTCTCCATGGGTGCCCAGATGCGGTAGGGCTTGTAGAAGTCTTGGGTGCGCAGCAACCACAAGGCCAGGCCCAGCATCATCAGCATCACGGCCAAGGTGGCCCATGCGCATCCGGCTAAACCCAGCGGTGGCAAAACGCCGGGAATGCCCAAAACCAGGGCAATCGACAAGGGCACTTTCACGGCCAAGGCCCCCACCTGCACCCAAGTCACCAATTTGGGTTTGCCCAAGCTTTGATTCAAGGTGCTGTACATGCGAAATAGCAAGGAGGCTGGTAGTCCAAAGGCCACGATGTTGAGGTAGCCGCGGACCTCTTCTTGCAAATCAGATGGCACTTGCGTCCAGTTGAGCAAAGGCCCCGGACAAAACAAAGCCCACATGCCAATCGCCGCAGTGAAGGCACACAGGTACAGCGCCTGCCGTACGGATCGGCCGACTTCTGCATGCCGTTGTGCACCGTGTAATTCAGCCCACACAGGCAACAAGGCTTGCAGCATGCCCATGAGGGAAATGTGAACGGTCACGTAAGTCGCGGCGGCCACCGCAAGCGCTGCCAACGCGGTGTCTGCGAAATGGCCGGCCACCAAGGTGTCTGTGATGCTGAAGGCCATGACAGCCAGCTGACCGACCATCACGGTGCCAGCGTGCCGCATGATGGTGGCGCGTTCGGTGCTCATCGCGCTATCACGGTTGACGGCGGTGATACAGCGTCACATTTTCTTTTTTATCCGCAGGACGTCGGATGGTTCGCACTCGGCTCCATTCATTCAGTCGAACCACTTGTGCGAGCTCGGGGCGCAAATCGTTGTCAACCACCAACCATGGGCAGGTGCGTTGTTGTTCAACGGTGGCCATGTCTACCGGTTTCACATCAAAGCCACCGTGGTAGTGAAAGGCAGACATCTGGCTCACATCCAAACCATAACTGAGCAAGCAAACGCCCCGTGTGTCGCGCGTATCTTGCTTGGCCATCACGCTTTGAATTTGTTGTACCCAAGGTTTGTAGCTCATCGCAAAATCTAAAAGCGGCAGCCATAGGGTGAGCAGCAGTAGCCAACATAAGGCTGCACCACCCGCAGGCAGCACCAAACTCTTCCACAAAGCATGGCGATGTTTGGCGGTGCGCCAGATCACCAACCAACCCCACACCGCGGTTGCGGCGAGTGCAATGACAAAGTGAATTCCATCGAAACTGGGTTCAAACCCAGGAACCAAGCGTGCGACGTTGGCTGCAGGTTTAGCGGGCCAACCGGTTTGCATGGCAATCCAGATGATCCAAATGATCAGTGCAGAACCCGAGAAAAATAGCAACGTGAACCAGTCAATCAAGGCGGCCACACTGCGCCTCAAGGTGGGCAAGGCAAAAGCAGCCAGGGTGGCGAAGGCGGGAAGTGCCAGCAACAAAGTTCGACTAGACGAGTGCGTCAACAACGCCGTGCTGACCGTGAGCGCTGTCAACCACATCGGCAAAACCAAATGACGGCTCCAGTGCATCGAGGTCCATTGGTGACGCCATCGCCATAGCGTCCACAAAGCCAGCGGCCAAGCAGGCCAAGTGAACCAAACCAACAGTCGTCCCAAGTTACGCCAAGCTTGTAGATCGTTGTGCAAGGGTAGCAAGCGCCAGCGCCAAACATCTAGCGTGGTGGCCAACGCGGCGACTGCGAAACCAATGAGCAAAAGCCAGAGGGCATGTCGACGCGCGGTTGGCGTCGATGTGCTTTGCCTGTCTAGCAAGCAAAGAAGTCCGCTGCCGACTGCCATCAAGACGGCAAAACTAGGCGCACCGCTCAGGCATAAGCCCAATAGACCGAGCATCAAGGCTGTCAAGCTGTAGCGTGGGTGATAGGGCAAAGCGGCCACACCATAGAAGGCGCAGCTAACAAACGCCAGCTGCATCAAAATGGGGCTGGCTTCGTGCGATAGCAATGCCAAGCCTAGGCATGCGATGAGCGCGAGGACTGCGCCATCTGCGATGGTGCGTGCATAGTCTTTGGGCTTTGCTTCACCGCCAAAAGCAAACGGCACAGGCTGAGCCTGTGGGCTCAAGGCCAAGTAATACACCCCATGCCAAGTGCTGGCCAACGTGAGGACTAAGAGGGGGGCAAACGCGAGTCGTACAGCCAACCCTGCAGAGATCCAGCTCGGTGCCCATTGAATGGCCCAAGCGCCTAGCCAATAAGGCAGCAAGGCGTCTAGTTCGGGTAACTTTCCCCAAACGTTGGGATTTAACCAGTCGCTGTTACCTTCAGCGAGCGCCAGCATGTGACTGAGTGTGTTGAACTCATTGCCTTTCCAAGGTTCGCGGCCAAACAAGCCGGGCAGCACATAGGCGGCGCAGAACAGCCATAAGGCGATACGCGGCAGGCGTCGCACGGCACTTTGAGGAACGATGGCGGGTGTAGGTTGAGTCACAGCTTTGAAATAAAAAAGGCAGCGCGGAGGGCCGGGCTGCCTTTTGAGAAGTGAGCGTGTTGCTTACTTGGCGGCAGTTTTGCCGTACTTGTTGCGGAAGCGCTCGACGCGGCCGCCCATGTTGTCCACAGATTTTTGTGTGCCTGTATAGAAGGGGTGTGACTCGCTGGTGGTATCCAGCTTGTACAACGGCAGTTCGCGGCCGTCTTCCATCTTGATCATTTCTTTTGTGCTGGCGCATGAGCGTGTCACAAATTTGAAACCGTTAGACATGTCCATGAAACAGATTTCACGGTAGTTAGGGTGAATGCCTTCTTTCATCGCTTTTCCTTGAGCAGCTGCGGTAGCCACGCCGACCTATTTCGACACACTTTCCGCAAAACGCGTCATTATGCCACGAAAGGAAGGCCTTTTATCGCAAAACGCCCAAGGCAAATGGCAAGCTCAGCATGCCTAACACGGTAGACAAGGTGACCAAACCCGCCACAAAAGCCCCGTTGTAGCCCATGCGGGCTGCCAGCACATAGCAGCTCGACGCGGTAGGGAGTGCCGAGAAGGCCAGCAGAACGCTGGTTTGGGTCTTGTCTAGCTCAAACATGACTGCCAGCCAACAAGCCAGCAAAGGGGTGAGCAAATGGCGCACGGTCAAAAGGGAGATGGCCAAACTTTTGGCTTTCATCAAGTGGCCAAATTGCATGCCTGCACCCGCAGCCATCAAACCCAAAGCCAGTGACGCAGCGCCAATGCGTTGCAGTGTCGGTTCGGTCCAGCTTGGGATGTGCAGGCCCACCATATTGGCCAGCAGTCCCAACCCGGTCGCCAAAATCAAGGGGTTGCGAATCAGTTCTCGCCCAAAGCTGCGTTGGGCGTGGCGTGCCATGGGCCACACGGCGGCGACGTTGAACAACGGCACACACACGCCAATCAACACCGCAATCAACAACAAGGCCTGCGGACCTGCAATGCGCTCAGCCAAAGCCAGTGCGATGAAAGAGTTGAAGCGAAAAGCGACTTGCGCACTGGCTGCGTGCAAGCGTGTGTCAATGTGCTTGCGCAAAAACGGCAGTTTCGGGATGGCATAAGACAGGCCAATGCTGCTGAGCCCCAACACCAAGCCCGCCATGATGAGGTGGGAGGCCGCTTGCAAATCCAAGGGCGTGCGCACGATGGAGTGAAACAGCAAGACAGGGAATAGAAAGAAATAAACCAGGCTCTCAACCTGCGCCCATACGGTGCGATTGAGTGCGGTGTATTTGCAGACTAAATAACCGCAAAGGATGAGCGAGAAGTCAGGAAAGAGGAGTTGGGCGTAATTCACGCGACAGAGAATAACCGCACTTGAATTCTGGCGTTTTCTTAAACCGTTTAGGATTGAACGACAGGTCTTTTGATTGAATCGTGATTAGGAGAAATATCCATGCACCGTCGTCATTGTTTTGCGCTGTCTCTTTTGGCCATGGCTGGTTCTGCCTTTGCGCAAGGTTTTCCAAACAAAGCGATTCAATTACAAGTGCCGTTTGCACCGGGCGGTACGACGGACATCATTGCCCGCACCATTGCCGACCCGTTGGGTAAAGCGCTTGGGCAAACCGTGGTGGTGGTCAACAAAGCCGGTGGGGGTGGCGTGGTCGGTGCGAATGAAACAGCCAAAGCGGCGCCAGACGGGTATTCGCTGGGCATGGCCACCGTGTCCACAACAGCGGCCAATCCTGCCATCAACACCAAAATTCCCTACAACCCGCTCACGGATTTTTCGCCCATCATCAACGTGGCGGCAACGCCCAACATCATTGCGGTGCACCCAAGTTTTCCGGCCACGGATTACAAAGGTTTTGTGGCCGAAGTCAAACGCTCGCCAGGCAAGTATTCGTATTCCTCGTCCGGCACAGGTGGCATTGGCCACTTGCAGATGGAGTTGTACAAAAACTTGAGCAGCACCTTTGTGACGCACATCCCTTACCGTGGTGCGGGCCCCGCTTTGAACGACACAGTCGCCGGTCAAGTGCCGATGATTTTTGATAACTTGCCATCGGCCTTGCCCTTCATCAAAGACAACCGTTTGGTGCCCATCGTGGTTGCCGCACCGCAACGTTTGGCCGTGTTGCCCAATGTGCCCACGTTCAAAGAGGTTGGTTTAGAGCCAGTGAACCGCATGGCTTTTTATGGCATCTATGGTCCCAAAGGTATGCCCAAAGACATCGTGGACAAAATCAACGCAGGGGTGCGTAAAGCGCTGGAAGACCCCGCCGTGCGCAAGCGCATTGAAGATACAGGATCGCTCATCGTGGCCAATACGCCTGAACAATTTGCTGCGCAAATCAAGGCTGAGTACGAGGTTTACAAACGCGTGGTGATTGAGCAAAAACTCAGCTTGGATTGAATACATTGATGAATACCGCGGTGTCTGCGCCAGACGCCAACATTGACATCTTCATTGATGCACTCTGGTTAGAGCATGGTTTGGCGGCCAACAGCTTGGCCGCCTACCGTCGCGACTTGAATTTGTTGTCTGTCTGGCTTCAAGCTCAGGGTATGCATTTGTTGAATGCGCAAGAGTCAGACTTGCAGCAGTACTTTGCGCACCGCCATGCCGAGACCAAGGCCACCAGCGCCAACCGTCGTTTGACGGTGTTCAAACGCTTTTACCGCTGGGCTTTGCGAGAGCGCATGTTGGTGGCCGATCCAACGCTCAAATTGCTCACCGCCAAACAGCCCGTGCGTGCGCCCAAAAGCTTGACCGAGGCGCAAGTGGAAAGCTTGCTCAACGCACCTGATGTGTCTACCGGTTTAGGCATGCGTGACCGCGCCATGTTGGAGTTGATTTACGCCAGTGGCTTGCGCGTGAGCGAGTTGGTGGATCTCAAAACTTTGCATGTGAGTCTGAACGATGGCGTGCTGCGCATCATGGGCAAGGGCAGCAAAGAGCGTTTGGTGCCGTTTGGTGAAGTGGCCCGCGATTGGCTGCAACGCTATTTGAGCGAAGCGCGTCCCGCGCTGTTAGCAGGCCACCAAACCGAAGCGTTGTTTGTGACGGTGCGCGGCAAAAACGCAGGCGAGGCCATGACCCGCGCCATGTTTTGGCAGCTCATCAAGCGTTACGCGTTACAAGCGCAAATCCGCGTGCCGATTTCACCGCACACCTTGCGCCATGCGTTTGCCACGCATTTGCTCAACCACGGTGCTGATTTACGTGCGGTGCAAATGCTGCTCGGCCATGCCGATATTTCCACCACCACCATTTACACGCACATCGCACGTGAACGTTTGAAGAGCTTGCATGGTGCGCACCATCCGCGTGGTTGACGGCGTATTTATCCGCCTAACAAATAGTCCAGCTCAGCCTCTGTGAAACCTGCACGTTGACGGGCTTCTGTGTTGAAAGGCGGGCGCAACTTGGGTGCTTCATAGCGCCTGGTTAACTCGCGGTAATGCGCCACAGGGTCTAAGCCGCGCTGTTCGCATAACCACCGGTACCAATGGTTGCCAATCGCAACATGACCCACTTCCTCTCGCAAGATGATGTCTAGTAAATCTGCTGTGCGTAGCGCATTGACCGTGTTGGCTTTGCGCAGTTTTGCTTGAATCAAGGGCGTGGCGTCTAGCCCGCGAGCCTCAAGGGTGCGGGGCACCAGCGCCATGCGGGCCAGCACGTCGTCCGCTGTTTTTTGACACATGTGCCACATGCCATCGTGGGCATCGAAATCGCCATAGCGATGGCCCAGGCTTTGCAAGTGGGTGTGCAGCATCTCAAAGTGCTGCGACTCTTCATAAGCCACGCGCAGCCAGTCGGTGTAGTAGGTCTCGGGCATGTGGGGAAAGCGCCAAACCGCATCCAAGGCCAAGTTCATGGCGTTGAATTCGATGTGGCACACCGCATGCAACAAAGCCGCCAAGCCTTCGGGGGTGAACGGCGTGCGCGTGGGCACATGTTTGGCTGGAATCAGGCGTGGCAGTTCAGGGCGACCGGGCAGCGTCTGGTGCGCTTCTTGGTGGAGCTGTTCATCGGGAGACAGCATGGCATCTTTTTGTGTCGCCCACAGCAGCTTCACCGCTTGAACTTTCTCAAGCGGGTCGCATATACACAGGGCAGTCAAGGCTAAACGGCGCAGGCTCATCCTTACAATTGTAGAAAACCAAAATCACGCAGGAGACTTTCATGGCTGTTTATCAACTCGATGTGCTCACCCCTCAAATTGCTGACACGGCTTGGGTTGCTGACAACGCCCAAGTCATAGGCCATGTACAGATGGCCCCCGACAGCAGTGTGTGGTTCAGCAGTGTGGTGCGTGGTGACACGGCCACGATCCGAATAGGGGAAGGCACTAACATCCAAGACGGCAGCGTGTTGCATGCGGATGTGGGCATGCCACTCACCCTTGGCAAGCATGTGACTGTGGGCCACATGGTTCAGCTGCATGGCTGCACGGTGGGTGATGAGTCGCTGATTGGGATTGGAGCCATCGTGCTCAACGGCGCGAAAATTGGTAAAAACTGCTTGGTGGGTGCGGGCTCGCTCGTGACCGAAGGCAAAGAGTTTCCAGATGGCTCCATGATTTTGGGCAGTCCAGCGAAGGTGGTGCGTCAGCTCACGCCTGAGCAAATTGAAGGGTTGCGCCGCAGTGCGCAACACTATGTGAATAACAAAAACCGCTTCAAAACGGGTTTAAAGAAAATTGCTTGATGTCTCAGTTGCATAAATTTTTGTTCGATGGTTTGCCCGTGCGTGGCATGTTGGTGCAGCTCACCGATGTGTGGCAAGAGGTGATCAAGCGCCGTGCAGACAACGTCGAAACAGGTCCGTATGCCGCGCCTGTGCGTCACTTGTTGGGTGAGATGACAGCAGCCGCTGTGTTGATGCAATCGAACATCAAATTCAACGGTGCCTTGGTCATGCAAATTTTTGGCGATGGTCCGCTGAAGTTGGCGGTGGTCGAAGTCAATCCGAATTTGAGCCTGCGCGCCACGGCCAAAGTGGTGGGTGAGTTGGGCGATGCCAGCACCTTGCCCGAGATGGTCAACGTCAACAACGAAGGCCGCTGCGCCATCACCTTAGACCCGCTCAACAAAATGCCAGGTCAACAGCCTTACCAAGGCGTGGTGCCTTTGTTTGACGACCATCGCAAGAAGCTGGATAAATTCAGCGACGTGCTGCAGCACTACATGCTGCAAAGCGAGCAGCTGGACACCACCTTGGTGTTGGCTGCCAATGACACCACCGCCGCGGGTTTGTTGATCCAGCGCTTGCCCATCAAAGGCGAAGGTAACTTGGCCGCGAAGGCGAGCATGGAAGACGAGGACGAAATTGGTCGCAACGAAGACTACAACCGCATCTCCATCTTGGCCTCCAGTTTGACCGCTGATGAGCTACTGAACTTGGATGCTGAAACCATTTTGCGTCGCCTGTTCTGGGAAGAAAAGCTCGTGCGTTTCGAGCCCCTCACGCCCAGCTTTGCCTGCTCATGCAGTCGCGAACGTGTGAGCAACATGATTCGCAGCTTGGGCACCGAAGAAGTCGAAAGTATCTTGGCTGAACGCGGTGAGGTGGAAGTGGGCTGCGATTTTTGCGGTCAGCAATACCGCTACGACGCGGTAGATGCAGCGCATATTTTTACGGGCCTGGACATTCAGCCGCCCAGCCCCTCATCGCTGCAATAAAACCCTGTTCAGGGCGTGAGCAAGCCCCTGAACAAGCGGTGTTCGCAGTCACCGTCACCACAGGTTTCGCAGGGGCCGCGCCAACGTGTAGGCGGCTCGGGGCGCTCCAGCTGTTTGGCCCATTGCGGTGCTTGGCGACCAATGCAAAACAAGGCATTTTCTAAACGTTGCTCGCCCGTGCCGTACACCACCTGATAGGGCAAATTGCCTTGCGCCAGCAAGTGCCTGATTTTTTGGTCCACGGGTTCGCGCACATGCGCGCCCACGCGTTGCAGTCCATCGCTGACCCACGCCAGATCTAGCCCTGTGAGCAAGGTGATATCAAACACAGCTTGGTGTTGCAACGCGAGAGCATCGAGGCTGTGGTCGTTGAAAATCATCTGGCTGTACACCGCGGTCATGAGTGGCGTGGTGTCTGCAATCACCACCGCACGCGCAGGCGCTGCCAGCACGTGGGCCATTTGCGTTTCAGCGATGTGCTGTTGTTCTTCAACCTCAGGTGTGCGGTTGTGGGTGTCGCACCATTCACGCAGGTATTCGTCTACGCGATGCACGGTTAAACCAGCGGTACGCAAGTGTGTGGTCAAGGCCAAGGCTAGTTGCGACTTGCCTGTGCTTTCTGCGCCCAGTAACGCAATCTTCATGCGGGGTCTACCTTGATGCGCGAGGCCCAGGTGCGCCATCCCACCGCGCTTAAGGCGATGAACACCACATAGAGCAGGGTGGTGAGCCACAAGGCTTTCCATGCAAACAGCCCTGCAGCCACGATATTCACGATGATCCAAACGGCCCAGTTTTCCAAGCGCTTGTGCGCCAGCAAATACTGGCCGACCAAGCTGAAGGCGGTGGGGAAGGCATCCCACCAAGGTACATCGGTGTCGGTGAAGTTCAGCAGCACGCCACCTGTGGCGAGCCAAAGCAGGGTGCCCATCCAGACCAATGTGACGCGTTGACGTGAGGGCATGCGCGTGATGGGCAAGGGCTCGCCGTCCACGCCACGCAACCAGACCGACCAGCCCCACATGGCCAGCACCGCAAAAAACACTTGCAGCAACGCGTCGCCATACAAGCGCTGGGTCCAAAACAAAAAGAAATACAGGACCGAGCTGATGGCTGCCAAGGGCCAGCCCCAATGCAGCTCGATGATGTTGCACAGAATCATCGCGAAACCCAGCAGCACAGCGATGAGTTCAAGCCAAGAAGTGTCGAGGCCCCAAAGGCTGAATGCGGTGGAGAAAAGAAATTCGGTCACTTCGCAATTTGCACGAAGACTTCGTTGGGTTTGACCATGCCAATTTCTGAGCGTGCGCGCTCTTCGACCATTTCCAGACCGTCTTTGAGGTCGTGGAGTTCGGCGCCGAGTCTGTCATTGGCCAACTGCGCTGCAACGTTTTGTTGCTTTTGGTCTTTCAAGGTCTGACGTAGACGCATCACGTCAGGGATGCTGCCGCGACCAAACCACAGCTGGCCCTGCAGCACAAGCAGCAGGGCAATCAGCACAAGGTGGAGTGGACGCAGCATCACCAGCGATTAACGCAGGTTGTAGAACGCAGCACGGCCCGGGTACACCGCCACGTCACCCAAATCTTCTTCGATGCGCAAGAGTTGGTTGTACTTGGCCATGCGGTCAGAACGGCTCATGGAACCGGTTTTGATTTGACCGGCATTCAAGCCCACAGCAATGTCAGCAATGGTGCTGTCTTCGGTTTCGCCCGAGCGGTGGCTGATCACGGCGGTGTAGCCCGCGCGCTTGGCCATCTCAATCGCTTCGAAGGTTTCTGTCAAGGTGCCGATTTGATTGATCTTGATGAGGATCGAATTGGCGATGCCTTTGTCGATGCCTTCTTTGAAAATCTTGGTGTTGGTCACGAACAAGTCGTCACCCACGATTTGCACTTTTTTGGCCAAGCGGTCGGTCAAGATTTTCCAGCCGTCCCAATCGCCTTCAGACATGCCGTCTTCGATGCTGATGATGGGGTACTTGTCGCACCATGTGGCGAGCATGTCGGTCCATTGTTGGGCCGTCAATTGCAAGCCTTCGCCAGACAAGTGGTACTTGCCGTCTTTGTAGAACTCGCTGGCCGCGCAGTCCAAACCGATGGCGATTTGCTCACCGGCGGTGTAGCCCGCAGCGGCAATCGCGTCCAAGATCATTTGGATGGCGGCTTCGTGGCTGGTGACGTTAGGGGCAAAGCCGCCTTCGTCGCCCACGGCAATGCTCATGCCTTTGTCGTGGATGATTTTCTTCAAGGCGTGGAACACTTCAGCGCCGTAACGCACGGCTTCGCGGAAGGTCGGTGCGCCCACGGGGATGATCATGAACTCTTGCAAGTCCAAGTTGTTGTTGGCGTGTGCGCCGCCGTTGATGACGTTCATCATGGGCACAGGCAATTGGTTGCCATTCATGCCGCCGAAGTAGCGGTACAAAGGCAAGCCAGACTCTTCAGCCGCAGCACGGGCCACAGCCATGGACACGGCCAACATCGCGTTCGCACCCAAGCGGCTCTTGTTCTCTGTGCCGTCGAGGTCGATCAAGGTCTTGTCGAGGAACGCTTGCTCAGAAGCATCCAAGCCCAAAATGGCTTCAGAGATTTCGGTATTGATGTGCTCAACCGCTTTCAACACGCCTTTGCCGAGATAGCGGCTTTTGTCACCGTCGCGCAGCTCAATCGCTTCGCGGCTGCCGGTGGAAGCGCCTGATGGCACTGCGGCACGGCCCATGGTGCCGGACTCCAACAACACATCACATTCCACGGTAGGGTTGCCGCGGCTGTCCAAGATTTCACGGGCGACGATGTCGACGATAGCGCTCATTTGTGTTTTCCTATTTCAAGTTTTAAAAATCGTTTCAGGTTGTGTGCGTGGCACTCAAGCCTCAAAGTTGTTTTCTAAGAAGGGGTGTTTTTTGGTCACGGCATCGAGCTCGACCAAGGTTTCTAGCAAAGCTTTCATCTTGCCCAAGGGCACGGCATTCGGGCCATCTGACCAAGCTTCTGAGGGGCAAGGATGTGTTTCCATGAACAAGCCAGCCACGCCAGCGGCCACGCCTGCGCGGGCCAACACGGGCACCATTTCGCGGGCGCCGCCACTGACCGTGCCTTGACCGCCTGGCTTTTGCACCGAGTGAGTCACGTCAAACACCACAGGTGCGCCAGACTTGCGCATTTCGGCCAAGCTGGTCATGTCGGCCACGAGGTTGTTGTAGCCAAAGCTCACGCCGCGTTCGCAGGCCAAGAAGCTGTCTTCGGGCAGGCCAGCTTCGCGTGCGGCGTCGCGGGCTTTGTCGATGACGTTTTTCATGTCCCAAGGGGCCAAGAACTGGCCCTTCTTGATGTTCACCGGCTTGCCCGATTGCGCCACAGCACGGATGAAGTCGGTTTGGCGGCACAAGAAGGCGGGGGTTTGCAACACATCGACCACGCTGGCCACGGTTTTGACTTGCGATTCGTCATGCACATCAGTGAGGATGGGCAGGTGCAGTTGGCGACGCACTTCGTCAAGAATCTTCAAACCTGCGTCCATGCCCACACCGCGCTTGGTGCTGCCGGACGAACGGTTGGCTTTGTCAAACGAGCCTTTGTAGATCAAAGGAATGCCCAAGCCGGAGCAGATTTCTTTGAGCTGACCCGCCACGTCAATCGACATTTCCAAGCCTTCGATGGAGCAGGTACCAGCGATCAAAAAGAAAGGTTGGTTGAGGCCAACGTCAAATCCGCAAAGTTTCATGGCTTGTTCCGTTTCTAAAGAGGTTTAGGCCTTCGCCTTGTGATCCAGCGCCGCCTTGACGAAGGCGTTGAACAACGGGTGGCCATCCCATGGGGTCGATTTGAACTCGGGGTGGAACTGCACGCCCATGTACCAAGGGTGAACGGTTTGTGGCAGCTCGACGATTTCGGTGAGTTGCTCGCGCTGAGTGAGCGCGGAAATCACCAAACCTGCTTTGCGCAGTGTGTCGAGGTAGTTCACGTTGGCTTCGTAGCGGTGGCGGTGACGCTCGGTCACCACGTCGCCGTAAATCTTGTGGGCCAAAGTGCCTGGGGCGACGTCTGAGCTTTGTGCGCCCAAGCGCATGGTGCCGCCGAGGTTGGAGTTGGCGGTGCGGGTTTGGATGCTGCCGTCCGCGTCTTTCCACTCGTTGATGAGGGCGATGACGGGGTTGGGGCCATCTGGCACAAACTCGGTGCTGTTGGCGTCTTTCAGGCCAGCCATGTGGCGAGCGTATTCGATGGTCGCCACTTGCATACCCAAGCAGATGCCGAGGTAAGGCACTTTGTTTTCACGGGCGAATTGAGCCGAAGAGATTTTGCCTTCCACGCCACGAATGCCAAAGCCGCCTGGCACAAGAATAGCGTCGAACTTGCCGAGGTCTTTGACGTTCTCAGGCGTGATGAACTCAGAGTCCACGTACTCAATCTTCACGCGTGCATGGTTCTTCATGCCAGCGTGGCGCAGCGCTTCGTTGAGGGATTTGTAGCTGTCGGACAGGTCGACGTACTTGCCCACCATCGCGATGGTGACTTCTTCTTTGGGGTTGGCCACTTCGTGGACCAAATCGTCCCAGCGTTGCAAGTTGGCAGGTTGTGCGTTGATGCGCAGTTTGTCGCACACCAAGTTGTCCAGCCCTTGTTCGTGCAACATGCGTGGCACTTTGTAGATGGTGTCCACGTCCCACATCGAGATCACACCCGACTCATGCACGTTGGAGAAGAGGCTGATTTTTTGGCGTTCTTCTTCCGGAATGGGGCGGTCCGCACGGCACAGCAGAGCGTCGGCTTGGATGCCGATTTCGCGTAATTTTTGGGCCGTGTGTTGGGTGGGTTTTGTTTTAAGTTCACCAGCCGCTGCAATCCAAGGCACATAGCTCAGGTGTACAAATGCCGTGTTGTGCGCGCCAAGCTTCAGGCTCATCTGGCGAGCAGCTTCGAGGAAGGGTAGGGACTCGATGTCACCCACGGTGCCGCCGATTTCAACGATGGCCACATCCACGGCTTCTGGTGTGTCGTAGGCTGCACCGCGTTTGACGAACTCTTGAATTTCGTTGGTGATGTGCGGGATGACTTGCACCGTTTTGCCCAGATAGTCGCCACGGCGCTCTTTGTCGAGCACGCTTTGGTAAATCTGGCCCGTGGTGAAGTTGTTGGCCTTCTTCATGCGCGTCGTGATGAAGCGCTCGTAGTGGCCTAAATCGAGGTCGGTTTCTGCGCCGTCTTCGGTGACGAACACCTCGCCATGCTGCAGAGGCGACATGGTGCCTGGGTCTACGTTGATGTAGGGGTCCAGCTTGATGAGGGTGACTTTGAGGCCGCGCGACTCAAGGAGGGCGGCGAGTGAGGCGGCTGCAATTCCCTTGCCTAGGGAAGAAACAACACCGCCGGTGACGAATACAAATTGGGTCATGCCAGATCGGGAGGATGCCTCCCGGTAGGTGGAAATCGAAATTATAGGCGCTCTGCTACATTGCGAGCCATGTCTGATCTGTCAAATAAGCACATTGTTTTGGGTTTGAGTGGTGGCATCGCTTGCTACAAAGCGGCGGAGCTGTGCCGTGCCTTGGTCAAAGCCGGGGCGACGGTGCAAGTGGTCATGACGGAGGCTGCGGCCCAGTTCATCACCCCTGTCACGCTGCAAGCCTTGTCGAATCGCGCGGTGTACGTTTCGCAATGGGATGCGCGTGAGCCCAACAACATGGCGCACATCAACCTGAGCCGCGAGGCCGACGCTATCGTTGTCGCGCCCGCCAGCGCCGATTTCATGGCCAAACTTTTGCACGGTCGTGCGGACGATTTGCTGAGCCTCATGTGCTTGGCCCGCCCGATTGAACGCGTGCCTTTGATTTTGGCCCCCGCGATGAATCGTGAAATGTGGCAACACCCCGCCACGCAGCGCAACATGGCACAGCTTAAGTCTGACGGCGCGCACGTGCTGGACGTGGGGCAGGGCGAACAAGCCTGCGGCGAAACGGGCGATGGCCGCATGTTGGAGCCTGAAGAAATTTTGGAAGACCTCATTGCGTTCTTCCAACTCAAGGTGTTGGCTGGTCAGCATGTGCTGGTCACCGCTGGCCCCACGTATGAGGCGATGGACCCTGTGCGCGGCATCACCAATTTGTCCAGCGGAAAGATGGGCTTCTCCATCGCTCGCGCTGCCCGCGAAGCCGGCGCTGAGGTGACCTTGGTCGCAGGCCCCGTGCACCTGCCCACACCGCGCGGTGTGCAGCGTGTGGATGTGCGCTCGGCTTTGGATATGCAAGCCGCAGTGGCCAAACATATAGATGCCGCCTCGGTGTTTGTGGCAACGGCGGCCGTCGCCGATTGGCGTGTGGCCGATGTGGCTGGGCAAAAAATCAAAAAAGACGGCTCAGGTCAGTTGCCGCAGTTGAGCTTTGTCGAAAACCCAGACATCTTGGCAGGTGTGGCGCAGTCAGTCCGTGCCCAAAACGGTGCTTTGTATTGCATAGGCTTTGCGGCTGAAAGCCATGATTTGCTCAAACACGCCACTGCCAAACGCGAGCGCAAAGGCGTGCCGCTGTTGGTGGGCAACATTGGCCCTGCGACCTTTGGCTTGGACGACAACGCTTTGTTGTTGGTCGATGCTCAAGGTAGTCAAGAACTGCCGCATGCCAGCAAACTTAGCTTGGCGCGTCAGTTGGTTGGAGAGATTGCGCGTCGTTTGAAGTCGGCTTGATTTATCCCTCATGCGCTCTGCAAAAATTCACTTTTAAATTTTCCATTTCTATTTATTTCATCTGATCAAAAAATGAAACTCGACGTCAAAATTCTCGATCCCCGCATGGCCGACCAACTGCCGCAATACGCCACGCCTGGCAGCGCAGGTTTGGACTTACGTGCTTGCTTAGATGCGCCCATCACACTAGAGCCCAACGCTTGGCAATTGGTGCCCACGGGCATTGCCATTCATTTGGCCGATCCGGCCTATGCCGCACTGATCTTGCCGCGCTCAGGTTTGGGCCATAAACACGGCATCGTGTTGGGCAACCTCGTGGGTTTGATTGACAGCGATTACCAAGGCCAGCTGATGGTCAGCGCTTGGAACCGCAGCGATGTGGCGTTCACGCTCGAGCCTATGGAGCGCTTGGCCCAGTTGGTCATCGTGCCTGTGGTGCAAGCCCAGTTCAATGTTGTGAACGAATTTGCTGCGCCGACTGAGCGCGGTGAGGGCGGTTATGGTTCGACCGGTAAGAAGTAACACGCTTCAAGCGCAAAGCCAAGACTCAACAAAAAAGCAGCCCAAGGGCTGCTTTTTTATGCTCTGAATTATTTGCTGCTTGCTTGAGTGCGAGCAGCTGCCGTTAGTGCAACAAATCGTTACCAGGCGCTTGGGCTTCGATCTTGAAAAAACCAGTGCCCAAAGTACCGCGCTCTTGTTCTTCTTGCGTGGCTTCGCGCACCGATTGCACATCGAGGTGAATACGAATCGCAATGCCAGCCAGTGGGTGGTTGCCGTCTAACACCACATGTTCGGGGTAGAGTTCGGTCACGGTGTAGAGCAAATCTTGCGGTGCGTCTGGGTTGCAGCCTTCGGGCAGAGCGTGGCCTTCGACGGTGTGGCCTTCTTCCAGCTCTTTGGGAAAGCGCGAGCGTGCCTCTAAAAACACCAAGTTTTCGTCGTAATCGCCAAAGGCTTCTTCGGGTTCGAGTTGCAAGTCGAGGTGGTCGCCCACGCTGTGGCCTTGCAGAGCCTCTTCAATCTTGGCCAGCAAGTCATCACCACCCACCAAAAATTCAACGGGGCTGTCCAATTCGTCCAGCACCTCGCCCAAAGTGTCTTTCAAGGTCCAAGTTAAGCCGACCACGCAGTGTTGTGTAATTTCCATAGGGCAAAATTGTCGCACGATGCATGTGAACAAACCCCTGACCCTGCTCGGCGGCATCAGTCCCGCCGAATTTATGAACACCTATTGGCAGCGCAAACCTTTGCTGGTGCGCCAAGCCATTCCCGAATTCAAAGCCTTGCTCAGCCGTCCTGAGCTGTTTGACTTGGCCGAACACAATGAGGTCGAATCTCGTTTGGTCATTGGCTCCAACGGCGGCAAGCGCGATTGGCAAATGCATCGCGGCCCGTTCAAGCGTCGCGCCATCCCCAAGCTGACCGAACGCGATTGGACCTTGTTGGTGCAAGGCGTGGATTTGCACGACGACCGTGTGGCCGCCTTGATGCAGCAATTCCGTTTCATCCCAGATGCCCGTTTGGACGATGTGATGATCAGCTACGCCACCGAAGGCGGCGGCGTTGGGCCGCACTTTGACAGCTACGACGTGTTTTTGTTGCAAGCCCACGGGCAACGTCGCTGGCGCATTGGCCGCCAAAAAGATTTGTCGCTGGTGCCCGACATGCCGTTGAAGATTTTGGCCAACTTCAAGCCTGAATACGACTGGGTGCTCAACCCCGGCGACATGTTGTACTTGCCGCCGCGCTATGCCCACGACGGCATTGCACAAGGCGAGTGCATGACCTATTCGGTGGGCTTTCGAGTGCCCCAAACTGGCGACTTGGCCCGTGAGTTGTTGGTGCGTTTGAGCGAAGGTGCTGAAGAGGCCGCAGGTTGTGACTTGTACAAAGACGCCACTCAATCTGCGGTGTCGAAACCTGCAGCCATGCCTGAGGGTTTGGCTGAATTTGCTAAATCAGCCTTGCAAAAATCGCTAAAAGATCCTAAAGCGCTGCAACGTGCTTTGGGTGAGTATTTGACTGAACCCAAAGCCAACGTGTGGTTTGAGATGGGTGATATGCCAGACAAGCTCAAATTCGTGCGTTTAGACCGACGAAGCAAGATGATGTACGACGCTCATCACATTTTCCTGAATGGTGAGAGCTGGCGGGCGGCAGGAAAAGACGCAGCTTTGATGCGTCAGTTGGCGGATGTTCGTGAATTGACCGCAGATGAGCTGGCCAAAGCCAGTCCAGAAGCTATAAATCTCTTGCTAGAGTGGTGTGACGATGGTTGGCTCCATGCTGATGCATAACTTTTCGCAGTTGACACGAAGCTGACGCGGATTTTTAATCTTTATAGGATTTACCCTATAATATATGGCTGAGTTGGCGGGCTCGAGTCCATCAGCTCGGTTGTGGTGCAAGCCACAGCAATTTCCGGAAATTGTTTTCATCCCCCTTTAAGGAATATCAAAATGAACAAGTCAATCCTGTTGGCATCTTTGTTGGCTGCTGCCGCTCTCGTCGCTTGCGGCAAAAAAGAAGCTCCTGCTGTTGAAGCCGCTCCTGCCGCTTCTGCTGCTGTTGAAGCCGCTTCTGCTGTGGCTTCTGAAGCCGCTGCTCCAGCTTCTGACGCTGCCAGCAAGTAATCAGTTTTCGAACTGACTGCAAAAGCCACCCTAGGGTGGCTTTTTTTATGGGTCTCTTAAAGACTGGGGCTCAGACTTGTATCCATGCGGAGCCCGTCAACGGGTCTGCGATGGCAATGTCCAGCATCTCGCAGCCCAGCGCCTTGCTCAAACTGGCGCGTGCCAGTTCTGGTGTGTTGTTGCGTTCGCTCAAATGTGCGGCCAGCACATAGCTCAATTGATCATTTTTTACGCGCGCCAACAATTCGGCAGCAGCGTGATTAGCCAAATGCCCCCAGGGGCCCGCAACCCGCTGTTTTAAAAAGCTAGGGTAGGCCGATGCTTGTAATAAGTCTGGGTCGTGATTGGCTTCAAGTAGCAAGGCATGACAGCCTTGCAATGATTCGACCACATGCGAAGACGCGTGGCCCAAATCGGTCACCACCCCCAAATGCCGGTTGCCGTCACTGCACCGCAGTTGCAAAGGTTCTCGCGCGTCGTGCGGTACCGTAAACGGCATAGCTTGCAAGCTGCCCAATTCGATGGCGCTGCCGTCGCGCGTCACATTGATCAAATGTTGGTAGTCGCTCCAAGCCTCATCATTCACCGCAAGCCAAGTGCCTTGACTCATCCACAGCGGTATTGAATAGCGTTTGACAAAGCTGCGTGCACAGCCAATGTGGTCGCCATGCTCATGGGTGATGAAAATTGCGTCTAGGTCTTCTGCACAAGTGCCCGCTTCAATCAGACGCGCCTCTAGATCGCGCAGGCGAATGCCGCAGTCTATGAGTAAGCGAGTGGTGTCGGCGCCACTCTGGGATTCAACCAAAGTGGCGTTGCCCGAGCTGCCGCTGCCCAGGCTTTTAAAGCGCAGCATGGCACAAGCTTAGACCGCGCTGAATCAGCGCAGGTCGTCAGCCAACAGCTTCAAGATGCGCTGAGCGACTGGGCTATTTTCAGCTTTGCCTGCAGCATTTTGCACACTGACTTCTGTCACGCTGTCTGTTTTACGTACAGCAATACGGTATTTGACAGGGCCTGTGTCAGCGGTTGAGCTGCTGAACATCTTGCTGAAGAAACCTTTTTCTTCTTTGGTCGTATCAACGTAGCGCACAAAGTAAACGCCTTGTGCGCGATCACGGTCTTCAACCGTAAAGCCTGTGCGGTCTAAGGCCAAGCCCACACGTCGCCAAGCGACGTCAAACGAATCTGGAATGTTCAACAGCGTGGCATCGCTTTTGGTCACCAATGTGTTTTTGTTCGCGGCGACTTCTTGCGGCGTGATGCCTACTTTGGCTTGCTCGGCTGAAACGCCAAGTTTGACCATCAAGCGGCTCAAAAATTCAGCTTCTAATTCGGGATCGCTTGGGCGTGGAACCCAAATCGTGCCTGATTTGGTTTGGTCTTTGTATTCTTCTGTCATGCCGCGGTGGGTCACGAAGATATCCACGCCGCCCGTGCTGTTGCGTTCAATGCGTGTGCGAAATTTGTCACGCTCGCCAGACGAGTACAGGCCGTCGAGCACTTTGCCCAAGGTGCGACGGATGAAATCTTGCGGAATTTTGGCGCGATTTTCAGCCCATTCTGTCTCGAGCAAACCGAGTTGCTGTTGCTCGACCACGTATTCAAAGCCATTTTCTTTCCAGAAACCGTGAACGATAGGCCACACGGTATCAGCAGAGCGATTGACCACCAGCCAGCGTTGTTTACCGTCGCGTTCAACACGAACGTCGTTCACTTGTTTGGCAGCCGTTGCTGTCACTGTTGGTGCAGGACGAACGGTCATGCTGCTGGCTGTGATGGCACCACTGGGCACAACATAACGCGTGTCACGTGTGAGTTGCGTCAGGTCTGGTGGAATGTCGAGCGGCACCACCTTGGTACCGCCTTCGGTTTTGTAATTGACCTTGTCACCATCCATGATGGAGCCGCAGCCGCTGAGCAAAACCAAGAGGGTCAGCGCAAGCGTTGCACGATTCGAAGCAAAAGAAATGTTCACAGCCAAGGCCTTTTTAACAATCAGATCAAACCAGCAGCGCGCAAGGCGCCTTCCATCACAGGCTCGTTCGCCTTGGTGAGTTCGGTCATGGGCAAGCGCAGCGTGGGGCCTGCAAGGCCCATGCGGTGCATGGCCCACTTCACGGGGATGGGGTTGGCTTCCACAAACAGCTGTTTGTGAACTGGCATCAATTTGAATTGGATGTCCATGGCACGTTTGACATCACCTGCAATCGCAGCCATGCACAGCTCGTGCATCAAGCGTGGGGCCACGTTGGCGGTCACGCTGATGTTGCCTTGACCGCCGCACAGCATCAATGCCACGGCGGTGGGATCATCACCCGAGTACACCGCAAAGCCTTTGGGTACATCGCGAATCAGCCACTCGGCGCGTTCGATGTTGCCTGTGGCTTCTTTGATGCCCACGATGCCTGGCACTTGAGCCAAACGCAGCACGGTGTCGTGTGCCATATCGGCTACTGAGCGGCCGGGCACGTTGTACAAAATCACAGGCAAGTCCACCGCTTCGGCAATGGCTTTGAAGTGTTGGTACTGGCCTTCTTGTGTGGGTTTGTTGTAGTAGGGCACCACTTGCAGTTGGCAATGTGCGCCCACCTTTTTGGCGAACTTGGCCAGCTCAATCGCTTCTGCAGTCGAGTTCGCGCCGCAGCCCGCCATGATGGGCACATGACGTTCGGTGTGTTTGGCCGCTTGCTCCACAGACACGCGGATGATTTCGCAGTGCTCTTCCACGTTGACGGTAGGGGACTCGCCGGTGGTGCCCACGACGCCGATGCAATCGGTGCCTTCGGCAATGTGCCAATCAATCAGTTTGCGCAGGGTGGGGTAGTCGACGCTGCCGTCTGTGTGCATGGGGGTGGTCAAAGCCACGATGCTGCCGGTAATGGGTGTCATGTCCGCGAGTTCGGTCAAGGAAAAACGTTCATTCTAGCGATTGCCAATGACATTTTTAGTGAGAAAGTGGGTAACGAGTCGGTGTTTGTGTGCCGATGGTCTCGCGTACCGCCACTATGCGTTGCACAAAGCGCTCGGGCTGAGTCAAAAAGCCTTCTTCAAACGCCACCACGCGTAAGTCTTTGCATACGGCCAGCAGCTCGGCGGGGTGCAGCAAAAAGTCAGGGCGCGAGGGTTTGCCAACACTTTCGTTGCCCGCTGAGAAGGTTTCGTAAATCAGCACGCCAGTGGGCGCCAAGCTATCCAAGATGTGGGGCCAAAGCGGACGCCACAGGTAGTTGGTGACGACCACACCACCAAAGGTACGGTCTTGCAGCGGCCATGGCCCGTTTTCGATGTCCGCACAAATAGCTTCGCCCAAGGGGCTGACGGCGGCAATCGCGTCTGGGTTGCGGTCTACACCAGTGACTGAGTGGCCAAGCGCAGCAAAGTGGCGCATGTGGCGACCATGTCCACAAGCCAAGTCCAGTACGTTGCAGCCCGTAGGCAAGAGGTGCGACCAACGGGCCACCCAGCTAGACGTGGGCTCTTGCCCGTGAAGCACTGCGCTCATTTCAGAAACATCCCCACACCTGATTTGCCAAAGTCAGCAAAAACTCGGGCTGCAAATACATGGACAGCACGCCTAACAACACAGCGATGCATGCCAAACCAATCAAGGCTTGACGAATCCACGGGGGCGAGAGCAGGCTCATTTCAAAACTCAAGCCGCTGCAGTGGCATGCGCACGCTCGATGGCGGTCTCTTTCACAGGCAAGTTCACCAAGGCGGCAAACACACCGAGCGCAATCGAGATGTACCAAACGATGTCGTAGCTGCCGGTCTTGTCATACAAGTAGCCGCCCAGCCACACGCCCATGAAGCTGCCAATTTGGTGGCTGAAGAACACAAAACCGCCCAGCATCGACAAATGCGCCACGCCAAAAATCTGCGCCACTACCGCGTTGGTGGGCGGCACAGTGGAGAGCCACAAAAAGCCCATCGTGGCCGAGAAGATGTACACGCTCATGGGCGTGAGCGGGGCCCACAAAAACAGCACGATGGCCACCGAACGTGAGAAATAAATGAACGACAAAATTTTGCGCTTGGCCATGCGTTGGCCCAAGCTGCCCGAGATGTAGGTGCCAAAAACATTGAACAGACCAATCAGCGCCAAAGCAATGCTGGCCACTTCAGGCGACAAGCCTTGGTCTTTCAGATAGCTGGGCATGTGTACGCCGATGAACACCACCTGAAAACCGCACACAAAGTAGCCCGCCATCAACAACTGAAAGCTGCGGTAGCCCATGGCCTCGTGCAACGCGTGCATGATGGATTGTTCGCGGTGCGGCGTGGCCCCGCCTGCAAAGCCAGGTTCACGCAAACCGTAGGCGAGGGGGATGATGAGCATGGCCGACAGCGCCAACCACACCAAGGCCTCTTGCCAACCAAATGTGCTGATGAGGTAACCCTCGGTGGGTACCATTAAAAACTGACCAAACGAGCCGGCCGCCGCTGCCACGCCCATGGCCCATGAGCGCTTGGCTGCGCTCACGTTGCGGCCAATCACACCGTAAATCACGGCGTAGGTCGTACCTGCTTGGGCGATGCCAATTAACACGCCCGCCGTGGCGGTAAAGACAGCTGGCGTCGACGAATACGCCATGCCAATCAAGCCAAGCGAATACATCACCGCACAGGTCACGATGACGCGGAACGCGCCAAAACGGTCAGCCAACATGCCCGAGAAAATGCCGGCAAAACCCCAAGTCAGGTTTTGAATGGCGATGGCCATGGCAAAGTTTTCGCGGGTCCAGTCTTGCGCTTGGGTGATGGGTTGCAGCCACAGGCCAAAGCCGTGGCGCACGCCCATAGACAAGGTGACGATGGCGGCCCCGCAGGCCAGCACTTGCCACATCGGCAGTGTTTTGTGTTGGTTGGTCATGGCGCTGACTTTAACCAATGCGGCGATGAGCTGCTGTCACGTGGGTTTTAGATGTTTAGCAAACACCCATTTGATTTGCGAAAACTGCCAGTCTGTTGTTTTATACAGTGCTGAGTTGGAAGCTGTCTACAATGCCGCCCCATGGCTACAAAGCAACCCACTACACCGCCCCAGTACTCGGAAGGCTCGATTCGCGTTCTCAAAGGACTCGAACCCGTCAAGCAGCGTCCGGGCATGTACACCCGCACCGACAACCCCTTGCACATCATCCAAGAGGTGTTGGACAACGCGGCTGACGAGGCCCTCGCCGGACACGGCAAGAAGATCAGCGTCACGCTGCACAGCGATGGTTCGGTCAGCATCGAAGACGATGGCCGTGGCATTCCGTTTGGCATGCATCCTGAAGAGAAGGCTCCCGTGATCGAGCTGGTGTTCACCCGCTTGCATGCGGGCGGCAAGTTTGACAAAGGCTCGGGCGGCGCTTATAGCTTCTCTGGCGGTTTGCACGGCGTCGGCGTGAGCGTGACCAATGCGCTGGCCAAACGCATGGAAGCCACCTCGCACCGCGAAGGCCAAGTGGCCCGCTTGGTGTTCTCGGGTGGCGACGTGGTGGAAAAGCTCACCACCCGCAAACAAGAATCAGGCGACCGCAAGCAGGGCACCACCGTGCGTGTGTGGCCCGATGCCAAATACTTTGAATCCTCGGCCTTGCCGATGAACGAGCTGGTGCATTTGCTGCGCAGCAAAGCCGTGCTCATGCCCGGCGTGAGCGTGACGCTCACAAATGAAAAAACCAAAGACACGCAAAACTGGCTCTACAAAGGCGGCCTGCGTGACTACTTGATGCAGACCCTGCACGGCGACCCCGTCATTCCTTTGTTTGAAGGCGACGGCTATGCCGACAGCAACCACGACAGCTTTGCCGAAGGCGAGGGCGCAGCATGGGCTGTGGCCTTCACCGAAGACGGCGCACCTGTGCGCGAGAGCTACGTCAACCTGATTCCCACCAGCGCAGGCGGCACGCACGACAGCGGTTTGCGCGATGGTTTGTTCAATGCGGTGAAGAGTTTCATCGAGCTGCATGCCTTGCTGCCCAAGGGCGTCAAGCTCATGCCGGAAGACGTGTTTGCGCGCGCCAGTTATGTGCTGAGCGCCAAGGTGCTGGACCCGCAGTTTCAAGGCCAAATCAAAGAGCGCCTCAACTCACGCGATGCCGTGCGTTTGGTGTCGAGCTATGTGCGCCCCACCATGGAGCTGTGGCTCAACCAGCACGTCGAATACGGCAAGAAGCTGGCCGAGCTGGCCATCAAGGCTGCGCAAACGCGCCAAAAAGCGGGTCAAAAAGTCGAGAAGCGCAAAGGCTCTGGCGTGGCTGTGTTGCCCGGCAAGTTGACCGATTGCGAAAGCAAGGACATTGCGCACAACGAAGTGTTTTTGGTCGAGGGCGACTCTGCCGGCGGCAGCGCCAAGATGGGCCGCAACAAAGAAAACCAAGCCATTCTGCCGTTGCGCGGCAAAGTGCTGAATACGTGGGAAGTCGAGCGCGACCGCTTGTTTGCCAACAACGAAATTCACGACATTTCGGTGGCCGTCGGCGTGGACCCACACGGCCCCAACGACAGCCCCGACATGAGCGGCCTGCGCTACGGCAAGGTGTGCATCTTGAGTGATGCGGACGTGGACGGCTCGCACATCCAAGTGCTCTTGCTCACGCTGTTCTTCCGCCACTTCCCCAAGCTCATCGAAGCGGGCCATGTGTTTGTGGCGCGCCCACCGCTGTTTCGTGTGGACACGCCTGCGCGTGGCAAAAAGCCAGCCGCTAAGGTGTATGCCTTGGACGAAGGCGAGCTGACCGCCATCCTCGACAAACTGCGCAAAGACGGCGTGCCTGAAGGCAAATGGAGCATTAGCCGCTTCAAAGGCTTGGGCGAAATGAGTGCCGAGCAACTGTGGGACACCACCCTCAACCCCGACACCCGCCGCCTCATGCCCGTGCAACTGGGCTTGCTGGACTTTGCCACCACCGAAGGTTTGATCACACAACTCATGGGCAAAGGCGAAGCCGCCGCACGCCGTGAGCTGATGGAACTGCATGGCGATTCGATTGAGATTGACGTATGACCGATTTGTTCACCCCTGGACTGCCCACCGCCAACAATAACAATGATGGCGACGGCGACATCGCGCTGGGCCACTACGCCCAACGCGCCTACCTTGAATACGCGCTCAGCGTGGTCAAAGGCCGCGCCTTGCCCGATGTGTGCGATGGCCAAAAGCCTGTGCAGCGCCGCATTTTGTATTCGATGTCCCGCATGGGCCTTGGCTTCAGCGGCCCCAACAACAACACGGGCGCCAAGCCCGTCAAGTGCGCCCGCGTGGTCGGTGACGTGCTGGGTCGCTACCACCCCCACGGCGACAGCGCCGCCTACGAAGCCCTCGTGCGCATGGCGCAAGACTTTGCGCAACGCTACCCACTGATTGACGGTCAAGGTAACTTTGGTTCACGCGACGGCGACGGCGCTGCCGCCATGCGATACACCGAAGCCCGCTTGGCCAAAATCACCACGCTGCTGCTGGACGAGATTGACGAAGGCACGGTGGACTTCCAGCCCAACTATGACGGCTCTACCGAAGAGCCCAAGCAGTTGCCCGCCCGTTTGCCATTTGCCTTGCTCAACGGCGCAAGCGGCATCGCGGTGGGTATGGCCACCGAAATTCCAAGCCACAACCTGCGTGAAGTGGCCGATGCGTGCGTGGCACTCATCAAGTCGCCCAAGTTGAGTGACGAAGAGCTGTTGCAAATCTTGCCCGCGCCCGATTACCCCGGCGGCGGCCAAATCATCAGCAGTGCGTCTGACATTGCCGATGCGTATCGCACAGGCCGTGGTTCCCTCAAAGTGCGCGCCCGTTGGGTCATTGAAGATTTGGCCCGTGGCCAATGGCAACTGGTGGTGAACGAACTGCCACCCGGCGTGAGCAGCCAACGCGTGCTGGAAGAGATTGAAGAGCTCACCAACCCCAAGGTCAAGACGGGCAAGAAGGCGCTGAGCGCCGACCAAACCCAACTCAAAGCCACCGTGCTGGCCGTGTTGGACGTGGTGCGCGATGAGTCGAGCAAAGACGCGCCTGTGCGTTTGGTGTTTGAGCCCAAGACCCGCACGATTGAGCAACAAGAACTCATCACCACCTTGCTGGCGCACACCAGCTTAGAAACCTCGTCGTCCATCAACCTCACCATGGTGGGCATTGATGGCCGCCCAGTGCCCAAGTCGCTGCGCGACATGCTGACCGAGTGGATTGAGTTCCGCTCTGCCACCATCCTGCGTCGCTCGCAGCACCGCTTGAACAAAGTGCTGGACCGCATCCACATCTTGGAAGGTCGCCAGTTGGTGTTGCTCAACATCGACGAGGTGATTGCCATCATTCGTCAGAGCGACGAACCTAAACAGGCGTTGATGGAGCGTTTCCGTTTGAGCGAACGTCAAGCTGAAGACATCTTAGAAATTCGCCTGCGTCAGCTGGCGCGTTTGGAAGCCATCAAGATTGAGCAAGAGCTCAAAGAGCTGCGCGACGAACAAGCCAAGCTTGAAGACATCGTGGGCAACCCATCGGCACTGCGCCGCTTGATGGTGAAAGAAATTGAAGCCGACGCCAAAACCTTTGCCGACCCACGCCGCACACTCATTCAAGAAGAGAAAAAAGCTGTGGCCGAAGTCAAGGTCATTGACGAACCCGTGACCGTGGTGGTTTCTGAAAAAGGCTGGGTACGCGCACGCACTGGCCACGGCCACGAAGCCAGCGCCTTTGCCTTCAAGTCCGGCGACGGCTTGTACGGCACGTTTGAGTGCCGAACGGTGGACACCTTCATCGCGTTTGGCTCGAACGGACGCATCTACTCGGTGCCCGTGTCGGCCTTGCCCGGCGCACGCGGCGACGGCCAGCCTGTGACCACGTTGATTGATTTGGAATCAGGTACCCAACTGCTGCACTACGTGGCGGGCCCTGCGGGCGCGACGTACTTGCTCAGCAGCTCGGGTGGCTATGGTTTCATGGCCAACATTGACCACATGATTTCGCGCAACAAAAGCGGCAAAGCCTTCATCACCGTGGGTGAGGGCGAAACCGTGTGCCGCCCATCACCTGCCAGCGGTGGCTCGGGCGCGCAGCCTGTGGCACCCGCCACGCATGTGGCTTGTGCCTCTACCGGTGGCCGCTTCTTGACCTTTGAGTTGTCTGAACTCAAAGCGATGGAAAAGGGCGGTCGCGGCTTGATGCTGATTGACCTAGAAGCCAAAGACACCTTGGCCGGTGCAGCGGCGTACACACGCAGCGTGCGCATCGAAGGCATTGGCCGTGGCGGCAAAGTGCGCGAAGAAACGCTGGAAATTCGGAGCTTGAACAATGCCAAAGCCGCACGCGCCAAGAAAGGCAAAGTGGCGGACTTGGGCTTTAAGCCGAATGCGGTGGTGCGGGTGGAGTAACCTGTTGCGACCCAAATGAAAACGGCCCTTGCATGCAAGGGCCGTTTCTATTTAAGAAAGATTTTTAATTTCTCTGATTCATTTCTTTATCGCAATCACAACACCACTCGCCCAATCCAACTGCGTCACATGCCAATTCGGCAAGGCGTGCAAAGTCTGAATCAGTGCATCCACTTTTTCTGCATGGCCATCAGGCCAGTTCGGTTGGGGCAGCATGTCGTCAATCACATACATGCCACCAGGTTTGACCAAAGCCAGCGCTTCATCCAACAAGCGGTATTTGCCAGACCATGTGTCGGCAAACACAAAGTCATAGGCTTGTCTCTCTTGTTGGCGTAAAAATTCATCGCCATCAGCGCACACCACATGCAGGCGTGGGTCATGACCGAGATGGCGTTGCAGGATGTCCAGCAATGCAGCATCGTTGTCTACCGTGGTGAGACTTGATGCGGCATCCATGCCGTCTAACAACCATGCCGTCGAAAGGCCTGTGCCTGAACCTAGCTCTAAGAAACGTCCGCCCGTTTTGCTGGCTGCCAATGTGCGCAGCAGCGAGCAAGTTTGCGGCTCAGAGGGCATTGTGAAGCCCACAGTTTGGGTGTCTGCCCAGAGGGCTTGGATAACTTTTGGGGTTTGTGTTGATTCAGATGGATGCATTGTTTGAATATCTTAGTATTCATTAAGCATTTACTCTTGAGTTGCCCTAGGGGAATGAACGGCTGCTGGCCAATAAAAAAGCGGCTCAATGAGCCGCTTTTTTTGTGGGATGCCAAGATTTAAGCTTTGGCTTTTTCTTTGGTCGCTGCCACTGGGGTCGCCGCTGCGGCGGCTGGGTCAGCCTCTTTCTTGGGAGGGCTGCAGTCGAAGCACACAAACATGGATGAACCCAAGATGCGTTTGAAAGAACCGTTGTTGCGGGGCTTGTGAACGCCGCACTTGATGCAGCTCATGGTGTCGCCAGTGCGGCCAAGGCCTTCGAATGGTGAACCGCCCTTTTTTGACTTGTAGCGCAAACCATCGTTGGAGATTTCTGTTTTTTCTGGGCGTGACATTCGTTTTAGTTCTCGGGGCAAAGACGGTATTTTCGCAAATTTATCAACCGATCCGCGCAGCCGCCCTCAAAAACCTCAAAATTCACTTCAAAAAACGCTTCGAGAGCCGTAAAACGCCTGGTCCAATGCGCTGAGAGATGGCTTGGCGGTGTTTGGCGAACAACACATAGGCTGGCTGCAGCACGGGCATGAGCCAGCGGCGCGATAAAACCCAGGCCAAAACGGGCAGCTTGGCCAGTTTGTAGGCGGTGGCAAACACGGGTACGCCCACCAGCACTTGTCCGTCGGCGGTGCGGCCATGAATTTGCGCCATGGCGGCTTCGCATGAGATGTTGTGGCCTGCGGCCTCAAAGCCGGTTTGGGTCACGTCTACAAACGCCAACTGGCCTTGCGCGTTACGGCTTTGCAAAAACTCCACTTCGGCCACGCACAGCGGGCATTGGCCGTCGTAATACAGCGTGAGTTCGGGGGCGGCACTGGCGTGTGTCTGTTGCATAACCACAAGGCTAGCACGGCTGCATCGAGGAGGGCTGATCAAAGGGTAATCGGGCAGAATTCACCGCATGACCCAAACGAGTTTTGACACCCACACACCTGCCGTGCAACGCGTGGCGCATGCGCTAGAAGCCGCAGCCAGTCCCGCCGCACAACACGTGTTCACGCAGCGCTACGCCGACGTGGCGCGTGCCACTGCCCAGCACTGCGATGCGCAAACACAAGCAGGTCGCAGCCTAGGCGCATTGCACGGCGTGTGCATCACCCTCAAAGACAACTTCGACGTGGCGGGCGAAACCACAATGGCGGGTGGTGTGGTGTGTGCCGGTGAAGCGCCTGCACAGCACGATGCACCCGTGGTGCAACGCTTGCGCGATGCAGGCGCCGTGGTGCTGGGTAAAACCAACATGAGTGAGTTTGCGTTTTCGGGTGTGGGCATCAACCCGCACCACGGCACGCCGGTTAACCCTGCAGACTCAGCGCATGCCCGCGTGCCCGGTGGGTCGTCGTCAGGTGCGGCCGTGTCGGTCGCGTTGGGCTTGGCCGAGGTGGGCATTGGCACAGACACGGGCGGCTCTATCCGCATACCCGCAGCCTTGTGTGGTTTGGTGGGCTACAAAAGCACACAAGCGCGCATCCCCTGTGCGGGAGTGATGGAGCTCTCGCGCACGCTAGACACGGTGGGCAGCATCACCCGCTCGGTGCGCGCGTGTTTGGCGGTGGACGCGGTGATGTCGCAGCAGCCATTGGCTACGGATGCTGTCAACTTGCGCGGCCTGCGCTTTGCCGTGCCGCAAACTTTGATGATGGACGATGTGGATGCCACCGTGGCCCAAGCCTTTGCACGCACCTTAAGCCGCATTGCCGAGGCGGGCGCACACGTGGTGGAGATACCTTTCAAATCGTTGGGTGACATCGCCGCACTCAGCATGCCCGGTGGCTTTTCACCGATCGAGGGCTATGCCGCACACCACGCACGCTTAGCGCGTGGCGCCAACCAAATTGACCCACGCGTGGTAGCTCGCATGACGCTTGGCAGGGGCATTACCGCACAAGACTACCTCACGCTGCACAACCGCCGTCATGCGTGGATAGCGGAGGCCCAGAAAACCCTGCACGGTTTTGATGCCATGCTGTGCCCCACGGTGCCAATGGTGGCCCCGTTGATTGAGCCTTTGCTCGAAGACGATGAGGCGTTTTTCAAAGTCAATCGCTTGTTGTTGCGCAACCCATCGGCCATCAATTACATGGACGGTTGCGCCTGGAGTTTGCCCTGTCACGAGGCCGACGAGCTGCCTGTGGGCTTGATGGTGTCGTCCCTCGCGGGGCAGGACGCGCATCTGGCGCGCGTGGCACTGGCTTTGGAAAACTTAATGAATTCTTTACACAGCTAGACCACAATGACCGTATCGAGAGAGAAAGAGAGCGATGTATGACTTCTAAATTTCGCGCATTGGCTTTAGGCGTGTTGTTGGTAGCAAGTGCCTCCGCTGCGTTGGCCCACGGCCCACGCGGTGGTTATCGGGGTGGGTACTACCGTGGCGGTGGCGATTTTTGGTGGGGACCTGCTTTGGTCGGCGGTGCGATTGTGGGCACGTCCATTTATTTGTCGCGCCCTGTGCAACCGTCTACTGTCATCATCACCAGTCCACCGGCCGTGGTGCTCAACAATCCGCAGCCCACCCAATGGGTGAATGGCCAACCCGTGCAAGCGCCAGTGGAGGCGTATTACTGCCGTGACTCAGGTCAATACTTCCCTGTGGTGCAAACCTGTCCCACGCCTTGGCTGGTGGTGATGCAATAAACAGTTTGTAAAGCTGTCATCCAATGGTTGGATCGCTGCGTTGTAGAGCTACCTTTTAACAAAGTGAGTTCGTCATGAAACGTGTTTCCACTCTTTTAGCCTGTTTGTTGGCTTTTGCTGTTGTCTTGCCTGCGCAAGCGGATGGCCGTGGGCACGGCGGCGGGCATGGCGGTTATTACGGTGGTGGTTATGGCTATGGCGGCTATGGTGGGCATTACCGTGGTTCTAGCAACTATTGGTTAGCCCCCGTTTTGGGTGCCGCTTTGGTGGGCAGCGTGATTTACGCCGCCAGCACACCCAGCTATGCGGTACCGCAAACGGTGGTGGTGCAACAGCAATATGCACCGCCCAGCCGTGTGGCGTATTTCTGCCCCACCGCGCAGCAGTACTACCCCAATGTCCCCAGCTGCCAAGTGCCTTGGCAACCTGTGAACTACTAAAACAAAAAGCCGGGCTAGCCCGGCTTTTTTGTTGCGCGTCATTCGCTTCATCGAAGCGCTTGCATCACGTGTTTAGAGCGTGACGACTTCTTTGTTGCCTAAGCGGTTTGAGTAACGCACTGTGCCGCCTGTGGTTTCTAGTTCCACGCGCGCGCTGCGGCCTGCGTACACATGGTGTTTGAGCCATTCCAACTCTTGTTTCATCTCAGCATCGCCTGCCACCACACGACTCCAGCAGCGCAGCTCGGCTGACCAGCGGTAGTTGCGGGCTTTGAGTTTGTCTTTGGTCTCAAACGGCGAGTTGATGGCGTACACCTTTTGCTGTGGCTTGTTCAAAGTTAGCAACACGGCCAGCAGGGCGGTTTGTTGGCTTTGTGGCAGCACTTGGTTCAGCAGCTCTAGCAGCGCCCAACAATCGGCTTCAGCGCGATGGGCTTCGTAGAAGTAGCCTTGGGTGCTGAGCAAATATTCCAGCTTGGCCGAGCCAAAACCTTCTTCGCGCCAGTCGATGTCTTTGATGCTGCAGGCCCAGTTGAACTGCTCAAACATCGGCCAGCGGGCTTCGACAAACGGGCGGTCAAACGCGGCATTGTGGGCAATGACCACGTCGGCATTTTTCAAAAACTCAGCCACGCGGGCGTCGTCAATGCGTTGGCCTTGCACCATCTCGTCGGTGATGTGGTGCACTGCAATCGAGGCGGGGGGAATGGCAAAACCGGGGTCTTCCAGTTCGTCGAACACATCGCTGACACGGTAGACCACGCCTGTGACAGCGTCGAATTCAAAGGCCAGCATGCCCAGTTCAATCACGCGGTCAGTGGCCACGTCAAAGCCCGTGGTCTCGGTGTCGAGCACGATGCCTTTGCTGAGTTTTTGGCCTGGGGCAGGGGTGTTGAACACACGGCCCGGCACGAGGCGGCGCAGCACGCGGTAGTCAGGGTGTTGTTCGAGTTGTTGGGCGAGTTGTTCGATATCTTGTGTCATGGGGCTAATGTTAAGCGTGGTCCGCCTGCGTGGCGTTGCGCTTGGCAATGGCATGTGCAAAAAAAACACCCAACAGCACCACGCCCAGACCCACCGCACCCAGTACATGGCTGGAGTTGAAGTGACCGAGCAGAGCGGCCAGCACCAACACACCCAGCGATTGACCTAAAAACAAAAAACCTGCAAACAGCGTCACACCTGTACCGCGTGCGGTCGGCACCATTTGTGTGGCCTTGGCCTGCATGGTGTTGTGAAACATGGCAAAGCCAAAGCCCGCCACAAAGCAAGAAGGCAGGGCCAGTTGCCACCAAGGGCCAAACGCAATGATCAAAAATGCCAAGCCAAAATACAAAGCCCCATAGCGCGCCAAACCCACTTCCCCAAAGCGGCGAATGACATATTTGGCAGCTCCCATATAAGCCATGCCGCCCAAACCAAACAGCGCCGTGGTGCCACCCGCCAGCGTGAGTGAAATGTGGTGCATCTGGTGCAAATGAGATGCGGTGACGGCCAACAAACCAAAAATCATGGCCCCTTCAATCAGCGCAATGCCTAGGAGCGTGCGGGCCCACGCGTCGCAGGCCACTTGTTTGAGTTGCCTGAAAAAACCTGCCGGTGCGTGTGCATGGCGTGAGACGGGCTCTAAATGTTTGAGCTGTTGCCACAGCAAAAAGCTGACGGTGGCAAATGTGGCGGCCATCAGTACAAAAGCCCAACGCCAGCCCAGCGTGTCCGTCAGCAAACCGCCAAACAACTGACCCGCTGTGATGCCCAGCATGGTGCCCAAACCGACTCGGGCCAAAGTTTCTTGCCGCTGCTCGTAATGCACCACATCGCCCACCCAAGCCAGCGAGAGCGGAATGATGGCAGCCGCGGTGAGTGCTGTGCCCACGCGAGCGGCGACGAGAAATGGCAAATCAGAACTCAGCGCCGACAGCGTGCAACCCACACTGCAACCGATGGTTGCCAGCATGACCACACGGTACTTGCCAAAGCGGTCACCCACAGGGCCGTAAAACAATTGCATCAAGCCGTAGGCGATGGCGAAAAACGAGATGACTTGTGAGACCTCGCTGATAGGTGCCGCAAAGACGCGTGACAGCTCGGGCAGCATGGGGTCGCAAATGCGTTGCACGGCCATGCTGGAGAACGTCGCCAAGGACAACAAAAAAATCGCCCGGCGGGTGCTGGGTGTTAACGCGTGGGATGGGGGGTGTGAGTGTGACTTCAAAGCCTCTCGACTTTACTTCACTCAGAAGTACGAGCTTCATTGGCAAAACCATTGGGAACACAGCGTGAAATAAGGGCTTGCAAACGCGGATTTAGTCTGCCAGCTCTAAACGCGCACCATTTCGGCGCAAAACGCTTGTCAAAGCTGCACTTGTCTTTAGAATACGTTTTATGCTGCACTGCAACATAACTCTAGCCAATGGGCAGGGTTCAGAGCAGTTTGACCATCCCTTTTAATATTTTGGAGATTTGAAATGACTTTGACCCCTGAACAAGTGATCGCCGCCAACAAAGCAAACTTGGAAACTTTGGTTGGTTTGACCAACAAAGCTTTTTCTGGCGTGGAGCAACTCATCGAGTTGAACTTGGCCGCTGCTAAAAGCACTTTGGCTGATTCACAAAAACAAACCAACGCCGCTTTGAGCGTGAAAGACGCGCAAGAGTTGTTGGCTTTGCAAGCGAGCCTGTTCCAGCCTTTGGCTGAAAAAGCAGTCGCTTACAACCGTCATTTGGTTGAAATCGCAACAGGTACAGGTTCACACTTCCAAGGTCACTTGGAATCCAAAGTGGCTGAAGCTCAAAAAGCTTTCCACGCCATGGTGGACAACGCTGCTAAAAACGCACCTGCTGGTTCTGAAGCTGCTGTCGCCGCTTTCAAAACTGCCGTGTCCGCTGGCAACAACGCCTTGGAATCTGTGCAGAAAGCTGTTAAGCAAGCCACAGACGTGGCTGAAGCCAACTACAAAAACTTGGCTGAGACAGCTTTGAAAACAGCAAAGCCTGCTGCTAAGAAGCGTTAATTTTTTAAGGTTCTCCAAGACCTCTGAAACGGCTCCTTCGGGAGCCGTTTTTCGTATGTGCTTGGGTGTTGACGAGCAGGTTCTAATATCGGATCAAAACACAGGAGAGCAGCGGTGGATAAAGTGGACGGTGTGGTGATTGGCGCAGGTGTGGTGGGCCTGGCTACGGCGCGTGCCTTGATTCAAGCCGCACCTGAAACTGCCCGCGAGTGGTTGGTGTTGGAAGCCGCTGATGCGATTGGCACTGGCACCAGCTCGCGCAACAGCGAAGTCATTCACGCTGGCATTTACTACCCGCAGGGCTCGCTCAAAGCGCAGTTGTGCGTGCAAGGTCGCGACATGCTGTACGCCTATGCGGCTGAGCGCCGCGTGTCGCACCAGCGCTGTGGCAAATTGATTGTGGCTACACATGTTGACCAGCTGCCCGCTCTCCATGCCCTTTTGCAAAAAGCCCACGCCAACGGCGTGACTGATGTGGTGATGCTCAGCGCCGAACAAGCGCAGGCGATGGAGCCCGCGCTGTCATGCGTGGCGGCCTTGCATTCACCCAGCACGGGCATTGTGGACAGCCACGGTTTGATGCTGAGTCTGCAAGGTGATTTTGAAAATGCAGGCGGCATCGTGGCGTTGAATTCGCCTGTGGCTTCAGCCGTGTGCCGCGACGATGGCATCGTGGTGCGCATGGCCGACGGTTCTGAGTTGTTGGCGCAAACGGTGGTGAATGCCGCGGGGCTGACCGCCCCTTGGCTGGCGAAACACGTTGAAGGCTTGGCTGCGCAGCATGTGCCGCAGGCTTACTTTGCCAAGGGCAACTACTTCACGCTTTCAGGCAAATCGCCGTTTTCACATTTGATTTACCCCGTGCCTGAAGCTGCCGGTTTGGGTGTGCATTTGACCCTCGATCTTGGTGGCCAAGCCAAATTTGGCCCTGATGTGCAGTGGGTCGATCGCCCGGATGATCTGCTGGTGTCCGCTGAACACGAGCAAGTGTTTTACAACGAGGTGCGCAAGTATTGGCCGGCTTTGGCCGACGGCTCGCTGCAAGCGGGCTACGCAGGCATCCGTCCCAAAATTTCTGGCCCACACGAGGCCACCGCTGACTTTTGCATCCAAGGCCCCGCTGTGCATGGCGTGAAGGGGTTGGTGAACTTGTTCGGCATTGAGTCGCCGGGGTTGACCAGCGCGCTTGCCATTGGGGACGCGGTGGTCCAGGCTTTGCAGTAAAGTAATGGGTATGAATAAACGCTTGTTTCTTGGCGTTTGCATCACGCCGCTTTTGTTTGCTTGCTCGACTTCGTCGCGTCAATCGGCTTCGACAGCAGCGACATCGCAAAACTACCCCAACAACCCTGCCAAGCGCCAAGACATCGTCATGCAAGCCATGGCCATGCTCGACCGTGGCTACACCTACGGTGGCAAAAAACTGCACACGGGGTTTGACTGTTCAGGCTTGGTGAGTTTTGTCTACAAAGAGTCTGCCGGTATCCCGCTCAAGGGCAGTGCAGCGCAAATGGCAGAGGTGGCCAAACCCGTGGAGCCTGCGCAAGCCCACCCCGGCGATTTGGTGTTTTTCAACACGCTAGGCAGCGCGTTTTCGCATGTGGGCATTTACATCGGCTCGGGCAAATTTGTGCACGCCGCCAATGAAAAAACGGGCGTGAAAACTGAGCGTTTGAACCATGTGTATTGGTCCAAACGCTTTGAAGGCTACCGCACTGTTTTTGCTTGAAGCTGGGTTTGGGCTGTCGCACCCAAGCTGCAAGCTTCGGTTCGATTTTTCAGCCTGTTTAGGCCTGATCGCGAATGGCCAGCGCCGCTTCTTTCACCAGCGCGGGGCCTTTGTAAATGAGGCCGGTGTAAATCTGCACCACGTCCGCACCCGCCTTGATTTTGGCCACCGCATCGGCGCCGCTCAAAATGCCACCCACGCCGATGATGGGGAAGTTGGGGCCCATCGCGGCGCGCAACTGGCGAATGACTGCATTGCTTTTCTCAAACACGGGCGCGCCTGAGAGACCGCCGGTTTCATCGGCGTGCGCCATGCCTTGCACCGCGTCGCGGGCAATCGTTGTATTCGTGGCAATGACGCCCCAAGACGGCGTGCCTTCGTGCACACAGTGGCGCTTCAAGGTGGCTGCAATCACGGCGATTTGATCGCTGTCCAAATCAGGCGCAATTTTGATGAACACAGGCACTTGTTTGTTGTGCTGTTTGGCCAACTCAGCGCGGCGTTTGGCGAGGGTGCCAATCAGCGCATCCAGCGCTTCGTCGCTTTGCAGTTCGCGCAGGTTTTTGGTATTGGGGCTAGAGATGTTCACCGTCACGTAGTCGGCGTGTGGGTACACGCCGTCTAGACAAATCAGGTAGTCGTCAGCCGCATTTTCAATGGGTGTGGCGGCGTTTTTGCCGATGTTCAAGCCCAAGAGCATGGGCGTGCCCGCATCTTTCTTTCCTGATTCACTGCGGAACTTCGCCAGCTTCACATTGGCCAAGAAGGCATCCAAGCCTTCGTTGTTGAAGCCCAAGCGGTTGATCAGCGCGTTGGCCTCGGGTAAGCGGAACATGCGCGGCTTGGGGTTGCCCGGCTGGCCTTTGGGCGTGACCGTGCCGACTTCGACAAAGCCAAAACCCATCGCGGCCAAGCCGTCGATGCAGTGCGCGTTTTTGTCCAAACCTGCGGCCAAGCCCACACGGTTGGGAAAGCTCAGGCCAGCCAGTTGCACGGGGTCTTGCACGCGGGTTTGGCAGTAAGCCCAAGCCAGCGGTGTGTTTTGCGTGCGGGCCAATATGGCCAGCGTGTGCTCATGGGCGGTTTCCGCATCCATGGCGAACAGAAAAGGGCGGGCGAGGGAGTAAGGCAACAACGACATGGATAATCTCAAGCTTTTATAGAACCCTCGGATTTTCGCCCATGAATACGCCCACGAACACGTCGACCCAAGCCGCACCTTTGTCTCAAGATGAATTGAAAACCTTGGTGGGCCAAGCTGCCTTGCAATACGTGGTGCCTGGCGAGGTGGTGGGCGTGGGCACGGGCTCCACGGTGAACAAATTCATCGATGCCTTGGCCACCATGAAAGACCAAATCAAAGGTGCGGTGTCTAGCTCGGTCGCCTCCACCGAACGCTTGCAAGCTCTGGGCATCCAAGTGTTTGAAGCCGCCGAGGTGGAAAGCCTGTCGGTCTACATCGACGGTGCAGACGAAATCGACCACCAAGGGAATATGGTGAAGGGTGGCGGCGCTGCGTTGACGCGCGAAAAAATTGTGGCTGCGCAATCCAAGATGTTTGTGTGCATTGCGGATGAAAGCAAGCTGGTCGATGCGCTGGGCGCGTTCCCCTTGCCCGTGGAAGTGATTCCCATGGCCACCGCGCGCGTGATGCGTCAGTTCGCTGCGATGGGCGGCAGCGCCAAGGTGCGTTTGAAAGACGGCCAACCTTTGGTGACCGACAACGGCCAACACATCGTCGATGTGACGGGCTTGAAAATCAGCGACCCCCTGCAGTTTGAAACCGACGTCAGCCAATGGCCGGGCGTGGTGACGGTGGGTGTGTTTGCTCACCAAAAAGCGCAGGTGTGTTTGCTGGGCACGTCGACGGGCGTGAAGACGCTGACGTTTTGAAAAGTCTAGGGCCGTCGTACCGCGCGCTGGTGCTGGGTGCCACGGGTGCACTCGGGAGCGCGTTTGTGGAGGCCTTGCAGGCCGACCCTGCATGCGCCGACGTGGTGAGCCTGTCGCGTCACTCACAACCCGCATTTCGCTTGGAAGACGAGGCCAGCATGGCCGCTGCAGCAGCTGCGCTCGTGGCCCAATCGCAAGGTCCGTTTCACCTGATCATCGACGCCACGGGCGCCCTCATGATCGACGGGCAGGGCCCAGAAAAGCACCTAGGCGCACTCAACGCCACACAGCTGGCCCGTGCGTTTGAAGTCAACACCATTGGCCCCGCGTTGTTGCTCAAACACTTCATGCCCTTGCTGGCCACCGAGCAGCGCAGCATCTACGCCAAGCTCTCCGCGCGCGTGGGCAGCATCAGCGACAACCGAAAAGGCGGTTGGTACGGCTACCGCGCTGCCAAAGCTGCCTTGAACATGGTGCTGCAAACAGCAGCCATTGAAGCAGCCCGCAAACGCCCGCAACTGGTGGTGGCCGCCATGCAGCCGGGGACGGTAGCGTCTGATTTGTCTGCGCCGTTTGTGCCTGCGAAAGACTGCCTCACACCCGCGCAATCGGTGGCAGGTTTGCTAAGCGCTTTGGATGCTTTGCCTGCACAAGCTGCTGCGCACTTTGTGGACTACAAAGGCCAAGCTATCGCTTGGTAATGAAGGCCAAGCGCTTTCGGAATTCAAGCGCAAACAGCTGGTGCGTTCACAGCGCGCATGGCTCATGGTTCTCGAATGAACCAAGTTTGAGCAAATAAAAACCCGCCGAAGCGGGTTTTTATTGGGGCGCCTCAGAAGTTACTTCTTACGCGCAGCAATCGCCGCTTCCGCGGTGTTCACCAAGTCAGCACCGATGGTGGCTTTCCACTTGTTGTACACGGGGCGTGTGGCTTTCACAAACTCGTCGCGCTGTGCGGGGGTGAGTTGGGTCACGGTCACGCCCAAGGCTTCGATGCCTTTGATGACGGGCTTGTCGGCTTCGATCAAACCTTTGCGGGCAATCGCAATTTCTTGCTGGCCAGCATCCAACGCGGCTTGGCGCACGATGGCTTGGTCGGCCGGTGTCCATGAGTTCCAAATCTCTTTGTTCACCACGAAGATGAGCGGGTCAGCCATGTAGCCCCACGTGGTGATGTACTTTTGGCCCACGGTGTGCATCTTGAGCAGGTTGAACAAGAACAAGGGATTTTCTTGGCCGTCCACAGCACCGCTGGTCAACGCGGGTTGTGCGTCGGCCCAGCTCATTTGCGTGGGGTTGGCGCCCAAGGTGCTGAACATGTCCGAGAAGATGGGTGAGCCGACGATGCGAATCTTCATGCCCTTCAAATCTTCGGGCGACTTGACGGCGCGCTTGGAGTTGGTGAGTTCACGGTAGCCGTTCTCGCCCCATGCCAAAGGCACAACGCCAGATTTTTCCAATGTTTTGAAAATGTGCTTGCCCACTTGGCCTTGGGTCAGCGCGTCAACGGCGGCGTAGTCGGGCATCAAGAAGGGCAGCGAGAACAGGTTGAGTTCTTTCACTTGGGGTGACCAGTTGATGGTCGAGCCCACGGCCATGTCAATCACGCCTTGACGCAAGGCGCTGAACTCGCGGGTTTGGTCGCCTTGAATCAACGACACGCCTGGGTACATCTTGATGTTGATGCGGCCTTGGGTGCGTTCTTTCACCATGTCTGCCCAGAGCTTGCCAGCTTGGCCCCAAGGGGTAGGCACGTTGAGCACCAGCGACATGCGGTATTCCGCTTTGTAGGGCTGTTGTTGGGCCGAGGCTGTGCCTGCGAATGTGCCCATCACGGCGGCAGCGGCAACCAAGCTCAAAAGGGTTCTGCGAAGTTTCATGTCTCTATCTCCTTATTAAAACGAACTCAAAAATCAGGGGCTGTGTTCAGTAGCCCATGTAACGCGGCAGCCACAAAGCCAATTCAGGCCAAGCGATGACAGCCACCATCACCAAAAACATGCCAAACAGCATCCAGCCCACCCACGGCACGGTTTCTTCCATGCGCACACCGGCGATGCGGCTAGACACCATCAAGTTCACCGCCAGCGGTGGCGTGAACTGGCCCAGCGCCACCTTGAGGGTGAGGATGACGCCAAACCACACGGGGTCCCATTTGTAGAACTGCACGATGGGCCACAGCAAGGGCACAAAGATCAAGAAGATGGACACGCCATCGAGGAACATGCCCACGGTGATGAGCATCAAAATCAACAGCGCCAACACACCGTACTCGCCCAAGCCTGAGTTGACGATGGCATTGGTGATGGGGTCAATCACACCCAGCGTGGAGAGCGAGAACGCAAAGATGCCCGCGAGCGATACCACCAACAAAATGATGGCCGACAACTCGCCCGACTCTTGCAAGATGACGAACAGGTCTTTGACCTTGATGGTGCGGTGAATCACCATGCCCACAAACAGACCGTAGAACACGGCCACCACCGCAGCTTCGGTGGGTGTGAACCAACCCGCGCGCATGCCACCCAAAATCAAAATTGGTGCCGCCAAGCCCCAGGTGGCTTCGCGCAAACTTTGCCAAAACGCAGGACGGGGCAAGCTGGCTTCGAGGGCGCCCATTTTGTGTTTGCGTGCCATCCACACCGCAGGCACGATGAGGGCCAAGCCCGCCAACACGCCGGGAATCATGCCCGCTGCAAACAGCGCAGGCACCGACGCACCGGGCACCAACACCGAGTACACGATGAAGGCCACAGACGGCGGAATCAAAATGTCAGTGGCTGCCGCTGCGCCCACCACGCTGGCGGAGAACGCGGGTGGATAGCCCGCGCGCGACATGGCCGAAATCATCACCGCGCCGACTGCCGCTGCGTTGGCTGGGCCAGAGCCCGAAATGCCACCCAAGAACATGGCCACCATGATGGCGACCAAAGGCAGCATGCCAGGGCCGCGACCGACGATGGCCACGGCAAAGTTCACCAAACGCAAAGCCACGCCTGAGCGGTCAAAAATAGAGCCGACCAACACAAACATCGGAATGGCCAGCAAGGGGTACTTGCCCAAGCCTGCATAGAAGTTTTGCGGCACAGCCAGCAAGCCAAACCATTGGGCGTCCGAGTTGGCCAAGGCAATGCAAGCCGCACCGGCTAAGCCTAGTGACGCGCCAATCGGCACGCCCGCCAACATCATCGCGATGAAGGCCACAAAGAGAAGCGTGGGGATCATGCGCGACGCCCCCGACGGATGAACAAGCCCAAGGCACGCCCCGCAATGGCCACCGACATGATGGGCAGCCAAATGGTGTACCACCACTGCGGCACGCCAATGCCGGGTGAGGTTTCTTCAAAGCGAATGTCGTCCCACACCACGCGTGAACTGAGCACGGCAATGAGCACAAACAACACAAACACCATGATGGCGCCAAAACGGGCGAGGGCGCGTTGGCGCTCGGGTGAGCCGCTGTCAGCAAAGTATTCGATGCGAATTTGGCGGTTGCGTGCCACAGACGCAGAGCCCGCCACCAACGACAACACAATCATCAAAAACACCGAGAACTCTTCGGTCCAGGCAAACGATTGGTCGCTGAAGTAACGCACCAACACGTTGGCAAACGTGATGAGGGCCAACAAGCCCATCACGATGACGGTGAGCCAGTCTTCAATTTTGAGGGGGACGACAGTGACTTCATCTTGCGCGGCTGGATCGTGGATCTCAAGCGGCAAGTGCGTCGGTTCGTGGAGGTGAGGCATAAAGTAAAACGCGATACAAAGAGATAACGCGAAGCACTTTAGCACGGCCAAAACACCGCGCGTGTCGCACGCGCGATGGGGTCAACAAGGGGCTGTTTTCAGTGGCTCATGCCTTGGTGACGCAGCAACGCGTCAAGCTGAGGCTCGCGGCCCCGGAAGGCTTTGAACGATTCCATGGCGGGGCGGCTGCCGCCGACTTCCAAAATCGTTTCGCGGTAGCGGCGGCCTGTCTCAAGGCTGGGTTCGCCATTCGCGTCGGCGGTTTCTTCAAACGCCGCGTAGGCATCGGCGCTCAGCACCTCGGCCCATTTGTAGCTGTAGTAACCGGCTGCGTAACCGCCTGCAAAGATGTGGCTGAAGGTGTGCAGCGTGCGGCCCCATGCAGGGCTTTGCAACACGGCCACTTCGGCGCGCACATCGCGCAGCACTTGCATGAAGTCTTGCGCTTTCTCGCCGTCGGTGTGCAGCAGCATGTCCACAAGCGAGAACTCAATTTGGCGCAAAGTTTGCAAACCGCTTTGGAAGTTTTTGGCGGCCAGCATTTTGTCGAACAACGCGCGTGGCAAAGGCTCGCCTGTGTCGACGTGCGCGGTCATGTGGCGCAACACGGGCCACTCCCAACAAAAGTTTTCCATGAACTGGCTGGGCAACTCCACCGCATCCCACTCGACGCCACTGATGCCCGACACATCACGCTCGTTCACTTGCGTGAGCATGTGGTGCAAGCCGTGGCCGCATTCGTGGAAGAGGGTGATCACGTCGTCATGCGTCAGCAGCGGGGGCTTGTTGCCCACGGCTTCGGCGAAGTTGCACACGAGGTGCGCAACGGGTGTTTGCAGCGCGCCTGTGTCGGGGCGCAACCAGCGGGCGCGCACATCGTCCATCCACGCGCCACCGCGTTTGCCGGCACGTGCGCCGGGGTCGAGGTAGAACTGGCCCACCAGCACAGGCGGCAAACCGCGTGCGCGTGTTTCTTCGGTGTGGCGCTCAATGCGGTAAAACTCCACCGCAGGGTGCCACACGGGCGCTTGGTCGCGGCGAATGCTCACCTCAAACAAGGTCTCCACAATTTTGAACAAACCCGCCAACACCTTGGGCGCCGTGAAGTAGGGTTTGACTTCTTGCTCGCTGAAGGCGTAGCGCGCTTCTTTGAGCTTCTCGCCGATGTACGGCCAGTCCCACGGTTGTGGGTCTTGCAGGTTGAGGTGTTCTGCCGCAAAGGCGCGCATCTCGGCTACGTCTTTTTCGGCGTAGGGGCGGGCGCGTTTGGCGAGGTCGCGCAAGAAGCCCATCACCTCGGCGGGCGATTGCGCCATCTTGGCGGCTAGCGACACCTCGGCGTAATTGGCGTAGCCCAAGAGCTGCGCTTCTTCTTGGCGCAGGGCCAAGATTTCTTTCACCCACGGTGTGTTGTCTTGTTCGGCTTTGCCGTTTTGCACCGCTTCCGATTGGTCAGAGGCGCGCGTGGCGTATGCGCGGTACAGCTTTTCACGCAGGGCCGAGCTGTGGGCAAACTGCATGATGGGCAGGTAGCACGGCATTTTCAAATTCAGCTTGTGGCCTGCTACGCCATCCTTCTCAGCAGCCGCGCGTGTGGTTTGCAACACGTCGTCCGGCACACCGGCCAACTCTTCGGCGGTCACGATGGCTGACCATTGGTCGGTCGCATCCAGCACGTTCTCGCTGAACTTTTGGCTCACCTCAGCTTGGCGCTCTTGAATGGCCGCAAACCGTTCTTTGACGGCACCCACCAGCTCGGCACCCGACAGCACAAAGTTGCGCATGGCCAAGGTGTGGGCGTGCTTTTGCTCGGCATTCAAACTGGCCACGTTGATGGCTTTGTACTTGGCATACAAGCGCTCGTCTGCGCCTAAGCGTGTGTAGAACTCAGTCACACGCGGCAGCGCTTCGGTGTAGGCCGCGCGCAGCTCAGGCGTGTCAGCCACCGAGTGCAAATGGCTCACGGCGCCCCAAGCACGGCTGAGTTTTTCGGTGGCGACATCCAGCACGGCAGCAATCGCTTTCCACTCGGCAGGGAAGTCTGCTGCCGTGACTTGCTCTAAGGCTGCATCGGCCGCAGGTAAGAGTTGGTCAAGCGCGGGTGCGATGTGCGCGGGTTGGATGGCATCGAACAGCGGGTGATTCGAAAAGTCGAGAAGCGGATTGTTCAATGACATGCAAAACTTTCAAGAAATAGATGGCCGAAATTTTCGGCATACCCAGCACCGTCGCCAAGTTGAGTGGTCAGCGCTTGATCCAGCGACATTCGCCCCGCGAGGAGCGCAGCAAGCGCTGGCCACTCAGCTTGGCAGAGCGAGCATCAACACGCAACGAACGCAAAAGCTCAATGCTTCTCAGATAAGGCCCGTTGCGCCGATTCCAAGGTGTTGACCAACAACATGGTGATGGTCATGGGGCCCACGCCGCCGGGCACGGGGGTGATGTAGCCGGCCACTTCTTTCACGCCGTCAAAGTCCACATCGCCGCAGAGCTTGCCTTCATCGTTGCGGTTCATGCCCACGTCGAGCACGACAGCGCCGGGCTTGACCATATCGGCGGTCAACACATTGCGCTTGCCCACGGCAGCCACGATGACGTCGGCTTGCAAGGTGAGGGCTTTGAGGTTTTGCGTGCGCGAGTGCGCCACCGTGACGGTGGCATCTTTTTGCAGCAGCATCAGCGCCATGGGCTTGCCCACGATGTTGCTGCGGCCAATGACCACGGCGTGTTTGCCCTTGAGGTCGTAACCGATGCTCTCCAACATCTTCATGCAGCCATAAGGCGTGCAAGGCCAGAAACCGGGCATGCCGGTCATCAAGGCGCCTGCGCTGGCGATGTGAAAGCCGTCTACGTCTTTGGCAGGGCTGATGGCTTCGATCACTTTTTGCGCATCAATGTGGGCGGGCAAGGGCAGTTGCACCAAGATGCCGTGAATGGCGGGGTCGTTGTTGAGCGCTTCCACGCGAGCCAGCAAGTCGGCCTCGGTCATGGTGGCTTCGTATTTTTCGAGCACCGAGTGCAGACCCGCGTCTTCGCAAGCCTTCACCTTGTTGCGCACATACACCTGGCTGGCTGGGTTGTCACCGACCAACACCACGGCGAGGCCTGGTGTGAGACCTTGGGCTTTGAGCGCTGCCGTATCGGCGGCCACTTGCGCGCGCAGTTGTTTGGAAAGGGCGTTGCCGTCAATGAGTTGTGCAGTCATGGTCTTGTGTATACAGAGGAGAAGTTGAATTGAAAACGCCCGTGTGACACGGGCGTTAAAGGGGTTGGCAAACGTGCGGCCTGATTAGGCTTTGGCTGCGTTTTGTCCGAGTGCGGTTTTCAGCAAGTCAGCCACGGTATTGGCATTGAGCTTTTCCATGATGTTGGCGCGGTGCGCTTCCACGGTTTTGATGCTGATGCCTAAGTCGTCTGCAATTTGTTTGTTCAAACGGCCGGCCACGATGCGCTCCAACACTTGGGCTTCGCGGGTGGTCAGCTTGGCCATCAGTGCGTCGCGGCTGGCGGCTTGTTGGTAGTCGGCAAACGATTCGGTGGCTTGGGCCAACATGCGTTCCACCAAGGTCACCAAAGCGGTTTCGTCAAAAGGCTTTTGGATGAAATCCATCGCGCCTTTTTTCATGGTGTCTACGGCCATGGGCACATCGCCGTGGCCGGTGATGAACACGATAGGCAACGGCGATTTGCGTTCGACCAAGCGGTCTTGCAGCTCGAGGCCAGTCATGCCACCCATGCGGATGTCGACGATCAAACAAGCCACTTCACGTGGGTCGTAGCGGCTGAGAAATGTTTCGGCTGAATCAAAGCAACGAACGCGGTAGTCCTTGCCCTCTAACAACCATTGCAACGAGTCGCGAACTGCCTCGTCGTCGTCCACAACGTAGACCGTACCTTTTTTGGGAATCAAGCTCATCAAAAAACTCCAACCTTATCGGACCGGTATCCAGAAGGAAAAGCGGCAGCCCGTGATATCTGCACCATTGTAGAGGTTCTCCGCTTTCATCCTCCCTTGGTGGGATTCGACGATAGAGCGGCACAAATTCAGGCCAATCCCCATGCCTTCAGACTTGGTGGAGAAGAAGGCTTCGAACAAACGCTCCATCACCTCGGGCGGCAAACCGCGCCCCGTGTCGGTGACCGAAAACTCCACCACGGCTTGGCCGTTTTCGTTGCGCGGCAAGACTTTGAGTTCCACATCGCGCTGCGTCAGCGGGCGTTGGGCCAGGTCAATTGACTCGGCCGCATTGCGCATCAAATTCACGAGGACTTGCTCAATCAAGATGGGGTCTACGTTGACGGCGGGCAGTCGTGCCGCGATCACTTGGGTCAGGCGCACTTGGCGGCGGCGCATTTCGATGCCCGCCAATTCCACGGCTTCGCCGACCATGGTCGCTACATCGGAGGGGGTGCGGTTGGGTTCGCTCCGCTTCACAAAGCTGCGAATGCGCTGAATGATTTGCCCTGCGCGCTGCGCTTGGTGCGCGGTTTTCTCCAAGGCCTTGAGCAAGTCTTCTTCGTTCAAGTTGTTGGCTTTGATGCGCGACACCATGCCGCTGCAGTAGTTGTTGATGGCCGTCAGCGGCTGGTTCAACTCGTGTGCCACGCTAGATGCCATTTCGCCCATGGTGATGAGACGGCTGGCGGACTGTGCGCGCTCAGCTTGCATTTGCGCTTGCTCTTCGGCTTGGCGACGTGGCGTGATGTCTGATGCAATCACCATTTGCGCCAAGCGGCCATCCACCCAGTTGAGGTAGCGCGAACGCACCTCTAGCCACTTGCCTAATTCGGGCAGAAAAATTTCAGCGTTCTCTGCTTTAGTCTCGGTGATGCCTTCGGTGGGCAAGCCCATCAAACCATCGTCTTGGTCTTGGCTGTCGTCGTCCGATGCGGTGGTTGTACCGAGCGTGCGCGGTTGACCCGCTTGCGTGACCAGGCTCAAGTGCCCCTGCGTGGTGGTGGCAAACCATTGGCGGTATAGCTTGTTGGCAAACAGCAATTCTTTGCTGCCCAAAGGCGCGACAGACACAGAGGAATCCAAACCCTCAAGCACCGTGGTGAAGCGGTCATGTGCGGCGGAGAGTTGTTCGCGCACACGGTTGGGCTCGGTGATGTCGGTCATCGATGTCATCCAGCCCGTTTGTTGACCGCGCGCGTCTACCAGCGGGGATACATACAAACGCGCATCAAATATTTCGCCGTTCTTGCGCTTGACGCGCACTTGAAAACCGCTGGCCGTGGTGTCGCCTTGTAGCTCTTGTGTGAGTTTTTGCTCCAGCGTCTCACGGTCTTCTTCAGGCCAGTAAGGGAAGGGCGGCACACGCCCCACCAGTTCGTCTTCGGTCCAGCCGGTCATTTGGCAAAACGCAGCGTTCACATAAGTGATGCGGCCTTTGAGGTCCATGGCGCGCATGCCGGTGAGGATGGAGTTTTCCATCGCGCGGCGAAAGTTGGTCTCGGCCACCAAGGCCTGCTGAGCTTGCACGCGGCGGCGTGTGTGGCGCCAAGTGCCAATCAGCATCCAAGCGGTCATGGCGCTGAGCACGGCGACCAACCAGAACACGCCGTTGCCAATCAAACCTTTCGAGGTGCGATAGGCCTGCGCGTGCAGCGACAGCGCGTAGCCCACGGGGGTGATGGGCACTTCGTATTCGTTGGTTTGGAATAACCAAGGCAGCACCTCTGTCACTTTGGGGCGCGCTTTGTTGGCTTGGCCAGCGAGGACGTTGTTGTTCACGTCTCGCAAAGACACGGCATACCGGTTGGCTATTTCGTTGGGCACGGCAAAACGCAACATGCCGTCCATGGTGTATTCGGCCAGCAGCACGCCTTCAAATTTGTTGTGCGAGACGATGGGCACTTGCAGCTGCAGGTGTGTGTAGGGCGCTGCATTGGCGCGTTTTTCGATGATGGGTTGCGAGTAAACCGGTTGCTGCAAGTCACGCGCTAAATGGAAGGTGTTGAGCGTTTCGGTATGTGTGACGACATTGCCCGTCAGAAAACTCATCGTCGAGTTGTTGCTGGCACTGGCATAAGACGCATGCACGTGTTGACGTGCGTTGAGCCACGTCAAGCTGGCAAGCTCTGGGCTTTGATTTAACAGAGTTTGGGCTTCGCCAGAAAAAGCTTTGCTATCGATTTCCCTGTTGGCAATGTCACGCGCCATGCGCATGATTTGTTCTTGTTTGTCGAGCAAGCGTAAGCGCAAGCGTTGTTGGGCGTACTCCACGTCACGGCGCACGACTTCTTGCTCGCGCACGATTTCTTCGTACTTCAAATACCAAAACGCCGTCGTGATCGCTGCCATGAACAGCACCACCGCTGCCAAGGGCGCAATGAACGCGAAGCGGTCTTGTCGGTTGGGTGTTTGTTGACGCCACCACTGGCGCCAGCGAATGATGAGTTGCTTGAAAGGAGATGTGGGCAATGTTTTTGACATGTGTGGTGAGTTTATGTAATTACTATATTTCACATTAAGAAAACGCTAATCGCTATTTGAAATTTCTAAAAATTGTGCGAAACTTCGTATATTCGAGTCAAAACAGTGCAACAAGAGGAGACAAGCATGTCAGCACAACCGAACGATCCACGTAACGATGTGGACAGCCAAGAAACGCGTGAGTGGATGGACGCTTTGTCCGCCGTCATCAATGCAGAGGGCCCAGAGCGCGCCCACTTTTTGTTAGAGCAACTGCTCGAACACGCACGTGAGAGCAGCATCGACATGCCGTTCTCTGCCAACACCGGCTATGTCAACACGATCGAACCCGATCAAGAAGCACATTGCCCCGGCAATATCGAAATTGAAGAACGTCTGCGCGCCTACATGCGCTGGAACGCGATGGCGATGGTGGTCAAAGCCAACCGCCACAACCCCGAAGACGGTGGCGACCTCGGCGGTCACATCGGTTCTTTCGCTTCATTGGCCCACATGTTTGGTGCAGGCTTCAACCACTTCTGGCACGCTGAAAACGAAAACCACGGCGGCGACTGCTTGTACATCCAAGGCCACGTGTCACCCGGCGTGTACGCTCGCGCTTACCTGGAAGGCCGCTTGACCGAAGAGCAATTGCTCAACTTCCGTCAAGAAGTGGACGGCAAAGGTTTGTCCAGCTACCCACACCCCAAACTCATGCCTGAGTTCTGGCAGTTCCCCACCGTCTCGATGGGCCTTGGCCCATTGATGGCCATCTACCAAGCGCGCTTCTTGAAGTACTTGCACGCACGTGGCATTGCCAACACCGAAAACCGCAAGGTTTGGGTGTTCTGCGGCGACGGTGAGATGGACGAAGTGGAATCTTTGGGCGCCATCGGTTTGGCTGCTCGCGAAAAACTCGACAACTTGATCTTCGTGGTCAACTGCAACTTGCAACGTTTGGACGGCCCTGTGCGCGGCAACGGCAAGATCGTGCAAGAACTCGAAGGTGAATTCCGTGGCTCCGGCTGGAACGTCATCAAACTCTTGTGGGGCAACGAGTGGGACAAACTGTTGGCCCGTGACAAAGACGGCGCCTTGCGCAAGATCATGATGGACACCTTGGACGGCGATTACCAAGCGTTCAAAGCCAACGACGGCGCCTACGTGCGCAAGCACTTCTTTGGTCGCGATCCTCGCACCTTAGAGATGGTCGCGCACATGAGCGATGACGAAATTTGGAACCTCAAGCGCGGTGGCCATGACCCACAAAAGGTCTACGCGGCTTACCACCAAGCCGTGAACACCAAAGACCAGCCGACCGTTTTGTTGATCAAGACCGTCAAAGGTTTTGGCATGGGCAAAGCAGGCGAAGGCAAGAACAACGTTCACCAGACCAAGAAGCTCACGGATGAAGACATCAAGTACATGCGTGACCGCTTCAACATCCCCGTGCCTGACAGCGAATTGGCCAACGTGCCGTTCTACAAGCCTGCGGATGACACGCCTGAAATGCAATACCTGCACGAGCGCCGCAAGGCCTTGGGCGGCTACTTGCCACACCGTCGCACGAAAGCCGAAGAAAGCTTCACCGTGCCAGCGTTGGACATCTTCAAATCGGTGATGGAGCCTACGGCCGAAGGCCGTGAAATCTCGACCACCCAAGCCTACGTGCGCTTCCTCACGCAGCTCTTGCGTGACCAAGCCTTGGGCCCACGCGTGGTACCAATTTTGGTGGACGAAGCCCGTACCTTCGGTATGGAAGGTTTGTTCCGTCAAATCGGTATTTACAACCCCGCAGGTCAGCAGTACACACCGGTCGACAAAGACCAGGTCATGTACTACAAGGAAGACAAAGCTGGCCAAATCTTGCAAGAGGGCATCAACGAAGCCGGCGGTATGTCGAGCTGGATTGCTGCTGCAACAAGCTACTCCACCAGCAACCGCATCATGGTGCCGTTCTACGTGTACTACTCGATGTTTGGTTTCCAACGCATTGGCGACTTGGCATGGGCGGCTGGCGACATGCAAGCACGCGGCTTCTTGTTGGGCGGCACATCGGGCCGTACCACCTTGAACGGCGAAGGTTTGCAGCACGAAGACGGTCACAGCCACATCATGGCCAACACCATTCCGAACTGCGTGTCTTATGACCCTACCTTCGCACACGAAGTCGGCGTCATCCTGCACCACGGTTTGAAGCGCATGGTCGAGAAGCAAGACAACGTCTTCTACTACATCACCTTGTTGAACGAAAACTACGCGATGCCTGGCCTCAAAGCTGGCACCGAAGAGCAAATCATCAAAGGCATGTATTTGCTGCAACAAGGCGAGGGCAAGAAGACTGCACCGCGCGTGAACTTGTTGGGCTCGGGCACCATCCTGCGCGAATCCATCGCCGCACGCGACTTGCTCGCTGCCGATTGGGGTGTTGCTGCCAACGTGTGGAGCTGCCCAAGCTTCAACGAACTCACACGCGACGGCCAAGACGCTGAGCGTTACAACTTGCTGCACCCCACAGACACCCCCAAAGTGTCTTTCGTGGCGCAACAGTTGGAGCCCTACGTCGGCCCTGTGGTCGCCTCGACTGACTACATGAAAGCCTACGCCGAACAGATTCGTCCGTTCATTCCTAAAGGCCGCACTTACAAAGTGTTGGGCACAGACGGTTTCGGTCGCTCTGACTTCCGCAGCAAGCTGCGTGAGCACTTTGAAGTCAACCGCCACTACATCGTGGTCGCAGCCCTCAAAGCCCTCAGCGAAGAAGGCACCGTGCCAGTGGCACAAGTGGCTGAAGCCATCAAAAAGTACGGCATCAAAGTCGACAAGATCAACCCGCTGTACGCATAAATATTCGGGAGACACAACATGGCATTGGTAGAAGTAAAAGTCCCGGACATCGGGGATTTCGACGAAGTCGCAGTCATTGAACTGCTGGTCAAAGTGGGCGACACCGTGAAAGCGGAACAGTCCCTGATCACCGTTGAATCAGACAAGGCCTCGATGGAAATTCCATCGAGCACAGCGGGCGTGGTCAAAGAGCTGCGCGTGAAGCTGGGCGACAAGGTCAAAGAAGGCTCCATCGTGTTGGTGGTGGAAGCCGCTGGCGCTGCAGCAGCTCCGGCTGCTGCACCTGCTGCCGTTGTCGCCGCACCCGTGGCTGCAGCCGCTCCAGTTGCATCAGCTCCTGTGGCAGCTGCCGCTTCATCGGCATCAGGCCTCATCGAAATTCGTGTGCCTGACATTGGTGATTTCAAAGACGTGGCCGTCATCGAAGTGATGGTCAAGGCGGGCGACACCATCAAGGTTGAGCAATCGCTGATCACCGTCGAGTCTGACAAAGCGTCGATGGAAATTCCATCGTCACATGCCGGCGTGCTCAAAGAGCTCAAAGTCAAAGTGGGCGACACGGTCAACATCGGTGACTTGTTGGCTATTTTGGAAGGCGCCGTATCGGCAAGCGCTGCCGTGGCTGCACCTGCCGCCGCTGCGGTGGCTGCTGTCGCTTCGGCCCCTGCCGCTGTGGCCGCGCCTACGGCGGTTGCAGCAGCAGTGGCTGCTGTGGCTGCCCCTGCACACGCGCCTGGCGCGTCGACCTTGGGCCTGCCCCACGCGTCGCCCTCGGTGCGCAAGTTTGCCCGCGAACTGGGTGTGCCTTTGGACGAAGTCAAAGGCAACGGCCCCAAAGGTCGCATTACCCAAGACGACGTGCAAGCCTTCACCAAGGCCGTCATGTCGGGTGCCGCCCAAACCAAAGCGCAAGCGGCCAAAGCCCCTGCAGCTTCGGGTGGCGACGGCGCAGGTTTGGGCCTCATCCCATGGCCGAAGGTCGACTTTGCCAAGTTCGGTCCTGTTGAGCGCAAAGAAATGGGCCGCATCAAGAAGATCAGCGGTGCCAACCTGTTGCGCAACGCCGTGATGATTCCAGCCGTCACCAACCATGACGACTGCGACATCACCGACCTCGAAGCCTTCCGCGTCTCGACCAACAAAGAGAACGAAAAATCGGGCGTCAAAGTCACGATGCTGGCGTTCTTGATCAAGGCTTGCGTGGCCGCGCTCAAGAAGTACCCAGAGTTCAACAGCTCGCTCGACGGCGATGTACTGGTCTACAAAAACTACTGGCACATCGGCTTTGCCGCTGACACGCCCAATGGTTTGATGGTGCCCGTGATCCGCGATTGCGACAAAAAAGGCGTGCTGCAAATCAGCCAAGAAATGTCAGAGCTGGCCAAGAAAGCCCGCGACGGCAAACTCGGCCCCGCAGAAATGACTGGCGCCACCTTCACCATCTCTAGCCTCGGTGGCATTGGTGGTAAGTACTTCACGCCCATCATCAACGCGCCCGAAGTGGCCATCCTCGGTGTGTGCAAGAGCACCATGGAACCCGTGTGGAACGGCAAAGAATTTGTGCCACGCTTGATGTTGCCTCTGAGCTTGACGTGGGACCACCGCGTCATCGACGGCGCTGCAGCGGCACGCTTCAATGCGTACCTCGGTCAAATCCTCGGCGACTTCCGTCGCGTGTTGCTCTAAGGACTTGATATGGCAATGATTGATATCCAAGTTCCAGACATCGGCGACTTCGACGAAGTGGCCGTGATTGAGTTGCTGGTCAAACCTGGCGACACCGTCAAGGCTGAGCAGTCGCTCATCACCGTCGAATCCGACAAAGCGTCGATGGAAATTCCATCGTCACATGCGGGCGTGGTGAAAGAGTTGAAAGTCAAGCTGGGCGACAAGGTCAAGCAAGGTTCTGTGGTGTTGGTGTTGGATGCTGAAGGCGCCGCCTCTGCACCCGCGGCGCCAGCCGCTTCTAACTCACCTGCGCCTGCAGCAGCTCCAGTTGCAGCACCCGCTGCGCCCGTGGCCTCAGCACCTGCACCTACTGCATCATCCTTCGGCGGCTCTGCCGACATTGAGTGCGATGTGCTCGTGTTGGGCGGTGGCCCTGGCGGCTATTCGGCTGCGTTTCGTGCGGCCGACCTGGGCTTAAGCGTCGTCATCGTTGAGCGCTACGCCACCTTGGGCGGCGTGTGTTTGAACGTGGGTTGCATTCCTTCCAAAGCCTTGCTGCACGTCGCAGCGGTGATGGACGAAGTCAGCCACTTGGCTGACCTGGGCGTGGACTTCGGCGCACCTGCAGTCAACATCGACAAGCTGCGTGGCCACAAAGAAAAAGTCATTGGCAAACTCACAGGCGGTTTGGCTGCCATGGCCAAAATGCGCAAGGTCACCACCGTGCGCGGCTTGGGCCAGTTCGTGGGTGCGAACCACCTCGAAGTGCTGGAAACCAGTGGCACGGCGCAAGCTACAACCGGCAGCAAAAAAGTGATCGCGTTCAAGCGCGCCATCATCGCTGCAGGCTCGCAAGCTGTGCGCTTGCCTTTCATGCCCAACGACCCACGCGTGGTCGACAGCACCGGTGCTCTGGAACTCAAAGAAGTCCCTAAGCGCATGCTCATCTTGGGCGGCGGCATCATCGGCCTAGAGATGGGCACGGTTTACAGCACGCTGGGCGCACGCCTGGACGTGGTGGAAATGATGGACGGCCTCATGCAAGGCGCTGACCGCGACTTGGTGAAGATCTGGCAAAAAATGAACGCCAAGCGCTTTGACAACATCATGCTCAAGACCAAGACCGTGTCCGCACGCGCCTTGCCCGAAGGCATTGAGGTCACGTTTGCACCGGCAGAAGAGGGCGGCACCGCCCCCGCGCCGCAGGTGTACGACCTCGTGCTGCAAGCTGTGGGCCGCACGCCCAACGGCAAAAAACTCGCCGCCGAGAAGGCTGGCGTGGCGGTGACCGACCGCGGCTTCATCAACGTCGACATCCAGATGCGCACCAACGTGCCGCACATCTTCGCCATTGGCGACATCGTGGGGCAGCCCATGTTGGCGCACAAGGCGGTGCACGAAGCACACGTGGCGGCCGAAGTGATTGCGGGTGAACTGCAAGGCAACAAGGAGCTGGCAGCCGCTGCGTTCAACGCACGCGTCATTCCAAGCGTGGCCTACACCGACCCCGAAGTGGCATGGGTGGGCTTGACCGAAGACCAAGCCAAAGCGCAAGGCATCAAGGTGAAAAAGGGCTTGTTCCCTTGGACGGCCTCTGGCCGCGCCATTGCCAACGGCCGCGACGAAGGCGTGACCAAACTGCTGTTTGACGATTCCCCCGAGGCCCACGGCCACGGCAAGATCCTCGGCGGCGGCATGGTCGGCACGCACGCGGGCGACATGATTGGTGAGATTGCACTGGCCATCGAAATGGGCGCAGACGCTGTGGACATCGGCAAAACCATCCACCCACACCCCACGCTGGGCGAAAGCATCGGCATGGCGGCAGAAGTGGCGCACGGTAGCTGCACGGACTTGCCGCCTAGCAAAAAGTAAACGCTTCGCGCTGCAAATAAAAAGAAGCCGCCAACCTGAAAGGGTTGGCGGCTTTTTGGTGATTGAGGTTTATCTCACACCGTCAGTGGTGGTCAATTTATTGCAACAGGTCTGTCAGTCATCATCGGAGGTAGCGAGCTATCGCCTGGTTGTATACAGACGAGCGATGAGTCCTTTAATTTTGCGGTTGTGCAGTCGTTCCGTAACTGAGTAATCTTGTCATCTGATGGGTAACGCCAGGCGGCAATAGCTTGATTAACGTTTGCACTAATTGGGATACCCCATTTGGCAAGGTTTTCGCGCTGGTCATAACCAGAGGCTTTGCTAGCAAATAATGCAAAAGCATCATATTGGTCTTGCAAGCTTGGGTTGTCCGTGTGCAGTAATTTCAACGATACTTTTGAAATATCGGGGTCGCGTTTGACGTTGTAAGCATGTTCGCGGTATTTACGAAAGAATGCGGTGTGAAATTCCCAGCCATATCGAAGATTATATTGAGAAAAAAATGTTAAACCATCCCAGAAGCCAACTTGTGAAAAATCGCGATTTGATTTTGAAAGGAATGCCCATGCGGTGGCGTAGTCCCCATTGACAGTTAAACGATCAACTTGTTTTCGTTTGAACTGGTGATGCAAGGCTAACAAGTTATTTGATATATCTCTATTAGGGGCAAAATTATATGCAAATAATGGAGGTAACGAGATTAAATTTCGTTCGTTAGTAATTTGCTGGGTTTGAAAATTGTGCCCGTATTCGTGTGGATCACCCCAACCTGTACCAATACCGTTTGGGTTGTTGACGTTTGCTATGTCATTTCGTATGGGTAAGACATCTGGATACATGATAGGGTAGTTTGCATGCATCCACCCAGCAGAAATTTGTTTATCTAAAACAATAACATGTTTGACAGAAATTGATTGATGAATATCATTGACCGTAGGAGCAGAGTGTCCCAGTAACTCATCTGTCCATGTCATTTGCTGATCCCAGCCATTGGCTAATTTCACAGGATCCAGAATACTTTTGCCACTGCTATTTGGGATAATGAGTCTGAAACGATTTGATTCAAATTCAATGTATGGCACATCCGACGCCTTCACATCAGTCATAAACTTGGCAGGGTCAGACGTGCCTAATACAAAGTGTGGAACTGCGATGGCTTGCTCAATCGTGACAGGCGTTGTCTTCCCAGTGAGCTTCTCTGTTGCTACTAAGAAAATATTGCCGCCTGCAGGGGTCGCAATTTTATTTAATCCCGGTTGTAGCTTAATTCGCCAAGAAATTTTTGGCATACGCTCAAGATACTGGATAGCGTTGCCACTTTTGGCAAGAAAATCATTTTGTGCACCGATGATTACATCTAATTTTGAATCGTAATTTGTCGGTAATGAAATTTTGACAACTTGACCGGCATTGATCCATCGATCAGTCGAAATCCATGTTGATGGTCTTGCATATCCTGTTCCATCAATTTTGTCTGTTATAAATACAGTCTTTATTGAAGAGCTTGAATTCTGGCTTAATCCTGGGTATTGGGTGGCAGCTGGGTGTGCCGTGATTTTTACACTCGGTTTTGTATTCTCAAGAATAGTGCGTTGTATTGCGCACATGTAAATATTAATATTGCAATCAACTTTTCCTTGTGCAAGTTTCTGCGCAAATGATTGTCCTACGGAACTACTCAGACTTTGTAAAGCAAGATTATCTGGGTTTGAACTCATTAATCGTCCCGTGATGGTGCTCAGGGCAATAAATTTGTCTTCGTCATTATTACCGACTAGGCCTTTGATACTTGATATAGCCTGACCCTCAATCACTTTTTTCGTGGCTTCGGCTGCATCTGGGGGGTATGCAATTGATACATGATCGACATTCATCGTGGGCAGAAGAGGATAGCCTTTGAATAAACCATCCACCATCAGCGCATTTTGAATTGGTTCAGCACCAGCTTCTTTCATGAATTTTATGTAGGGATACTTCATGATGTCAATGCCATACAAATTTTTATTCTCAATGCCTGGTGACAGTGACCAAAGGTTGCGTGAACCTAAGATTGCACCGCCGTTAGCAAGGTAGTTTTTTAGAACGTCAATTTGTTCATCTGTCATCGCCTCAGTGATGATGAGTAATGGATAAACTGCTGGATCAATATCTCCCGCATCTACATTGGCAGGTAGTTCCTTGACGGTTACTGCCAAGTTGGGTATAGCTGTCATTGTTGAAATAGTGCCGGGCATAGCCCAAACATTCATTGGCGTATTGGTTATGAGTTTGTTTTTGTATCCGTTTGGATTCTCAAAAGTAAGCCAATTTAGTAGATTTTTGTAGAATATCTTTTCGCCTGAGGTCTGTGTACTGCTGTTGGCCATATCTATTAGCCAATTATCTTTGCTAAAAAAAGCTGTTCTTCCTGAATAAAATCGGCTTGCAATGGCTGCATGTGAACCCCTTCCATCTGTCAGAATTGGAAAGCTACGTTCGTTTGTTGTTGCCATCATTGATGCATATATTTTTGCATTTCGGTATGTCGGAGCCCCGTTGGACAAAGTTAGGCCTGCATAAATATCATTGATATCAGTCCGTGTGACAGTAATGCCATTCACAGTATCTAAGGTGAAAAATTTTTCCGAATCGTCAATTGAAAAATTTGGATCAATGACCGCTGCATTGATTGCGCTCCGCTCTATGCCATCAGTAGCTAACGGGACGCCTAGCGCATCTAGTGAACTTAACGCAAAAGCCTTTTCCTCAGATGAAAGACTTGTACTTTCTTCAATTGATTCTTTAACGGTATCCGAGTGCTCCAAGCCTTCTAGCGCCGGATAGTCTGTGATGATGGTAAGTTGTCTATTCGCATTAGCATCAGAAGTGGAGTCGTTACCTGACCCGCATGCGGCGAGTGTTGCAGTCATGATGATCGTCAGCGCATAAATATTGCTTCGTAATTTCATTTTCATCTCCGAATTGCACATCGATTCGATGTAAATGAAATATAAATAGCTAATATTTGAGATTCAATCAATTTTTTAAGACTATTTGCGATTAACTTCTTTATCGGTTCATTTGTGCTTAAAAAATAGAAAACATAGGAATCAAAACTGGATAACTTTGGTATCAGCGTCACGGAAGCGCTCGCGCACCAGTTTTCATTCTTTGCTAGGTTTTGTCGATGAGGTTGATTTGCGAACTGAGATGTATGCAAGTCTTCATCTCAATGCTCAATCCCTGGCTAGCAACGCCTTTCCTTGATACGGCTGCGCGGAACGCTGTCGTATTGTTTGAGAGGTAAATGGTTGGCAAAAATTGAGAATTTTTTGTCTGAAGAAACGCTCAGATTCGTAAATAAATACACCGGCCCAACAACTTACGTTTCAGCAATGCATTCATATCCCGCAGCGCGGTGTCTTGTGGATGTGTAGCAATCAGCGGCCTATTTGTTGGTGATGAGATTACCGTCAAAGGCATTCAGCAGTTTGATTTGCCGTTCGCGCTGTATTTGCGTCGTCAAATAAAAAATCAATCGATGCAATTTATGCGGTGATTAAGCGGCGTATTAACCGCATCTCAATGCGCCCCGAGGTAACATCCCTCAGCCCGCTCCCCATCCACTTCATCACCTTCTTCGCTGCACAGCGCGGCAATCAAGGCTTGGTCCACCACCTGGCCGGGTAGCAGCAGCTCTTCGTTGGTCCAGCGCTTGACCAAGTGGCCATTGGCCACGCCGCCGGTGTGTGGGGCTTGGTAAGCGCGGCGGTGTTGCATGGTTAGCCGGCTGTTGGCGTTGGCAATGAAGCGGCTTTCGCCCAAGGCCCAGGGTTCAAAGTAGGCGTTGGCCGCTGCATCCACTTGGCGGAAGTAGCTGCGTGCGCCTTCAGCGTTGAGCTTTTTGCGCACGGTGCGCGTGATGAGGCCTTGTAAGTGGTCGAGCGCGGCGTAGTCCATTTGGTTCAAGGCTTCGGGGCTCATGTTTTGCGTGGCCAGTGCTGACGTGGCGGCCAACTCGGCGGGCAGCATTTGCACCATGGCTTTCACAACGTCGTGATGGGGCGCCACAGCGGTGGCTATGCCGCGTGTTTGCGGCTGGATGGGGCAGCGAATTTCAACAAACCTCGGCTTGACGGGGCCAGTGCAGCCGTCGTGGTGGTAGTACTCGCCTTGGCTCAGTCGTCCTTTGCTAGAGCGTCCGCGCACGTCGCGGTAGGCGGGGTGTTGGGTGTGTACGTTCAGGCACACCACCAGGCCAGTGGCATCGACTAGCTTGTAAAAGGCTTCGCGCCATTCGGGCAACAGAAGTTTGTCGTGCAGGTAGTCGGTTGGCTCTTCAGCGTCATGACCTACTTCACCTTCGATGACCAACACAAAGGGCTTGGGCCGACGCACGCGCCACAAGGCATTGGCAAATTCCAACACCGAGCTGGCTTGTTCAGCGTGTGTGGTAGCGTTGTGGCTCGTGGGGTCTGACATGATGGTTCCTTGCTCTGAAAGCTTAAAGCGACAAAGCTTCCCAAACCCGATACGCCGCGTACGCATCGTTGGCGGCATACACCAGTTGCGATTCGCTCAAGCGTTCATTGGCCCAGTTGCTGGTGGCTGCCTTCTTTGATTTTTGAAAACGCTGGTTGAACAGCACCGCCACCGCGCCCTTGACGCCCACTTCTTTGCGATAGCCTTGCGCTTTGAAAATGCTGTTCAGTTCCAGCACATCTGCTGGCTCCACGCCAAATTTTTGGATGATGCGTTTGCGGTCATCGCCCAAACCAAAGCCGGCTTTGGCAATGCCTGGTCGTGCGAGCAAGTCGGCTGCCACCGCGCGGCACTCGAGGTCGTGCAGCTGAAACACCCAAGCGCGTTCGCGGGTGGAAAGCTGCAACACATGCGGGCCATCAGACGCTTCGCCCACGCGAAAGGTGGGCTTGGATTCAGTGTCAAAGCCCCAGGCGCGTGAGGCCATCAAGGCGTCATGTGCGAGCTGGGCTTGCTTGGCCGTGTTGACCAAGGTGATGCGGTCTAGCCCCAAGCGTTCAAACGGTGGGAGCAGGGCGATGGCTTCTTTGTCGGGGGTGTCGAGGCGCTGTGTCATGTGTATCAACGCTTCTTAGGCTTACGCACAGTTTTCTTGTTTTTCTCGATCGCCTCTTTGCGCACAGCGCGTTCGGCGTCTGCAATTTTTCCTTCAGCCAACCACGCGGCAAATTGCTCGGGTGTTTCTAGCGTCACGCGGCCCAGTGCCGCCGTGCGGAAATCGTGAATGACGATGTGCGCGGCTTTGGTGGTGTTGATGCGTCCACCGCTTTGCACTGCACCGCGTTTGCGACCAATAGCGTCCAACATTTCTTCGTCGGTGTGGCTCGCCACGTCGTCGATGTTGTAGCGCTTGTGCAGTTCGTTGGGGTAGTGGGGAATGAGGTAGTTGAGCAGCTCAAGCGCGACGGTTTCTTCGTCAAACGCGTTCACGCCAATCGCGCCGCTGGCGGCGAGGTTGAAGCCGCTTTGCTCGACGATGATGCGCGGCCACAGCACGCCGGGGGTGTCGTACAAATAAAAGTCATCGGCCAAGGCGATGCGTTGCTCTATCTTGGTCACACCCGCTTCGTCACCCGTCTTGGCCGCGCGTTTGCCTTTGAGCGTGTTGATGAGGGTGGACTTGCCCACGTTGGGAATGCCGCAAATCAGCACGCGCATGGGCTTGGCCATGCCGCCACGGTTGGGGGCGAGTTGTTGGCAGTTGTCAATCAGCGCTTTGGCGGGCGAGGACATGCTGGTGTCTAGGCCAATGGCGCGCACGCCGGGCATGGCGTTGTAGTGGGCCAGCCACATCGCTGTGCGCTCGGGGTCGGCCAAGTCTTGCTTGCTCAGTACCTTGAGTGCGGGCTTGCCTTGAATGAGCTCGGCCAACATCGGGTTGGCGCTAGAGCCGGGCAAGCGGGCGTCGAGCATTTCGATGACAACGTCAATCTCTTTGATGCGCTCCCCAATCGCTTTGCGCGTGAGGTGCATGTGTCCGGGGAACCATTGAATAGCCATAGTCTTGATTGTCGTTCACGCGGAGTGGGTGGCCATCTGCAGGCGCTGATGCACGTCATCTGCCAAATCGACGGGCAGTTGTTGCTTGGCTTTGAGGTAGTGCTCGGTGAACACATCAAAGTAGGCGTTGAGGGCGGCCGCGGCTTGCGTGTCGTTGGCAAGGTCTAGGCACATGGCACCCACTTCGGCGGTGCAAAAGTGGGCCTCGCTTTGTGCGCGTCGCAGTTTGTAGCGCGACAGTTGTTCGGGGTGCAGGCTCAGCACGGGGAAGTTTTGCAGGTAGGGGCTTTTGCGAAACATCTTGCGCGCTTCGTCCCACGTGCCGTCGAGCAGGATGAACAAAGGGCGCTTGTGGGCTTCATGCGCTACGTTATGCACCACGCGTTGCGATTCAGCAAACGCGCTAGGGAACACCACATAAGGTTGCCATTGCGGGTCGCTTAACAACGCGAGCAAAGCCGGGTCAACTTCGGTGCGTGCCCAGCCAAACGCAAAGGTGTTAGCCACCACATCGGCAATCAGCCAGCCCGTGTTGCTGGGTTTGAGTGGTTCGATGTCGGCCATCAGCAAACACATGCCTGCGCGTGTGGACACGTCGGGGCGTAGAGCGCAGATGCAATGAGTGGGGACCAAGCGGCAGCCTGCGCAGCGTTCACCTTTGGGGCCGCCTCGGGCTAGAAAAGGTTTGACGCTGCGGGCGAGGCGGGTTGCGCGTAGGCGCGCAACGGCGTGGGGTAAATCTGCGGTCAAGGCGAAAGTCGAGGCAATTGAAGGTGCTGGCAGCGGTGGCTTTGTTTGATGGCTATGGCTTAGTCGGTCACATTGCATTCGCGGCGCAACAGCGACAGTGCATCGTGCAGCTTGTAGTCGTGGTCGCTCTCCAACGTGACGAGCGATTCGTCAATGAAGGCTTCCCACATGGCTATGTAATCGTCTTGATGCTCAGCCGGTGCATTGGCTTGGATGAATGCCGTCGCCAGCTCGGGCTTCACGCCTGATTTGCGGATTTTGCGAATCAGCGTGGTTGCCGTTTTTTCAGTCAGCAGTGTTTTGCCGGTACTACCCGTGGCAATGCACAAGAAGAGGGTGAGCAGCGAGCTGTCGTCGCTGTGGCCGCCGGTGGCTTTGGTCCATGCGGCAGAGGTTTGGCGGTCAAAGTGGTCAACCTCAGACAAACCGTCTTCCACCCAAAAGTAACGACCCACAAAAGCGGGTGTTTGGTTGAACAGTTTTTGGCATGTGATGGCACTGTCCAAAATTTTGGGCAAGTCGGCTTCCACGCTTAGTCGCACGTGCTCGACCGCTGTTTTGAATTCGACGGGCAAGTTTTTGGGCGCCACCAAGTTAATGGTTTTGGTGGCGCTGGGTTTGCGCAGGGTGGCGATGATTTTTTGAAAGGCCACCCAGTCAGGCATGTCTTTGTGTTTGGTGGCAGCAGCCAGCAGCGCGGTGCGAATCACGGCTTCGGCATCGCAGCCTGCTTCTTCTAAATCGTCGGCGTGCAGGCCCAGTTGGTCTGCCATCCAAATGGCGGCGTCGATGACATGGGCCACTTGTTGGCGTTTGGCCAACTCGGCTTGGTAGTCGGCCAAATTGCACAGCGACCATTTGGCCAATTGCGGAATGTGTTTGTCGCTGAAGCCGCCGTGCTCGTTCATGCCAAAGTGCGTGTTTTGCGGCATGACGATGAGCGCTTTGAGCATGTCAGATGCCGCCTTCGAGCGCGACATGAACGAGTGCTCGCGCAAGTGCTCTGCGGCTTTGCGCAAGTCGCCACCGCTTTGAATTTGCAACGTGAGGCTGACCATGTTGACGATGCGGTCCTTGGCCTTCTCTAGCTCAGGGCGCAAAAACTCGCTGCCAAAGTAGCGCGCAATTTGCACCATGCCTTTGGGCGCATCGGTTTGGATGGCGTCTAGCTTGGCTTGGTCCAGCACGCCGTGTTGCACGCCGTAGGCAATCGCCTTTTCAAAGAAAGGGCGGTCATCAAAAAGGGCAACAACAGCTTGCGTCATGGTCACTGCGCTTAGATGGCAGATTCTTCGTCAGAGTCACGCGCGGCGGGTGTGGCTTGGCCGCGGTCGGTGGCGCTGGTCTCTACCTTACCGTCGTCGTCTTCCTCGTCATCTTCCGACAAGCCTGCATCATGGGCGCGGGCTTTGGCGCGCAGCACCAGCAGCATCTCGATGAAGAGGTCTGGAATTTTGTGGCGCAAGATCCACGCGAGTTGCATCCAGTCTTGGTCGGCCACTTCGTCTTCTTCGACGCGGGGTTTCACATAGGCGGAGCCGAGCAGGGCGCTTTCAGACAGCATGTCGCCATCGTCTTCCATGGTGTCAAACGTGCCGGTCCGTGCAAAGGCTTCGATGCGGCTCCACTTCTCGCTGAAGTAGTCGGCCAGCGCTTCAGCGCCGCCTTCCAAATCGCCAATGGCGGTGAGGAACTCAATGGGGTCAGCATCGTCGCGGAAGATGATGGAGTTCATCATGCCGCGCAAGTGCGTGCGGGTGAGGTCTTTGTATTGTTTTTCAATCACCACGGCGCGTGCAAATTGCTCGGGCGTGACCAGCAGGTTGATGACCGATTCTTTCGACGTGTCGTACTCGCGAATCACAGCCAAGATGTCTTTGGGGGGCAGCTGCGCCAGCACCACCATCAAGGCTTGGTCGCCTTCGGCATCGGCCAACTCGACCAGCGCTGCTTCTGCGCCCGTGATGTCGCCTGCGGCGATGAGGCTTTGCGTTTTGGCAATCAGGGCGATGGCGTTGGTTTTGTCGGTCATGTGGCCTCCTGCTGAGCCGCCTCAAAGGAGGCCAAGCCCCCTCGGGGGGCAGTGAATACACGAAGTGATGAACGTGGGGGCATTTTTTCGTCCTGTTTATTCTTTGCTATCGAAGCCTTGTTCGACCATCCACGCGTTGCCCGCTTCTTCGCGTTCACGGGCTTCGCGCTCCTCGTCTTGTTCGGGCTGATCGCCACGTTCGACGTTCTCTAAATCTTCGTCGGCATCGGCGTCACTTGACTGTGCGGAGGAACGCATAGGCGTGCCATGCATGTATTCGAGGGCCGCAGCCACGCTCATGAACCACGCACCCACAGGCTCGGCCAAGATTTGGTCCACCATGGGTTGTGCCCAAGGTGCAATGCGAATGCCTTCAGACACAGCATCCCAGCTCAGTAAATCGTCCGCGTCTAAGGTGATGAAGTGGTCCATCAACTCGGGCTCGTGAAACTCAAAGGCTTGGTGCAACACCACCGCCACCATTTCGGGGTTGAGGTCCAGCATCTGTAGCAAAAAGCCCAGCTCTTTGCGCTTTTCAGCCAAGCGTTTGTCGAGGATGTAGTGACCTTCGGAGTCTGAGTTGAGGTCGTCCAGCTCGGCTTGGTAGGCCGAACGCAGCTCTTGGAAGAATGGAGAAATGCTCATGTTTTGCTTATGGAAACGTTGCTTTTAAATACGAACGTTTTTTATGAACGGTTCAGCACTTGCTGAAAGTAGGCGGTCCAAATTTCGCGCGCGGTTTGCGCGGGGTCGTCCAACAAATTACGGCGGCGGTTGTCGTCGTAGGCTTGGCGTTTGGTCTCGTCTGACAGCACGTCGTAGGCCTCTTGCACCTCGCGAAAACGCGCAGGCGCGTCTTCGGCTGTGTTGCGGTCAGGGTGAAACTGCGAGGCTTTTTGGCGGAACGCGCGTTTGATGTCCGCCAGCGTGGCATCGCTTTTCAGCCCGAGGGCGGCGTAGTGTTCAGACACGTTCAGCTCTTTTAAAAATTACAGCGCTTGAAAAATCAAAGAGCTTGCTTCAGGCGAATCTCTTCCACCTTGACGGGGCCCATGGGCACGGTCTTGGCGCTGGACATTTCGCGTTTGAAGCCGGCCAACTCATGAAAGCGCATGGCGCGGTCGTTGGCGATGGGCACCCAAATGGACACATGGGTACAGCCTTCTTCTTGCAGGCCTTCGCGGGCCGCATCCCACAAAGCCAGGCCCACGCCTTGGCCCCAGTAGGCGGCATCCACATAAATGTCCCAAATTTCGCCCAGAGTGTTGGGTGTGCCTTTGTCGCGAGAGCGGTCATAGCCCACAAAGCCCACGATCTTGCTGCCGTCGACGGCCACTTGCACTTGAGGCTCGGCAAACTCAATGGCTTCGCGCCAGTAGGTGGTGCTTTTTTCTTCGGGCACCGGCAGCACTCTGCTACCGGTTTGCATGGTTTTGAAAGCTTCTTTGGCGGTGGCGGCGTACAGCTCGGCGATTTTGGCGGCGTCGCGCATGGTGGCGGGACGGACTTCAACAGTTGTCAGGTCGGACATGGAAAGGGAAAATTCAGTGAACAGATAAGACCGCTATTGTCCCAGTAAAACCATCCCTTGCACGGAGTTAGGTAGAGTAGTGCCTTCGCTGCTTGCAGCCTTCTTTTTCAAACTCCCAACCCCATGCTCATTCTTGCCCCGATGGAGGGCTTGCTCGACTTTGTGCTGCGCGACGTGCTGACCCGCATTGGTGGGGTGGACCGCTGCGTGTCTGAGTTCATCCGCGTCACCAACACCTTGCTGCCCGAGCGCACGTTTTTGCGCATCGTGCCCGAGCTGACCAATGGTGGCCGCACCTTTGCGGGCGTGCCGGTACGGCCTCAACTATTGGGGTCAGACCCCCAGTGTTTGGCCGACAACGCCGCGCGCGTGGCGGGCATGGGCTGTGATGGGGTGGACCTGAACTTTGGTTGCCCCGCCAAGCAAGTCAACCGCCACGGCGGCGGCTCGGTGCTGTTGCAAGACCCAGAGGTGCTGTACCAAATTGTGCGCACCGTGCGCGCTGCCGTGCCCGCCCACCAAGTGGTGTCGGCCAAGATGCGTTTGGGCTTCAACGACGACAGCACCGCCGAAGAATGCGCTTTGGCGCTGGAGGCGGGCGGGGCCAGCGAAATTGTGGTGCACGCCCGTACCAAGGCCGATGCGTATCGCCCACCCGCGTATTGGCATCGCATTGCCGACATCAAAGCAAAAGTCAAAACACCGTTGGTGGCCAACGGCGAAATTTGGAATGTGCAAGATGCCATCAATGCCCGTGCTGAATCAGGTTGCTTCGACTTGATGTTGGGCCGAGGCATGGTGACCAACCCTGGACTGGGCTGGGCCATCCAAGCGCACGACGCAGCAGCGAATGGCTTGCCAGCACCCGCGCCCGAAGTGCGTTGGCAAGACCTGCCGCCACACCTGCACACGTTTTGGCAAATCGTGTCGGGCCATGTGACCGAGCGTCACCAAGCAGGGCGCTTGAAGCAATGGCTCAACTTCTTGCGCAAGCATTACCCCGAGGCTGAGGCCGCTTACATGCATGTGCGCACCTTGACCAGCCCGAAAGACATCAACGCATGGTTTGACGCCATGCCCACACAACCATGACCGACGACACCCTAGACACCCCCTTCATCCAAGAGCCACGCCTGTGGCAAAACGAAACTTGGACCGCCAAGGTCATCAAAAACGACGATGACGACGGCTGGGCTGTGGCCATGTTCAAAGACGGTGAATCCGAAGCCGCGCTGATTGGCCCGTGGACCATGGGCCGCGACAAGAAGAACCCCAAGCCCTTGGACGGCACGGCGTTCATCACCTTGGTCAAAACCGCTTCCGAGTTTGTGCGCCGCAGCGAGCAGCAGTTGCACGCGACGCTGCACCAGGCCGTCACGGTCAACGGGCAAACAGGTCGCGTGACCGTGCTGCTAGACATCGTGCCCGATGACGACAACCCCTACGCCACACTGAGCGCGCAAGACGAGGGCGGCGACACGCTGGCCGAGGTGCGCGTGGAGGCTGGCTTCAAGCTCAACCGCAATACCGCTCAGGCTTGGGTGGATGCGGGCTTTGAGAAGCCAAAAGGCGCACGGGGTTGAAGCTTATGGGCTTGATGCATCTCGCACCCGCGTGACAGCAACTGGGCATTGAGGGGCCCGCGCGCGGCATACTTCGCTGATTCATGTCGCACAAACACCTTCATCCATGGCAAGTTCTCACGGGCGGCATTTGCGGCTTGGTGTTGACCATTGGCTTGGCGCGCTTTGCCTACACGCCCTTGTTGCCTAGCCTGCAAACCCAAACCGGATTGACCGACGCGGCCGCTGGCGGTTTGGCCGCTATCAATTACGCCGGCTACATGAGCGGTGCTTTGGCTGCCACTTGGATTGACGATGTGCGCTGGCGGCATTGGCTCTACAGCGCTGGCTTGTGGATGGCCTTGCTCACGGTGGCAGCGATGGCGCTGACCACGTGGATGCCTGCATGGGCTTTGATTCGCTACATCGGCGGCTTGTGTGGTGCCACGGGCATGTTGCTCGGTTCAGGTTTGATCTTGGGTTGGCTGATGCGCCAAGGGCGTCGGCCTGAGCTGGGTTTGTATTTCATCGGCTTGGGGCTGGGCATTGTGGTGTCGGCGCTGGGTGCTTGGGGCTTGGCGCAGCTGTGGCCCACATGGTCGGACCAATGGTTGGCGTTTGCGGCTTTGGGTTTGCTGTTTTTTGTACCCGCTTGGAAGTGGCGTCCGCCCGTGCCACCGCACCTGGTGGTGTCGCATGACGCAGCGCCTGCATCTGGCTTGGGCTCACGCCGTTGGGCGTGGACCATGCTGACCAGTTACTTTGCCGCGGGCTGGGGCTTTGTCATCAGTGCCACGTTCACGGTGGCGATTGTCGAACGCGAGCCTGCGCTGGCTGGCCAAGGTCCGTTGGCTTGGGCGATGGTCGGTATGGCGGCCATGCCTGCGGTGTTCATTTGGGATTTGGTGGCGCGGCGTGTGGGTGACAAACGGGCTTTGTTGCTGGCGTTTGGCCTACAAACTCTTTCGGTCATGCTGCCCGCGATGTCGGGTGAGCTGTGGGCCGCGTTAGCAGGGGCGGTGGGTTATGGCGCCACGTTCATTGGCATCGTGAGCATGACGCTGGCTTTGGTGGGGCGCCGCGCGCCTAACAACCCAGGCAAGGCCATGGCCAAACTCACGCTCAGCTACGGGGCAGCGCAAATGCTGGCCCCCGTGGTGGCAGGCTACATGGCGCAGACCACGGGCACGTTCAAAGGGGCGCTGTGGTTGACCGCTGGCGTGATGGCCGCAGGCATGGCCTTGCTGGCGACTTTGCCCAAAGACGACTCAAAGTCAAACACGCCGTAGCGCGTTTGAGCGAAAACCCCGAGCGTGAACCACGCAGCACAGGCCCCACAATAGGCGCAAGTTCCAGGGCGCCCCTGCTGTTTTTAAAAGCGATTTACCGTGCCCACTCAAAGTTTTATTCTTGGCAAAGACGCGCCACTCGAATCCACCATCAACACCCTACAAGCCAAGTTGCAGGCGATGGGGTTTCACATCCAAGAGAAGAGTTGGCTTAATCCCGTGGACGGCATTTGGTCGGTCCATATCCGCGACCGCGACTGCCCTGTGTTGTTTGCCAATGGCAAAGGTGCCACGCGCATGGCGTGTTTGGCCAGTGCCTTGGGTGAGTTTTTTGAGCGCTTGGCCACCAACTATTTTTGGACACATTTCTACCTAGGCCCCCTCACAGCGGATGCCTCGTTTGTGCATTACCCGCAAGAGCGCTGGTTTGATTTGAGCGATGACGGTTCGTGGCCCAAGGGCTTACTCAACGCCGAGCTGCACACGTTTTACAACCCAGAAGGCAACATCGATTGCGCCAACTTGGTGGACTTCAACTCGGGCAATTTGGAGCGCGGCATTTGCGCCATTCCCTATGTGCGCCAGCGCGATGGTGAGACGGCTTTCATCCCCGTCAACATCATTGGCAACTTGTATGTGAGCAACGGCATGTCGGCGGGCAACACCGCGCTTGAGGCCCGCACACAAGGGTTGTCAGAGATCTTTGAACGCCATGTGAAAGCCAAGATCATCAGCGAGGGCATTTGCTTGCCCGATGTGCCTGAAGCCGTCATCAACCGTTACCCACGCATCGCCGCAGGCATTGCGGCCTTGCGAGCCGCGGGCTTTGGTATCTTGGTGAAAGATGCTTCGCTAGGTGGCAAGTACCCGGTCATGAACGTGACCTTGCTGCACCCCGAAGACCAAGGGTGCTTTGCCAGCTTTGGCGCGCACCCACGTTTTGAGGTGGCGCTAGAGCGTGCCTTGACCGAGTTGCTGCAAGGCCGCGCGTTGGACACTTTGGTGGGCTTCCCACCACCCACGTTTGATTTGGATGAAGCGGCCAGCGCTCCCAACATTGAAATTCATTTCGTCGATTCCAGTGGCGTGATTCACTGGGAATTCTTGGGCCAAATTCCAGACTATGTGTTTGTGGATTGGAACTTCTCCAGTACCACTGCCGACGACTACGCGTATTGCGTCAAGCGCATGCACGACGATGGCTTTGATATTTACATCGCCGACTTCGAGCACTTGGGTGTGTACGCCTGCCGCATTTTGGTGCCGGGCATGTCTGAGATTTACCCCGTGGACGACCTCGACTTTGAGAACAACAGCATCGCCAACGAGATGCGCGAAGCCATCCTCAACTTGACCGACCTCGACAACGAAGAATGCAGCGATTTGTTGGCCTCGTTGAACGAATCCAACTTGGCCGACGAGCGCCCCGTGGCAGCTTTGATTGGCATGACACCGGACGCAGGAAGCTTTTGGGCCGACCTGCGCGTGGGTGAACTCAAAACCCTATTGGCCTTGGCCTGTGGCGATGAAGCCGCGACGGTGGAAGGTTGCGAATGGATTCGTCACTTTGACCAAATTCCGCAGCAGCGTTGCGCGGTGTATGCCTGTATCGAAACCTTGGTGTTGCTCACCGACCGTGGCGACACCGCGCCCTATGTGGGCGCGATTCGCCAGTTGTATGGCGCAGGTGTGTTCGAGCAAGCCCATGCGCTCATCATGCAGACCGACCGCTTCATGGGCATCTCAGCGCCGGGTTTGATGATGGAAGGCTGCGAGATGCAGCACAAGTTGTGGGCCGCGTATGAGAAAGTACAGGCGTATAAAAGTTAAACGCCTGCGAGCCAAACGCCAAACAAAAAGCCGCTTTGAAAGCGGCTTTTTCGTGTTCGAACGGCATGGCTTGAAAGCCACTTAAAGGCCAAGACTCTCCAGCACCACCACCCCTTTGGGTGTTTGCAAGGTGGCTTTGAGGTTGGCTGGCCCTTCGGTCACCGTCACACGGTTGAGTTCAATCGCGTCATAAGCGGCTTGCAACTTTGCGGCGCTGGGGTGGATCACCTCTAGGCTTTGCAGCGTCACACCCGAGCGGGTGAGGGTGTTGCGGGGATGGAGCTTGAGCGGGTCGGTCGCTTCGGGCTTGCCCCATTGAATGAGTGTGGGCATGCAGCCATCAAACAAACGTTGGCCATCGGCGCGCACTGAAATTTGCCAATTGAGCGTGCCACGGTTGGTGCGTCGGCTGGCTGAGATGGCGGGGCCGCGGTCAATGCCTTGCATGCGCACGGCCATGCGCGCTGCTCGGATGTCGGGGGTGTTCACGACAAAATGGACCAAGCGCGGTTCTTTGGCCACGGCTTTTTGAAGTGCCGGGTCATCCATGTCGTACCAGCGGGTGGGGCAGGCGCGTTTGGGGCGGACGGCTTTGGGGTCGATGGCGATGATCTCGACATAGGCCATGGGGTTGGAAGGCGAGGCCACTTTGAACAAGCGGTTGTGTGTGCCGTACAGCGTGTGCTCGCCGCCGGGGCCAGGCGTGATGCCCAGTGTGTCTTCGCACCATTGCACGCCTTGTTCAAGGCTTTTGGCAACGATGACGAGGTGGTCTATTTGTGTGTGCATGGGGCAGCACCATACCACTAGCGCTGAGCGAGTCTTTGACGCAGTTCGGTTTTGAGCACTTTGCCGTAGTTGTTCTTGGGCAAGCTGTCGACCAGTTCGTAGCGCTTGGGGCGTTTGAAGCGGGCGATTTCGTTCAGGCAATACGTGTCGAGGTCTTGTGCGCTGACGGTGCTGCCTTGTTGTGCCACCACAAACGCCACGATGATTTCACCCCACTCGGGGTCGGGTGCGCCCACCACGGCCACTTCGCTGACCCCCGGCGCTTGCAACAACACTTCTTCCACTTCGCGTGGATACACATTGGAGCCGCCACAAATGATGAGGTCTTTGCTGCGGTCTTTCAGTGTGAGAAAACCATGCTCGTCTAAGCAACCCATGTCACCCGTGAACAACCAGCCATCGCGAATGGCAGCTTGCGTGGCTTCTGGGTTCCGCCAGTAACCGGCCATCACGCTGTCGCCTTTGATGAGCACTTCACCCACCTCACCCAAAGGCAGATCGTGTCCCTGTTCATCGGTGATGCGAATTTGCACCGGTGTTTGGGCCACGCCGATGGACGCCAAGCGTTGCGCATGTTCGGGGTGGGTGGTGTCGCTCAAATGAAAGCGGGACAGGGCAGTGCCCACCATGGGGCTTTCGCCTTGGCCGTAGATTTGAACAAAGCGCGGCCCCATGAGGCGCAGCGCGCGCTGAATGTCTGCTGCATACATCGGCGCGCCGCCGTAGACGATGGTCTTGAAAGCGCGAGCACAGTCTTCGACCGTCTGTTGTGTTTGCTCAGCATGGTCGACCAAGCGTTTGACGATGGTGGGAGCGGCAAACAACGACAGCGGTCCGATGGCGTGGCCCAGCGCAAACAACTCCGCTGCGTCAAAGCCGCCTGAAGCCGGAACCACATGACGCGCACCAGCCATCAAATGCGGGATGGCATACAAACCTGCGCCGTGCGACATGGGGGCGGCATAAGCGATGGTGTCTTGCGCGGTGATGGCATCCACATCTGTGAAGTAGGCGAGGCCCATGGTCATCAAGTTGCGGTGGGTGATCATCACGCCTTTGGGGCGACCCGTGGTGCCGCTGGTGTAGAACAGCCAAGCCAAGTCGTTTGACTGGCGCTCAACGATGTGCTTGGTGGGGGGCTCATGGCTAGCGTTAGGCATCGCCCATAAGTCATCGGCGTTTGGGCTATCCACATCGATGATGCGCTGCAAGCCTTGCAGCGGCTCGTTTGAGACGGTGGTGCTGTCTGCCGTGATGTCAGACGTGACAAAGGCCCAGCTGGCTTGGGCGTTGTCAACAATCCATTGCGCTTCACGCACATGCAGTTTGGCGTTGATGGGCACCACTGCCAAGCCTGCCCACCATGCACCAAACATCACTTCCAGGTAGCGCGGATGGTTGTGCATGAACAGAGCCACGCGGTCGCCTGGTTGCAGGCCCGCATCTTGAAACTGTTGGGCCAGGTGCGCGCTGCGTTGCGCCCATTGCGCGTAGGTCGCCACGGCATGTGTGCCATGAAAAATAGCAGCGCGGTCAGGAAACTGACGCGCCATGCGCTGGAGTAAATGAGCCAAATTCAACGAAATCTCTCCACAAACAAGTGAATGGGTGAACGATACAACGATTAACTGTGGGAGGATTCAGCCCTTATGAATTCCAGTCAATCCTTGGGTGACCGCCCAGCCGAAGGCGAACGCCTTTCCAAACGCATCATGCAATTGCGCGACTGTTCGCGCCGCGAGGCTGAGCAATACATTGAGGCGGGCTTTGTGCGCGTTGATGGTGCGGTGGTGCAAGAGCCGTCACGTCGTGTGACCACGCAACACGTGACGGTAGATGCACACGCCAGTTTGCTCAACCTCATGTCGGTCACGCTGATTTTGAACAAACCTGCGGGTTGGACCGATGGCCTAGAGCCATTGCCGATGAAAAAGCCTGCGCCAGTGGGGTGCGCTGGCGTGCCAACACGCGTGCCTAAAGGTCCGCAAAACGTGCGCACCTTGCTCACCCCCGAGCAACACAGCAAGCATGACCACAGCGGCGTGCGTTTCTTGAAAAGTCATTTGGCCAAACTCGACGCCAGCGTGCCGTTGGAATATGAAGCCAGCGGCTTGGTGGCGTTCACGCAAGACTTTCGCGTGCAGCGCAAGCTGATGGAGGACATGGCGTTCATTGAGCAAGAGCTCATCGTGGATGTGCGCGGCGAGGTGACGCCCGATACGTTGCGTCCCATTGAACGTGCCATGCGCGACGAACGTTTGCGTTTGCCCGACTTCAAAATCAGCGTGGGCAGTGCCAACCCCGAGCGCAGCAAGTTGCGTCTGGCCGTGAAAGGCGCGCACCTGGGTTTGGCGGTTTACCTGTGTGAATTGGCTGGGCTGGAGATCTTGGCGCTGCGCCGCATCCGTTTAGGACGCGTGAGCTTGGGCGATTTGGAAGAGGGCGCTTGGCGCTATCTGAGCGAAGGCGAGCGTTTCTAACGCTCTACTGCGCTTAGTTGCTGAGGCTGTCGCCGTTGGCCGCAGGTGCCACGCGACGCGCGCCGGTGAAGCGGCGGTCCCAATAGGCTTGACGCATGTCGTCCACGCGCACTTGTTGGCCTGGCTTGGGTGAGTGGATGAACTTGTTGTCACCCACGTAGATGCCCACATGGCTGAAGGTTTGGCGCATGGTGTTGAAGAACACCAAGTCGCCGGGCTTCAAATCTTGTTTGTCGATTTTTTCAGTGGCCGCGGCTTGTTCGCTGGCTCGGCGTGGCAGCACTTTGCCCACGGTTTGCTCAAACATGGAGCGTACAAAACCGCTGCAATCAAAACCGGTGCTGGCATTGGTACCGCCTCGGCGGTAGGGGACGCCTAAGAAGGTCATGGCGTTGACCACCAAGTCAGAAGCGGTGTCTCCGACCGATTGGCGCATTTGGCCCATTTGAGCGACGATGCCGCGCTCGGCCAGATAGCGCTCAATGTCGTCTGCGGCATTGTTCGACGGTGCAGCATGTGCACTGGCGACGCAGCAGAGGATGAGAAGAATTCGTTTCAACATAACCATCTATTCTAACGGTTTTAGCTGCTAATATTTATCAAATATATCCCGTAAGTTGTTGATTTACCTAGGGTTAATCCTAAAGTAAACGATATTGACAAGCGTCCTATAGCTGCATCGTCGATACTTGGTGCTTTCTACAAACCTATTCGTACTTCGCATGTTGCTCGACGACCAAGAATCCCAACTCGTGCTGGTGGACTACCAAGCGCGCCTGATGCCCGCTATTTTTGAAGCTGATTTGGTGTTGGCCAATGCCATGCGCTTGGCCCAAGCCGCCCATTGGATGGAAGTGCCAACCTATGGCACGGAACAAAACCCAGAAAAACTGGGTCCCAATCCCGTGGAGTTGCGTGCCTTGTGTCGCCGTACCTTGCCGAAGATGAGTTTCAGCGCCTGTGCCGATGGCCTGAGCGAGGTGTTGCGACCCGCGGCGCGTGCGCCATCGGGTAACGCCCGTAGCTTGCCCAAGCATTTGCAAAAGGCCGTGCCGCAAGAGCCTACGCGCCAAAGCATCGTCATCGCCGGCTGCGAAGCCCATGTGTGTTTGCTGCAAACCGCTTTGGATTTGCTAGAAGAAGAGTATTCGGTGTGGGTGGTGACGGACGCTTGCGGCTCACGCACCGAGCGCAACCGCGATGCGGCCTTTGATCGCTTGGCCGGTGCGGGTGCCGAATTGGTGACGACCGAGATGGTCTTGTTTGAATGGCTGCGCTCAGCCGAAGCCGACCCCTTCAAAGAAATTCACGCCCTCATCAAGTAAAGGGTAATTACCCACGCTAAAAGTCAGCTTGTTGCAAGTCCGTTCTTCTCATAATTATGAATTCAGTGCAAATTCGTTTTTAGGAGAAGTAGATGGTTGCTTATGCAGATTTTCACCGCCGTTCCATTGAGGATCGCGACACTTTTTGGTCTGAACAGGCCAAATTGGTGGACTGGGAGACCCAGCCGCAACAAATCTGTGATTACAGCAACCCACCGTTTGCCAAGTGGTTTGTGGGTGGCAAAACCAACCTGTGCCACAACGCGGTAGACCGTCACCTCAAGGACCGCGCTGACCAAGCGGCCTTGATCTTCGTCTCGACCGAAACCAACCAAGAGCACACCTACAGCTTCCGCGATTTGCACGCTGAAGTGCAGCGCATGGCGGCCATTTTGAAAGATCTGGGCGTCACCAAAGGCGACCGCGTCTTGATTTACATGCCCATGATTGCCGAAGCGGCGTTTGCCATGTTGGCTTGTGCGCGTTTGGGTGCCATCCACTCGGTGGTGTTCGGCGGCTTTGCATCTCATTCGTTGGCGACCCGCATTGAAGATGCGTCGCCCAAAGTCATCATCAGCGCGGACGCGGGTTCACGCGGCGGCAAAGGCGTGCCTTACAAGCCATTGCTCGACGAGGCGATCAAGCTGTCGGCACACAAGCCTGCCAATGTCATCATGGTGGATCGCAAATTGGCGGCTTTCACGCCCGTGGCTGGCCGTGATGTGGATTACGCCACCGAGCGCGCCAAGCACATGGACACCGTGGTGCCTTGTGAGTGGGTAGAGTCCACCCACCCCAGCTACACCTTGTACACCTCGGGCACCACTGGCAAGCCAAAAGGCGTGCAACGCGACACCGGTGGTTACACCGTGGCATTGGCGTCCAGCATTCCCCACATTTACCAAGGTAAGCCCGGTGGCACTTTCTTCTGTACCAGCGACATTGGTTGGGTGGTGGGGCATAGCTACATCATTTACGGTCCATTGATTGGTGGCATGGCCACCATCATGTATGAAGGTCTGCCCATTCGCCCAGACGGCGGCATCTGGTGGAGCTTGGTCGAGAAGTACAAGGTCAACGTCATGTTCAGCGCGCCCACGGCCATCCGTGTGCTCAAAAAGCAAGATCCCGCTTTGTTGACCAAATACGACCTGTCCAGTTTGCAAGCCTTGTTCTTGGCGGGTGAGCCTTTGGACGAACCCACGGCCAAGTGGATTTCAGAAGGCTTGAACGGCAAAGCCATCATCGACAACTACTGGCAAACCGAAACTGGCTGGCCAATTTTGACCATTTGCAACGGCGTGGAAAAAGCCCCGAGCAAGTTTGGCTCACCTGGCAAAGCGGTGTACGGCTACAACGTCAAGTTGGTGGATGACCAAACCGGTGAAGAGCTCACGGGCGCTAACCAAAAAGGCGTGTTGACCATTGAAGGTCCGCTGCCCCCCGGCAACTTGCAAACCATTTGGGGCGACGACACGCGTTTCGTCAACACTTACTGGAAGACCGTGCCTAACAAACTCGTGTACAGCACCTTCGACTGGGCGGTGCGCGACGAAGATGGCTACTACTTCATCTTGGGCCGTACCGATGACGTGATCAACGTGGCCGGTCACCGTTTGGGCACCCGCGAAATTGAGGAGAGCATCTCCAGCCACCCCAACATCGCCGAAGTGGCGGTGGTCGGTGTGGCCGATCAGCTCAAAGGCCAAGTGGCCATGGCGTTTGCCATTGCCAAAGATACGTCAGGTTTGACCGACGATGCAGCGCGAAAAGCCTTAGAAGCGGAAGTTATGAAGGTGGTTGACAGCCAGCTCGGTGCTGTGGCGCGTCCATCTCGTGTGATTTTCGTGACATCATTGCCCAAGACACGCAGTGGCAAATTGCTGCGCCGTGCCATTCAGGCGGTGTGTGAAAAGCGCGATCCCGGTGATTTGACAACCATCGACGATCCAACCGCTTTGCAACAGATCAAAGACCAAATCGTTTGATTTGGCGCCCACGGCTGGGTTTTCGGTGGCACAATCTTGGATGCACTAGGTCAATCCTGACCACAGTCGCATCCGCTAACCGGTCCAGCCGTGTCGCGGAGGTTTTTTTCCAACCAACTAATGTTTCCTGCAGGGAAACGGAGGTCAGCGCAAATGAGTGAGACAACCGTCTATCAAGCCTATTCAGGCAATACCCATCTCTTCGGGGGCAACACCCCTTACGTCGAAGAGATGTACGAAAACTATCTAGCCAATCCTGGTAGCGTGCCCGATTCGTGGCGCGAGTACTTCGACGCGCTTCAGCATGTGCCCGCAGTCGATGGCTCGAACGCCAAAGACGTGCCTCACTTGCCCGTCATCAACGCCTTTGCAGAACGCGCCAAAGCTGGCGGTACCAAAGTCGTCATGGCCAGCGAAAACGTCGAAATGGGTCGCAAGCGCACCGCTGTGCAGCAACTCATCGCCGCTTACCGCAATGTGGGCCAACGCTGGGCAGACCTCGATCCACTCAAGCGCACTGAACGCCCCAATATTCCTGATCTCGATCCCGCTTTCTACGGCTTCTCTGATGCCGACCAAGAAACCGTGTTCGACACCAGCAACACCTTCTTCGGCAAGAACAACATGTCCTTGCGCGAATTGCTCAACGCTTTGCGTGAAACCTACTGCGGCACCTTGGGCGCCGAGTTCATGTACACCTCAGAAATGGGTGAAAAGCGTTGGTGGCAAGAAAAGTTGGAAAGCATCCGCAGCAAACCCAACTTCAATTCCGACAAAAAGAAAGCCATCCTCGAGCGCTTGACCGCTGCGGAAGGCTTGGAGCGTTACCTCCACACCAAATACGTGGGCCAAAAGCGCTTCTCGCTTGAAGGCGGCGAAAGCTTCATCGCTGCGATGGACGAACTGATCCAACAAGCGGGCCTCAAAGGCGTGCAAGAAGTGGTGATCGGTATGGCCCACCGTGGTCGCTTGAACGTGTTGGTCAACACCATGCGCAAGTTGCCTGCCGACTTGTTTGCCGAGTTCGACCACACCGCCCCTGAAGACTTGCCAGCGGGTGACGTGAAATACCACCAAGGCTTCAGCTCTGACGTGTCGACTGCTGGTGGCCCCGTCCACTTGTCTTTGGCGTTCAACCCCTCCCACTTGGAAATCGTCAACCCCGTGGTCGAAGGCTCTGTGCGCGCCCGCATGGACCGCCGCGCTGACCCAACGGGCAGCCAAGTGTTGCCCGTGTTGGTCCACGGTGACTCCGCCTTCGGCGGTCAAGGCGTGAACCAAGAAACCTTGGCTTTGGCCCAAACCCGTGGTTACACCACAGGCGGCACGGTGCATATCATCGTGAACAACCAAATCGGTTTCACCACCTCTGACCCACGCGACATGCGCTCTAGCGTGTTCTGTACCGACATCGTCAAGATGGTCGAAGCGCCTGTGTTGCACGTCAATGGTGATGATCCAGAAGCCGTCGTGTTGGCCACCCAGTTGGCGCTCGAGTACCGTTCGACCTTCCGCAAAGACGTGGTGCTTGACATCGTGTGTTTCCGTAAACTCGGCCACAACGAGCAAGACACACCAGCGCTGACTCAGCCGCTGATGTACAAAAAAATCGCCGCTCACCCTGGCACCCGCAAGCTGTTCGCCGACAAGTTGGCCACACAAGGCTTGGGCGACACATTGGGCGACGACATGGTCAAGGCCTACCGCGCCGCTTTGGATGCGGGCAAGCACACCGATGATCCTGTGTTGACCAACTTCAAGACCAAGTTCACCGTGGACTGGTCACCCTTCATGGGCAAGAAGTGGACAGACGCTGGCGAAACCGCCATCCCTATGACCGAGTGGAAACGCTTGGCTGAAAAAATCACCACCATCCCCGCATCCGTCACGCCTCACCAGTTGGTGAAAAAGGTGTACGACGACCGCGCAGCGATGGGCCGTGGCGACATCCCTGTGGATTGGGGCATGGGCGAGCACATGGCTTTCGCGTCGTTGGTGGCCAGCGGCTATCCCGTGCGTTTGTCGGGTGAAGATTGCGGCCGTGGCACGTTCACACACCGTCACGCTGTGATTCACGATCAAAAGCGTGAAAAGTGGGACACTGGCACTTATGTGGCGTTGCAAAACGTGACTGAGAACCAAGCCCCGTTTGTCGTGATCGACTCGATCTTGTCTGAAGAAGCGGTGCTCGGTTTCGAATACGGCTACGCCTCGAACGATCCCAACACCTTGGTGGTCTGGGAAGCCCAGTTCGGCGACTTCGCCAACGGCGCCCAAGTGGTGATCGACCAGTTCATTGCCTCCGGCGAAGTGAAGTGGGGCCGTGTGAACGGCTTGACGTTGATGTTGCCTCACGGCTACGAAGGCCAAGGCCCAGAGCACAGCTCGGCACGCTTGGAGCGCTTCATGCAGTTGGCCGCTGACACCAACATGCAGATCGTGCAGCCCACCACGGCCAGCCAGATCTTCCACGTGTTGCGTCGTCAAATGGTGCGCGACTTGCGCAAGCCTTTGATCATCTTCACACCGAAGTCGTTGCTGCGTAACAAAGACGCGACATCGCCTGTGTCTGAATTCACCAAAGGTTCGTTCCAAACCGTCATCCCAGAAAACAAAGCACTCAAGGCCGACAAGGTCAAGCGTGTGTTGGTTTGCTCGGGCAAGGTTTACTACGACTTGGTCAAAAAGCGTGAAGAGTTGGGCTCTGACGACGTGGCAATTTTGCGCGTCGAGCAGCTCTACCCATTCCCACACAAAGCTTTTGCAGCCGAACTCAAGAAGTACCCCAACGCCACTGAATTGGTGTGGACGCAAGACGAGCCACAAAACCAAGGCGCATGGTTCTTCGTGCAGCACTACATCCACGAAAACATGTTGCCAGGCCAAAAGCTCGGCTACTCGGGCCGTGCCGCTTCTGCGTCACCAGCCGTGGGTTACTCACACTTGCACCAAGAGCAGCAAAAGTCGCTGGTCGAAGGCGCATTCGGCAAGCTCAAAGGCTTCGTGCTGACCAAATAAATCGTTGAATCGAACACACAAATAAAGAGAGATACATATGGCAATCATCGAAGTCAAAGTTCCACAGCTGTCCGAATCCGTGGCCGAAGCCACCATGCTGCAATGGAAAAAGAAAGTGGGCGAATCTGTCGCTGCTGACGAAATCTTGATCGACATTGAGACCGACAAAGTGGTGCTTGAAGTGCCCGCACCTGCCGCTGGCGTCTTGTGCGAAATCTTGGTCGCTGATGGCGGCACCGTGGCTGCTGAGCAGCTCATTGCGCGCATCGACACCGACGGCAAAGTGGGCGCAGCTGCCCCCGCTGCTGTAGCGCCTGCCGCCGCACCAGCCGCTGCTGCTGCACCTGCAGCCGCCGCCGCTGCATCGACCAGCAAAGCTGGCGTGGCCATGCCCGCTGCAGCCAAGCTGATGGCTGACAACAACTTGGCCGCTGGCTCTGTGGCTGGCACAGGCAAAGACGGTCGCGTCACCAAAGGTGATGTGCTCAGTGCCGTTGCCGGTGGCGTGCAATCCACAGCCGCTGTCATTCCTACAGGCGCACCAACCAAAGCATTGCCACAGGTGGCAGCACCTGCTGTCAACTTGGGCGAGCGTCCAGAGCAACGCGTGCCAATGACACGTTTGCGTGCGCGCGTGGCTGAGCGTTTGTTGCAATCGCAATCGACCAACGCCATCCTGACCACGTTCAACGAAATCAACATGGCCCCGGTCATGGACATGCGCAAGCGCATGCAAGACAAGTTCGAAAAAGAGCACGGTGTCAAGTTGGGCTTCATGAGCTTCTTCGTCAAAGCGGCAGTGCATGCTTTGAAGAAATTCCCCGTGTTGAACGCTTCTGTGGACGGCAACGACATCGTGTACCACGGCTACTTCGACATCGGTATCGCGGTGGGCTCACCACGCGGTTTGGTGGTGCCAATTTTGCGCAACGCTGACCAAATGAGCTTTGCCGACATCGAGAAGAAGATTGCCGAATTCGGCGTCAAAGCCCGTGACGGCAAGTTGGGCCTCGAAGAAATGACCGGCGGTACGTTCTCGATCTCTAACGGCGGTACCTTCGGCTCCATGATGTCGACACCGATCATCAACCCACCCCAATCAGCGATCTTGGGCGTGCACGCGACCAAAGACCGCGCCATGGTGGAAAACGGCCAAGTCGTGGTTCGTCCGATGAACTACTTCGCGATGTCGTATGACCACCGCATCATTGACGGCCGCGAAGCTGTCTTGGGTCTGGTGGCGATGAAAGAAGCGCTGGAAGATCCAGCTCGCCTCTTGTTTGATATCTGATTGAAGGATTCACATGTCTAAACAATTCGACGTCGTCGTCATTGGTGGTGGCCCCGGTGGCTACATTGCAGCGATTCGCGCTGCACAACTCGGTTTCCAAGTCGCTTGTATCGACGAATGGAAAAACGCAGCCGGTGGCCCAGCGCCCGGCGGCACGTGTACCAACGTGGGTTGCATTCCCTCCAAGGCTTTGCTGCAGTCCAGCGAACACTTTGACCATGCCAACCACCACTTCGCAGAACACGGCATTTCTGCCAAAGACGTGAAGATGGATGTGGCCAAGATGATTGCCCGCAAGGACAACGTTGTGAAGCAAAACAACGACGGCATCTTGTACTTGTTCAAGAAAAACAAGGTCACGTTCTTCCACGGTCGCGGCAGCTTTGCTGGCAAGGCTGAAGGCGGTTACACCATCAACGTGGCTGGCAAGACCGAAGAGTCCATCACCGCCAAGCAAGTCATCATCGCTACAGGCTCTAACGCCCGTGCGTTGCCAGGTACACCATTTGACGAAGTCAACGTGTTGTCCAACGACGGCGCTTTGCGCGTCGGTGCAGTGCCTAAGAAACTGGCCTTGATTGGTTCAGGCGTGATTGGTTTGGAAATGGGTTCTGTGTGGCGTCGTCTCGGCGCTGACGTGACCATCCTCGAAGGTCTGCCTACATTCCTCGGTGCTGTGGACGAGCAAATCGCCAAGGAAGCCAAGAAGGCTTTCGACAAGCAAGGCTTGAAGATTGAACTCGGCGTGAAAGTCGGCGACATCGTCAACGGCAAGAAGGGCGTCACCGTCAACTACACCAACGCCAAAGGCGAAGCCATTGTGTTGGATGCTGACAAGCTCATCGTGTCCATTGGTCGCGTGCCTAACACCATCGGTTTGAATGCCGAAACCATTGGCTTGCAGCTCGACGAGCGCGGTGCCATCGTGGTGGACGGCGATTGCAAAACCAACGTCCCTGGCGTGTGGGCGGTGGGCGACGTGGTGCGTGGTCCCATGCTCGCGCACAAAGCTGAAGAAGAAGGCGTTGCCGTGGCCGAGCGTATCGCTGGTCAACACGGTCATGTCAACTTCAACACCATCCCTTGGGTTATCTACACCAGCCCCGAAATCGCTTGGGTGGGCCGCACTGAGCAGCAGCTCAAGGCCGACGGCGTGGCATACAAGGCCGGCACATTCCCGTTCCTCGCGAACGGCCGTGCACGCGCGTTGGGCGACACCACCGGTATGGTGAAGTTTTTGGCTGATGCCACGACCGACGAAATCTTGGGCGTCCACATGGTGGGCCCACAAGTTTCTGAGTTGATTTCTGAAGCTGTGGTGGCGATGGAATTCAAGGCGTCTGCCGAAGACATTGCCCGCATTTGCCATGCTCATCCATCGTTGAGCGAAGCGACCAAAGAAGCGGCTTTGGCCGTGGACAAACGCACGTTGAACTTCTAATCAGTTTCAACTGTTTTGCGTCTAAAAAGCCCGTTGGCAACAGCGGGCTTTTTTCATGGGCAAGGCACAATAGGGGTCTATGTCAGTCCATCAACCTGTCCACCAAAATTACCTCAAAGAACTCGAAATTCGAGGCTTTCAAAGTGACCCTGCACAGCTGCGTGCCATCGACGCGCTAGAGCGTTGCGCCAGCGAGTGGGCTGCGTACAAAGAGAAGCGTTCGAACTCGTTGAAAAAGCTGGTCAACCGTCCCGCCATTCCGCGCGGCGTGTACATGTATGGCGGGGTGGGGCGTGGCAAGAGCTTTTTAATGGATTGCTTTTTTGAAGCGGTGCCTATCAAGCGCAAAACACGTTTGCATTTCCATGAGTTCATGCGTGAGGTGCATCGTGAGCTGCGTGAGTTGCAAGGCACAGTGAACCCACTCGATGTATTGGGCAAACAAATGTCCAAACGCTACAAGCTGATTTGCTTTGACGAATTTCACGTGGCCGACATCACCGACGCCATGATTTTGCATCGCTTGCTCGACGCCTTGTTTGACAACGGTGTGGGCTTTGTCACCACCTCTAACTTCAAGCCTGATGACTTATACCCAGGTGGCATGCACCGTGACCGCATCATGCCGGCGATTGCATTGTTGAACAAAGAGCTGGAGATCATCAACGTGGACAACGGCACCGACTACCGCCGTCGCACCTTGGAACAAGTCGAGCTGTATTTGCGCCCCTTGGGTGAAAAGGCTGATGCGGCGATGACCGATGCGTTCAACCGCTTGGCTGAATGCCAAGACGAAGACCCAGTGCTGCACATCGAAGCGCGCCAAATCAAAGCGCGTCGCCGAGCCGGTGGTGTGGTGTGGTTTGACTTCAAAGACTTGTGTGGTGGCCCGCGCTCGCAAAACGATTATTTAGAAATTGCCAGCCAATTTCATACCGTGTTGCTCAGCGACGTGCCGCACATGCCGGTCAACAAGGCTGCCGAGGCCCGTCGCTTCACATGGCTGGTGGATGTGTTGTACGACCGTCGCGTCAAGCTGATGTTGTCAGCCGCTGTGGCTCCTGAAGAGTTGTACACCGAAGGCCCGATGGCACATGAGTTCCCGCGCACGGTGTCGCGTTTGAACGAGATGCAATCGGCTGAGTTTTTGGCGCTGGAGCGCCGTACGGTAGATACGGGTTTGACATGAAAAAGTTGTTGCTTTGTTTTTTCGTTGGCTTTTGTTCGCTCGCATCGGCTGCTGATGTCGCTGTGCAGCCGCCCGCCGTGGCGGCGAGTCAAGCTGCCTCTGGTTTTCCTTCTGAGGCTGAACGCAATCAAGAAAGTCAACGTTTGACGCGCCAACGCGAAGCGCTCGAAAACCAATACACACAAGACATCAGACAGTGTTATCAAAAATTTGATGTCAACCGCTGTCGCTTAGAAGCGCGTGACCGACGCATTGAGGCCAATTCGGCCTTGCGCAAAGAAGAGCTGCGGTTCAACGCCATGGAGCGTCAAATTCACACAGAAGAGGCGCGCCGCAATCTGGCCGAACGCAACAGCGAAGCCAAGGAAAAAGAAGCACAGGCCAAGCGAGCAGCGGCCATCCAAGCCAGTAAAGATCGCGCCGATGCCAACGCGCAAAAGCAAATTGAGCATGAATTGCAAGGCACCAAACGTGGTGAGTTCGAACAGAAGCAACGCGATGCGGCGCAGCATCGCGCTGACATTGAAAAGAAGCAACGCGAACGCAACCAAGAACCAGCAGCACCGCTGCCTGTGCCAGGCCAATGAGCCCCCCTTTACGTGATTTGGTGCAAGAAGCATTTGCACCTTTAGGCGTGTTGGCTCGCGCCACCGATCACTTCAGTCCGCGCCAAGGTCAGACCGACATGGCCCTGGCCGTGGCCGATGTGGTGGCGCAAGGCGGCAGCTTGGTGGTGGAGGCGGGCACGGGTGTGGGCAAAACCTTTGCTTACCTGGTGCCTACGCTATTGAGTGGTGAGCGCGTGTTGCTCTCGACCGCGACAAAGGCTTTGCAAGACCAGCTGTACGCACGCGATTTGCCGCGCTTGGTGCAAGCGCTTAATTTGCCCATTCGCTTGGCCTTGCTCAAAGGTCGCTCCAGTTACTTGTGCACGCATCGCATGGAAATGGCGCGGCGTGACACGCAGATACCCGATCGCCATACCGTGCACTTGTTGTCGCGTGTGGAAACGTGGTCGCTCAGCACCCGCACGGGTGACTTGGCTGAGCTGCCCGGCTTGGACGAGCGCTCGCCCTTGATTCCGCTCATCACCTCCAACCGTGAAAACTGCTTGGGCTCGCAATGCCCCAAGTTCAAAACCTGTCACGTCAATGCGGCGCGTCGCGAAGCGTTGGGTGCCGATGTGGTGGTCATCAACCACCATTTGTTTTTTGCTGACATGGCGGTGCGCGAAACCGGCATGGCTGAGTTGCTACCCAGTGTGCGCGTGGTCATCTTTGACGAAGCGCATCAGCTCAACGAAGTCGGTGTGAACTTCTTAGGCCATCAACTTGGCACAGCCCAGCTGCTGGATGTGACCCGCGACATGCTGGCCACCGGTTTGCAATTGGCGCGTGGCTTGGCCGACTGGCAAGGCGTGTGTTCTGGTTTGGAACGCGCCGCACGCGAACTGCGTCTCATTGGTGGCAAGCGACCCGGCGCTGTGAAATTGCGCTGGACCGAAGATGCGCCAGAGGGCATTCACCCCGGGGTGTGGGAGCAGTCCTTACAAGATGTGGGCGCTGCCTGCGTGCAGGCACTGCAAGCCTTAGACACCGTGAGTGAAATTGCGCCCGACTTCATGCGCTTGCATGACCGCGTGGCCGAGATCGCCAAGCGTGTGGACGCCTTCTTGAACCCATGTGCGCCCGATGCCGTGCGTTGGATGGATGTGAGCGCCTCACAAATGCGTTTGATGGAAGCGCCTCTCGACATCGCGCAAACCGTGCGCGAGCGTTTGATGAAACAAGCCTCGGCGATCGCGAGCGATGAAAACTCGGATGAGCCGCCGCCTTGGCATGATGAGCCATCTCTGGAAGAAACCTTTGCCGCGCACCGCGAGGCCGATGCCTCCACGCACGAAGACGATGCAGACGCCTCGCCTTTTGACAGCGCTTTTCCGATGCGCCCCGTCGAGGATGCACGTCCACGCAGTTGGGTCTTCACGTCTGCCACGTTGGGGGATGACCCGCGCTTGCGTTGGTTCACCGAGCCTTGTGGCTTAGAGTCGGCCACGGTCTTGCGTGTCAGCAGCCCGTTTGATTACCCTGCGCAAGCCTCTCTTTATGTGCCGCGTGACATCGTGCGCCCGAATGACCCCGCGCACAGCGCGCAAGTGGCAGCTATTGCCAGCGATGCCGTGCGCCGCTTGGGGGGGCGCACTTTGGTGCTCACCACCACGCTGCGTGCCTTGCGTGCGATTGGCGATGTGATGAAGCAGCAGCTCGAAGGCTCAGGCATCGAGGTGTTGGTGCAGGGCGAATGGCCTAAGCGCCATTTGATGGAGCGTTTTCGCGAAGGTGCGAAAGTCGGTGAGGGCGGTTGCGTGTTGGTGGCCTCGGCGACCTTCTGGGAAGGTTTTGATGTGCCCGGTGATGCCTTGCAACTGGTGGTCATCGACAAGCTGCCGTTTCCGCCCCCCAATGACCCCTTGGTCGAAGCGCGCAGCAAGCGCTTAGAAGCGCAAGGCCGCAGCCCGTTCAATGATTACTTTGTGCCAGAGGCGGTGGTGGCTTTGAAGCAAGGGGCTGGCCGTTTGATTCGTACCGAATCAGACCAAGGCGTCTTGGTGTTGTGTGACAACCGCTTGGTGACCACCGGCTATGGCCGCCGGTTGATCGCTGCTTTACCGCCGATGCGTCCACTGCAAACGGCGCAAGAGTTGGCTCAGTCTTTAGATGCGCTGAGCCAAATTCATCTCACCACAGCTTCCACCACGACTTTTTAGTCGCAGCGCGTTCGGGGTACAAGAATGGGGTGTTGGGGTAGGTGGTTTCCAACACGCGCTTGGTGTCGTCACGCAACTGGTTCAAGCCCAGCTTGTCGTAGGACTGCACCATGATGAACAAAGCTTCCTCAACCGCCGGTACATCGCGGTACTCCTGTACCGTGGTTTGTGCGCGGTTGATGGCGGCAACATAAGCGCCGCGTTGGTAGTAAAAACGTGCCACGTGAACATCTGAACGTGCCAGCGAGTTTTTGATGAACGCCATGCGCAAGCGCGCATCGTCGGAGTACTTCGAGCTGGGGAATCGGTTCACCAACTCACGGAAGGCTTCGAATGACTCTTTGGCTTGCTTGGGGTCGCGTTCTGCCAAATCTTGTTCAGCGACCGAAGACAGCAAACCGAGGTTGTCGTTGAAGTTCACCACACCTTTGAGGTACAGCGCATAGTCCAATGCAGGGCTGGCAGGGTGCAATTTGATGAAGCGGTCAAGCGTGGCCACGGCCTGCACGGGTTCATTGGTTTTGTATTGCGCCCATGCTTTGTCGAGCTGTGCTTGCTGTGCTAACGGCGTGCCTGCCGCGCGGCCTTCGAGCTTTTCGTACATGCCAATGGCTTTGTCGTAACCGCCCGCAGCCATTTCGTCTTTGGCTTCGTTGTAGAGCTTGTCATTGCTCCAATCTTTGGTCGGATCGTAGTTGCTGTCGGCGCATCCTGTGAAAAGAATAGCCGTAGACAAGCCGATGGCCATCCACACAGTCGATAATTTGAGTCGTAACACCACAGGTCAACCTCTTGAAGCAAAGTAAATCCATTCTATCGGCTCAGCCGCCATCCACAGCGCCCTTGCAGGAGGATGTTTTGCTTGATGAGCATGTCGACCTCACCGACGGCCCCGAGGTGGAAACCCGCGAACTCACCATTCCTACCGACTTGCACGGCGAGCGCCTTGACCGTGCTTTGGCCGTGTTGCTGCCCGAGTTCTCGCGCAGCTTTTCGCAGCAGCTGCTCAGTGAAGGTTGCGTGAGCTGCGTGTTGCCCACGCCCCGTGTGATGACCAAGGCCTCGGCCAAGGTGCGCATGGGCGAGCGTTACCAGCTCATCTTGAAACCCACACCGCAAAGCCAAGCCTTCAAGCCCGAAGACATTCCGTTGGATGTGATTTACGAAGACGAAGACCTGCGCGTGTTGTTCAAACCCGCAGGTTTGGTGGTGCACCCCGCGCCCGGCAACTGGAGTGGCACGCTGCTCAATGGTTTGTTGGCCTTGGACCCGCAAGCGGTCATGCTGCCCCGTGCGGGCATCGTGCACCGCTTAGACAAAGACACCAGTGGTTTGATGATCGTGGCGCGCACACGCCGCGCCATGGATGCCTTGGTGGCCATGATTGCTGAGCGCGAAGTTCACCGCGAATATTTGGCCGTGGCGTATCGCAAATGGAGTGGCACACCGGTGCGCGACATCGTGGCTGCGATTGGTCGCGACTACCGCAACCGCTTACGCATGGCCGTGGTTGACCTCGAGCGCTTGCCCGGCAAAGAAGCCCACACCACGTTTGAGTGCCTCAGCAGCCAAGAAGAAGCTTGTTTGGTGCAGTGCACCTTGCACACGGGCCGCACGCATCAAATCCGTGTGCACATGGCGCATTTTGGTCATCCGTTGGTGGGCGATTCGCTTTATGCAGGGCCGATGACGCTGGGCATCGACCGCCAAGCGTTGCACGCATTCCGGTTGAGCTTTGATCACCCCATCACGGGTGCGCCGCTCAAGTTCGAAGCGCCGCTGCCTGACGACATGGTCAATTTGCTGGCGGGTTTGGGTCTGAAACGGCCCGAATAAGCCTTTTTGGGCCATCTCCGTTACAATATGGGCTCACGCTTGTGAAAGCGGTGAGCCCTTTGGCTCTGACTCGTGCGATGCCCCGCATTGCCCTTACCGCCTCGAGATAAATTTTCGTAGGCCTTTTCCTCGACCCTTGACCCGGAACTCTCACGATGAACACCGTGGATGCCAAGCGCGTACTTGAGACCGCCCTGATTTGTTCGCACCAACCGATTCAGATTCGCGATTTGCGCGTGCTGTTCTCTGACGCCTTGGGCGCAGACACCATTCGCACCTTGCTGGAAGAAATGCAGCTCGATTGGGCGCAGCGCGGCGTTGAGCTGGTGCAAGTCGCCACGGGGTGGCGTTTTCAAAGCCGTCCAGAAATGCGCGAGTATTTGGACCGTCTGAACCCCGAGAAGCCTCCTAAATACTCACGCGCCGTGATGGAAACCTTGGCCATCATTGCCTATCGCCAGCCTGTGACCCGTGGTGACATGGAAGACGTGCGCGGTGTGACCATCAACTCCTTGGTCCTGAAACAACTCGAAGACCGCGGCTGGGTTGAAGTCATTGGCCACCGCGAAACCGTGGGCCGTCCTTCTTTGTACGCCACCACGCGTCAGTTTTTGGACGACCTGGGCTTGGCTTCGCTCGACCAACTGCCCGTGTATGACAGCGCCCAAGCGCAAGCCAACGCCTTTGCCCGCTTGGGTGAAGACGACCCATCCTTGCAAATGGACATGGCCCTCGAATCTGCTGAGACCGCCGAAGTCGCAACGCCAGCCGAAGGCGAGGCCCCTATTTTTGAACTTTCCTCACCCAGAGACCCCGCCCCAACCGGCGACGATACGCATGAACACTAAACACCACGACCTGGGTGGCAAGCCAACCGAAGCACACGACGAATTCTTGGACGACGACGACACCGCGTTTGATTTCGACGATGTGGTCTCAGGCGAGTTCGATGCCGAACTCATCCGCGCCGAAGCAGCGCCTGAAAAACGTGTGCTTTTGCCACAACCCGAATCGCCCAAGCTGCACAAAGTCTTGGCCCAATCTGGCTTGGGCTCACGCATCGAGATGGAGCGCCTGATTGCCGAAGGCCATGTGGCTGTCAACAACGAAGTGGCCCACGTGGGCCAACGCGTGCAGTTTGGTGACCAAATCAAGGTCAATGGCCGGCAACTCAAGGTGCGCATTGCACCGCCGCCACCGCGCGTCATTGCGTACCACAAGCCTGCCGGCGAAGTGGTGACCACCGATGACCCACAAAACCGTCCCACCGTGTTCCGCCGCTTGCCACGCCTGTACCAAGGCAAATGGCAATCCGTGGGCCGTTTGGACTTGAACACCGAAGGCTTGTTGCTGTTCACCAGCTCGGGTGAGTTGGCCAACCAGCTGATGCACCCGCGCTTTGGCTTGCAACGCGAATACGCGGTGCGCTCGCTGGGCAAGCTCAGCAAAGACCAAAAAGAACAACTCATCACTGGCATTCAACTCGACGACGGTCCCGCCCAATTTGGCTCGATCGAAGAGGGCGGCGGCGAGGGCTCCAACTGCTGGTACCGCGTCACGATTTCTGAAGGTCGCAACCGCGAAGTGCGCCGCATGTTCGAAGCTGTCGGCCACGCTGTCAGCCGTTTGATTCGCATCCGCTACGGCGCCATGGTGTTGCCACGCGGCTTGAAGCGTGGCGCCTTTGTGGAGTTGGGCGAGCGCGACATTCGCGCCTTGATGGAAGCTGCCGGCGCCGAAGCGCCGATGCAAAGCGGCCCATCACGCCATGACCGCAGCGAGCGCGCCAACAGCCGTCGTCGCGGCAACAGCATTGGCCCACGTCCATCCACACCACGCGCGGCTGAAGAGCGCAGTGGCCCCGAGCGTTTGGTTCGCACCGAGCGCCGCCGCGGTGGCAAAGCCCCAGAGCGCGCACCACAGCCAGATCCGATGCAAACCTCGGTGGGCTACATCGGTGCAGACAGTTATGCCGAGGAGCGCCAACGCAAAAAAGACGGCCAAAAAGCCTTCAAAGCAGGCTTGGTCGGTGGTCCACGTCCGTCAAGCAGTGCTGCGCCACGACGCGGCGGTTCTGCAGGCGGTAGCTTCGGCGGTGGCCGCTCCGGTGGCGGTAATGGCGGCGGTGCGGGTGGTAACCGTGGCCGAAGCGGTCGATAAATCGCACCAAAGATGCACCAAAAACGCTTACCCGCTGAAGGGAAATCCCTTGAAACGGTTAAAATAGTGGGCTACGCAGATCGCGCATAAAAGTTTCAATAACAGTCAATACAGGGAAATTCCAAATGACCGAACGTACTCTCTCCATCATCAAGCCAGACGCAGTTGCTAAGAACGTCATCGGCCAAATCTACGCACGCTTCGAAGCTGCTGGCTTGAAAGTTGTGGCTGCTCGCATGGCTCACCTGTCACGCGGCGAAGCCGAACAGTTCTACGCTGTGCACAAAGCACGTCCTTTCTTCAAAGATTTGGTTGACTTCATGGTCTCTGGCCCTGTCATGATCCAAGTGCTCGAAGGCGAAGGCGCTATTTTGAAAAACCGTGACTTGATGGGCGCAACCAACCCCAAAGAAGCTGCTCCTGGCACCATCCGCGCTGACTTCGCTGACAGCATCGATGCCAACGCTGTGCACGGTTCTGACGCCGCTGAGACAGCCGCTGTTGAAATCGGCTTCTTCTTCGCCGGCATGAACGTTTACGGTCACTAAGAGGCAATTGGCGTGGCTGGTAACAGCAACGCCGACGCAAAAAAATGACGGCCAACCTGCTTGATTTTGATCTCGACGGTTTGGCCGTTTTTTGTGAGCGCTTGGGCGAGAAACGCTTCCGCGCCACACAGCTGTTCCGGTGGATCCACCAAAAAGGCGCACAAGACTTTGATCAGATGTCTGATCTCGCCAAGTCGCTGCGCGAGAAGCTGAAGACCTGCGCACAGGTTCAGCCGCTCACCCCCATTTCCCGACACGACTCCGCCGACGGCACCATCAAATGGTTGTTCGACGTGGGCGATGGCAACGCCGTCGAAACCGTGTTCATTCCTGAAGACGACCGAGGCACCTTGTGCATCTCGTCGCAAGCCGGTTGTGCTGTGGGCTGCCGCTTTTGTTCTACCGGTCACCAAGGCTTTAGCCGCAACCTCACCACCGGCGAAATCTTGTCGCAGCTGTGGTTTGCCGAGCACACGCTGCGCAAGCAGTTCAACACCACCGAGCGTGTCATCTCCAACGTGGTGATGATGGGCATGGGCGAGCCGCTGCAAAACTACAGCGCCTTGGTGCCTGCGCTGCGGTCGATGTTGGACGACCACGGTTATGGCTTGTCACGCCGCCGTGTGACGGTGTCCACCTCGGGCGTGGTGCCCATGATGGACCGTTTGGGCGAAGACTGCCCCGTGGCCTTAGCCGTGTCGCTGCATGCACCCACCGACGCTTTGCGCGACAACTTGGTGCCGCTCAACCGCAAATACCCCTTGCATGAGTTGATGGACGCCTGCCGCCGCTATTTGGCGCACGCGCCCCGCGACTTCATCACCTTTGAATACTGCATGTTGGATGGCGTGAACGACCAGCCCGAACACGCGCAAGCCTTGATTGACTTGGTCAAACCCAAACGCGGGCAGGGTGAACCTGTGCCTTGCAAGTTCAACCTCATTCCGTTCAACCCATTTCCTGCCTCGGGCCTTACACGTTCGAGCGCGGCCACGGTCAAAGCGTTTGCGGCACAGCTCAGCGAAGCCGGCATCATCACCACCGTGCGCAAGACGCGTGGTGACGACATCGATGCCGCTTGCGGCCAACTCGCTGGTGACGTGAAAGATCGCACCAAGGTGGATGCACGCATGGCCAAGCAACGCGTGATTCCGCTCACACAGGTGTCGTCATGAGCGTGTGGCGTGTCGTGACTTTTGTGCTCGTGTTGATCGCGACAACATGTGGCTTGACTGCTTGCAGCGCTGCTGCGTCGCAACTAGACACGCTCACACACGCCGAGCCCGACAGCACCCGCCAACGCGCCATGCGCCGCCTGAGTTTGGCCAGCGCGTATTACGAGCAAAACCAAAATGATGTGGCGCAACAAGAGGTGCGCGCCGCTTTGCAAATTGACCCCAACTATGCCGATGCCTACAGCTTGCTGGGCTTGATTCACCAGCGCGTAAAAGCGCCTGCTTTGGCGCAACAAAGCTTTGAGCAGGCATTGCAATTGGCGTCTCAACCGCCTGTGCGTTCACCCCAGCTAGCCGCCATTCAACACAACTACGGTTGGTTCTTGTGCGAACAAAACCGTTTCGCAGAAGCGCAAACGCAGTTTGACCGTGCGCTGCTGCAACCTGGTTATGCCAGCGCGGACAAAACAAACAAAGCCATTGAATTTTGCAAAAAGCGTGCCGCACAAGCTGACATGCGCCCACGCAATAATTAAATAAAACCCCCTCATTCTTTTTTGAAGCCTGATGACTGAAGAAACAACCACATCGACCACCCCGAGCACGACTGCTGGGGCCTTGTTGCGTCAACTCCGTGAAGACGCAGGGTTCAAGCTCGATGTGTTGGCGCAAGCCTTGCGCGTGTCGCCTGCCAAGCTAGAAGCCTTGGAGTCCGACCGCCTGGATGAACTGCCAGACGCCATGTTTGCCCGTGCTTTGACCTTGGCGGTGTGCCGTCAGTTGAAAACAGATGCCGCTCCCGTGTTGGCGTTGTTGCCTAGCCAAGATGTGTCGCGTTTGGCGCCTAAGAACGAACGTGGTTTGGACTTTCCTTTGGATCGCCCCTCGTTTTTGCCGCAATCCAGTTTTTTGGCGGTGACCCGCTTGTTCACGCCAATGCGTTGGGCTGCCTTGGCCGTTTTGGTCTTGGCTTTGGTTTTGGGCTTGTGGCCTGAAATTCAATCGTTGTTGGTTTTCAAAGACGACTCTGCGGCGGGAACGGTGGTGGTGCCTGTCGCCTCGCCGGTCGTGGTGCTGCCTTCCGCAGAAGACGTGGTGCCTGTGACCGAGGTCAAATCCAGCAACATGGTGGTCACCACGGTTCATTCAACGGCGGTCGCCGCACAAAACGCCAGTGCTGCAGCGCCCACCAGTGCACCAGGAGCGCCCGATGCCCGCTGATACCCATTTGCAAGGCATTGCCTTGTCGCAACCCAAAGCACGTCGCAGCTTGCAAGCCCGCGTGGCGTGGGGCGACCATGTGGTGACGGTGGGCGGCGACGCCCCCGTGCGCGTGCAGTCCATGACCAACACCGACACGGTGGACGCGATTGGCACCGCCATTCAAATCAAAGAATTGGCTTTGGCTGGTTCAGAGTTGGTACGCATCACGGTGAATACACCTGAAGCCGCAGCCGCTGTGCCTTATGTGCGTGAGCAGCTCGACAAAATGGGCATCAACGTGCCCTTGATCGGCGACTTCCACTACAACGGCCACCGCTTGCTGACCGAGTTTCCTGACTGCGCGCAAGCCTTGTCGAAGTACCGCATCAACCCCGGCAACGTGGGCAAGGGCGACAAGCACGACAAGCAATTTGGCCAAATGATTGAAGCGGCGATGCGCTACAACAAAGCCGTGCGCATTGGTGTGAACTGGGGCAGCCTCGATCAAGAACTGTTGGCTAAGTTGATGGACGAAAACGCTTTGCGTGCCAAGCCTTTCGAGGCCAAGCAAGTGATGTACGAGGCTTTGATTACCTCAGCCATCGACTCTGCCAAGTTGGCGCAGAGCATGGGTATGTCGGCCAACCAAATTTTGCTCAGCTGCAAAGTGAGCGGCGTGCAAGACCTGATTGCCGTCTACCGCGAGCTGGCCCAGCGCTGCAACTACCCGCTGCATTTGGGCCTGACCGAAGCGGGCATGGGCACCAAGGGCACGGTGGCTTCGGCCACGGCTTTGTCTATTCTTTTGCAAGAAGGCATTGGCGACACCATCCGTGTCTCGCTCACGCCGCAGCCCGGCGAGGCGCGCACGCAAGAGGTGGTAATTGCCTCTGAAATTCTGCAAGCCTTGGGGCTGCGCACCTTTGTGCCCAGCGTCACCGCATGCCCCGGTTGCGGGCGCACCACCAGCACGACATTCCAAGAAATGGCCAAGTCGATTGACGACTTTTTGCGCGCCCAAATGCCAGTGTGGCGCACCCAATACCCTGGCGTGGAAAACCTCAAAGTGGCTGTGATGGGCTGCATCGTCAACGGCCCTGGCGAGAGCAAGCATGCCGACATTGGCATCAGCTTGCCCGGCAGCGGTGAAGCGCCTGCGGCTCCCGTGTTCATTGACGGCGAAAAAGCCATGACCTTGCGCGGCGACAACATCGCGCAAGAGTTCCACCAAATTGTTGAAACTTATATTGAAAAACGCTTCGGTTAACCCGAAGCGCCTGCTGACCGTGACGACAGAAAACAAAACAACAAACCAACCCGCTAAACCCGCCAAGGCCCAAGCCCTGACCGCTGTCAAAGGCATGAACGACTTGTTGCCCCCAGCCTCCGCCCAATGGGAATGGCTGGAAGACAAAGTGCGCGGCTTGATGGCACGCCACGCCTACCGCAATCTGCGCACGCCCATCGTCGAACCCACCGCTTTGTTTGTGCGCGGCTTGGGCGAGGTGACCGACATTGTGGAAAAGGAGATGTACTCCTTTGAAGACCGTTTGAACGGCGAGCAACTCACCCTTCGCCCCGAAGCCACAGCAGGCGTGGTGCGTGCCGTGGTTGAACACAACATGCTCTACAACGGTGGGCAGCGCCTGTATTACATGGGGCCCATGTTCCGCCACGAGCGCCCCCAGCGCGGCCGCTACCGCCAGTTCCACCAAATCGGCGCGGAGGCTTTGGGCTTCCCCGGCGCAGAGGTGGATGCCGAACTCATTTTGTTGGCCGCCACGCTCTGGCAAGAGCTGGGTTTGCAAGACGTGCGTTTGGAGCTCAACAGCTTGGGCCAGCCCAATGAACGCGCCGCGCACCGCACGGCCTTGATTGCGCACTTAGAAGCCCACGCCGATGTGCTGGACGAAGAAGCCAAGCGTCGTTTGCACAGCAACCCGCTGCGCATCTTGGATACCAAGAACCCAGCCATGCAAGCCGTGGTGGAAGCCGCGCCGAAGTTGATTGACTTTTTGGGCGAAGCCTCGCTGGCTCACTTCAACGCCGTCAAAGCCATTTTGGACGCCAGCGGCGTGGCCTACCGCATCAATCCACGTTTGGTGCGTGGCATGGACTACTACAACCTCACCGTGTTTGAGTTTGTGACTGACCGCTTGGGCTCGCAAGGCACCATTTGCGGTGGTGGCCGCTACGACTACCTGATCGAGCAAGTGGGCGGCAAGCCTGCACCCGCCGTGGGTTGGGCTTTGGGCGTCGAACGCGTGCTGGAGTTGCTCAAAGAGCAGGGCACGTTGCCAGAGGCCGTGGGCCCTGATGTGTATGCCATCGTGCCCGATGCAGCGGCTTTGCCGGTGGTGTTCAAAACCATCCAAACCCTGCGTGCGCAAGGCATGTCTGTGCAAATGCATGCGGGGGCAGGTGAGGGCATGGGCAGCATGAAATCACAATTCAAAAAGGCCGATGCCAGCGGCGCGCAATTTGCCCTGATTTTTGGTGGCGACGAGTTGGCCCGAGGTGAAGTGACCCTCAAGTCGCTGCGCGATGGCGCAGGCGCCCAAGAGGCCGTGCCCTTGGTGGACGTGACGACTCGCGTGGCCGATAAACTGGCGCAGAGCCTGGCCCAGAACCAAACCACAGTTTAAACAGACCGAGCCCTACAATTCGTTTACTTTTTAGTCAGACAAACTACACCATGGCATCTCATCTCGACCTCGAAGAACAAGAACAACTCGATGAGCTCAAGCACTTTTGGAAGCGCTGGGGCGACCTCATCACGTGGGTGCTGATTGCCGTTTTGGGTGGCTACGCCGCTTGGATGGGCTGGCAGTCTTATTCGGCCAAGCAAGCCGCGCAATCTGCCGCTTTGTATGACACGGTGGAGCGTGCGGCCCTGAGCAACGACATGGCCTTGCTCGACCGCTCTGTGACGGACATCAAAGATAAATTTGCCAGCACCACGTACGCACAACAAGCGGCCATGTTGGCCGCGCGCTTGTACCAAGACAAAGACCGCAAAGCCGATGCCAAAGTGCAACTCACATGGGTGATCGACAAAGCCAGCGACGAAGGCTACCAAGCCTTGGCACGTTTGCGTTTGGCAGCCTTGTTGATCGATGACAAAGCCTACGACGAGGCGCGCAAGCAACTCACTGCCAAAGCACCTGAAGCCTTCGCCCCCTTGATGGCCGACCGCTTGGGCGACTTGGCCATGTTGCAAGCGCAACCCGCTGAAGCCGTTCAACACTACAAAAATGCGTGGAAGGGCTTTGAGCCCAACGCCGAGTACCGCCGTTTGGTGGCGGTGAAGTTGGCGGCCTTGGGTGCTGACCCTGAAGAAACACCTGCTGTGGAGAGCAAAAAGTGAACACAACAACGCCTAGCTGGACCCACCTGTTGCGCTTGAGCTTAGCGGGCGTGTGCGTGGCCTTGGCCGCTTGCTCTGGACCCTCGCGCCCCAAACCCACCGAAATTCCAGGCGTACCTGCGCTGCAAGACGTGCGCACCAGTTGGATGGCTAACGTTGGCAAGGTTGATTTCCCCTTGGTCGTGTCAGCCCGCGAAGACCGCATCGCTTTGGCCAACAGCCAAGGTGTGGTGGCGGTGCTGGACCCCGCGACAGGCAAAGACATTTGGCGTTTGAAGCTGGACCAAGCCATTTCGGCGGGCGTAGGCAGCGATGGTCAACAGCTGGCTGTGGTCACCCGCAACAACGAACTGGTGACTTTGCAAGATGGCAAAGTGCAGTGGCGCAAAAGCTTGCCCGCACAATCGTTCACCGCGCCCTTGGTGGCTGGTGCTCGCGTGTTTGTGCTGACCGCCGACCGTTCGGTCATCGCCTTTGACGGTGCCACAGGTCGCCAACTTTGGACGCAGCAGCGCCCAGGTGAGCCCTTGGTGCTCAAGCAAGCCGGTGTGATGCTGGCATTTAAAAACACATTGTTGGTCGGTTTGTCTGGCCGTTTGTCAGGTCTTGATCCCAACACCGGCGCGATTCGCTGGGAGTCAGCCATCGCCACGCCACGTGGCACCAACGACGTGGAGCGCTTGGTTGACTTGGTGGCCCCGTTTGACCGTGTGGGCGATGTGGTGTGCGTGCGTGCCTTTCAAGCTGCAGTGGGCTGCGTGAATGCAGAGCGCGGTCAAGGCGTGTGGACACGTCCGTCGGTGGGCGAAATGGGTGTGAGCGGCAACGACAACCTGTTGATTGCACCTTTGTCCAACGGTGTGGTGCAAGCATGGAGCCGCACCACGGGCGAACGCTTGTGGGAAACAGAACGCTTGAAATACCGCATCTTGAGCGCACCGTTGGTCACGCCACGTGGCGTGTTGGTGGCGGATAACGGTGGATGGTTGTACCTTCTGTCGTTGGCCGATGGCGCGTTGCTCAACCGCATCAAGCTCGACACCGAAGAATTAGCAACCGCCCCTGTGTTTGCAGGTGGGCGCTATGTGGTGGTCACACGCGAAGGTCGCGTGACTGGCCTCCAAATCCCGTAATTGGGAAGTTAAAGGATTAAGTTTTGAAACCCGTATTGGCCCTAGTGGGCCGCCCCAACGTCGGCAAGTCCACGTTGTTTAACCGTTTGACCAAATCGCGTGACGCCATCGTGGCCGACTTCGCGGGTCTGACGCGCGACCGTCACTACGGCAATGCCCGTTTTGACAAGCACGAATTCATCGTCATCGACACCGGTGGTTTTGAACCCACCGCTGACAATGGCATCTACAAAGAGATGGCCCGTCAAACCCAGCAAGCTGTGGCCGAGGCCGACGTGGTGGTGTTTGTGGTGGATGCCCGTGGCGGTATTTCGGCCCAAGACCACGACATTGCCAACTACCTGCGTCGCTTGGGCAAGCCAACCATCTTGGTGGCCAACAAAGCCGAGGGCATGAAAGAGGGCGCTCAGCTGGTCGAGTTCTACGAGCTGGGCTTGGGCGAAGTGTTGCCCGTATCCGCCTCGCATGGCCAAGGCATTCGCGACATGATGGCCAGCGCTTTGGCTCCGTTGAATCTGGCCGACCCAGACGAAGAAGACGCCAATGCCGACGACGGCATCATCAAGCTGGCCGTGGCTGGTCGCCCCAACGTGGGCAAATCCACCCTCATCAACACCTGGTTGGGCGAAGAGCGCTTGGTCGCATTTGATATGCCCGGCACCACGCGTGATGCCATCAGCGTGCCGTTCGAGCGCAACGGCCAGATGTTTGAACTCATCGACACGGCTGGTTTGCGCCGCAAAGGCAAGGTGTTTGAAGCCATCGAGAAGTTCTCGGTGGTCAAAACCCTGCAAGCCATTGAATCGGCCAATGTGGTGCTGCTCTTGCTCGACGCCACCCAAGGCGTGACCGACCAAGACGCACACATCGCAGGCTACATCTTGGAAAGCGGCCGCGCTGTGGTGGTGGCTGTGAACAAATGGGATGCCGTGGACTCATACCAGCGCGAACTGTTGATGCGCTCGATTGAAACCCGCCTGCCGTTCTTGAAGTTTGCGGCCATGCACTTCATCTCGGCCAAGAAACGTCAAGGCTTGGGCCCACTGTGGGGCGCCATCGCGCAGGCCCACAAAGCAGCCATGTGCAAGATGCCAACGCCTTTGTTGACCCGTTTGTTGCTGGAAGCCGTGCAGTTTCAGTCGCCTCAGCGCGGCGGCATGTACCGTCCCAAGCTGCGTTATGCCCACCAAGGTGGCATGAACCCACCCATCATCGTGATTCACGGCAACTCGCTGGAGCATGTGACCGAAACCTACAAACGGTTCTTGGAAGGGCGCTTCCGCAAGGCCTTTAATTTGGAAGGTACCCCCTTGCGAATTGAAATGAAGACCTCAAGTAACCCTTACGCAGGCAAAGACGACTGAGTCACAAAGCCTTCGGGCTATGTGGTAACGTGGGATTTCTTTCAACTACACAGACACGGAAAATATCGTGAACACCGACAACTCAAAGAACAAAGGCCAACTGTTGCAAGACCCATTTTTGAACATCCTGCGCCGCGAGCATGTGCCCGTGTCCATTTACTTGGTCAACGGCATCAAGCTGCAAGGCCAAATCGAATCGTTTGACCAATACGTCGTGTTGCTGCGCAACACCGTGACGCAAATGGTCTACAAACACGCCATCTCGACCATCGTGCCGGGCCGCGCTGTCAACTTCAACCCCACCGACGGCACAGGCAGTTCGCCTGAAGTCTGAGCTTGAATGCTCTGCAAAAAGGGCTGTTTCAGCCCTTTTTTTACGTCTCACTTTTTACGTTTCACCTTTTTAGATAGATCGCTTGAACGACACACCTCAAAAAACCGCCGGCGCCACCATTTTGGTGGGGGTCGATTTCGGCTTGCCACATTTCGATGGCGAGCTAGAAGAACTCGGCCTGTTGGCCGAAACCGCGGGCTTAAAGCCTGTTGCGCGCGTCACCTGTAAACGCAAAGCGCCTGATGCCGCGCTGTTTGTGGGCAGTGGCAAAGCCGACGAAATCAAAGAGTTGGCCCTCATGCACGGCGCCACCGAGATTTTGTTTGACCAATCGCTCAGCCCTGCGCAACAGCGCAACCTAGAACGCCACATGGGCGTGGCGGTGAATGACCGCACTTTGCTGATTTTGGAAATCTTCGCCCAACGCGCGCGCAGCCACGAAGGCAAGTTGCAAGTCGAGCTGGCCAAGCTGCAATACCTCAGCACGCGCTTGGTGCGCCGTTGGTCGCACTTGGAGCGCCAAAGCGGCGGTATTGGCATGCGCGGTGGCCCCGGTGAAACCCAGATTGAGCTGGACCGCCGCATGATCAATGACTCGATCAAGCGCACCAAAGAGCGTTTGGACAAGGTCAAAAAGCAACGCAGCACCCAGCGCCGCCAGCGCAACCGCCGCGATGCCTTCACCATTTCGCTGGTGGGCTACACCAACGCGGGCAAATCGACGCTGTTCAATGCCTTGGTCAAAGCGCGTGCCTATGCCGCCGACCAGCTGTTTGCCACGCTCGACACCACCACGCGTCAGTTGTATTTGGGCAATGCCGACGGCACGGGGCGTTCGGTGTCGCTGTCGGACACGGTGGGCTTTATCCGTGACCTGCCGCACGGTTTGATTGATGCTTTCCAAGCTACCTTGCAAGAGGCGGCCGATGCCACGCTGTTGATGCACGTGGTCGATGCGTCCAACCCCAGTTATCCCGAACAAATGGACGAGGTGCAAAAGGTCTTGGCAGAGATTGGCGCCGCCGGTGTACCGCAGGTCTTGGTGTTCAACAAGCTCGATGCCATGAGCCCCGAGACTCGCCCTGTGCAGTTGCAAGACCACTACACGGTGGATGGCCAGAGCGTGCCGCGCTTCTTCGTGAGCGCCCAAACAGGCGAGGGCTTGGCCGCTTTGCGTGAGTTTTTGGCACAGGAAGCACTGGCAACAATGCCCGAAGACCATGCAAATACGCAGGAATTGGAATGAGGCCTGAATCCTTAGGCACAATCGAAGACTTCAGAGAAAAAACAACGATGCGCATGAACTCCAACACCCACACGGTCAGCTCCAAATCTTGGCGCGCGCGACTGCTCGGCATGTTCAACCTCAACGATGGCCGCTGGGGCCGCGACAAAGACGGCAACCCCACGTTTGACCCCAATGGCAGTCAAGCCATCCCGCCTTCCAGCGAAGAGAAAAAGCCACAAGAAGAATCCAAACGTCCACCTGCAGGTGCGGGCGGCCCGCCTGACCTCGACGAACTGTGGCGCGACTTCAACGCCAAGCTCGCAGGCTTGTTTGGCAACAAGAATGGTGGCTCTCAGCCACCTAGCGGCGATGGCGGCTCTAACGGCCCTGACTTCAAGGCTGCACGCTTTGGCGTGGGTGTGATTGGCGCTGTGGTGCTGGCCATTTGGTTGAGCACAGGTTTCTTCATTGTCCAAGAAGGCCAACAAGCCGTCATCACGCAGTTTGGCCGTTACCACTCGACCGTGGGTGCTGGTTTCAACTGGCGTTTGCCTTACCCTTTCCAACGCCACGAGCTGGTGTTTGTGACGCAAATTCGCTCAGTCGATGTGGGCCGTGACAACATTGTCAAATCCACGGGCTTGCGCGAGTCGGCCATGTTGACCGAAGACGAAAACATCCTCGAAATCAAATTTGCCGTGCAATACCGTTTGACCGACGCACGCGCTTATTTGTTTGAAACCAAGAACCCCACCGACACCGTGGTGCAAGCTGCTGAAACAGCGGTGCGCGAAGTGGTCGGCAAGATGAAGATGGACGCAGCCATGTCCGAAGAGCGTGACCAAATTGGCCCACGCATTCGCACCATCATGCAAGCCATCTTGGACCAATACAAAGTGGGTGTCGAAGTGGTCGGCATCAACTTGCAGCAAGGCGGTGTGCGCCCCCCAGAGCAAGTGCAAGCCGCATTTGACGACGTGCTCAAAGCCGGTCAAGAACGTGAGCGCGCCAAGAACGAAGCCGAAGCCTATGCCAACGACGTGGTGCCACGTGCTGTGGGTGCAGCTTCGCGTTTGAAGCAAGAAGCCGATGGCTACAAAGCCCGCATCGTGGCACAAGCTGAGGGTGATGCCCAGCGCTTCAAGTCACTCGTGGGCGAGTACCAAAAGGCGCCGCAAGTCATGCGCGACCGTTTGTACATTGACGCCATGCAACAGATTTACAGCAACACCACCAAGGTGTTGGTGGACACCAAGCAAGGCTCGAACTTGTTGTATTTGCCTCTGGACAAAATCATTCAACAAAGCAGTCAAGCCAATGGTGCAGCGCCTGCGGCTCCCGCTGACGCGGCACACAACACGGCAAACACGACTACCAACCCAGCGCCTGCGGCCGATGCCCGCGCACGCGATGGCCGCTCACGCGACCGTGACGGCCGTTGATAGGGGACACGAACATGCAAACGAACAAAATCGGTTTTTATATTTCGTCAGCCTTCGTGGCTTTGGCGCTGCTCAGCTCCACCCTGTTTGTGGTGGACCAACGCCAGTTTGGCGTGGTGTATTCCTTCGGCCAAATCAAGAGCGTCATCACTGAGCCTGGCTTGAACATCAAGCTGCCGCCACCGTTCCAAAACGTGAGCTACATCGACAAGCGTTTGCTCACGCTCGACAACGCAGACACCGAGCCCATGCTCACCGCTGAAAAGCAACGCGTGGTGATTGACTGGTATGCCCGTTGGCGCATCACGGACCCATCGCAATACATCCGTAACGTTGGTCTGGACGAAAACGCAGGCGCGGTGCAACTCGCCCGTGTGGTGCGCAACGCGTTCCAAGAAGAAATCAACAAGCGCACCGTGAAAGAACTGCTCTCACTCAAGCGCGAAGAGCTGTTGAGCGACGTCAAGCGCGAAGTGCTGGCGGCCGTCAAAGGTGCCAAGCCTTGGGGGGTGGACGTGATTGACGTGCGCATCACCCGCGCCGACTATGTGGATGCGATCACCGAATCGGTGTACCGCCGCATGGAAGCTGAGCGCAAGCGCGTGGCCAATGAGCTGCGTTCTACCGGTGCTGCCGAAGGCGAAAAAATCCGCGCCGATGCAGACCGCCAACGCGAAGTGACCGTGGCCAACGCCTATCGCGAAGCGCAAAAAATCAAAGGCGAGGGCGATGCCGAAGCCGCGCGTTTGTATGCCGATTCGTTTGGCCGCGATGCCAACTTTGCCCAGTTTTATCGCAGCTTAGAAGCTTACAAAACCACGTTCAGCAAAAAGAGCGACGTGATGGTGGTTGACCCATCCAGCGACTTCTTCAAAGCCCTGCGTGGCAGCGGTGGCGGCAGCGCCCCAGCGCCTAAGAAGTAACAGGCCCCTCGTATGAGCTTAGACGGCGATACGCTGTGGGTCGCGTTCGGGTTGATGCTCATTTTTGAAGGCATCTTCCCGTTCGTGTCGCCTCACGGTTGGCGCGACAAAATGGCCCAACTCATGGTGTTGGAAGACGGTCAAATCCGCTTTTTCGGCCTGGTCTGCGTTGTGGTCGGTCTTTTGATGCTCTGGTGGCTGGGTTGAGGGCGATAAGCCCTGTAAAATCTCGGTTTTAACAGCCTCCCTTAATTACATGTCTGCTTGGGTTCTGCCGGATCACATCGCCGATGTTCTGCCTTCTGAGGCCCGGCACATCGAAGAGCTGCGTCGTTTGTACCTCGACACAGCTAGAGGCTATGGCTACGAGCTGGTCATGCCGCCATTGCTCGAGTACCTCGAATCATTGCTTTCAGGTACGGGCCGCGCACTCGATTTACAAACTTTCAAACTGGTCGATCAACTCTCGGGTCGCACCTTGGGTTTGCGCGCTGACACCACACCGCAAGTCGCCCGCATTGACGCCCATTTGCTCAACCGTGCTGGCGTGACGCGCCTGTGCTATTGCGGCCCTGTGCTACATACACGCCCAGACCGTCCGTTTGCCACCCGCGAGCCTTTGCAGTTTGGCGCCGAGATCTACGGCCATGCAGGCATCGAGGCAGACCTCGAAGTGCTGCACTTGGCCTTGGACACGCTCAAAGCTGTTGCTATCCCTCAATTCACGGTCGACTTGAGCGATGCGCGCATCGTGCCTGCTTTGCTGAACGGCGTGAGCTTGACGGCTGACGCACGCGATGCCTTGCACAGCGCCTTGGCCGCCAAAGACACCTCAGGCGTTCAAGCCCTTTCCAAAGATTTGCCCGCCAATGTGCGCGCCGCTTTGGTCGCCCTGGCTGGCATGTATGGCGATGCGTCCGTGTTGGCCCAAGCCGAAAAAGCCTTTGCCGCATGGCCCGTGGTCATGCAAGCCTTGGCTGAGCTGCGCCAAATTGCCGCTGATTTGAGCGGTGTGGCCGTGACATTTGACTTGGCCGATTTGCGTGGCTACGCCTACTACAGCGGCGTGCGCTTTGCCATCTTTGTGCCCGGTGCCAGCGACGCCTTGGTGCGCGGTGGCCGCTACGACGAAGTGGGCGCGGTGTTTGGCCGTAAGCGTCCCGCCGTAGGATTCAGTTTGGACCTGAAAGAGTTGGTCAGCGTGGTGCCCGAGCGCGCCCTCAAAGCCGCCATTCGTGCGCCTTGGGGAACCGCCCAAGGTTTGCGCGAAGCCATTGCCGCCTTGCGTGCCAATGGCGAAACCGTGGTCTGCGTGTTGCCAGGTCATGAGAGTGAAGTCGATGAATTTGATTGCGATCGTGAACTGATCGAAGTCGCCGGCCAATGGGCAGTGCAAGCTGTTCCTGCCGTTCAAGCCCTTTAATTTTTTAAGTAATCGAAGTTGATATGAGCACTACCCAAGGACAAACCGTGGCCGCCACCAAAGGCCGTAACGTCGTCGTGGTCGGCACCCAATGGGGTGACGAAGGCAAAGGCAAATTGGTCGATTGGTTGACCGAAACCGCCACCGGCGTGGTGCGCTTTCAAGGCGGTCACAACGCAGGCCACACCTTGGTCATCAACGGCGTGAAAACCGCCTTGCATTTGATTCCTAGCGGCATCATGCGCCCCGGCGTCAAGTGCTACATCGGCAACGGTGTGGTGTTGTCTGCCACCAAATTGCTTGAAGAAATTGCGGGCCTCGAAAAAGCAGGTGTTGAAGTGCGTTCACGCTTGCGCATCAGCGAAGCTTGCCCACTCATCTTGCCTTACCACGCGGCCATCGACATCGCCCGTGAAGCCGCCAAAGAGAAGGCTGGCACCGCCAAGATCGGCACCACAGGCCGCGGCATTGGCCCCGCTTACGAAGACAAAATTGCACGCCGTGCTTTGCGCGTGCAAGACCTGAAGCACCCCGAGCGCTTCGCCACCAAACTGCGCGAGAACCTGGAGCTGCACAACCATGTGTTGACCGACATCTTGCACGCGCCCGCTGTGGACTACGACACCGTCTACAACGAAGCCATGGCCTACGCCAAAGAAATCTTGCCCATGGTGGCCGACGTGTCACGCGAGTTGAACGAAGCCCACAAGGCCGGTGCCAACCTGTTGTTTGAAGGCGCACAAGGCACCTTGCTCGACGTGGACCATGGCACTTATCCCTTCGTCACCTCTAGCAACTGCGTGGCGGGTAACGCCGCTGCAGGCGCTGGCGTGGGCCCAGGCTTGTTGCACTACATCTTGGGCATCACCAAGGCGTACTGCACACGCGTGGGCGGCGGCCCATTCCCCACCGAACTCGATTGGGAAAAAGAAGGCACGCCAGGCTATCACATGTCCACCGTGGGTGCTGAAAAAGGCGTGACTACCGGCCGTTCACGCCGTTGCGGTTGGTTCGATGCTGCGTTGCTCAAGCGCAGCGCGCAAGTCAATGGTTTGACCGGTTTGTGCATCACCAAGCTCGACGTGCTCGACGGTTTGACCGAGTTGCTCTTGTGCGTGGGCTACGAGTTGGATGGCCAAACCATCGACATCTTGCCCATGGGTGCTGACGAAATTTCGCGTTGCACACCCATCTACGAAACCATCCCTGGTTGGACCGACAGCACCGTGGGCGTGACCGATTACAACAAGTTACCCAAAGCCGCTCAGCACTACCTCAACCGCATTGCCGAGACCACAGGCGTGCCCATTCACATGGTGTCCACCAGCCCTGACCGTGACCACACGATCTTGCTGACCCACCCCTACATCGCTTAATTTTTAAAAGGACCACCCCATGTTGACCGAAGACGGCAAACACCTGTATGTGTCGTACGACGAGTACCACAACCTGATTGAAAAACTCGCCATCAAGATTCACCAATCTGGCTGGGAATTCGACACTATCCTGTGCTTGGCCCGTGGCGGCATGCGCCCAGGCGATATTTTGTCGCGCATCTTTGACAAGCCTTTGGCCATCATGTCCACCAGCTCGTACCGCGCTGATGCTGGCACTGTGCAAGGCCACTTGGACATCGCCCGTTTCATCACCACACCCAAAGGCGAAATCGCTGGCAAGGTGTTGTTGGTGGACGACTTGGCTGACACCGGCCACACCTTGAAGGCTGTGGTGGACCAACTCAAAAACAACTACGCACCTATCACTGAGCTGCGTACGGCTGTGATTTGGACCAAAGGCGTGTCGGCATTTGCACCCGACTACTCGATGGACTACTTGCCCACCAACCCATGGATTCACCAACCGTTCGAGCCGTATGACAACATGCGTCCAGCGGCTTTGATGGAGAAGTGGAAGGTTTAATCTTCCTCTTCGCTGGCTCCGTCAAACGACGTAGCCAGCACGCGCTGTGGCTCATCAGTCGCTGCGCGCCAGAAAATCGCCACATCGCGCACTGACTCCGCCGTTTGACTGCGGAGTTTTTTTTGCCTGTCGTAACATGCATCTATGTCACGCAGCACCGACCTCATTCACCACGCCTACCTTCCTCCTGCTGAATTTGAAGCGCCGCAAGTGGGCGTGTTCAAAGCCTCCACGGTCATCTTCCCCAATGTGGCGGCCATGCGCACGCGCGATTGGATGGACAAGTCGGCTTACACCTACGGTTTGCACGGCACGCCGACCACGTTCACGTTGGAAGAGCGTTTGGCCACGCTAGAGGGCGGCACACATTGCATCCTCACGCCTAGCGGTTTGGCGGCAATTGCGCATGTGGATTTCGCGCTGCTCAAAACTGGCGACGAAGTATTGATTCCAGACAACGCCTACGCACCCAACAAGTCGTTGGCCGAGGGCGAGTTGGCGCAGTTTGGCATCACGCATCAGGTGTACGACGCGTTGGATGTGAACGACTTGGCCGCACGCATCACACCACGCACACGCTTGGTATGGCTCGAAGCGGCCGGTTCGGTGACGATGGAGTTTCCAGACCTCGTGGCTTTGGTGCAGTTGTGCAAAGCCCGTGGTGTGCTGTGCGCGCTCGACAACACCTGGGGCGCAGGCTTGGCCTTCAATGCGTTTGATTTGACGCCAGGGCATGGCGAGTTGGGTGTGGACCTGACCATCCACGCGCTGACCAAATACCCCAGTGGCGGCGGCGATGTGTTGATGGGCAGCATCGTCACACGCAGCGATGAATTGGCGCGTGTATTCAAGCTCAGCCACATGCGTTTGGGCACTGGCGTGGGGGCAAACGATGCCGAGATGGTGTTGCGCTCATTGGCCAGCATGCCGCTGCGTTACAAAGCGCAAGACGCGGCCGCGCGCACACTGGCCACATGGTGCGCGTCCCAGTCTGCGTTCAGCCAAGTACTGCATCCTGCACTGAGCAGTTCACCCGGCCATGCACATTGGCAGCAACTGTGTGTGACGCCGCATGAGCCAGAGGGTTTGGCTGCGGGTATTTTCAGTGTGGTGATGGACGAGCGTTTCACTTCCAAACAAGTGGATGCGTTTTGCGATGCTTTGCAGCTGTTCAAAATTGGTTACAGCTGGGGCGGGCCCATGAGCTTGGTGATGCCGTACAACATGGCGTCTAGCCGCGTACGTTCGGTGTCGCATAGGCAACGCGGGCGCGTGGTGCGTTTTTGCATTGGGCTAGAGAATGTGATCGATTTACAAAACGACATCGCGCGAGCTCTGAAAGTCGCCAACCTATAAAACCAAACCCACCAGAGGGGGAGACACATGCAGCAACTGGTACCCGACGAGGCACATGACCGCATTGACATCAACCCGATTGGCTTCAGCGATCCGCTGCGTTGGCTTTGGCGGGGCTTGCGAGACATGGCTTCGCAGCCCCTGATTTCACTCTTTTACGGCATGTGCTTTTGGCTCATGGCGTTGATTCTGTTGGCCGTGTTCAAAAGCAATCCTGAGTACACCTTGTCGGCTGTGTCGGGTTGCTTGCTGATTGGCCCCTTCTTGGCCATGGGGCTGTATGACGTGAGCATGCACATGGAGCGCGGTGAACCGCCAAGTATGGGCAGTTCGCTCACCTGTTGGGAGTCACACATCCGCAGCATGAGCATGCTCATCATGGTGATGGTGGTGATGGAGTTGCTGTGGGGGCGCGCGTCGCTGGTGGTGTTTGCGGTGTTTTTCAACACCGGCGGCATGCCAACCACCGCCACAGTGTTAGAGGCTGTGTTTAACCCGCAGAACTGGGAATTCATTGCCGCCTATGTTTGCGTGGGTGGCTTTTTTGCTGGGCTGGTGTTTGCCAGCATGATGGTGTCTATCCCGATGATTTTGGACCGTGACACCGATGCCATCACCGCCTGCATCACCAGCTTGCGTGTGTTTGTGGATCACACCGCCGTGTCTGTGTTTTGGGGCTTGCTCATCACGGTCTTGGTGGTGTTGGCCATGTTGCCGTCAGCGGCGGGTTTGCTGGTGGTGGGGCCTTGGCTGGGATTTGCCAGTTGGCACGCCTACCGCGCTGCCGTGCGTGTGACGGCACCGCAGGCCGATTGATACTTAAACCCCTTGCGATTGGCACAAGGCTTGTGCCACCTTGCGCAGACTCTCTGCATGGCGGTTGTCTGCGACACAAGCTGTGGCTTGATTCGTCTGTGTGAAGTTGCGCACCATCGACGAGGCGTAGGTGGGGTCGTAGTGCAACACCAACAGCTCGCGCACCACGTTTTCAATGTGGCCAGTGTGAATTTGTTCTTTCCACGCATCGACCACGGCTTTGCCGCGAATGGCCACCAGTGCATCTAAGCGGTGGCAAAACAAGTCTTTGTCATCGACGAAGAAACTGTAGTCTTCCATCAGCAAGGCCACGCGTTCATCGAGGCTGAGTTGCAACTCAAAGCATGGGCTGTCGCGCATGGCGAGCATCAATGATTCAGGAATAGACAGGTTGCCCACTTTGCGGCTTTCAGATTCCACAAACACAGGGCGCGAAGGGTCAAAGCTGCGCAGGGCTTGCCACACCAAAGTGTCAAAGCGTTTTTGGCTGGGTTGCGGCTGGCCCGGGATGTGACCCAGCACCGAGCTGCGGTGACTGGCGAGGTCTTCTAAGTCAAGCACTTGCGCACCTTCGGCGGCGAGTGCGTAGAGCAAGCGCGTTTTGCCGGAGCCCGTGGGGCCAGAGATGACTTTGAACTGCAGCGGCGCCACGCGCTTAGGAATGTCTTCCACGATGGCCGCGCGAAACGCTTTGTAACCGCCTTCAATCAAGTTGATCTTGAAGCCAATTTGCCCCAGCACCAAGGACAGCGAACCGCTGCGCTTGCCGCCACGCCAGCAGTAAATCAGGGGTTGCCAGTGTTTAGGCAACGCCAACACTTCGCGTTGGATGTGGCGTGCAATGTTGGCAGCCACCATCGCCGCGCCGTGCTTTTGCGCCTCAAACGCATTGACCTGTTTGTACATGGTGCCCACGAAGATGCGTTCTTCGTTGTTGAGTGAGGGCCAGTTGACCGCGCCCGGTAAATGGTCGAGTGCGTACTCGTCCTCGCTGCGTGCGTCGATGATGGTGCTGAAGCCGCCGGGAGCCCCAAGGGGAATGGCCATGCGGGCGATGGCGTCTTGCGCCGAGATGAAGGTAACGCTCACGGTTTATAAATTCTTTTTAATTTCTGGCCACACATTGGCCAACATGCGCGGGTGTGCTTCGGCTTTGGGGTGGATGCGGTCGGGTTGAAATTGAGCAGTCGCGTCAGGCGCATCGGCAATGCCTTTGAGGAAAAACGGCACCAAGCCTGTGCGGTATTTCTTAGCAAGGTTGGCAAACATCACCGTGAACTTAGCGCTGTAATCGGGCCCGTAGTTGGGAGGGATTTGCATGCCCACCAAAACCACGCGCGCGTTGACAGCGCGGCAGGCTTGAATCATGGCTTCGAGGTTGTTTTGGGTGCTGTTGAGGTCAAGGCCGCGCAGGGCGTCGTTGCCGCCAAGCTCGATCACCACTTGCACAGGGCGTACTTGGTCCAGCATGGCGGGCAGGCGAGAGCGGCCACCTGCGGTCGTGTCGCCGCTGATGCTGGCGTTGACCACGCGCACATCGGGGCGCTCGGCTTGCAGTTTGTCAGCCAACAACGCCACCCAGCCTTTACCGCGTGGAATACCGTACTCGGCACTGAGTGAATCGCCCAACACCAGAATGGTGGCCGCTGGTAGGGTGCCTGGCGCGGGGGCAGAGCCGGGCGGTGGCACATTGTTTTGCGGTGGTTGGCCACGGCGGCGGTGCGGGCCGGTGGAGGTGATTTCGCCCTCCATGCCTTGGCCGGTGGACGTGATGACACTTTGCTGAGCCGACGCTTGGCTTGTGCCCAATGCCCCCAGCAGTGCAGCGCCCAGTGCGCCCAAGTTAAAGTCACGTCTTAACCACCCATTGCGTTTCATGACCCAGCCTTCATTTGAAAAATCATCCACATCGCCTTTGATGGTCGTTTCGCACTTGTCGAAATCGGTGCAAGACGCCAGTGGCACTCTGCACATTCTCCGCGATATCGACTTCCACCTAGCGCCTCAGCAATCGTTGGCGATTGTGGGCGCTTCGGGTTCGGGCAAAAGCACCTTGTTGTCCATCATGGCCGGTTTGGACACTCCCACGCAGGGCACGGTGTGGCTGGGCGGTGTGGACATGTTTGCGATGGACGAAGACGCACGTGCCGCACTGCGCGCGCGCCAAGTAGGCTTTGTGTTCCAAAGCTTTCAGCTTTTGGGCAATATGACGGCGCTTGAAAACGTCATGCTGCCGTTGGAGTTGGCGGGCTTGCCTAACCCCAGAGCAGCTGCCAAAGACATGCTGGTGCGTGTGGGCTTGGGCGAGCGTTTGAGCCATTACCCCAAAGTGCTGTCGGGTGGTGAACAGCAACGCGTGGCCTTGGCCCGTGCCTTTGTGGTCAAGCCCACGCTGCTGCTGGCCGACGAACCCACAGGCAGCTTGGACCATGCCAGCGGCGAGCGCATCATGGATTTGATGTTTGAATTGAACAAAGAACTGGGTACCACGCTGGTGTTGGTCACCCATGATTTGAAGCTGGCCGCCAAGTGCGACCAAGCCATCACGATAGAAGCAGGGCAGGTCAAGGGATAATCAGCTTATATGTCTTCAGCCCCTAAAGTTCTCTTCGGCTTTCACGCCGTTGGCGTGCGCGTCAAAACAGCGCCGCAATCCGTCATCGAAATCTACTTTGACCCCACGCGCCGCGATGCGCGCATGCGTCAATTTGTCGATCGTGCCACTGAAGCGGGTATCCGTTTGATCGAAGCCGATGGCCCCCGTTTGGCCAAACTCTCAGGCGGTCACGGCCACCAAGGTGTGGCTGCGCGTGTGAGCGAAATCAAAATGGTGCACTCATTAGATGAGTTGCTTGAAGGCATTGAGAAGGTTGAATCACCTTTGATTTTGGTGCTCGACGGCGTGACCGATCCGCACAACCTAGGCGCTTGTTTGCGCGTGGCCGATGGTGCAGGTGCGCATGCGGTGATTGCGCCCAAAGACCACGCGGTGGGCATCAACGCCACTGTGGCCAAAGTGGCCAGCGGTGCGGCGGAGACGGTGCCTTATTTCATGGTGACCAATTTGGCGCGCACCTTGAACGAACTCAAAGAACGCAACATTTGGATCATCGGCACCAGTGACGATGCGCCCAAAACTTTGTACCAAGTGGATCTCAAAGGTCCAACGGCTTTGGTGTTGGGCGCAGAGGGGGACGGCATGCGTCAGCTCACACGCAAGACGTGTGACGAGCTCATCAGCATTCCGATGTGTGGCGGCGTTGAGAGCTTGAACGTGTCTGTGGCCAGCGGGGTTTGCTTGTATGAGGCACGTCGTCAGAGGACTGTTTCTTAATTTTTTCTGAGCTCGCTTCGGCTGCTCGGTATGGGCCTAGCCCTCATGCTGGGGTACCAGAAATCGGTCTTGGCCCATACCGAGCAGCCGAAGACTGCGGCCTGCGTTTTTTTAGATCCAGCCTAGGGCGCCTAGTACGGCGCCGAAACCTAGCAGTAGCAATAGGTGCGTTTTGGTTTTCCACACGATGAGTGTGGTGGCACCTGCTAAGACCCACAAGGGCCAATCACGTGTGGGGTTTTCGTGGTTGCCTGTGAGCAGCCAACCCGTCGCGATGAGCAGTGCAATCACTAAGGGGGCCATGCCGCTTTTGAAGGCTTTGACGGCTAGCATGTCGCGGTTGTGGTGTGCCCATTGCGTGGCGACGAAGGTGAGGGTGCAGGACGGAATCAGGATGCCGACCATGGTGATGAGCACGCCCCACAAGGCCAAGGCCACTGCCGGCCAGCCTGCTGCTAAGCCGCCGCCAGCGTTCAGCCCTACGTTCCAACCCATCAAGGCGATGAACATCACGTTGGGACCGGGTGCGCCTTGGGCCAAGGCGATGGACGAGGTGAATTGCGTGTCGGTCAGCCAATGCGTTTCATCGACCAAGTAACGGTGAATGTCGGGCGCGGTGGTGATGGCGCCACCCACGGCCAAGAGCGAGAGGGAGATGAAGTGCAAAAACAGCGAGCCCCAATCGGCTAGGGTCAACGTGATGCTCATGTTGTACCTTGTTGTTTGATGCAATGCGCCGCCCACACGCTGGCCAGGGGGCCGAGGGTCAGCAGTACCCAAGCCAAAGGCAAGCGCAGCAAGCCGATGGCGATGAAGGTGAGGGTGCCAATGGCGATACAGGTGAGTCGCCCCATGGGGTTGTTTTTCAACGCAATCACCAGTTTGATGCCCACGGCTGCAATCAAGCCAGCAGCAACCGCCCCCATGCCACGCAACATACCTTGGGCAATGGGTGTGTCTGCAATGCCTGCCACGGCGGCTGCCAGCAATAACACCAAGACCGTGGGGGCCAGCAATAAACCACTGAGTGCGGCCAGTGCCCCGAGCAAACCAAAGTGGCGCCCCCCTAACATGAGCGAGAGGTTTACCACATTGGGACCGGGCAAGATTTGTGCGACTGCCCAGTCTTCGATGAACTCATCTTGCGTGAGCCATTTTTTCTTCTCGACCAATTCGCGTTGCACCACGGCCAATACACCACCAAAGCCCTGCAAAGCGAGCAAGGTGAACGACACAAACAAATCGGTTTTGCTGCGTGGTGCGTTGGTGTCACTCATAGGGTGAGGCCGCCTGCCACTTCAATCACGGCGCCGTTGATGTAGGCGGCTTCGTCGCTGGCCAAGAAGGCGTAGACATTGGCAATGTCTTCGGGCTGGCCCAAGCGCTTGAGGGGCACACGGTCCGTCATCTCGTGGATGACTTTCTCAGGGATGGTGGACAAGATGGGGGTTTGAATAAATCCGGGTGCCACGGCGTTCACGCGAATGCCTTTGGGGCCGAGTTCGCGGCTCCATGTTTTAGTAAAACCAATCACGCCAAACTTCGTGGCGGCGTAGTTGGTTTGGCCGAAGTTGCCATAGATGCCCACCACCGATGACGCATTCAAAATCACGCCGCTGCCTTGCGCCACCATGGCGTCGGTCACGGCTTGTGCGCAATGGAACACACCGCGCAGGTTGACGTCGATCACACGGTCAAACTGTTCCAGCGTCATTTTTTGCAAACGCGCATCTTGCGTGATGCCTGCGTTGTTGACCAACACATCGATGCGGCCGAACTTGTCCAGCACGGATTTGACGGTGGTATCCACCATGTCGCGCTGCGTCACATCCACCACAAAGCCAAGTGCCTGCGTGCCTAAGGCTGCGCATTGTTTGACGGCTTCATCTACCGCTGCTTGTTTGACGTCGCACACGATGACGATGGCGCCTTCTTGTGCAAATTTGAGGGCGGTGGCCAAGCCAATGCCTTGTGCAGCGCCTGTGATGAGGCTGACTTTGCCAGCCAAGCGTTGGGATGCGGTGGGGGTAAGTGTTTGCATCTCTTGAGTGTAATCAGGCGCCTACGCATTTTGCGTCTTGGAGGTGACTTAGGTGCTACCGCGCACCATCAACTCGTAGCCCACATCCACACTGGGCGCGGCCACGTCTTCATCGCGCATCAACGCGAGCAGCATCTTGGCTGCCGCCTCACCAATGGCGGCCCGTGGTGTGCGAATGGTGGTCAGGCCTGGTCCCATCAAGTCGCTGCCTGTGAGGTCGTTGAACCCGGCAATGGCGAGTTGTTGAGGGACTTTGATTTTCAAGCGTTGAGCCGCCAACAAAGCGCCTTGGGCCAAGTCATCGTTACAGAAAAAGATGGCGTCAATGCTGGGGTCTTGGGCCGTGATCTGTTGCAGCATCTCACCACCTAAAGCCATGGATGACGGGGACTTGTTGGTGTAGCTCAATGCCTTGTCATACAGCTTGGCAGCTTTGAGCGTTTTGCGCCAACCGTCCAAGCGTTGCATGGTGCGTGGGTCGAGTTGCGCCGCGGCAAAGGCAATGCGTTGGCGTCCGCGTTGCAGTAAATGCTCGGTCAAGGTGATGGCCGCTTGTGTTTGCGAGAAGCCCACACTGTTGACATCGGGCGATTGGGCCAGCTCCATCATGTGCACACACGGAATGCCGCTTTTTTCAATCAGCTCACGCGCCGCATCGCTGCGGTCTAGGCCTGTGACCAAGATGCCTGCTGGGCGGTGTTGCAACTGTTCGCGCAAGAGTTGCTCCTCTTCGCGCGTGTCGTAGTGGGTGATGCCAATCAGGGTTTGGTAACCCGCATGGCGCAGTGTTTTTTGGATGGACTCCAGTACGTCCACAAACAGATTGTTGGACAACATCGGAATCAGCACTGCCACGTGGTCACTGTGACGCGAGGCGAGGGCGCGTGCGGCGGGGTCAGGGGTGTAGCCCAGTTTCAAAGCGGCGGATTTGACGCGGTCGGTCAAATCACTGGCCACCGCACGTTCGCCGCGTAACGCACGCGACACCGTGATGGGACTGACCTTGGCCAAGGCAGCCACATCCGCCAGCGTGACGCGGCCTGTGGCGCGAGAACGGGGTTTTGTGGGCTGCATGTGGATCAGGGTTTTTGCTAGGTTGAGAACAGTATGGTTTGTTTATGATAGCGCTATCCAAGAGCAAGCGATGTGATGGTTATCACGGAGTTTGCTCTACTTTTTAGTAAAATGGGATAGCGCTATCCAATATATGAATGAACCTGAATTGATGAGTCCTGTGGTCATCATGGGTGTGGCCGGTTGCGGCAAGTCCAGCTTTGCGGCAGCTTTGTCGCAGGCTTTGGGCTGGCAGTTGATTGAAGGGGATGAATTTCATTCGCCTGAAAACGTCAACAAAATGCGCGCTGGTATTCCCTTGACCGACGATGACCGTGCGGGTTGGTTGGATGTGTTGGCCAACGAGCTGGTGCAACGCGGCCCGCATGCGGTGCTCACATGTTCAGCCCTGAAAAAATCCTACCGCGACCGTTTGCGTCAAAGCGTGCCAGCCTTGCGTTTTGTGCACCTGGACCTCACGCGTGAGCAATCTGTTGCGCGTGTGACGCAACGACCCGGTCACTACTTTCAGCCTGCGTTGGTGGACAGCCAATTTGCGGCCTTAGAAAAACCCGTGGACGAAACCGGTGTGTTCACCGCAGATGCCACGCAAAGTATTGAAACCCTCCAGGCGCAGGTGTGTGCTTGGTTACAAGCTAAGGAGTGTGTATGAGTACAAGTCAAACCACCTCACGCAGTCAGTCCATTGCGCAAGTGATGATGGCCGCGTGTTTGGGCGTCATGGCGGTGGCCGTGTTTTTCAACGTGGTGTTGCGCTATGGTTTTGGCAGCGGCATTGCGGCGAGTGAAGAACTCTCACGCTTGCTGTTTGTGTGGATGGTGTTCATTGGCGCCACCGCGGCGTATCCAGCAGGTGAGCATATGGCTTTCACCAGCTTTGTCGCGGGTTTGCGTCACCATCCCAAAACGATCCAAGCGTTGACGATTTTGATTCGTGCTTTGGTGATTGTGAGCTGCGTGATGCTAGGTCGTGGTGCTTGGCAGCAAGTGGAAGTGGGCTTCTCCAGCAACTCGGTCGTGTTGGGTTATCCCAACTGGTTACTGCCATTGCCCGTGTTGTTGTCATCGTTGGCGATTGGAATGATGGCATTCAAAGAATTGATTCAAAACAAACCGATGGACTTTGACCACGGCGTGGACGTGGAGTAAACAGCATGACACCAGAAGCACAAGCATTCATTGTTTTCTCAGCGGGCATGTTGTTACTCATGGGCATTGGTCTGAACATGGCGTTTGCCTTGGTCCTCACGGGTGCAGGCATGGCGTGGACCCTCGATTTTTGGGACACCCAGTTGCTCGCCCAAAATTTGGTGGCGGGCGTGGACAGCTTTCCTTTGTTGGCTGTGCCGTTCTTCATCTTGGCCGGTGAGTTGATGAACTCGGGCGGTATCAGCCGCCGCATCATCGACATGGCGCAAGCGTGGGTTGGTCATATCCGTGGTGGTTTGGGTTTTGTGGCGATTGGCGCGGCCGTGCTCATGGCCAGCATGAGTGGTTCCGCATTGGCGGACACCGCCGCGTTGGCCACCATTTTGCTGCCCATGATGAAGCGTCAGGGCTACCCCATGCACACCTCGGCAGGCTTGATTGCCTCGGGCGGCATCATTGCGCCCATCATCCCGCCGTCGATGCCGTTTGTGATTTATGGCGTGACCACCAACACGTCCATCTCTTCTTTGTTTTTGTCAGGCATCGTGCCGGGACTGATCATGGGTATTGGTTTGATCGTTGCGTGGAAGCTTCAGCTGCGTCACATGGATTTGCCTCAAGGTGAAAAATTGCCCTTGATCGAGCGTTTGCATGCCACGCGCAAAGCCTTCTGGGCCATGCTCATGCCGCTCATCATCATTGGTGGCATGAAGACGGGCATCTTCACACCCACTGAAGCTGCTGTGGTGGCTGCGTTTTACGCCTTGGTGGTGGCTTTGGTGATTCACCGGGAAATGAAGCTGATTGAAATCCACGAGGTGTTGGTGCGTGCTGCCAAGACCACGGCTGTGGTGATGTTCTTGTGCGCAGGCGCACAAGTGGCCAGCTACATGATCACTTTGGCTGATTTGCCAACGGTGCTCACCGGATGGCTAGGCCCCTTGGTGGAAAGCCCTCGCGTATTGATGGCAGTGATGATGGTGACGTTGGTGCTGATTGGTACCGCTCTTGACCTCACGCCTACGATTTTGATTTTTGCGCCCGTGATGTTGCCCATTGCGGTCAAGGCTGGCATTGATCCTGTGTATTTCGGCTTGATGTTTGTGCTCAATGGTGCGATTGGTTTGATCACGCCGCCTGTTGGCACTGTGCTCAATGTGGTGGCTGGTGTGGGGCGTTTGTCCATGCACCAAGTCATCAAAGGGGTGAACCCGTTTTTGGTGACTTACCTCATCATCTTGACTGCGTTTGTTTTGTTCCCAGAAATCGTGACTGCCCCCGTGGCGTGGATGCGATAAGTTTTAACCCAAGGAGACTTCCCATGACTTTTCTTCGTCGAACCCTGATTGCTGCAGCCACCGTGGCCGTGGCCAGTGCCTCGTTGTCTGTCTTCGCGCAAGACATCAAGCCACGCTTGATTCGTTTTGGCTACGGCTTGAACGAGCAAAGCAACCAAGGCCGTGCAGCCAAGGTGTTTGCTGAACAAGTAGAAAAAACCTCTGGCGGCAAAATGAAAGTGCGCGCCATTGGTGCTGCCGCTTTGGGCCCAGACACACAAATGCAACAAGCCTTGATTGGTGGTGCACAAGAAATGATGGTGGGCTCCACCGCCACCTTGGTGGGTATCACCAAAGAGATGGCTTTGTGGGACACACCGTTCTTGTTCAACAACGCCAAAGAGGCCGATGCCGTGCTTGATGGCCCCGTCGGTCAAAAGGTGATGGACAAGTTGCAAGACAAAGGCTTGGTCGGTTTGGCTTATTGGGAAAACGGTTTCCGTAACCTCACCAACAGCAAGCGCCCCGTGACCAAGTTGGAAGACTTGAACGACGTCAAGCTGCGCGTGATGCAAAACAATGTGTACCTCGACAGCTTCAAGATCTTGGGCGCCAACGCGGTGCCCATGCCTTTCTCTGAGTTGTTCAGCGCCTTGGAAACCAAAACTGTTGACGGTCAAGAGAACCCGTACAACACCATTTTGTCGAGCAAGTTCTACGAAGTGCAAAAGTACTTGAGCGTGACCAACCACGTGTACAGCCCCTGGATCGTCACGGTGAGCAAGAAGTGGTGGGATGGCTTGAGCAAGACCGAACAAAAAATCTTGCTCGACGCCGCACGCGTGAGCCGTGACTTTGAACGCAAAGACACCCGTGACGAAGCTGCCAAAGCTTTGGGCGATCTGAGAGCCAAGGGCATGCAAATCAACGAATTGTCGGTGGCTGAAACCAACCGCATGCGTGACAAGCTCACGCACATCAACGCAGGCATTGCCACCAACGTAGGTATGGACCTGTGGAGCGATACACAGAAAGAACTGACACGTTTGCGAGCTAAGAAGTAATTTCTAAAGCACCATGAGAAACGCCACCCTTGGGTGGCGTTTCCTTTTGTCCGTCGCTTGGCTTTAGCCGGTGTTGCGCAAACCTGCGGCAATGCCGTTGATCGAGATGTGAATGCCGCGTTGAGCTTTCTCATCACGGTCTTGCGGGCGCTTGCCTTCGCGGTAGCGGCGAATCAACTCCACTTGCAAATGGTGCAGCGGGTCGATGTAGGGGAAGCGATGGCGCATCGAGCGTTCCAGCGCGGCGTTGTTCACCAAACGTTGCTTGTCGCCGGTGATGAGCTTCAAGGCATCTGACGTGCGATGCCATTCGGCTTCAATCAAACCAAAAATCTTCTTGCGCAAACGGGTGTCGCTCACCAACTCGGCGTAGCGTGAGGCCAGCCCCAAATCGCTCTTGGACAACACCATGTCGAGGTTGGACAAGAGTGAGCGGAAGAACGGCCATTGGCGCTGCATTTTTTGAAGCAAGGCCAGTGCGTCTTTGGGCTTGAGCGTGGGGTGTTGGTGGATGAACTGATCCACCGCCGAGCCAAAGCCCAACCAACCGGGCAAGGTCAAGCGGCATTGGCCCCAGCTGAAACCCCAGGGAATCGCGCGCAAGTCTTCGATGCGCGGCGATGCGTTACCACTCTTAGGACGCGCCGCAGGGCGTGAGCCAATGTTGAGCTCTGCAATTTCTCGCAAAGGCGTGGATGCAAAGAAGTATTCGGTGAACCCGGGTGTCTCGTACACCAAGCCGCGGTAAGCGGCCATGCTGGCGTGTGAGAGCCACTGAGCGGCATCCAAGAAGGCTTGTGGTGCAGGCTTGGTGGTTTGCAACATCGTGGCTTCTAAGGTGGCGGCCACAAGGGTTTCTAAATTGCGACGGCCAATTTCGGGGTTGGCGTATTTGGAGCCAATCACTTCGCCTTGTTCGGTGAGGCGAATTTGCCCGCGCACGGTGCCTGGGGGCTGCGCCAAAATCGCTTGGTAGCTGGGGCCGCCGCCACGACCCACGGTGCCGCCACGGCCGTGGAACATGCGCAGCGTGATGTCGTGTTGCTTGAACAAGCCATCAAACAACGTGACCAAAGCAATCTCGGCGCGGTACAGCTCCCAGTTGCTGGTGAAGATGCCGCCGTCTTTGTTGCTGTCAGAGTAGCCCAACATGATGTCTTGCTCGCCACCGCTGCGCTTGACCAAGTTGGCCACACCGTCGATGGCATAAAAGCCACCCATGATGTCGGCGGCACAGCGCAAGTCTTCGATGGTTTCAAACAAAGGCACCACGATCAAATCGCAGGTCGATGTTTTGCTACCCAGCGTGCCACGCATCAAGCCGGTTTCTTTTTGCAGCAACAGCACTTCGAGCAAATCGCTCACGGTCTCGGTGTGGCTGATGATGTAGTGGCGAATGGCATCTTTGCCAAAGGTCTCCAGCATCTCACGTGCCGTTTCAAAAATCGCCAGCTCTTTGAGCGCGAGTTCTGAGTAGTTGGCACCCATCACACGCAGTGGGCGTGCGTCGTGCAGCAGTTTGTTCAACGCTTCGACGCGTTGGGCTTCATTGAGCTTGGCGTAGTTCTTTTCCACGCCTGCAGTGGCCAGCAACTCGGCCACCACCAACTCGTGTTGGTCAGAGCTTTGACGCAAGTCCACGGTGGCGAGGTGAAAGCCAAAGACTTCCACCGCACGCATGAGCGGTGTGAGGCGTTGTGCCATCAAGGTGCTGCCGTGTTGGGCTTCGAGCGATTGCGCAATCACGCGCAAATCGGCCAGCAGCTCTTGCGCTGACAGATAGGGGTTTTGTGGCGCCACCGCATGACGCGCTGCATCACCACCGGTGAGGTCTTTGAGCGTGGCCGCCAAGCGTGCATACATGCCGGTGAGGGCGCGACGGTAGGGCTCGTCTTGGCGGTGCGCGTTGGTGTCGGGCGAGCGATCGGCCAAGGCGTGCATTTCAGGCGTGACATCGACCAACATGGCTGACATCGACAACTCGGTGCCGAGGTAGTGAATCTCTGTCAAATAGTGGCGCAAGGCCACATCGCACTGGCGGCGCAATGCAAAACGCAAGGTGTCGGCGTTGACGTTGGGGTTGCCATCGCGGTCGCCACCAATCCACTGGCCCATGCGTAAAAAGCTATGCACATGCGCTTGGCCCAACTCGGCTTCGAGGTCGGCGTAGAGCTTAGGAATCTCGCTCAAGAACGTGGACTCGTAATAGCTCAGTGCATTTTCAATTTCATCCGACACCGTGAGTTTGGTGAAGCGCAGCAAACGCGTTTGCCACAATTGCAACACGCGTGCACGCAATTGCATTTCGTTGGCAGCGAGTTCGCGCAGCGCCAAAGCGTCAGGGGCTTTGGCAGAGGCGTGCAGGGCAGAGCGAGATTTGATGTCGTCACGCAAACCCAAGAGCTGTGCAATGCCACGCTCGGCATCCAAGATGCTTTTGCGCTGCACTTCGGTGGGGTGGGCCGTGAGCACAGGCGACACATGGCTGTGGGCCAGTGTCTGCACGATGCTCTTGGGTGCAATGCCAGCCGCCTTGAGGCGGCTCAGCGCCATGTGCAAGCTACCTTCTTGCGTATCGCCTGCACGTTCGTGAATCGCACGGCGGCGAATGTGGTGGCGGTCTTCAGCCAAGTTGGCCAAGTGGCTGAAGTAGGTGAACGCGCGAATCACGCTGACTGTGGCTTCTGCGCTGAGCGAGGCCAAGAGTTTTTTCAACGCTTTGTCGGCGTTGGCATCGGAGTCGCGGCGAAACGCGACCGAGAGTTTGCGCACTTGTTCGACCAACTCATAGGCATCTTTGCCTTCTTGTTCGCGAATCACATCGCCCAAGATGCGGCCTAAGAGTCGAATGTCTTCGACCAGCGGACGCTCATTGTTTTTCTGACGTTCGTTTTCTTTGGCTTGCTGTGTGGCTCTGGCTGCTGCAGTTGGTTTGGCTTTGGCTGAAGTTTTGTCAGTCATGTGTTGCTCGTTTTGTGAAGTGTGAATTCTTTGCTGTCTTGCTTTTGGGGGCTGTGCTCGCTTGGCTACAGGGGAATGCGCAGGTTTCTCATGCTGGAGTACCAGAAATCGTCACCTGCGCATTCCCCTGCAGCCAAGCTGCGAAGTCGCGAACTTGCATGCATAAGAGCGCTGGTGGAGCAATGTGTGAAAAATTGAAATTTCGCATGCGGTGACTTTCTCTTCGACAACCAGAAGTGACGTAGCTGGCGGAGCGGCAGTTGACGATTTCTGGTACTCCAGCATGAGGAAACTGCCGCTCCGTCAGCTGCGTCACCGCAGTCGGAGAAAGTGCAACAAACGAACCGAATGAAGAAACTACTGCCATTGAGTCAAAGACAAAGCCTGCGACGCACCTTGCAATGCAGGCGACACAGGGCTGTGAATCACCCACGTCGGCACCTCTTGCAAATACTTTTTGAACCGACCTTTGGCCTCAAAACGTTCGCGAAACGGAGATGCGTCAAAGCGTTCACCCAAGCGCGGCACGATGCCGCCGCCGATGTAGATACCGCCGCGTGCACCCAGTGTCAAAGCCAAATCGCCTGCGACCGAACCTAAGAAACCGCAAAACATATCAAGTGCTTCATTGGCCGTCGAGGTGGGTACTTCTTGCGCGCGCTCAATCACTTCGGCGGGCGTGGTGATTTCTCGGCCTTGGCCGTCTTTCAAATCACACAGTGCGTGGTACAGGTCCACCAAACCCGCGCCCGAAATCACGCGCTCGGCAGACACATGGCCATAGCGTTTTTGCAGCTGTTGAATGGCGGCAAACTCGTGTTCGGTGGTCGGAGTCAAACTCACGTGGCCGCCTTCGCCTGCGATGGGTATCCACTTGTTTTGATAGCCCACCGGAAACAAACCCGACACACCCAGGCCCGTTCCAGGGCCAATCAAACCAATGGCTGCATCAGGTGCGGCTGTGCCGCTGCCCACTTGGCGCTTTTGTGAATCGGGCAGCAGCGTGAGCGACAAAGCGAGTGCAGTGAAATCATTCAGCAACAAGAAGCGCGACACGCCCAAACCTTCGCGCAAGGCGTTGACTGAAAACTTCCAGTGGTGGTTGGTCATGGCCACTTGGTCGCCGGTGACAGGGTTGGCAATGCCAAATGCCGCACAGGGTGGGGCGCTTAAGCCTTGTGCGTTGAGATACGTTTGTGCTGCGGCCAACAGCGATTCGTGTTCGGCACAGGGCAACACTTGCACGTGGGTGATGGGCGCATCTTCAAACGCTTGCCAACCAAAGCGGGCATTGGTGCCGCCGATGTCGCCGAGCAAGCGCGGATACGCATCAGCATGGGCCACGGCGGGGTCGCGTGACTCAAACATGCATCAGGCTTTCAGGCGCGCCGCTTCGGCGGCTTCGATGTCCTTCGCCATTTTCTTGCCTAGCTCCACGCCCCACTGGTCGTAAGCGTGGATGCCCCAAATAGCGGCTTGGCAGAACACTTTGTGTTCGTACAAGGCCATGAGCGCGCCCATGCTGCGCGGTGTGAGCGCATCCACCCAAATGGTGGTGCTGGGCACGTTGCCGGGGTAGCTGCGGTGTGGGGCCAAGCGTTGGACTTCGGCCTCATCCATGCCGCTGTCACGCAGCTCACGCATGGTTTCTTCGGGTGTGCGACCAATTGCCAAAGCTTGCGCTTGCGCTTGCATGTTGAGCAACACCACGCGGTGGTGTTCAGCGGCAAACGGCAAGGGGCTGCGTTCGGTGCGCAAGCCAATGAAGTCCATCGGGACCAAGTGCTTGCCTTGGTGGATGAGCTGGAAGTAAGCGTGTTGGCCGTCAATGCCTAAGCCGCCCCACAACACGGGCGCCGTGGCCACTTCAACGGGGCTGCCATCGACGTGCGTGCCTTTGCCGTTGGACTCCATGTCCATTTGTTGCAAGAACGAGGCGAACTTGCCCAAGGGCGATGCATAGGGCGCAATGTTGTGCGTGGTCGCGCCTAAGAAGTTGCGGTTCCAAATGCCAAACAAGGCCATGAGCAACGGCAGGTTTTGGTCAGAAGGCGCAGTCATGAAATGCTCATCCATGGCACGAGCACCCAACAGCATGTCTTGGAAGGCAAACGCACCAATCGAGATGGCCAAAGGCAAACCGATGGCAGACCAGACCGAGTAACGACCACCGACCCAATCCCAAAAACCAAAGGTGTGTTCAGGGGTGAAGCCTTGTGCCGCAGAAATTTGTGGGTTGGCCGTGACCGCAATCAGGTGCTTGCCGAGTTGTTCTTCGGGGCAGCCACCATCGGTTAACCAACGTTTGGCCGAGGCGGCCAAGGTCATGGTTTCTTGGGTGGTGAAGGTTTTGCTTTGCACCACAAACGCGGTGCGTGCGGGGTTGAGGTGGGCCAGTGTGGTGTAGAGGCTCCAAGCATCCACGTTGGACACGTAGTGCACGCGCACTTTGTTTTTGAAGCTGTCGCGCGTCAAGTGGCTGAGCGCTTCGGTGGTCATGCGTGGGCCGAGGTCTGAGCCGCCAATGCCGAGGTTGACCACATCGGTGATGGACTCGCCGCCAAAGCCTTTCATTTGGCCTTCGCGCACTTTTTCGGCAAAGGTGCACACGCGGTGCAACTCATTCGCGACTTGCTTGGAAATTTCATGACCCCAAGGTGGGTTGGGCACATGGCTGCCACGCAAGGCCACGTGCAACACCGCGCGTTGTTCGGTGGCGTTGATGGGCTCGCCTTTGAACATCGCTTGCGCTTGTGGCATGACTTGCGATTCGTCGGCCAAAGCCAAGAGCTGTTGCATGACTTCACGTGTGACGCGTTGGCGCTCGTAGTCGATGCTGATGCCAGCGCCACTGGCGTGCAAGGCCGTGTTGCGTTCTGCGCTTTTGAGCAACTCGCGCAAATGCGGTTGTGTGCCTTGGGCCAAGGCTTGCAGGGCTTGCCAGGCTTGGCGCTTGTGGGGAGGGACGAATGGAGTCATGTGTGGATTTTCGTCAAATTTAGTGCGTTTCTAGTCGCAGTCGAATGAAACTTTTGATGGGACAGTTGAATTAACTTAAACAGCGGCAGCGTTTGTGGCTTCACGCGCCAAGCGGGTGATTTCGGCCCAATCACCGCGTTCCACCACATCTACCGGCGTGAGCCATGAGCCACCGACCATGGCCACATTGGGTTGCTTTAAGAACTCACCCATGTTGGCCAACGACACACCGCCTGTGGGACAAAAGCGCATATCGCCCAAGGGGCCGCCCAAGGCTTTGAGCATGGCCAAGCCGCCCGCTTGTGCCGCGGGAAAGAGTTTGACCAAGCCAAAACCGTAGTCACGTGCGGCCATCACTTCACCGGGCGTCATCACGCCGGGCATGAAGGGCAGCTTGCATTGAATCGCAGCTTGCACCAAGGCATCGGTCATGCCGGGTGACAGCGCAAAGCTGGCCCCTGCGGCTTGCACGCGGGCCATCTCTTCGACGCGTGTGACCGTGCCTGCACCCACGTGCATTTGCGGCACATGCTTGGCCACTTGCTCAATCGCAGGCAAACCTGCGGCATGGCGCAAGGTGATTTCCATCACATCCACACCACCTTCGAGCAGCGCATGCGCCATGGGCACGGCTTGGTCAGGATGGGTGATGACGATGACCGGCACCACGCGTGAGGTGAATGCGGGTCGGGTGAAGGCTGGGTTGAGTTGTGTCATATCGAATGTGCGAATGTGGGGTTTAGATGTGTGTGAGCAAAGGCGACGCGCCTTCTTCGGCCAGCGCGGCATTGGCGCGGAACAGCGCAAAGATGTCACGGCCTGTGCCGTGTTGGTTGCCAGACAAATCAGGGGTGGGGGCGGTGCGTGCGGCAAGTTCAGCGTCGCTCACCTCAAGCTGCAACGTTTGTGTGTCGCAGTCGAGCGCAATCATGTCGCCGTCTTGCACTTTGCTAATAAAACCACCGTTCACAGATTCAGGGCTGAGGTGAATCGCCGCGGGCACTTTGCCTGATGCACCCGACATGCGGCCATCGGTGACCAAGGCCACTTTGAAACCCTTGTCCTGCAACACACCCAACACGGGGGTGAGGCGGTGCAGCTCGGGCATGCCGTTGGCTTGTGGGCCTTGGTTGCGCACCACGGCCACAAAGTCGCGTTCGAGCTTGCCTTCTTTGAACAACACACCGAGTTGCTTTTGGTCGGTCAGCACGATGGCAGGCGCACGCACTTGGCGGTGCTCTGGCTTGACGGCAGAGACTTTCACCACGGCACGGCCCAAGTTGCCTTGCAACAAACGCAAGCCACCATCGGCGCTGAAGGGTTGCGCCACAGGACGCAACACGGCTTCGTCGGCTGACTGTGCGGGCACATCGCGCCAATCGAGTTGGCCGTTTACATCGCCGTTGAGTGCAGGGTTGAGCCAAGGCTCAACGGTGTAGCGGTGCAAACCTTGACCCATGATGGTGTGCACATCGTCGTGCAGCAAACCAGCGCTGAGCAACTGTGCAATGAGGTAACCCATGCCGCCTGCGGCTTGGAAGTGGTTCACATCGGCGCTGCCGTTGGGATAGACGCGCGCGAGCAAAGGCACGCAAGCCGAGAGGTCAGCGAAGTCATCCCAGTTCACAAGAATGCCTGCCGCGCGCGCCATGGCCACGATGTGCAGCGTGTGGTTGGTCGAACCGCCGGTGGCCAGCAAGCCCACGATGCCGTTGACGATGACCTTGGCGTTGATTTGATAACCCACACCTGTTTCTTTGTCTTGCGACAAAGCCACGGCACGTTTGACGGCGTCAACCGTCAAGGCTTCACGCAACGGTGTGCCTGGGTTTACGAACGATGAGCCAGGCAAGTGCAGGCCCATGATTTCCATGAGCATTTGGTTGGAGTTGGCCGTGCCATAAAACGTGCAGGTGCCTGCGCTGTGGTACGCCGCTTGTTCGGCTTCGAGCAACACCTCGCGGCTGACCAAGCCTTGTGCGTATTGCTGACGTACCTTGGCTTTGTCATCGTTCGACAAACCCGACGTCATCGGACCCGCCGGTACAAACACCGCTGGCAAATGGCCAAACTGCAACGCACCGATGAACAGGCCAGGCACGATCTTGTCGCACACGCCCAAGAACAACGCGGCATCAAACACGTTGTGTGACAAACCCACGGCTGTGGCCAAGGCAATCACATCACGCGAGAACAGTGACAGCTCCATGCCGTCTTCGCCTTGCGTCACGCCATCGCACATGGCAGGCACGCCGCCAGCGACTTGAGCCGTCGCGTTCGCAGCACGCGCCGCTGCGCGAATTTTTTCTGGGTAATGCTCATACGGCTGATGGGCCGAGAGCATGTCGTTGTAGGCGGTGATGATGCCCACATTGGGCTGACGCTCTTGGCGCAACACCAGCTTGTCGTTGGCGGGCATGGCCGCATAAGCGTGCGCGGCATTGGCGCAGCCCATGCCGCCGCGGTAAGGGCCGGGCTTTTTGGCTTTGGCCAACACGTCTAAATAAGCTTGGCGTGTTTTGGCGCTGCGTTGCTCAATGCGGGCGGTGACGGCAGCGAGGGTGGCGTGTAAAGGTACGGTCATAAAAACTTTCAGTTGGCAAGCCAAAGCGCCACAGGCGTTTGGGTTTGTTGCAACACACATGAAATGGGCATGGCAGGTGTGGCTTGCTTCCACGCTTGCTGCAAGGTGTTGAGTTTGTCGGTGCCAGAGAGCGGCAACACGATGTGTCGTGCCGACAAAATTTGCGCCAAGGTTTGCGTGATGCGCGCATAAGGCGCATTGGCCGGTGGGTTCTTCAACGCAATGCCCACACAGGTTTGGGTGTTGCGCAGGTCCAGCGCATCCGTCAAATTGGGGGCATCTGGAAACAAGGACGCTGTGTGACCATCTGCGCCCATGCCCAACACCAACACATCGGCCACGCCTGCGGCGGTCAGTGCAAGGCTGGCTGCTTTGGCAAGCGTTGCAGGCGTATCCAAAGGTTCTGCCGTGCTGGCCACCATGAACACCAGTTGCGCTTTGGCCGCGAGGTCTTGCAGCAAATGGGTTTGCACCAACAGTGCATTGCTGTCGTGGTGAGTGCGGGGCACGCAGCGCTCGTCCACCAAGGTGATGCGCACGCGCGACCAATCGATGTCAATCACACGCAGTGCTTCAAACAAAGCCACAGGCGATTTACCACCAGACACACTGAGCACGGCAAAGCCACGCACTTGAATGGCTGCGGCTAAACGCTGCGCGATGTCTTGTGCCAAGCGCACATTCAACTCGGCTGGGCTGACGGTGTGAACCGTCAGCGTGCCGCGTGATTCAGGATGCCACGTGTTGCTCATCAGGCTTCCTCAAACCACGACAGTTCTTCGCGCGCCATCAAGGCTGATGACGCCGCAGGGCCCCAGCTGCCAGCAGAGTAGGCACGCGGTTTGTCGTCCAACTCCGCCCAGCCGTTGATGATGGGTTCGACCCAAATCCACGCTGCTTCCAATTCATCACGACGCATGAAGTGGGTGAGGCGACCTTTGATGACGTCCATCAACAAGCGCTCGTACGCTTCGGCGCGGCGCTTGTCGGACGACTGTTGCAAGTCAAGGCCGAGCTTCACCGGATGCAAGTTCATGCCTGTGCCTGGCTCTTTGACCATCATCTCCAGCTGAATCGATTCTTCAGGCTGCAAAGTGATGATGAGTCGGTTGGGCTCTTGCTGTGCGGTGGAGCCGAAGATAGAAAACGGCTGGTCCGCAAACTCAATGATGATTTGCGATTCGCGGCGCTGCATGCGTTTGCCCGTGCGCAAGAAGAACGGCACATTGGCCCAGCGTGCATTGTTGATGTGCGCACGCAAGGCCACGAAGGTTTCGGTGCGGCTGCTGGCGGGCACGTTGTCTTCTTCTAAGTAGCCTTTGACAGCGGCGCCTTCAGAGGCACCTGCGGTGTATTGGCCGCGCACAGTGTCGCGTTTGATGTCAGCCAAATCCATCTTGCGCAGCGAGCGCAACACTTTGAGTTTTTCATCACGCACATCGTCTGCGCCCAAGGAAATGGGCGGCTCCATGGCCACGATGCACAGAAGCTGCAACAAGTGGTTTTGCACCATGTCGCGCATCGCACCAGCACCGTCATAAAAACCAGCACGGCTGCCCACGCCCACGCTTTCAGCCACGGTGATTTGCACACTCTTGATGTAAGGTGCGCGCCACAGTGGCTCAAAAATGGCATTGCCAAAGCGCAGCACCATCAGGTTTTGCACCGTCTCTTTGCCGAGGTAGTGGTCGATGCGGTAAATCTGTTGCTCGTCAAAGTAACGGGCCACCTGACTGTTGATGTCACGGGCTGAGGCGAGGTCGGTGCCCAGTGGTTTTTCAAGCACCACGCGCGACTGCGCATCCACTAAACCTGCACCCGACAAGTGCGCGCAAATTTGTGTGAACAAGCTCGGCGCTGTGGCCAAGTAGTACACGCGCAGCGCGGGTGTGCCGCACAAGTCTTTGAGCTTTTGGAAGTCGTTGGCGTTGGTGACGTCCATGCTCACGTAGGCCAAGCGGTTCAAAAAGCTTTGCCAATCGTCTTTGGTGAAGGCGTCTTTTTCAATGAACGCGGGAGAGTTGTTGTCGATGAAATCCAAATACTCTTGGCGCGTCCAGTCTTGGCGGCCTACAGCAATGATGCGTGCCGATGCATCCAGCTTGTCATGCAAATGCGCCATGTACAGCGCAGGCAAGAGTTTGCGAAACGACAAGTCGCCAGCGCCGCCAAAAATCACGATGTCCAGCGTGCCCGCTGGTGGGTTGGGGTGTGTCATGAGTAACGTTTGTTAAGAAGGTTTTGTTTCATGTTCCGCAGCAAAGGTTGCAGCTGTGTGCTGCCAATGCGCAGTGCCACGGTGGTGGCCAACACGTCGACGATCATCAGGTGCAGCAAGCGCGACACCATGGGGCTGAATTTTTCGTAGCTTTCGGGATGGTCCGCTGCGAGGTGAATTTTTCCGGCGTTGGCCAGTGGTGAGCCAGAGGCGGTGACCACCACCGTGGTGGCCCCGTTCTTTTTGGCAATCTCGCATGAGTCGAGCAAATCGCGTGTACGCCCAGAGTTAGAGAACACCACCAAGCAGTCACCAGGGCCGAGCAACGAGGCGCTCATGATTTGCATGTGGCCGTCGCTATGTGAGATGGTGTGAAAACCGAGGCGGAAAAATTTGTGTTGTGCGTCTTGCGCCACGATGCCTGAATTGCCGACACCAAAAAACTCAAGGCGTTTGCCTTTTTTGTGGGTGAGGGCAATGGCTTCAGCGGCTTTGTCAATCGCGGCTGACGAGGCATCGTTGCGGTATTTCAAAAACGCGGTGACGGTGTTGTCAATGACTTTGACCAACACATCGTTGCTGCTGTCTTGTGCGCCCACGTTGCGGTGGATGAAGGGCACGCCTTCACTCAAGCTGCCGGCGAGCTTGAGCTTAAAATCGCTTAGCCCTTTGTATCCCATGCTTCGACAAAAACGCACCACGGTAGGTTTGCTGACCATGGCACGTTCCGCCAGTTCCGCGACCGGTGAACTGGCAAAGCTACGCGGATCACTTAATAGCAATTTGCCAACTCTTTGCTCAGCGGGTGCCAGCGACTGCAGCGTGGATTGAATTCGTTCAAGCATGGTTGTAACTGGGTTAAATCTAGCTGATCATTTTAATGTAATTAAGTTACATGGCAAGTGCTTTTTGCGCTTCTTTGCCATCTCTTTTAAAAATTCAAGGGGTGTGCAACCGTCCAAGCCTGCGCCTGATCCCAGGTAGGTGGCACGCAACCTTTCTCCTGAACGCACAAGCTTGCGCTGGCTATGGCATGGCGTAAAAGCTGCTGAATGGCTTGCTCGGAGCTGATGTCTAGGTTTTGTCGTAGCAAAGCGGCTAACAGGCCAGCCAAAAAGCTGTCACCTGCACCAACCGTATCTGCAATTGTCAAATGGGTGGCCTCACGTGCAAAACAGCTCACGCCATGGCTTGAAAACAACCAAGCACCTTGTTCACCTAGAGTCAATGCCACCAATTTTGCTGATGTGGTGTGCAGCAAATGCTGCGCAGTTTCAACAGGGCTAGCACCTGGAATGTCTAAATGTGCCAGGTCCTCATCGCTGACTTTGATGATGTCAGCCAAGGCCAAAGTTTGATGAATGGCGGCCCGATAGCTTGCCAAATCAGGCATGACTGAGGGGCGCAGGTTGGCATCAACCACAACCCAACGCCCAGCCTCTTTTTGTGTTTGCAACCATGGCAAGTAGTGCGCTTGGTCCCGAGCGTCTAGCGCGAGTGCACCAGTGCATACCATGTCAAGTTCGTTCAGCTCACGGCATGCCGCGTTCAGTGTGGCTGCGCTGATTTGTCGATCTGCCACGCCTTCACGGTAAAAGGCGTAATTCGGATGTCCAGTTTCATCTAAGTTGACGACGGCAAGCGATGTGACTTCTTGTATAGGGTCGGGATAAGCAAGGTGAACACCGTCGTTGCATAGCTGTTGGGCAAGCAAGCGACCAAAGCGATCAGAAGACAAAGGGTTCAAATACGTCGCGCCTATACCTTGACGCGACAGCGCACGTGCCAGGTTGTAGACCGCACCGCCAAGGCATGGCGTGAAATTGCCATTTGGGCTTGCGATCAAATCAATCAGCGCTTCACCAGCGAGTGCAATGCGTGTGGCGTTAGTCATTTGTTTTCACGCGAAGTGTGAGTAAAGCGGCAATGCCTAAGAAACAGCCAGCCAATTGGATGACATGGCGTGGGTCACTGCCCAACAGACTGTCGTAATACAAAGGCAGGGTGAGCATTTGCACAATCATGGGCAAGACGATGAACATATTAAAGATACCCATGTACACGCCCGCACGTTCGGGTGGAATGCTGCGAGCCAACATGATGTAAGGGTTGCCCATGATGCTAGCCCAGGCCAAGCCAATACCCACCATCGGTACAAACAACATGGCCTTGTCTTGCAAGGTGGGTAAGAACCACATTCCCACACCTGCGAGTGACAAGCAAACTGCATGAACCACTTTGGGACCAAAGCGTTTGGTGAGGGGGATCAAGGCAAATGCGGCGATGAAGGCGACGAAGTTATAAAAACCACCGATTTGACCGTTGAGCAAACCCGCATCTCGAAATCCTTGCGATGAGGCATCAGAGGTGTCAAACACAGAACGAGCGAGCGAGGGCACGATGTAAATCCAGTAGCACATCATGCCGTACCACTGAAATAATTTCATCCACCAAAGTTGGCGCATGGCTTGCGGCATCTCGCGCACGGCCTCCACAATCTCTGCCAAGGTGGCTTTGATGCCCGTGGGTTTGGCCAGAATGAATGCCGTTTCCTGTGGGGTCAAAGGCAGTTCGGGTGTCGAGTGCACGGACCACCAAACGGTCGTCAGTGAGAGGACCGAACCAATCAAGAATGCAATGACTGTGATGTGTGGAATGTTGCTTGCATTCACGGCGTCTTTGTTCAAACCAAACCAAAACAGCAGGGAAGGCGTGAGGTAGGCCAAGGTTTGCGCGAGGCCTGTGAACGCGCTTTGGGTCAAAAAACCCAATGAGTGTTGATTGGAGTTAAGACGGTCGCTGACATAGGCACGGTAAGGCTCCATGGTCACGTTGTTGGCAGCATCCAAAATCCACAACAAGCTAGCGGCAAACCACAAGGTTGGGCTATAGGGCATGAACAACAAACAGATGCTGCACAAAATAGCGCCAATCATGAAGTAGGGGGTGCGACGCCCCCACTTGCTGATGGTTCTGTCGCTCATTGCACCAATGATGGGTTGCACCAACAAGCCCGTCATGGGTCCTGCCAACCAAAGCAGCGGCAGGCTTGCTTCGTCAGCGCCCAAGTATTTATAGATGGGGCTCATGTTGGCTTGTTGCAGACCGAAGCTGTATTGGATTCCGAAGAATCCAAAGTTCATGCTCAGGATTTGCCAGAACGACAGATGTGGTTTGAGGTGCATGCTCATTTTTTTAGCCAAACGGCTGAGTAGGGTGGAAGCTGCAAACCGAGCAGGTCAATGGCATAGCCTGAAATTAAATCAGTTCCGTGCGTCATGCAATTTTGCGTGATCGCTGGCACAGGAGCCAAGGTTTGTGTTTGGTTGGAGAAGTTGAACAAACCCAACACATCCGTGCCACGTTTCAAACCCAGAACCGATGTGGTGCCGGTGTTCCAAACATGCAAGGGGTGTTGTGCGCTCAGCCCTGCGTGGTGCTTTTTGGCGTGTACAAATGCGCGCAATGCCGCGTAAATTTGACCTTGCGTGGTGTGTGGGTTGTGGCGATTGGCAAAGCCAATGTTGTCAAACATGGGGCGATGCAGTTCTCGCCCATCTGGGCCTTGGCGTTGCGCAATTTCTTGTGCTGATGTATTGCCTTGGCCCCATTCATCGCCCATGTAAATGAGGGGTAAGCCACCGACAAACAACGACAGTGACTGCATCATGAGCAAACGTGATTTGGCCAATTCAAGTTCGGCCGTTGTTTGTGCCGCTGTCAAACCGACCAGTGCTGCCGTCATGCCATTGGTGCCATGCACCACGGTTGGATCGCTGGCTTGGAATGCCGCACCTTGTGCGTAGCTGCCAGCCACTTCGCCAGCAAAGAACTGTGATGCGTGCAGCAAGCGCGTGCGTTGCTCTGGTCCACGTGCGTCTAGCTCTGGGCGCAGCACATTCCAGCCAATGTCGTCATGGCAGCGCACATAAGTCATCCACGCGCAGCCGTCTGGCAGAGCAGGGGTGTGCGAGAGCACGTCTTGAATGATTTGCGTATCGCCCTCTGCCAATGCCATCCAACTGGCTGACATGAGGCTTGAGTGATAGGCCACATGGCATTCATTGCCTTTTGTCTCGCCAAGACCAAAGTACGGTGGCAAATCTTGGGTGGGCATGATTGCCTCGGCCTTGAGCAGCACGCCAGGCGCAGCAATGTTGGTGAGGCTGCGCATGGCTTGCAAAATCCAATGGACTTCGGGTTGGTTCATGCAGTTGGTGCCCGTGCGCTTCCACAAGAAGCCGGTGGAGTCGAGTCGAAATGCCTCCACACCTAAATTGGCCAATTGCAAGAGAGACTGTGACATCTCTGCAAACACGTCAGGTTGTGTGTAGTTCAAATCCCATTGGTAAGGGTAGAACGTGGTCCACGCCCATGCCTTGACTTCAGGGATGTAGGTGAAATTTCCAGGTGCTGTATTGGGAAAAATCTGAATTAGATTTTTTTCGTGTGACGCCACTTCTTCGGGGGAATGTGCCCAATGGAAATAAGACTGATAGTGCGCATCACCTGCGCGTGCTTGTAAAGCCCACTTGTGTTCGTGTGACACGTGATTGAGCACAAAGTCACTGCACAAACTGATGCCTGCTGCACGTAACGCTTTGGTGAGCTGTTGTAAATCTTGGTTATTGCCGAGTGCCGGATCGACCTCGTCATAGCTGGCCACGGCAAAGCCACCATCATTAGGTGGTGTTCCTGGCTTTAAAAATGGCAGTAAGTGCAAGTAGGTCACGCCTAGTTCTTGCAAGTGTGGGATGCGCTCACGCACGCCAGACAAGTTACCCGCAAACTTGTCGGTGTAAGCGCAATAGCCCAATGAACCATTCAAATGCCAATTGGGTTTGGCTGCTCGCTGGATGTCAAGCGCCCATAAATCATCAGGACGCGCCAGTGCGAGTTCGACGGCTTGAACGACCACTTGGTTCAACCAGTCAGAGAAATTTTCAGTGCAACCATACAAGCGAGAAAGTCTGTCGCTCAATACAGGAAGTTCAATCTTCAAGCGTTCCCGCAGGACGGTCGTGCGCGCGGCAGGGGCATTTTCAAGCAGCTCATGGATGCGAGCTGTAAGAAGTTCCTGTCCGGGTGTGGCGTAGCGATCTTCGGAGAGAGACATGGTGTTCACAGTTTTGTAAGGGGAGATGTGCCGAGCCTTGTGAGCGCGGCACAGTGGGTCTTTAAGTCAAAGCACCCAAGGCGCATATGCGTCTTGGGTGTTGGTGAGTCTTTAGAACTCGTACTTCAAAGTCGCTTTGGCGCTACGACCGGCCAAAGCGCGTGCGGCATGGCCGTCGCCTTCAACTTCGGTGAATGCCAATTTATTGAACGCGTTGTTGACGCTCACGATGGCAGAAGCTTGCTTGTTGATGCGGTAGTTGGCGAACAAGTTTGTGATCATGTAACCATTCATGGTGATGGTGTTGGCATCATCACCATATGACTTGCTTGATCCAACAAACGCTGCGCCGTACTCAAGGTCACCCGTACGATATGAAGGAGACAACGCGTACATCAGGTCTGCTTGGCGGCGTGGTTTTTTGCCCACTTCTGCAGCAGTCAAAGAGCTCTTGATCTTTGCATCTGTGATGGTGGCGCCAGCGCTCAAGCGGAATGCACCCGAGCGATAACCCGCCTCAAGTTCGAAACCTTTAGCTTCGTAGCCATTGGTGGTGAACTTTTGCGTAGTCGCTTCGTAATTCGACTCGTCAGTTTGAGCCATGAAGAATGATCCGAACAGGCTCAGATTGCCTTCGCGGTGCTTGACGCCCAACTCTTGTTGTTGCAAGCGGTTGAATGAAACAGGCTTGCTGCCATTCAATGCACCTGCCGTGCCGTACATCAGACGATCGGCTGCAAAGTTGTAGCCATCGCTGATACGCGCGAAGACAGCCGTGTCTTTGTTGATGGCGTAATTCGCACCACCAGAGTAAGACATCTTGCTTTGCTTGTAGTTCACAGTGTCAGCTGAACCTGCATTCCATGACGCGCTGGAAAGAGACGTGGCATTGGTAGGCGTAGAACCTTTGAATGTTTGTCCTGTCGCAGACATGTCGTTTTGACGGACGCTACCTTCAACAGTCAACTTGTCCAACTCCCAGCTCAACGCTGCGTATGGCGCAGTCACGTTGTATTTCACGTCATAAGTACGTGAGCAGCAGCCGCCCCATGTGTTCCATCCGCTAGACACAGGCGCAGACCACGAACCATTTGTGCCGACTGTGTATTGATTCCAAAACCAGGTTTGAGCCAAGTTTTGAGTGCCCGTGAACAAACCACCGGTGAACACAGACTTGCCACCGTTCAAGTCAAATGACTTGGATGCCTTCAAATCGTTGAACATGTTGTCCATGTTGTCCAGCGATGTGTTGAACATGGTGCCCGTGAACGTGTTGCCACCGTTGCCGTTGTCTGCAGGGAACATGCCCACAAATCGACCGCCATTGGCGCTCTTGCGCATTCTTTCTTCCACTGTCCAGCCACTGTCCAAGTTCAACTTGGCTTCCAAACCGATCGATCGGCTGGTGACGTGCAAGCCATCAGCTGGGTTCGTCGTGACTTGATTGCCATTGCGATCAATCGTTGTGTCGCGTGTGATGTTGGGGTTGATGAAAAATGATTTCCGTGGATCAATACCCGCGAGAGTTTGGATGCTGCCGTTTGAAAGTCGTGTGGGGACTGGCAAGATCGTTGGTGTTTTGTCATCCAAGTTTTTGAAATTCAAACGAACGTAACTGCCTTTGTCCAACTCTTTGGTCACGCTGGCTTTGATTTGACCACCGTCTTGCGAGTTGAAACCGGTTTTGAATGGGCCACCTTCACCTTGGCGGGTAAAACCACCGATGTTGAAGTATGTGTCAGCACTCATGGCACTGCCGAAGTTGAAGTCATAGCGGTTCAGACGTGAGCCTAAACCGGTGGTCACGCCAACTGCGTTGCCGACATCACGCCCAGCTTTGCTGACGAAGTTGATGATGGCGCCAGGTGCATTGCTTGCCAAGGTGGATGCGCTTCCGCCGCGAACCACTTCGACGCGATCGGTTGTGAAATCTGTGCGCATGAATTGATCTGGCGTACCAAATGCAATGTCACCGAACAACAAAACGGGCAAGCCATCTTCTTGCATCTGTACATAACGGCTACCACCTGCTGATACGGGGGCGCCACGAACCGTGATGTTTGCGTTGCCTTCGCCGCCTGATGATTCAGCGCGGATGCCTGGTACTGTGCGCAAAATTTCAGCAGCGCTGGTTGCACCACTGCGCATGATGGCTTCTTCGCCGACTGAGGTCACGGAGTCACTTGACTTCATCTTCGTGCGGCCCGTAGGCGATGCGGTCACCACGACTTCGTCGAGGTTCAAGCTTTGTGCGTAAACCGCACCGATTTGCATGGCTGCCAATGAGGCTGCAACTGCAATCGTTTTTGGACTAATTGTTTTTTTGTTTGTTTTCACAAACGTCTCCTGTTTCAAGTTGATAAATCTCCAGATTTCTCGTTTAAACCATCAATCTGGCGAGAGTCCTCTTTGTCGTGCCTTGGGTGCATTGCAATGAGTGGGTCGGATTTTGTTTTCAATTGCAAACGTTTGCAATATCAAGATTAAATGTAATGGTCTCAATTTTTAATGTTGTTCTTAGGAAGATTCAATAAGTCATTGAAATAATTCAACTAATCCAATGAAATCAGGACTTTCCCTAGTGTCACACGGATGCAACAAACTATTTTTAATAACTTAGGGTTTACACCTGTTGCTGGTTATTTTTTCGATATTTAGAATTGCAAACGATTGCAAATAAACCTGTTTCTATTTTGCATTCAAAGATAACCAGGAGCCACACACACATGAAAGACTACGCCAGTCAACAACGCAATCCGGGCAAGCATGTTGTCGGATTGGGTCTGGTGGTTTTGTTGCACATCATCTTGTTTTGGGCGATCAGCTCTGGCTTAGCCAAGAAGTTCGTCAAAGTAATCAAGGGGCCTGTTGAGGCTCAATTGATTGAAGATGCAAAACCCGACATTCCACCGCCACCCCCACCGCCTCCACAAAAGAGTGCGCCGCCACCTGAATATGTTCCTCCCGTGGACATTGCCGTGAATGCCACAGCAGGTGCCAATGCCATTGCCTCGGTTTCGGCTGCGCCAGTCAGAACGGCTCCCGTGATCAATGCGGCTGCGAACTGTCCTAAACCTGAATATCCAAGTGCCTCGCGACGCAACGAAGAGGAGGGCACGGTTCAGCTGCGCTTCCTGATTGGTGCTGAAGGCCAGGTGATGGAGTCGCAAGTGGAGAAAAGTTCAGGCTTCACGCGTCTCGATGAGGCTGCTCGTATTGCGCTTTCGCGCTGCCAGTTCAAACCTGGCACGCTCAATGGCAAGGCTGAACAAAGCTGGGCCAGCATGAAATACACGTGGCGCTTGGAATAAGCGAAACGTTTTTAAACAACCGAATTCAACAGATTTTCCCCAAGGAGTCATTCATCATGATTAAACAACTCAAAACTCTCGCGCTGAGCGCTGGCCTGGTTGCAGGCTTGCTGTTTGGCATGGTTGGCCAAGCGCAAGCGGCCAAAGACAAAGCACCCGCTGCCGCGCCAGTGGCCGCTGAAGTGGCTGCACCAGCACCTGTTGCTGCGCCAACGCCCGCACCCGCTGCACACGCAGGTGAAGAAAACCCATACGGCTTGGGTGCCTTGTGGGCACAAGGCGACGTGGTGGCCAAAGGCACTTTGCTGATCTTGGTCATCATGAGCATGGGCAGCTGGTACGTGATCTTCACCAAGTACTTTGAGCAAGCCAAGATCGGTCGTTTTGCCAAAGCTGCACAAGACAACTTTTGGACGGCAGGCAATGTGCGCCAAGGTGCAGACAGCTTGGCTAGCGATAGTCCCTTCCGCTTCATTGCCGAAAAGGGCTTGGAAGGTGCTAGCAAGCACACCGGCATGTTGGGGGCGATCAACTTCAACGACTGGGTGACCATGAGCATCCAACGCGCCATCAACAACGTACAAAGCCGTATGCAAGATGGCTTGGCTTTGTTGGCTACCGTGGGTTCTACTGCACCATTCGTGGGTTTGTTCGGTACGGTTTGGGGTATCTACAACGCCTTGGTCAAGATCGGTATGTCTGGTCAAGCCAGCATCGACAAAGTGGCAGGCCCCGTGGGTGAATCGCTGATCATGACCGCCATCGGTTTGGCTGTGGCTGTGCCAGCGGTGCTGGGCTACAACTGGTTGGTGCGTCGCAACAAGTCGGCCATGGAAGACGTGAACGCTTTCGGTTCTGACTTGCACTCTGTGCTGCTCGGCACCAACAACAAGTAATCAGGAGTCACCATCATGGCGATGAATGTTGGATCTGATGGGGATGACGAGATCATCAATGCCATCAACACCACCCCACTTGTGGACGTGATGTTGGTGTTGCTGATCATCTTCTTGATCACCATCCCCGTGGTGACCACATCGGTGAAAGTTGATCTTCCTAAAGAGAAAAACCTGATCCGAGAGACCAAACCAGAGAACGTGATCATTTCAGTGAACGCAGCAGGCAATATTTACCTGTACGACACACCGATCAAGAACTCTGCCGATTTGGTGGACCGCATGAAAACTTTTGCGGTGAAAGACCCTCAACCCGAAGTCCAAATTCGCGGCGATGCCCGTAGCGACTTCGAGTCCGTGGGGCGTGTGATGTATGCCGTGCAGCGTGCAGGCATCGTCAAGGTCGGTTTTATCACCGAACCTAACTGATCTAAGGAGATACACATGGGAATGAACATCGGCCAAGGATCAGGCAGCGGTGAACCTGAAGTGATGATGGACATCAACACCACGCCTCTGATTGACGTGATGTTGGTGCTGTTGATCATGTTGATCATCACCATCCCTGCGCAATTGCACACGGTTAATTTGGACATGCCAGTGTCTAAGCCGCCGACGAAGAAGGTTGACCCCATCGTGATCAAAATTGATGTGGACGCCAACAGCGTGATCAATTGGAATGGCAAGCCATTGGCAACACGTGCAGATTTGGATTTGAAGTTGCAAGAGGCGACCAAGATGGAGCCTCAACCTGAGTTGCATTTGCGCTCGCACGCCAAAGCCAAATACGAAGCTGTGGCGGCTGTGATGGCCAATGCGCAGCGTTTGGGTTTGAACAAACTCGGTATCGTCGGTTCTGAGCAGTTCGTGAATTAATTTCTTCAAGGTTTCTTCAAGAGGGAACCCTTTGCCCCTCCTCGTTAGAGGCGGGGCATTTTTTTAAGGAGTGCACAAATGTCAACGTCGTGGAAAAAATTGTTTGCTTTAAGTGTGTTGGGTGTGGCCCTGCATGCGGTCGCGCAGGTCAATATGCGTCCTGAAGTCGCCAAACCTTTGCAAGCCGCGCAAGAGGCGATTCAGGCCAAGCAACCCGATGTGGCGTTGCAAAAAATTCAAGAAGCGCGCAGTACGCCGCAGCTCACTGAGCCTGAAAAAATGTTTTTAGAGCGTTTGTCGGTGGTTGCTGCGATGAATGCCCAAAAATTTGATGTGGCATCTACCTCATTGGACTATTTGCTGCAAAGCAAAGAGCTTTCGGCCGCTGATCGTTTAACTTTGACAGAGACCATGGTCAGCGTGAGTCAGCGTAACAAAGACCACGCCAAAGTGGTGCAATGGGCCGGGCGTTACGTGCAAGAAGGTGGCAAGAGCCAGCGTGTGCACATCATCAAAGTGCAAGCCCTAGCCCTACAAGGTTTGCACAAAGACGTATTGCAAGAGATGCAAGAAGCCTACAAGACCGCAGGCTACCAAGCGCAAGAGTCAGAACTGCGAATTTATGCGTTCAGTCAAAAACAACTGAAAGACGATGCAGCTTATGCACGCACCTTGACGCAATTGGTGACGCGTTTTCCATCCAAAGACTATTGGGCAGATTTGCTCAACAGCATGGGTCGTGCACCCGGCATTAATGCGCGCACACAACTGGATGTGTCTCGCTTGATGGATGCAGCAGGCACGATGGAAGAAGCGGAAGATTATTTAGACACGGCGCAGTTCGCCATCAAAGCTGGATTGCCCCATGAAGCGTTGCGGATGTTGGAACAAGGCCAAGTGGCTGGTTTGTACAAGGGCGCCACAGCGGCCAACTATGCCAAGCTCAAGCAGCAAGCCCAACAACGCGCAGCAGAAGATGACAAAGCCCTCAAATCTCTCACCGTGTCTTCCGACAACGGGCCCATGCTGGTTCAGCTGGGCGATGTTTTGTTGTCGAAAGGGCAGTGGCGTGATGCGGCAGAGGCGTATCAAAAAGCTTTGAGCAAAGGCGGTTTGAAGCGAGAGGCGGAAACACGTTTGCATTGCGGCATTGCTTTACTCAAAGCAAAACAAGGCGAGCAAGCTAAAACCATGCTCCAAAGCGCGATGGATGATGCCTCGCTCTCGCAGTTGGCCAGCCTTTGGATTTCATTGGTGAAATGAGCGCCTATGATTGGAAGGTGTCCAATTGGTGAAACCGCACTCCAAACGCATGGCTAGTTCAGACAACGAAAAACGCAAAATTCAGATGATCGACATCGCCCGCATGGCGGGCGTGTCCACATCCACCGTATCGCGCGCGCTGAATGGCAGTTCGTTGACCAATGACGAAACACGTCAACGCATCATCGAGTTGGCGCGCTCCCTCAAATACACCATCAACCAAAGTGCCAAGAGCCTGCGCATGGGGGACAACCGAACCATCGGTGTTGTCATCCCTTACGACAGCAAAACCCGTCAACACATTTCAGACCCCTTTTTCTTGGGCATGCTTGGTAGCTTGGCCGATGCCTTGACCGATCGCAATTACGACCTGCTGCTCTCCCGTGTGGATGCAGACCATTTGGATGACATGGCGTCGTTGTATGACACGGGACGCGCCAAAGGCATCATCGTCATCGGTCAGTGGGGCCACCATGACCAGTTGAACGAATTGGCGCGTCGTCATGTGCCCATGGCCGTCTGGGGTGCGCAACTGCCGCGTCAGTTGTATTGCAGTGTGGGTAGCGACAACGTGTCAGGTGGCGCATTGGCGACCGATCATTTACTCGGGTTAGGGCGGCGTCGCATTGTGTTCATGGGGGACACCGAGATGCCCGAGGCTGCTAAGCGCTACGAGGGCTATCTTCAGGCGCACGAAAAGTTAGGTATTCCTGTTGACCCACAGCTTTACATCAAGTCACCATTCACCGCCGAAGAGGCCCAAGCGGCTATGCATGGCTTTTTAGAAAGCGGCGTGACTTTTGATGCAATTTTTGCAGCCAGTGATTTGATCGCCATCAACGCCATGGGGGTGCTGAAAGGCCAAGGTATTTCAATTCCAGAACAAGTCAGTGTGGTGGGCTATGACGACATCGATATGGCATCGCACAGTTTCCCGCCGCTGACAACAATTCGCCAACCCATTGATGTCGCCGGTGGCGTGCTGATGGACTCGTTGCAAGAGATTTTGGACGGGCATATCACGGACTCAAAACTGTTGCCCACATCACTGGTCATGCGCGGTTCCACGGTGTGAGGTTTGACTTGATCCATAGCTTGCATGGTTCGATTGGCGTGTTTGATTCGGGCGTAGGCGGCCTGTCCGTCTTGCGCGCCATCCGCGCTGCGCTGCCGCATGAGCATCTGGTGTACGTGGCAGATTCAGGCCACGCACCCTATGGCGATCAGACCGAGGCGCATATCACGCAACAAACGCTCACGGTGGGAAATTGGCTTGCAGAGCAGGGCGTCAAAACCATCACCATCGCTTGCAACACAGCCACGGTGGTGGCAGCCAAAACCTTGCGCGAAAAAACGCATTTGCCGGTGGTAGCGATTGAACCCGCCATCAAACCCGCTGTGGCGCTCACGCGCAGTGGCGTGGTAGGCGTGCTGGCCACACGCCAAACCGTGCAAAGCGCGGCGGTGGCTAGGCTGGTAGAGCTGTATGGCGCCGATAAACGCATCTTGCTACAAGGCTGCCCCGGTTTGGTTGAGCAAGTGGAACGTGCCGATTTGCACAGCGCTGAAACCGAGGCTTTGTTGCGTCAATTCATCACGCCGCTCATCGAGCAGGGCGCAGACACCTTGGTACTGGGCTGCACGCATTACCCGTTTTTACGCGACACCATCCAGCGCGTGGCAGGTGAGGGCGTGACCCTGCTAGACCCCGCCGAGGCCGTGGCCCGTGAGCTGGCTCGCCGTTTGGCGGACAACGGCAGTTTGACCACGCAAACAGCGCTGGGTTCTGTGCAGTTTTTCACTTCAGGCGATGTGGCGCAGGCACAAGCCGTGATGTCCCACCTGTGGGACGCTCCGCTGACGGTGCAGTCGCTGCCTTGAAACGAGGGGGCGATAGCCCCTAAAACCCGAAGGGAAGGGGCTAACCCGTACACTTAAGCCCTTCATGAATGCCTACGCCGACGTCTCCCTTTTCCCCCGCAACGCCAAGCCGCTGACCAGTTACCGCAAATACTGGGCGGCCCGTTTTGGCACGGCCCCGTTTTTGCCGATGTCGCGCGAGGAAATGACACAACTCGGCTGGGACAGCTGCGACATCATCATCGTCACGGGCGACGCTTATGTCGACCACCCGAGCTTTGGCATGTCAGTCATTGGCCGCATGTTGGAGAACCAAGGGTTTCGTGTGGGCATCATTGCCCAGCCCGATTGGCAAAGTGCAGACCCCTTCAAAGCATTAGGCAAACCTAACCTGTTTTTTGGCGTGACCGCCGGCAACATGGATTCGATGATCAACCGCTACACCGCGGACCGCAAAATTCGCACCGATGACGCTTACACCCCAGGCGATGTGGGCGGCAAGCGCCCCGACCGCGCCGCGCTGGTGTACAGCCAACGCTGCAAAGAAGCCTACAACGATGTGCCCATCGTGTTGGGTGGTATTGAAGGCTCGTTGCGCCGGATTGCACATTACGACTATTGGTCCGACAAAGTGCGCCGCTCCATCGTGGTGGACAGCAAATGCGATTTACTGTTGTACGGCAACGCCGAACGCGCGATTGTGGAAATCGCCCACCGCTTGGCCGCCAAAGAGCCAGTGCAAGACATCACCGATGTGCGCGGCACCGCCTTTGTGCGCCGCGAAACGCCTGAGGGTTGGTTTGAAATTGACTCGTCCAGCATTGACGTGCCGGGCAGGGTAGAGGCGCACGTCAATCCGTATTTGATGGTGAGCGAGCAAGCCAAAGCACAAGGCGAAACCTGTGCGCGTGAAGACGAGGCCAATGCCGTGGCCGATGCCACCAACGCGCAGGTCGGCGCAAAGGCTGAAGAAGGCTTCACCGTATCGCCGCTGAACTTTGTACCCAACCCTGCAATGCAGGGCAAAGGCAAGCTCAAAGTGCCACCGCGCGAGCGCAGCGTGATTCGCTTGCCTGCGTACGAGCAAGTCAAGTCAGACCCCATCCTCTATGCCCACGCCAATCGCGTGCTGCACTTAGAAACCAACCCCGGCAATGCCCGCGCGTTGGTGCAAGCCCATGGCGAAGGCCACACCGCGCGTGACGTGTGGGTCAACCCACCGCCCATCCCGCTGACCACCGCGGAGATGGACCATGTGTTTGACTTGCCCTACGCACGCAGCCCGCACCCCGCGTATGCCGACGAAAATGGTAGCCATGACGCAACCACCAAAATCCCCGCGTGGGAGATGATTCGGTTCAGCGTCAACATCATGCGTGGTTGCTTTGGCGGTTGCACGTTTTGCTCCATCACCGAGCACGAAGGCCGCATCATCCAAAGCCGCAGCGAAGAGTCGGTCATTCGCGAGATTGAAGACATCCGCGACAAAGTGTCTGGCTTCACCGGCGTCATCTCCGACCTCGGTGGCCCCACCGCCAATATGTACCGCTTGGGTTGCAAAAGCCCCGAGATTGAAGCCGCGTGTCGCAAACCCAGTTGCGTGTACCCCGGCATTTGCCAAAACTTGGGCACCAACCACACACCGCTCATCAACATTTACCGCCGTGGGCGTGCGCTCAAGGGCATCAAGAAAATTTTGATTGGCTCGGGTCTGCGTTACGACTTGGCCGTCAAGTCACCCGAGTACGTGAAAGAACTGGTGCAGCACCACGTGGGCGGCTACCTGAAGATTGCGCCTGAGCACACCGAAGGTGGCCCACTGTCGAAGATGATGAAGCCCGGCATCGGCTCGTACGACCGCTTCAAAACCATGTTCGACAAGTTCAGCGAAGAAGTGGGCAAGAAGCAATTCCTCGTGCCGTACTTCATCGCCGCTCACCCCGGCACCAGCGACGAAGACATGATGAACTTGGCCTTGTGGCTCAAGCGCAATGGCTTTCGCGCTGACCAAGTGCAAACCTTCTACCCCAGCCCCATGGCCACCGCGACAGCCATGTACCACTCAGGCCGCAACCCCTTGGGTCGCATCACACGCAGCAGCGAAACGGTCGACGTGGTGCGCGGCGAACGCCGCCGTCGCTTGCACAAAGCGTTTCTGCGCTACCACGATGCCAACAACTGGCCTTTGTTGCGCGAAGCCTTGAAAGCCATGGGCCGTGCTGACCTGATTGGCAATGGCAAGCAGCATTTGATTCCTACGTTCCAGCCCTTGACCGATGGTGGCTACACGAGTGCGCGTCGCAAGAACAGCACCGCAACGCCCACCAAGGGCCGTGTGCTCACACAGCACACAGGTTTGCCACCCCGCGTCAATGGCGCAGGCAAACCCAGCGCCAACGCGGCCAAACGTAAACCCAACCGTTGATGAGAAACGTCTGAGCGAGAACCGCTCAGACAGATGTGCGTTTAACGCGTGCGCGACTTCATCGCACGCTCCACCTCGCGCTTGCCTTCGCGGTCTTTGATGGTGTCGCGCTTGTCGTGCTCGGCCTTGCCTTTGGCCAGCGCGATTTCGCATTTGATCTTGCCGTTCTTCCAATGCAGGTTGACGGGCACCAGCGTGTGGCCTTTTTGTTCGACCTTGCCAATGAGACGTTTGATTTCGTCTTTCTTCATCAGCAGCTTCTTGGTGCGAACTTTGTCGGGTGTCACGTGGCTGGACGCTGTGTGCAGCGGGTTGATTTGGCAACCAATCAAATACAGCTCGCCATCGCGAATCACCACATAGCCGTCGGTGAGTTGCACCTTGCCTTCACGGGCGGCCTTGACCTCCCAGCCTTCCAGCACCATGCCTGCCTCGAACTTTTCTTCGAAGAAATAGTTGTACGCCGCCTTTTTGTTGTCAGCGATGCGCGAGGGAGTTGCAGGTTTTTTGGTAGCCATTTAATGAATATGGGGACAGTAGAGCTTCTTACAATGTGGACCATTCTATGAAAACCGTACACAAGTCCGTTCTTATTTGGTTCAGCGCTGAAGAAATGTTTGCGCTGGTCACCGATGTGGCCCGATATCCTGAATTTTTACCTTGGTGTGACCGTGCCGGTGTGCTCGAAACCCATGCCGATGGCGCGACTGCCCAAGTGGGCATGAGCTTTGGTGGCTTTCACAAAAGCTTCACCACGCGCAACGTGCACATCGAAGGCCGCCAAGTCAAGCTAGAGCTGGTGGATGGCCCGTTCAAACATTTGGACGGTACGTGGGATTTTCATCCGCTGCTCGACCCCAACACACAAGAGCCGCAACGCGCCTGCCGCATTGAGCTGACCTTGAACTACGCGTTTGAGAGCATGTTTGGCGCGTTGGTGGGGCCCGTGTTCGACAAAATCGCAGCCACCTTGGTGGATGCCTTTGTGAAGCGCGCAGAGCAGGTGTACGTCGCGTGAGCACTGACAGCGTGAATGCCACCGTCCACATCACCGTGATGTATTCGCCCGCACCCCGTGTGGTGCATGAACGCGTTTTGCCACTCAGCGCTGGCGTGACGGTGATGCAAGCCTTGCAACAAAGCGGCTTGCTGACTGAATGCTCAGAGATTGATTTGAGTCAACCCGAGATTTTCACCGTGTGCATTTGGGGCAAGAAGACCACGCCTAACCATGTGCTGCGCGATTTAGACCGCATCGAAATTTGCCGCGCACTGACGGTTGACCCGAAGGTCGCACGTCGTGAGCGATTCCAAAAACAAGGCACCAGCCGCGCAGGCTTGTTCTCCAAGCGTCGCGCAGGTGCGAAGCCTGGCTATTAACCGGTTCAAACACATGACACAAGCCCTCTGGCCCACTTGCGGCTACACGCTGCTCACGCACAACGAGGCGGGCCATTTGGTGGTGACCGATGACTTCTTGCGTTTTTTGTTGGAACGCCCCGAGCTGGCTCCCATCGCCAGCTCATGCGCCGCCGAAGTGGCTTTGCACCACAGCTTGGTGGAGCAACCGCGCCGAGAAGTCACCGCGCAAGAGCTGGCTGAGCTGCAAGACAAAGATGCGGCAGACAACTACGCCGTGTGGTTGCGCTTTCGCCAACGCATCACCACGCTGCCTACCTTAGAAGCCAGCTACATCGCCTTGTTCAAAGGCGAGGGCGTGGATGTGCCGCCGTTGTTGGTGCAGCACATCACCCACATCTTGTTGCGTCATGTGTTGGGCGAAACGCCTACGGCCATGCAAGCCCGTGCCGCCGAGATGCTGATGCATACCCAAAAAATCACCGTGCTTGAAGACGGCGCCGTGATGGCCGCTGACGACGAAACGGTCGAGCGCCACGCCACACAAAGCGGCTTTGGTTCGATTGGTGAATTGCTCAAGCAAGGCGGCATCAAACTGCGTAGCGTGGACTTGGATGTGCTCAACGAAGACAACCAAGACGCGTATTGGCCCCGCAGCGAAAGCTTTGACTGGGTGGTCAGCCTCAACCGTGGCCAGCCCGCATTGAACGCGCTGTGTGAGGTGCTGGCCAAGTGGGTTCAACACTTCTTGGGCGTGCAGGTGCGCATTCAAACCGAGCGCGAAATCAATGACGACCATTGGGTGTGGCATGTGGGCCTAGATGCCCAAGCCAGCGGTGTGCTGAACGACCTCTACCAAGGCAAAGAAGTAGACGCAGAGCGTATGGAGCGCTTGCTGTGTTTGTTCAAGTTGGAGTTTGTGGAGCCAAATGCCATGCTGGCCGAAGTGCGCGGCAAGCCCGTGTACTTGGCGATGGCGGTGGATGCCAACCAGCGACTCAAACTCAAGCCACAAAACTTGCTGCTGAATTTGCCGCTGGCTAAGCGGTCTTAACTTCTGCCAAGCGTGCCGCAGAACGCGGCACTCAGGCGCTTAGCGGCCAATCGCTCGAATGCGCTCAATCTCAGCCCAAGCACCTGCCAGTTCAAACTGTGCGGTGATCAGTTCGTTGCGTGCCGCGCGATACACGCGTTGTGCATCTAGCACTTCAAGAAAACTTTTCTCGCCAGCCTTGTAGCCCACATCGGCGATGCGCAGTGCATCGGCCGCTTGGCGCACAAGGCCGCCATCCAATGCCACCACTTGTGCATTGGCAATGTTGTATTGCTGGTAAGCGGCTTCGAGTGATTGAATCAACGAGAACTCTTGGTAAGCCAGCTCGTTGTCCGATTGCGAAAGTTTGGCGGCTGCTTCGCCCACAGGGCCGCCACGCCAATCCCACAGAGGCAAGCTCAGTGCGACGCCCACGCGTTTGCTGCGGTAGTCAGGGTCAAGGTCTTGGTCCGCACGCAAGGCGATTTTTGGAAAGCGCAGCGCTTTTTCTTCGCTCAGCTTGCGGTCGAATTGTTGGCGCTCAGCGCGGCTGCGTTGCAATTCTGGGTTGTTCGCTAGCACTTCGGCACGCACCTGTTCCAAGGGAGGAGGGGGCGCAAATATGTGCGGAAGCTCTGCCACTGCAAAGGCTTCTGGCAGTTCGGGTCCCACCATGGCGCGCAACGCACCGCGGGATTGACGCACACGCAAAGCGGCCGATTCGGCCAGCTTTTGTGCGTTGAGCATTTCTGCATCGGCCTTCACCAGCTCAAAACGTGCGTCTTCACCCGTTTGCACGCGTACGTCAATGCGCTTGCGCATGGCTTCGGTGGCTTTGGCATCTTCTGCGGTGGCGCGGCCTTCGGCTTGGCGACGAATCAGGTCGTAATAGCGCAGGCGCAGTTGTGCGCGCATGTCTGAGCGAAACGATTGTTCTGTGGCTTGTGCTGCGCTATAGCCGGCCATTGCGCCATCCACGCGAGGAAAACGGTGCCAAGGCATGTCCAGCTCTTGCGTCAGGCTGATGGTTCTCAATGAGCCAGTCGTGTTGCCTGTCGTGTTCGGGCGAGGTGTGCGTGTGCCATTCATCACCTCGACCTCTGGGTTGGGGAAGGTGCGGGCTGTATCCACTGCGGCACCTGCGGCTCTGACAGCGTCAGCTGCGCCACGCAACGCTTTGCTGTGGTTGAACATCATGTCTTCCAGTTCGACCAGATTCAAGGTTTGAGCGGCAGTTTGTGCCGTGCTCATTGAGGCAGCAGCCATGCTTAGCAAGGCAATGGCAATGGTCTTTGTGTTCAGGCGTAGCAAGCGGGTCACCTCAGGTGGCGTGTGTAAAAGGGCGGACGCATTGTCCTTCAACAAATTTTGCCTGAGTTGTGTGAAGTTATGTAATGCAAGCGGCTCTGTATACAACTGACACCCAAGAGATACGTAAAATGCTGTTTTTGGAGCCATCACCATGCGCCTTCTCGGCAAAGCCCTCACCTTCGACGACGTGTTGTTGGTGCCAGCCTTCTCCCAAGTCCTGCCCAAGGACACGTCCCTCGCGACCCAATTCACCCGCAACATTCGCCTGAACTTGCCCTTGGTCTCTGCGGCCATGGACACCGTGACGGAAGCGCGCTTGGCCATTGCCATCGCGCAAGAAGGCGGCATTGGCATCGTGCACAAAAACCTCACCGCGCAAGAGCAAGCGGCCCAAGTGGCCAAGGTCAAGCGCTATGAATCTGGCGTGTTGCGCGATCCTGTGGTCATCACCCCCGAAACCACCGTGCGTCAAGTCATGGCGCTGTCTGAAGAGCTGGGCGTGTCTGGCTTCCCCGTGTGCGACGGCGGCAAAGTGGTGGGTATCGTCACCGGCCGCGATTTGCGCTTTGAGACCCGCTACGACCAACGTGTCAGTGAAATCATGACCCCGCGTGAGCGCCTGATCACCGTGCCCGAAGGCACCACACCTGAGCAAGCCAAACACCTGCTTAACAAACACAAGCTCGAACGCTTGTTGGTGGTCAACGACGCCTTTGAACTTAAGGGCCTGATCACGGTCAAAGACATCACCAAACAACTCAACTTCCCCAATGCAGCACGCGACGCCGCAGGCAAACTGCGCGTGGGCGCTGCTGTGGGTGTGGGCGAGGGCACGGAAGAACGTGTCGAGGCACTGTCTCGTGCCGGTGTGGACGCCATCGTGGTGGACACCGCACACGGCCACAGCAAAGGCGTGATCGAACGCGTGCGCTGGGTCAAACAAAACTACCCCCACATTGAAGTCATCGGCGGCAACATCGCCACCGGCGCAGCCGCTTTGGCATTGGTCGAAGCCGGAGCTGATGGCGTCAAGGTCGGCATTGGCCCTGGGTCGATTTGCACCACCCGCATCGTGGCGGGCGTGGGCGTGCCGCAAATCATGGCCGTGGACAGCGTGGCCACAGCCCTCAAAGGCACGGGCGTGCCCTTGATTGCTGACGGCGGCATCCGCTACAGCGGCGACATCGCCAAAGCCATCGCCGCAGGCGCGGGCACGGTGATGATGGGCGGCATGTTTGCGGGCACCGAAGAGGCGCCCGGCGAAATCGTGTTGTTCCAAGGCCGCAGCTACAAGAGCTACCGCGGCATGGGCTCGATCGGTGCCATGCAGCAGGGCAGTGCAGACCGTTATTTCCAAGAGTCCAGCACCGGCAACCCCAACGCTGACAAGCTGGTGCCTGAAGGCATCGAAGGCCGCGTGCCCTACAAAGGCTCGGTCGTCTCCATCATTTACCAGATGGCCGGTGGCTTGCGCGCCAGCATGGGCTACTGCGGTTGCGCCACCATCGAGGCGATGCACGAAGAGTCTCAGTTTGTGGAAATCACGGCTGCGGGTATCCGTGAAAGCCATGTGCACGACGTGCAGATCACCAAAGAAGCGCCGAACTACCGCGCCGAATAAGCGTCAAGCGCTAAGAACGAGCCACCCCTCGGGGTGGCTTTGTTTTTTGAGACAATAACGACCTAGGCCACTTGACGGCCCTTTTTTATTTATGTCGCACCAAAAAATCCTCATCCTCGATTTCGGCTCTCAAGTCACCCAACTCATCGCCCGCCGCGTGCGCGAGGCCCATGTGTTCTGTGAAGTTCATCCTTGCGACGTGACCAGTGATTGGGTGCGCGACTACGCCAAAGACGGCAACCTGAAGGGCATCATCCTGTCGGGCAGCCACGCCAGTGTGTACGAGGTGGACGACCGCGCCCCTGACGCTGTGTTTGAACTGGGTCTGCCCGTGCTGGGCATTTGCTACGGCATGCAAACCATGGCCACCCAATTGGGCGGCAAGGTCGAGGCGGGCACCACGCGCGAATTTGGCTATGCCGAAGTGCGTGCCCATGGCCACACCGAACTGCTCAAAGGCATTGAAGACTTCAACACTGCAGAGGGCCACGGCATGCTCAAGGTGTGGATGAGCCACGGCGACAAGGTCACGCAGCTTCCCGAAGGCTTCAAAGTCATGGCGTCAACGCCAGCTTGCCCGATTGCCGGTATGGCCGACGAAGCGCGCAAGTTTTACGCAGTGCAGTTCCACCCCGAAGTCACGCACACGGTGCAAGGCCAAGCTTTGTTGAACCGCTTTGTGCTGGACATTTGCGGCACACGCCCAGACTGGATCATGGGCGACTACATCGAAGAAGCGGTGGCGGCCATTCGCCAACAAGTGGGTGACGAAGAAGTCATCTTGGGTCTGTCCGGCGGCGTGGATTCATCCGTGGCAGCAGCCCTGATTCACCGCGCCATTGGCGACAAACTCACCTGCGTGTTTGTGGACCACGGCCTGTTGCGCCTGAACGAAGGCGACATGGTGATGGACATGTTTGTGGGCAAGTTGCACGCACATGTGATTCGCGTGGATGCCAGCGAACTGTTCTTGGGCAAATTGGCTGGCGTGAGCGAGCCAGAAGCCAAACGCAAAATCATCGGCGGTTTGTTTGTGGACGTGTTCAAGGAACAAGCGGCCAAACTCAAAGCGGGCGATGGTGGGCACAAAGGCGCGACCTTCCTCGCCCAAGGCACGATTTACCCTGACGTGATTGAAAGCGGTGGCGCCAAGAGCAAAAAAGCTGTCACCATCAAGAGCCACCACAACGTGGGCGGCTTGCCTGAGCAATTGGGCTTGAAGCTCTTGGAACCTTTGCGCGAATTGTTCAAAGACGAAGTGCGCGAACTCGGCGTGGCGTTGGGGCTACCCCGTGAGATGGTGTATCGCCACCCGTTCCCAGGCCCAGGCTTGGGCGTGCGCATCTTGGGCGAAGTGAAGAAGGACTACGCCGACTTGCTGCGCCGTGCCGACGCCATCTTCATCGAAGAACTGCACAACTTCAAAGACGAAGCCACAGGCAAATCTTGGTACGACCTGACCAGCCAAGCCTTCACCGTGTTCTTGCCCGTCAAGAGCGTGGGCGTGATGGGCGATGGCCGCACTTACGACTACGTGGTGGCTTTGCGTGCCGTGCAAACCAGCGACTTCATGACTGCAGACTGGGCCGAGTTGCCCTATGCCTTGCTCAAGAAAGTGTCGGGCCGCATCATCAACGAAGTGCGTGGCATCAACCGCGTGACTTACGACGTGTCCTCAAAGCCACCGGCCACGATCGAGTGGGAATGACAGGTCAATAAGCCCACAGAGGGAACAGCCTACAATCGGAGGCTGTTGGTTAACCGCCCGTTTTGGGCTTGAATTTTTAAATTAGAGAACACTGAGTACATGGCAAAAGAAGAAATGATCGAAATGAAGGGTGTCGTGACCGAGGTCTTGCCCGACTCTCGCTACCGCGTCACCCTGGAAAACGGTCACTCACTGATCGCATACACCGCCGGCAAAATGCGCCTGCACCGCATCCGCATCATCGAAGGCGACAAAGTCACGGTCGAACTGTCTCCCTACGACATGAACAAAGCCCGTGTGACTTTCCGTCACATCGAAGGCAAGGGCCCAGGCCCAGCGGTCAAACGCCGCTTCTAACTGTGCAACCGCCTTGCGGTGCGTTGCCGTTGGGCAATTTACCCAGAGGCTCACATGATCAGTCACACCTGCATCGGTACCAATGATTTGCCCCGCGCAGCTGCGTTTTACGACGCTTTGTTTGCGCTGATCAGCGGCAAACGTTTCTTTGAAATGGACCGAGGCATCGGTTGGGGCATCCAGCCTGACCAACCGATGTTCAGCGTCCTTACCCCTTTTGATGGTCAGCCCGCAACCGTGGGCAATGGCAACATGGTGGCCTTGACGGTCGCAAGCCAAGACCTCGTCCACGCCTTGCACGCCAAAGCCCTAGAGCTGGGTGGCACTGACGAAGGCGCCCCTGGCCTGCGCGGCGGTGGTTACTACGGCTGTTATTTCCGTGATTTAGATGGCAACAAGATTGCCGCGTTCTGCGTTCAAAAATAAGGTCTACGTGTCTCCCCATTCGCCAGAAGACATCGGCTTCATGCAGCTTGCTTTACGGCAAGCGCAGGCCGCTGCCGAGGCTGGTGAAGTACCCGTGGGTGCGGTGGTGGTGAGGGCAGGGCAGGTGATTGCCTCCGGCCACAACGCCCCCCTATCCAGCCACGATCCGACCGCCCATGCCGAGGTCAATGCCATGCGTGCCGCAGCACAGGCACTGGGCAACTATCGGCTAGACGATTGCACCTTGTATGTGACGCTAGAGCCTTGCGCCATGTGCAGCGGCGCTGCGTTGCATGCGCGTTTCAAGCGCGTGGTGTTTGGTGCCGCCGAGCCCAAAACAGGCGCTGCAGGTTCGGTGCTGAATCTGTTTGCACACGCACAAATCAACCACCAAACTCAGGTCACCGGTGGCGTGATGGCCGACGCATGTGCGCACGTGCTGCAAGACTTTTTTGAACAACGCCGCGCGCAGCAGCAATTCACCAAAGTGCCCCTGCGTGAAGACGCTTTGCGCACGCCCGACAGCGCGTTTGAAAATTTATCAACCGAGCTGGATGTGCTGCTGACACAGTCGCATTTCACCGCTGATTTGCCGGCCTTAGAAGGCTTGCGTTTGCATTGGTTTGACAACCGCCAAGACGCCCAAGTCGCACCCCATGTGTACCTGCACAGCATCGATGGTTGGAGTGCGCAGTACATGTCGCAACTGCAATCGCCAGAGCCCGTGATTGCGCTGGACTTGCCGGGTTTTGGCCTGTCCGACAAGCCGAAAAAAATCGCGGCACATCGCTTGACTTGGCACGCGCAAGTGCTGCGTGAATTTTTGCTCAGCCTGCAACCCGGGCCTGTGGCTTTGTATGCGCCACGCGTGATGGCGCCTTTGTTGTCGAACCTTCAGCTGCCCATTCATTGGGTTGAAACGCCGATGTTGGCGGCCATCTTGCGCGATGCGCCTTACCCAGACCGTGGCCACTTGGCTGGGCCCCGGGCGTTCAGCACCTTGTTGGCATAAATTTGCCGCGACAATGTGGGCATGGCTCACATTTACATCTATTCTCCCAGCGGCGCGGTGCGCGACAAAGCAGCTTTCAAACGAGGCGTCGCACGCCTGAAAAAACTCGGTCACGAGGTCGAACTCGATGCAGACGCACTCAGCAGCCACACCCGTTTTGCCGGTGACGATGCCACCCGCTTGGCTGCCATTCACCGCGCGGCAGACAGCGGTGCCGATGTGGCCTTGATTTCTCGTGGCGGCTACGGCCTTACACGCATCTTGCCGGGCATCAAATACAAGCACGTGGCGAAAGCCATTGCCAAAGGCACGCAGTTTGTGGGCTTGAGCGACTTCATGGCTTTCCAAAATGCACTGTTGGCGAAAACTGGTGCCGTCACTTGGGCTGGCCCTGCATTGGGTGAAGACTTTGGTGCAGAACAACCCGACGACATCATGGAAGCCTGTTTTGACGACATGGTCAGCGGGCAGGGCGAGGGAGCAGGTTGGCATTTCTCTACCGCGTGCGCCACGGCCAACGCCAAGCGCCGCCCCGGCGTCTGGGCGCACGATGCGGTGCTGTGGGGCGGTAACTTGGCTGTGTTGGTTTCTTTGCTCGGCACGCCCTATTTCCCGCACATCAAAAACGGCGTGTTATTTCTTGAAGATGTGGGCGAACACCCGTACCGCATTGAGCGCATGCTGACCCAGTTGCTGCACGCCGGTGTGTTGGCCCAGCAAAAAGCGGTTGTGTTTGGCCAATTCAACAATTACAAACTCACGCCGCACGACAAAGGCTTCAAGCTGCAAAGCGTGATCGATTGGTTGCGCACGCAGATCAAAGCGCCGGTGTTGACCGATTTGCCGTTTGGGCACGTGCCAACCAAGCTGTGCTTGCCTGTGGGCCAAAAGATTGATCTGGTCGTGGAAGACCGTGATGCGTTGCTGCTTTGGGCGCATACAGACCATTAACTTTCGATACGTATTATTTGATACGATGTATATTATGTAAAGTTAAAGAATCAGAGAAAACCGCATCTGGTGCGGCTCTCTCAGGTTACCCAGATCAGCATAAGTTGGCGCATCTGGGAAGAACGGTGACTTTCTGTCACTGGCCACGGCCAGCAGCTTGACCTTGCCGGCTTTGATGTGTGGGAAAGCAATGCCCGGATCAAAGACAAAGTCGGCTTGGCTGGCCATCACGTCTTGCAGCGCAGGCGCCGATCCGCGGTACGGGATGTGCGTGATGGATGTGCCGGTGCTTTGGTTGAACAACTCGCCTGCCAAATGCGGCGGCGTGCCAGGTCCCGAGGACGCAAAGTTCATCTTGCCGGGTTGCGCTTTGGCCAAAGCGATGAGTTGCTTGACGTCTTTGGCTTCCAGCGTGGGACGGGCCACCACATACATTTGCATGCGCCCGATGCCCATCACAGGCGTGAGGTCGCGCGATGGCAACAGGCTCGACTTGAACAACGAGGGGTTGACCGTTTCAACCGATGTTGGAGCAATCAGAAATGTGTAGCCGTCAGGCGCGGCTTTGACCACATCGCTGGCACCCAGGTTACCGCTTGCGCCAGGCTTGTTGTCCACAATGACGGGCTGTCCCAAGGCTTCGGTGAGTGACTGCGCCAGGGTTCGCGCCATCACGTCAGTGCCGCCACCGGGCGCGAAACCCACGACGATGCGCACGGGTTTGGATGGCCAAGCGGCCGTTTGGCTGGCGGCAGGAAGCGCAGCAGCAGCTAAAAAAGCAGCTGAGCCAATGGCCAGCCAGCGGCGTGACACGGAACGTGCCGATGAAATGGGCGTGTGAATCATGAATGTCTCCTGGTTGTTGTCATTTGGAAAATCGAATGGCTTGTACGGACTCTGGGTTCACCAAGGTACTCAAGTCGCCTGGGTCTTCTCCCAGCCAAGCGGCGCGAACGACGCGGCGCATCACTTTCATGTTGCGGGTGCGCGGCAAATCAGCAACGAAAACCACCTGGGCTGGCTTGAACGCCCCGCCCAGTCCGGCCACCACCGCGGCAGACAAGCTTTTCACTGCCGTGTCCTGCGCAATGCCTGGGCGCGGTACGCACACACACACCACGGCAGCACCTTTGACCGGGTCTGGTACGCCAATCACGGCAGCATCAATCAGCAGTTCTGTCCCCATCAACAGTGCCTCGATTTCGGAGGGGCCCGTGCGTTTGCCCGCAATCTTGAGCGTGTCGTCCGAGCGGCCATGCACGTACCACATGTCGTCAGCGTCGCGGCTGGCAAAGTCGCCATGCACCCACAGGTTGGGCAGACGCGACCAGTAGCTTTGAAGGTAGCGTTCACGGTCTTGCCAGAGCCCGCGCGTGAGGCCAATGCTTGGGGTGCGCATGACGAGTTCGCCGGTCACGCCTTGGCCCACGCTTTGTCCTTCGGCATCGACCACATCGGCGCCAGTACCCGGCACTGACCCCGCAAAGGCGCAAGGTTTCAACGGATGAATCACGGTGCCTGTCAGAATGCCGCCCATCTCCGTGCCACCGGAAAAGTTCAGCAAAGGCACACGCTTGTGCCCTACTCGCTCGAAGGTCCATTGCCAAGCCTCGGGCGTCCAAGGCTCACCGGTAGAAACGATGACGCGCAAGGAGGTGAGGTCGCGGTCGGCCAACACGTCTTCGCCCATGGACATCGACAAGCGGGCGACCGTCGGGGCCAGGCCCAAGTACGTTACGCGGTGGCGCTCGATGAGGCGCCAAAGACGATCGGGTTGCGGAAAATTGGGCGCACCTTCGGCCAGCACCACCGTGGCGCCGACTTGCAGGCCGCCAAACACCAACATCGGCCCTACCAACCAGCCCATGTCTGACATCCACAAAAAGCGGTCATCGGGTTTGAGGTCCATGCAAATGGAAAGGTCCAGCGCGGTCTTCACGGGGAAGCCGCAATGCGTGTGAACCACACCCTTGGGCTTGCCTGTGGTGCCCGAGGTGAACATCAGCAAGAACGGATCGTCGGCTGGCATTTCCTCGGTTTGCACACGTGTGAAATCGTCAGGCGCGCCTGCAGCCAGGGTGTGCCACCAGTGATCACGCCCCTCCTCCCAGCCGTGCTCAGTGGCTAAGTGGCTCAAGACCACAACGTGGCGCACGCCGGGACAGTGCTGTAACGCTTCGTCTGCGACTGCTTTGGCGCCAACGGCTTTGCCGCGGCGCAAAGAGCCATCGACGGTGATCAGGGCCTTGGCCTGCCCATCGTTCAAACGCTGCGTGATGGCATCTGCGCCAAACCCCGAAAACATGGGCAGCACAATGCCACCGATTTTGGCCACAGCCAACATGGTGGCTGCAGCGTGAAGCAGGTTGGGCAAGTACATGCCCACCACGTCACCCCGTCCCAGTCCGAGGCTGCGTAGACCCCAGCTGAGGCGGCAGGTTTCGCGGTCCAAATCCTCAAAAGTCCAGGTGGATACCGTGCCGTCTTCACCTTCCCAGACCATGGCCGGTTGCGTGTAGCGGGCGGTGCCACGTTGGCGGTCAACGCAGTTGAGCACCACATTGGTGGTGCCACCCACGCACCACTGCGCAAAGGGCTTCCCCTCAGACAAATCTAAGACTTGGTCGTAAGGGCGTTGGAATTGATAGTCAAGGAAGCGGATAAGTTCGTCATGAAACCAAGCCGGCTCCGCATTGGCACGCGCGTTGAGCGCCTCAAAACTTTCGACCCCAAGCGCCCGCATGAAGCGTGTGAGGTTGGCATTCTCAACCGTGCTGCGGTCTGGCCACCACACTGCACCTGACGGTTTGGGGGCATCGATTTGCATGAAGGGGGCTCCGATCGAAATATATGTCAATGTATTGACTTATATTACGACAATCCCACGGTCTTTGCAGGAGTTTTAGAGGGGTTGGATTAATCGTTTACCCTATAAATTATGGGTTATTGGATTTAGCTTGATAAATGGATTGACTGTTAGTTACGCGTCAGTATGGCAATATGTTGCGCATAAGGCGGTGTCTATTCTTTGATTGGATTTTGGATAAACCAAGACTCAATGAATGCCCGAATGTAGAACGCGCTTTGTTGGTGGTCGCCGTGCAATGCCAAGTCCAAGGCAGATGCGTTGCCGCTGTTGACCAGCGTGGGGTCTGCACCTTCTTCCAGCAGTAACTTCACAGCCAATGGTGGTGCTGAATAGGCCGCCATCATCAAAGGCGTTGTGCCATTGGCGGATTCGCTGTCGATGTAGGCATCGTTGTCGAGCAGCAAACGCATCATGTCGCGGTGGCCACGGGTAGACGCGTAATGCAGCGGCGTCCAGCCCGGTTTGTTGACTTCTGCCCCTCGCTCAATCAACACTTTGGCCAGCTCTAGCTGGTTGTTAATCGCTGCAAGCATGAGCGGTGTTTCACCCAGTTGGTTTTGGGTATTGAGGTTGGTTTGCGGGTGCCTAGCCAAAACCAAGGCGGACTTAGGGGCCTCCGACTGAATGGCGACCAGCAACCCTGCAACGCCTTTTTCGTTGGGCGTATTCGGGTCAAAGCCACGCGCTAAAAGTTTTTGGACAACATCGGGACGGTCAAAGTGCAGCGCAGAAAGAAAATCATCATATGAGCCTGCATTGGATAAAGAATATCCAACAAAAACATATATATATATAAAATACTTAAAGTATTTTCTCATTTCAAAACAGCGCTGAAAAGTTGATCGAAGTTGCGGCTGGTGGCCTCGGCCACGGCTTCCACGCTCATACCTTTGATTTCTGCAATCTGCTTGGCCACGAACGGCACATAGGACGGGTTGTTGGTCTTGCCACGGTGCGGCACAGGCGCCAAATACGGGCTGTCGGTCTCAATCAAGATGCGGTCCATCGGCACAAATTGGGCGACATCGCGCAAGTCTTGTGCATTCTTGAAGGTCAAGATGCCTGAAAACGAGATGTAAAGCCCGAGGTCTAAGCCCGCCCGGGCCACGTCTGCCGTTTCGGTGAAGCAGTGAAACACGCCCCCTGCACTGCCGGCTGAGCCGTCCTCGCCCTGCTCTTTCAAAATAGCCACGGTGTCTGCCGATGAACTGCGGGTGTGGATGACCAAAGGCAGTTGCGTTTGCTGCGCGACTTGGATGTGGATGCGAAAGCGGTTGCGCTGCCATTCCATGTCGGCCACGGTGCGCTCGCCCAAGCGGAAATAGTCGAGGCCGGTTTCACCAATGCCCACCACTTTGGGCAATTTGGCGCGGGTCAGCAGGTCGTCCAGCGTGGGTTCTTGCACGCCTTCGTTGTCGGGGTGCACGCCCACGGTGGCCCAGAAGTTGTCGAACTGCGTGGCTAAGCCGTGCACTTCGGGAAAACGCTCCAGTGTGGTGCTGATGACCAAGGCGCGCGTGACTTGGGCTTTGGCCATGTCGTCGCGGATGGTGTGGATGTTTTCAACCAGCTCTGGGAAGTTCAGGTGGCAATGGGAATCGGTGAACATGGTTTTCTTTTAGTCTTTGGCGCGCAAAGCTGTTTGCGCACGCGCCACCAGGGCTTCAAACATCAAGCCTGCGTTGTACGGGTGCTCAGATGTGCGGGCGGCATCCATCAAGTCTTTGGACCATTGGGTGAGCGAATTCACAGTGCCAGCAGCCGGTAAATCTGCCGCCATGAAGAAGCGTGGCTCGCCGCCGGTGCGCAAAGCCAGTAAGTCGTGACACAGCTTTTGCAGCATGGCGATGGCCTGCGATGGCGTGGCGTCAGACACCGCGCCCACATCCCCACGCAGCACGGCTTTGGGTAAGCCCGCCCAAATAGCGGCCTTGAGGCCTGCATTGGCCAGATCAAGCGCATCTTCGGGGCGGCCACCCGCAGCGCGCAGCAACACGGCGGCATCAGCAGCGGGCACGCCTTGGGTTTGGAGCCAACTCAAGGATTCAGCCTCTGAGGGCCAAATCATGGTGTGGGTTTGGCAACGGCTGCGGATGGTGGGTAGCAGCTGGTGAGCGGCTTCGCTGGCCAGTACAAAGCGGCATTCGCCTGGTGGCTCCTCTAGTGTTTTGAGGATGGTGTTGGCCGTCACATGGTTCATGCGCTCGGCGGGGTACACAAACACCACTTTGGTCGAACCACCCGAGCGGGTTTGCTGGCTGAAGGCCACCATGTCGCGTGCAGCTTCGACACGAATTTCTTTGCTGGGTTTGCGCTTTTTGTCGTCGAGGTCTTTTTGGGTTTTCTCGTCCAGGGGCCAGTTCAGCTCTAAGGCCAAACCTTCGGGCATGAGTGTGCGCAGGTCTGCATGGGTGCGCACATCCACGGCGTGACAGCTGCGGCATTGGTAGCAAGCGCCCTGCTTGGTTGGGGCTTCGCACAGCCAAGCACGGGCCAGCTCTAAACCCAGTGTGTATTGACCCAAGCCCGATGGGCCTTGCAGCAGCCAGGCGTGGCCGCGTCGCTCGAGCAAGGTGGTGAGCTGGCTTTGCAGCCAAGGGCTGAGCACGGGCCTGGCGTGTGTGGTGGTTTCGGTCATGCGGCCAACCAGCCGCGCTGCACAAAGTTCTGATGCAGTTGCTGCCACACGGCTTCACGGGTTTGGGCGGCATCTAGGCGCACAAAGCGTTGCGTGTCCGCTTGGGCGCGGGCAGCATAGCCATCAGATACTTTTTGGAAGAACTCAACCGGCTGCGCCTCGAAGCGGTCTGGCACACGTGCACCGGCTAGGCGGACGGCGGCAATCGCTGGGTCGAGTTCAAACCACACGGTCACATCGGGTTGACGCAAATCATTGCTTGAAGGGCTGACTGCGTCAGCAGGAATCGCTTGAACCCATTGCTCAAGCTGTTGCAACACACCCAAATCAAAGCCACGGCCACTGCCTTGATAGGCAAAGGTGGCGTCGGTGAAACGGTCACACAGCACCACATCGCCGCGGGCCAACGCAGGCTCAATCACGTTTTGCAAATGGTCGCGGCGTGCGGCGAAGATGAGCAAGGCTTCGGTCAGCGCATCCATCGCGTCGTGCAGCACCATCTCGCGCAGCTTCTCGGCCAAAGGTGTGCCGCCGGGCTCGCGGGTGAGCGTGACTTGACGGCCCTGCGCTTTGAACGCCGCGGCCAAGCCCTCGATGTGCGTGGACTTGCCCGCACCGTCGATGCCCTCAAAACTGATGAACAGACCTGTTTTTGTCATAGCCCGCTATTTTGCCTGTTCGGCTTCATTGCCCTGTTCCTGCGCCGGAGGTTTTGCGTTGGTAACGATTGACGGCAGAGTTGTGTTCTTCCAGCGTCGCGCTGAAATAGCTGGTGCCATCACCCTTGGCCACAAAATACAGCGCGTTGCTAGGCGCGGGCTGCACGGCAGCTTTGAGCGCGTTGCGTCCAGGCATGGCAATGGGCGTGGGTGGCAGGCCTTTGCGGGTGTAGGTGTTCCAAGGATGGTCGGTGCGCAGGTCGGCGCGGCGCAGGTTGCCGTCGAAGTTGTCGAACATGCCGTAAATCACCGTGGGGTCGGTTTGCAGGGGCATGCCCACGGCCAAACGGTTGTGAAACACGCGGCTGATGGTGGTGCGGTCGCTTTCGCGGCCTGTTTCTTTTTCAACGATGCTGGCCAAAACCAAGGCTTCTTCAGGCGTTTTCACTTGAATGTCGGAGCCACGCAACTTCCAGGCGGCGGCGAGTTGTTTGTTCATAGCCTTGGCGGCACGTTCCATCACATGCAGCTCGGACGTGCCTTTGCCGTAGGTGTAGGTGTCGGGGAAGAAACGGCCTTCAGGCGCCACGCCTGGCATGCCCAGCTTGGCCATCAACGCGTCATCGCTCAGGTCTTGGGTGTCGTGCTTGAGGCCTTCGGCTTTGGCCAGTGCGGCTCGGAATTGGCGAAACGTCCAGCCGTCAATCAGGCTGATGGCTTTGAGGCTTTCTTCGCCACGGCTGAGTTTGCGCAGCAAATCAAGCGGTGTGTTGCCTTGGCTCAGCTCATAGCTGCCCGCGCGCAGTTTGCGCGACTGGCCACTGGCACGGAAAAACGCATACAGCACCACGGGTTGCAGATCCACACCCGCATCGGCCACGGCTTGGGCAATGCCGCGCACAGGCGTTTGTGGCTCGATGGACACGTCCACGGTGGGCGTGGGTAGCGACAGGGGGGTCAACACCCACCAGCCAGAGGCCGCTGACAGCAACAGGGCCAGACTCAACACCGTCCAAAAGATTCGCTTGATGAGCCGCATCACAACCCTATGTCCAATCACGTTAATCAAGCGGGCATGATAATTCACCCATGTCTTTGAACGATTTTTCTACCTCCGCGCCTTTGAACGGCATCGCTCCCCTGCCTCACCTCGGCATCATCCGCGCTGCAGGTGCAGACGCAGCCAGCTTTTTGCACAACCAGCTCACCAACGATGTGCTGTTGATGAAGGATGGCCAATGCCGCCTTGCTGCGTTTTGTAACGCCAAGGGCCGCATGCAGGCGAGCTTTGTGGTTTACAAACGTTCCGCCGAAGAAGTGCTGCTGATTTGCCGCAAAGACCTGATGGCCCAAACTGTGAAACGCTTGTCGATGTTTGTGCTGCGTGCCAAAGCCAAATTGAGCGATGCCAGCGATGAGTTTCAGTTGCTGGGTTTGGCTGGGGACACTGTTGTATCGGTCCTTGGCAACGCAGCAGCCACGTCACCGGCCCCATGGCAACGATTCATCCTCAACGCAGGTGAATCGCACAGTGCAGATGCGCTGACCCTCTACCCTGCCCTTGGCCAACCCCGCGTCTTTTGGCTTGCGCCCAAAGACGTTGCAGCGCCAACAGGCCCAGCCCTCAGCGCTGAACTGTGGCAAGTGGGTGAAGTGATGAGCGGCATTGCATGGGTCGAGCTGGCCACCTTCGAAGCCTTTGTGCCGCAGATGCTCAACTACGAATCAGTCGATGGCGTGAACTTCAAAAAAGGCTGCTACCCCGGCCAAGAAATCGTGGCGCGCAGCCAGTTCCGAGGCACCTTGAAGCGCCGTGCGTTCATCGCACAAAGCGCCACACCGATGGCTGCTGGTCAAGAGGTGTTTTCTAGCTTGGATGCTGCGCAGCCTTGTGGTCTGGTGGCGCAAGCGGCCAGCGATGGTGCGAGCCATGTGGCGGTGCTTGAGCTGCAACTCAGTGCCACTGAAAACAGCAGCTTGCATTTGGGTGCGGCAGATGGCCCAGTGCTGAGCCTGCTGCCACTGCCCTACGCTTTGCGTGAGGATATTTAAGCTGCTGCGTGCTTAAAAGCGCACGCCAGCCTTCAAGCCCACAGAGGCGTTTTTGCCCGTGCGGTCATACTCAGCAGAGAGATTGAGCAGCAACACGTTCCAGCTCACGCCCACAAACGACTTGCCCTGTGTGAAGCTTTCATCGCTCTTGCCGGTGGCTTTGGCGTTGGAGTAAACCGTGCCCACGCCTGCATAAGGTGTGAAGCCCACAAAGCCTTTGGAAATCAACACATCCAGGCCCGTGTTGTTGAGTTCCATGCCCGACACACCGCCCATGCGGCTGTGGCTGCCGCGCAGCGCAATAGCGGGCGTGATGGCGTTGCCTTCCAGCAAGGCGTATTTCACATGGACGCCAGCGACCGACACATTGGTCGACGGCACTTTGGCCACAAAGCCACCCACATCCCAGCCGCCAAACAAGCCTTTGCTAACCGACAGCTTGGTTTGCACCAGGTTGTCAACGCTGCTACCGCTCACGGTTTGCCAAACTGAACCCGCTTTTGTGTTTGTCACTGTGGCGGTGGCACTGACATCAAAACCTGTCTGGCCCAATGGCGCTGCTGGCTCAAGGGCTTTGGTGCTGGTGGCTGCGGCCAAGTCTTTGCTCAATGCGACAAATTCGGTTTGGCTGATCGCGTTGAAATTGTGGAGGTCGCCCGCAACAGCTTGGGTGCTGAATGCCATAGAGGTGGCGAGAGCCAAAGTCACGGGTAAGAAGCGGTGCGAGATTTTCATAGAAGAATGTTTCTTAAAGGTTTAATTTTTCATATTTTCACACGGCTGCCGAGCCTCGTTACGTCAAGCTCAAACGCATCTCCACATGCGGTATGCCGACCTCATCAAACGGCTCGCCTATCAGCTCAAATCCGTGGGCCGCATAAAACCCTTCAGCTGTGCGCTGCGCATTCAGGCGCACTTCTTTGTGCCCAAGTTCGATGGCGTTACGGATCAGGGCTTGTAACAAGCGTGCACCGTAGCCTTTGCCACGCATCTTGCGCAGCACCGCCATGCGCCCTACTTTGGCCGTATTGGCGGATGGTTGCAACAAACGGGCATTGCCTAGTGGCTGGCCATTCAGATCAAACAACACGGCGTGCAGTGCGGTGGCGTCGTCAGCATCCCATTCGTCTTCGGGGGCGATGCCCTGCTCTTGCACAAACACGGCGGTACGTACCGCTTGGGCTGCGGTTTGCATCAAGGGCCATTCGCCAATTTCGATGTAAGTCATCGTCATCACGTCACACACCAAACGCGTGTCGCAAAGCGCGCGCAGCATCCATGTGTGCGGTCAGCGCTTCGGGAATCACGCGTCCCATTTGGATGAAGCTGTGCACCACGCCTTTGTAAATTTCAAGGTCTACGGGCACACCCGCCAAACGCAGATGGTCGGCATAGGCCACGCCTTCGTCCACCAGTGGATCGCACTCGGCCAAGCCCAACCAAGCAGGCGTCACATCCGACACGTCCGCTAACAAGGGCGAAAAGCGCGGGTCTTGGCGGTCTGCGGCATTGGGCATGTAATGGCCGTAGAAGTAGTCGATGCTGGCTTTTTCCAGCAAAAAGCCTTTGTCAAACGTGTGGGCTGACGGCATGTGTTCAGGCGAACAGCCTGGGTAGAACATGAGCTGCAGCTTCAAATCAATGCCCGCATCGCGCGCGGCAATGGCGGTGGCTGCTGTGAGCGTACCGCCCGCACTGTCGCCGCCAATGGCGATGCGTGTGGCGTCTAGCCCAAGGCTGGTGGCGTTGGCGGCCAGCCATTGCAAGGCATCCAACGCATCGTGGTGCGCAGTGGGAAATGTGTGTTCGGGCGCAAGGCGATAGTCCAACGACACCACGGCACAGTGCGCCAAATGGGCCAGGTGTTTGCACAGCGCCTCGTGCGTTTCAGGGCTGCCCACGGTGAAGCCACCGCCATGAAAGTACAACAGCACTGGCAAATTAGGCTTGGCGTGCTCGGCCCACAGCTTGGCGCGCAGCGTGGCCCCATCGCGCGTGGGGATGTGCAGCGTGTCGTCACGCGCCATTTTTTGTGCGTTCACTTCCAGCACACCGGCACCCAAGGCGTAGGCTTGTTTGGCTTGCTCGGGCGTGAGCAGCGCCATGGGTGGGCGGCCTGCTTTGGCAATGGCGTGCAACACATCGCGCATGGCGGGGGTCAGCAGGCTTTGCGGGTTGCGTGGGTGGCCCATCAGAATTTACTTCTTCAAACTTTGCAGTTTGGCAAACGCACTCGCCATGGCCGAGCCCGCTGCTGCTTGCGGTGGTGAGGTGTAGCCACTGTTGTAGCCGCCGCCACCTGCCCCACCTCTTTGGCGGTTATCACGCCCCGCATGCTCAAAGCGGTTATCACGCGGGCCATCTTTACGCGCAGGTGCAGCGTCCATCTTCATGGTCAGGCTGATGCGTTTGCGGGCCACGTCCACTTCCAACACTTTGACCTTGATGATGTCGCCGGTCTTCACCACTTCGCGGGCATCGGTGATGAACTTGTTGCTGAGTTGGCTGACGTGAATGAGGCCGTCTTGGTGCACGCCCAAGTCGACAAACGCGCCAAAGGCCGCCACGTTGCTGACCGTGCCTTCGAGCACCATGTCGACCTTGAGGTCTTTGATGTCTTCCACGCCGTCTTGCAGCTTGGCCACTTTGAAGTCGGGGCGCGGGTCGCGGCCTGGCTTTTCGAGTTCGCTCAAGATGTCTTTGACGGTGATGACACCCACGGTGTCGTTGGCAAACAGCTCTGGCTTCAAAGTTTTGAGCATGTCAGCGCGGCCCATCAGCTCGGCCACGGGCTTGCCGGTTTGCGCCATGATGCGCTCGACCACGGGGTAGGTTTCGGGGTGAACCGCGGTCATGTCCAGCGGGTTGTCGCCATCGCGGATGCGCAAGAAGCCCGCGCTTTGCTCAAACGTTTTGGCGCCTAGGCCCGTGACCTTGAGCAACTGCTGACGGTTGGCAAACGCGCCATTGGCTTCGCGCCAACGCACCACGGCTTTGGCGGTGGTGGTGCTCAGGCCCGAGACGCGGGTGAGCAAGGGCACGCTGGCGGTGTTCAGGTCCACACCCACTTTGTTCACGCAGTCTTCCACCACGGCTTCGAGGGTCCGGGCGAGTTCGCTTTGGTTCACATCGTGTTGGTACTGGCCCACGCCGATGGATTTGGGGTCAATCTTGACCAGCTCGGCCAAGGGATCTTGCAAGCGGCGCGCAATGCTGGCTGCGCCGCGCAAGCTCACGTCCACATCAGGCATTTCTTGGCTGGCGTATTCACTGGCGCTGTACACCGACGCGCCGGCTTCGCTGACCACCACTTTGTCGATGACTTTTGACGCGTCATGTTTGGACATGAGCTTGATCAGTTCACCTGCCAGCTTGTCGGTCTCGCGGCTGGCAGTGCCGTTGCCAATGGCAATCAGGTTCACACCGTGTTTCTCGGCCAGCTTGGCCAAGGTGTAGAGCGAACCGTCCCAATCTTTGCGGGGCTCGTGTGGGTAAACGGTGGACGTTTCCACCAGCTTGCCCGTGGCATCGACCACGGCCACTTTCACGCCGGTGCGAATGCCTGGGTCCAAGCCCATCACAACGCGAGGGCCAGCGGGTGCGGCCAGCAACAAGTCGCGCAAGTTGTCGGCAAACACTTTGATGGCCACTTTCTCGGCTTCTTCGCGCAGACGCGTGAACAAATCGCGCTCGGTGGAGAGGCTGAGCTTCACGCGCCACGTCCACGCCACGCATTTGCGAATCAGGTCATCCCCTGCCCTGTTGGAATGGCTCCAACCGAGATGCAAAGCAATCTTGCCTTCGGCCAAGCTGGGTTTGCCGGGTTCTGGCTCGACGGGGAGAACGAGTTTGGCATCGAGCATTTCCAGCGCACGCCCACGGAACACGGCCAAGGCGCGGTGCGATGGCACGCGGCCCACAGGCTCGTCGTAATCAAAGTAATCACGGAACTTCGCCACGTCGGGGTTGTTTTCGTCTTTGCCTGCAGACAACTTGCTGCGGAACAAGCCTTCGGCCCAAAGCCATTCGCGCAAGCCTTGCACCAAAACGGCGTCTTCGGCCCAGCGCTCGCTCAACAGATCGCGCACACCGTCGAGCACGGCAGCGACGGTGGTGAAGTCAGCCCCTTCAATCTTGCCCGCGGGCAAGATGAACGCTTCAGCTTCCACATTGGGGTTCAGCGCGGGGTCGGCAAACAGCTTGTCGGCCAGTGGCTCCAAGCCCGCTTCTTTGGCAATCATGCCCTTGGTGCGGCGCTTGGGCTTGTAGGGCAAGTAAATGTCTTCCAGCTCTTGTTTGGTGGGCGCAGCTTCGATGGCGGCCAATAGTTCAGGCGTGAGCTTGCCTTGTTCTTGAATGCTCTTGATGACGGCTGCGCGGCGGTCGGTCAGCTCGCGCAGGTAGCTCAGGCGGGCTTCGAGTTCGCGCAATTGAATGTCGTCCAAGCCGCCTGTGACTTCTTTGCGGTAACGCGCAATGAACGGGACGGTGGCACCGCCATCGAGCAGCTCAACGGCAGAGCGCACTTGGGCTTCGGAAATCTTGATTTCGTCCGCCAGTTGGCGGGTAATTTTTTGCATGTTTTCAGTCAGTCGAATTCGTCAAAGTCGGCAATTTTGCCTGAACGGATATGAGGCAAAACCCACAAACAAGTTAACACTTGTTAACTAATATTTCGTATGGTCATATTAAAGTCGCACTCTCATTATTCATCATGAAGGGATTCGAAATGAAACGTTACAGCGCAGAGTTTTTGGGCACATTTTGGTTGGTTTTAGGTGGTTGCGGCAGTGCTGTTTTGGCAGCGGCTTTCCCGGGCGTCGGCATTGGTTTGCACGGTGTTTCGCTGGCTTTTGGTTTGACAGTTTTGACCATGGCGTTTGCCATTGGCCACATTTCTGGCTGCCATTTGAACCCCGCAGTGTCTGTGGGCTTGTGGGCGGCAGGCCGTTTCCCCGCTAATCAACTGGTGCCCTACATCGTGTCGCAAGTGTTGGGCGCGATTGCTGGTGCAGCTGTGTTGTACGTCATTGCATCCGGCAATGCCAGTTTCAATGTGGCGGCAGGTTTTGCATCCAACGGCTACGGCGAACACTCGCCCGGTGGTTACACCCTGTTGGCAGCCTTGGTCTGTGAAGTGGTGATGACCGCATTTTTCTTGCTGGTGATCTTGGGTTCTACAGACAAAAAAGCACCCGCAGGCTTTGCACCCATCGCCATTGGTTTGGCGTTGACCTTGATTCACTTGATCAGCATTCCTGTCACCAACACCTCGGTCAACCCTGCGCGCAGCACGGGTGTGGCGTTGTTTGTGGGCGATTGGGCTGTGTCTCAGCTTTGGCTGTTTTGGTTGGCCCCTATCGTGGGTGCGTTGTTAGGCGCGCAGGCGTATCGTTTGATTTCAGACGACAACAACTAAGCAGTTGCTGCTGCCAACAAAAAACGCCCCTAGGGGCGTTTTTTTATTAGTCCGTCGACACCTCGTGCAACTCCGTCGGTGCTGCATCTCGGTTCACGTATTTGAACGTGCCCGTGGCATGCGCACAGGCGTTGCCTTCGGCGTCGTACAACGTGCCTTCGGTAAACGCCATGCCGCGTGTGCGGTGAATCAACCGGCCTTTGGCGGTGAGTGTGCCGCGCGCCGGTTGCAAGAATGAAGTTTTCATCTCAATGGTGACCACGCCCATGCCTCTGTCCACGCTGCGCGCGGCGCTGGCGAGGGTGACGTCCAACAGCGTCATGACCGCACCGCCGTGGGTCACGTTGAACGAGTTCAAGTGCTCGGGCTCAGGCGTGTAACGCAGCTCGGACAAGCCGTCGTCAAAGAACACCATCTCGAAACCCAGATGGTCGACAAATGGAATGTAGGCGCCAAAACTTTCTTGCATGATGTTCTCCTGCTAAGTTACAGAACCTCGAAGATACCAGCAGCGCCCATGCCGCCGCCAATGCACATGGTCACGCACACGCGTTTAGCGCCACGGCGTTTGCCTTCAATCAAGGCATGGCCCACCAAGCGCTGGCCGCTCACGCCATAGGGGTGGCCCACCGCAATCGCACCGCCGTTGACGTTGAGGCGGTCATCAGGGATGCCCAGTTTGTCGCGGCAGTACAGCACTTGCACAGCAAAGGCTTCGTTGAGTTCCCACAGGTCAATGTCGCCCACGCTCAGGCCCAAACGCTTGAGCACTTTGGGGATGGCGTACACAGGGCCAATGCCCATTTCGTCAGGCTCGCAACCCGCCACGGCAAAGCCAAGGAAGCGGCCCAAGGGCTTCAAGCCACGTTTGCTGGCGAGCTCTTCGTTCATCACCACGCAAGCGCCTGCGCCGTCTGAAAACTGGCTAGCGTTACCCGCTGAAATCAAACCACCGGGCATGGCGGACTTGAGGTTGGCCAATGCTTCGACGGTGGAGCCTTCGCGGATGCCTTCGTCTTTGCTGACCGTGACTTGCTTGGTCATCAAGCCCATCACTTTGTCGGCAATACCGGCCTTGACCGTGATGGCGGCAATTTCTGCGTCAAACAAACCTGCTGCTTGCGCGGCAAAGGCGCGTTGTTGGCTACGTGCGCCATATTCGTCCATGGCTTCACGGCCAATGTTGTAGCGCTTGGCCACGTTCTCGGCGGTTTGCAGCATGTTCCAGTAGATCTCTGGCTTCTTTTTGTTGAGTGCCAAGTCCATCAACATGTGTTGGTTCATCTCTTGTTGCACGCACGAGATGCTTTCTACGCCACCGGCCACATACACATCACCCTCGCCCGCAATGATGCGTTGGGCGGCAGTGGCAATGGTTTGCAAACCAGACGAGCAAAAACGATTGATGGTCATGCCCGACACCGACACAGGACAATCGGCCATGAGTGCGATTTGGCGGGCAATGTTGGTGCCGGTTGCGCCTTCGGGCAAGGCGCAGCCCATGATGACGTCATCCACTTCGGCGGCTTCAATGCCGGCACGCGCGATGGCGTGTTTGACGACGTGACCACCCAAGGTCGCGCCGTGGGTCATGTTGAAAGAGCCCTTCCAGCTTTTGGCAAGCGGTGTGCGGGCGGTAGAGACGATGACAGCGTGGGTCATAGGGATTCCTTAAATTCGGTTCAGTTGAAGGTTTTGCCTTCGGCGGCGAGTTTGGCGAGCAAGGGGGCTGGCTTCCAAAACTCGGCGTCATCGTGTGGGTTGGTGGCAAAGCGCTGCATGGCTTGCACCACGTTGAACAGGCCCAGCTCGTCGGCGTAGTTCATGGGGCCGCCACGGTAGATGGGGAAGCCGTAACCGCTGATGTAGACCATGTCGATGTCGCTGGCCTTGCTGGCTATGCCTTCTTCCAAAATGTGCGCAGCCTCATTCACCAGCGCAAAGTTCAGGCGTTGCACGATTTCTTCGTCGCTGATCTTGCGCGGCTTGATGCCGAGCGATTCGCGGTGTTTGGCAATCATGGCCTCCACATCTTTGTTCGGAATCGCATCGCGTTTGCCTGGTTTGTAGTCGTACCAGCCTGCGCCTGTTTTTTGGCCGAAGCGGCCTTGCTCGCACAACAGGTCGGCGGTTTTGCTGTAGCGACGCGTGGGGTTTTCTGCGTATTGGCGTTTGCGGATGGACCAGCCAATGTCGTTACCTGCCAAGTCGCTCATGCGGAATGGGCCCATGGCCCAGCCAAACTTCTCAATGGCGCGGTCCACTTGTGCGGGCGTGCAGCCTTCGTCCAGCAAGAAGCCAGCTTGGCGACCGTATTGGTCAATCATGCGGTTGCCAATGAAGCCATCGCACACGCCCGAGAGCACGGCAATCTTTTTGATTTTCTTGGCCACGTCCATGGCCGTGGCCAGCACGTCTTTGGCAGTGTCTTTGCCACGCACCACTTCGAGCAGCTTCATCACGTTGGCGGGGCTGAAGAAGTGCAAGCCCACCACGTCTTGCGGACGCTTGGTGAAGTGGGCAATTTTGTTGAGGTCCAGGGTCGAGGTGTTGGACGCCAAAATCGCACCCGGCTTCATCACCGCGTCGAGTTGTTTGAACACCGCTTCTTTGACGCCCATGTCTTCAAACACAGCTTCAATGACGAGGTCAGCGTCTTTGATGTCCTCGTAGCTCAGTGTGGTGCTGAGCAGCGCCATGCGCTCGGCCATCTTGTCTTGTTTGAGCTTGCCTTTTTTGACGCGATCTTCGTAGTTCTTTTGGATGGTGGCCACGCCACGGTCCAAGGCTTCTTGCTTGGTTTCAATCATCTTGACTGCAATGCCTGCGTTCAAGAAGTTCATCGCAATGCCCCCCCCCATGGTGCCCGCACCAATGACAGCCACCAGTTTGATGTCACGCACACGCGTGTCGCTGGGCACATCGGCAATCTTGCTGGCCGCGCGTTGTGCGCCAAACAAGTGGCGCAAGGCGCGGCTCTCTGGGGTCCACATGAGGTTGATGAACTGCTCGCGCTCGTACATCATGCCGTCGTCAAACTTTTTCTTGGTGGCCATCTCCACTGCATCCACCGCTTTGGGGGGCGCGGGGTAGTTTTTGGCCATGGCCTTGACCATGTTGCGGGCGAATTGGAAGTACGCATCGCCTTGTGGGTGTTTGCAAGGCAGGTCGCGCACTTTGGGCAATGGGCGGACATCGGCCACTTCACGGGCGTAGGCAATCGCCTCGTCCATCAGGCTCTGCGCGGACATGGCCATTTGGTCAAACAGCTTTTGGCCAGGCAACATGCTGAGCATCTCGCTCTTGATCGCCTCACCGCTCACAATCATGTTCAACGCGGGCTCTACGCCCAAGGCGCGTGGCAAACGTTGCGTGCCGCCTGCGCCGGGGATGAGGCCCAGTTTCACCTCAGGCATGCTGATGCTGGTGCCCGGTGCGCACACGCGGTAGTGACAACCCAGTGCCAACTCAAGACCACCGCCCATCACCACGGTGTGCATGGCCGCCACCACGGGCTTGCTGCAGTTTTCCACGCAAGAAATCACACTGAGCAAATTGGGCTCTTGGAAGGCTTTGGGTGAACCAAATTCACGCACATCTGCGCCACCCGAAAACGCTTTGCCGTGGCCCGTGATGACGACGGCTTTGACGGCGGCATCGGCTTGCGCTTGCGCAATGCCAGCCACCAAGGCGCGGCGTGTTTCTAGCCCCATGCCGTTGACGGGCGGGTTGTTCAAGGTGATCACGGCCACATCGCCGTGTACTTGGTAGTCTGCACTCATTGCATTTCCTTATGAAAACTGATGGGGTTAGTTAGGCGCTTGGCAGCTTGTAGTCTTTGAGCTGTTCGCGCAATTTGGTTTTGAGCATCTTGCCGGTGGCGCCCAATGGAATGGCATCGACAAACACCACGTCGTCTGGGATTTGCCATTTGGCGGTTTTGCCTTCGTAGAAGGCCAAGAGTTCATCGCGGCTCACCTGTGCGTCGGGCTTTTTGACCACCGCAACAATGGGGCGTTCGTCCCATTTTGGGTGCGCCACACCAATACACGCGGCCATGGCCACAGCGGGGTGCGCCACGGCGATGTTTTCGATGTCAATCGAGCTGATCCACTCGCCGCCCGACTTGATGACGTCTTTGCTGCGGTCAGTGATTTGCATGAAACCATCGGCATCAATGGTGGCCACATCGCCCGTGGGGAACCAGCGTTGGCCGTCTTTGTCGGTGACCAGCGGATCGCCCTCACCTTTGTAGTAATTGGCCACCACCCAGGGGCCTTTGACCAACAAGTCGCCATAGGCTTTGCCGTCGTGGGGTTGCTCGTCGCCTGCGTCGTTGACGATCTTCATGTCCACGCCGTAGATGGCGCGGCCTTGTTTGAGCAGCAACTTCATTTGCTGCTCTTTGGGCAGCTTGAGGTGTTTGTTTTTCAACGTACACAAGGTGCCCAAGGGGCTGAGCTCGGTCATGCCCCAAGCGTGCAAGACCTCCACGCCGTAGTCGTCACGGAAAGCATCAATCATGGCGGGCGGGCAAGCCGAGCCGCCAATGACGGTGCGCTTCAAGGTGGAGAACTTCAAACCATGGGGCTTCATGTGCCCCAGCAACATTTGCCACACCGTGGGCACACCCGCGGCGTAGGTGACGCCTTCGTTCTCAATCATCTCGTAGACCGATTTACCGTCCATGCCGGGGCCTGGGAACACCAGCTTGGCGCCGGTGAGCGCAGCGCTGTACGGGATGCCCCATGCGTTGACGTGGAACATGGGCACCACGGGCAAGATGGAATCACGCGCAGAAATGCACATCACATCGGGCAGCGCAGCCGCGTAGGCGTGCAAGGTGGTGGAGCGGTGGCTGTACAGCGCGGCTTTGGGATTGCCCGTGGTGCCGCTGGTGTAGCACATGCTCGACGCGGTGTTTTCGTCAAACACGGGCCATGGGTAGCTGGTGCTTTGGCTCCCCATCCACGCTTCGTAGCTGATGAGGTTGGGAATACCGGTGTCTGCTGGCAGTTTGTCTGCATCGCACATGGCCACCCAATGTTTGACCGTTTGGCACTTGCTGTGCACGGCTTGGATGATGGGCAAAAACGTCATGTCAAAGCAGAGCACTTGGTCTTCGGCATGGTTGGCAATCCACGCAATTTGATCGGGGTGCAAACGTGGGTTGATGGTGTGCAGCACGCGGCCCGAGCCGCTGACGCCAAAGTACAGCTCTAAGTGGCGATAGCCGTTCCAAGCGATGGTGGCCACGCGGTCGCTGAAGCCCAGTTTCATACCGTCGAGTGCATTGGCCACTTGGCGCGAGCGGCGCGCCACGTCAGACCAGGTGTAGCGATGAATGTCGCCTTCCACACGGCGTGACACCACTTCGCCATCGCCGTGGTGTTTGTCTGCAAACTCAATCAAATTTGAAATCAGCAGCGGTTGGTTTTGCATCAGTCCAAGCATGTCGTCTCCTGAGACTTTTTAATTTTCGCACGGTCGTGCTTTTTTATCTATTGTGCCAAGACTTTGTGTCATTTGCGGAAAGCCCACAAAAAACCTGCCTATGGATAACCCGAGACAATGCCACCATGTTTGATCGCCCTTCCAATCCTGATGCCATTTCAAAAGCCAGCCTTGCGTGGCTGAATGCCGCTGAGGGGGGCTTTGTTTCTCTTGGGGCTGAGTTCGCCACGTCCACCGAGCCCACGCCTTTGCCCGCCGCGCATTGGGTGGGTTGCAACGAGGCGTTGCGGGCCGAGCTGGGTTTGCCACCAGACGTTTGGCAACAGCAAGAGGTGCTGGATTTGTTCACGGGCAACGCGCTGCGAGCCGATCACACCACCTACGCCAGCGTTTACAGTGGCCACCAGTTTGGCCAATGGGCAGGTCAGCTGGGCGATGGCCGCGCGTTGAACCTGGGCGCGATTCAAACGCCTGCAGGCTTGCAAGAGCTACAGCTCAAAGGTGCAGGCCCCACGCCCTACTCTCGCCGTGGCGATGGGCGGGCCGTTTTGAGGTCAAGCATTCGTGAGTTTTTGGCTAGCGAAGCCATGCATGGCTTGGGCATTCCCACCACGCGGGCCTTGTGCGTCACGGGCTCGCCCGCCCACGTGCGGCGTGAAGAGGTCGAAACCGCCGCCGTGGTCACCCGCGTGGCGCCTAGCTTTGTGCGCTTTGGCCACTTTGAGCATTTCGCGTCCAATGGCCAAATCGATGAACTGCGCGCCTTGGCTGACCATGTCGTCACCGCGCATTTCCCTGCGTTGCAAGACAAGCAAGGGGCTGAACGCTACACCGCCTTGTTGCACGAAGTCACCCAACGCACCGCCGCTTTGATGGCGCAATGGCAAGCCGTGGGCTTTTGCCATGGTGTGATGAACACCGACAACATGAGTGTGCTGGGCCTCACGCTTGACTATGGCCCGTTCCAGTACTTAGATGGTTTTGACGCCAACCACATTTGCAACCATTCAGACCACCAAGGCCGTTATGCCTATGCACGTCAACCGCAAATTGCCTACTGGAACTTGTTCTGCCTAGGTCAAGCCTTGATGCCGCTCATCGACGAGCAAGCCCCGGCTTTGGCTGCGCTAGAGAGCTACAAAGAAACTTTCCCAAGCGCCATGGACCAAGGCATGCGAGACAAATTAGGCCTGAGCGGCACGCATGAGGGCGACCGTGCTTTGGTGGAAGACCTGCTGCAAGCCATGCAGCAAGACCGTGTGGACTACACCGTGTTTTGGCGACGCTTGAGCGTGGCCGTGCGCGAGTCGGCCCACAGTACGCACGCCTTTGAGCCTGTGCGCGACTTGTTCCTGCACCGCGAGGCGTTTGACGCGTGGTGTACGCGCTACCAAGATCGCTTGGGTCAAACCAACCGCCAAGCCACAGGCGACGCCATGCTGCGCACCAACCCCAAATACATCTTGCGTAACCACTTGGGCGAGCTGGCCATTCGCCAAGCCAAAGCCGGCAACTTTGCGATGGTGCAAGACCTGCTGCAAGTGCTGCACGCCCCCTTTGACGAACACCCCACCTACGAAGCTTGGGCTGGCCTTGCGCCAGAATGGGCTTCATCCATTGAAATCAGTTGCTCCTCATGACGATTCAAAAAACTGAACAAGAATGGCGCGAATTGCTCGCTGCCAAAAATGCCGAACCTGTGGCTTATGACGTCACGCGCAAAGCCGCCACCGAGCGCCCGTTCACTGGCAAATACGAAGACCATTGGGCACCAGGCAGCTACCACTGCATGTGTTGCGATGCCAAACTGTTCGATGCGTCCACCAAGTTTGATGCGGGCTGTGGCTGGCCCAGCTTTCACACCGCGGCCAGCGAAGAAGCCATTGCCGAGCACCGTGACATCAGCCACGGCATGGTGCGCGTGGAAACCGTGTGCAGCCAATGCGGCGCGCACCTGGGGCATGTGTTCAACGACGGCCCTGCCCCCACAGGCCTGCGCTATTGCATGAACTCGGCTTCGTTAGACTTCGTGCCAAACAAATAAAGCCTTTATGAAATTACTGCTCGACTTCTTTCCCATCATCCTGTTTTTTGTCACCTTCAAAGCGTGGGGCATCATGGCCGCCACCGGCGTGGCCATCGCTGCCACCTTGGCTCAAATTGGCTATTTGCGTTACAAAAAAGGCTTTGTAGAGCCCATGCAATGGGTCAGTCTGGGCGTCATCGTGGTGTTTGGCGGTGCCACGCTGCTCACCCAAGACGAAACCTTCATCAAGTGGAAGCCCACCGTGCTGTACTGGTTGATGGGCAGCGCCTTGTGGGGCGGGTATTACGTGTTTAAACGCAATTTCCTCAAGCAACTCATGGGCGCGCAAGTGGAGTTGCCCGAACACGCGTGGGGCGTGTTGCTGCACAGCTGGGCGTGCTTCTTTGCGGTCATGGGTTGTCTCAACATTTGGGTGGCCAACCACTTTGACACCGACACCTGGGTGAGCTTCAAACTCTTTGGTGGTTTGGGCTTGATGTTGGTGTTTGTGGTGCTGCAAGGCATCTACATGAGCCGCTTCGTCAAAGAGCAGCCAGAGGACCAAGCGTGAATATCACTGCACAGGCGCTGACACAGCGATTACAAGAGCGCTTAAACCCTGTTTTTGTCGAAGTTTTAGACGAAAGCGCGGCCCATGCAGGCCATGTGGGAGCCAACGAGACAGGCTTTGGTACCCATTTTCGGGTACGCATTCAGAGTCCACTTTTTACAGCCAAATCACGCGTGGCAAGGCATCGCCTTGTGTATGATGCGTTGCAAGAATATATAGATCAAGGCTTGCATGCCTTGGCCATTGAAGTCATCGAAACCCCCTGAGACCTGACATGAAAAAACAAATGATTTGGACCGCTGTTGCAGCCGCTGCATTCGCTTGCTTGAGCATGGGCGCTAACGCGCAAAACATCGCCATCGTCAATGGCAAAGCAGTGCCCACCAGCCGCGCCGAAGCGCTGGCACAGCAAGTGGCGCGCTCTGGCCGCCCCATCACCCCCGAGGTGGAAGCCCAAATCAAAGAAGAAGTCATCGCGCGCGAAATCTTCATGCAAGAAGCTCAAAAGCGCGGCTTGGATGCCACGCCCGATTACAAAGCTCAAATCGAGCTGGCTCGCCAAACCATTTTGATTCGCGAGTTGTTCAACGAATTCCAAAAGACGTCGGCTGTGACAGACGCTGATGTGCAAGCCGAATACGACAAATTCGTGGCAGCCAACGGCGGCAAAGAGTACCGCGCTCGCCACATCTTGGTTGAAACACCCGCACAAGCCGAAGTCATCCTCGCCAGCTTGAAAAAAGGCGGCAAGTTTGAAGACATCGCCAAAAAGCAATCCAAAGACCCAGGTTCAGGTGCCAACGGTGGTGACCTCGATTGGGCTGCACCTGGCAACTACGTCAAAGAATTCTCAGAAGCCATGGTGGCTCTGAAAAAAGGCGAGGTCTCCGCGCCTGTGCAAAGCCAATTTGGTTTCCACATCATCCGTTTGGATGACGTGCGCGAAGCCCAGTTGCCTAAGCTCGAAGACGTGAAGCCACAAATCGTGCAACAAATGACACAACAACGCATGGCCGCTTTCCAACAAGAACTGCGCGCCAAAGCCAAGGTCGAGTAATTCACCTTCGCCCCATGCACACAGCGGCCTTCGGGCCGCTTTTGTTTTTTTAGATAATCCACGTATGTCCTTGCTCAACCACCAACTCGAACTGCTAGCCCCCGCACGTGATGCCGACATTGGCATTGCCGCCCTTCACCACGGTGCAGACGCGGTCTATATCGGCGCCCCCGCCTTTGGTGCACGAGCCGGCGCGACCAACACGCTGCAAGACATTGAACGCTTGTGCAAAGAAGCACACCGTTTCAACAGCAAAATCTTCATCACACTCAACACCATCTTGCGCGACGACGAGCTAGAAGCCGCACGCCAAATGGCTTGGGACGTGTACCACGCAGGCGCCGATGTGCTCATCGTGCAAGACATGGGCTTGCTAGAACTCGACCTGCCACCCATCCAGCTGCATGCCAGCACGCAAACCGACATTCGCACGCCTGAAAAAGCGAGGTTCATGCAAGACGTGGGCTTCTCACAAATCGTGTTGGCGCGTGAGCTGACACTGCAGCAAATCAAAGCCATTGCCGAGGTGCTCGACGCAGAACGCTGCAACCTAGAGTTCTTTGTGCACGGTGCGCTGTGCGTGGCCTACAGCGGCCAGTGTTTCATCAGCCATGCGCACACAGGCCGCAGCGCCAACCGTGGCGACTGCAGCCAAGCCTGCCGCCTGCCCTATCACGTCACCGATGCCCAAGGCCGTTTCATCGCGCACGACAAACATGTGCTCTCGATGAAAGACAACAACCAAAGCGAGAACCTCGCCGCCTTGGTCGATGCCGGTGTGCGCAGCTTCAAAATCGAAGGCCGCTACAAAGACATGGCCTATGTGAAAAACATCACCGGTCACTACCGCGTGCTGATCGACGAGCTGATTGAAGCGCGCCAATACTCGGCCGATCCCGAGCGCCCACCGCTCAGCCGTGCGTCCAGTGGCAACACCACGCTGTACTTCACGCCCAACCCCGAACAAAACTTCAACCGCGAATTCACCGACTACTTTGTGCAAGGCCGCAAAGAAGACATCGGCGCGTTTGACTCACCCAAGAACCCAGGCATCGTGTTGGGCGAAGTGATGGGCACTGGCACTAACTGGCTTGAAGTGCAGCCCTACGACAAAGCGGCCGTGCTGCACAACGGCGATGGCCTGTGCTACTACGACCTGCAAAAAGAACTGGTGGGCGTGGCCATCAACCGCGCTGAAACAACGGCCAAAAAAGGGGTGTGGCGCTTGTTCCCCAAAGACCCGATGGAGGGCTTTCGCGATTTGCGCGCAGGCATGGTCATCAACCGCAACCGCGACATGGATTGGGTGCGCGGGCTAGAAAAGAATTCAAGTGAGCGCCGCATTGGTGCCTGGGTGGAGTTTGCCGAAACACCGCAAGGTTTCGAGATCAAGCTCACCGATGAAGATGGTCACACAGGCAGCGCCACCCTCGCCTGTCACAAAGAACTTGCCAAAGACGCGGTGCGCAACGAGGCCAGCCTGCGTGAACACTTGAGCAAATTTGGCGCAACCGTGTTTGAAGTACTCAACCTGCAGATCAACCTGAACCAGCCTTGGTTTGTGCCCGCTTCATCGCTCAATGCCTTGCGCCGTGATGCGGTGGCGCAGTTGGAACTTGCGCGCCTCAAAGCCTACGCCCGTCCCCAACGCGCCGCAGCTGTTGAGCCACCTGTGAGCTACCCCGAAGATTCGCTCACCTACCTCGCCAACGTGTTCAACCAAAAAGCGCATGACTTTTATGCCAAGCACGGCGTGAAGGTGATTGAAGCCGCGTACGAGAGCCACGAAGAGCTAGGCGAAGCCAGCTTGATGATCACCAAGCACTGCGTGCGCTTCAGCATGAGCCTGTGCCCCAAACAGGCCAAGGGCGTCACAGGCGTGCAAGGCACGGTGAAGGCCGAGCCGCTGATGCTGATCAACGGCAGCGAAAAACTCACGCTGCGCTTTGACTGCAAACCCTGCGAAATGCATGTGGTGGGCAAGATGAAAAAGTCTGTCCTCAATCAGCGCGTGAAAGAACTGACGGAAACGCCCATGACGTTTTACAAAACAAGACCTGAAAAAACCAAGTGATGACAACGCCATAAAAAAACCGCAGTCTAAGCTGCGGTTTTTTTATGCGTGAAGCAGATGAATTAACCCACCCACTTGCGCGCATTGCGCCACATGCGCATCCAAGGGCTGAACGCATCCACGCCGCCCGAAGCCGCCAAGTTGGTCCAGCTCATCTGCACGTTGCGGAACACGCGCTCGGGGTGCGGCATCATGGCGGTGAAGCGACCGTCTGCCGTAGTGACAGAGGTCAAGCCACCTGCACTGCCGTTGGGGTTGAAGGGATAGGCTTCGGTCGCTGCACCGTGGTTGTCCACAAAGCGCATGGCGGGCAAGGCTTTGGCCGCATTGCCGCGCTGACTGAAATTGGCAAAGCCTTCACCGTGGGCCACAGCAATCGGCAAACGTGCGCCTGCCATGCCTGCAAAGAACAGCGAAGGCGATTCCAACACTTCCACCATGCTCAAACGCGCTTCAAAGCGCTCGCTTTGGTTGGTGGTGAAGCGTGGCCAGTGTTCGGCACCAGGGATGATGTCGGCCAACTCAGCAAACATTTGGCAGCCGTTGCACACGCCCAAACCAAAGGTGTCGGTGCGTGCAAAGAACAGCTGCATTTGCTCAGACAACACGGGGTTGAAGGTGATGCTGCGCGCCCAGCCAATGCCAGCGCCCAAGGTGTCGCCGTAGCTGAAACCACCGCATGCCACCAAGCCTTTGAAGTCTTGCAACTTGGCGCGGCCTGTTTGCAGGTCGGTCATGTGGACGTCATACGCGTCAAAGCCGGCTTCGGCAAAGGCATAAGCCATCTCAACGTGTGAGTTGACGCCTTGCTCGCGCAGCACGGCCACTTTGGGTTTGGCGGCCACGTTGATGAACGGCGCAGCCACGTTGTCGGTGATGCCGAAGGGCAAATGCACATGCATGCCGGGGTCTGTTGGGTTGCCCGCTGCGGCGTGCTCGGCATCGGCGCATGCAGGGTTGTCGCGCTGTTGGCAAATCTTCCAGCTCACGCTGTCCCACACTTGGTGCAGGTCGGCCAGCTTGGCGGTGAACACTTCTTTGGTGTCGCGCCACACACTGATGGCGCCCTTGCCTTTGTCGATGGTGGACGATTGGGGACGTGTCTTGCCCACAAAGTGGCTGTGCTTGGAGAGGCCATGCTCACGCAAGGTTTGCATCACCTCGTTGCGCTCAGAGGTGCGCACTTGCAGCACCACACCCAATTCTTCGTTAAACAAGGCTTGCAGCGTCAGTTCTTCGCGACGGGCGCTGACCTGTGAGGCCCAGTTTTTGGTGTCGCCGTATTCGGCACGGCTGTCGTGGATGCCGTCACCTTCGGTGATGAGCATGTCCACATTCAGCGCCACGCCCACTTGGCCTGCAAAGGCCATCTCGCACACAGCGGCCATCAGGCCACCGTCGCTGCGGTCGTGGTACGCCAAGATCTTGCCTTGTGCGCGCAGGGTATTGACGGCGTTGACGAGCTTGACCAAGTCTTGGGCATCGTCGAGGTCTGGCACTTGGTCGCCTGCTTGATTCAGTACTTGGCCCAAGATGCTGCCAGCCATGCGGCGCTTGCCCTCGCCCAACTGCACCAACACCAAGGTGGTGTCGTCGGTGTTGTTGAGCTGTGGCGTGAGCGTGCCGCGCACATCGGCGATGGATGCAAACGCGCTGATGATCAAGCTCACTGGCGAGGTGACTTTTTGGGTCGCGCCGTTTTCAGTCCACTGTGTGCGCATGGACAAACTGTCTTTGCCCACGGGGATGGAAATGCCCAAGGCTGGGCATAGCTCCAAGCCCACGGCTTTGACGGTGTCGTACAAGGCAGCGTCTTCACCCGGCTCACCGCAAGCGGCCATCCAGTTGGCGCTCAGCTTGACGCGTGGCAGCTCAAACGGTGCTGCCAACAAGTTGGTGATGGCCTCAGCCACAGCCATACGGCCAGAGGCCGGTGCGTCGAGCGATGCGAGCGGTGTGCGCTCGCCCATGCTCATGGCTTCACCCGCAAAGCTTTGGTAGTCGGCCAAAGTCACGGCCACGTCAGCCACCGGCACTTGCCATGGGCCCACCATTTGGTCGCGGTGCGTCAGACCACCCACGGCACGGTCGCCGATGGTGATGAGGAAACGTTTGCTGGCCACTGTGGGGTGGCTCAACACGTTGATGACGGCTTCTTGCAAGCTCACGCCTGTGAGGTCCATGGGTGCGCTGGTGCGTTCTACACGCGTCACATCGCGGTGCATCTTGGGTGGTTTGCCCAAGAGCACGTTCATGGGCATATCAACTGCCGCCCCCTCACTCCCCGAGGGATTGCTCACATGGTGTGCCAGCGCCGCATCTTCATTGGCAACGGTCAGGTGGCGCTCTTCCGTCGCCACCCCCACCACGGCAAACGGGCAACGCTCGCGCTCACAGAAGGCTGTAAATTGGGCTAACGACTCTGGCGCAATCGCCATCACGTAGCGCTCTTGGCTTTCGTTCGACCAAATTTCTTTAGGGGCCAAGCCTGATTCTTCGAGCGGTACGGCACGCAAATCAAAACGCGCACCACGGCCTGCGTCGTTGGTCAGTTCTGGGAAGGCGTTGGACAAACCGCCCGCGCCCACGTCGTGAATGGCGAGGATGGGATTGGCCGCACCTTGCGCCCAGCAATGGTTGATGACCTCTTGCGCCCGGCGCTCAATTTCGGGGTTGCCGCGTTGTACCGAGTCAAAGTCCAGCTCAGCCGCGTTCGTGCCGCTGGCCATCGAGCTGGCTGCGCTGCCGCCCATGCCAATGCGCATGCCGGGGCCGCCGAGTTGAATCAACAAGCTGCCTGCGGGGAACTCAATCTTCTTGGTTTGTTCGCTGTCAATCACGCCCAAGCCACCCGCAATCATGATGGGCTTGTGGTAGCCGCGTCTCACGCCGGCCACGTCTTGCTCGTACTCGCGGAAGTAGCCCGTCAGGTTAGGACGGCCAAACTCGTTGTTGAACGCCGCGCCACCCAAAGGGCCTTCGGTCATGATTTGTAAGGGGCTGGCCATGTGTGAGGGGCGGCCAAGCTTGCTGTCCCACAGCTTAGACACGGTGAAGCCAGACATACCGGCCTTGGGCTTGGAGCCGCGGCCTGTGGCACCTTCGTCGCGAATCTCGCCGCCGTTGCCGGTGGAGGCGCCGGGGTATGGCGAAATGGCCGTGGGATGGTTGTGGGTTTCGACCTTCATCAACACATGGTTGGTGGCAGACACTTTCTCGTACTGAGGCAGGTCTTTGCCATTGTTGGTGGCGATGAAGCGCTCAACCTTGTGGCCTTCCATGATGGAGGCGTTGTCCGAATACGCCACCACCGTGTATTGCGGGCTGGTTTTTTCGGTATGGCGAATCATGCCGAACAGGCTGTGCGATTGCGCTTCGCCATCAATGGTGAACTCGGCATTGAAAATTTTGTGGCGGCAATGCTCGCTGTTGGCTTGCGCGAACATCATCAGCTCCACATCGGTGGGGTTGCGCTTGAGCTGCGTGAAGGCGTTCACCAAATACGCAATCTCGTCCTCGGCCAAGGCCAAGCCCCAGCGCTTGTTGGCGTCTTGCAAAGCGGCCTCGCCGCCTTGGAGAACATCCACTTGCTCCATCGGTGCGGGGTGCAGTTCGGTGAACAAGCCCAGTGCCTCGTCGCGTGTGCGCATGACCGACTCAGTCATGCGGTCGTGCAACACATCGGCCACGGCCAGCAGTTGTTCGGGCGTGAGCGTAGCTTTGCTCAGCAAGCCGTCTTTAAGCTGGATGTGGAACTCGGTGGTGCGCTCAATGCGCTTAAGCTGCAAACCGCAGTTGTGCGCAATGTCGGTGGCCTTCGACGCCCAAGGCGACACCGTGCCAAAACGTGGCGTGACAACCAATAAGGTACCAGCTGGGCTTGTGTGCGCAGGCTCGCCGTAGGTCAGCAAGGCGGCCAATGTTTGCTGCTGTGCGGCATCCAACGTGGCCTCAGTCGCAGCCAAGTGCACAAAACGGGCACTCAGACCTTTGATTTGCGGGGAAATTGCCGCCAAACGGGGCAAGAGCTGTTGAACACGGAAATCGCTGAGGGCGTTGCCGCCTTCGAAAATGCTGATGTGCAGGGACACGAGGGAGCCTTGAGAAAAAGACGGAAATCGAATCGAGCCGGGCCGCTGACTGGGGCTGGTCGGCAAAGGATAGATTTTACGTGCCGAACGAGGGTGTTTTGTACACAATATCTCTGTCAATGACAGGTGTTTTGCGACGGATGGGATAATCCTGCCCATGACCATCTCCATCAAAGACGCCCAAGGCGCACAAGGCATGCGTATCGCGGGCAAACTGGCCTCCGAAGTTCTCGACTTTCTCACCCCGCACGTGGTGCCGGGCGTGACGACCAACCAGCTCGACAAGCTGTGCTACGACTACATCACCGAAGTTCAAAAGGCCATTCCTGCGCCGCTGAACTACGACCCATCGGGCAACAACCCCTACCCAAAATCCATTTGCACATCTATCAACCATCAGGTGTGTCACGGCATTCCAAATGACAAGCCGCTTAAAAAAGGCGACTCAGTCAACATCGACATCACCGTCATCAAAGACGGTTGGCATGGCGACACCAGCCGCATGTTCTTGGTGGGCGAAACGTCTATTGCGGCCAAGCGTTTGTCCAAGTTGACGTATGAAGCCATGTGGCACGGCATCGTCAAGGTCAAGCCGGGTGCGCGTTTGGGCGACATTGGTTTTGCGATTCAACGCTTTGCCGAGAGCCACGGCTTCTCCGTGGTGCGCGAGTTTTGCGGCCACGGCATTGGTCAGGTCTTTCACGAAGAGCCCCAGGTGCTGCACTACGGCAAGCCCGGCACGGGCGAGACGCTGCAAGCAGGCATGACCTTCACCATCGAGCCGATGATTAACGCAGGCAAGAAAGACATCAAAGAGTTGGGCGACGGCTGGACCATCGTCACGCGCGACCACTCGTTGTCGGCCCAGTGGGAACACACCATCCTCGTGACCGAAACCGGCTACGAAGTGTTGACTCTCTCTGACGGCAGCCCCGCCCTGCCCGACTTTGTGACCACCACCTGCTGTTAAGCACCCCGCGATGAACGCCTTGGCCAACCTTTACCGAAAGGACAAGGCGGCATTGCTGCTGGCCGCGTCCAGCTCGACCACCCCACGTAGCGTGAAGACCCTGCTGCACAAGCTGTGCAGCATGACTGACGACACCTTGCGCACGCTGTGGGACGCCGCTGGTTTTGACACTGGCTTGTGCCTTGCCGCTGTGGGCGGCTATGGCCGTGGCGAGTTGTACCCCTACTCAGACGTGGATGTGCTGTTGCTCATGCCCGATGGCACCTCGCCCGAGAAGGACGACGCCCTCAAAGCACAAATTGAAAAGTTCATCGGCAGTTGCTGGGACACGGGCTTAGAAATCGGCTCCAGCGTGCGCACCGTGACCGAGTGCGTGCAAGAAGCCTCCGCCGACATCACCGTGCAAACCTCGCTGTTGGAAGCCCGCTTTTTGGTTGGCAGCGTCAAGCTGTTCAAAACTTTCCAAAAGCACTACGCGATTGCACTCGACCCCAAGGCGTTCTTTGTGGCCAAAACCGCCGAGATGCGCCAACGCCATGCCAAGTTTGAAAACACGCCCTACTCGCTCGAACCCAACTGCAAAGAGTCGCCCGGCGGTCTGCGCGACTTGCAAGTGGTGCTGTGGGTGGCCAAAGCTGCGGGCCTAGGCTCGAGCTGGGAAAACTTGGGTCGCAAAGGATTGGCCACCGAGTTTGAAGTCAAGCAACTCAAGCGCAACGAAGACGCCTTGGCGCTGATTCGCACCCGCTTGCACCTCGCCGCCAAACGCCGCGAAGACCGCTTGGTGTTTGACTTGCAACATGCCGTGGCCCAAAGTTTGGGCCTAGGCGTGGAAGAAGACGGCACGCTCAACGCACGCGCGGCCAGCGAAGCGTTGATGAAGCGCTATTACTGGGCGGCCAAAGCGGTCACGCAGCTCAACCAAATTTTGTTGCTCAACATCGAAGAGCGCTTGAACGGCAACACCCAAGTGCTGCACCCCATCAACGAGCGCTTTGCCGACAAGGCAGGGATGTTGGAGGTGACCAGCGACGACGTGTATGTGAACAACCCGCACGCGATTTTGGAAACCTTCTGGTTGTACGAATCCACCGTGGGCATCAGCGGTCTTTCGGCCCGCACCTTGCGCGCGCTCTACAACACACGCAGCTTGATGGATGGCAAATTCCGCGCTGACCCAGCCAACCGCGAGATGTTCATGCGCATCTTGCAAGCGCCCAGCGGTATGACGCATGCCGTGCGTTTGATGAACCAAACCTCGGTGCTGGGCCGCTACCTGTGGCCCTTCCGCCGCATCGTGGGCCAAATGCAGCATGACTTGTTCCACGTCTACACCGTGGACCAACACATCTTGATGGTGCTGCGCAATGTGCGCCGCTTCTTCATGGCTGAGCATGCCCACGAATACCCGTTTTGCTCACAACTCGCCGCGGGTTGGGACAAGCCTTGGATTTTGTACGCCGCTGCGTTGTTCCACGACATCGCCAAAGGCCGTGGCGGTGACCACTCGCAACTGGGCCGCGGTGAAGTGCGCAAATTTGCACGTGACCATGCCTTGAGCAAAGACGACGCCAAGCTGATTGAGTTCTTGGTGGGCGAACACTTGACCATGAGCAACGTCGCCCAAAAACAAGATTTGAGCGACCCTGATGTGATTCAAGCCTTCGCCAAACGCGTGGGCAACGAGCGCAACCTCACCGCGTTGTACCTGCTGACCGTGGCCGACATTCGCGGCACCAGCCCCAAAGTGTGGAACGCGTGGAAAGGTAAGCTGCTCGAAGACTTGTACCGCTACACCGCCCGCGCTTTGGGCGGCCGTGCACCCGATGCAGCGGCTGAAGTTGAAATTCGTAAAACCGAAGCCCTCACCATGCTCGCGTTGTACGCACTGCCTTTTGAGGCACACAAAGACTTGTGGGCCACTTTGGATGTGGGCTACTTCATGCGTCACGACGCCGCAGACATTGCATGGCACACACGCCAGCTTTCGCGCAGCTTGTCGATTGCCAAAGCCCAAAACAAACCCATGGACGTGACCGTGCGTGCGCGTTTGTCCCCCGTGGGTGAAGGCTTGCAGGTGATGGTGTATTCGCCCGACCAGCCCGATTTGTTTGCCCGCATCTGCGGCTACTTTGACCAAGCAGGCTTCAATATTTGGGACGCCAAAGTGCACACCGCCACCAACGGCTACGCGCTAGACACCTTCCAAGTGGTGAGCAGCCATTTTGAAGAGCACTACCGCAACCTCATCAACATGGTGGAAACCGGTTTGACAGAAACCATTGTGCAAGCCAAGCCGCTGCCCACCGTTGGCAAGGGCCGCGTGTCACGACGCGTCAAGAGCTTCCCCATCGCACCGCGTGTGACCTTGCAGCCCGACGAGCGCGCTCAAAAGTGGCTGCTGAGCATTTCGGCCAGCGACCGCGTGGGCTTGCTCTACAGCGTGGCGCGTGTGTTGGCCAATCACAAGGTGAACTTATTGCTGGCCAAAATCAGCACCTTGGGTGAACGCGTGGAAGACACCTTTTTGATTGACGGCGCGGCTTTGCAGCAAAACAGAGCCCAGCTGGAGATTGAGACTGAGTTGCTTGCCGCGCTGCAGGCTTAAACAAGAACGGGACCTCACGGTCCCGTTTCTTCTTGTACGTTTGACGTCAATCGTCCGCATCGTCTAACCCCGGAAACAGCACATCGGTATAGCCAAAACGCGAGAAGTCGCGCACACGCATGGGGTACAGCACGCCTATCAGGTGGTCACACTCGTGTTGCACCACCCGCGCATGAAAGCCTTCCACCGTGCGGTCAATCGGCTGGCCTTTGTCATCAAAGCCTTGGTAGCGCAATCGCTTGAAGCGAGGCACCACGCCACGCAACCCCGGCACAGACAAGCAACCTTCCCAACCCTCTTCTTCCTCATCACCCAAGGGCGTGAGCACAGGGTTGATGAGCACGGTGTAGGGCACCACAGGCGCCTCGGGGTAACGTGGATTGACCTCGCCGGAACCAAACACCACCACTTGCAAATCCACACCAATTTGCGGCGCGGCCAAGCCAGCGCCATTGGCCGCCAGCATGGTGTCATCTAGGTCTTTGAGCAGCGCGTGTAACTCGGGTGTGTCGAAGGCTGTCACGGGTTGCGCCAAGCGCAACAGGCGCTCGTCACCCATTTTTAAGATTTCGCGAACGGCCATGGTGTGTGTCCTTATTCAGCCGCGTGTTCAGCGACCAAAGCCAACAAGCCCGCTTCGTCCAACACCTTGATGCCCAGCTCTTGCGCTTTGTCGAGCTTGCTGCCCGCTTCTGCACCGGCCACTACGCAATGTGTTTTCTTGCTCACGCTGCCTGCCACTTTGGCGCCCAAGGCTTCGAGCATGTCTTTGGCTTGGTCGCGGCTTAAGGTGGGCAGTGTGCCGGTCAACACAAAGGTTTGGCCTGCCAAGGGCAAGCTCGCGCCTGCTGTGGGTTCGCCCTCGGTCCATGTGACACCGCAAGCACGCAGTTGCTCCACCACTTCGCGGTTGTGTGGTTGGTCAAAGAAAGTGCGCAGGCTTTGCGCCACGATGGGGCCCACATCAGGCACTTGCAGTAGTTGGTCCAGCGTGGCGTCCATGATGGCGTCCATCTTGCCGAAGTGGCGTGCCAGTTCTTTGGCGGTGGCCTCGCCCACATGGCGAATGCCTAGGCCAAACAGGAAGCGTGGCAGCGTGGTTTGTTTGGATTTTTCAATGCTGGCCAGCACGTTGTTGGCTGATTTTTCAGCCATGCGCTCTAGCGTGACCAAGGCGGTAAAGCCCATGCGGTAAAGGTCTGGCAAGGTTTTGACCACACCCGCATCCACCAGTTGCTCCACCAGCTTGTCGCCCAAGTCTTCAATCTCCACAGCGCGTCGATGCGCAAAGTGCAAGATGGCTTGCTTGCGCTGAGCGCTGCAAAACAGGCCGCCTGTGCATCGGTAATCGGCCTCACCTTCTTCGCGCACGGCTGGACTGCCGCACACAGGGCATTGGTGCTGCATGGTGAAGATTTGCGCGTCTTGCAGGCGTTTTTCTAAAACGACCGACACCACTTCAGGAATCACATCGCCTGCGCGGCGCACCACCACGGTGTCGCCCACCCGCACGTCTTTGCGACGGGCTTCGTCTTCGTTGTGCAGCGTCGCGTTGGTCACGGTCACGCCACCCACAAAGACGGGCGCGAGTTTGGCCACGGGGGTGAGCTTGCCCGTGCGGCCCACTTGCACCTCGATGGCTTGCACGGTGGTGAGTTGTTCTTGCGCGGGGTATTTGTGCGCCACGGCCCAGCGGGGTTCGCGGGTCACAAACCCAAGCTGACGCTGCGCGGCCAAGCTGTTGACCTTGTAGACCACGCCGTCAATGTCGTACGGCAACGCATCACGCGCTTGGCCGATGCGTTGATGAAACGCCACCAAGCCCGCAGCGCCTTGCACACATGCGGTTTGCTCGGCCACGGGGAAGCCCCATTTCTTGAGCGTCATCAACAAATCGAAATGCGTGCTGAAGGATGGGCCGCCTTCTTCGGCAGGTGTGATGTCACCCAAGCCATAAGCAAAGAAGCTCAAGGGGCGCTGCGCGGCAATGCTGGGGTCAAGCTGACGCACGGCACCCGCTGCTGCGTTGCGTGGGTTCACAAAGGTTTTTTCGCCCTTCTCGCCTGCAGCAATGCGCGCACGTTGGCGCTCGTTCAAGGCTTCAAAGTCGCCACGGGCCATGTAGACCTCGCCGCGCACTTCCAGCACCTTGGGCGCGTCGTTAGACAAGCGCAGAGGGATTTGGCCAATGGTGCGTATGTTTTGTGTGACGTCCTCACCGGTTTCACCATCGCCGCGTGTGGCGGCTTGCACCAGCACGCCGTTCTCGTAGCGCAGACTCATGGCGAGGCCGTCAAATTTCAACTCGGCGACGTAATCCACCAATGGGTCGGCTTCGGTCAGACCCAGCTCTTTGCGGATGCGCGTGTCAAACGCTTCGGCGCCGCTGGCTTCGGTGTCGGTCTCGGTGCGAATGCTGAGCATGGGCACCACGTGTTTGACGCTGGCAAAGCTGTCGAGTGGTTTGCCGCCCACGCGTTGCGTGGGTGAATCGGGGGTGAGGAGGTCGGGGTGTGCTGCTTCTAACGCTTGCAGTTCTTTGAACAAGCGGTCGTATTCGGCATCGGGAATGACGGGCGCGTCCAGCACGTAGTACTGGTGGCCGTGGTGGTGCAGTTGCGTGCGCAGTTTGGCGGCACGTGCGGCTACATCGTTGTGGCCGTTGGCATCGCTGCCATCAATGGGGTTAGCGGCAGAGCCACCTACATGGGCGTTGGCATCGCTGCCAAATAAGTCAGCGGTGCTCATGCTGCGTGACCTTGAAATTAGCTGAACAATCGGCGCGCTTGCGGCGAGCCTGCCGACAAGTCACGCGCGTCGAGCGTGTCGTACAAGGCCAGCAAGTCACGGGCAATGGCGCCGATGGCTGTTTCTGACAAGGGCTGGCCGTTGTCGTCAGAAATCGCGCCGTCCATCACACGCGCCAGTTCGTAGGCGGTTTGAATCATGCGGGCGTACGGCTCTTCTTTGCGGTCCACCTGTGGCACATCGAGTGACAAGGCGAGTTCGTAAATGGCCGATTGCGTGGGGTCTTCCGACATCGCGGCTTGCGAGTCAAAGGTCAAACCCAAGATGGGTGGCAAGCCATGCACGGGCGCAGGCACCACCATGCGGCCTGGCAACACGCCAGCGATGAAGCCCAAGCGTGCCGCGTTTTGCTGCACATAGCCAGGGCTCCATGCGGCTTTGGTGGCCTTCAGGGTGAAGCTCAGTTGCGCATCGTGGGCGCTGGCAAAGCTGTCGAGTTCGCGGGCGCGGGCCACTTCTTCGAGCATGTCTGGAAACTCGGGCGCGCCATTGATGGCGTCGGCAAAGGCTTGTGTCTTGGTGACGAACTCAGAGAACTCAATTTCGTTCAAGGGGCCGGTGCGGTTGGCCAACTGCACACCCGACTGAAACGCGCTGTAGCGTTGGCCGTTGCGTGGGTGTTCCCACAAGCCGCTCTCGGTGTTGAGGCCTTCTACGCTGAACAGCTTGCTACCCACACGGCGCGTGGCGGGCATAGCGGCCAAGGCCGCATCGCCAGAAACGGGCATGTCAATTTCAACCGCAGCGATGACGTCAATCAAGGCGTCTAAGGCCGGGCGTTTTTCGGGTTGGGGCAAATCAGCCGTGGCCGAATCCATGACCTTGGCCAAGGTCGGTGTCATGGCAGGCGCTTGTGTCACGTGTTGTGCCGCACGCTCCGCGGCAACTTTGGCGGCAGCCGCTTTGCTCTCGGCAATGCGGGCCAGCTCGGCTTCATCCGGCACGCGTTGGGCGTGTGCGGTGGCTTCTTCCATCATGCTGCGCGCGATGTCGGTGACGGGGTCGAGGCCGCCACTGGTTTCGTACGTGGGCGCAATGCTGCTGGTGACTTCTGGCGCGTGATGCTCCTCGTAAGACGGCGCGGCATCAAACGACGGCTCTTGCGCTTGGCCAAAACTTGGTGCGTAGGCCGTGGGTTCGACGGCGGTTTCTTGAGGCAAAGGCTCGGCTTGGCGTGGCTTGTTTTTGCGTGACGTCCACGTGCTGTGCGCCACCACACCGGCGAGGACCACGCCGCCGGCAATCGCTAAACCAATTTGAAGAGTACTCATGTTTTTATATTGCTATCAAACGGCATCTGCCATGGACACAGCGGACTCCATGTCCACCGCAACGATGCGAGAAACGCCTTGTTCTTGCATGGTCACGCCAATGAGTTGCTCGGCCATTTCCATCGCAATCTTGTTGTGCGAGATGAAAAGGAATTGTGTTTCTTTGGACATGCTCGACACCAACTTGGCATAACGCTCGGTGTTGGCGTCGTCCAGCGGGGCGTCCACCTCGTCCAGCAAACAAAACGGTGCTGGGTTGAGTTGGAAAATCGCAAACACCAGAGCAATCGCGGTCAGCGCTTTTTCGCCGCCCGAGAGCAAGTGGATGGTTTGGTTTTTCTTGCCAGGAGGCTGGGCCAGAACTTGCACGCCGGCATCCAAAATCTCGTCGCCGGTCATGACCAAGCGCGCATTGCCGCCACCGAACAGCTCGGGGAACATGCGGCCAAAGTGTTCGTTGACGATTTTGAAGGTGCCGCCCAAGAGCTCGCGGGTTTCGCCGTCAATCTTGCGAATGGCGTCTTCCAGCGTGTTCATCGCGTCGGTCAAGTCTTTGGTTTGTGCGTCCAAGAACAGCTTGCGTTCGCTGGCACTGGCCAGCTCTTCCAAGGCGGCCAAGTTCACAGCGCCCAAGGCGGTGATGTCGCGGTGCAAGCGGTCAATCTCGCCTTGCAAACCACTCAAGCGCACGTTGTTGGCGAGGATGGAGGCAGACACAGCTTCGAGGTCGGCCTCGGCGTCTGTGAGCAGTTGTGTGTATTGCTCCAAACCCAAACGAGCGGCTTGCTCTTTGAGTTGGAAGTCGGTGATGCGTTGGCGCAAAGGCTCAAGCTCACGCTCCAGTTGCAAGCGGCGTTCGTCGCTGGCACGCAGTTTGGTGGTGAGGTCGTCGTACTCGCTGCGCTTAGCGCCCAAGGCGGTTTCGCGCTCCATCTTGATGTTCAAGGCGTTTTGCAAGCCGGCTTGTGCGGCGGCATCGGTCAGGCGTGTGAGGTCTTCTTGCACACGCTGCTCTTCCGTCGCGACCGAGGCGGCTTGTTGCGTGGCCGTGTCGATGATGCGTTTGAGTTCGGCTTCGCGTGTGGCCAAGCTGCGTTGCGAAAACTGGGCTTCTTGGGCTTGACGCTCCAAGCTGCGTTGTTGTTCGCGGCTGTCGTTCAGGCGGCGTTCGGCGTTGATGACGGCTTCGTCCAACTGGGCGTGACGCTCTTGGCTGTCGGCCAGTTGCATGTCCAGCTCTTCAAAGCGGGCTTCGGCCGTGGCGCGGCGTTCTTGCAGGTCGGCCAATTGGGCTTCGACCTCAGACAAATCACCACTGATTTGCTCGCTGCGCGCACGGGTTTGCTCGGCCAATTGGCTCAAGCGCAAGGTTTCGACTTGCAGCTCGTGCGAAGTAGCTTGCGCTGCCGTCGCCTCGGTGCGGATACTGACCAAACGTTGCGACGATTCGCTGTATGCGGCTTCAGCACGCACCAAGGTGTTGCGCGCTTCATCGGCGATGAAGGCTTGGGCCTTGCTGCTCTTGTCGAGGTTTTCAATTTCTTGGGCACGGGCCAGCAAGCCCGACTGCGCGTTGTCTTGCGCGTAAAAGCTCACGCTGTGCGCGCTGATGGCGTGACCGCTGGGCACATAAATCACTTGACCTGGCTGCAAACTGCTGCGCTTGGCCAAGGCTTCATCGAGATTGGGTGCGGTGAAACAGCCATTGAGCCAGTCGGTCAACAGGGCTTTTTGGCCCGCATCGTTCAGACGCAACAGGTCCGACAAGCGAGGCAAGCTGCCTTGTGATTCAGGCGCGGAGGCACTTGGGGCCGTGTAAAACGCCAATTTGGCAGGCGGTGCATCCGTTTGGAAGGCACGCACGATGTCCAAGCGAGACACTTCCAGCGAGGCCATGCGCTCGCGCAAAGCGGCTTCCAACGCGTTTTCCCAACCTGCTTCGATGTGGATGCGACTCCACAAGGCTTGCAAACCATCCAAGCCATGCTTGGCCAACCAAGGCTTGAGCTTGTCGTCGGTCTGCACTTTTTCTTGCAGCGCTTTGAGGGCTTCCAAACGGGCTGAGATGTCGGCTTGCTTGGTTTGTTCGGCGTTCACGGCCTGCTGCGCTGTGCGGCGTGCGTCGTCGAGCACGGGCACATGGGCTTGCAACTCTTCCAGTTGGGCCGCAGTCACCTCGGCGTGGACTTGCGCCTCTTGCAACTGGTCTTTGAGGTTGTTCAGGCGCACTTCATCAGGTGCGGCCAAGGCATTTTTGTCGGCGCTCAGGCGCTCTTGGCGGGCGTTGAGGCTGCGGCTTTGTTCTTCGATGTTGCGCTGGTCAGCGGCCAACACTTGAATTTGCTGCTGCACTTGAGCCACGCTGCCGCGTTGCTCGCTGCTGCGCTGTTGGGCGACGCGCAAGGCATCTTCCAGCTCGGGCAGCTGCATGGCCTGCTCTTCCACTTGCGCGGCGAGCATGACGGCTTTTTCTTCGCCATCCATGGCCATCGAGGCCAGGTTTTCAATCTCTTGCTGCGCTTGTTCGCTTTGCGCTGCCCAATGCGCGGTTTGCTCTTTGATCTGAATCAGGCGGGCTTCGGCGCGTTGGCGGCCTTCCACCACAAAACGGATTTCAGCTTCTAAGCGCCCCACTTCGGCGCTGGCTTCGTACAACGAGCCTTGCGCTTGGTTCACCTGGTCGCCTGCCGCGTAATGGGCTTGACGCACGGTTTCAAGGTCGGCTTCGATGTGGCGCAAATCGGCAATGCGCGACTCCAGGTCGTTCACTGCTTTGTCGGCTTGGGTTTTGATGCCCACTTGGTCGGCTTCAGCCTCAGCACGACGCAAGAACCACAGCTGGTGCTGCTTCAGCGTCACATCAGCATTGAGCGCGTGGTAGCGCTGGGCCACTTCGGCTTGTTTCTCCAACTTTTCAAGGTTGGCATTCAGCTCGCGCAAGATGTCTTCCACGCGGGTCAAGTTCTCGCGGGTGTCGCTCAGGCGGTTTTCGGTTTCGCGGCGGCGCTCTTTGTATTTGGAAACACCAGCAGCCTCTTCCAAGAACAAACGCAGCTCTTCGGGCTTGGATTCAATGATCCGGCTGATGGTGCCTTGGCCAATGATGGCGTAGGCGCGTGGGCCCAGGCCTGTGCCCAAGAACACGTCTTGCACGTCACGGCGACGCACAGGTTGGTTGTTGATGTAGTAGCTAGAGCCGCCATCACGGGTCAGCACGCGCTTGACCGCGATTTCTGGAAACTGGCTCCACTGGCCGCCTGCACGGTGGTCGGCGTTGTCAAACACCAATTCCACGCTAGAGCGGCTAGCCGCTTTACGGGTGGTGGTGCCGTTGAAAATGACGTCTTGCATGGACTCGCCACGCAGCTCGGACGCTTTGGACTCGCCCAGCACCCAGCGCACAGCATCCATGATGTTGGATTTGCCGCAGCCGTTGGGGCCTACCACGCCGACCAATTGGCCGGGCAACAGGAAATTGGTGGGTTCCGCAAATGACTTGAAACCCGATAACTTGATTGAATTCAGACGCACTGAAAAGCCTCTCTAAACACAGCCTGAATCATAAAGCGCTGAGGCACGCGCGAACTTCGACCAGCAAGGTCTCCAAACTAGGAACTAATGCAGTAAATATGGGGCCTGTCACGTCCAGCGGCTTCTCGCGGCTGGTTTGGTACAGGTCGGTCATGGCTTGGGCCAAGGACTCGGTCGCAAACAAAGGCATGAAGCCCTTCAAGGCATGGAGCGAATGTTCGACCTTCAAGGCGTCGCCCGCTGCCAAACCCGCTTGAATGATGGCCATTTCTTGGGTCAAACTTTGCTCAAACGTCATCACCAGCTCGCGCAATTGGCCCGCTTCAAAAGCGAACTCTTTGGCACGGGTCAGGTCAAGCAAGGGAGATATAGACATAAGGTTCAGATTGATCACAGAGCGCGGGGATAATAGCAGCCATGAACCCCCTTCTTTCGAGCCTTCAGCCCTATCCTTTTGAGCGGCTGAAGCAACTTTTCTCTGCCGTCACACCCAACCCCGCGTATGCGCCCATCAGCCTAGGCATTGGCGAGCCACGCCACGCCACGCCACAGTTGGTGCTGGACGCGTTGGCCAAAGCCACCGCACAGTTGGCCGCCTACCCGGCCACCGCGGGTTTGCCTGCTTTGCGCGAATCGTGTGTGACCTGGATGCAGCGCCGCTATGGCTTGAAGCTGGACGCCGCCACGCAAGTGCTGCCGGTGAATGGCTCACGCGAGGCCTTGTTTGCCTTTGCCCAGACGGTGATTGACCCCACACGCGATGCGGTGGTGGTCTGCCCCAACCCGTTCTACCAAATCTACGAAGGTGCCGCGCTGTTGGCGGGTGCCAAAACCTATTACGCGCCCAGCGACCCTGCGTTGAACTTCAACGTCAACTGGGACAGCGTGCCTGCCGACATCTGGGCCAAAACCCAGCTGTTGTTTGTGTGCTCGCCCGGCAACCCCACGGGCGCGGTGATGCCCATGAGCGACTGGGAAAAACTGTTTGCCTTGAGCGACCAATACGGTTTTGTGATTGCCAGCGACGAGTGCTACAGCGAAATCTATTTCCGCGAAGAAGCGCCTTTGGGTGGCCTAGAAGCCGCCACCAAGCTCGGCCGCACCGACTTTAAAAACTTGGTGGCCTTCACCAGCTTGTCCAAGCGCAGCAATGTGCCGGGCATGCGCAGTGGTTTTGTGGCGGGCGACGCCAACATCCTCAAACAGTTCTTGCTGTACCGCACGTATCACGGCTCAGCCATGAGCGGCATGGTGCAAGCGGCCAGCATTGCAGCTTGGGACGACGAAGCCCATGTGGTGGCCAACCGTGAGCAATACCGCCAAAAGTTTGCTGCCGTCACCCCACTACTCGAAGCGGTGATGGATGTGCGTTTGCCCGATGCTGGTTTTTACCTGTGGGCGGCAGTTCCAGGAGGAGACGATGTGGCCTTCGCACGCGACTTGCTGGCTCAATACAATGTGACGGTGCTACCGGGCAGCTACTTGGCGCGAGACGCCCAAGGTTTTAACCCCGGCGCTGGTCGAATTCGCATGGCCTTGGTGGCCGAAACCGCCGAGTGCTTAGAGGCCGCGCAACGCATCGTGGCGTTCATCAAACAAAACCATTCCTGATTCCTTTCTTAATTTCAACGTAGAGAAGACAACCATGACTCAACACCAACTCCAACACGTCATCGACAACGCTTGGGACAACCGCGCCAACATCAGCATTGACAACGCCACACACGAAGTGCGCGATGCCGTGGACCACGTGATCGCCGAATTGAACGCAGGCCGCTTGCGCGTCGCCACCCGTGAAGGCGTGGGCCAATGGACGGTTCACCAATGGCTGAAGAAAGCGGTGTTGTTGTCCTTCCGTTTGAAAGACAACCGCCTCATGAAGTCTGGCGACTTGGCCTTCTACGACAAAGTGGACACCAAGTTTGGCCACATGACCGAAGACGAACTCAAAGCCGCTGGCGTGCGCGTGGTGCCTCCAGCTGTGGCACGTCGCGGTAGCTTTGTGGCTGCGGGCGCGATTTTGATGCCCTCTTACGTGAACATCGGCGCCTATGTGGACAGCGGCACCATGGTCGACACATGGGCCACCGTGGGCTCATGCGCACAAATCGGCAAGAACGTGCACTTGTCTGGTGGCGTAGGCATTGGCGGCGTGTTGGAGCCATTGCAAGCCAACCCCACCATCATTGAAGACAACTGCTTCATCGGCGCACGCTCTGAAGTGGTCGAAGGCGTCATCATCGAAGAAAACTCCGTGCTCGGCATGGGCGTGTTCATCGGTCAATCGACCCCCATCTTCGACCGCGCCACAGGCGAAATCACCTACGGTCGCGTGGCCTCTGGCTCTGTCGTCGTGAGCGGCAACATTCCTAAAGTGGCTGCCAACGGCGCGCCTTACAGCATGTACGCCGCCATCGTGGTCAAACGCGTGGACGCACAAACCCGCTCTAAGACCAGCATCAACGATTTGTTGCGCGATTAATTCGTTTCAAAGCTCTCTCTTCAATGTCTCGCACACTCCAGCTCACCGAGCAACTCATCTCACGCCCTTCGGTCACCCCCGAGGACGCGGGCTGTTTGGACATCATCACCGCAAGGCTATCGCCCATCGGTTTTGAGTGTGAACGCATCGACAGCGGGCCAGACACGTTTCGCGTGAGCAATCTGTGGGCTGTCAAGCGCAGCGCACAGACAGGAGCCAAAACACTGGTGTTCGCAGGCCATACCGATGTGGTGCCCACGGGCCCCATCGACCAATGGGCCAGCGACCCCTTCACCCCCACCCACCGCGACGGCAAATTGTTTGGCCGTGGTGCCAGCGACATGAAAGCGTCGTTGGCGGCGATGGTGGTGGCGTGTGAAGAATTTGCCGCCGCTCAAGCGGACGCCCATATCAACATCGCCTTCTTGCTCACCAGCGACGAAGAAGGCCCAGCACTCGACGGCACGGTCAAAGTTTGCGAGGCCTTGAAAGCCCGTGGCGAAAAGCTGGACTGGTGCATCGTGGGCGAACCCACCTCGGTTGAGCGCACCGGCGACATGATCAAAAACGGCCGCCGCGGCACGATGAGCGGCAAGCTCACCGTCAAAGGCGTGCAAGGCCACATTGCCTACCCACAACTCGCCAAAAACCCCATCCACTTGTTGGCCCCCGCCTTGGCTGATTTGGTGGCGATTGAGTGGGACAAAGGCAATGACTTCTTCCCACCCACCAGCTGGCAAGTGAGCAACATCCACGCGGGCACAGGCGCGAGCAACGTGATTCCGGGCGAATGCGTGGTGGACTTCAACTTCCGCTTCTGCACCGAATCCACGCCTGATCAATTGCAACAACGCCTCACGGCGGTGCTGCAAAAACACCATTTAGATTTCGATCTCAAGTGGACCATTGGCGGTATGCCCTTCCTCACCACGCCTGGTGATTTGGTAGGGGCCGTGCAACGCGCCATCCACGACGAAACTGGCATTGACACCGAGCTGTCCACCACCGGTGGCACCAGCGACGGACGCTTCATTGCGCAAGTCTGCCCGCAAGTCATTGAGCTCGGCCCACCCAACGCCACCATCCACAAAATCAACGAGTTTGTGGCCGTGGCTGATTTGGATCCCCTGAAAAACATTTACCGCCGTGTGCTGGAACAGCTGCACGGCTTGGCCTCACAGGCCAATACGTCCGCACAATGAACCCATCTCTCACACTCAGCGCGCTCATTGCACAGAGCGCGCAGCAGCTTGACGCTGCCCACTCCGCAGGCAATTTGAGCTTTGGCCACGGCACCACCAACGCCGCCGACGAAGCCGCATGGCTGGTTTTGTGGAAGCTAGGTTTGCCCCTCGACACCGATGTGTCAGATGAAGCGCACAACCTCGAACTGCCCGCCGCGCAAGTGGCCAGCGTGCAAGCCTTCATTGAGCACCGCATTGCCAGCCGCAAGCCAGCTGCTTACCTCACGCAAGAAGCGTGGTTGCAAGGCGTGTCGTTCTACATTGATGAACGCGCCATCGTGCCGCGCTCGCTCATCGCCGAAGTGTTGGCCGAAGGCAGCATTGACCCTTGGCTGGACCCCAACACCAAGCGCGTGCTTGACCTGTGCACGGGCAACGGCAGCCTTGGCATCTTGGCGGCACTGGCTTTTCCAGACATCACGGTGCAAGGCTTGGATTTGTCCAAAGATGCTTTGGCTGTGGCCCAAATCAACATTGAGCGTCACGGCCTAGAAGGCCGCATGACACTGGCCGAATCGGATGGCATGGCCCAAGCCGATGGCGTGTTTGACCTCATCTTGTGCAACCCACCTTATGTGAATGCACAAAGCATGTCTGAGTTGCCTGCCGAATTCAAAGCCGAGCCCGCGCTCGCTTTGGCCGGTGGTGACGACGGCATGGACTTTATTCGCCAAATGCTGCGCGACGCCCCAGCACACATGAGCGAACACGCGGTTTTGGTCTTAGAAATTGGCCACGAACGCGATTACTTTGAAGCAGCCTTTCCTAATTTAGATGTCGTGTGGCTATCGACCAGTGCTGGTGACGACCAGGTCTTACTCCTCACACGCCAGGCGATTGTCGAAGGCTCAAATACAAAATGATCACGATTAAAAATGTCACCTTGCGCCGCAGTGCCAAGGTGTTGCTCGAAGGCGCCACCGTCACCCTCAACCCCGGTGAAAAAGTAGGCTTGGTGGGCCGCAACGGCGCGGGTAAATCTTCGCTGTTTGCCTTGCTCAACGGCAACTTGCAAGAAGACACAGGCGAGTTTTACATCCCCACGCAATGGCGCATGGGCCAAGTGTCCCAAGACATGCCCGAGACCGAGCAAAGCGCGACCGAGTTCGTGATTGAAGGCGACACCGTGCTCAACGATGCACGCGCCGAAGTGGCCGCCGCAGAAACCACCGACGACGGCGAGCGTTTGGGCAACGCCTACATGGCGCTGTACGACGCGGGCGAGCACGATGCGCAGTCACGTGCACAAGCGCTCATCTTGGGTCTGGGTTTTAAAACCACCGAGCTCGACAACCCCGTGAACAGCTTCTCCGGCGGTTGGCGCATGCGTTTGCAATTGGCGCGTGCGCTGATGTGCCCGTCTGACTTGTTGCTGCTTGACGAACCCACCAACCACTTGGACTTGGACGCCTTGGTGTGGCTCGAAGCTTGGCTCAAGCGCTACGAAGGCACGATGGTGGTCATCAGCCATGACCGCGAGTTTTTGGATGCTGTGACCAACGTCACCCTGCACATCGACGCAGGCAAGCTGGTGCGCTACGGCGGCAACTACAGCAAGTTTGAAGACATGCGCGCCGAGCAAATGGAGCTGCAACAAAACGCCTTTGCCAAACAGCAAGACAAGATTGCGCATTTGCAAAAGTTCATCGCACGCTTCAAGGCCAAGGCCAGCAAAGCCAAGCAAGCGCAAAGCCGCGTCAAGGCTTTGGACCGCATGGAAAAAATTGCGCCGTTGTTGGCCGATGCCGACTTCAGCTTCGAATTCAAAGAACCCGCCAACTTGCCCAACCCCATGCTAAGCATGCAAGGCGTGAGCGTGGGCTACCCCGCCCCTGCCGACGCGCCTGCGGGCACACTACCCACGGTCATCGTGCAAAACGTCAGCCGCTCAGTGTTGGCGGGCCAGCGCATTGGCATCTTGGGTGCCAACGGTCAAGGTAAATCCACGCTGGTGAAAACCATTGCGCGTGATTTGCAAGCCATTGGCGGCGACATGACCGAAGGCAAGGGTCTGAACATCGGTTACTTTGCGCAGCAAGAACTCGACGTGCTGCACCCCGCCGATAACCCGTTGCAGCACATGATTGACTTGTGCAAAAAGCTCACCGTTGAAGGCAAGCTGGCAGGTCAAGCCACTCGCGAGCAAGACTTGCGCAGCTTCTTGGGCCAATTCAACTTTGGTGGCGACATGGTCAAGCAAGCCGTGGGCAGCATGAGTGGTGGCGAAAAAGCCCGCCTCGTGCTGTGCATGTTGGTGTGGCAGCGCCCCAACCTCTTGCTGATGGACGAGCCTACCAACCACTTGGACTTGGCAACACGCGAAGCGCTGAGCATGGCCCTCAACGAGTTTGAAGGCACCGTGATGCTGGTCAGCCATGACCGTGCGTTGTTGCGTGCGGTGTGTGACGAGTTCTGGATGGTGTCACGCGGTGGCGTCGAGCCCTTTGACGGCGACTTGGACGATTACCAGCGCTATTTGCTGGAAGAAGGCAAACGCTTGCGTGCTGAAGCTGTGGCTGCGGCCAATGCAGCGGCTCTCAAGCCGGCTGTTGTTGCGCCTGTGGCGGAAGTGGCGGCACCTGTGGTGCAAGCTGCAGCGCCTATTGCTTCTCGCGACCAACGCAAAGAAGACGCGCAGCTGCGCAAAGAGATCAACGAGAAAAAACGTCCGTTGAAAAAAGAGTTCGATGGTGTCGAGAAATCCATGGCCACGTTGGAGTCTGAAAAGACTGCGCTGCACAACAAACTCGCCACACCCCTGCCACCCGCTGATATTGCCGAAGCAGGCAAACGCCTCAAGGCGGTGGAAGACGAGCTGGCTTCGCTAGAAATGCGTTGGCTAGAGCTGACAGAAGCGATGGATGCGATAGAAGCCACGATGGCTTAAATCGCTCGCTGATCTGGTTTAAACAAAGCGCGCACTGAACTGCGCGCTGCACCAAATGATGGCGGGGAACGAACACATCCACGCCCAGAAAAATCGGTTCAAGCCAAAGAACCAAAACACCAAGAAGTGAAAGAACGCCGCCACGGCGCAAAACAGGGCGGCCAAGCGTGGATCGAGCAAACTAAAGGGGAACAAAATTTCCCACACGATGAAGCCCCACGAGCCCATAAGTGTGAGCCACTTGTTTCGCAGCGGATGCGTGGCCGATAACGGCCCATAAATCGCGCCATTCAAAAAGATGGTCATGGCCGAACCATTGCGCCACTCACGGCGCAACAGCTTCACCGCCCCCGACATGAAATAAGAAGTGATGGCTTGAATGGCGATGTACCAAAAGCCCGCTTGCCAACCAAGCTGCACATGGCCAAACGCGCCCACCACTTGTGAAATGAGCAAGCCCGTGAGCACCACCAGCGTCAAGAAGTCACTCCCACCGTTGAACGCACCGCGCCAACGAATGAGGATGAGCAAATTGCCCACAAACAAAAACACCACCAAGGGCAACGAAGCCCCCTGCACTGCTAAGGTCAGCGCTGCTGCCAAACGAAGCCACAAATGCAGTTGATGCATGCGCGGCTTGAACAACACATCGAGCAAGGCCCGCACAGGGGCATTCGGAATATCGTCACGCTGCAACTGCCATGACCAAAAGGCATCGTTGGCGGTGTACTTGCCCATGCGCAAATACTCCAGCGTTTGAATCGTCAGGCTCCAAGCAAACACCAGTTCAGTGGCGCGTATGGCCATGAGCATGGGCGCGTCGACCAAGGCTTGGATCAAGGCCATGCTCAACATGCAAGCTCCACGGGCGAGGTCATCATCACCTGCGTGTCTAAGTTGCCGTGGCGGCCATCTAGGGCCATGCGCAGTTCAAACTGGCGGTGGGTGAAGTTCACATCACGCGCGCGCAGCACCTGGTCAGTCAGACGCTGCATCATCTTGTAGCTCACTAGACCCCGTGGGTCTACGCCCTCAGGCAAGTCATGCAGGTCGGCCCAAAAATGGTCGACCATGTTTTGTTGGCCCAGACCAATATTGGTATCGGGGTTGTGCACCAAGTGGCTCAAGCGACGCACACGGCGTGGGTAAATCAGTACCCAGTCCGACCATTGCAATTCACCTGAGGCCAATGCCACCGCCGAACGCGCATACAGGTGTGGCACATAACCCACCGCATGAAAGAACTTCCAATTCGGAAAGAACGCGCGCAGCAAAAACAGCCACGGCCCTTTGATAATGGGCGTCTTGATGACCAGCGTGGCCACCAACAACACGAAATACACAATAAATAAAACTTCTGTCATATTTTTTGGATTTTAAAGTTCAAGCGCTTTAACTCCATTGCCTACGTCAAATGACAGTTCGTTTTGTAAAAAGCTCTTTTCAAAATCAATTAGCAAAAGTAGTCTATATGAATTTAAATTTTACTTAAATTAAAATAATTTAATATTTAATTACTCACAAATAAAGTTTCATTCAATTGAAAAATTTGATTTAGATGCGATTTTTTGCAACATTAGCAACTCTCCAATTGCTGTTGATAACCTTTTTTCAAGCATTACTTGATAGCGCATCATGCGTTCAGACTCTTGAGCACTTAGATCAACAGAACGAAGCATCCAAGATTTCATATCTTCGTAGCTTTGCTGAAGGGGTTTCAATTTTGAGAACAAATCCGCCAATTCAACAATCTCGTTCAAGTCTTTTTTTACCAAATGCCAATATGCAAGAGGATCTACGTTCGAACTTCTGTCAATCTTTTTGGTTGTTACATTCCGTGCGTATTCATTCAACTCAATGTTTCTCAACATTTCTTCAAAGGCCGCCTCTTTTGGCTTTTCGATAGTGGAAATTGATCTCAATTGCTGCTTAATTTTTTCTGAAAAAATCAACAATTTCTGATCAATTGAAAATTCATCAATTTGCTCTTTTGTAGGTTTAATTTTCGATAAATACGAACATAGTTTTGGAAAAGAATTCAATAACTCTGCTTCACTTTGAACCACCCCTGCAAATCCTTTGATTTCAAGAGCTATTTGCTGCAAAACAATTGTACTGATTTGAATAGTTTTCAAAACAGACTCATTCGTCAACTCGAACAGAGCCAAGTTTCGAAGACTCAACGGATACTGATCAAGCTTCGCAAAAACAGCTTCGGGATGATTTTCTATATCACGTCGAAAAATCTCTCTTCCTGCGACTTCAATGTCCATTAATTTGGCCAACTTGGCTCGACAAAAAGCAATTCTTTGAATCTGTAAAACCTCAAGTGGAGATTGAGGCTTGTAATAAGCTGCAAGCTCCTTAACAAAATCATCCACCATCTGCACTTCATCTGGCAAAACTTGATTACTGGTCAATCCATGAATAGTTGCATTACGCGCAGCAATTGCTTTGCCAGCACTAGTTTTAGGGCCAGTTGATTTATTTGTTTTTTGATCTGCCATATAGCTTTCGCATTCAAAGTATCGCAAGCAATGTCTGAGCATAATAAGCTCAACAAAGATTACTTAGGCTGTTCAGTGATCACGATAACCGTCTCGACTCCGCCCATATTCGCCTTGATCTGCAATGGGAAAGCCCCTGGAGGTGGAGACGTTGCCACGACTTTTTGAGTCTGAGCATCAAAGCGCAACCACTCAGGCAGAGGTTTACCGTCAAGGAGCGTGACACCAACTTGAGCGGTCTTAGGCACATCAGAAGACAGATGATCTGACAGCGCAAAAGAGAAACCTTTGCCAGATGACGTAGCCTCTGAGGAAACCGTAACAGTAATCAACCCACTTTGTGAAACCGATGCTGGTCGTGCAACGCTAATCGAGACGTCTGAACCTGCTCCAGAACCGACAGTTTCAACCGCTGGCGCTGGAGAAGTAGAAGGCGTAACTGATGGTGCGACCACCTTGACCGCTGCAACTTGAGTCGAAGCTTCAACGCGAACAACTAATGTGCCTGCGTTCACCGCATTCAACAACTGCGGGTGGTTGATCATCACAATACCACCTTTGTACAAAATTGAACCAGACCAAGTGTTCTTAGGGTTAAAGAGATCAATCTTTGCACTGCCTGCGTCAAAGTTTGAGTTACCTCCCACCTTGATAGGACCGCTTTGCACGATGTCAAAACCACCGCTATTGACATTAATTTTTGCACCAAAAGTAGATGTACCCAAATCCACCTTGCCATGTGCGATCAAAGCTGTATCTCCAACAGTCGTCACCTTGCCAATAGTTAACGGACCTGAGGTAGTCAAACTCAGAGAGCCTGATGTGTCTACATTAACAACATCGGCAAACAAGTTATCAGAATTTGTGAGAGTGACGTTACCGTTTTGTGTTACCAAAGTCGCAGCACCACCAACCTTAACAGCACCAACCTGCGTCAAATCACCTTGCGTAACATTGAGATTCAAGCTCCCCGTCAGAGCACTAGCACCCAAATTCAAAGCCTTTGAAGTCACAACCGTAACGTTACGCGCATCTACAGCAAACGATTGACCAAAGACATTATTAACCTGCGACAAGCTCACATCACCAAGTGCATTAAATTGCGCTGTGCCACCGACGGTCATCGGAGCAGATTGGGTGATGCTTGCATTAGCACTCGTAGCAACAAACGCACCGGCAACATTAGTCGCTGCGAGTTTCAAATCACCTGAAGTCGCAACATTAGCTGACGCCGCATTGATCGTCACAGTTCCTAACAAGTTATTTGTTAAGTTTTGCAGCGTGATTACACCAGCCCCCGCATTGAGAGTAGTGTTGTTTGCAACGACCAGTGGACCAACTTGCGTAATCGCATTATTTGAAGAATCAATATTAAAATTACCACCAACCACAAAAGGAATTGGATTACTTTGTGAAACTGGTGCACCAACTTGCACTGCACCGTGGGCATTAACTGTTAAGTCACCGCTCACGCTTGCAACGCCTAAATTCAAAGAAGTCCCACTATTTAGCGTCAAGTTTCCGCCTGTTACAAAGGCTGCTCCCAGACTCATTGAACCACCGCTACTTAATGTCATGCTTCCTTTATTAAGAACTTGCTGAAACACCAAGTCACCCGCGCTTGAAAGAGATGTTTGATCACCAACCAAACTCACAGGGCCATTAAAACTATTAGATGAGAACTGCAAGGTAATGTCACCCAAGGGCGTTCCAGGCAAATTATTCAAACCAGCCTTAATGTCGGTAGAACCGGCAATATCCAATGTCCCAGTCTGAGTCACGTTACCACCCAAGGTCTGAACAGAAAACGCGCCTGCAATAGTCTGACCTAGGACTAAGTCCGAACCATTGGTTTGCACAACAACTGAAGACCAAGATCCATTATTTGAGGCATCGTTAAGATTCCAAACTTTCATAGGCAAGTAAGAAACAGAACTCCCGAAGTGGTTCGCTTGATTCAAATTGGCAATTTGGTTCGCTTTGGTATCAGCAACGAAATTTGTTAAACCTTTGACATTCAACCAAGTACCAGCTACTTGAGAGACTCCACCGCTAACACCACCAGCGCCGGTATACACATTTAAATCTCCCTCCAATTCAACAGTACCTAAAACCAATGCAGTTGAACTAATGAGATTCAGATTTGCGGAAGCATTTGTAGCCGAAATTTTGTTAAAGCTCAAAGAGGAAGCTTTCAGCAATGTCTGAATAGGGCCGAGGCTAATCGGGTCGAAATAAGACTGCGAGTCAGTGGATGTAACACGTCCACCATTCAAAATAACACTACCTGCTGCATCTGTAACAAGGCTTGTGACATCAACCGTCTTAGCGAGTGAAGTCATCCCTGCACTGTTGATCACCACGTGACCCAACGCACCGTTCACTACTGTTGCGTCCTCACCCACAACTCCCGTGAACGTCACATCCCCTGTGCCCGCGTTCACCGTCAAGTCTTGCGCCAACAGACCGCTCGCATTCACGATCGCCTTGTCAAATGTCACGTTGCTGTTCGTCGTGTTCAACACCGTCGCATGCGCCGCGTTATCCAACACCACCAACTCCGCGAAGTGCTGCTCACCCGCCGTCGTGATTCGTCCGCCTTGGATCGTCACTTTGTTCGTTACAGCGTTCACATCAATGTTCACTGTGTCAACGTCCGTTTTCAGGCTCGCCGCATCCACTGTGCTCACAAACTTCGTTTCCCCTGCACTGTTGATCACCACGTGACCCAACGCACCGTTCACTACTGTTGCGTCCTCACCCACAACTCCCGTGAACGTCACATCCCCTGTGCCCGCGTTCACCGTCAAGTCTTGCGCCAACAGACCGCTCGCATTCACGATCGCCTTGTCAAATGTCACGTTGCTGTTCGTCGTGTTCAACACCGTCGCATGCGCCGCGTTATCCAACACCACCAACTCCGCGAAGTGCTGCTCACCCGCCGTCGTGATTCGTCCGCCTTGGATCGTCACTTTGTTCGTTACAGCGTTCACATCAATGTTCACTGTGTCAACGTCCGTTTTCAGGCTCGCCGCATCCACTGTGCTCACAAACTTCGTTTCCCCTGCACTGTTGATCACCACGTGACCCAACGCACCGTTTACTCCTGCTGTACCCACAGAACCATTAAAAGTCACATTACCGAGACCCGCATTGATGGTCAGGTTTTGTGCCTGTGCGATGGTGTTCTTAATCGGTGCATCAAATATCAGCGCGCTGTCAACGGTGTTCAGCACAGTGGTGGCATTGAAGCTGGTGTCGGTCTTGTCTAACTTCACTAATTCAGCGTAGTGCTGTTGACCGCTGGTGCTGATGCGGCCGCCTTGGATGACGATGCGACCACCTAATGTGATGGGACTCACACCATTGATGTCTGTGCGCAAGCTAGCAGCATCGACCGTGCTTTGGATAGTGGTCACGCCTTCGCTGTTGACCACCAAATCACCCAAAGCATTGCCTGCCCTACCCATGACCCCAACGAAGGTCACATTGCCACTACCTGCATTGATCGTCAGCGATTGCGGTGTACTTGCATAGTTCTTCACAAAACCGCGGACGTTTACTGCTGAGTCAGTGGTCGTCAAGGTCGTCGCTTGCAAGGCGTTGTCCAACAACACATCACCGCCATACCACTGGGCCCAAGTTGTGGTCACACGACCACCTTTGATGCGCAAGGTGCTACCCGTCGCCGTACTGACACTAGCGGCATCTACGGTACTGGTGAATGTCACGTTGCCTGTGTTGGTGATACCCAAGGCACCAATCGCACCATTGACCGAGGACGCGCCAACTGCACCTGTGAACATCACGTCACCGGTACCTGCAGTGATGGTCAGTCCTTCGGCATGGTTGGTGTAGTTTTTCAAGGTGCCCACAAAACTCACAGCATTGTCTGCAGTGTTCAATGTGGTGGCAGGTGAAGTGCTATTCAGCGCCACATTGTTCAGCCATACGTTTTCGCCATAGCTTTGTGCGCCAGACGTGCTGATACGGCCACCCTGAATGATCACATTGCCACCCAAATCAGTGGTCACACTTGCCGCATCGACTGTACTAACAAAAGTGGTGTCACCTGTGTTGTTCACGATCAAAGCACCGATGGCATTGCTCGCCCCCGTTGCACCCACTGCCCCCGTGAAGATCACAGCACCTGAACCTGCGTTGATGCTCAAACTTTCCGCATTTACTGTGTTGTTTTTCAACGTGCCTGCAAAACTGACGTCGCTATTGGTGGTGTTAAGCACCGTGAGGCGTGATGTGTTGTCGAGAACGGCATTTTCGCCATAGAGTTGTGAGCCCGATGTGGTGATGCGGCCACCCTTGATGACCACGCGGCCACCCGCATTGGTCGTCACACTGGCAGCATCCACCGTGCTGGTAAAGGTGGTGTCCCCTGCACTGTTTACGGTCAAAGAGCCAATGGCGTTACCCATCCCCATTGCGCCCACAGCACCTGTGAAAGTCACCGCGCCTGTGCCAGCGTTGATGGTCAAGGCTTCTGCATTGGCGGTGTTGTTCTTCAAAGTGCCTGCAAAAGTCACCGCGCTGTCGGAGGTTTCCAGCGAGGTGCTGCGCAAGCTGTTGTCAAGCAACACATCTTCGCCATAGCTTTGAATACCGGTGGTTACCACGCGTCCGCCTTGAATCACCAAGGTACCACCGGTATTAGAGGTCAAGCTGCTCAAAGCGGCTGAGCCACCCACCACACCACCCAAGGTGGTCTTGCCTGTGCTGTTGAGCTGCAACACAACAGCACCATTGACCGTGCCACCCAACGTCATGTCCGCTGTGCCTGAGCTCAAGATCACGCTGTCCACCAAGGTGATGGGTGTGTTGTTATCGCCCAAGCTCATAGGCGTGTTGGTCGTATTCACTGTGCCGCCCATGCTGATGCTGCTTGGCGCTGTGGCTACCAAGCCACTTGTGAAGGTCAAGGTGTCACCCGCTGCATTACCCAGTTTCAAGGCGCCTGTGTTCAAGAACTCTGTGGCGCCCGTCACGCTGGTGGTGGTGCCCAACAACTCCACGTTATAGCCATTGGCTGTGGTGGTGAGTGCAGGTGTGATTAGGTTGTCTGCAAACTGAATGGTGCGACCACCCACGGTGTTGAACAACCAAATTTCTGTATCTGTTTTGACTGGACTGGTGAAGGTGGCGCCATAGCTATTGACCAACTTCAAGGTGTTGAGCGAGGTGGTTTGACCCACAGCACCTGTCACACTGATCACGCCTGTGGTACCGCTGTTCAAAGTGAGTGACTGTGTGTTGGCCAAGGTGCCGTTCACCGCACCATCGATGTTCAACGCACCACCTGCGGTGTTGAGTGTAAGGTGGTCTGCCAAGATCAAGGCTGTGCCGCTGTCACCCAAAATCATGGTGGTGTTGGTCGTGTTCACTGTGCCGCCTAAGCTGATGCTGCTTGGCGCTGTGGCTACCAAGCCACTTGTGAAGGTCAAGGTGTCACCCGCTGCATTACCCAGTTTCAAGGCGCCTGTGTTCAAGAACTCTGTGGCGCCCGTCACGCTGGTGGTGGTGCCCAACAACTCCACGTTATAGCCATTGGCTGTGGTGGTGAGTGCAGGTGTGATTAGGTTGTCTGCAAACTGAATGGTGCGACCACCCACGGTGTTGAACAACCAAATTTCTGTATCTGTTTTGACTGGACTGGTGAAGGTGGCGCCATAGCTATTGACCAACTTCAAGGTGTTGAGCGAGGTGGTTTGACCCACAGCACCTGTCACACTGATCACGCCTGTGGTACCGCTGTTCAAAGTGAGTGACTGTGTGTTGGCCAAGGTGCCGTTCACCGCACCATCGATGTTCAACGCACCACCTGCGGTGTTGAGTGTGAGGTGGTCGGCCAAGATCAAGGCTGTTCCGCTGTCACCCAAAGTCATGGTGGTGTTGGTCGTGTTCACTGTGCCACCTAAGCTGATGCTGCTTGGCGCTGTGGCTACCAAGCCACCTGTGAAGGTCAAGGTGACACCCGCAGCGTCTCCCAACTTCAAGGCGCCTGTGTTCAAGAACTGTGTGGCAGTCGTCACAATGGTGGTACTACCCAACAACTCCAACACATAAGGCTGTGCAAACGTGGTCAACGTAGGCGTGCTGAGGTTGCCTGCAAAGCGAATGACTTGGTTATCGCTGGTGTCGGTCAACACCACGCTTGTGCCTGTGGTCACTGCGCTGCTGAAGGTGGCGCCATTGCTGTTGGTCAAGGTCAAGGTGCTCAAGGGCGCGCTGTTGCCAATGGCGCCTGTCACCAACACGGTGCCGCCTGTGCCTGCATTGAGCGTCACAGCCTGACCGTTGCTGGTTGTGCCGTTCAAGGTTTTGGCAAAGGTGATGTTGGCACCTGTGGCCAAAGCGCCATTGTTGGTGGTGTCAAACGTGGTGAGCGCTGCGGAGACCACGGCATCATCTGCGATGTAGATCGAGTTGGGGCTGCTGGTGCGCACGGTGCCACCACTGAAAGTGCTGCTGCCTGCTGCATCGGTCTCAAAGTGAGCGGGTGCGTGTGTGAGACCAATCGCGCCGGTGTAGGTGGTGGCACCACTGTCGTTCACCAACACACGGCTGGTGGCATCCAAGGTGCTGCCAAAGGTGATGCCCACACCCGTGAAGGTGGTGGTGCTACTGGCTGCGCCACCTATATTTACCGTACCGTCATAGGTTTGTTTAAATGCGCCGGAGTCCACACTCCCACCGTTGATCACCGTGGCACCGTGAATCGTCAAATTGCCTTGAGCGGTTACGGCACCACCAAAAGTCATAGAAGGTGCCGTGATGATGCTGGCTCCGCTGAACGTCACAGGACCTGCCAAGCTCAATGCGCCTGCACTGGTCAGGTTGCCATCAATCGTGGTTGGGCCTGTGCTGATCAAGCGCAACACATAAGGCTCCTGGCCCGCCGTCAACGAACTGGCCAAACGCAGTGAGCCAGCGCCACTGTTGATGGTTGAGTCGTTCACCAAGGTGATGGTGGTATCGCTGCGTCCCAACAAAATCGGTTGGTCTGTGCTACGGATGGTGCCTGCGACGCTGAGGGCGCTTGGTGCAGTGGCCACCAAGCCGCCGGCAAAGAACATGTCATCCGACTCAACACCACCCAGTTGAACCATACCTGTATTGGCCAATGTCACAGCATCTGTCACGGCCACACTCGCACGCAAGGTTAGGTTGAATGGCTTGGCTGCCACTGTCAATGTAGGCGTTGTCAAACCACCGTTGAAAGCAATGTTGTTGCGCGTGTCGGTCAACACGATGCTGGTGTTGGTGGTTACTGGCCCCGTGAAGGTGGTGAACTCGCTGTTGACCACTTCCAAGGTCTTCAATGGGTTGCTTGCACCCACAGCGCCATCCACGTTGATCCAGGCAATGTTGCCACCATCGAGCGTCAAGCTGCGTGTGCCCGCTGTGTCACCGTCGATCGTTTTCGCAAAAGTCATTTGCCCTGCGGCGGTCAAGCGCACATCGGTGAAGATTTTCACAATGTCGTTGAACACCGCATCGGTGGTGGTGTGGATGCTCGCGCCTTTAATGTGAGTTTCACCCGCCGCGGTGGTGAGAGAGTCGGTGGTCAAGCTCGTCAGCGGCGTACTGCTGCCAATATTGCCGCCCAACACCGTGGTGCCGCTGTCATAGATGGTGAGAGCGTGTGCGCCGTCAACAGTAGACATCAAGGCCACATTCACGCCGCGCAAGTTTGTGTCTGCTCCCAGCGTGATGGCTTTGTTGATGGTTTGCGCACCCGTGGTTTTGATCAGGCCACCATTGATCACCACACTACCACCTGTGTTGGTGGTGAGGCTGGTCAGTGCCGTGCCATTGCCTACCACACCGTTGAAGGTGGTGACTCCTGCGGTGTTGAGGATCAAGTTCTTGGCGCCGTCTAACGTATTGCCAAAGGTGATGGCACCTGAATTGGTACTTGTGAGCACCGTGTCTGCCCCTAGGGTGGCCACTTCGCCGTAAATTTGTGCACCTGTGGTGTTGACCACGCCACCATTGATGGCCACGCTGCCCGCTGTACCCGCATCTGTGGTCAAGCTGGTGAGTGCGGTGGTGTTACCCACGGCACCTGTGAAGGTGGTGATGCCTGATGTATTAACCGCTAAGGTTTGTGCGCCGTTCAAGGTGTTGCCAAACGTGATGGCACCAGCGCCTGTGCTGGTCAAGGTAGTGGCTGCACCCAAGGTCGCTGCTTCGCCGTAAATTTGTGCACCGGTGGTGTTGACCACGCCGCCGTTGATGGCCACGCTACCCGCTGTACCCGCATCTGTGGTCAAGCTGGTGAGTGCGGTGGTGTTACCCACGGCGCCAGTGAAGGTGGTGATACCTGAGGTGTTGATGGCCAAGGTTTGTGCGCCGTTCAAGGTGTTGCCAAACGTGATGGCACCAGCGCCTGTGCTGGTCAAGGTCGTAGCGGCACCCAAGGTCGCTGCTTCGCCGTAAATTTGTGCACCGGTGGTGTTGACCATGCCACCATTGATGGCCACGCTACCCGCTGTACCCGCATCTGTGGTCAAGCTGGTGAGTGCGGTGGTGTTACCCACGGCGCCAGTGAAGGTGGTGATACCTGAGGTGTTGATGGCCAAGGTTTGTGCGCCGTTCAAGGTGTTGCCAAACGTGATGGCACCAGCGCCTGTGCTGGTCAAGGACGTAGCGGCACCCAAGGTCGCTGCTTCACCGTAAATTTGTGCGCCGGTGGTGTTGACCACGCCGCCGTTGATGGCCACGCTACCCGCTGTACCCGCATCTGTGGTCAAGCTGGTAAGTGCGGTGGTGTTACCCACGGCGCCAGTGAAGGTGGTGATACCTGAGGTGTTGATGGCCAAGGTTTGTGCGCCGTTCAAGGTGTTGCCAAACGTGATGGCACCAGTGCCTGTGCTGGTCAAGGACGTAGCGGCACCCAAGGTCGCTGCTTCACCGTAAATTTGTGCGCCGGTGGTGTTGACCACGCCGCCGTTGATGGCCACGCTGCCAGCTGTACCCGCATCTGTGGTCAAGCTGGTAAGTGCGGTGGTGTTACCCACTGAACCGTTGAAGGTGGTGATACCTGAGGTTTGGATAGCCAAGGTTTTGTCACCGTTCAAAGTACTGTTGAACGTGATGTCACCCGAAGCCGTGCTACTCAGCGTGGTGTTGACGCCCAACATCACAGCGCCGTTGTAGGTTTGACCGCCCGTGGTACTGATGCGGCCGCCGTTGAGTGTGATGGTGGGTGCGTACAGCGTGATGGGGCCAGCGATGTCCACCAAGCTGTTCAAAGTCAGATTGGTCAAGTTGCCAGCCTTGCCCAAGGTCAAGCTGCTGAGCGTGTTGGCAAAGTTGTAGTTGCCAATCACCAAGCTGCCAAAGCTGGTGGTGGCAGGTTGAATGGTCACTGTGCCTGAGCCTGTGAAGCCCGAGGTTGTGGGCGCTGTGTCGTGGGTGTACACCACGCCACCTGCTGTGCCCGTGCCCGTGCCTGTGGCGCCGGTGTAGCTGCTCACGCCAGTGAGTGTGAGCGTGTGTGTGTCTAGCTTGTTAAGTGCACCAGCGCCGCCAATGGCGTTGGCCACCGTCACATCAGCGCTGTGGTTGAAATTAAGTGAGGCACCTGTGCCAATGCTGATGCTGTTGGCCCCCAAGGCGGATGTGGTGTTGCTGCCGTCACCCACGTTCAACGCACCGCCCGACACAGTGGTGGTGCCGGTGTGGGTTTGAGCGTTGCTCAAGGTCAACGTGCCAGAGCCCGACTTGGTCAAGCCACCGGTGCCTGCAATCACGCCGGCGTAGTTGACCGACACCGATTCGTCGGTGCTCAAAGTGCTATTGCCTACCAGCGTGATGCCACGGTTAGCATGCAAAGTGGTGAAGCCTGTGGTGAACTGCAATGTGCCGCCGTTCAGGCTGATGTTGTCTGCATCAAAACTTGCAGGCACTGCGCCCACGTTGCGGTCGGTGCTGATGGCCAAGGTACCGGCGTTGACGTGTGTGCCGCCTTCGTAGCTGTTGGTGGCGCTCAGGGTCAGGGTGCCTGAGCCTTCTTGTTTGACGGTGCCCAAACCTGAAATCGCGTCAGGAATAGTCATCGCATCAGATTGCTTGAAGATCAACACACCGTCGTTGACGATGTTGCCTGTGCCCAAAGCGCCCACTGCTGTGCCGTTGCCCACCACCACAGTGCTGGCGGCGTCAATGTGCGTGCCGCCGGTATAGGTGTTGGTGCCGGTGAGCGTCAACACGCCAGCGCCCAGTTTGTTCAGGCTCGCATCGGTGCCAGAGATCACGCCCAACAACACGCTGCTGCCTGAGTTGTCAACGCTCAAGGTGCGACTGTCGGCCAAGCTGATGCCATAAGCGCTATTGATCACGCCGCCTTGCAGCAGCACATCGCCTGTGGTGGTGTTGGTGGTGGCCAACGCGGCATTGAGCGTGATGTTGCCGCCGTAGATGCTGATGGGCCCGTTGATGGTCAACGCTGAGGCCTGCGTGATGTTGGCCGTGTTGGTGGATTTACCCAAGGTGAAGCGCGTGGCAGAGGCATCGACCGTGAAGTTCGAAGGCAACGACACTGGCGCAGAGAAGGTGGTGCCAAAAGGCTCCACATGCACAGCACCCGTGGTCTTCACAGCCACAGGCGACGAGAAATCAAGTTTGTTGCCGTCAAAGTAAATGTTGGCGCTTGAACTTTGCACCAAGCCCGTGGCATAGCTGCCCACATAGTTAGTATCAGCGGCTGGCCAGTTACGGAACAGCAGTCCAGAGTTTTGACCTGTCAAATGAATGTCGCCGCTGGCGGCCAACACATCCACCGAGCTGACTGCAAAGTCGGTGGGCGATGCGCCCGTGGCCTTGCCGTCGATAGTGACAGAACCCGTCCCCGTCGCGGCGATCACCATGCGTCGTGTGGTGTCTTGTGCCAACACTGACAAACCCACGCCACTGTTTGTTGCTCCTGCAGAGCGGCCGACAATTTGAATATCGCCGTTTTGTGTGCGCAGGGTGCTACTGACACCCGAGGTATTACGCCACGCTTGCAAGTCAATGCCGATCGGATATTGCGTGCTCACATCGGCAGAGCCGAGCAAACGAAGGTCACCTTCCACACCAGCGTCCATGTTCAGACCTTGGTAAGCAATCAAGCCTGTGGGGCCGTTGCCGCCACTACCCACCACTGTGGTCACCAGACCTTGCAAGCGAACATCGCCGCCACCCGAGTACAGCTTGATGTTGGCGTTCTGAGCGCCGTTGATCAACTCAGTGCCCAGCATGATGCCGTACTGAATACCAGTACCGCCGTAGTTCACAGCGTAGCCGTCAGGTCGTCCATCGTTGGCGACCAAGCCTGCGATCAAGGTAGAGGCACCAGAAGCCACGCCCCCATCATCCAAGCCACCGGCTAAGGTGATCACGCCGCCGCTGGTGGCGTTGGAGGTCAAGCTGGCCGTGCGGTCCACCGCGCGACGCGCATCCAATGTGGCACCATTTTTCAACACAATGCCGCCAGCGCCTGAAGCATCGCTGTCAGCCCAGAACGTGATGTCGCCACCGTTGGTCAGCACCGAGCGTGAGGCATCCAAGGCGATGTTGCCTGCCGCCTTGAACAACACCTTGGCACCTAAAGCAGAACTCTGCACATCGTTGTTGATGGTCAGCGCGTCGCCATACAACTCAACAGGCCCTGCAATGTTGATGGCTGAAGTGCTGGTGATGTTTTTGACGTTGCCCTCTTTGCCCAAACGCACGCCTGTGAGCGTGTTGGCGTAGTTGTAGTTGCTGATCAACGCAGCGGTGAAGCTGGTGCTGGTCGGCTCAATCGCCACACGACCTGCGCCCGTAAAGCTAGGCGTGGTCGGTGCTGTATCGTTTTGGAACACCAAGCTGCCTGCGGCAATGTTTGTTGCACCCGTATAAGTTTGCCCGCCTGTGAGCGTGAGCGTGTTGCTGCCCAATTTACTCAACGTGCCTGTGCCTGATATGGCGTTGGCCACCGTCACATCATCTGAGCGGCTCATCACCAAGGCGGCGTTGTTGAGCACCGCACCGGTGCCCAAGGTACCGCTACTAGAGCCATTGCCAATTTGCAAAGTGCCTGCGCTCGCGGTGGTAGCGCCATAGGTGTTGTCCCCACCTAAGATGAGCTTGCCTGCGCCTGCTTTGGTCAAGTTGCCTGTACCCGCCACGATGCCTGCATAGGTCACTTCGCTGCCCGTGGCCGTGTTAAAGGTGGTGCTGCCTGTGAGGGTGATGCCACGGTTGGCATTCAAGCTAGAGGTGAACACTGGGTAGAAATACAAGCCCGCAACGTCGTTCACAACCAGTTGGTTTGCTTGTGCGTTGGTGGGCGCAGTGCCCAAGTTGCTGTCGCTGCTCAGGCCCAAGGTGCCCGCATTCACGGTGGTGGCGCCTGTGTAGGTGTTGGTGGCGCTAAGCGTCAACTGGCCTGTGCCTTCTTGGCGCAACACGCCAGTGCCAGCAATCACATCGGCAACGCCGATGTTGTCTGAGCGTTTGAAAATCAAGGTGCCGTTGTTGGTGATGGTGCCTGTGCCCAAGTTGCCCGTGGTGCCGCCATTGCCCACTTGCACCGTGCCTGCGCCAATCGTGGTGCCACCGGTGTAGGCGCTGCCGCCTGTGAACACCAAAGTGCCTGCCCCTGCTTTGCTGAACGCGCCGGAGCCATTCAACACACCGGCCACGGTTTGCGTGGTGCCCGGGGCAATGTCCACCGACAGTGTGCTGGTGGAAGCCGTGTTGTTCACCGTCAAGGTGGTGCCCGCTGCGCTCTCGAACCCGCCCAAAGTGGCGTTACCGCTTACCACCAACGCGCCATTTTTGAGGTTCAAGTTGCTAGTGGCCACGCTGCCTTGGTAGGTCAGCACATCCAACAACACCGTGCCCGTATTGGCCGTGCCGCTGCGGCCTGCCACGCTGTCGTCAAAACTCACGGCGCTACCTTGTGGGACCAACGCGACTTTGACGTTGTTCAAATCAGGAATCGCACCTATCACGCTCAGGTTGCCCGTGAGCGCCCAGTTGTTGGGGTTGAACCATTCGCCCGATGCGCCGCCCACCCAAGTGACTGAATCTTGGCGTGTCACGTTGCCTGTCGTATTGCCAGTGCTAGACACGGTGTAGTTAGACGCATCGATGGTGCTGATGCCGCTTTGGTCGCTCAAGCTCACGCCAGACACACTGATGGGTTTGGCTGTACCGATGTTTTTGCTGTCAAAACTCGCGCTGCGGTTGATGTCAAATACATCGCCACTCACGCGGTTGTCAGTGGTGGTAACGGTCGCTACAGTGCTGCCGTCGTACGCACGGTTCACACCGCTGTAGCTCACGGTCAAGGTACGCAAGCCAATGCTGCCCGCACCCCTGGCGCTGGTGGGCAAGGTGTAGTTGCTCAAGGTGGTGCCGTTGTCAGCCATGAAGTGGCCCGATGCAAGTGTGGTGCTCACGCTGTTGGCCAACAACACATTGCGGTCGTTGTAGGTGCCGCTGGTTTGTGTGACGGTAGCCCCTTCGGTTACACCGCCTTCGGTGACAAAGCCGCTCAGGCTGTAGTTGCCTGTATTAAGTGTGGCGCTGGTGTTGCCGTCATAAGTTTTTTGAATGCTGCCGACCAATGCAGCCGTCAACAGCTTAGGCGTGATGTTGGCGCTGGTGCTGCCTGTGGTGGTGGCGGTGCCGTTGCCATCCACCACTTGGTAGTTGGCCGCATCGGAGCCACCCAAGCTCACGCCCGTGATGCTGATGTTCACTGGAACCAGAGTGCTGCCGTTGTAGGCCACGTTCTTGTCTACAAATTTGGCTGTACGGTTCACCGTCAACACGTCACCGCTCACATAGCCTGTGGCGGCGGTGGGGTCGGTGTTGACGGTGGCCGTGACCAAGCCGTCATAGGTTTTGCTGTTGCCTGTGTAGGTCAATGCCAGTGCGCGTGGTGTGATGTTGGCAGTAGTGCTGCCTGTGGTGGCCACGGTGTAGTTGGCAGCATCCACGGTTGTGGCACCGCTGGGGTCACTCAGGCTCACGCCTGTGACGCTCACGGCTTTGGCGTTGCCTACGTTTTTGTTGGCGTAGCTGGCGGTCCAGTTAATGTCAAACACATCACCGGCCACAAAGCCATTAGCCACCGGCGTTGCGGTGGTCACAGCAGCCACGGTGCCACCGTCGTACACCTTGTTCACGCCCGTGAAATCAATGGTCAGCGTGCGAGGGGTGATGTTGGCCGTGGTGCTGCCTGTAGCAACCACGGTGTAGTTAGTGGCGTCCACGCTGGTGGCCCCGTTGGGGTTGCTGAGGCTCACACCACTCACGCTGACGACTTTGGCACCGCCTACGTTTTTGTTGGCGTAGCTGGCGGTCCAGTTAATGTCAAACACATCACCGGCCACAAAGCCATTAGCCACCGGCGTTGCGATGGTCACAGCAGCCACGATGCCACCGTCGTACACCTTGTTCACGCCCGTGAAATCAACCGTCAAAGCCCGTGGAGTGATGGTGGCGGTGGTGCTGCCCGTGGTGGTGGGCTGGCTCAGTGCGTTTACCACTTGGTAGTTCACCGCATCGGTGCCAGTCAATGACACACCCGTAACGTTCACCACTTTGCTGGTCACGTTATTGGACACGTCATACGCCACGTTCTTGTCTGCAAATGCCGCAGTGCGGGCAATGCTGAAGGTGTCGCCTGCCACGCGGTTGTCGGTGGTGGTCACGGTGGCCGCGGTGCCGCCGTCATACACGCGGTTGACGCCTGTGTAGCCGACCAAGAGGTCGCGTGGGGTAATTTCCCCGTTGGTGCTGTTTTGTGTGCTGATGGCTGCGCTGTTCACGCCGTTGGTCAGCACATAGTTGGCGGCATCGTCGCCGCTGATGGCGAGGTTGGTGATCGTGTAGTTTTTGTTGGCGCTGCCCGTCACATTTTTGTCGGCATAGGTGCCCACGCCGCTCACGTTCACCACGTCAGAGTTGCTCACTTTGCCCACCGGGGTCAGTGCCAGCGTGAGTCCTGTCATGCTGGTGTTGCCGTCGTACACCTTGTTGGCGGTCGAGGTCAGCGTGAGCGCTTTGGGGGCCACGCTGTAAGTACCAATCACGTGAATCGCGTTGCTAAAGTCCTGGCTATTGACGCTCACACCCGTAGCACCCAGGCTGTATGAACCCACTTTGAGGCTGCCCGATGTGCTGGTGATGACGGCGTTATTCGGGTTGTCAGGACCCAAGTTGAATAGCGCATCCACATGGCTTCCGCTGTCCAATACCGTCACTTGTGCGCTCGCCACACTCACACGCCCTGGTGTCGACAGCAAGTTGGTCACTTGCGCAGCCGTGCCACTGCTGGCGGGTGCGGTCATAAACGCGGCAGAAGTCACCGTGTAAACGGGCGCATCGCCATAAGTGGTGCTCACGTTTTGCACTTTCACCAACAGCTCGCCCACGGGCACGATGGTGTAGTTGCCATTCACGAATGTGATGGCGTAGTTGTTTGAGGTGCGCCCCGAAGGCACCAACACACCTGTGTAGGTTGCGGCGGAATCTTGGTCATTGGTGCTAGCTGCGCGACTGGCAGCTGCGTCAGCCGCCAGTTGCACGCTGCGGTCACGCGTCACGCTCAACGTGCCGCCCAACACCGCTGATGTTTGCCCGCCCACAAAGCCGCTGTAGCGCACACCTTGGTAGTTGGTGGTGCTGTCTAGCTCTGAATAAAACTTCGCATCGTCGTTGGCCGTGATGGTCAATGGCGCTTTGGTGATGGTGGCATTGGGTGCTGTCCACACCAAGCGGTAGTTGCCTGCGCGTGTGCCTGTCAGCAACACGCTGCCTTGGTCCACCGTCACAGTGCCTGCGTTGGCGTTGCTGAACACGGGTGTGCCTGTAATGACCAAGCCACCCTGAATACCGCTGTCTGCCGTCAATACCGACGCAAAGCCCGCGGCCACGCTCAAGCTGCCATAGCCTGTGGCGGGGCTCGTCAAGGCAGGGGCCACAGCGGTGGTGGCGTCATACACCTTGGTCAAACCGGTGCTGCCAGACAAGGCCACATCGAGCTGTGTGATGTTGGCGGTGGTTGTGCCTTGATTGGTGATGGTGTAGTTGTTGCGGTCTGTGCCACCGTAGCTGCTGGTGAGCGTGACGGTTTTGCCTGTGCCCACGTTTTCGTCACTGAACACGCCGGTGGCGCCCACGGTCACATCGTCGGTTCCCACCAAACCTGTTTTCACCACCGACGCTGTCGACACCGTGGCGCCAGTGGTGTTGTCGTAGGTTTTGTTAGAGGCTGTGATGCCGCTGATGGTCAACGCTTTGGGCGTGATGTTGGCCGTGCTGGTGGCTTGGTGGGTGATGCTGTAGTTGTTGCGGTCAGCGCCACCGTAAGTGGTGGTGAGCGTGACAGTTTTGCCTGTGCCCACGTTTTTATCGGCAAACGTACCCGACGAAGTTGCAATGGTCAACGCATCGCCGCTCACCAAGCCGCTGAACAACGCGCCGCTGGTGGTCACGGTGGCATTGGCTGTGCCGTCGTACACACGGCTGTCGGCCACGAGACCAGACACCGTCAAAGCTTTGGGTGTGATCTTGGCCGTGGTGCTGGCTTGGTTGGTGATGGTGTAGTTGCCCAAGTCAGCGCCGCCGTTGGTGCTGGTGAGCGTAACTGTTTTGCCTGTGCCTACGTTCTTGTCAGCAAACACACCCGTGGTGGTGACGGTCAGTACATCGCCTGCAACGATGCCGTTGAAGGTTGCGCCACTGATGTTGATCGTCGCTGCATTGGTGCCGTCATACACCTTGTCGTTGGCGGCAATGCCCGACACGGTGATGGCCTTGGGGTTGATCTTGGCGCTCAGTGTGGTGTCGGCCACGATGTTGTAGTTGCCGGCCTTTGCACCTGTGAGGCCCAAACTCGAAGCGCGCAGCGTGACTGTTTTGCTGCTGACCACACCGTTGGTGTAGGCCACGTTTTCATCTGCAAAGTTGGCTGAGTAATTGGTGGTCACCAAACTCACGGCATCGCTGTTCAAGATGCCAGTCAGGGTGCCAAAGTTGCCTGCTGTGAGGGTGGCCACCACGCCACCGTCATAAGTTTTGTCATTCGCTGCAGCGCCTGTGAGGGTCAACGCCTTGGGCATGATCTTGGCGTTTGTGGTGGTGGGGCTGCCTGTGTAGCTGTAGTTGCCCGCATCGGTGCCGCCGTAGGTGCTGGTGAAGGTCACCATTTGCGCGGCCAGCGCAGAGCCGCTGTAGGCCACGTTGGCGCTGCCGTAGGTGCCGGTGGCTGCCACCGTCAACACGTCGCCTGCCACCATGCCGTTGAACACGGCATTGCTCGCATCCATCGTGGCGGTGGTGGTGGCGTCGTACACCTTGTCGTTGGCGGCAATGCCTGTGACGGTGATGGCCTTTTTCGTGATGCTGCCATTGGTGCCCGTCATGCTGGTGCCGGTGCTCAGGCCGTAGTTGGCCGCATCAGCGCCGCTCAAGGCCATGTTGGTGAGCACGTAGTTTTTGTTGGTGCCTACGTTTTTATCGGCATACGCGCCCGAGCCACTGATTTGCACCACATCGCCCGTCACCACACCTGTGGGTGTGCCCGACAAGGCAGCAATGGTGGTGGTGCCGTCATA
>Ga0228700_1000013_pt1 | contig 214410 bp, 208 predicted proteins | sample McNCre317_Aug_MG_FD_178019 | JGI IMG/M metagenome (GOLD analysis project Ga0228700, IMG submission 178019) | Freshwater microbial communities from McNutts Creek, Athens, Georgia, United States - 3-17_Aug_MG | ecosystem: Environmental > Aquatic > Freshwater > Creek | place: USA: Georgia...
TAAAAAAGTAGCTAAGAAAACAGCTGCTAAAAAGCCTGCTGCTAAAAAACCAGCTGCTAAAAAAGCCGCTAAAAAGCCTGCTGCAAAGAAAGCTGCGAAAGCACCCGCTGCCCACGCACAGACAACGCTGAACCCGCAAGCTGCTTGGCCTTTCCCAACAGCTAGCAAGCCTTAATCTGTATTGATCAAGGCAACGGTTGACCGTTAGCTCAAGCCCGATACCGCAAGGTTTCGGGCTTTTTCTTCATCCCTAGCCCATGACCCTACCTGCCACCTCTTACCTTCGCTTGGAAAAAACAGGTGCGGTGATCGTGGACATCCACGTCATTCCCAACGCCTCGCGCACACAAGCTGACGGTTCTCACGATGGCGCATTGCGCGTGCGTTTGCATGCGCCGCCCGTAGATGGCAAAGCCAATTTGGCGCTCATCGCTTGGCTCGCAGACGCGTTGGGCATTGCCAAGCGCGATGTCGAACTGGTCCGTGGGCAGACCTCCAAACGAAAACAGCTGCGGATCAACGCAGCTGCTTGTGTCAAAGCCGAATGGTCAGCCTTGGTCAGTTAAGGCGCGAACAGCACCCCACCTTTTACGCAATGGCCAAACCCTCGACAGAGTAGTTTTGGGGACCGCGTTGCGCAATTTTGAGTGCGCCCACTTGGTTACCCAAGGCAGCGCACTTGGCCAGCGACCAACCTTGCTCCAAGCCAAACAACAGCGCGCCGCGCCATGCATCGCCGCAACCTGTGGGATCCACCACCGCAGCTGCTTTGACAGGCGGCACAAGGGTTTTTTCGCCATCCACCCACACTTCACAGCCTTCGGCGCCTAGTGTGACGATCAGGCCTTGTACACGGCGTGAAATGTCTGCATGGCTCAAGCCTGTGCGGTCACTCAGCATCTTGCCTTCGTAGTCGTTCACCGTGACCCAAGTGGCTTGGTCGATGAAACGCGACAAATCAGCGCCATCAAACATGGGCAGGCCTTGGCCTGGATCGAACACAAAAGGAATGTCTGCGGCTTTGAGCTGCTCAGCGTGCTGCACCATGGCATCACGGCCATCGGGTGAAATGATGGCCAGCTTGATGTCGGAACGCTTTTCAATCTGCGTGATGTGCGCTTGCATCATGGCGCCAGGGTGGAATGCCGTGATTTGGTTGTTGTCACGGTCGGTCATGATCATCGCTTGTGCGGTGTACGTGTCTGACACTTGACGCACGAACTCGGTGGAAATGCCCAAGGTTTCCAAGCGCTGCAAGTAATCGGCAGCATCTGTGCCCAAGGTGGCCATGGGCAACGGTGTGCCACCCAAGACTTTCAAACTGTAGGCAATGTTGCCTGCGCAACCACCAAAGTCACGGCGCAAGGCCGGTACCAAGAACGACACATTCAAGATGTGCAGTTGGTCAGGCAAGATTTGCTCCGCAAATCGGCCTTCAAAGCTCATGATGGAGTCGAACGCGAGCGAGCCGCAAATCAGCGATGCCATAAAACTACTTTCGAAAATTGAAGAAGAAAAACGTTAAGGATAAAAAACGAAAGCGCGGAAACCTGTGATGCGCTTGCTGACCTTGTCGTCCAAGTCAAAGTTCAGGGTTGAACGCACATCGCGCAAGGCTTGCACATGGTCTTTGGCAGACAGCTCGTCAGCCGTGAACACGCGACGCACCAAGACTTGGTCTTGCAAGTCGGTCAGGCTTAACTCCAAAGCAGGCATGGCCACAGCATGGTGTTGCGTGTTCTTCAAACGCAACTGCACGATATAGCCACCGTCTGGGTTTTCGGTGAAGCTGCTGCTTTCAATCAGCACGGCATCGGGCTCACGGGGCCAAGTGACTTCGCAAGCGCACATGGCTGACAACAGGGGGCGCAAAGCGGGTTCTTCGGCAGCCAGCCAATTGCGTTGTGCCACCAACAGCTGCATCAGCAACGCGAGCACCAACACACCCGCACTGACAACCCATTTCAAGGGCAGTGCAGCATCTGCACCGTCAGCTTGTGCCGATTGAACTGAAGGCTTCACCTCGTTCGCAGCAACCGCAGGTGCCATCGCGGCCCGGAACAACGCGGGCGCATCGGCACTGGGCAAAGGCGCGGCTGGGATATTTGGCTGCGTCTCAAAATGCAGGGCAGCCTCAAACACATGCGAACAACGACCACACCGCACCCACCCTTTGGCCAGCTCAAGCTGTTGGGGCGACACCTTGAAGGCGGTCTCGCATTGGGGGCAGTGGGTGATTTGCATCAGCAGTGGGCGGTCATCAAAATCCAGCCGTCTTCTGCGTCACTCACTTCAAGGGTGCAGTAAGGCGCATAAGCGTCTTTGAGTTCTTGGGCTTGTCGCTCAAGGATCCCCGCCAACACCAAATTGCCGCCCGCAGCGACATGGCTGCGCAGCAGCGGTGCCAACACTTTGAGCGGGGTGGCCAAGATGTTGGCCAGCACGGTTTGGTAGTGACCTGTGGCTTTGTCGGGCAAGCCCGCGTTCAAGCGCACGTTGTTCGCGTCGGCATTGAGCACGGTGGCTGTGACAGCCGCATCGTCAATGTCAACCGCATCAATGGTGTTCGCGCCATGCAAAGCCGCACCAATGGCCAAAATGCCAGAGCCGCAACCGTAGTCGAGCACACGTTGGTTGGCCACGTCATGCGTGGCGATCCAACGCAAGCACATGCGTGTGGTGGGGTGTGTACCTGTGCCAAACGCCAAACCGGGGTCTAAGCGAATGACTTTTTTCGCTTGCTCAGGCGGCTCGTGCCATGTCGGAACAATCCAAAACTCGGGCGTGATGTCCACAGGTGCGAATTGCGACTGCGTCAAACGCACCCAATCTTGGTCGGCCACGGGCTGAATGCCCAGCACTTCGCTGCCAGCAAAGAAGTCCTGCAAGGCCAACAAGCGCGATGCGTCTTTGGCCACAGACTCCTCGGCAAACAAGGCCACGATGCGCGAGCGCTTCCAGCCTTCTTTGGGGGGCGGCATGCCGGGTTCGCCAAACAAGGCTTGCTCGGCATCGGTTTGGGCATCGGCGTCTTCAACGGACACACTCAAAGCGTCGAGTGCATCCAGTGCCTCGCAGACAGCTTCGACGCTGTCTTCGGGGCACATCAGTCGCAGTTCAAACATCAGCGCTTGTGAGCAGCGAGCCACTCTTCCAAGTAGTGAATGTTGGTGCCACCAGCCATGAACTTGGCGTCCACCATCAACTCGCGGTGCAGCGGGATGTTGGTGTTGATGCCTTCAACCAAGGTTTCGTTCAACGCTGTGCGCATGCGTGCCAACGCTTCGTCACGGGTATCGCCGTGAACAATGATCTTGCCGATCATCGAGTCGTAGTTTGGTGGCACGTAGTAGTTGGTGTAAATGTGTGAGTCCACGCGCACACCAGGACCACCGGGCGCGTGCCACATGGTGATGCGACCAGGCGACGGGATGAACTTGAACGGGTCTTCCGCGTTGATGCGGCACTCGATCGAGTGGCCGCGCACTTGGACGTCGCGCTGCGTGAAAGGCAACTTCAAACCAGCCGCCACCATGATTTGGGTTTTCACGATGTCGATGCCAGTGATGTATTCCGTCACAGGGTGTTCCACCTGCACGCGGGTGTTCATTTCAATGAAATAGAACTCGCCGTTTTCGTACAAGAACTCAAACGTGCCCGCACCGCGGTAGTTGATCTTTTTACAAGCCGCTGCGCAACGCTCGCCGATCTTCTCGATCAACTTGCGTGGGATGCCGGGAGCCGGTGCTTCCTCGATCACTTTTTGGTGACGACGTTGCATCGAGCAATCGCGCTCACCCAAGTACACCGCGTTCTTGTGCTTGTCAGCCAAGATTTGGATTTCGATGTGTCGTGGGTTTTGGAGGTATTTCTCCATGTACACCGCGGGGTTGCCAAAGGCAGTGCCCGCTTCGGCTTTGGTCATCGCCACGGCGTTGATCAAAGCAGCTTCGGTGTGCACCACGCGCATGCCGCGACCACCACCACCGCCAGCGGCTTTAATGATGACGGGGTAGCCCACGCTCTTGGCAATGCGCTTGATGGCGGCGGGGTCGTCAGGCAACTCGCCTTCAGAGCCGGGCACGCAAGGCACGCCCGCTTTGATCATGGCTTGCTTGGCCGACACTTTGTCGCCCATGATGCGGATAGATTCAGCGGTGGGGCCAATGAACTGGAAGCCGCTTTTTTCAACGCGTTCTGCAAAGTCAGCGTTTTCGCTCAAGAAGCCGTAGCCAGGGTGAATGGCTTCGGCGTCTGTCACTTCAGCAGCCGCAATGATGGCGGGCATATTGAGGTAGCTCAGGGGCGAAGCCGCTGGGCCAATACACACGGCTTCATCGGCCAACTTGACGTACTTGGCGTCGCGGTCGGCTTCGGAATACACCATCACCGCTTTGACACCCAACTCGCGACAAGCGCGTTGAATGCGCAGCGCGATTTCGCCACGGTTGGCGATCAGGATTTTTTTAAACATGGGAAGCCCGCCTGTTATTCAATGATGAACAGGGGTGCGCCGTATTCCACAGCCTGGCCGTTTTCAGCCAAGATTTTGGTGATGGTGCCGGACTTGTCAGCCTCGATCTCGTTCAAGATCTTCATCGCTTCAATAATGCAAATGGTGTCGCCTTCTTTGACTTGCTGGCCCACTTCGGCAAATGACTTCGCGCCAGGGCTAGAAGAACGGTAGAACGTGCCCACCATGGGTGACTTGACCGTGTGACCAGCGGGCGCGGGTTCCACCACAGGCGCAGGCGCTGCAGCGGGTGCGGCCGCCACAGGCGCTGCAACGGCCACAGGCGCAGCCATTTGCGTCACCATCGCCACGGGGGCTGGCGCACTCTTGACGATACGGACCGTGCCTTCTGCTTCAGTGATTTCAAGTTCAGACACATTGGAATCGGAGACCAGGTCAATCAACGTCTTGAGTTTTCGCAAATCCATAACTACACCTTATTTGTTGTAAATAACACGCTAATTTACACCAATTTGCAAGCCGACAACACACGCAAGGGAATTAGATCGCCCAGTTCTTGATATCTTCCGGCGTCAACTTACCCAGCTTGCGTTGCACAAGTAAGCCTTGTGCATCCAAAACAACCGTAAAAGGCAGACTACTTTGTTCATTTCCGAGAATTTTTCCCAATTCTGTGCCATTTAGCCCGGCTAAGCCGATGCTGTAATCCACAGGAAATTGACTGAGAAATTGCCTCACCCGGCTGGGTTGGTCAATGGCCAAACCGACAACCTGCCATCCATATTGTTTATTTTGACGAAAGAACGCATCAATTAACGGCATTTCCTCAACACAGGGTGGACACCAAGTGGCCCAGAAGTTGAGCACCAAAGGACGTCCTTGCAAACTCGACATCACCAAAGGCTCACCTGAGGGTTGTGTGAATTCAGATGACCAAAGCGCCTGCATCGCATCCGCGGCCAAAGTGCGCGATGCATGACGCTTCCAAGCGATGCCAGCGCCTGCCAGCCCCGCCAAAGCAGCAACACCCGCATACATCGCCGTGCGTCTAGTTGGTTTAAATGTCATTCAACATCCTTCATCAAGCTGCGTAACGCAGGTAAATCACCCCGTTGTGAACGTCCTTTGGCATCTGGCTTCAGAGCGCCGCGTAAATCATCCAAGTCGTAAATCATCAAATGAACGAGTACCTTTTGCGACAAACCCGGGCAGCTGCACAAGATGCTCAAGGCATCCACAGCCTCGCCTTGAAAGCCTTGAACCGTGCTGACTTCGTAGCGCACATGGTGGTCAATGAGGCTAATTTCGGCTGACTTGGAGTCATCACAAAACAACTGCAGATAAATATCTGACAACGCCGTGGCCGTGCCGCGCCACACGGCGCCCCCTAAATGTGGCCGAAAAGCAGCCATGCGTTCCATCCACACGATGGCGAGCTCACGCAAGGCGGCCAACTCGGCGGGCTGGGTGTCGGCGCAAAACACATCGAGGTATTCGCGAACCGCATCCTCCACTTGGTCGTTGTTGGGTAGCTGCGCACGCGCGTTCAGGCCCAGTTGCTTGACCGCTCGGCGCTTGGCAGGGCCGTATTCGAGCCCCTCTTCCACCACCATGCGGGCGGCCGTGGCTGCAATTTCTTCTTGAACCGTATTCATATAAGTAGCGATTGTCAGCCCCAAGAGACTCGTCTGCACGAGGTTCACCGATACACCCTCCTAAAATGGGCCAATGCACATACATATTTTGGGAATTTGCGGCACGTTCATGGGTGGACTGGCTGCGTTGGCACGTGAAGCGGGCCACAAGGTGACAGGTTGCGATGCGGGCGTCTACCCGCCCATGAGCGACCAACTCCGCGCCTTGGGCATTGAGCTGATTGAAGGTTTTGATGCCGACCAAATGGCTTTGAAACCCGATGTGTACGTGATTGGCAACGTCGTGTCACGCGCCAGCTTGGCCGACGGTTCCCCCAAATTCCCGCTGATGGAAGCCATTTTGGAAAGCGGCGCCACCTACACCAGCGGCCCGCAATGGCTGGCCGAACATGTGCTGCACCACCCCAGCCAGCCTCGCCACGTTTTGGCAGTCGCAGGTACCCACGGCAAAACCACAACCACCTCTATGCTGACTTGGATTCTTCAGGCGGCAGGCTTGGAACCAGGCTTTTTGGTCGGCGGCGTGCCCATGAACTTTGGCGTGTCTGCACGTTTGGGACGTTTGAGCTCAGAAGCCGACGTGGCAGCCCACAAACGCACGCCCTTCGTGATTGAAGCCGACGAATACGACACCGCCTTCTTCGACAAGCGCAGCAAGTTTGTGCATTACCACCCGCGCACGGCGATTCTGAACAATTTGGAGTTTGACCACGCCGACATCTTCGACAACCTTGCCGCCATCGAACGCCAGTTCCACCACTTGGTGCGCACCGTGCCCGGCAGTGGTCGCGTAGTGGTCAATGCCGACGAAGACAGCTTGCAACGCGTGCTGGACCAAGGCTGCTGGAGCGGTGTGGCCAAATTTGGCGTGAGCGCCAACGCGATGGGCCAAGATGGTTGGTCGGTGCAGGGCGAACCCGACAACTTTGCTGTACTGCACCACGGACAAGAAGTGGGCCGCGTGCAATGGGACATCACCGGCGTGCACAACCAACTCAACGCCTTGGCCGCCATTGCCGCTGCGGAGCACTTGGGCGTGTCACCTGCGCAAGCCGCTGCTTCGCTGACAGAGTTTCAAAACGTGCGTCGCCGCATGGAAGTGCGTGGCACTGTGGCGCGTGCCGGTGTTGACATCACGGTGTACGACGACTTTGCCCACCACCCCACCGCCATTCGCACCACCGTCGATGGTCTGCGCCGCAAAGTGGGCCCGAATGCCCGCATCTTGGCGGTGTTTGAGCCCCGCAGCAACACGATGAAACTGGGCACGATGAAATCACAACTGCCTTGGAGCTTGGAAGACGCTGATCTCGCGTTTTGCCACTCGGGGGGGTTAGATTGGGATGCCGTGGAAGCTTTGGCGCCCATGGGCGCGCGGGCTTCGGTCGCAGGTTCTGTGGATGAAGTGATTGCCCAAGTGGTCGCCGCTGCGCGAGCGGGCGACCATGTGCTGTGCATGAGCAATGGTGGGTTTGGCGGCATTCACGCTAAGTTGTTGTCAGCTTTGGCTGCGTAACTTCTTTCGCTCAGTTTCTTCTCGTTGGCGTGCTGTTGCTTGTCGCGTTCGTCATGCTCATCTCGCATGCCCACAGAGCGGCCAGCACCTGACACGGCTTAACGGCCCTGCGGGCCGTGATGGCGCCGTATCAGGCGCTGACCACTCTGCGCGCTGAGCGTGCGCAATCGAAATGTTTTAGGCGCTTGTGCTCCTGCTTCGCGGTTCGGCGATGCCAAAGCCCACCTGCTCGTGCGAAATCTTCCGAACCACAAAACGCCGAGAGCGCGGTGTCTGATTTGGCGCCATCACGGCCCGAAGGGACGTTAAGCCAAGTCAGATACCGCGCTCTCGGCGTATCCGTTATCGAAACGAAGCTAGGCCAAACCGACCCAACTCCGAATCAACCAAAAATCACGAACGCTTGCGACGCGCTGCAACAGCCTCAGACAACACGTCCAACGAAGCGACCGAGTCATTCCAATCCAAGCACGCATCGGTGATGCTCTTGCCGTATTCCAGCTGAGACACATCGTCTTTGCCAGGTGTGAACTTCTGAGCGCCACCCAAAATGTGGCTCTCAATCATCACGCCAAACACTTGGTTTGAACCACCGCTGATTTGGTCGGCAATGTCTTTGGCCACCACCAACTGACGCTCATGCTGCTTGCTGCTGTTGGCGTGGCTGCAATCCACCATCAAGGTCGCTGGCAACTTGGCTTTGGCCAATTCTTCGCAAGCGGCGGTCACGCTGGCTGCGTCGTAGTTGGGCGTTTTGCCGCCGCGCAAAATGACGTGGCAGTCTTTGTTGCCCTTGGTTTGCACAATCGCCACTTGACCGTTTTTGTGCACAGACAAGAAGTGGTGCGCGCCAGCAGCTGCTTGAATCGCATCGGTGGCGATTTTGATGTTGCCATCGGTGCCGTTTTTGAAGCCGATGGGCGCAGAAATACCGGAGGCCAATTCGCGGTGCACTTGGCTCTCGGTCGTGCGCGCACCAATCGCGCCCCACGAAATCAAGTCGCCAATGTATTGCGGGCTGATGGCGTCCAAGAACTCGCTGCCCGCAGGCAAACCAAGGCGGTTGATCTCAATCAACAACTGGCGTGCAATGCGCAGTCCCTCGTCGATGCGGTAGCTCTCGTCCAAGTACGGGTCGTTGATCAAGCCTTTCCAACCCACGGTCGTGCGCGGTTTTTCGAAGTACACACGCATCACGATTTCCAAGGTGTCGGCGTACTTTTCGCGCAACGGTTGCAAGCGGCGTGCGTAGTCAATCGCGGCAGCAGGATCATGGATAGAGCATGGGCCAATCACTACCAGCAGGCGGTCATCTGTGCCGTGCATGATGTTGTGAATGGTTTTGCGGGTCTTGGTAATCAGCTTCTCCACGGGCGTGCCCTGAATGGGGAAGAAGCGAATCAAATGTTCGGGAGGAGGCAGCACGGTGATGTCCTTGATACGTTGATCGTCGGTTTGACTGGTGTTTTCAACGTGGCTTGGATAACTGGTGTTCGTTTTCATGGTCTCGTCCTGAAGTTTGAAAAAAGTGATTTAAGAATTTGGCAAAAAAAAACCGCCGGGGGTCCGGCGGTTGGTTTGGGAGTTCAGAGCGTTTGGGCTACGTTCAGATCTCTCGACCGCCGTGGGGGCGTGAGATAAAAAAGTAAGCAAAATAAAAACGGGCTGAACTCATGGATTGGAATGTAGCACAGAGATTCTGGCAGTTTGCTGACAAGTTGCTAGGGTTTACGCGGCACTTAGGCTGTTCCACCTACCGTCAGGCCATCAATACGCAAAGTCGGTTGCCCCACCCCCACAGGCACGCTTTGGCCTTCTTTGCCGCAGGTGCCCACGCCTGGATCGAGCTTCATGTCGTTGCCGATCAAGCTCACACGGGTCAAAGCATCGGGGCCGTTGCCCACCAAGGTCGCGCCTTTGACGGGGTACTGAATCTTGCCGTTTTCCACCCAAAACGCTTGGCTGGTCGAGAACACGAACTTGCCTGAGGTGATGTCGACCTGGCCACCGCCGAAGTTCACGGCGTACAAGCCTTTTTTCAAGCTGGACACAATTTCTTCTGGTGATTTGTCGCCACCCAACATGTAGGTGTTGGTCATGCGCGGCATCGGCACATGGGCGTAGCTTTCGCGGCGGCCATTGCCTGTGGGCTTGACGCCCATCAAGCGGGCATTCATGCCGTCTTGGATGTAGCCTTTCAAGATGCCGTCCTCAATCAACACATTGCGTTGGCTGGGGTTGCCTTCGTCGTCCACATTGAGTGAACCACGACGGTCAGGAATGGTGCCGTCGTCCAACACGGTCACGCCTTTGGCGGCTACGCGTTGGCCAATGCGGCCGCTGAATGCGCTGGAGCCTTTGCGGTTGAAGTCACCTTCCAAACCGTGACCAATGGCTTCGTGCAACAAGATGCCGGGCCAACCTGGGCCCAACACCACGCTCATTTCGCCCGCGGGCGCTGGACGCGCGTCAAGGTTGGTCAGGGCGCATTGCACCGCTTCGTCCACATAGCTTTGCGCCAGCGCATCGTCAAAATGGTCCAAACCAAAGCGGCCACCACCACCGGCTGAGCCCACTTCGCGGCGACCATTTTGTTCGGCAATCACCGTCACGCTCAGGCGGACGAGAGGGCGCACATCAGCGGCCAAGGTGCCATCGGCACGCACCACCATCACCACGTCATATTCGCTGGCCAAACCGGCCATGACTTGAATGATGCGTGGGTCTTTGGCGCGGGCCATTTGTTCGACACGGCCCAGCAGCTCGACTTTTTCGGTGCTGTTAAGGGAAGAAATCGGGTCCAAGCCACCATACAAAGAACGACTAGACGCCACTTTGCGCGTGGGCACTTTGACACGGCCACCTTTGGCCGCTGCGCCAATGGTGCGCACGGTGCGTGCCGCATCCATCAAGGATGCTTTGGAAATATCGTCGGAATACGCGAAGGCCGTTTTTTCACCGCTCACCGCGCGCACGCCAACGCCTTGGTCGATGCTGAAGGAACCCGTTTTGACAATGCCCTCTTCCAAACTCCAGCCTTCGGCACGGGTGTATTGGAAGTACAAATCGGCTTCGTCAACTTTGTGCGCTTTGATTTCGGCCAATGTTTTGGCCAAGTCGGTTTCGTCCAAACCGAAAGGCTCTAACAACAGTTGACGGGCAATGGCCAATCGCTCAAGGGTGGGTTCGCGTGAAATCATGCGGGAATTATGACTGCACCAACTGTTTGGCCTTGGCCACCGACATCAATATCCCTAAGCCCAACCCCAGCGTCACCATGGCGGTACCGCCGTAGCTGATGAAGGGCAATGGCACGCCCACCACAGGCAGCATGCCGCTGACCATGCCCATGTTCACAAACGCATAGATAAAGAGGCTCAAGGTCACGCTACCAGCCAACAAACGGGCAAACAAGGTAGGGCCTTCCACCGCAATGGCCAAGCCGCGCAGAATCAAAAAGATGAAGGATGCGATCAGCATCAAGTTGCCGATCAAGCCAAACTCTTCACCGAAGGCTGCAAACACGAAGTCAGTGGTGCGCTCGGGGATGAAGTCCAAATGGGTTTGTGTGCCTTGCATGAAGCCCTTGCCCCAAAAACCACCCGAGCCAATGGCAATCATGCCTTGGATGATGTGAAAGCCTTTGCCCAAGGGGTCTCGCGACGGGTCTAGCAAGGTACAAATGCGTTGTTGCTGGTAGTCATGCAGGATGGGCCAACGGAAACCATCGGCGCACAAGGTGGGTTCAAAAAACACCACCAAGCCCACACCCACCACGCCCATGAGGATGGGCGGCACGATCAGCCACCAGCTCAAGCCTGCAAAGAAAATCACGGCCATGCCAGCAGACAACACCAAAATGGCGGTTCCCAAATCAGGCTGGCGCACGATGAGGGCCACAGGCACGATCAGCAGCAATCCCGCCACCAAAAAGTCGAGTGGGCGCAACTGGCCTTCGCGCTTTTGAAACCACCAGGCCAACATCAGCGGCATGGCAATTTTCATGATCTCGCTGGGCTGAATGACCACGCCCACATTGAGCCAGCGGCGTGCGCCCTTTTTGGTCAAACCAAACAGCGCCACCGCCACCAGCAGAGCCACGCCGACGGTGTAGAGCGGCACGGCAAAGGCCATCAAGCGCTGTGGCGGAATTTGGGCCACCACAAACATGATGAACCCAGCAATCAGCATGTTGCGGCCATGGTCAAAAAAGCGCGCACCGTTGGCAAAACCCGACGAATACATGGTCAACAAGCCCGCACACGCCAACAAGAAAATACCAAATGCCAAGGGGCCATCAAATCCTTTGAGCAAAGGCATCAGGCGCTGAAATGGGCTGGGTTTGTGGATGACGGTGGACATGACCGCGATTATCCCCTGTCACAGCGGATGGCCTGCGGGCGCTGCTAGCATTTGGCATGACCTTGCAAAACATCCCACGCGACATCCCACAGCCCACCACACACGTGTTGTATTTGCACGGGTTTCGCTCCTCGCCGCGGTCCACCAAGGCTCAACAAATGGCGAAAGTCATGGCCGCGCAGTACCCACACATCACCTGGTGGTGCCCGCAGCTGCCGCCGTCTCCCCAAGCGGCGGTGGCCTTGATCGATCAAGGCACGGCCGACTGGCCCGCACACAGCATGGCGGTGATGGGGTCGTCACTGGGCGGGTTCTACGCCACATGGCTGGCCGCTCAACGCGGTTGCAAAGCGGTGTTGCTCAACCCCGCCATTGACCCCGCCCGCGACTTGGCGACATACATCGGCGAACAAACCGCATGGCACGACCCAGCCGAACGCTTTTACTTTGCACCCGAATTTGTAGACGAATTGCGCGCCCTAGAAGTCGGCCCCCTGCCCCATCCCGAGCGCGTTTGGGCCCTCATTGCCAAAGGCGACGAAGTACTGGATTGGCGCGAAATGACAGCCCGTTACCCTGGCTCGCTGCAAGTGGTCATGGAAGGCGGCGACCACGCCATCAGCGACTTCGAAAGCTACCTGCCGCAAGTGCTGGCATTTCTAGATTTACAGCCGGGCGTTTAAGCCGGGCATGGGACAATTGCGCCCATGTACGCATTGTTTGAAGAAGCTGGAAAATTCCAGACGGGTCGCATCCTCTCCGAAGCTGAGAGCTCGGCCCAAATCGAGCTGGAATCCGGCAAACGGGTCAAGGTCAAGGCCGCCCATTTACTGCTCAAGTTTGAGAAGCCCTCGCCCGCCGACCTGATGCGCGACGCACAGGCTTTGAGCGCCACCATTGAGCTCGACCTGGCGTGGGAATTCGCCCCCGAAGACGAGTTTGGTTTTGCCGATCTCGCACGTGAATACTTCAGCGCACAAGCCACCCTGACCGAACAAACCGCTGCGCTGCTTCGCCTGTTTGAAGCGCCACATTACTTTCGCCGCGCAGGCAAAGGCCGCTTCAAGAAAGCCTCTGCCGAAGTGATTGCCCAAGCCTTGGCAGGCATCGAAAAGAAAAAACAAATCCAAGCGCAAATTGAAAGCTGGGCAGCCGAGTTGGGCCAAGGGGCTTGCCCCGCGCCCATTCAAACGCAGCTCTACAAAATCTTGTTCAGGCCCGACAAAAATGCGCCTGAATACAAAGCCGTGGTCGAAGCCGCACGCGCCACACAAACAGCGCCGCTGGCTTTGCTGCAAAAAGCAGGCGCCATCACATCGGCTTACCAATTCCATTGGCAACGCTTTTTGTTTGACAACTTCCCCAAAGGCACCAACTTCCCTGCGCTGCAAGCACCCAGCATTGCCGACGAATTGCCGCTGGCCAATGTGCAGGCGTATTCGATTGACGACTCGCACACCACCGAGATTGACGATGCCTTGTCGGTGCAAGGCTTGGGCACTGGCACGGTCACACTCGGCATTCACATCGCCGCACCTGCGCTGGCTTTGAAGCCGGGCGATGCGATTGACCAACTGGGCCGCAACCGCTTGTCCACCGTGTACATGCCGGGCTACAAAATCACCATGTTGCCCGACGACGTGGTGCAAACCTACACCTTGCAAGAAGGCCGCGACTGCCCCGCGGTGTCGCTGTACGCCACGTTCGACGAGGCCACGCTGGCCTTGCAAAACACCGAAACACGCGTGGAGCGTGTCCCCATCGCGGCCAACTTGCGCCACGACCAGCTCGATGCCATCGTCACCGAAGCTTGGTTGAATGACGCCAGCTTCACGCACGTCGCAGGCACCGTCGAGCCTGCCATGCCACGCACGGAACTGGCTTTTCTGTTCCGCTTGGCGCAACACCTCAAAGCCCAACGTGAAGTGGTGCGCGGCAAGCCTGAAAACTTCAACCGCCCTGACTACAACTTCCGCCTCGTTGGCAACAACGGCGCAACGCCCACAGGCGACGAGCAAGTGCAAATCAGCATCCGCCAGCGCGGCGCACCGCTCGACTTGATGGTGGCCGAAGCCATGATTTTGGCCAACAGCACCTGGGGCAATTGGATGGCCGAGCTGGGCGTGCCCGGCATCTACCGCAGCCAAGCCAGCTTGTTGCCCGGCGTCAAAGTACGCATGGGCACCAAGGCGTTGCCACATGCTGGCATTGGCGTGCCCAGCTACGCGTGGAGCACCTCGCCGCTGCGTCGCTACACAGACTTGGTGAACCAATGGCAAATCATTGCGTGCGCCAAACACGGCAGCACCGCCGCTTTGGCTGCGCCCTTCAAACCCAAAGACGCCGAGCTGTTCTCCATCATCTCCGCATTTGATGGCGCGTACGGTGCATACAACGCTTACCAAAACGGCATGGAACGTTTTTGGACGCTGCAGTACTTGAAGCAAAACAACATCACCGAACTCAGCGCCACCGTGTTCAAAGCCTTCCCAGGCCAGCCGCCCATGGCGCGTGCCGATGACCTACCCTTGGTCTTGCCCGTGTTCGGTGGTGGCGATTTGCCACGCGGCGCACACGTGCAACTGCGCTTGAGCGAGATTGACGACATCAGCCTCGACATCAGCGGCCACCTGTTGCACCTGCTGGAAGCAGATGCACCATCGAGTGCCGAAGAGGCAGAAATGACGGACGACGAAGACGACAGCGCCGCAGGCCCCATCGCCTTGGCGATGGATGTGAACGAGGCACCCACATCGGAGGTCAATGCAGCGTGATGCTCTCGCGTTTTTCTTGGACCCGGTGGACCACGCTGCAAAAAGCGCTGTTCATTTCGTTCGCGTTCCATGGTGCGTTGCTGACGCTGCGCATTGCCGCACCTGAGCGTTTTGACCGCTTGTTCAGCGACACACCGCTGGACGTGATTTTGGTCAACACCCGCGCCAAAGCCGATGCGCCCGACAAGGCACAAGCCTTGGCACAAACTCAGTTAGCCGGCGGTGGTGAGCTCAAGAGTGGCCGCGCCGCATCCCCCTTGCCCACCGCGGCCAACACGTCTGTGGGCGACATGACCGAGTCCATGCAGCGCCAAGTCGCCGCCATGCGCAAAGAACAATCACTGCTGTTGGCGCAAGTGAAAAACTTGCTCGCCCAACTGCCACCGCCTCAGCCGCAAAAATCAAAAGCAGAACAAGACGCGGTTGAGCAAAAACGTCGCCAATTGCTCAAACTCTTGGCCGAGATTGAAGAACGCATCAACCAAGACAACGCGCGCCCACGCAAACACTATGTGAGCCCCGCCACCAAACAAGTGGCCTACGCGCTGTATTACGACGGCCTGCGCCGCAAGATTGAAGACCGTGGCACGCGCTACTTCCCTGCCACCAACAGCGGGCAAAAGCTCTACGGCGAATTGACCATGATCATCACCGTCAACACCGATGGCCGCGTGCTCACCACCGAGGTGGTGCAAGGCTCGGGGCAAGCCGACTTGGACCGCCGCGCACAGGCCATTGCCACCGCGGCAGGCCCGTTCGGTGAATTCACAGAAGAGATGCGCCGCCAAGCCGACCAACTGGCGGTGGTCTCGCGTTTTATCTTCAGCCGTGACAACACGCTGCAAACCCGTGGCGGCGAAGCTGCCAAGTAAACCGATATGAACACCCCACGCTTTCGCCCATGGCTGCGCTGGTTGCTACTGGTGTTGGTGGCTTGGCTAGGCCTGCAAGTGTTCTTTTTGGCACGCATTGCGGTGATGGCCCGGGTCGCCCCGGAATCTACCGCCTTCGAACGCTCAGAAGCTTGGCGCATTGCCACCTCGAAAGACCGACTGCGTTGGCGACAAGACTGGGTGCCGTACGCGCAAATTTCCAACAACCTCAAGCGTGCCGTGATCGCGTCTGAAGATGACATCTTTGCGCAACACGATGGTGTGCAGTGGGACGCGATTGAAAAAGCATGGGCCAAAAACGCCAAAGCCGAGCTGCAAGCCAGCCGCAAAGCACAAGGCAAAGCAGCGCCCAAAGTGGTGGGTGGCTCGACCATCACACAGCAACTGGCAAAGAACCTGTTTCTCTCAGGCGAGCGCACCTTCATTCGCAAAGGCCAAGAGTTTGTTTTGACCGTCATGCTTGAAGCCGTGCTGGGTAAGAAACGCATCTTGGAGATTTACCTCAACCACGTGGAATGGGGTGAAGGCATCTTTGGGGCCGAGGCTGCCGCACAACACTACTTTCAAAAACCGGCCTCACAGCTCACGGCCTGGGAAGCGGGACGTTTGGCGGTGATGTTGCCCCGTCCCAAGCATTACCAAAAATTCCCCCAGTCCGAGTATTTAGCCGGACGTACCGAAATTATCTTGTCCCGCATGGGCGGCGCACAGCTGCCTTAACGCCCATGCGAATCCTTGGCATTGACCCCGGCCTTCGCACCACTGGTTTTGGTGTGGTGGAAAAGCACGGCAGCCAACTGCTTTACGTGGCGAGCGGCACCATCAAAACCAACAAAGAAGCACAAGGCAATTTGGCTGAGCGTTTGAAGGTTTTGTTCGATGGCATTCATGAAGTGGTGGCGCGTTACAAACCTGACACATCTGCTGTCGAGATTGTGTTTGTCAACGTCAACCCACAAGCCACCCTGCTGCTGGGTCAAGCGCGTGGCGCTTGCATCACAGCGTTGGCCACGTGCAACTTGCCTGTGGCCGAGTACACGGCGCTGCAAATGAAGCAAGCTGTGGCAGGTCACGGCCTGGCCAAGAAAGAACAAGTGCAAGAGATGGTGAAGCGTTTGCTCAATCTACCTGGCTTGCCCGGACCAGATGCTGCCGATGCCTTGGGCATTGCCATCACACATGCGCATGCGGGCCATTCGATGGCAAAGCTGGCCGCCGCCACTGATTTACAACGCACCACCAGCAGCATGTACAAAGCGGGTCGCAGCCGCTGAACGCCAAGGCGTCAGCGTTTGGCAGCGGGCAAACTCAACTCCACGATGGCACCGCCATCGACCGCATTAGAAATCGTCAAACTGCCGCTGTGCATTTCGGCAATCGCACTGGAAATTGAGAATCCCACACCCAAGCCACCGTCTTTGGACGTGACAAAAGGTTGCCCCACCAAGCTCTTCAAATCTGCAGACACGCCAGGGCCCGTGTCACGCACACGCAGCACCACACGGTCTTCCATATGCTCCAAAGAAACAAAGATCATCTTCTGCGCGCTCGACTCCATGGCCTGCATCGCATTGCGGTACACATTCAGCACAATTTGAGACAGCTGAACGCGGTCACCGTGTACCTCACATTCAGCAGGGTCTAAGTCAAACTCAAAACGAACTTTTTGTTTGCGTATTTCGTACGCCAACAAGTGCGCCACGTCTTGCAACAAGGGTTTGAAGTCCACATAGGCATAGTCGGTTTGGGCAGGTCGAATGAAGTTACGAATGCGCTCCACCAACTTCACCGTCCGGTAGGTGCTGTTCTCGATTTCTTCAATTGATTCCAAAATTTCTGCGGCGTTTGAGTCCCCCGCAGCCACGCTGGTTTTGATGGCTTGTGCATCCATCAAGATTGCCGTCAAAGGTTGGCTCAGCTCATGTGCAAACGAGGCCGACATGGTGCCCAAGGTTCGCTGGCGTTCCAGTTGCGCAATTTGATCACCCAATCTGGCGCTCTCTTCTTGCCGCGCACGTGCTGCCGTTGCTTTCATTGCAGCTTGGGTCGAGCGCTCCAAAAACATGCCCACAAAAGCAAAGTTTCCCAAAATTGAAATCAACAAGCCTGTGACCACCGTCAAGACGCTGTCCACACCACTAGCCACGACATCGGGTTCGGTCAACCCCGACAGCACCAGCTTCGTGCGGACAAGCATGGTGATTGCCGTCACGGCGTACACCACGGACAACCATCGGGCGCTTCGAAGTCGATCCACCACGGCAATGCGCCAAGACAAATAAGAGATGTAGGCAAAGAGTGCCGTGAAGATCAAAGTTGACCAAGAAAAACGCAAGATGGCGTCATGCAAGACCACTCGGAAAAATTCAAACCCAGCCACACCAACCAGTACCAACAGTGCGGCGCGCTTCAAACCCAAACTTAGATCTAGCGCGCGACGTAATGCCAAAGCTTGGATCAAAACAGCGCTCCACATCAAACCATTGGCCAGGGTATAGGTGACCCAGGCGGGCACATGTGCACGCAGACCCACCAAGGTCAGGGCAAAGCCAAAAAGTGTGCCGCCGGAACACCACAAAGCCAAAGCCCTGGACGGCTGCTTGAACAGCAATGCCCAAACCGTCAACGGCAAGATCAGGTAAAGAACGCCCAGAATGAGATAGACCGTGGGGATGTGATACACCGTCATCTCAAGTTCTCCGTCGCCTCGTCGGCGATGTATGAAAGCGACTTACCAAGCTGGTGCGAGTTGCGCCAAACCCGGAGGCGCTTGACGTGCATCGTCAAAGGTCACGATGTCATAGGCATCAGGCTGGCTGAGCAGTTCACGCAAGAGCTTGTTGTTCATAGCGTGGCCCGAGCGAAACGCCACATACGAAGCCAGCAAGGGTTTGCCAATCAAATACAAGTCGCCCATGGCGTCGAGGATTTTGTGTTTCACAAACTCGTCGTCGTAGCGCAGACCATCGCTGTTCAGGACTTTGTAATCGTCCATCACGATGGCGTTGTCTAAGCCGCCCCCCAAAGCCAAGCCATTGGCACGCATCATCTCAACGTCACGTGTGAAGCCGAAGGTGCGGGCGCGTGCAATGTCGCGGGTGTACACATCGGTGTCCATGTCGAACACCACGCTTTGGCCGGTCGAGTCCACCGCTGGGTGATGGAAATCAATTTCAAAGCTGAGTTTGTAGCCGTGGTGCGGATCGAGTCGCGCCCACTTCACATTGGCACCCTCGCCTTCGCGCACTTCCACCGTCTTCAAGACACGGATAAAACGCTTGGGCGCGTTTTGCTCCACGATGCCCGCGCTTTGCAGCAAGAACACAAACGACGAAGCAGAGCCATCAAGAATAGGCACTTCTTCTGCCGTGATGTCGATGTACAAGTTGTCGATGCCTAGGCCTGCACAAGCCGACATCAAATGCTCCACCGTGAACACCTTCGCCCCACCATTGGAAATGGTCGAAGCCAAGCGCGTATCCGTCACGGCGGTGGCCGTAATAGGAATATCGACTGGCTGCGGCAAATCCACCCGACGGAACACGATGCCCGTGTCAGGTTGAGCCGGGCGCAGTGTCAGCTCCACGCGTTGACCGCTGTGAAGACCAACACCCACCGCTTTGGTGAGGGATTGAAGGGTTCTTTGTTTAAGCACAGTGTGATTTTAGTGAATCCCCTCCGAGAAGGTGATTCACTTACTTAATCGCGGTGATTAATGAATCTCAATCTGCTTGCTTGCGCAAGAAGGCTGGGATTTCGTAGTCGTCCATGCCGCCAGATGACAAAGCATCAACCTTGGCTGCAGCCGAGGTACGGTTGCCACGCCACACGGCGGGAGAGTTCATGGCGTCGTAGTTGGGTTGTGCAGCCACCGAGCCAACGCCCAAGCCTGCAGCCAAACCGGCCAAGCCAGACGAGGCAGCAGCCAACACACCTGCGGGAGATGCGTTGCTGGCTTGTGTGGTGGGGAAACCCACACCGTCTGTACCTGTGCGCAAAACTTGCAACTGAGGGGCAGCGCGGCGGCTACCGGCCAAACCTGTGGCCACCACGGTGACACGAATTTGGTCACCCAAGCTTTCGTCGTAAGCCGTGCCGTAAATCACGTGTGCGTCTGGTGAAGCGAACTTACGGATGGTGTTCATGGCTTCGCGAGACTCAGACAACTTCAAGCCACCCTTGGCTGCGGTGATCAACACCAACACGCCCTTGGCACCTGACATGTCCACGCCTTCGAGCAATGGGCAAGCCACGGCTTGTTCAGCGGCGATGCGTGCACGGTCTGGACCGTTAGCTGCAGCGGTGCCCATCATGGCTTTGCCGGTTTCGCTCATCACGGTACGCACGTCTTCAAAGTCGACGTTCACCAAGGCTTCGACGTTGATGATCTCGGCAATACCGCCGACTGAGTTTTTCAACACGTCGTTGGCAAATGCGAAGGCTTCGTCTTGGCTGGCGTCTTCGCCCAACACGTCCATCAGCTTTTCGTTCAACACCACGATGAGTGAGTCGACGTTGGCTTCGAGTTCAGCCAAACCGTTTTCAGCATTGTTCATGCGACGGCTGCCTTCGAATTCGAAAGGCTTGGTCACCACGCCAACGGTCAAGATGCCCATCTCGCGTGCCACACGTGCCACCACAGGTGCAGCACCTGTGCCTGTACCGCCGCCCATACCGGCGGTGACGAACAACATGTTGGTGCCTTCCAGCGCCAAACGGATGTCATCAATCGCAGCTTCAGCAGCTTCACGGCCGCGGTCTGGCTTGCTACCAGCGCCCAGGCCGGTGGAGCCGAGTTGAATCACTTTGTGCGCATTGCTCACGCGCAGGGCTTGTGCGTCGGTGTTCGCGGTGACGAACTCAACGCCCTGAACGCCAGAGCTGATCATGTGTTCGACCGCGTTACCGCCGCCGCCACCCACGCCAATGACTTTAATTTGGGTGCCTGAGTTGAATGCTTCAACTTCGATCATTTCGATGCTCATGATGTTTCTCCTAATCTAAAAATTTGCAGTTGCCTAGTGTTTGTGTTTTGCTTTTGGTTCATAGCGCTCCTTCTACGAGGGTGGCGCGTTGGCTGCACAGAATCGACATCGTCGATGCCTGTGCGGTCGCTGCGGCGGACTGCCGCGCGCGAGGTAAAGCAAGGTGTGAGGAATCATGTTCAGAAGTTCCCCACAAACCAATCTTTGAGGCGGTCCATCAACGAATTGACCGACCCACTCTTTTGTGAAACTTTGAAGCCACGTTGACGGTCAACGCCAGCTTCGACCAACAAGCCCATCACCGTGGCGGCACGTGGCTGCGCCACCATGTCGGCCAGCGCACTGTTGTACTGCGGTACACCGCGACGCACAGGCTTCAAGAAAATGTCTTCGCCCAGCTCAACCATGCCCGGCATCACCGCGCTGCCACCTGTGAGCACAATGCCTGACGACAACACTTCTTCGTAACCCGAGTCACGAATGACTTGTTGCACGAGAGAGAAGATTTCTTCCACGCGTGGCTCAATCACACCGGCCAAGGCTTGACGGCTCAACATGCGTGGCGTGCGGTCGCCGAGGCCTGGCACTTCCACTTGCACGTCTGGGTCAGCCAACAGCTGCTTGGCGTAGCCCGATTCAATCTTGATTTCTTCTGCGTCTTTGGTGGGTGTGCGCAATGCCATCGCGATGTCGCTGGTGATCAAGTCGCCTGCGATGGGGATGACTGCGGTGTGACGAATCGCACCGTTGGTGAAGATGGCGACGTCTGTGGTGCCTGCACCAATGTCGACCAAGGCCACGCCGAGTTCACGCTCGTCGTCGGTCAACACCGACATGCTCGACGCCAAGGGGTTAAGCATCAAACGGTCCACATCCAAGCCGCAACGACGCACGCACTTGATGATGTTTTCAGCCGCGCTTTGCGCGCCCGTGACGATGTGCACTTTGGCTTCCAAACGAATGCCGCTCATGCCAATGGGCTCGCGCACGTCTTGACCATCAATCACAAACTCTTGGGGCTGCACCAACAACAAACGCTGATCGGTCGAGATGTTGATGGCTTTGGCAGTTTCCACCACACGGGCCACATCAGCTGCCGTGACTTCTTTGTCTTTCACCGCCACCATGCCGGTGGAGTTGATGCCGCGAATGTGGCTGCCAGTGATGCCGGTGTAGACGTTGGTGATTTTGCAATCGGCCATGAACTCGGCTTCTTTCAAAGCCTGCTGAATGCTTTGCACGGTGGCGTCGATGTTGACCACCACACCGCGCTTCAAGCCATTGCTGGGAGCCACGCCGAGGCCTGCGAGCTTGAGCTCACCATCGGGCAACACTTCGGCCACGACCACCATGACCTTGGCTGTGCCAATGTCTAAGCCGACCACCAGTTCTTTGTAATCTTTTGCCATAACAGCCTCGTTCTTTCTCTTCTTCTCTCTGTGCTCGTTAGCGTTTGATGGACACGTCTTGCGTGCTCACCCCGCGCAAACGAAGCGCATAACCGTTGTCGTGTCGCAAATCAGCAGACTCAATCGCCGACACTTTGCGACCTAGCTTTTGCGTCACCTGTGCCAATGTTTGTGTGACGCGTTGCACACGCGCCATCACGTCGTCCACACTGCCGCGTCCCAACTCAATCACCGCGCCATGCGCCAACTTGGCACGCCAGCTACCGCGATCGGTCAGTGCCAAACTTTCGACGCCCAAACTCATCGCTTTGAAGGCGGGCTCTAATGCCAAATACATTGACAACACTTGTTGCGATTGACTGTCTGGTCCGCTCAATCGCGGCATCTTGTCGTCGTCCAAATCGCCGACGTTGGCTTCAAACACTTCGCCATAGCTATTCACCATGCGCGGCTCGCCGTCGTCACCCCAATAGGCCACAGGCTTGTGCTCTTGCAAGGTCACGCGCAAGCGGTTGGGAAATTCGCGTTGCACCGACGCCAAACGCACCCACGGCACGCTTTCAAATGCATCGCGCACGCGACCCAAATCAGCCGTGAAAAAGTTGCCAGTGAACTTGGTCACCACATTGGCGCGCAAAGTCACTTCATTGTTGTGCTCGACATCTCCCTTGACGGTGATGCCTCTGAGCGCAAACGCTGGCAACTGCACCAAGGCCCACACACCGCCCACCAACGCACCCACGACCAAACCCACGAGCATGAGCGAAGCCGCCATGTGCATGAGCTTGACATCGAGCGGCACCGCCACCGAGGCATTCACCTCGGGACGGGGTCGCATGTGGGTGTAACGCGTGGTCATACGGTGGCTTTGCCTCCGGGATGGTCCAGCGTGGCACTTTCGAGCAGCGTCAGGCACAAGTCTTCGTAGCTGATGCCCGCTGCACGTGCAGACATGGGTACCAAGGAATGGCTGGTCATGCCGGGTGAGGTGTTCATCTCTAGCAAAAATGGTTTGCGATCAGACGCGCGCAGCATGATGTCGGCGCGGCCCCAGCCACGGCAGCCCAAAGCGCGGTATGCCGCCACGACCAAGCGCTGCACTTCACGCTCTTCGGCTTCGGGTAAACCGCTTGGGCAGTGGTACTTCACGTCATCGGTGAAGTACTTGTTGTTGTAGTCATACGCGCCATCAGGGGCTGCAATGCGCACCACAGGCAAGGCGCGGGCATTCGGGCCGTTGCCCAAGATGGGACATGTCAGCTCTTCACCAGTGATGAATTCTTCGCACAACAAGTCTGGGTCGTACTTCGTGGCCAGCTCAGCAGCGGCTTTGATGTCACTCGCTTGCGTGACCTTGCTCATGCCAATGGATGAACCTTCGCGTGGCGGTTTCACAATCAAAGGTAAACCGAGCTTGGCAGGAATCGCTTGGATGTTGTCTGCGGTTTGGTCTTCGGGTGACAACCACACATAGCCGGGTGTCGACAAACCCACCGCGCTCCACACGCGCTTGGTCATCACTTTGTCCATGGCCATGGCTGAGGCCATCACACCTGAACCTGTGTAGGGAATGCCTAACAATTCCAACGCGCCTTGCACAGTGCCGTCTTCACCGTAGCGGCCATGCAAAGCGATGAAAGCGTGTGTGTAGCCTTCGCGCTTGAGTTCGTCCAAGCTGCGTTCGGCGGGGTCAAACGCGGTGGCGTTGACGCCTTTGCTTTGCAAAGCCTTGAGCACACCGCTGCCCGACATGATGGACACATCACGCTCAGCAGACAGGCCGCCCATGAGGACAGCAACTTTGGCAGTGTTGATATTGAAAGTCATGTTTTAGCTCTTACGTTGTTGCACCAACTCCAGCACCTTGGCTGGCACTTGGCCAATCGACCCTGCGCCCATGCACATCACCACATCGCCGTCTTGGGCGTTGTCGGCAATCACTTGGGCCATTTTTTGAATGTCATCCACGAACACCAAGGCTTCGTGACCCGCCACGCGCATGGCACGTGACAGTGCACGGCCGTCGGCAGCGGCAATCGGTGTTTCGCCTGCGGCGTAAATTTCGGACAACCACAACACATCGGCGCGGCCCATGACTTCGACGAAGTCTTCAAAGCAGTCACGCGTGCGTGTGTAGCGATGCGGCTGAAACGCCAACACCAAACGACGACCTGGGAACGCACCACGTGCTGCAGCCAAAGTGGCTGCCAATTCCACGGGGTGATGGCCATAGTCTTCGATGAGGGTGAACGCACCACCGTTCTTCGCAGCCACTTCGCCGTGGCGTTGGAAACGACGGCCCACACCTTTGAATTCGGCCAAGGCTTTTTGCAGCGCCTCATCAGGCACGTTCAACTCCACCGCAATCGCAATCGCTGCCAAGGCATTGAGCACGTTGTGTTCACCGGCCAAGTTGAGCGTGATGTCGAGATCAGGCAAGGTCACACCGTTGCGACGCTGCACGGTGAAACACATGCGACCGTTGTCGGCGCGCACATTCACCGCACGCACTTGTGCTTCTTCGTTGAAGCCATAGCTGGTGATGGGGCGTGACACCTCGGGCAAGATGCTGCGCACCGCGGCATCGTCGGTACACAAAATCGCGGCGCCATAGAAAGGCATGCGGTGCAAGAACTCAATGAATGCGGCCTTCAACTTGTTGAAGTCATGGCCATAGGTGTCCATGTGGTCGGCGTCGATGTTGGTCACCACGGCCATCACGGGCAAGAGGTTCAAGAACGAGGCATCTGACTCGTCGGCTTCCACCACGATGTAGTCGCCCGAGCCCAGCTTGGCGTTGGCGCCAGCACTGTTGAGCTTGCCGCCAATCACAAAGGTAGGGTCCATGCCCGCTTCGGCCAACACACTGGCCACCAAACTGGTGGTGGTGGTTTTGCCGTGGGTGCCCGCAATGGCCACACCAGTTTTGAGACGCATCAACTCGGCCAACATCACAGCACGTGGCACGACGGGAATCAACTTCGCGTGCGCTGCCACCACTTCGGGGTTGTCGGCATGCACGGCGGTGGACGTGACCACGGCATCTGCGCCGGCGATGTTTTTGGCGTCGTGACCCACATGGGTTTGAATGCCCAAGCTTTGCAAGCGCTTCAACGCCACGCTGTCAGACAAGTCAGAGCCAGAAATAACGTAGCCCAAGTTCAACAGCACTTCAGCGATGCCGCTCATGCCTGCACCGCCGATGCCGACGAAATGGATGTGACGAATGGCGTGTTTCATTATTTTTTTCCTTTCGCTGCGAGCTGCTCGCAGGCGGCCACGACTTGAGCAACCGCTTCAACTTGACGCACGGCATAGGCCTTTTCGGCACATGCCAACAAAGTGCGGCGCGTCATGAATTGCAAACGGTCAGCCAAGTCTTGGGCTTTCAATTCGTTTTGTGGCATCAACCAACCGCCGCCTGCGTCGACGACGAAGCGCGCGTTGGTGGTTTGGTGGTCGTCCACCGCATGGGGGAACGGCACATAAATCGCAGCGGCGCCCACGGCAGCCAGCTCGGTGACGGTGCTGGCACCGGCGCGGGCAATCACCACATCGGCATCGGCAAACGCTTGTGCGGTGTCGTCGATGAACGGGGTCAACTCGGCTTGCACACGCGCTTCTTCGTACGCTGCACGCAAGGCATCTATTTGTTTGGCGCCACTTTGGTGGGTGACGATGGGGCGTTGGTCATGTGGGATCTTGGCCAAGGCTTGGGGCACCACGGTGTTGAGCGCTTGCGCGCCCAAGCTGCCACCGACCACCAACACACGCAACGGACCTGTGCGATCTGCAAAACGTTGGGCGGGTTCGGGCTGATTCACAAAACCATCGCGCATGGGGTTGCCCACCCACTCGGCTTTTGGCAACACATTGGGGAAGGCGCTGAACACGCGATCCGCGACACCACTCAACACTTTGTTGGCCATGCCTGCCACGGAGTTTTGCTCGTGCAAGACCAAAGGCTTGCCGCACAAGACAGCCATCATGCCGGCGGGGAACGTGATGTAACCACCCAAGCCCACCACCACATCGGGCTTCACGCGACGCATCACACACAAGCTTTGCCAGAAGGCACGCAACAACTTGAAAGGCAACAGCGCCAATGTTTTGACACCTTTGCCACGCACGCCACCAAAGGCAACGGTCTCATACGCAAAGCCACGCGGCGGCACCAGTTGGCTTTCCATGCTCGGCGAAGGTGCGCCCAACCAATGCACGTTCCAGCCTTGGGCGCGCAACTGCTCAGCCACAGCCAAGCCTGGGAAGATGTGGCCGCCTGTGCCACCCGCCATGATGAGTGCGGTACGTTGGGTCATAGTCGCCCCCCGTGCATGACAACGCGGTTTTCAAAGTCAACACGCAGCACCACCGCAATGGCAATCAGGTTCAACAAAATCGCAGAACCGCCGTAGCTCATGAGTGGCAGGGTCAAGCCCTTGGTGGGCAGTGCGCCTAAGTTCACGCCCATGTTGATGAAGGACTGAAAGCCCATCCAAATGCCCACACCTTGTGCCACCAAACCGGCAAACACGCGGTCCATGGCAATGGCTTGACGGCCGATGTACATGATGCGACGTGTCAGCCACATGAACAGACCGATCACCGCCACCACGCCGACAAAGCCAAACTCTTCGCCAATCACAGCCAGCAAAAAGTCGGTGTGCGCTTCGGGCAACCAGTGCAGTTTTTCCACGCTGCCGCCCAAACCCACACCAAAAATTTCACCACGACCAATCGCAATGAGCGAGTGCGACAACTGGTAGCCCTTGCCCAGCGCATGCTCCATGCTCCAGGGATCGAGGTAAGCAAAAATTCGTTCACGACGCCACTCAGACGTGGCGATGATGAGGCCAAACACACCAATCAGCGCGGTGGCAATCAAGAAGAACATGCGGGCATTCACACCGCCCAAAAATAAGATGCCCATGGCAATCACAGCAATCACCATGAAGGCGCCCATGTCGGGCTCAGACAGCAAAAGCAAACCCACCACCGTCACCGCCACACCCATGGGCGTGACCGCGGCGAAGAAGTTTTCTTTCACATCCATCTTGCGCACCATGTAGTTGGCGGCGTACAGCAACACGCCCCACTTGGCCAATTCAGACGGCTGGAAGTTCATGAAGCCCAAGCCAATCCAGCGGCGCGCGCCGTTGACAGACTTGCCAATGAACGGAATCAACACCGCAATCAGCAACACGATGGAGGCAATGAACACCCACGGCGCAATGCGCTCCCAGGTGTTGAGTGGAATTTGAAACGCCAACAAGGCCGCCACAAACGCCACAAACAGCGAGAGCGAGTGGCGCAACAAGAAATGCGTTTGGGTGTAACCCGCGCCCATGCGTGGGTTGTCAGGAATGGCAATCGAGGCCGAATACACCATGACCAAGCCAAACATCAGCAAGGCAAACGTGACCCACACCAACGGTTGGTCAAAGCCCTTCACGTGCACAGGCGAAGCTGCGGTGCGTGTGAACTCGGTGCCGTGCACGCGCACGGGCAAGGCATCCATGCCGGTCTCAGGCTCAGCGCCCAACAGGCGGCCAAAACCCTGCTTCATGCGCTGCATGAAAGAGACTTTGATGGAGGCGGCCATATCACTCACAGCATGCCTCCTGCTTCTTCCACCAAGTGGTTCACCGCGCTCACAAACACCTCCGCGCGGTGCGCATAGTTGCGAAACATATCCATGCTCGCGCAGGCAGGTGACAACAGCACCGCGTCACCCGAGTGGGCTTGCTCGCTGCACAGCTTGACGGCTTCTTCTAGGGTCGCGGCATCTAACAAGGTGACGCCACTGTGTTGCAATACCTCGCGCAAGACGGGTGCGTCACGGCCAATCAGAACGACGGCGCGTGCATAGCGTGAGACAGGCTCACTCAAAGGCGCAAAGTCTTGACCTTTGCCATCACCACCCAAGATGACCACCAAGCGACGGTCCACACCGAGGCCATGCAAAGCAGCCACGGTGGCACCGACGTTGGTGCCTTTGCTGTCGTCGAAATACTCCACACCGTTCAACACGGTGACGGCTTCCACGCGGTGGGGTTCGCCTTGGTATTCGCGCAAACCAAACAACATGGGCGCCAAATCACCACCGGCGCTACCAGCCAAGGCCAAAGCCGCCAACGCATTGAGCGCGTTGTGGCGGCCACGGATGCGCAGCGCATCGGCGGGCATCAAGCGTTGGATGTGAATTTCTTCTTCGTCGTCTTTGCGACGCTTGCGGGTCTCATCGGCTTCTAGCGCACGCACCAACCAGGTCATGCCATTGACGGTTTCAATGCCGTAGTCGCCGGGGCGTTGTGGCAAGTCGCCACCAAAGGTGATGTGCGCACGCACTTGCGGTTTTTGCAACTTGACGCGAATTGGCTCTGGCAGCATTGCCATCACGGCTGCGTCTTCGCGGTTCAGCGCCAGCACGCCTTGTTTACCAAAGATGCGGGCCTTGGCGGCGGCATAGCCATCCATGCTGCCGTGCCAATCGAGGTGATCTTGTGTGAGGTTGAGCACGGTGGCCGCTGTTGGCTCGAAGTTGTCCACGCCTTCCAACTGAAAGCTCGACAACTCCAACACCCACACTTGCGGCAGATACGGGTGGTCTGCGGGCGGTGGTGGGGGTGGCACCAGCGGTGGCAAGTCCACTTCGAAGGGCTCGTCATCCACGGAAGCTTCTGCTGTTGCGTCTGTTGGCTGCTCGGCTTCTGTGCCGGTCAATGCCATTTGCGAAGCGGCATCGCTGTCAGCTGCCGCCTCTTGCGCCAACGCTTCTTCGGCTTCGAGTGCCATTTGGGCGGCTTGAGCGGCTGCGGCTTTTTCTTTGGCTTCGGCCTCTGCACGCGCTTGCTCAGCCACAGCTTCATCTGCGGCAAGTGCTGCCGCTTCTTGCGCGGCAATCACGTCAGCCGCCGCTTGTTCTTCGGCGGCTTTGTCCAACGCTTGCGACAAGGTGTCAAGCAAGGTCGGGCCAATGTTGCCGGCCACGGCCACGCGCTTGCCAGCACGCGCCAACAACTGCCCCGTCAACGATGTGACGGTGGTTTTGCCGTTGGTGCCGGTGATGGCCAACACCTTGGGGTGATAGGCCATGCTGGTTTGCAAATCGCTGAGTGCTTGTGCAAACAAGGTCAACTCGGTGCCCACCCACAAACCGGCGGCCACAGCGGCGTTCCACACAGGCGCCACTGACTCGGGGCTCAGGCCTGGGCTCTTGAACACAGCCCGCACGTCTTGGCCTTCGACCAAGCTGGCGTCAAACGCGCCATGCACAAAGGTCACTTGCGACAACTCAGCGCGCAACGCTGCCAAATGCGGCGGCTCGGCACGCGTGTCCACGACTTGCACTTGCGCGCCGTTGCGCACGCACCAACGCGCCATTGCCAGGCCGGAATCACCCAAGCCCAGAATCAGCACTGATTGGTTGTGGAGTTGCTGCATCGTCTTATCTCAACTTCAAGGTAGACAGACCCACCAAGCACAGCAGCATGGTGATGATCCAAAAACGCACGACGACTTGGGTTTCTTTCCAGCCGCTCTTTTCAAAGTGGTGATGCAAAGGCGCCATCTTCAAAATGCGACGGCCTTCGCCATATTTCTTCTTGGTGTATTTGAAGTACGTCACTTGCAACATGACCGACAAGGCCTCGACCACGAAGATGCCACCCATGATGGCCAGCACAATTTCTTGACGCACGATCACCGCAATCGTGCCCAGCGCGCCACCCAAAGCGAGCGCACCCACATCACCCATGAACACTTGGGCCGGGTGTGTGTTGAACCACAAGAAGGCCAAGCCTGCGCCCGCCATGGCGGCACAAAAAATCATCAATTCACCTGAGCCAGGAATGTGTGGGAACAACAGGTATTTGGAATACACCGAACTGCCGGTCACGTAGGCAAACACGCCCAAGGCGGAACCCACCATCACCACAGGCATGATGGCCAAGCCATCCAAACCGTCAGTCAAATTCACCGCGTTGCTAGAGCCGACGATGACCAAGTAGGTCATGATGACGAAGCCAAACACGCCCAACGGATAGGTCACCTCTTTGAAGAAAGGCAACATCAAGCCAGCCTTGGGGGGCAAATTCACATCAAAACCCGACTTCACCCATGAGTAAAACAACTCCATCACACGGAAGTTGCTGCTCTCAGAAATGCTGAACACCAAATACAAAGCGGCCACCAAACCGATGATGGATTGCCACATGTATTTTTCGCGTGAACGCATGCCTTCTGGGTCTTTGTTGACGACCTTTCGCCAATCGTCCACCCAACCAATGGCACCAAAACCAAAGGTGACGATCATCACGATCCACACAAAACGGTTGGACAAATCAGCCCACAACAAGGTGGACACCGCGATGCCGATCAAGATCAACACACCGCCCATGGTGGGCGTGCCGCTCTTGGCCAAATGCGATTGCATGGCGTATTCGCGGATAGGTTGGCCAATTTTCAAAGCAGCCAAGCGACGAATCACGGCGGGACCGGCAATCAAGCCAATCAGCAACGCTGTCAACGCGGCCATCACCGCACGGAACGTGAGGTACTGAAACACGCGGAAGAAACCAAATTCTGGCGAGAGGGTTTGCAGCCATTGGGCTAGGGTCAGCAGCATGGCGTCGTTTCCTTTTTGTTGTGGTCGTGACAGGCGTTGATCGCGTCGATCACGCGCTCCATCTTCATGAACCGTGAACCTTTGACCAACACGCTACCGAGTTGAGGCAGCAGTTGCATCACGCGTTGATTCAACGCGTCGATGTCGCTCAGGTGTTGGGCGTGGGCACCGCAGGCTGTGGCCGTGTGTGCCGCCAAGTCGCCCAAACACAGCACGTGGTCAATGCACATCTGTGCGGCATGCAAGCCCACTTCTTGGTGAAACTCGGGGCCTTGCGTGCCCACTTCACCCATGTCGCCCAACACCAGCAAACGCGGTGCGGGTAACTCGGCCAACACGTCGATGGCGGCGCGCACTGAATCGGGATTGGCGTTGTAGGTGTCGTCCACCACCGTGATGTCGCGACCTTGGCACTGAATGCCAAAGGCGCGTGAGCGGCCTTTGACAGGCTCGAAACTATGGAGACCTTGTGCGATCACATCAAGCGACACACCGGCCGCCAAAGCACACGCAGTGGCTGCCAACGCATTGCCCACGTTGTGGCGGCCTGCGATGTGCAGCTGTGTGCGCAACACGCCTGCGGGGGTTTGCGCTTCCACGGCCCAGTGGTCGTTCAACCAATCGGCCTTGAGCAACTGCACTTCGGCGTTATCAGCTGTGTTGGCGCTCATTGAGAAACGCATGCAAGCACGGTTGTCTGCCAAAGCTTTCCACAAGGGGCTGTATGCGTCATGCGCAGGGAACACGGCCACACCGTGTGCAGGCAAGGCTTTGATGACTTCGCCGTTTTCTTGTGCCACGGCTTCGACCGTGGCCATGTACTCTTGGTGTTCGCGCTGGGCGTTGTTCACCAAGGCCACGGTGGCTTGTGTCATGTCGGCCAAACCTGCAATCTCACCGGGGTGGTTCATGCCCAACTCCACCACCGCGCTGCGGTGATGTGCGCGCAAGCGCAGCAGGGTTTGTGGCACGCCAATGTCGTTGTTCAAATTGCCTTGCGTAGCCAAAGCGTCGTCACCAAAGCTTGCACGCAAGATGCTCGCAATCATTTGTGTGACGGTGGTTTTGCCATTGCTGCCTGTGACGGCAATGACGGGCAAGTTGAATTGACTGCGCCAACCTTTGGCCAATTGACCCAAAGCAATGCGCGTGTCTGGCACTTCAACACCTGCCAATTTGGCAGCGTCTAAACCGTGGTGCGCCAAAGCAGCGGTTGCACCATTTGCAGCAACTTGTGACAAGAAATCATTGGCATCAAAGCGCTCGCCTTTCAGGGCGACGAACAAATCACCGTCTTGGCACGTACGGCTGTCGGTGTTGACGCGTTGGATGGCCAAGCCCGCATCGCCGTACAACTGCGCTGCGCTGAGCCATTGGCTGATTTGTTTCAGGCTGAGGTTCATGTCAGACATGCGCCCTCCTCTGTGCCAAGGCATCACGTGCCTGCTGCACATCGCTGAACGGGTATTTCACGCCTGCGATTTCTTGGTAGTCCTCGTGACCTTTGCCAGCCACGAGCACCACGTCTTGGGCGCGTGCGCGCTGCACGGTTTGTGCAATGGCTTGGGCACGGTCAGCAATCACGATTGTCTTGGCAGCATTGTTCAAACCTGCCAGCATGTGATTCAAAATTGTTTGCGGGTCTTCGCTGCGCGGGTTGTCGCTGGTCAACACCACATGCTGCGCATGTTGCTCTGCCGCAGCCGCCATCAAGGGGCGCTTGGCGGCATCGCGATCACCGCCGCAACCCAACACACAGATCAGTTCACCACCACGCGATTTGACCAATGGCAACAAAGCTTGTACAGCTTGTGTCACTGCATCGGGGGTGTGTGCATAGTCAATCACCACCAATGGCTCACCGGCTTCGCCCACGGTTTGCATGCGACCCGGCACAGCAGGCAACACGCGGCAGGCTTGCACGGCATCGACCAAGCTGTAACCCAAAGCGCGCATGCAGGCGATCACGCCCAGCACATTGCTCACGTTGTAGAGGCCCACCAGTTGGGTTTCCAACGCACAAGCCTCTTCGCCTTCAAGCACTTCAAAGCACAAGCCTCTTGCGCCGTGCTGAATGTGACGCGCCACGATGTGTTGCACACCTGACGCTGCATTGGCGATGCAAGACACTGTCCACACACGCACATCGCCACGCGATTGCAGTTGTGCGGCCAAGGCTGCACCTTGTGCATCGTCGATATTCACCACTGCGGCTTGCAAACCCGCCCAGCTGAACAAAGCCAGCTTGGCTTGCCAGTAGCTGGCCATGTCGCCGTGGTAATCCAAATGGTCTTGCGTGAAATTGGTGAACATGGCCACGCGCACCTGCGTGCCGTCTAAGCGATGCTCAGCCAAACCAATCGATGAGGCCTCAATGGCGCAGGCATTCACACCCGCATCGGCCATGTCGCGCAAGCGGGCTTGCAGCAGCACCGGGTCGGGCGTGGTCATGCCGGTCACCTCAAGTTGGCCAATTTCGCCCACACCCAAAGTACCCACGATGGCGCAGCGCTTGCCTGCGTTTTGCAGCGCATGCGCCAGCCACCAAGCGGTGGATGTTTTGCCATTGGTGCCGGTGATGGCCACCACGTCCAGCGCTTGGCTGGGTTGTTCGTAATACGCTGCAGCGATAGGACCGCTCGCAGCTTTGAGACCGTCATAGGTAGCGATGGCTTCGCTCTCACCCCACGCAAATTTTTCAGCACCTGAATACTCGACCACACAAGCGGTTGCGCCTTGCTTCAAAGCAGACGCCACAAACTGACGGCCATCCGTCACACCGCCGGGCCAGGCGATGAAGCCATCACCTGCACCTACGCGACGGCTGTCGGTGTGCAACACACCACGCACTTGGGTGCGCAACCACTGTGCGGCGTCTTGGGGGCTATGCAGTCGTTTCATCAAAACGACTCCTTCTCAACCTGGGTCACCACTTGGGGCTTGACCGCCATGTCAGGCTGGACGCCCATCATGCGCAAGGTTTGTTGCACGGTTTGGCTGAACACAGGGGCTGCCACATCGCCACCGAAATAAGCGCCGTTGGTGGGCTCATCCACCATCACGGCCACCACGATGCGCGGGTTGTCGATGGGGGCGATGCCGACAAAGAAGCCACGGTATTTTTTGCTGGCGTAGCCTTTGCCTTCCACCTTGTGCGCGGTGCCGGTTTTGCCACCCACGGCATAGCCCATGGTTTGTGCCTTGGGCGCAGTACCACCTTGGATCGTGACCAAGTGCAACATATTGCGCATCGCTGCAGCGTTCTTTGAAGAAAAAACACGAGCTCCGGTGACGGCTTGATTGGTCTTGAGCAAACTCACAGGCACCACTTCGCCATCATGGGCGAATACGGTGTAGGCCTGTGCCAACTGAAACAAACTGGCAGACAAGCCGTAGCCATAGCTCATCGTGGCTTGCTCAATGGGGCGCCATGTTTTGTAAGCGCGCACTTTGCCAGATACGGCGCCTGGGAACGGCACATGCGGCTTTTGACCCAAACCGACTTGTGTGAACACTTCCCACATGTCATGCGGCTCCATTTGCAAAGCCAACTTCGACGCCCCAATGTTGCTGGATTTTTGAATCACCTGATTGATGGTCAACAACCCATGGGCATGTTCATCTGTGATGGTGGCGGTGCCGACCTTGAATTTGCCGTTGCCGATTTGGATCGTGCTCTCTGGGGTCACAAGTCCTTTTTCCAAAGCCAAGCCAACAACGATGGGCTTCATCGTTGAACCCGGCTCAAAGGTATCGGTCAGCGCGCGATTGCGCAACTGTGCACCACTCAAATTGCCGCGCTTACCCGGTGAGTAACTTGGGTAATTGGTCAACGCCAAAATCTCACCCGTTTTGACATCAAGCACCACGACACTACCTGCAGCCGCCTTATTGCTCAGCACAGCCTCTTTGATTTTTTCATAAGCAAAGTACTGCACCTTGCTGTCAATGCTCAGCTGCAAATCTTGACCATCGACGGGCGGCACCATTTCGCCAATGTCTTCCACCACACGACCCAAACGGTCTTTGATGACGCGACGCGAACCGGCTTTGCCACCTAAGGCTTGGTTGAAAGTGAGCTCGACGCCCTCTTGACCCAAGTTCTCCACGTTGGTGAAACCCACCACGTGCGCCACCGATTCACCCTCTGGGTAAATGCGCTTGTACTCTTTGCGGTCGTAAACGCCTTTGATTTTGAGCGCAGCAATTTCTTTGGCCACCGACTCATCGACTTGGCGCTTGAGCCACACAAAGGTTTTGTCTTCGTCTTGCAGCTTCTTGTCGAGCTCGGCTGGGCTTAGCCCCAACAACTTGGCCAAGGCTTTGAGCTTGACCGGGTCGCGTTCGATGTCTTCTGGGTTGGCCCAAATGCTGGGCACTGGAACGCTAGAGGCCAAGATGTTGCCGTTGCGATCCAAAATGCGGCCACGGTTGGCTGGCAAATCTAAGGTGCGCACAAAACGCACCGTGCCTTGGCGTTTGAAGAAGGCGTTGTCAATCACCTGCACATACGCAGCGCGCGCCACCAAGCCTAAGAAGCCCGCAGCAATGACAGCCACGATGAACTGGCTACGCCAGATGGGCGTCTTGCTGGCGAGCAAGGGGCTAGAGGTGTATTGCACGCTGCGGCTGCTCATGGGCGAACCTCCGCAGAAGCGGCACCTTGAACGGTGGCGTATTGCGTGATAGCTGGCGTGATGGTGCGCATGTGCAGTTGCTCACGCGCGAGTTTTTCAACACGCAGTGGCGTGGCTTGCGCACGGCGCTCCACATCCAAGCGGTCGTTTTCGATTTCTAAGCGACGGGCTTCGCTGGTGGCACGGTCGATGTCGGTCGTGAGTGAACGTGACTCGTATTGCGTGCGCACCAAATACAGCGCGCTCGCCATCACGGCAATCATCAGCAAGAAGCTCACGCGACTCATGCGTCAGCTCCCAAGCGCTCAGCCACGCGCATGATGGCGCTGCGTGAGCGGGGGTTGCCCTCCACCTCGGCGGCGCTGGGCTTGACGCGATCAATCGCTTTGAAGTCCATCACTTTGGGCGCCGCAAAAGGCGCACGGCGGTCATACACCTCACGCGAGTGTTGCGTGATGAACTGCTTGACGATGCGGTCTTCCAAAGAATGGAAACTGATCACAGCCAATCGACCTCCGGGGCGCAAGACGTGCAACGAAGCGCTTAACGCTTGTTGCAACTCCTCAAGCTCGGCATTGATGAAAATCCGAAAAGCCTGAAATGTGCGCGTTGCAGGGTCCTTGCCCGGCTCGCGGGTTTTGACCGTGTCAGCCACGAGCTGGGCCAGTTCAGAGGTGGATGTAGGCACGCCCCGTTCTTGTCGGCGAGCATCAATCGCCTTTGCAATCTGTAAAGCAAACCGTTCTTCGCCATATTCACGTATCACCTCCGCGATGTGTTGGACTTCTGCCTCGGCCAGCCACTCCGACACACTCTGGCCACGGGTGGTGTCCATGCGCATGTCCAAAGGACCGTCGTTTCTGAATGAAAAACCGCGTGCTGGGTTGTCGATCTGGGGTGAACTCACACCCAAATCCATCAGCACGCCATCGACCGACGCTGCATCCAACTCCCCCAAGTGCGTGAAGCCTTGGTGACGAATCGAAAAACGTGGGTCTTGAATGGTGTTGGCCTCGGCAATCGCATCGAGGTCTTTGTCGAAGGCAATCAAACGCCCTTGCGGCGAGAGCTTGGACAAAATGAGACGGGAATGCCCACCACGACCAAAGGTCGCATCTACGTAGGTACCGTCCGGCTTGATGTCGAGTGCATCGACAGCTTCGCTGAGTAGGACGGTGGTGTGCTGCCATGGCGTGTCCACCGTCATCCTTTAAAAAGAGAATTCCTTGAACACATCGGGCATTTCACCCTGCATGGCTTGGGCCTCTTGCGCCTCGTAAGTCGCCTTGTCCCAAAGTTCAAAGTGGTTACCCATGCCTAAGAGCATGGTGTCTTTGCTGATGCCCGCTGCAGTACGCAGCTCGGGCGAGATGAGGACACGACCTGTGCCATCCATCTCCACATCCATCGCATTGCCCAAGAAGATACGTTTCCACCATTGCGCACTCATCGGCAACGAAGCAATGCGCTCGCGGAACTTCTCCCACTCGGTGCGAGGAAAAACCATCAAACAGCCGTGAGGGTGGCGCGTGATCGTGAGCTGCCCGGCCGCAGTCGCGCTCAAGACGTCGCGGTGCCGCGTTGGCACAGACAAACGACCTTTGGCGTCGAGACTCAGCGATGAAGCGCCCTGAAACACGTTGGCAGCCCTTTTTCACAAGCAAACAAAACAAACAACCCGCGACGAAAGCACCAAAGGCACTTTTCACCACTTAATTGCACTTATTTGCACTGTATCAGGAAAACGTGTTCCGAACACCTAAATTCGGAATTTTTTCAATGAAATCAACAACTTACAGCGATTTTAACATCTACGCCACTGGATAAAAATCGTTATAAATGAAGCACTTAGAAAAGGCTCTAAATGTGTCTTATTAAGAAAAATGAAGTTAAAAAAAAGCAGGCTCTTGGCCTGCTTTTTTGCGATTTTGGCGTTTAAGCCATCAATCTCCGAACATGCGCTGCTTAATTTCGCGACGTTCTTGCGCTTCGAGCGACAAGCTGGCGGTTGGACGAGCCAACAAACGGCCCACACCGATGGCTTCACCGGTTTCGTCGCAATAGCCATAGTCGCCGTCATCGATGCGCTGAATAGATTGCTCAATCTTCTTGAGCAGCTTGCGCTCGCGGTCGCGCGTGCGCAACTCGAGGGCATGCTCTTCTTCAATGGTGGCGCGATCGGCAGGATCAGGCACGACCACGGTGTCTTCGCGCAGATGCTCAGTGGTTTCGCTGGCATTGCTGAGCACTTCGTTTTTCAAATTCACAAGCTTGATGCGGAAGAACGCCATTTGGATGGCATTCATGTACTCGCTGTCGGGCATGGCGATGATTTCTGCATCGGTCAGTTGGTCGGCCGTTTTGGTCTTCCAGTTATTAGCGAGCTTGGCGTCTTTTTTAGGTATCACGGGAACAATGGTTGGAGCGGAGGGTGCCGTCATCGGCATAAAGCTGTTCTTGGCTGCGTTGGACGCAACCACTTGAGCTGGCGGGGGTGGAACCAAAGCCGCCATCTTGGCAGCTCTGGAGTTTTTCTTGTGCACCACAGGGGTGTAGCCAGGAATGATGGGCGTCACGTGCACGATGGGTGCAGGCGCGGCCACCACTTTGACTTTGGGTTCTTTGGCAGGCTTGGCAGCTTTGACCACAGCCGCTTTGGCGGGTGTGGGCTTTGCAGCAGACGCCTTCTTGACAGGTGCAGCCTTGGCGACTGGTTTAGCCGCGGCTTTGGTTGCAGCTTTAGGAGCGGGCTTTGGCGCGGCCTTGACTGCAACTTTGACAGCGGGTTTAGCCGCTACTTTTTTAGCCACAGGTTTGGTGACGGCTTTGACCATTTTTGCCGGCGCTTTCACAGCCTTGGCAGGCGCTTTCTTGGCCACTGCTTTTTTAGCAGGTGCAGCAACCTTCTTAGCGACCACCTTTTTAGGTGCTGCCTTGGGGGCAACTGGCTTTTTAGCAGGCGCCTTTTTGGCGAAGACCTTCTTCGCAGCTGCTTTCACTGGTGCAGCTTTTTTAGCCACGGGCTTAACCGCTGGCTTGGCAGACTTTGCGGGGGTCTTCACCGCCACAGGTTTTTTCACAACTTTCTTCGCAACCGCTTTGGGCGTTGCCGCTGTTTTAGCCGCTTTTTTAGCGGGAACAGACTTTTTAGAAGCGGTTTTCTTGGATTTAGCGTTCACTGTGGGTCTCCTGGCTGCCCCAGACAGCACGGGTGTGCTGGCAGGGTCTGGCGCGCGGGATTGTAGCCACAAACCCCAAGGCTTTATCAAATTAGCAAAAACTAACAAAATTCATCAAACCAAAGATTGATCAAGGCCTTGAACCAAGATGTCTTTGGGCAAGTCAATGCCAATGAACACCATCTTGCTGATGCGCTCTTCGCCCTCGGCCCAATCTGGGCCTAAGTCGCTGCCCATCAACTGGTGCACACCTTGGAAGATCACCTTCTTTTCGGTGCCCTTCATGTTGAGCACGCCTTTGTAGCGCAGCATCTTGGGGCCGTAGATGTTGACGATGGCGCCCAAGAAGTCTTCCAACTTGGCGGGATCGAACTGGCGCTTGGATTTGTAGACAAAGCTCTTCACGTCGTCATCATGGTGGTGATGGTGGCCGTGGTTGCAGTGCTCATCATGCACATGGTCATGGTCGCAATGCGCGTGATCATGGCCGTGGTCGTGTGAATGATCGTGCTTATGTGAAGGGTGATCGCAATGCTCGCCGTCGTGGTGGTGATGCTCGTCATCCGCCAAGAAGTCAGGGTCAATGTCGAGCTTGGCGTTCAGGTTGAAGCCGCGCAGGTCAAACACCTCAGCCAAAGACACCTCACCAAAGTGCACCACTTTTTGTGGGGCACGTGGGTTCATGTGCTTCAGGCGGTGTTGCAAGGCATCCAGTTCAGCAGGTGACACAAGGTCAGCCTTGCTGATGAAGATTTGGTCGGCAAAGCCCACTTGGCGGCGCGCTTCTTGGCGGTCGTTCAGTTGCTGCGCGGCGTGCTTGGCGTCGACCAAGGTCAAGATGGAGTCGAGCAAGAAGCTTTCGGCAATCTCATCGTCCATGAAAAAGGTTTGCGCCACGGGGCCAGGGTCGGCCAAGCCCGTGGTTTCGATCACCACACGGTCAAAGTTGAGCAAACCTTTGCGTTTTTTGGCCGCCAGCAATTGCAAGGTGGTGCGCAAGTCTTCGCGGATGGTGCAGCACACGCAGCCGTTGTTCATCTGAATGATTTGCTCGTTGGTGTCCGACACCAAAATCTCGTTGTCGATGTTTTCTTCGCCAAACTCGTTTTCGATGATGGCAATCTTTTGGCCGTGGGCCTCGGTCAGCACGCGCTTGAGCAAAGTGGTTTTGCCCGAGCCCAAAAAGCCGGTCAGGATGGTGGCGGGGATCAACATAAGAGAGCCTTCTAGAAATTAGAGTGAATCTTGAGAGATGGCGGCGGCAGCCGGTTTTTCAACCAACTCTGCCGCTTTGACGACCACCAAACCTTTGAGATATTCCCCCTCGGGGAAGGTCAAGGTCATCGGATGGTCAGGCGCGCCTTGCATGCGCTCGCTGATATAGCCATCACACGGGGCATCAATGCCCGCGGACGCCACGATTTTATGGAACAAATCTGCGCTGATACCGCCCGAGCAGCTGTAGGTGAACAGCACGCCACCGGGCTCCAGCAGTTTGAAGGCCAAGCGGTTGATGTCTTTGTAAGCACGCGCCGCGCGGTCGGCATGCGCGGCAGACGGCGCAAACTTGGGTGGGTCGAGCACGATGGCGTCAAACGTGCGGCCTTCTTGGATGAATTGGCGCAACGACGCGTTCACATCCGCATCCATCATCGTGGTGCGTGCGGCGTCAAAGCCGTTCAGCGCCACGTTGGCTTTGGCCAACTCAATCGCGGGGCCGGATGAGTCAATCGACGTCACATGCGCCGCACCACCTGCCAACGCGGCCACGGTGAAGCCGCCTGTGTAGCAATAGCAATTGAGCACGCGCTGAAACTGCAAGCGACGGGCGTAATCGGCAAACTTCTTGCGGCTGTCGCGTTGGTCCAAATAAAACCCAGTCTTGTGTCCCTCAGCCACGTCGAGCGACAGTTGCCAATCGTGCTCACGCAGCACCACGCCCGTGGCCCCCTCACCGCGCAACCAGCCCGTCACTTCGGGCAAACCTTCGAGCTTGCGCACATTGGAGTCTGAGCGTTCGTAGAGTTTGGTGAGGCCGGTTTGCGCCAGCAACTCGTCGGCAATCACGCCCTTCCAGCGCTCGGTGCCGCACGACAAAAACGAGGCCACCAAGATGTCGTCGTAGCGGTCCACGATGAGGCCAGGCAAACCATCGGACTCGCCGTGAATCAAACGCACGCCGTTGCTTTGAATGTCAAAGCGACTGCGCGCTGCAATGGCGCGGGCGATAGAGGCTTTGAAGAACGACGCGTCAATGCGTTGGCCTTCGTCAAAACTCCAAATGCGCGCGCGAATTTTGGAGGCGGGGCTGAACGAGGCCCAGCCGAGGAATTTGCCATCGTTGGCTTCCACGCGCACGGTTTCGCCCGCGTCACCGCTGCCTTTGGCAATGGCACTGTCAAAAATCCACGGGTGGCGGCGCAGGGCAGAACGCTCTTTGCCTTCTCTTAGCTTGATTGTTTTCATTGACTCAATTGTCGTTTGAGTCGTTGGTGGTTTGCTGCTGGCTTGTCTGTTTATTTCTTTGGCGTTCGGTGCAGTTTCTTGCGCTTCGCCACGTCGCGTACCGGAGCCCGCTGCGGCTCATGCGTCGCTGCGCGCCAAAATCGCCGCATCGGGCTCCGGTACACGACATGGCTGCGAGTGCTGGTAGAGATAGCCGTTTAGAAAGCCACTCCGGATGAAAGACTGCGAAGCGTGACGCGGGCCACTGTTGGCAAGCCAACAAGGCCCAAGTCAGGGGTGGGGTAGGCGTTGAGGCGATTTTGGCGCGCAGCGACGCATGAGCCGATGCGCCTACCCCACCCCTGACTTGGGCCGGACTGAGCTAACGAACAAAAGTTACTTCTTACGAGCCCGAGGATGCGCCGAGTCATAAGCATGCGCCAAGTGCTGAAAATCCAACCGCGTGTACACCTGCGTGGTGGTGATGTTGGCGTGCCCCAGCAGCTCTTGCACCCCGCGCAAATCTTGGCTCGACTGCAACACATGGCTGGCAAACGAGTGGCGCAGCATGTGTGGGTGCACGGGCGTAGACAAGCCCGCTTTCAAGCTGCGCTGACGCAAGCGCTGCCACACCGCTTGCGCGGTCAGGCGCGTGCCGTTGCGGCCAATGAACATCGCCGTTTGTTCGGCGGTGGCGGGTGTGAGGCCTTGGTCGCGTACCGCGACCCACGCTTGCATGGCCTCCAGCGCTTTGCCGCCCACGGGCACGCTGCGGCGCTTGCTGCCTTTGCCCAGCACATGGGCTTCGCCGCCATCAAAGTCAATCCAGCCTTTGGCTTGTGCGCCAGCTTGCACGTCTAAGCCCACCAGCTCGCCCACACGCAGACCGCAGCCGTACAGCAGCTCCACCAGCGCGGCGTCGCGGCACTCTAGCCAGGGGTCAGCAGCATCGGGGGCGGCTTGGTATTCGGCCAGTTGCACGGCGTCGTCCACGCTCAGGGCTTTGGGCAAGGGCTTGGGGGTTTTGGGGGCGCGCACGTCTTGCACGGGGTTGTTGCTGACCAAGCCTTGACGACCCAGCCACACATAAAAACCGCGCCAGCCCGAGAGGATGAGCGCAATGCCGCGCCCGCTGCGGCCACCGCTGTGCATTTGCGCCACCCAACGGCGAATGTGTGTGCTTTGCACCGCCTCTAGCGCCACGTTGGCTTGGGCGGCGTAATCAGCGAGCTTTTCTAGGTCTAGGGTGTAGAGCGTGACCGTGCGCTCGGCCAAGCGCTTTTCAAAGCGAACGTGGTCGAGGTAGCGGGCGACCAAGTCCATGCGTGCTTATCGAAGGTGAGACAACGCCGCGCTGGCCAAGTCACCCATGCGTTCGATGATGGTGGTTCCCATGCCTTCGTAGTAACGCTGTGGGTCGGGCGAGGCCAAGACCAACAAACCAATCACGGGTTGCTCAGCCGCCGTTTGTGGCGTGTCTTCGGGGCGTGTGGCGCGCAAAGCGATGAAGGCCACCGACTGCGCAGCAGCGGGGTCGGCCAGCCACTGCACGGCGTCGAAGTTGTTGTTGATGCCCACGTAGGGCTTCGTCAATGAAGCGGCGAAGTCTTTGATGGGGTCGATCACGCTTTGCGCGAAGGGCTCAATTTTGAAGTCCTCGCGCACATCCCACACCTTGATGGCCACTTGCGGCACCATGAAGTCGTGTTGGATATGGTCGGCGATGGTGTGTGGCAAATCGCGCGCATTGTTGGTCATCAACAAGGTTTTGACCCAACGCTGCATGCGCTCAATCAGCACCTCGTTTTCTGTGCCATGGCGCATCATGTCCATCATGCGCAGCTCGAGGGCGCGAATCTTCTCGCGCATCATTTCGGCTTGACGCTCTTGCAAGCTCACCGCACGGTGGCTGTGCGGGCTGGTCAGTTTGACGGCTGACAACAGCTCGGCATGGCGTTCAAAAAAATCAGGCGTGTTCACCAAAAAGTTGGCGATGTCGTCTTCGGTGATGGGGTTCATGGCTGAGTTCGTCATAGGGTGTCCGGAATGGTAATTTCGCCGTTGAAAACGGTGGTGGCTGGGCCGGTCATGCGCACCGAGGTGTCGCCGCCCTGCCATTCGATGGTGAGTGTGCCGCCGTGGGTTTGCACGGTCACGCGTGGATCCAGCAAGCCCCAGCGAATGCCGGTGACCACCGCCGCGCAAGCGCCGGTGCCGCACGCCAAGGTTTCGCCAGCTCCGCGCTCGAACACGCGCAAGCGCACGGCGTTGCGGCTGAGCACTTGCATGAAGCCTGCATTCACGCGCTTAGGAAAAGCGACATGGTTTTCAATCAAGGGGCCTTGCGCCAGCACGGGGGCGGTGTCCACATCGGCCACCACTTGCACGGCGTGTGGGTTACCCATGGAGACCACGCCCACCTTCACGCTGTCGCCGTTACTCAGGGCAAGTTGCCACGTGGTGTCGTTCACAGCGGTGGCGTGTGCGGCGGCAAATGGCACTTGAGGCAAGTCAAATACGGGCGGGCCCATGTCCACCGTCACTTGGCCGTCTGGCATTTCTTGGAGGGTGATGACGCCGCCGTGCACTTTGACACGCACCGTGGTTTTGTCGGTCAGGCCTTGTTCGCGCACAAAGCGCACAAAGCAGCGAGAGCCGTTGCCGCACTGCTCCACCTCGCCGCCATCGGCGTTGTGGATGACGTATTCAAAGTCCACGTCGGGCTGCGGCGCGGGGCGCACGGTCAAGATTTGATCTGCACCTACGCCAAAGTGGCGGTCGGCCAGAAACCGGTAGTGGGCGGGCGTGAGGTTCAAGCGCTGGGTGGTCTCGTCTAAAACCACGAAGTCGTTGCCTGCGCCCTGCATTTTGGTGAAGCGAATTCGCATGGGTTGATTATCGGGTACGCCGAGCGTGCGCATGCAGGCGCTGCCGATGGATGTCGCTGATTGGTCAGGGCGTTCACACGCTTGCGTTTATGCTCGCAGCCTCTTTCCAAATAAAAACCTCACTCACATGCGTATTCCTGCCTGGACCCCCGAACAAAAACACCAACCGCAAGACTTGGTCGACGCCATCCTCGCCCGTCGCGGCGGTGAACTGATGAACCTCGACCGCGCCCTGCTGTGGAGCGAGCCTGTGGCCCGCGGCTGGAACGTGTATTTGAAAAACGTACGTACCGGCCTGTCCACCAGCCGCAAACTCTGCGAGCTGGGCATTTGCACCGTGGCTTTGCTGACCGGTGCCAAGTACGAGTACCACCACCATGCCCCCGACTTCCTCACCGCAGGCGGCACACAAGATCAGCTAGACGCCTTGAACCGCGTGGTGCAAGGCGATGCCTGCCAGCCCATCACGGATGCAGCTTTGAGCGACATCGAACGTTTGGTCGTGCAATACGCCGCACAAATGACGCGCCACGTGAAGGTGGACGACGCTTTGTTTGCCGCTCTGCAAGAGCGCTTCACCACCACCGAGTTGGTGGAACTGACCATCGCGATTGCCACCTACAACATGGTGGCGCGCTTCTTGGTGGCTTTGCAAATCACGCCTGACGGCGAGGCTCCTCGCTAAACAGCTCGCCTTCAACCGCAGAGCTTCAAGCCCAACAAAAAGGCCACCCAATTGGGTGGCCTTTTTGTTGGCGAATGTGATTAAAAAATCAATCCGCTTTGATGCCGTTGTCTTTGACCACCTTGGCCCAAGTAGCGATTTGCTTGTCGATGAACACACCCGCTTGCGCTGGTGTGCCACCCATGATGTCAATGCCTTGGGCATCGAGCTTCTTGGCCACTTCTGGGTTTTTCAACACTTTGTTGAGCTCTTCGTTCATGCGCTTGACGATCTCGGGTGACGTCTTGGCTGGTGCCAACACCGCCCACCATGCGGGCGCTTCAAAGCCGGGGTAGCCGTTTTCAGCCACCGTAGGCACATTGGGCAAATCCGCTGCACGCTTGCTGGTGGTGACAGCCAAGGGGCGCATGCGACCGCTGTCGATGTGTGGCTTGGTCACAAACACCGAAGCGATGGACAAAGGCACGTGGCCAGAAATGGCATCGCTCATCAAGGGACCGCCGCCTTTGTAGGGCACGTGTGTCCATTCCACATTCGCCTCTTTGCCCAACAAGGCCATGGCCAAGTGGCCCAAACTGCCGTTGCTGATCGAGCCAAAGCTCACGTTTTTCTTGGCCTTGGCGGCATCCACCACATCTTTGAAAGTTTTGTATTCAGAGTTGACGTGCGTGGCCAGCACCATGGGCGATGTGCCCACCAACACCAAAGGCGTCAAATCTTTTTTGGTGTCGTAGGGCAAATGTGCGTTAAGGCTGGGGTTCACACCGTGCGTGTCAAACACGACAGCGAAGGTGTAGCCGTCAGGTGCCGACTGCGCCACAGCGGCTGTGCCAATCGCACCCGATGCGCCACCACGGTTTTCCACAATCACGGTTTGGCCGAGTTGCTGCGACATGGCCTGCGCCAAAATGCGCGCGACTTGATCCACTGAGCCGCCAGGTGGGAACACCGCCACGAACTTGATCGGCTGCTTAGCAGGCCACGCTTGGGCCGAGGCGAATTGCGGCACGCTGAGCGCGGCCAAAGTGAGCGCCAAGCCAAGGGCTGCTTTGAATGTGCGTCGTTGCATACAGATCACTCCTTAAAAATTGTCTTAGGCAAATTGTTATGGCAAGCACGTGCCAAATCGATGCGGCTTTTACGCAAGGGTAAACACTCATAAGCCCCGTATTCTTTGGGCTTCTTCATAATGTGTCCATGGCCCGCTCTACCCAACTCCTTCACCCTCATCAAGAACCCGCGCGCATCTTGTCTGCCGCCACCGTGCTGTTGCTGCGCGATGGTCCGCAGGGCCTGGAAGTGCTGATGACGCGCCGCTCCATGACCGCCAGCTTTGCTCCAGGCGCGTATGTGTTTCCGGGCGGTGGCATTGACGCCGCAGATGCGCTGGCCCACCCGCACGCCAAACGCCGCGCCACGCAAAGCGACTTGCACCTGACCCAAGCCATCGCGGCCATCCGCGAAAGCTTTGAAGAACTGGGCATCTTGCTGGCCCGCCACACCAACGGGCAAATGGCCAACGCGGCAGACATTGCCGCGTTGGACCGTCATGCAGCCCAAGGCGAATTCGCGCAGCAATGCGCCACACACGGATTGACACTGGCCGCCGACGAGGTGTTTGTGTTGGCCCACTGGATCACCGACCGCGACCTACCTCGTCGCTTTGACGTGCCCTTTCTTGTTGCGCGTATGCCCGATGCACAAACGCCCGTGGCTGACGAAAAAGAGCAATTCGAGCCCGTGTGGGTGCGCCCTGCCGACGCCTTGGCTCGTCACGCTGAAGGCAACTTTTTCATCATCTACCCCACCATCCGCACGCTAGAGCGTCTGCAAAGCTACGCCACGGTGGACAGCGTGTTGGCCGATTGCGCCAACGAACAACCTTGGTTCACCAGCTGCCCACGCGCCGGCTGGTTGGGCGGCAAAGAAGCCCGCTACATGGAGCACGAAGCGCCCTTTGGCGAACTCGCCCTCACCTGCCCCGACGGGCAAATGCGGCACCACCTCGATTGGGTGACCGACCAACCCGTGCTGCTGCTGAAAAACGTGCAACGCCTCACCGCCCCCAACCCCGGCGTGATGACCGGCCCGGGCACCAACAGCTACTTGGTGGGTGACCCCGACACGGGCTACGCCGCCATCGACCCCGGCCCCGCGGACACCGAACACCTGGACCGTTTGTGGCGCGCTGCGGGCGGCAACATCCGCTACATCGTGTGCACCCACTCGCACCCTGACCACTCGCCCGGTGCGGCCCCGCTGCAAGCCTTGTGCGAACAGCACGGCCACAAGCCCCCTATCTTGGGACTCGCCTCACGGCCCACCGCACGCGCGCACAGTGCCTTCACCCCTGACCGCGAGCTGGATGATGGTGAATGTTTGGTGCTGCAAGGCACAACCGTCACGCACACACTGCGCGTGATCCACACCCCTGGCCACGCAGCCAACCACCTGTGCTTGGTATTGGAAGAAGATGGCTTGTTGTTCAGCGGCGACCATGTGCTCAACGGCAGCACCACCGTCATCGACCCGCCCGACGGCAACATGCACGACTACCTGAACTCACTCGACAAGCTGTTGGCCGCGTGTGAACAAGACCGCATCGACTTCATCCTGCCCGCCCACGGCTATGTGTTGGGCAATCTGTGGGATGAGCCGCATGATGCGCGTGCGTGCATCATGCACCTCAAAGCGCACCGTCTCAAACGCGAGGCTAAGATTTTGAAGGTCATGCAACAACACCCCGAAGGCAGCATGGACGATTGGGTGAAGCTGGCCTACGACGATGTGCCACCACGCTTGTGGCCTGTGGCCATGCGTTCGTTGTTGGCGCATGTGGAGCGTATTCGCAGCCTCACCAGCTAATGACATCCACGTCATTTAGCGCGCGAATGACGCAGACGTCACGCACCTGTCGTGGCGCTCTGGCTATCGTGGCGCATGCACGTGATCAACCAGAGAAATTGCCAGCCTTGCACTGCCTGTTGCGAAGGTTGGCTGGACATTGAAGCGCCACCGGCTCACGCCGATTTAGGTCAAGCCTGTACACATTGCACCCGCCAAGGGTGCAGCATTTACGATGCGCGCCCCCAAGACCCTTGCCAAAGTTTCCATTGCGCTTGGCGCCAAGAGGGCACGCTGCTGCCACACAACATGCGCCCTGATTTATCAGGTGCCATCGTGATGCTGGATCAACTGGAGTGGCAAGGCGAAGACGTCATCGTGGCCGTGGCCACAGGCACACGTATTCCAGCGCGTACATTCCATTGGCTGTGCAGCTTGGCAAAAGTCACGGCCCGTGAATTGGTTGCCGTGGAGTACAAAAAAGATGCCCAGGGGTTCAATGGTGAGTTCAATTTGCGCACCACCGGCACCGAGGATTTCAGAAAAGTCATGGTGACGTACTTTGCTCAAAAAGGGTTTGCCAGCACCGATCTTTCGCGGGAACGTCGCATTCTGGAAATGGTGGCGCTCTAAGTCTGCGCAGGCGCTTGCGTCGCCAAAAACACCCGCGCCACGCTGGGCGAGATTTGCGCCCATGCCTCATCGCTCATGTGCGCAGGTTTGTGTTTGCTGTAAGTGATTTTTGTGTCTTTAGAAAAATCGTGCATGGCAAACACCACGCAGTTGGTGGTGCCAGGCGCGTTGACCACCCACAGCGCCCCATCAAAGGCAGATTCCATGCGATCCACATACACATCGCGGTACGCGCTGAATCGGTGCAAGTTGGCCACCGCCACCCCGCCAGAATTCAACACGCGTCGGCAATCTGAATAAAACTGCGGCGAACACAGCTGCTCGGGCATGCCTTGTGGATCAAAGCCATCGACCAACACCACATCAAAGCTTTGCTCGGTCTGCGCCATGAAATCTGCCGCGTCCATCTGCAGCACTTGAAAGCGCGCGTCGTCGTCGGGAATGCAAAAGCTTTGGCGCAGCGCAATGACGTGCGGGTTGATCTCCACCACGGTGATGTGCGTGTGGGGCAAATGCTTGTAGCAAAATTTGGCGAGTGAGCCACCGCCCAAGCCCACCATCAAGATGCTTTTAAGCTGCGGCTGAAACAGCAGCATACCCATCATCAAACGCGTGTATTCAAACTGCAGCTCATCGGGCCGAGCCACGCTCATGCGGCTTTGAATGTCGATGTCTGAAAACACCATCGACTTACTCAGAGCCGTTTCATGCACGATGGGTTTTTCAAAATCGTCGCTCGGCGTTGAATGTGGCATCACGTTCTTTCAAAGTGAGATGCACGTCAGCCCAAGCGAACGAGAGAAATCTCGGGGGAAATAAAAGTGTGAAGCTCGCCGATACGCCGGATTCTGTGCACGCGGGTTGCCCCACGCGTGACCGTCATTAATCTGGGCCGAGGGTCGCCCACTCGGCTCGGTGCTACCTACCCGCCAACCATTCCTGCGGACCACAAGATCAAGAAGCGCGGCGAACCGCGCCCTCGGGGCTGGCCTACTTGGTATTGCTGCGCGTAGAGATTGCCCGTTTCACCCGAACTAAATCGGCTCGTCTCTGTTGCTCTGATCCTCACCTCACGGTGGAGAGGTGTTACCTCTTACGCTGTCCTTCGCAGTCCGGACGTTCCTCCAGTGCCTGGTTTCCCAGATTGCACCAGCGACGGCCTAGCGAGCTTCACACCTTGATTATCGACGGATAATTTGCAACTCCATTCATAACTTGCCCGATCACCACGGGCCACACGCTTGTGATTCGACTCTCAGAACTCAAACTCCCGCTCTCTGCCCTCCCCGTTGAAGCGCTTCGCGCCGCAGATGCGCCCGCCGAAACCGAGGCAGACCGCCAGCTTCCACCTCACCCCGTTGATGCCCTGCGCGCACTTGCCGCTGAAGCTTTGGGTGTGGCGACAGACGCCATCGCCACGCTGGAGGTGTTCAAACGCAGCTTTGACGCCCGTAAACAAAACTTGCTGGTGGTCTACATCGTGGACATCACATTGGTTGACCCGTCGCAAGAGGCTGCACTGCTGGCCAAGTACGCCAAGAACTCGCACATCCAACCCACGCCCGACATGACATGGCACGCGCCTGCACACGCGCCGGGTGATTGGGGCACCGCATCAGCAACGGGAGAAGGCGAACGCCCCGTGGTGGTGGGCTTTGGGCCGTGCGGCATTTTTGCGGCGCTGGTGTTGGCGCAAATGGGTTTCAAGCCCATCGTGATTGAGCGCGGCACCACCGTGCGTCAACGCACCAAAGACACTTGGGGCCTGTGGCGCAAAAAGATTTTGAACGTCGAGAGCAACGTGCAATTCGGCGAAGGCGGTGCAGGCACGTTTTCGGACGGCAAGCTGTACAGCCAAATCAAAGACCCGCGCCACTTGGGCCGCAAGGTGATGAACGAGTTTGTGCGCTTTGGTGCACCCGAAGAAATTTTGTTCACCGCGCACCCGCACATTGGCACGTTCAAGCTTGTGAAGGTAGTGGAAGGACTGCGCGAAGAGATCATTCGTCTCGGTGGTGAGGTGCGCTTTGAGCAACGCGTGGTGGATATCGACTACGAAGACACCGCGAGCCATGCATCCAACGCACAAAACGCACTTGCACCCAGAGCCATCCGAGCCCTGCGCATTCACAACCACGCCACGGGCGAAACCTACACTCTGCGCACCTGCCATGTGGTGATGGCGCTGGGCCACAGCTCGCGCGACACCTTCACCATGCTGCACCGCCATGCGGTGGCGATGGAAGCCAAACCGTTTTCAGTGGGCGTGCGCATTGAGCACCCGCAAGGCGTGATTGACCGCGCACGTTGGGGCCAACACGCGGGCCACCCGCTGCTGGGCGCTGCCGACTACAAGCTGGTGCACCATGCCGAAAATGGCCGCGCCGTGTACAGCTTTTGCATGTGCCCCGGCGGCACCGTGGTGGCCGCCACCAGCGAAGCAGGCCGCGTGGTGACCAACGGCATGAGCCAATACTCACGCGCCGAGCGCAATGCCAACGCGGGCATCGTGGTGGGCATTGACCCCAGCGACTACCCCACCGACCCCGCCGCTTTTGAAGCCGAGCTGGGCCAAGAACTCGGTAACGCCGTGCGCCACACCACACACGATGCGCCAGGTGGCTACCACCCGCTTGCAGGCTTGGTATTGCAACGTCAACTCGAAGCCCACGCCTACACGCTGGGCGGCAGCACCTACGAAGCGCCTGCACAACTGGTGGGCGACTTTGTGGCCGACCGTGCATCCACCGCCTTGGGCAGTGTGGAGCCTTCCTACAAACCCGGCGTGAAGATGGTCAGCCTCAACAGCGCCTTGCCCGACTACGCCATCACCGCCATGCGCGAAGCGCTACCCGTGTTCGGGCAAAAAATCAAAAGCTTTGACATGCACGACGCGGTGATGACCGGTGTGGAAACACGCACCTCATCGCCTCTGCGCATCGCCCGCGAAGACGACAGCTTGCAAAGCCCGAACCTTGCGGGCCTGTACCCCGCAGGCGAAGGTGCGGGTTATGCAGGCGGCATTTTGTCGGCGGGGGTGGATGGCATCAAAGTGGGCGAAGCGGTGGCACGTCAGCTCATGGCCAAACCACGCTAAAAACATCAAAAAACTGCGTGACAGACGGCACATCCAAAGCCACGTATATTTCAAATCAAACATAAAACCCATCAGGAGCACCTATGAAAGCCAACAGCGTTTTAGACACCATCGGCAACACGCCCCACATCCGCATCAACCGCCTGTTTGGCAACACGCATCAGGTGTGGGTCAAGTCCGAACGCACCAACCCTGGTGGCTCGATCAAAGACCGCATCGCTTTGGCGATGGTGGAAGCGGCTGAAAAGTCGGGCGCGCTCAAAGCAGGCGGCACCATCATCGAGCCCACCTCGGGCAACACGGGTGTGGGCCTCGCCATGGTGGCCGCTGTGAAAGGCTACAAACTGATCTTGGTCATGCCCGACAGCATGAGCATTGAACGCCGCCGTTTGATGCTGGCCTACGGTGCCACGTTTGATTTGACGCCCCGCGAAAAAGGCATGAAGGGCGCCATCGCCCGCGCTGAAGAATTGGCAGCACAAACACCCGGCGCGTGGATTCCGCAGCAGTTTGAAAACCCCGCCAACATCGAGGTGCACACACGCACCACCGCGCAAGAAATCATCGCGGACTTCCCCGAAGGCGTGGACGTGCTCATCACCGGCGTGGGCACGGGCGGCCACTTAACCGGCACGGCCAAAGTGCTCAAAGCCAAATGGCCCAATTTAAAGGTCTATGCGGTGGAGCCCACGGCCTCGCCCGTCATTTCAGGCGGCGCCCCCGCACCCCACCCGATTCAAGGCATTGGCGCTGGCTTCATCCCTAAAAACTTGGACACCACCTTGCTCGACGGTGTGATTCAAGTCGAAGCCGACGCAGCCCGCGAAATGGGCCGCCGAAGTGCTGCGGAAGAAGGCTTGCTGGTCGGTATTTCGTCAGGCGCCACGCTGGCCGCGATTGCGCAGAAGCTGCCAGAGATTGCTGCGGGCGCAACCGTGCTGGGCTTTAACTACGACACGGGTGAGCGTTACTTGTCGGTGGAAGGTTATTTGCCGGTTTGAGCGTTGAGGGGATGAACGCATACATCCATCTTTGAAGAAAGTCTGACATGTCCGACCGCACCATTCACCTTCACCGCGTTCTGAAAACATCACCCGACAAGGTCTATCGCGCCTTCCTCGAAGGCAACGCCTTGGCCAAGTGGCTGCCGCCTTATGGCTTCACTTGCACCGTGCATCACCTTGAGCCACAAGTAGGCGGCACATTCCGGATGTCGTTTCATAACTTCGGCAGTGGCAACGGGCACTCGTTTGGTGGCGAGTACCTTGAACTCGTGCCTCACGAGCGCATCCGCTACAACGACAAGTTTGACGATGCCAACTTGCCCGGCACCATGGAAGTCACGGTTTCACTGACGCCCGTGATTTGCGGGACGGCGTTGAACGTCACCCAAGCGGGCATTCCAGATGTCATTCCGCTGGAGATGTGTTACCTCGGGTGGCAAGAGTCGCTGGAGCAATTGGCGAAATTGGTTGAGCCCAATATTCCGGGTTAAGTACTGAGCGACTTAACGCTTCACAGCGCCCATCTTGGGCGCTGTTTTTTTATCGGTACAGCAAGCGGTCTAAATCGGTCAGCTCAGCCCGTGCTTCTTTGGCCAACTGCGCTTGTTCTTTGAGCCAACGCTTCAGCTCGGCTTCGTTTTGAATGCGGCGCAAGTCACGCTCTAGCGTGTCCACCTCATGCTCTTTGTCGCGCAACTGAATGGCGAGTGCGCGTGCCAAGCTCTCGGCGCTGATGTGGTCGAGCTCGTTCACGCCAAGATAGTGGCGAATTTCAAACTGGGCTTGGGCTTCATCTTCTTCCAGCGCTTCCACTTGCTCTTTGAGTAGCAGGCACATGGCGTTGAGTTTGTCATCGGCGATGCGGCTCAACGCCGCGCTGTCGATCTGTGCAATCTGCAGTTGCAGCTTGAGCAACTCCGACAAGTTCTTGCGGTCATAGGCCGCGTTGACTTCGCTCATCAGCGCGGTCTTGCGCAAGCGCTCGGCCTCATCTGGTTCGCGGTCGGGGTGCAAGGCGCTGGCGAGCTGGCGATACACGGTGCGCAACGCGGTGTTGGCATCCATCTTTTGCTGCGCGTCTTTGAGCTGACGAGCGGCTTGTTTTTTCTTGGCCTTCTTGGCTTGGCGTTTGTCTTCTAAACGTTGTTGTTGCTCGCGGTATTGGCGCAGGCCCGCTTCAAACACGGCCTCTGCGGTGTGCAAATCGTCCGCGCCATGCAAGGGCTTGCCAAACAAATCTTCAAACACGGCTTTGGCATGTTCGGCACCTGCACGGGCCTCTTCGGCCAAGGCCTGTGCGTCTTCTTCGCTGTGGTGTTGGTTGAACACGGCTTGCACTTGGCCGTCATTTTTGTGCTCAAGCGCTTCGCACAGCGCAAGAATGATTTGTGTGGCACTGCGTCGGTGTGTGGCGGTCAGTTCGGCACTGTGCAAGCGGCCATCTAAAAACAGCAACAGGTTTTTACGCGCGGCGTCTTCTTGGCTTTTCAACGCACGCATGGCGTTCAAGTGACTGCTGCGGTGCTGGGTGGACAAAGCCTCTAACGTGGCAATCGAATCAGACAGCTGAGATACACGCGCCAGCAAGGTATTGAAACGTTTTTGTGCAGGCGTGAGTTCAGCGGCAGGCTGAATGGCAACGGTCGCCACCGCTTGCGCTGGGGCGACCGTCCAAGGTGATGCGGGTTGGCTCACTGGAAAAACTTCATCTCAAAAATCCCCATTCATATCTGCTAACCGTGGCCTAGGCCATCAACGTTGCGCGTTTTGCAACGCAGCAATACGCTCTTCCAACGGTGGATGCGAGGCAAACAACTTGCCCAAGCCACCGGTGATGCCCATGGCTGCCACGCTAGGCGGCAAGTCACCGGCTTGCATGCTGTTCAAACGGGCCAAGGCGTTGATCATGGGTTGCTTGTTACCCAAGAGCTGCGCAGAGCCTTCGTCTGCGCGGAATTCACGGTGACGGCTGAACCACGCCACGATCATGCTGGCCACAAAGCCCAGCACGATGTCCAGCACGAAGCTGGTGATGTAGTAGCCCATGCCGGGGCCGGTGGATTCGTCATCTTTGCTGCGCAGCATGTTGTCCACAAAGTAGCCGATGACGCGGCTCAAAAACACCACAAAGGTGTTGAGCACGCCTTGAATGAGCGTGAGCGTGACCATGTCGCCGTTCGCGACATGGGCAATCTCGTGGCCCAGCACGGCTTCAATTTCTTCTTTGGTCATGCCTTGCAGCAAGCCGGTGGACACCGCCACCAAGGCCGAGTTTTTAAAGGCACCGGTGGCAAACGCATTGGGCTCACCTTCGTAGATGGCGACTTCGGGCATGGCGATGCCAGCACGCTCAGACAAGCGTTGCACCACGCTGACCAACCAAGCTTCGTCTTGGTTGCTCGGTTGGTTGACGACGTGCGCGCCCGTGCTCCACTTGGCCATGGGCTTGCTCATCAAGAGCGAAATGATGGCGCCGCCAAAACCCATGATGAGCGAGAAGCCCAGCAAGGCCGACAAGTTCAAACCGTTGGCCGTGAGGTAGCGGTTGACGCCGAGCAAACTGGCGACGACCCCCAGCACCACCATGACGGCGAGGTTGGTGAGGACGAACAGAAGAATGCGTTTCATGGTTTCCTTTTCAGCGGTTAGTACAAAGGTCCGCTGTCGTGAATAGTAGGGGCGAATGCTGCAAATTCAATGCAAAGACCGGAAAAATCCACACGAAAACTAGGCAATGCAAGTGCGCGTTTTGGCAACTACTTCGCCCGTATTTTCAACTGCGGCGCAACCACCTCTCGCTTAGGGCGAAACACGTTCACGTCTTCGTAATAAGCGCGATCTTGGTTGGCAGGCCACCAGCTTGGCACGCCCAAAACGGGCAGCGGCTCGTAGGGTTTGGTGGCGAGTTTGGCAGGCTGCAAGTCTTGCACCAGCCACGCATCCAGCGCGGCTTCGTCGTGCGGGTTGACATGGCTGTCCACGCGGTACACATGTGCCGTGATGGACTTGTAGGGCGTGACGAGTTTCTCCAGCAAGGCGTGGCCGAAAAGCACGAGGTGTACCTGTTGCCATTGCGCCCGCAAGTCCACAAACAGCTTCAGCCAATCACGCGCTTGCAGAGCTGCCCACACGGCGTCGGGCGCGTGCATGAGCACCACGTTTTCATCGAACAGCGTGAGCGCATCGCGCACGGGACCGCGCGTGGCACGAATGCCTTGGGTGTCGATTTCAGCGGCTTGCAGCTGGTTCAAGCGGCGTTTGGCCAGCGGGAAGCGGTGCCAACACAGGCCGTTGAAGAAGTCGTGCAGGCCATCGCGTGTGGGGACTTGCGCGGTCTTGAAGATGAAGTCTTCGTAGGCTTGACCTTCGGGCAGGGCTGATTGGGGGACGAACTTCAACTGGTTGGCATCGCCAAGTGCGAGGCCAGCACTGTTCGTACTCACGCTAGCTTTGCTCGCAATATCGCCCGAGCCAGCGCTGACCTCACACTTGGCTGTATTCAATATCGCGTTAAGTGCTTCGGCCACGTTTTGCTGTTGTAGCGCTCGGTGAGCCGTAGGCTCGCCGAGTTCGCGCCACGGCGCGAACCACGGTTGAGACCAATCAATGCTTGCCAGAACATCACCACCAAACAAGGCAGGCTGGCTAGCCTCAGCAGCCGCATTGCTGCAACGAGCCGTGTTGGGTATGCGCGTTGCGGCTGAGGTGCTTGCGGTTTTGTTTAAACCACGCGCCAAGGCAAGGCCTCGCCAGAGCGCAGGGGTTTCAAATCAGCTTCACCAAATGCAAAGCTCTCGGGCGGTGTCCAGCTTTCTTTACGCAGCGTGAGCGTGCCGGTGTTGCGTGGCAAACCGTAGAAGTCTGCGCCGTGGAAGCTGGCAAAGCCTTCGAGTTTGTCGAGTGCGCCCGCGTTGTCAAACGCTTCGGCGTACATGGGCATGGCCGCGTGGGCGGTGTAGCAACCGGCGCAGCCAGTGGCGTGTTCTTTGAGCTGAGCAGGGTGTGGCGCGCTGTCGGTGCCCAAGAAGAATTTGGGCGAACCGCTGGTGGCGGCTTTGACCAAGGCTTGGCGATGTGTCTCGCGCTTCAACACGGGCAAGCAGTAGTAATGCGGGCGAATGCCGCCGGTGAAGATGGCGTTGCGGTTGTACAGCAAGTGGTGCGCGGTGATGGTGGCGCCGGTGTACTTGTCTGCAGAGGCCACGTATTGCGCGGCTTCGGCAGTGGTGATGTGCTCGAAGACGATTTTGAGTTCGGGAAAGTCTTTGCGCAGCGGGATGAGCTGGGTGTCGATGAACACGGCTTCGCGGTCAAACAAGTCGATGTCGGGGCTGGTGACTTCACCGTGGACCAACAACAACATGCCCGCCTTTTGCATGGCTTCGAGTGTTTTGTAGGTCTTGCGCATGTCCGTCACGCCAGCATCGCTGTTGGTGGTGGCACCGGCTGGGTAAAGCTTGGCGGCGACCACGCCTGCGTCTTTGGCGCGGGCGATTTCGTCGGCGGGCAAGTTGTCGGTGAGGTAGAGCGTCATCAAAGGCTCGAAGCTGACACCTTGCGGCACTGCGGCCAAGATGCGCTGTTTGTACTCAAGCGCTTGCGCTGCCGTGGTGACGGGAGGCTTGAGGTTGGGCATGATGATGGCGCGGCCAAATTCGGCAGCGGTGTGGGGCACCACTGTGTTGAGTGCAGCGCCATCGCGCACGTGCAGGTGCCAGTCGTCGGGTCTTGTGATGGTGATTTGTTGCGTCATGCCCTAATTGTCGCTTTTTTGTTTCTGGGCTCGCTGCGGGCGGATGCAGTGGGCAGGTTCCTCATGCTGGGGTACCAGAAATCGTCACCTGCCCACTGCATCCACCCACAGACTGCGGCTAACAGAAGTTTGGTTTGGACTGTTGGTGCACCCAACTTGCCTCAACGATGACTGCCCTTGCGGTCCTACGCAATAAGCCACCCCCAGCCAACGCAAACACAATCGCCAGAAATATTCCAAACCAAAACCAGTTGCGTGGCTTGGGTGCGGCGGCTGACGATTTCTGGTACCCCAGCATGAGGAAGCCGCCGCACCCAAGCCGCGCAACCTTCTCCGGCGCGAAACCTTCATGAATGCAAACGACAAGACAAACAAAAAGGCGCCCCATAAAGAGACGCCTTTCGAACACAGACAAAGCCGAGTTAATTAGGATCTGACCCCGATTGGCGATCAGTGAGCCAAGATCTTGTTCAAGAATTCTTTGGTTCGTGGCTGACGGTTTTCTGGATGGTTGAAGAACTCATCCTTCGAACAATCCTCCAACACCTTGCCACCCACATCCATGAAGATCACGCGGCTGCCGACTTTGCGTGCGAAGCCCATTTCATGGGTCACACACATCATGGTCATGCCTTCGTTGGCCAAGTCCACCATCACATCCAACACCTCGCCCACCATCTCGGGGTCGAGTGCGGACGTGGGTTCGTCAAACAACATCACGATGGGGTCCATGCTCAGCGCACGGGCAATGGCCACGCGTTGTTGTTGGCCGCCTGAGAGTTGACCTGGGAACTTGTCTTTGTGCGCCATCAGGCCCACGCGCTCCAAGTATTTCAAACCGTGGGCGCGGGCTTCTTCTTCGCTGCGTCCCAAGACCTTTTGCTGGGCAATGGTCAGGTTTTCGGTCACCGACAAATGCGGGAACAACTCGAAGTGCTGAAACACCATGCCCACGCGGCTGCGCAGTTTGGGCAGGTTGGTGTCTTTGCCATGCACGGCAATGCCGTCTACAAAAATCTCACCTTGTTGGAAAGGCTCCAAGGCGTTGATGGTTTTGATGAGGGTGGATTTGCCTGAACCGGATGGGCCGCAAACCACGACCACTTCACCCTTTTGGATGTTGGTGGAACAGTTGTTCAGCACCTGAACGGGGCCGTACCACTTGGAAACATTTTTTAATTCAATCACGATGAACTCCAGCTCGAATATTGAACGCGCATTCTTCGCGACGCTTAACGAATGATGGCAATGCGCGCTTGCAAGCGACGCACGAGGGCCGAGAGGCCAAAACAAATCACGAAATACACCAAGGCGGCCAAGATGTACACCTCTTCCACGCGGCCATAAATCTTGCCTGCGGTGACAAAGCCCTTGAGCAAGTCATAGGCGCCAATGGCGTAGACCAAGGAGGTGTCTTGGAACAAGATGATGGTTTGCGTGAGCAACACAGGAATCATGTTGCGAAAAGCTTGGGGCAACACAATCAGGCGCATGTTCTGGCCATAGGTCATGCCCAAGGCTTGCCCTGCCATCACCTGACCACGCGGGATGGACTGAATGCCCGCCCGCATGATTTCGCTGAAATACGCCGCTTCAAAAGCCACAAAGGTGATCGTGGCGGACAGCTCAGCACCGATGGAGCGACCAATCAAAAACGGAATCAGCAAGAAGAACCACAGAATCACCATCACCAAGGGGATGGAGCGCATGCCGTTCACATAAATGACGGCGGGCAGCTCTAAGGCCTTGTTGCCCGACAAGCGCATGAGCGCGAGGATGGTGCCAAACACAATGCCGCCGACGGTAGCGATGATGGTCAGCTCAATGCTAAACAACATGCCCTTCAACACAAACTTGTTGAAGATGTCCCATTCGACAAAAGAAAAATCGAGTGCGCTCATGCTCAGTGCCCCCCGCCGACATTCCCTGCGACCACAAGGCCAGGGATTTGCATGCGGCGTTCAACGAAGGCCATCACACGGTTCACAGCAAAGGCTGACACGGTGTACAGCGCCGTCACGGCCAAGTACACCTCAATGCCACGCGAGGTTTCTTCTTGCACTTGCATGGCGTACATGGTGAGTTCGGCAATCGACACCGCAAAGGCCACCGATGAGTTCTTCAACAAGTTCATCGACTCACTAGTGAGTGGCGGCCAAATGGTGCGAAACGCAATGGGCAACAGCACATAGCGGTAGGTTTGCCAAGTGGTAAAGCCCATGGCCATGGCTGCATAACGCTGGCCGCGCGGCATGGCTTGGATACCGGCGCGCAGCATTTCAGCCACGCGTGAGGAAGTGAAAAAGCCTAAGCCCAACACCACCAACACAAACCCTGGCACTTGTTGCATGGCCGGAAAGACCTTGGGCAACACGAAATACCAGAGAAAAATTTGAACCAACACGGGGATGTTGCGAAACAGCTCCACCCACACATTGGCGAATCGGGTCAACCACACATTCATGCGGTTATCTGGCGGCAAGGTGCGAAGAACGCCAATGACGCACCCCGACACCATGGCCACCACCCAAGCACTGCCCGCTACAGAAAGCGTCCAGCCCCAGGCCTCAAACATCCACTCGAGGTAGGTTCGTCCCCCACCGTCGTCCTGAAGAAAAACCTGCCAATCGAGTGTCATGTCTTGCGTTTTCTAAGATTACTTCTTGGCGTAGGCTTCGACAGGCTTGTCGTTCAAGTTTTTCCAAGCGTCCTTGTTGGCATCGCTGGCAGGCATGCCGAGCTTGATGTTCTTTGGAGGAATCGCTTGCACAAACCACTTGTCGTACAGCTTGGCGAGTTCGCCAGATTTGGCCAAACCGGCAATGGTGTCGTCAGCCAATTTCTTGAAAGCTGGGTCGTCCTTGCGGAACATGATGGCAATGGGTTCGACGTTCAACACTTCACCCACGATTTTGAAATCGGCTGGGGCTTTGGAGTTGGCGATGTTGCCAGCCAAGATTTGGCCGTCCATCACGAACGCATCAGCGCGGCCAGATTCGAGCAGCAAGAAGCTGTCTGCGTGGTCTTTGCCGAACACTTCTTTGAAGTCAACGCCAGTCGCGCGCTCGTTCTTACGCAGCAGTTGCACAGAGGTGGTACCAGTCGTGGTGGCGACGTTCTTGCCGTTCAACTGAGCGATAGACGTGATGCCAGAGTTGGCGCGCACCGCGATGCGCACTTCTTCCACGTAGGTGGTGAATGCGAAAGCCACTTGCTTTTGGCGAGCTTCGTTGTTGGTGGTGGAGCCGCACTCGATGTCCACGGTGCCGTTCTCAACCAAAGGAATACGGTTTTGTGAAGTCACAGGCGTGTACTTCACTTCCAACTTCTTGCCAGCTGCCTTTTCGAGGTTGGCAATGATGCGTTGGCAAATCTCAACGTGGTAGCCCACATACTTGCCATCACCCAAGGTGTAAGACAAAGCGCCTGAAGAGTCGCGCACACCCATGGTGATGCTGCCAGCGGCTTTGACTTTGGCGAGGGTGTCATTGGCTTGCGCGAATGCGGTGCCAGCCAACAGGGTGGCCACGGCCAAAGTAATGAACTGCTTTTTCATGTGAAGCTCCAGTTGAAATGATAAATTTGAACTTCACATTCTAGAGACAGTTACCTTCGGGAAAGCCCTAGGCAAAAATACGTAGGCTTAAATGTCTAGCCCCTTTTTAGTGCGTTGCGTTTCCACATTTCCCAGGGGCGGTCGAGGTGCAAATCATTCATGTCCGACGTGGCTTTCGCTTCAGCTTCTGTGAGGAAATTGATCTCACCCAAACGCGATGCTTCGCTTTGCAAGCGCGCATTGCTCTCGGTATAGATGGCACGAAACACGACCTGTTTGATGGCGTTACCCACCGTCACACTGCCGTGGCCTCGCATGAGCGCCACATTCGATTGGCCCAACACTGCAGCCAGCGATTCGCCCAAGGCTTGGTTGCTGATCAACAAATCGGTGCTCTCACCCGCGCTGTGGCGAATGTCATAAACGGGCGTCACCGCGCCTAAGAAACCACTCATGTGACAAATTGGGCGCAGCCGCGCACCTGTGACACCAAAAGGAATCACAGCAGGCGAATGGCTGTGCACGACTGACATCACATCGGGACGGGCCTTGTAGATGGCGCTGTGAATGAAGCGCTCCACATAGGTGCGGCGGCCTTGCTGGTCGTGCACGTGGCCGTCTAAATCAACTTCCACCATGTCTTGCGCTTCGACCAAAGCCGGTGCCATGCTGCGCGCAATGAAGAAGCGCTCGGGGTTGTTGGGGTGACGCACGCTGATGTGGCCAAAGCCATCCAGCACGCCTTCGTTGACCAAGATGTGGTTGGCCAATGCTAAGTCTTCTAAGAGTTGTGTTGTCATGATGTTGGTATTTCGTTATTCAGCTTTGATGCCCGCATAGGCGGCGACGCGTGCCCAGCGCACCAATTCGGAGCGCATAAAGTCTGTGCCGCTTTCGGATGTGGTGAAGAAAGGTTCAAAACCCAGCTTGTCAAACTTGGCTTTCATCTCCGGCGTGTTACCGACTTGCACAAATGCCGCGTTGAGTTTTTTCACAACAGCAGGCGGTGTGCCTGCAGGGGCGTACACCGCAAACCAATTGGCCAAGTCCACACCTTTGTAGCCTGACTCGGCCAACGAAGGCACATTGGGCAAGTTGGGGTTGCGCTGCGAAGCGGCCATGACCAACGCGCGAATGCGCCCCTGTTGGATGTAGGGCAACGCGTTTTGCACAGGGCTGAACATGTACGCCAGTTGGCCTCCCACCAAATCCGTCATGGCCTGCGATTGACCCTTGTAAGGGATGTGATTGGTTTTAGTGCCAGCGAGCTGGTTGAAGAACTCAGCGTGCAAATGCTGTGGGCTTCCCATGCCTGCTGTGCCGTAATTCAATTCACCAGGGTTGGCTTTCGCCAGGTCTACGAATTCGCGTAAGTTGTTCGCCTTGACCGAAGGATGCACCACCAGTACCGACCCCGTTTGGCCGACCAAGGTCACGGTTTGCAAGTCTTTCAGCAAGTCATAAGGCAGCTTGCGATACACCGCCACATTGGTGGCAATGGTGCCCGGCGAGAGTAGCAAGGTGTAGCCATCGGGCTTGGCTTTGGTCACAGCTTCCACGCCGATGTTGCCGCCAGCGCCTAAGCGGTTTTCAATCACCACCGGCTGCCCCAGTAGCTCACCGACTTTTTGCCCCAAGGTACGCGCCAACAAATCTGTGCCGCCACCCGCTGCGACGGGCACGATGATCTGAATGGGTTTATTTGGGTAGCTTTGCGCGAAACTGTTACCTAGCGAGCAAGCCAAACCCAACGCAACAGCAGCCATCGATTGAAAACACTTCTTCATGCTGACTCCTTATGAAAGAACTTAAATCTTGAACGCCTCAAGTGACTCGGGTGCAAACAACTCCGCCACATCCAACTTGCGAGGCGACAAACCTTGTTCGTGGTGATAGCGGGTAAATGTCTCCAAGGTTTTTCGGTTCTTTTCAAGACCGTAAGACCACCAGTCGTCACCAAATTCGCGTCGGGCATCTTCCACATGCGCCGTTAACCAAGGCAGCATCGCCTTGAGCGCAGCCGTTTCGTACAAGTCGTCATACGTGCGGCGCTGCGCTTCAATGAAAGCCTTGGTCAACGATTGCGCAATCCAACGGTTAGCTTCATACACCTCACGGCGAATCACCACCGTGTGCATGATCGGAAAAATGCCTGTTTCGCGGTAATAAGCACGCTCGACATCGACATAGTTTTCAAACAAACGCTTGACCTTGCCATCGCCTTTCAGAAATGAAGATGGCATGCGTGCGGTGTAGAGCGCATCCAATTCGCCATCGTGCAACATCTTTGACAAGGTTTGCGTGGGACCGATGGGGTTGACCTGAATATTCGGCGGCAACTGCAGCTTCATCTTTTCGATGCGTCCCGCTTCTTCTTCACCGCCAAATAAATAAGGCTGCGCGTCCACTGGCACACCGTAATGGTCAGACAAGATGCCGCGAATCCACACCGGTGCTGTCATTTGATATTCGGGACTAGCAATGCGTTTACCAATCAAATCTTTCGGCTCATGGATGCCACTGTTGGCATTCACATAAATGCAAGAGTGACGAAAGAAGCGGGATGGAAAAATAGGCAACGCGACGAACGGACGCTCGGGCTTTGACAGCGTGACGCAATAAGACGACAACGACATTTCTGCCACATCAAACTCTTGGAACCGAGCCATGCGAAAGAAGGTTTCTTCCACAGGCAAATTCAAATAGTTCAAGTCAATGCCATCGACAGGCACAGTGCCATCCATCAAGGCGCGGGTGCGGTCGTAGTTCCAACACGCAAAGCTCAGTTTCAATCGACTCACACATTACTCCTGTTGCTTGATGCCTGCGGCTTGGACAGCTTTGCCAAGGCGCTCGTTTTCGTCTGCAATCGCACGCGCATAGTCAGCGGCGCTACCACCAATAGCTTCAATGCCAGCATTGCTCAAGATTTGAATGGTGTCGGGTTGCTTAGCGACAACCGCCATTTCAGCACTGATGCGGTCCATCGCTGCCTGCGGTGTTCCCGTCGCGGCCAACACACCGACGATGGGCGCGAAGTCAAAACCAGGAATCACTTCGGCAATGGTGGGGACGTTAGGTTCTTGAGCCGAACGCTTGCCTGAGTTACTGCCAACCAAGCGCACCTGACCCGACTTCACAAAGCCAGACAGGGATGGCAAGGCAGAAAACAACATGTCGACTTGACCACCAATCAACGCAGGTACGGATTGGCCAGTGCCTTTGAATGGAATGTGCGTGATGTCCAACGACAAAGCCGCTTTCATCGCTTCCATGCTCAGATGGTGCGTGCTGCCAATGCCAGAAGACCCATAAGTCAATGTGCCGGGCTTGGCTTTTGCCAACGCAATCAACTCACGCAAATTGTGAATCGGTGTTTTAGGGTGAACGGCCAAATACAAAGGTGCTCGCGCGGCCAAAGAAACGGGAACAAAGTCACGCTTGTAGTCGTAGCTGATGGTTTTGTAGAGCGATGGATTGATGGAAAACATCGAACCATCAGTGACTAAAAAGGTGTAACCATCCTTCGGCGATGCAGCCATGGCTTGTGCGGCCACGACACCATTCGCCCCAGGCTTGTTGTCAACGACAACGGGTTGACCTAAGCGATCACCTAGGCGTTGCGCATAAATACGTGCCACGGTGTCAGGCAAACCACCAGCCGAGTACGGCACGATGAATCTGATGGCTCGGTTTGGATACGTCTGTGCGAATGCAGCAGATCCAATACTTGCAGCAGCCACCGCAAGCGCAGCAGCTTGCCATACACGGCGGCGAAAAATATTGTTGGAATTCATGGTTTGTCTCCTGATTGTTTTTAAATTAAACGGGCTTCGCCATGTGCTCTCGCCAGTCCACGTCTTTGGGGACCACGGCTTGATAGGAACACATCGCGCTTGGAATGCGCAGCGGGCCAACCCCAATAGGGGGCTCGCCTTTCATGAAGCTTTGAACGGCCTCCAACATTTGTCGGCGGAATTCAACAATGGCTAGATCGCTAGCGCCCAAACGGTCATGGGTACGGTCTGCAATGGGCCCCATCGTGACCCACATCGCCATGTCTTGGTTAGGAATGCCTGGAATGCCAGTGAAGTTGCCGGCCTTCATCGCTTGACGGTCTTGCATGAAGTCGTTCGCAACAGTGCGTACAGGCTTGAACTGCGCATCCACATCGACGCCCACTTGCGCGGACAAAAATTGGCGCCATGTTGCTGTTTCAGGCGTGCTGGCGGGGTCACCCCAAGCAATGAAATGAAACGCTGTATGTGTATCGTCAATGGCCGTATTGATGTTGGCGACGTTGTACAAATTGTTGGGTGGAATCAGCGCCGATGCAGGCGCGACAAACACGGTTGAGCGCACATAGTCATGCGTGGCCGCGTTATGGATTGGACGGCGAATCGCTGCGTATCGAAAACCATAGGCATCACGCTGAGTTTGCATGCGCGGCGCTTTATCCGTAGATGGGCGAAGCCAGTTTTTGTCTGTTGCTTTTGCGCCATCCACGCGGGCAGGCACCATGTCCGAAGAATGCAAACTAGAGCTATGCGCCGAGTCGATTTGACCTTCCAGAATTTGTGCCCAGTTGCACGGAATGATGATCTTGGCAATCGACACACGAACATCTTCTGTTGGCGCCCAAGGTGGTGGCGTGAATTCAGTCATCGTGTCTGCGAGCCCCATGTAGGCCCACACAAAACCGCCCCATTCTTTGGTCGGGTAAGCGGTGTGCTTGACCTTATTGGTCATACCGCTAGCCACTGGCTCTGAACTCATCTCTGTGACGTTACCTGCCACGTCCATCTTCCAGCCGTGATACAGACAACGCAATCCACAGTTTTCATTACGGCCATACACCAAGGATGCTCGGCGATGCGGGCAATATTCGTCCATCACACCCACACGCCCCTCTGTGTCACGAAACACCACCAAGTCCTCACCCAACACGCGGGCACGAATCGGTTTTCCATCGGGCTCACTGACTTCTTCCAACAGACAAATGGCTTGCCAATGACGGCGCATGAGCTGCCCCATGGGCGCCTTACCTTCCACGCGGCATAACAGATCGTTCTCTTCCGGAGTCAACATAAATTTCCTTTTGAGCTTGCAAAAAAATGGTTAGATGACTAAGATTATTTGAATTCTTGATCTATGTCAACTCAACCTCTGTCACACAAAGCACAACTTGTATATGAGCGAATCCTTCACCTTCCTGCGTGTCACACGCAAACAATCCATTGCCACAGATATCACGTTGTTCGAGCTTGCGCCCCCTGAAGGGCAAGAACTCCCTGCATTCACAGCAGGCGCACACATCACCGTACAAACCCCGACTGGGGTGCGTCGCAGCTATTCGTTGTGCGGAGATCCAGAGCAAACGGCGACATGGCAAATCGCCGTCAAACGAGATGCCAAAGGACGAGGAGGCTCACAAAGCATGGTGGACAACGTGCAGGCAGGTGACTTACTCCCAACCTTGCCGTGGGCCAACTTGTTTGAACTCAATGAAACTGCAGCGTCATACATCTTTGTGGCAGGTGGCATTGGTATCACCCCCATCTTGTCGATGATGCGTCGCTTGATCAGTCAGGGCCGTACCGATTTCAAGCTTTACTACTGCACGCGGGATGCCGCTGGCACCGCCTTTATGGATGAGCTCAATGCTTCGGACTTGGCGGGAAAGGTCAAAATTCACCACGACCATGGCGACCCTGAGAAAGCATTAGATCTGTGGCCTGTGTTTGAGCGACCCAGCAATGCGCATGTGTATTGCTGTGGCCCACAGGGACTAATGGACAGCGTGCGCGACATGACGGGGCACTGGCCAACCGAGCGCATTCATTTTGAAAGTTTTGGTGCTTCACAAACAGGCTTTCAAGAGAACCGCGCTTTTGATGTGGTGCTGCAAAAATCAGGCTTGCGCGTGACTGTGCCAAAGCATCAAAGCATCTTGGAAGCGCTGAGGGCGTGCGGGCATTCGGTATCTAGTTCGTGTGAAAGCGGCACGTGCGGCTCCTGCAGAACAACCTTGATAGCAGGCGACGTAGAACACCGCGATTTGGTGCTTCGCCCCGAGGAGCAGGCCCATCAAATCATGGTCTGTGTTTCGCGCGCCAACTCTGCAGAATTGATACTCGACTTATGAAAACACCCAGACTTCAGTTAGGCGTTGCGGGCTTGGGACGTGCATTCACGCTGATGCTCCCCACATTGGTCAACGACCCTCGCATCCAATTGGTGGCAGCCACCGATCCGCAAACTTTGGCTTGCGCGCAGTTTGAACGTGACTTTGGCGTCACATGCGATGTGAATTTCGAAGCACTGTGCGCCAATCCAAAAGTACAAGCTGTCTACATCGCCACACCACACCAACTGCATGCCGCGCAAGTAGAAATGGCGGCAGCGTACGGAAAGCATGTGATGGTCGAAAAGCCCATGGCACTCACACTGGATGAATGTTCACGCATGATCGAAGCCACCACGCGTGCAGGCGTGGTGTTGATGGTGGGCCATAGCCATAGCTTCAATGCACCGATTTTGAAAACGCGCCAACTCATTCAAAGCGGTGCATTCGGTCAGGTGCGCATGATTCACGCGTTGAACTACACAGACTTTCTGTATCGCCCCCGCCGCCCCGAAGAGCTAGACACGCAAGCAGGCGGCGGCGTGATTTTCAGCCAGGCGGCACATCAAATTGACATCGTGCGTTTGCTGGGTGGCGGTTTGGTGAACAGCGTGATGGCGCACACGGGCGCGTGGGATACATCACGCCCCACCGAAGGCGCTTACAGCGCATTGCTTGGTTTTGTTGGCGGCACATTTGCCAGCGTGAGTTACAACGGTTATGGCCATTTCGACAGCGACCGTTGGATGGATGGCGTTGGCGAACTAGGCCAAACCAAAAACTGGAATGACCACGGGGCAGCACGTCAACGCTTGGTCAATGCAGCCTCTGCCGCCGAAGAAGCTCAACTGAAAGCAGCACGCAACTATGGCGCCTCTCAATGGGCAGGCAACACGGCGTTACCCCCCCACGCCCAACACCAACACTTTGGCCCACTCATCGTCAGCTGTGAGCACGCTGATTTGCGGCCAACGCCACAAGGCGTTTGGATTGATGGTGACTTCGAAGTCAAACTTGATGTTTTGGAGCAACCTACGCTGCCCCGCAGCGAAGTCATTGATGAGCTCTACAACGCCATCATGCGCGACAAGCCGGTGCTGCACAGCGGGGCATGGGCACGTGCGACGACCGCCGTCAGCTTGGCAATTTTGGCATCTGCACAAAGTGGTCAAATTCAAACACCCACTGACCAAGTTCAACCTGTGTATTAAATGAAGAAGATAAAACCTGATGAAACCCGAAACATCTTGCGCCACTGGCAAGAGGCCGTTCCCAATGACCGCCTAGCGCATCTGGTGCGAGATGCGGGTCGGGCTTACACCCGCGCGTTGCAACTCCGCTTGGCTAAATTTGGCGTGCCTTTTGGGCACTGGGCATTTCTACGCATTTTGTGGGAGCGCGATGGCCTCACCCAGCGTGAGCTGAGCGACCTCGCCGGGGTCATGGAACCCACAACATTTGCGGCGATGAAAACCATGGAAGCTCTGGGCTACATTGAACGCCGACAACTACCCGATAACAAAAAAAACATGTACGTGCATTTGACGCCTGCAGGTCGCGGGCTCAAAAAAAAATTGGTGCCCCTTGCAGAGGACACCAATCACGTCAGTATTCAAGGCCTTAGCGCCTCAGAGATTCAAACCACCCGTCATGTGCTGCTCACCATCTTGAACAACTTGGCGCAAGATGAGTGAGAGAACAGGCCTTTAGCTGGTCTTCATCCCCAACTTACCCAGCAGCGCTTGGTCACGTTGCCAATCAGGATTGCCTGTGGTCAACAACTTGTCGCCGTAAAAAATGGAGTTAGCACCCGCCATAAAGCACAAGGTCTGAATGGCTTCGCCCATTTCTTGGCGACCAGCCGACAAACGCACACGTGCCGTTGGCATGGTGATGCGTGCGACAGCGATGGTGCGCACAAATTCCAACAAGTCCAACGCCTCGGTGCCATGCAACGGGGTGCCTTCGACTTGCACCAAGTTGTTGATTGGCACAGAGTCTGGGTAGGGGTTGAGGTTGGCCAACTGGTGCACCAACGCCGCACGTTGTGCGCGTGATTCGCCCATGCCCACAATACCGCCGCTACACACGTTCATGCCTGCAGAGCGCACACGCTCAAGCGTGTCTAAACGGTCTTGGTACACGCGGGTGGTGATGATGTTGCCGTAGGTCTCAGGCGCGGTGTCGAGGTTGTGGTTGTAGTAATCGAGGCCCGCATCTTTCAGCGTGTTGGCGTGTTGCGCAGTCAACATGCCCAAGGTGCAGCAAGCTTCCAAGTTCAAGTCTTTGACCGTGCGGATGAGCTCTGCCACTTTTTCGATGTCGCGGTCTTTGGGTTCACGCCACGCTGCGCCCATGCAAAAACGAGTCGCACCGTTCTTTTTAGCCTCTGTGGCGGCCGCTTTGACGGTGTCTACATCCAATAACTTAGAGGCTTCCACACCGGTGTCGTAACGCGACGCTTGTGGGCAATAGCCGCAATCTTCTGAACAACCACCCGTTTTGATGGACAGCAAAGTCGAGAGCTGAACTTCGTTGGGGTTGAAATTTTCACGGTGGACTTGCTGTGCTTTGAACATCAAGTCGTTGAATGGCAGGTTAAATAGCTCTTCCACAGCGCCCAAAGACCAAGCATGGTCAGTCACAACAGGGGCCACGGCAGGCTTGACAAAGTGAACAGGCTGTTCATTGTGCAAAGTCGATTGCATAGAGAAAACTTCTAAAAAAATATTCCCTAAATATAGCAACAAAAGAAAGCCAAGACCTTACAAGGCCATGCGCGGGGATAATGACTCTTTCGTGGCGCAAAGCCGATTATTTTGATGCGAGGTTTTTTTGCAAAACACCCAGTCCTCTCAACTGGTGCAACGCAGCTTACAAAGCGTGTGGCACCCCTGCACTCAAATGCAGCACCACGAGACGGTACCTTTGGTCGCCGTCAAACGCGGCAAAGGTGCTTGGTTGTATGACGTTGACAACCAACGTTACTTGGATGCCGTCAGTTCATGGTGGGTCAACTTGTTTGGTCATGCCAACCCACGCATCAACGCCGCATTGAAAGACCAACTGGACACGCTGGAGCACGCCATGTTGGCAGGCTTCACACACGAACCCGTTGTGGCGCTGTCTGAAAAACTAGCAGCGCTCACCAACGGGGTGCTAGGCCATTGCTTCTATGCTTCTGATGGGGCATCCGCCGTTGAGATTGCGCTCAAGATGAGTTTTCACTCGTGGCGCAACCAAGACCTACCCAACAAGCAAGAGTTTGTCTGCCTCAAAGGCGGTTACCACGGAGAAACCGTGGGCGCGTTGTCTGTCACGGATGTGGCGATCTTTCGCGATGCGTATGACGCACTGCTCAAGCCCACGCACTGCCTCATGTCACCCGATGCACGATTGGCCCTAGAAGGGGAAACCGCTGAAGACCAAGCGCGCCGAGCTGCGCACGAGCTAGAAGTGCTGCTGCAAGAACGCGCCGACCACATCAGCGCCGTGATCGTGGAGCCCTTGGTGCAATGTGCCAGCGGCATGGCCATGCACAGCCCCTTGTATCTGCAACGGGTCCGCGCCCTGTGCGACCAATACAACGTGCACATGATTGCAGATGAAATTGCCGTTGGATGCGGCCGCACCGGCACCTTCTTTGCCTGCGAGCAAGCCAACATCTGGCCCGACTTTGTGTGCTTGTCAAAAGGCATCAGTGGCGGCTATTTGCCGCTGTCATTGGTGATGACGCGCGACAGCATTTATCAAACCTTCTACAGCGACAGCGTGGCGCGCGGGTTCTTACATTCGCACTCATACACGGGCAACCCACTGGCTTGTCGTGCAGCGTTGGCCACTTTGGCCATCTTTGACGAAGACGATGTCTTGGCACAAAACAAACGCCGTGCGCAGCGCATGACTGCCGCACTCGCACCACTGGCTGCGCACGCGCAAGTGAAGAACTTTCGACAGCAAGGAATGATTTGGGCATTCGACGCACAAGTCAATGAGCCAGCCAAGGCCGCCACTTTTTCTCGCAGATTTTTCACCACTGCGCTGGAACATGAAATCCTCATTCGTCCAATTGGACGCACGGTTTACTTGATGCCCCCCTACATCTTGAGCGACGACGAAATTGACCTGCTGGCGACGCGTCTACAAACTGTTTTTGAGCAAGTGATCCACGCATGACCAACCCCTCGCTACAAATTCTTGCCTCCAAGCTCGTCGACATCGATGCGCAAGGTTTACGCCGCCAACGCTGGACGGCAGAGACCGCCTGCCAACCTCACCTGCAAGTCAATGGTCGGTCGATGTTGGCCTTCAACAGCAATGACTACCTAGGCCTAGCGGCGCATCCGCAAGTGATGGAAGCTTTGAAGGAAGGGGTGTCTTTGTATGGTGCAGGCAGTGGCGCATCGCATCTCATCAGTGGGCACTTTCAATCTCACGCACGCTTAGAAGAAAAGCTGGCAGCGATGCTCTCACCGTACTTGGTGTCTGCGCGGGCACTGTACTTTTGCACGGGCTACATGGCCAACCTAGGCATCTTGCATGCGTTGGCAGACAGCGCGCAAGGTGACATCACCGTGTTTTCCGAGTCACTCAACCATGCCTCACTCATTGATGGCATTCGCCTCTCGCGGTCTGCCGTGCAGCTCTACCCACATTGCGATACGCAAGCTTTGGGCGAGTTGCTGAAAACGTGCACCAGCAAAACCAAAGTGGTGGTGACAGACAGCGTGTTCAGCATGGACGGCGACATTGCCCCCGTGCGTGAGTTGTTAACCTTGTGCGAACAACACGGGGCCTGGCTGGTGGTGGACGATGCCCACGGTTTTGGCGTGCTGGGGGACACAGGCTGCGGCATTTTGGAACACCTCCAGCTGCGCTCACCCAACCTCATTTACATGGGAACCTTGGGCAAAGCAGCAGGCGTGGGTGGCGCGTTTGTGGCGGCTCACGAAACGTTCATTGATTGGATGGTGCAGCGTTCGCGCCCCTACATTTACACCACGGCAGCGCCACCAGCGCTGGCACATGCGCTGTTGACCAGCCTGCGCATTATTTTGGGCGAAGAAGGCAAGGCACGCCGAGCACATTTGCAAGAACTCATCCAACAACTCGCCACTGCGCCCATCCCGCAAGGTTGGGAACGGCTGCCTTCCACCACGGCCATTCAACCCATCATCATTGGCAGCAACGCGGATGTACTGAAAGCCTCTGCCGCCTTGCAAGCACAAGGGCTGTGGATTACCGCCATTCGTTCCCCCACGGTGCCTGCGGGCACAGCACGGCTACGCATCACGCTGTCCGCTGCGCACACCACGGCGGATGTGGCCCAACTGATTCAAGCGCTTGGGAGTCAAGCATGAGTCACGCCTTACCTGCAGGTGCGTTCTCGTGTTTTGTGACGGGCACAGACACAGAAATAGGCAAAACTTTGGTGTCCGCTGCCCTTCTGCACATCCAAGTGCAGCGCGGTGTGCATGTGGCAGCCATGAAGCCCATCGCGGCAGGCGCTGTGTGGCATGAAGATGCTTGGCATAACGACGACGCAGACATACTGGCTGCCAGTGCCAATGTGCATTTGCCACAAGCGCTGACCACGCCCTATTTGCTGCAAACACCAGCTGCACCTCACATTGCCGCGAAGATTGACCAAGTGGTGATTGACCCTGCCCACATCAACACGTGTTTTGACGAAGTGAAGTCACAGGCACAGGCTGTCATCGTCGAAGGCGTGGGTGGTTTTCGCGTGCCCTTGACGGACAGCTATGACACCGCCGATTTGGCACAACAACTGGGTCTACCGGTCATCATGGTGGTGGGCTTGCGCTTAGGCTGCATCAGCCAAGCCTTGCTGACGGTTGAAGCCATTCAAGCCCGCGGGCTTCAGCTCATGGGCTGGGTGGCCAACACCGTAGACGCCAACATGGGCCACATCGAAGCCAACATCCAAGCACTGCAGCAGCGTATACCCGCGCCTTTGCTCGGACATATTCCAAGACTTGATCAACCCACAGCCGCCGCGGCAGCCCAGTTCATTGGCGCGTTTGCTGACACAGCGCCGCACCATGCGTGACGTGACACGACGACATGTTCTACAAACCCTTCCGGGGGCTCTTGTCGCGCTCAGTGCTTGTAGCGTGCTGGCCAACACAGCCGACAAATTTCCCAGCAAACCCATCACCCTGATTGCGCCTTGGCCCGCAGGCGGCGGTAGTGACGCCTTGATGCGTGCTTTTGCTGAAAGTGCCAGCCGTGTATTGGGCGTGTCTGTGGTGGTAGAAAACAAACCCGGTGCTGGCGGCACATTGGGTGCAACGGCCATGGTCAATGCCAAGCCAGATGGTTACACCCTCACGCAACTGCCTTTGGGTGTGTACCGTTTGCCGCATATGCAAAAAATGCCCTTTGACCCACTCAAAGATCTGACGCACATTGTGGGATTGACTGGCTACACCTTTGGCATTGTGGCGACAGTCGGTGCGCCCTTCAAAACCATCAACGACATGGTGGCGTATGCCAAAGCCAACCCCGGCAAGCTCGAATACGGCAGCACAGGCACTGGCACGACCCCGCATTTGGCGATGGAAGAGTTCAGCCAAAAGGCAGGCATCGTGCTCAACCACATCCCCTACAAAGGCTCGGCAGAAATCATGCAGGCCATCTTGGGTGGACAAATTCGCGTCATGTGCGGCATTCCTGAATTTGCACCTTGGGTCAAAGAAGGCAAGCTCCGTTTCCTAGCCACTTTGGGACGCCAACGCAGCAAAGCCTTCCCTGATGTACCCACCGTCAAAGAAAGCGGCTGGGACACCATCTCTGAATCCCCCTTTGGCATTGGCGGCCCCAAACACATGCCGCCCTCGGTGGTCGCCATGCTGCACGACGCCTTTAAGAAAACGCTAGAAGATCCCAAAATATTGGACATGCTCGACAAGTTCTCGCAACCCGTGATCTACATGAGCAGCGACGAATACACCCGCTATGCCAAACGGACCTACCAAACCGAAAAGGCCACCGTCGAACGACTAGGCCTGGCCCACTGACTCACAATTCTTCGATGAACTCTCTTGATGGCATTCGCATTCTGGACCTGACCCGTGTACTCGCGGGGCCATGGTGTACACAAACGCTGGCTGATTTGGGGGCCGATGTGATCAAAATCGAGCGCCCAGGCACAGGGGACGACACACGCAGCTGGGGCCCGCCTTTCCTCAAAGACAACCAAGGTCACGACACCACAGATGCGGCCTATTTCTTAGCCACAAACCGTAACAAACGCTCCGTCACCTGCGACATCGCCACCGCCGAAGGCCAGGCATTGATGCGTCAGTTGGTGCAAACCTGTGATGTTTTCATTGAAAACTACAAAGTGGGAGACATGGCACGCTACGGCCTCGATTACGACACACTCGCGTTGCTCAACCCCAAACTGGTCTATTGCAGCATCACCGGCTTTGGGCAAACCGGCCCCTACCGCCATCGCGCTGGCTATGACTTTGCGATCCAAGGCATGGGCGGCCTGATGAGCATCACAGGCGAACGCGACGAACTGGGTGGCTCACCCCAAAAAGCAGGCATTGCTGTGGCCGATCTGTTCACAGGCATGTACGCCACCGTGGCCATCCTTGCAGCACTTCGACACGCCGCACAAACTGGTGAAGGCCAACACATTGACATGGCTTTGCTCGATACCCAAGTGGCCGTCATTGCCAACCTAGGCGCCAACTATTTGCTGTCCGGCCAACACAACGGCACGGTGCCCACGCGCGCGGGCAATGCACACCAAAACCTGGTGCCCTACCAAGTGTTTGAGGTCGCGCCGGCTGACGATGGCAGCCAAGCGCACATCATCTTGGCCGTTGGCAACGACTCGCAGTTCGCCAAATTTTGTGACATCGCGGGTCACCCTGAACTGCACACCGACCCGCGCTTTGCCACCAATGCCAACCGCGTGCGGCACCGCGACACCTTGGTTCCTTTGCTAGAAAACCTCATGCGCACGCGGCGCAAAACAGACTGGCTACAGGCGCTGGAAGCCGTGCATGTACCTTGCGGCGCCATCAACAACCTGGCTGAGGTATTTGCTGACCCACACATCGACAGCCGCGAGATGGTCCACACATGGCAGCACACCCAGGTTGATCAGCTGCCCTTGGTGGCAAGCCCGCTCAAACTCAGCAAAACACCCGTGCGCAAAGATCTACCACCCCCGCTTTTGGGTCAACACACCGACGAGGTGTTGAGCGATTTATTGGCGGTAGATGCTGACACACTGGCCGCACTGCGGCGCAAGCGCGTCATTTGAGTCATGCGTGAAGCTTAGAAGCGATAGCCAACACGGATAACGTAGTCTGTGGTGTTGAGCTTGACGTCGCCAGTTGTGGTGACTGCCGCTGTGTAACCAACAGGTGCGCCTGGTCCAACAAATGTCGCAGTCGTTTTAACTGGTAAATATGAAACTGAACCATTGATGCTCCACTTGTCATCAATGTTGTAAATCATTCCAGCGTTGTATACGGGGGTCCAAGCCGAACTAAATGAGGCGGAGGTGTTGGCAAGATATCTAACCGTATTGTCGTTAGCATTTATTGCGATGTTGTGGAATGAGACATATGAGGCACCCAATCCAACGTAAGGACGCCATTTATCTTGTGCAGTACCAAAGAAATATTTGGCGACCAAGGTTGGCGACCAGATTTTGATCTTTGCAGCACCAGGATGTGGCGCTGTAGTGGTTGTTAAATCCTGCGTAACTTCTGGCGGCAGACCAATTGTGGCTTCTGCTCCGAGGTTGTCTGAGTACATGTGCAACCAACCCAAAGACATTGTTGTTGCATTGCCTACATGAGCCGTTGCGTTATTTAAAGCACCGGTGAAATATGTTCCTGTGGCGTTATTGTCTGTTGAACTGGTTGATGTCAATTTACCTAAAGATGCACTTGGATTCACTGAAGCCAAACCAACACTCACGATGTCATCACCCGCCTTTTGCGCAAACGCACCTGATGCAGCCAAGACAGTTACCGCAGCAACGATAGAAGATTTAAACGATGTGTGCATAGCAAGCTCCTGAATTATTTAAGATGCGTTAATGTTAGCAAAAATGATGCTTAAAACACTTAGGAAAACACTTACTTACTAACCCGGAAATAGAAAACCCCACCGTGTTGCCACGATGGGGTTTTAGACTTTTAAATCCTTAACTGGCTAAGCCAGCGAGGGGATTAGAAGTTGTGTTGCAAACCAAAAGCTGTTTCTTTAACAGTAGATTTGGTAGTAGCGCCTGTACCGAATTCAGCTTTGCCTGTACCGACGTAAGCCAGAGTGCGCTTGCTCAAGTAGTGCTTGTAACCCAAGCTGTAACCTTTCCAATCGCGGTCTGTGTTGGTACCAGTGATTTGGTTTTTACCAGTAGACACTTGAGCGAAGAGGTAAGAGTCACCGATAGCGTAACGTGCGCCGGCGCTCATGGCGTGACGCTTGTCGCTGTTAGCGTAAGTAGTGCTCAGAGTGTCTTTGTTTTCGACAGTAGCGTACTGGCCGTAAACTTTGACTGGAGCGAAGTCGTAAGACACGCCCAACACAGCCATTGTCAATTCGACGTTCTTAGTTGCAGAACCAACTGTTGCTTGTGGGCTCAACAACTGAGATGCCAAAGTAACGCCTGTACCAGCAGTGTTCAAAGCGGTGTCTTTAGTAGTTGCAGCGTTGTTAGTCGTTTGCTTAGACATCACGGCACCAGCAGCCCATGGGCCGTTTGCGTATTCAGCCTTCAAACCGTAACCGTTGCCAGTTTTGCTTTCGTTAGCAGCGGTGCTGTTCTTTTTGGTGTTGTTCATGTAAGCAGCGCTCAAATTCACGCCGTGACCAGCATTGAATGTGTAGTTGATCGCTGGAACACGAGTAGTTGTGTTGCCGTCGTTGCCCACCAAGTTACCGATGAAGTTAGAGCCGTCAGCTTGGAAGCCAACTGCGACAGAACGTGTGATGATCGCTTGGTTACCAGCGTTGATGGTGTGAGCGCCAACAGTCAAGTCAGCTGTCAAGATGCGGTCGCCGAGCTTGGTAGCGTCAACGGTTTGGCCGCGGCCTGTCAAGTCGAAGTTTGTAGTAGAAGCTGCAACTGGCTTGGTAGCGTCGCCGAAGTTGCTACGTGGGTTAGTCGCCAATGTGGACTCAATGGTTGTACCAGCCTTGATGCCGCTACCGATGTCTTCCACAGCTTTGATTTGGAAACGGCTTGTGTCGTTGTTGCTGTAACCAATACCGCTTTGAGTCACTTTAGCGGCTGTGCCGTTTTGTGCAGAAAAAACGCTGTAACCAGCGTCAACAACGCCAGACATGGTCACAGAAGATTGAGCGAATGCGCCAGTAGCGGCGAGAGCTGCGATAGCAACGAGGGTTGATTTTTGATACTAAGGTGTTACAAGGTTCTTTTTGACACTTCGATCGTGCGCCGAGAGTGCCGATCCCGTTTTGCTAAAAGTTGTACAGATATTGGTCTGCAACTCGCCAGCGCATTCACCAACTGCACTACAACATTTTTCATCATGGCAACCACGGTGACTTAGCGGCTAATGCACGGTTTCCAAGCGTTTGCAAATCGTGCATGGTCACAACTTTCAGGTCGCGCGACACGGTGTACAACTGTAGGCTGGCACCATGCTCCAGTACTTCACGCACTACGCCACTCACGCTGCTAATGACCGTTTAATCCCACGCGAGCGCACCGTACCCATACCGGCAACCATCACAGCAGTGCATGGCTACCCCAGCAAGTTGGCGGTGTACAAAATTGCAGCAAGCAAATATTGGCAAGTACGTTGTTGGGTTGCTGGACGCACACACAAGCGCAGCACTAAAACTACATCACTGCCATTAGCCCAACGCTTTGCACGATGGTTTTATGAAGACCTGTTGGTCAAGCAGCTTGCTCCCCAAACTGCCACACAAACAGCAGCACCAGCAACCAAGCATCAGCTGACATTTGGGGCCATTGCTGCACAGGTCTATGCAAACGAACATGCGCGAATGGAACGTGGAGAATTTGGCGCAGGCAGCTTGCGAATGTTTCGCAACCGACTTGACGCAAAGGTGCTGCCGTACTTTGGCGCAATGGACCCCAGCAGCATCACGTACCAGATGCTGCAAGAGTTTGCACAAGAAATTAGCAAGAAGCACTCGACCACCACCGTAAGCCATTACCTCATCATCGTGCGTAAAGTACTGGTACACGCTGTACGCATCGGGGCAATAGAACAGACGCCGGATATCCCCAAAATAAAAATACGCTCATCATCACGTGGCGCATTTACCCCCACCGAGTATTGGCAGCTGCTACGTGCCGCACGTGCATTGCGTGGAGTCAAGCACCCTGCCAGCAACAAGGCCATGCGTAAACAAATAAAGCAAGCCTATAACGACCATCGTATGCCGCAAGACATGGCGTGGGCTATCAGCTTGATGGTCAACTGCTTTTTGCGGCCTGGCGATTTAACCAAGTTAAAGCACCGCCATGTTGAAGTGCTGCGTGGAAAAAACACATATTTGCGCTTGACCTTGCCAGAAACCAAGTTGCACAGCGCCCCCATAGTCACGCTACGTCCCGCAGTTCGCGTGTACCAACAAATTTGTAAGCTGCAACCCTTAACCAAACCTAACGATTACCTGCTGCTGCCAGACCTTAAAAACCGTACCCACGCTTTGGCGGTACTGAGCACAATGTTCAATTGGGTGTTGCAACACACAGGATTTAAGCTAAATCCGCACGGTCACCCACGTAGCTTGTACAGCTTGCGCCACAGTGCCATCACGTTTCGCTTGCTGTATGGACAGGGCATTGATTTGGTAACGCTGGCGCGAAATGCTCGCACCAGCGTGGAAGTGATCAACAACCACTACGCCAGCACCGTGACGGGGGAGCAAAACATTGCCATGCTGCAAAGCAGACGCACCCACGCTGCTTAATTTGCTGGTGGGTGCTGTACGTGTTTACTTCTTAAACCCATCGCGCAGCTTGTTACTGGCTGCATCCATTTGTGCGTCCAGCTCACCGTTTTGTGCAGCGCCAATTAGCACGTCCAACACATTGACCAGCTCTTTGCTGTTGGCTACCTCCACAGCAGTTTTACCCTTAGCCAGCTCTAATGTCTTGCTGCCGTAAAACACAGACAGCAAGGTCTCGTTTTTCTCGCCTGTCCACCACCAAGGTTTGATGCGTACAGCTTGCTCACGTACAACGCGGTTGCCATCAGCATCTTGCAGACTTCGCAAACGCTTGGGTGCATACGTGCGGCCTTCGCTTTGTGCCAATGCCAGCTCACGCTGTTCAGTCAACTTCAAAATAAGTTTGTTGCGGCGCTTGACTGCGTCTGGCAATGCGCGAGGTTTGCGGGCTGTGGTCAGTTTGAGTGCGTTTAATGTTGCCATGGTGCTTGTTCCTTTCGTTGTGTAAGCACCGCTAGTCTGTTGCCATCTGTCCAAAATCGCGACCAATACACCGACCGTTTTGCCGGTCTCTGCACAAACAAAAACTAGTTTGCAAACTAGTTTTTAGAGTGTCGATTAAATCGACACTGACCGTTACCGCAGTAACGCTTACTTGCAAAATATCTCACATTTGTGAGATATCTACCCAGCTCCAAAAACCTTAACTTAAGCTTTTCACGTACTTGTACAACGTGTCCCTGCTTATGCCGTGCTTGGTAGCGATACGAGTTTTGTTGGCACCCAATGCAGTTGCCTCTGCAACTATTTGCCTGAGTAGTTGGTTGCCAGTAATTTTGGGTTGACTGCCGCGATATACACCACGCTGCTTTGCTTTTGCGATGCCCTCACGTTGGCGCTCGCGGATTAAGGTGCGCTCATATTCGGCGAATGCCCCCAACATACTCAACATCAATTTGTCCATTGCGTCTGTGCCATCGCCCTTAAAAATTTTGCCTTCCTTAACAAAATGAACTGCGATGCCGCGCGAAATCAGCTGCTCAACTATTCGCAACAAGTCACTCAAACTTCGTGCCAACCTATCCATGCTGTGTACAACGACAACGCTACCTTGAGGCCAATTTCCAGCCAATAGTGCTTGCAGCTGTGGCCTGTCTGCGTTCTTGCCGCTTGCTCGGTCAACAAACGTAACTGTTAAATCTTCACCGTCAAGTTGGCGGTCAATGTTTTGGTCTGCGCTGCTAACGCGGACATAACCAATGCGAATTGGGCTTTGTGCTTGCATGTGTACCTCGTACTGTTAAAAGTGTCGGTATCAAATCTAGTCCCTGCAATACAGTCTGTCGACCTGTTTGTTTTTCAACCCCGTTTCGACGCATTAGCAATGTCGAGCTGGGGTTTACTCAGTTCGCACGCTCAACTCGTAGCTAGGCATAACTACACACAGGTGCTTGGGGTGTTTTGCTTTGATTGATTTAGTGGGAACTATTGCAGTGGTCTTACAGGGCTGCATTACATGCACCCCACTCGATGCATTTGTCACTCACTGTCGTTCGCACAAATCGCAACTCGTAAAGTCTTTCTACTTGAACTGATTTAATTATTTTCTTTACTCCTCATCGCAAGGGCACTCATGCCATGCCCTGTTAAGGACATGACAAAAGTTATCTCATCGCTGAGGTGTACTTCATCCAATGCAACACAACTTGCCGAAACAAGATTAGGTAGGTTTTGCGATCATCCTTTTACGTGCGAGCCTTTGACGCTGCAATCCCTGCGCTGCATTGGTAGCTACAGGGGGCATGTGGGTTAATTTTTTATGGCATCCCACTCACTTTATTTGGCACACGTTCACAACATGCACCGTGTCGCATTGCTGCGACACCAACCGTTACGACATCGCAAACGTCAACGCTGTGGGCGTTGCATTTAAGGCGTCCTGTTAAGGATGGTGCGATGAAGCGAATGGCAAGTTATTCGTTTACTGGAGCCACACCACGAAGAGGGCAACACAGCAGCACTATTTCAATCGGCGTGCCAACCTTTTTACCTTGCTAATTTCCAACAAACTTATTTATGTTCTGCTGTCCATGCCACTGGCAATCTTGGTTTTTTCTTGCCCTGTTGTTTTTAGGTGCCTGACCGTAGCCTTTTCAGGTCGACTTCGCGCAAGGCCACCAATATCGTTATGGCTTTGCAACAGGAGTTCATCATGCATATTTATTCAGCTTACGTTCGCGCTAATGGCCTAGTAGTTCAAACCCAAGTCTGCGCCAACAACATCAGTGACGCTATCAACTTGCTTAAAGGCATGTACGGCAGCGACAACCTCGTTCACTTGCCACAGTTAGTGCGCTAGTTTCAATACTGCGCCTGCACCCCACCATAAATATGTGACGGAGGTGCACTATGCGCTTGATTGAATTTATAAGTGAAGAAGAATTGCAGCAATTGGTGTTTGATGCAACGTGGCGAGCATTGACTACGTACCAGCAACGCATTGCCACTAAGCCAGCTGCAACACTCAAGCCCCAAGCCGCTAAAACAGCAAAAGCACTTGCACGTAAGGCCAAGCGACCACCTCATGCAGCAACGCCAAAGCCACTGCCAAAACCCCAGCACGTACCCCAAGCTAAAGCAGAAGCTACCCCAGCGTATCGCCCTGTCAAAACTGCAAAACCGTTACCACCCACAACACGCATGGCAGTAGCTAAAACACAATCCCCATCCAACAAAGCTGTGCAGCAAGTAATGCCACTACCGCCAGATATGGACCAAGCAGCTCGTCGCATGTTGCAGCCAAACAAGCGTGGACAAAACCCCATAGACTTGCTTGAACCACTGTGACGAACGGGGCTAGAGAAGCGGTAGAGCTGTTTTCTTCAAGGCCGTGACCGCTTCGATAACGGGGCTGCCAACGCGACAGGCACTATGCGGAAAAGATTAAATTAACCTTTTTGCAGCTGTACGAGAAATCTCACAAGTTGTGAGATATTTGCCCAACCCCCGTGTAATGTTGCTTAAGCAACTTGCCACCAAAACCTTAAGTTAAGGTTTTACAGCAGTGCCAGAAATCTCACATTTGTGAGATATTTGCCCCAGCCAAGCGTTACCGCAGTAACGGTCAGGCACTCCAAGCGTCGATTAAATCTACGCTCAAAATTCGTTTACAAACGAAAAAATCAGTTTGCAAACTAGCTTTTGTACGCAACTCCAGCGCCAGACAGCTGCGAAAACGAGCGACAACGCTGAAAAACGTGCAGCGCAATAGCAGCACAGCTGATGCAAGCGACAAGAGCAAGACGAGCGTTTTCGTGCAGGCAATAAAAAACCCCACCGTGTTGCCACGATGGGGTTTTAGACTTTTAAATCCTTAACTGGCTAAGCCAGCGTGGGGAATTAGAAAGCGTGAGCAACACCAAACGAAGTTTGCTTGTATTTTGCTTCGTTAGCAGTAGCGTCAACACCTTTGGCTGTTTTGTACATGCCAGTCAAAGCGTAAACGGTTGTGCGCTTGCTCAAAGAGTAAACAGCACCGATGGTGTCACCAGTCCAGTCACGGTTTTCAGTTGTTGCGTTAGCTGCTGGGTTGACTTTGTCTTTGCCAGAGAAAACTTGGGCACGGAGTTCCAATTTGCCAAATGGGGCGCGAACACCCAAGCTGCTGGCATTGCGCTCACCAGCGCCTTTAGCTGTTGAACCAGCGGCTTGGTCGATCTTAACGTTGTAGTTTTGTGCGAACAACTTGGCAACACCGAAGTCATAAGAACCAGCCACCAAGGTTGACTTTGTTGTGTTGTCTGCAGCAGCAATGGCAGCTGGCAGAGCAAAAGTTGTACCCCAATCCACAGTGCCAGCATCCATAGCTGGGTTCTTAGCGTGAACTTTGTCATAAGCAACGCCAACGTTCCATGGGCCTTGTGCGTATGTCAAAGCACCTGTGTAGCCTGTGCCATTGAGCGTTTCGCCAGCAGCGCCGCCGCCAGCAGTTTGTGCTTTAGCTGCTTGGGTGGTTTGTTTGTTACCAAATGCCATAGCAGAAGCCTTGAAGCCGCCACCAAAAGTTTGCTCGACAGTCACACCTTCACGACGGAAAGCGCCAACCACGTGGTTGATGGGGTTACCCATGTTGTTCACGCCGTCAGCAGATGTTTGCACTGCCAACATACGCATAGCAGTAACACCGTAACCAATTTGTGCACGTGTGCCGCTTGAGTTCTCGAGGCCAACCCACAACTCACGGTCACCAATCACGGAAGCGTCCAATGTGAAGCCGTTGCCCGAAGGTGTGCCGTTTTTCATGGCGTAGTCTGCAGCGATACCAGAACGTGGGTTTGTACCGATGTTCGACTCAACTTTGAAGGAAGCCTTCAAGCCTTGACCCAGGTCTTCAGTGCCAGTCAGGCCCCAACGAGATGTGTCATATGAGCTGGTAGCAGGACCAGTGCGCTTAATTTGCACAACGCCGTCTTTTTGGTATTGAGCAGTTGCCAAACCGAAGTCAACAACGCCGTACAAAGACACAGAAGATTGAGCGAATGCGCCAGTAGCGGCGAGAGCTGCGATAGCAACGAGGGTTTTTTTCATTTCAAGGTTCTCCAAGGTTTGAACAGGGGTTCTGAATTTTTCAGAACCAACCTCCGTTTTCGGGAAGTTGGATGTATTGAACCAGACTCCGTTGCAGAAACACATGACAGGCGTCAAAAACTCGTCATTTACGTTGCTTTCGTGCAACACTCCAAGCCCAGACTCCTCGCAAACCCGCATAAATAAACGATCTTCAAAATGCAAAGGTTTTGAATTGCCGCGTCTCAACCCGCGGCAACACAACTTAAACTTACGTCCATGGACGCCCTACTTATCGCCGCCGACAGCGCCTTGCGCACCGTGTTTGCCCGCCACCACGCCAACCGCGCCACACCGATGTGGGCCGCCGAGGTGCCCACGCCTCCCCCTTTGACCGACGCTGAAAAGCGCGAAGCCTCTGCGCTGATGCGTGTGAACCACGTGGGTGAGGTCTGCGCGCAAGCGCTGTACACGGCCCAAGCCTTGGCGACCCAAGACAACACCCTACGCCAGCACCTCACTGCGGCGTGCAACGAAGAAACCGACCATTTGGCGTGGGTCGAACACCGCCTACAAGAGTTGGGCGGGCGCACCAGCCTGCTGAACCCGCTTTGGTACGCAGGCGCGTTCGGCATTGGCTACGCCGCCGCCAAACTGGGTGGCGATCGCATGAGCTTGGGGTTTGTGGTGGAGACCGAGCGTCAAGTCGAAGCCCATTTAGAAAGCCACTTAGGCTTGCTGCCCGCCAATGACGGGCCCAGCCGTGCCATCGTGGCGCAAATGAAGGTGGACGAGGCGCAGCACGCCAAAGAAGCGATGGCTGCTGGCGCAGCAGAGCTACCCGCACCTTTCAAAGTCATGATGCAAGTGGCCGCCAAGGTGATGACCACCGTGGCGCACCGCATCTAACCCTGTGTTTTAGGCTTCCACCAGCTCAAAGCTGGTGGTGATGTCTGCGGTTTTGCCCAGCATGATGCTGGCCGAGCAATATTTGTCGTGGCTCATGGCAATCGCACGTTCTACCGCGCTAGCAGGCACGCCTTGACCTGTGACGGTGAAGTGCATGTTGATTTTGGTGAACACCTTGGGGTCTTCCGTGGCGCGTTCGCTGCTGATCTTCACGCTGCAGCCTTGCACGTTGTGGCGACCACGCTTCAAGATCAACACCACGTCATAGGCGGTACAGCCGCCTGTGCCAGCCAACAACAGTTCCATAGGGCGAGGGGCCAAGTTTTGGCCGCCGTTCTCGGGCTTGGCCGCATCGGGTGCGCCGTCCATGGCCACCACATGGCCACTGCCTGTTTCTGCAATAAAACCCATGCCTGATCGGGTGCCAGAGTTGCCGGTCCAGCTGACGGTGCATTCCATGTTGTTCTCCAAAAAATCAGCTTGAGATTGTCATACAAATGTTGCGCCGCAACAAAATTTGCATACAATTCAGGCTTGTCTCCTCCACCCTCAAAAGTGGATTCATGCCCCGAGTTGCAAAACTCGGGGTTTTTTTTCGTCTGCGCATCAAACCATGCTGATGACCAAGCGTTTGCCACAGGCCTGCGCGTAACGACGCAACGTACTGAGCGAAGGCGCGTGATTGCGGCTACCCAAGCTAGATTCAATACGCGCCAGCACAGGCTGGCTCACCCCCATGCGCTGGGCCACATCCGCTTGCGTTAAGCCTGCTTCTTTACGCGCCTTAAGTAGCTCAGCCAATGCAGCAAATTCGTCTTCTAACGCGTCGTATGCTTTTTGAAAAGCGGGATCAGCTGCACGTTTTTGTGCTGCTGTTTGCTTCGGAGTGAAAGCAACAGGCTTAAATTGCTCTTGGGTTGCCTTAGTCATTCAACACCTCTTTCATTCGTTGTTTGGCCAGTCGAAGTTCTTTGATAGGCGTGGCTTGGGTCTTTTTCACAAAACCATGCAAGATGACCACGCGACGCCCCTTCATGCAGCAAAAGAACGCCCGACCAATGCCCTCAATGCCACGCGCGCGAATTTCAAACAAACCATCGCCCATAGCCTTTGTGTAGGGCATGCCCAAGTTAGGCCCACTGACCACTATTTGCTCAGCGATACGCACAAAACTGGCGTAAATGCCGACAGGCCATTTTTCAATTGAGGCTTGCACCGAAGTTGCAAAGAACAAAATTTCGTAATTCATATTTTATAGCATATATGCAATATTTAAAATTGAGGCTTGAAGCCGTGACTTTGAAACAAAGCCAATGCAGCCGCATCTCGCACCACTCAGAGATTGCGTATCCACGGCTTAAGAGACAATCACCCCATGTCTACCCGCACTCCCAAAGCGCGCGCGCTACAGCCCGCTGATTACTTGAAGAAAATCTTGACCGCCCGTGTGTACGACGTGGCCGTTGAATCTGCGCTGGAGGTGGCCAAGAACCTCAGCCGCCGAATTCACAACACCGTGCTCTTGAAGCGCGAAGACCAGCAGCCCGTGCACAGCTTCAAACTGCGCGGCGCGTACAACAAGATGGCGCACCTCACCCCCGAGCAGCTGAAAAAGGGAGTCATTTGCGCCTCGGCGGGCAACCACGCACAAGGCGTGGCCCTGGGTGCCAAGCGCCTAGGCACCAAAGCCATCATCGTCATGCCCACCACCACGCCCAGCGTGAAGATTGAGGCGGTCAAAGCCTTGGGCGGCGAGGTGGTGTTGGCGGGCGAGAGCTACTCCGACGCCTACCAACACGCGGCCATGCTGGAAAAGAAAAACGGCATGACCTTCGTTCACCCGTTTGACGACCCTGATGTCATCGCCGGCCAAGGCACGATTGCCATGGAAATGCTGCGCCAGCACCAAGGACCGCTTGACGCGGTGTTCGTCGCCATCGGCGGCGGTGGCCTGATCGCGGGTGTGGCCAACTACATCAAGGCCGTGCGCCCCGAGATTAAGGTGATTGGTGTGCAAATGGACGACTCATCAGCCATGATGCAGTCGGTGGCCAAAGGCAAACGCGTCACGCTCAACGACGTGGGCTTGTTCTCCGACGGCACCGCCGTGAAGTTGGTGGGCGAAGAAACCTTCCGCGTGTCTAAAAACTTGGTGGACAGCTACATCACCGTCGACACCGACGCCGTGTGCGCCGCCATCAAAGACGTGTTTGTGGACACCCGCAGCATCGTCGAGCCCGCAGGCGCTTTGGCCGTGGCCGCCATCAAGCAATACGTGGCCGAGCACAAAACCAAGGGCGAAACCTACGCCGCCATTTTGTGTGGCGCCAACATGAACTTCGACCGCTTGCGCTTTGTGGCTGAGCGCGCCGAAGTGGGTGAAGAACGCGAAGCCTTGTTTGCCGTAACCATCCCCGAGCAACCCGGCAGCCTGCGCCGCTTTTGCGAGCTAATTGGCAAACTGCCCAGCTTTGGCGGCAGCAAATCGCCGCGCAATGTGACCGAGTTCAATTACCGCATGAGCGACCAAGCCAAGGCCCACGTGTTTGTGGGTTTGACCACGGGCGTGAAAGGCGAAAGCAGCAAAATGGCTGCGCACTTCACGAAGAGCGGCTTCGAGGCGATTGACCTCACGCACGACGAACTTGCCAAAGAGCACATCCGCCACATGGTGGGCGGCCACTCGTCGCTTGCGCACGAAGAACGCATCTTGCGTTTTGAATTTCCCGAGCGCCCCGGTGCGTTGATGAAGTTCTTGCTGGCCATGCGCCCGGGCTGGAACATCAGCCTCTTCCACTACCGCAACCAAGGCGCGGACTACGGTCGCATCCTGATGGGCTTGCAAGTGCCGAAGACCGACAACAAAGCGTTCACCGCGTTCTTAGAAGGCTTGGGCTACCCGTATGTGGAAGAAACGTTGAACCCCGCGTACCGCTTGTTCTTGCAACGCTGAAGTGCGTTGACGCCAAAGCAAAAAGGGTAGCGCGCTACCCTTTTTTATTTCTTGGCTGGCAGTTCCAGCGCCAAGGTTTGCGGCCCGTCCATCGACGCGCCTAAATGCACACGACGGCCTTGGGCTGATTGCAGCACCAAGCCCTCGGCCACCGCCGCGCCCACACGGTAGGGCTTGGCCGGTTTGCCGTCCACCGCGATCAGGGCGGCACCGGCATCAGGCCCGCCAGCCATCACACCGAGCAACTGAAAACGGCTGGCCAAACTTGGCGCAGCAGCAGCTTGCACCGGCGCTGCACCCAAGCTACGGGCAGCGGCAGACACATCCACCTCAGGCAAAGTTTGTGTGACAGAAGTGGCGTTGCTTGGCGCAGCGCCCGTGGCCGACCAACGCAAGCCCCATGTCACCGCGCTGAACGCCACGGCACCCCACACCAGCAACGAAGCGGCGGGCAACACCACGCGCGACGACGTGCTGAAAACAGTGGCAAATGAAGGGCGATAACGAAGCATCAGCGGATTATGATTCATCCCATGCATACGCCTCAAAACGCCCCCCAAACCAAACGCCAACGCGGCTTCACGCTGATTGAATTGATGGTGGTGCTCGCCATCATTGGCGTGCTCGCTGCACTCGTGGTGCCCAACGTGCTCAACCGTGCCGACGACGCTCGCGTGACCGCTGCCAAAACTGACGTGGGCAACCTCATGCAAGCCCTCAAGCTCTACCGCTTGGACAACCAAAACTACCCCACCGCCGAGCAAGGCCTGAACGCTTTGGTAGCCAAGCCCACCGCCGGCCCTACCCCGCTCAACTGGAAGCCCTACATCGACAAGCTGCCCAACGACCCCTGGGGCCGCCCTTACCAATACATGAACCCCGGCGTGAAGGGTGAAGTGGATGTGCTGTCACTCGGCGCTGACGGCCAACCGGGCGGCGAAGGCAAAAACGCCGACCTCGGCAGCTGGCAGTAACGCGCGCACCCAAACAGCCATGCAGCGCCAGCGCGGCCTGACCCTGTTGGAGCTGTTGGTGGTGCTGGCCATCATCGGCTTCGCCATGGCCGGCGTCAGCCTCTCGCTGCGCGACAACAACCAAACCCAACTCGAGCGCGAAGCGCAGCGCTTGGTGGCCGTACTAGAAGCCGCCCGGGCCCAATCGCGCACCAGCGGTGTGGCCTCGATTTGGCAAACCACACCTGAAGGTTTTGCCATTCGAAGCCCGCTGACCGCACGCACCGAAACTTGGTTAAGTGTTGGCACGCAAGCCGCGGTCAGCAACGCCAACTTGGTGGTGCTCGGACCTGAACCCATCCTTGCCCCTGCACGCATCACGCTGAGCGTGGCAGCCGCCAACAGCACCCAACCTTCGCCCACGCTGAGCATTGGCACAGACGGCCTGCGGCCTTTCCAGGTGGTGCCATGAGTTCGTTGCACAAGACGCGCAAAGCCGCCGCATCAGGCTTCACCTTGATCGAGGTGTTGGTGGCGCTCGCCATCGTGTCCATCGCTTTGATGAGCGGGCTCAAAGTCAGCGGCGCACTCACGCGCAACGCACAACGCCAAGCCGATGTGCTGCTTGCGCAAATTTGTGCAGACAACGCCTTGAACCAACTTCGTCTCTCGCAGCAACTGCCTGGCGTGGGCGACTCACGCGTGCCTTGCCCGCAAGTCGAGCGCAACTTTGAAGTGGCGCTGACCGTGCGCACCACGCCCAACCCCGCGTTTCGCCGCGTCGATGCGCAAGTGTTTGACGCCGCCACGCCTGTGCTCAACATCACCACTGTGTTGGGACGTTACTGATGCAAAAGCAACGCGGCTTCACGCTCATCGAACTGCTCATCGCCATCACGCTCATGGCGGTGCTGGCGGACTTGAGCTGGCGTGGGCTTGACAGCCTCATGCGCAGCCGCGACATCACGCAAGCGCAAGTTGACAAAACCGCCGTGCTGCAAACCGTGTTGGCCCAATGGCAAGCCGACCTCAACGCCGTGCAGCCCTTGCCCAGCCTCAACGATGCGGGGGTGAACTGGGATGGCCGCACGCTGCGCCTCACCCGCCGCGCCACAGCTTGGCGTGCCGACGGTGCGGATGCGGGCCTGTGGGTGGTGGCATGGACACTGCGCAACAACCAATGGCTGCGCTGGCAATCGGCCCCTGTGCAAACACGCGCCGCCTTGCAACAAGCGTGGACACAAGCCGAGCGCTGGGGCCAAAACCCCAGCAGCGACGACGCCACGTTGGAAACTTTGCTGGTGCCACTCGACGCATGGCAGCTCACCTACTTCCGTGGCAACGCATGGACCAACCCGCTCTCAAGCGCTGGCAACACGGACGCAAACAGCAACGCCACCTTGACGACCAGCGGTACGCCCGCCCCCAGCCAAGGTGCGCTGCCAGACGCCATTCGCCTGCAAATTGACCTGCCCGCCAGCACCGGCGTGCGAGGCCGCCTCACCCTGGACTGGGTGCGACCCAACTTCAGCAACACCAAAACATGAAGCACGTCGCACACCACCACCCCAAACAACGCGGGGCCGCCCTGCTAGCCGCCATGCTCACTGTGGCGTTGGTGGCCACCTTTGCCGCAGGCGCGCTTTGGCAGCAATGGAAATCGAGCGAGGTCGAAGGCGCCGAGCGGCAACGCACCCAAGCACGCTGGCTGTTGACGGGGGCGCTGGATTGGGCGCGCGTCATCTTGCGCGAAGACGCGCGGGCAGGCGATGTCAATTTGCCCGTCGACCACTTGGCAGAACCTTGGGCGGTGCCGCTGCAAGAAGCACGGCTGTCGAGTTTCTTAGCGGCCTTGCCAGACGGCACTGGCAGCACACGGGATGACGACCCGCTCGCACAGCACGTGTTGCTGTCAGGGCAAGTGAACGACTTGCAGGGCCGCCTCAACGTGGCCAATTTGCTGCAAGGCGATCAACTCGATGGCAACACCGTGCTCGCGTTTGAGCGCTTGTTTGACGCGCTCGGCATACCACCTGCACAGCTCAGCCTGCTCACCCAGGGCTTGCTCGCGGCACAAAAGCAAAGCAGCAGCGCACCGCTCATGCCGCAGCGTTTGGCACAACTCAGTTGGTTGGGCCTGTCGCCGCAAGCCTTGCAGACGCTCAGCCCGCACATCACCGTGCTGCCCACACGCACCCCCATCAACCTGAACACGGCCAGCGTGCAAGTGCTGTACGCCAGCGTGCCAGGCCTAGGCTTGGCTGATGCGCAACGCTTGGTGCAACAGCGCGAGCGCCAGCACTGGGCCACGATCGACGCATTTCAAAAAGCCTTGGGGCGCCCCGTCAGCCTAGAGGGCACGCACAGCGTGAGCACCCGTTACTTTGAAGTGCTGGGCCGCCTGCGCATGCCACAAACCACCCTGCAAGAGCGCTCTTTGGTGCAGCGCGAGGGCCAAGATTTGAAAGTGCTTTGGCGCGAGTCCGGCTCTCTACAATGACCGTTCTCATGTTGATCATCGCGCTCCCCCACTCTGCCAATGCCGCTGCGACGGGCTATGCCCACGTTCATTCGGACGGGCACAGCGTGTTGCGCAGCGCCACGGGTGCTGCGGCCACACTGTCGGCCCACGCGGGCGAAGTGGTGGCCGTGGTGCCACACAGCCGTTTGGCTTGGCTGCGCGTACAGCTGCCGCCAGCCAGCCACGGCCCACGCTTGGCAAGCGTGTTGCACGGCTTGCTAGAAGACCGATTGCTCGACGACCCGCAACAGCTGCACATCGTGCTTGACCCCCAAGCCGCTGGCGTGGCCCGCACAGGTGGTGAAACCTTGGTCGCGGTGTGCGACAAACAATGGTTGCGCGACGCCCTCGCCCCACTGCAAGCTGCGGGCCTCACCATTCAGCGCATCGTGCCTGAGCTTTCACCCAGCGACACGCCCCTGCTGCACGTGATGGGTGAACCCGAAGCTTCGCAAAGCGTGCTGTGCCACGCCCGTGGCGTGACGCTGCTACCTCCCAACACCGCCCAGTGGCGCGCCTTTGCCGAACTGAGCCAAGACGATTTACAGATTCAAGCAGAACCCGCCATGGTGGCGCGCGTGCAAAGCACGCTGCAACGCCAGCCCACACTGCAAAGTGCGGCGCAACGTTGGGTCCAGTCCAGCCAATCGGCTTGGGACTTGGCGCAAGGCGAATGGGCACAAGGCCGCGCACAACGTACGCAACGCCAACTGCAAGCCGCATGGCAAACCTTGCTGCACGCACCCGCATGGAAGCCGGTGCGCTGGGGCATGGTGGCCTTGATCGCCTTGCAAGTGCTCGGACTCAATGCCTTGGCCTGGCGCGAGCGCAGTGCCTTGGCGACACAACAAGCCTCGTTGCAAAACATTTTGACAACCACCTTCCCGTCCGTGACCTTGGTCATCGACGCGCCACTGCAAATGCAGCGCGAGGTGGATGTGCTGCAGCAAAAATCTGGCGCCGCCTCCAGCACCGACTTCGAGCCCATGCTCGCAGCCTTGGCTGGCGTGTTGCCCTCAGGACAAACCCCTTCGCAAATTCATTTCGCCAACCACGCACTGCGCGTGCAAGGCGTGACGCTGGATAGCAACACCTCTGGCGTAGCAAGCCTCAAAGCCCAAGGCCTGAGCCTGCGTCAAGACGGCAACGACACGTGGGTGTTGCAAGCGGAGGGCGCGAAATGACATTACGTGCCCGCTGGCAAGCCTTGAGCCCGCGCGAACAGCGCGGCGTGTCGGTGCTTGGCGTTCTAGTCGGCGTGTTGTTGTTTTGGTCCATCGCCATCGCACCCGCGCTCAGCACCTTGCGCGACAGCGACAACCGCCGTGCCCAAATTGGTCAACAGCAAGCCCACATGTTGGCCCTGCAAGCCCAAGCCAAAGCCTTGCAAACACGCACCCCACTGTCGCGTGACGAGGCGTTGCGCACATTGCAAGGCCTCACACCGAATGCGCAAATGCAACTGAACGTACAGGGTGACCGTGTGGCCGTGCAGCTCAAAGCCGTCACCGCACCCACGCTGGCCAACTGGTTGGCACAAGTGCGCAGTCAAGCACAGACCTTGCCTGTAGAAGTGCACTTGACGCGCAGCAACACAACAGGCACAGCGCCCGCAGCCACCTCGCCCGTGGTGGCGTGGGATGGCAGCATGGTGTTGCGTTTGCCCACGCGCGGCACAGCGCCTTAACGCCAACGCAGTTCAAACTCACCTAGCCCATCAAGATGCAGCGCCTCAACCCAGCCTTCCGCCCAAGCGCCAGCAATCGCTGGGCATGGACAGGCGCGGGCTTGGGTCTGGCGTTGGCCCTCATCACCCAAGCGCCGGCCCATTGGCTGACACGGACGATCGAGCAAGCCAGTGGCGAACGCGTGCTGCTGCAAGACCCGCAAGGCACGGTGTGGAACGGCTCAGCGCAATGGGTGCTCAACGAAGGCCCACTGAACCTAGCCAACACCACCGCACTGCCCACACGCGTGACATGGCAGCTTGGCCCTCACCTCGACTTTGCCAACTTGCGCTTGGCGCTCAGCGCCACCGTGGCATCGGCCTGCTGCACCCCACAGCCTGTGCGCGTGGATGTCTCGCCCCTGTGGCGTGGCGTGCGTGTGCAGGTCAGCGACCACACCTCTCACTGGCCTGCCAATTGGCTGGTGGGCTTGGGCGCACCGTGGAACACCGTGCAACCCGAAGGCCAACTGCAACTGCAAACCAGCCACTTGCAATGGACCCAACAAGCAGGCAAAGAACAACTGCAAGGCGAAGCCGAGCTGCAGCTGCAAAAACTGGCAACACGCTTGTCCACCTTGCGCCCCTTGGGCAGCTACCGCCTGCGCGTGCAAGGCGGCGACGCCATAGCGCTCACACTCGACACGCTCGAAGGCAGCTTGCTTTTGCAGGGCACGGGCCAACTACACAACGGGCATCTGCGCTTCAACGGTGAGGCCTCGGCCGCACCAGATGCAGAAGCCGCGCTCTCTAATTTATTGAACATCCTTGGCCAGCGCCAAGGCAACAAATCGATTTTGAAAATGGGTTAACACGCGTATGGCCAAACAACACACGTTCTTTCAACCCTCGGCCTTGGCACTTGCCTTGGGCTTGGGCCTTGCACCGGCTTTGCTTGGGCTGTCGCTCACGCAAGCAGCGCCTCCCGCCAAAAAGTCCACCGCACAGCAGCAGCCCATCACGCTCAACTTTGTGAACGCCGAAATCGAGTCGGTCGCACGCACACTGGCCACGCTGTCCAACCGCAATTTGGTGGTGGACCCACGCGTCAAGGGCACGATCAACCTCAGCACCGAACTGCCCGTGTCACCCAACGAGGCTTGGAGCCAGTTCTTGGCGGCGCTGCGTTTGCAAGGTTTTGCCATGGTGGAGACCAAGGGCCTCTACAAAATCGTCCCCGAGGCCGATGCCAAGCTGCAAGGCGGCAATGTGCAAGAAATCGACAAAGTGGGCGGCGGCACTGGCAACGGCCAAATCGTCACGCACATCTTCAAGCTCAACTTTGAGCAAGCCAACAACTTGGTGCCCGTGTTGCGCCCGCTCATCAGCCCCAACAACACCATCAACGTCAACCCCGGCAACAACGCCATCATCATCACCGACTACGCCGACAACTTGCAGCGCATGGCCCGCATCATTGCCACGCTGGATGTATCGAACGCCAGTGATGTCGAGGTGATTCAACTCAAACACGCCATCGCGGTAGACCTTGCCCCTTTGGTGCTGCGCCTGGTGGAGTCGGGTAGCGCGGTGCCTCAAACCGCTGCCGCCCCCGGCCAATCAGGGGCCGAATACAAAACCACGCTGTTGGCCGAGCCACGCAGCAACGCGCTCATCTTGCGCGCGGCCAACCCCACACGCGTGGCGCTGGTGAAGTCACTCATCGCCAAACTCGACCAACCCAGCGGCACCAACGCCAGCGGCAACATCCATGTGGTGTATTTGAAAAACGCCGATGCCACCAAACTGGCCACCACCTTGCGTGCGGCGGTCAGCGGCCAAGCCACAGGCGTGACAGGCACGAGCGCCACAGGCGGAACACCCGCTACCAATCCTTTGTCAGCCACGTCTGCACAGGCAACATCCGGCAACACGTTGGGCGGCACCGCCGCATCCATGGGCTCTGCCACGGGTGGACAAATTCAAGCTGACACGGCCACCAACTCACTCATCATCACCGCACCTGAACCGCAATACCGCCAACTGCGCGCCGTGATTGACATGCTCGACCAACGTCGCGCGCAGGTGATGGTGGAGAGTTTGATTGCCGAGGTGAATGCAGACAAAGCTGCAGAAATGGGCATCCAGTGGCAGAACGCGAGCGGCAAAGCGGGTGGCACGGTGGGCATCATTGGCACCAACTTCAACAACCCCATCACGACCAGCATTGGCCAAGGCAACATCTTGAACATTTCGGGTGGCGCAGCAGCAGGGTTGAGCGCCTTGGGTGGTGGCCTGAACATCGGCAGCGCCCGTCAAATTAATGGCACTTACGTGCTGAGCAGTTTGGCGACTTTCTTGCAACAAAACGGCGAAGGCAATGTGTTGTCGACACCCACCTTGCTCACGTTGGACAACGAAGAGGCCAAGATCGTCGTGGGCCAAAACGTCCCATTTGTCACGGGCCAATACACCAACAACAACACAACCAACGGCGCAGTGAATCCGTTCCAAACGGTAGAGCGTAAAGACGTAGGTTTGACACTGAAGGTCAAACCACAAATCAGCGAAACAGGCACTGTCAAGCTCACCATCTTCCAAGAAGTGTCGAGCGTGGTCGCCAACTCAGTCGGTTCATCCACAGGCCTCATCACCAACAAGCGCAGCATCGAATCCAACGTGTTGGTCGACGACGGCTCCATCGTTGTACTGGGCGGTTTGCTCTCGGATGAGTATTCAGGTGGCGCAAGTCAAGTGCCGTTGTTTGGTGACATCCCCGTGATCGGCTGGCTGTTCAAAAGCGAAAGCCGCTCGCGCACCAAGAAAAATTTGATGGTGTTCTTGCGCCCGGTGGTGGTGCGTGATGCCGCAGCCTCTGATGCGCTGAGCAACAACCGTTACCAGCAAATGATGGGCTTGCAACAAAACGCACAGCCTGGGTTCAATCCGCTCTTGGGTTCAGGCAATTCGCCCATGCTGCCGCCAGCCCCCGTGCCGAAACCTAAAGAAGAATCCAAGCCGGAATAAGCCATGCGCCGCCCGCTGCCCTACGCATTTGCCCGCACCCACCAGCTTTTGCTGGAGGACGATGGCCACACGCTCACGCTGTGGCACAGCGACGCGCCCGATCTGAGCGCGTGGAGCGAAGTCACCCGCCGCCACGCCGTGCAGTCGTTTGAATACACCGACAAAGCCACGCTCGCCAAACGCATCAGCGAAGCCTATGCGCAAGCCGACAGCAACGCCGCCGCAGTGGTGAGCGAGGTGGAGAGCGACGCCGACCTCACCCGCATGATGCAAGAGCTGCCCGCCGTGGAAGACTTGCTAGAAGCCGCAGACGACGCGCCCATCATTCGCATGCTCAACGCCTTGCTGACGCAAGCAGCACGCGATGGCGCAAGCGACATTCACATCGAACCGTATGAACGCCACAGCAGTGTGCGTTTCCGCGTAGACGGCACGCTGCGCGAGGTGGTACAACCCAACCGCGCTTTGCACGCAGCCCTCATTTCACGCTTAAAAATCATGGCCGAGTTGGACATCGCAGAAAAACGTTTGCCGCAAGACGGCCGCATTTCGCTGCGCCTCGGCCAACGCGCGATTGACGTGCGTGTGTCCACCTTGCCCAGCGCACACGGCGAACGCGCCGTGCTGCGTTTGCTCGACAAGACCGAGAGCAAACTCACGCTGCAAGCCGTGGGCATGGAAGGCGACACCTTGCGCCGCTTTGAGGCCTTGGTGCACCAACCGCACGGCATCATTTTGGTCACTGGCCCCACAGGCTCGGGCAAAACCACCACGCTGTATGCCGCGCTGCAAGGGCTAGACGCCACGCGCAACAACATCATGACGGTGGAAGACCCGATTGAATACGAGCTGGCTGGCGTGGGTCAAACCCAAGTGAACCCCAAGATTGATTTGGACTTTGCCAAGGCCCTGCGCGCCATCCTGCGCCAAGACCCCGACATCATCATGATTGGTGAGATTCGCGATTACGAGACCGCGCAAATCGCCATTCAAGCCTCGCTCACTGGTCACTTGGTGTTGGCCACGCTGCACACCAACGATGCGGCCAGCGCCATCACGCGCTTGACCGATATGGGCGTGGAGCCCTTCTTGCTCAGCTCCTCGCTGTTGGGCGTGTTGGCCCAGCGCCTGCTGCGCAAAACCTGCACGCACTGCGCAGGCAAAGGCTGTGAGGCGTGCGGCCACAGCGGCTACCAAGGCCGCACCGGCATTTTTGAATTGCTCACCACCAACGACGACATCCGCGCCCTCATCCACAACCAAGCCAGCGAAGCGCAGTTGCGCGAAGCTGCGTTACGCAACGGCATGACGTTGATGCGTGACGATGGCGAACGCTTGGTACGCCACGGTATTTCCACCCGCGAAGAACTGATTCGCGTCACCCGCGACTAAGTCTCTGCGACCCAGCCTGAACCACCATGCCCGCCTATTCGTTTGAAGCCCTAGACGCCCAAGGTCAAACGCGCCGTGGCGTGTTGGAGGCCGACACCGCACGCACCGCACGTAGCCAATTGCGTGCGCAAGATTTGGTGCCGCTCAAGGTGGCCCCCGTGCAGCGCGCCAGCAGCGGTTTGAACACGGTCATCTGGGAAAGCAAAGTGTTCGGCAGCACAGCGTTGGCTGTGTGGACACGCCAACTCTCGGGCTTGGTCAACGCTGGCTTACCACTGGAACGTGCTTTAGCAGCGTTGAGCGACGAAGCCGAAACACCCCGCCAACGCGATTTGGTCTCAGCCCTGCGCACCGAAGTGAATGCAGGCGCGCCGTTCGCCAAAGCACTCAGCCAACACCCACGCGAGTTCAGCCACATCTTCACCGCGGTGATTGGTGCGGGCGAGCAAAGCGGCCATTTAGGCCTGGTGCTCGAACGCTTGGCTGACGATTTGCAAGAGCAGCAAAACTTGCGCGGCAAGTTGTTGGCCGCGGGTCTGTACCCTGCCATCGTGTGCGTGGTGGCTTTGGTCATTGTGTTGTTTTTGCTGGCCTATGTGGTGCCACATGTGGCGCAGGTGTTTGGCAATAACCAGCAACAACTGCCCGCGCTCACCAGCTTCATGCTGGCCTTGAGCAGCTTTGTGCAAATTTTTTGGTTATGGGGCTTATTGCTACTCGCCGCGCTCACCGCAGGTGGGCACATCGCCTTGAAACAAGCCGATGTGCGTTTGCGTTTTGATGCGGCGTGGTTGCAACTGCCTTTAATTGGTCGCTTGGCCCGTGGCTACAACGCCGCACGTTTTGCCAGCACCTTGGCCATGCTCGCCACCGCAGGCGTGCCGATTTTGAAAGCCTTGCAAGCGGCAGCAGACACGCTGAGCAACACCGCGCTCAAGCGCGATGCGCAAGACGCACTGGTGTTGGTGCGTGAAGGTGCGCCGCTGGCATCAGCTTTGGCACAACATGCACGCTTTCCGCGCTTGCTGGTGATGTTCTCGCGCTTGGGCGAACAAACCGGCACACTGCCCACCATGCTGCAACGCGCTGCTGCACAACTCAGCGAAGAAGTGCAACGCCGCGCTTTGCAACTGGCGACGATTCTGGAACCCTTGCTCATCGTGGCAATGGGTGCGATGGTGATGCTGATTGTTTTAGCGGTCATGCTGCCCATCATTCAACTCAATCAATGGGTGAGGTAATTCATGGGTGTTTCTTTAGACGGTAAGTTAGTCGTCGCCATCTCTTCAAGAGCGCTGTTCGACTTCGAAGAGGAAAACCAAGTCTTTGAACAAGGCGATGACCGCGCCTACATGAACCTGCAGCTCGACCGCCTTGAAACGCCCGCCAAACCCGGCGTGGCGTTTTCATTGGTGCAAAAGTTGTTGGCCTTCAACACCTCTGAGGCACAACGCGTGGAAGTGGTGATCCTCTCGCGCAACGACCCTGTCAGTGGCATGCGCGTGTTCCGTTCCGCCCAACATTACGGCTTGCCGATTCAGCGCGGCAGCTTCACGCGCGGGCAATCGCCTTGGCGCTATTTGCGTCCGCTCAACGCCAACTTGTTTTTGTCCACGCATTTGTCTGACGTGCGCTCAGCCCTCGATGCGGGTGTACCTGCCGCGCAGGTGTACCCGCACTCGGCCCACGCGTCAGAGGCCAACCCACATGAAGTGCGCATTGCGTTTGACGGCGATGCCGTGTTGTTCAGCGACGAAGCCGAGCGCGTGTTTCAAGCCCAAGGCTTGGACGCGTTTCAGCAGCACGAACAAACCAATGCCGCGCACCCCTTGCCCGCTGGCCCTTTCAAACCCTTGCTGGCAGCCCTGCAAGTGCTGCAACAAGCGGGCACGCCACACATGCGCATTCGCACCGCACTGGTCACCGCGCGCAGCGCGCCCGCACACGAGCGGGCCATTCGCACGCTGATGAACTGGAACATTGAGGTGGACGAAGCCATGTTCTTGGGTGGCCTTGAAAAAGGCGAGTTCTTGCGCGAGTTTGAACCCGACTTTTTCTTTGACGACCAAACCGGCCACATCGAATCTGCCGCCCGTCACGTGCCCGCAGGCCATGTGGCCAGTGGCGTGCGCAACACCGAAGTTTGAAAACACATGAACGCTTTTAAAACCGTCGCCAACAACGTGGCGACGAATTGGCAAAAAAGCCGCTTGCAACTCAGCCGCGTCTGGGCTTTGTCACTGCCCTATTTCAAGTCGGAAGAAAAATGGCGCGCCCGCTTGTTGCTGGCCGCTTGCGTGGGCCTGAACCTCGGTATGGTTTACATGATGGTCTTGCTCAACGACTGGAACCGCGTGTTCTACGACGCGCTGCAAAACCGCAATGCCGAGGTATTTTGGAAACAGCTCGGCGTGTTTGCCATGCTGGCGACGTGCTTCATCATCGTGGCGGTGTACCGCTTTTACCTCACGCAGTTACTCGAAATGCGTTGGCGCGCATGGATGACGCGCGACTACTTGCAACGTTGGCTCAAAGGCCATGTGTTCTACCAACTCGAACTGCAAAGCAAGAACGGCACAGACAACCCCGACCAACGGATTCAAGAAGATGTGCAGCAATTCACGGCTGACACGGTGGGCTTGTCGCTCGGCTTGCTCGACGCCACGGTCACGCTGCTGAGCTTTGTGGGCATCTTGTGGGGTCTTTCGGGCGGCTTTAGTTTTGAGGTGAGAGGCGAGACCTACAACCTCCCCGGCTTCATGGTGTGGATGGCGTTGGCTTATGCGCTGGCAGGCAGCTTGATCGGCCACTGGATTGGCCGTTCGATGGCATCGCTCAACTTTGCACAGCAACGTTTGGAAGCTGACTTTCGTCACCACCTGATGCGCGTGCGCGAGTACAGCGAAGCCATTGCGTTGGACCGCGGTGGCCGTGTGGAACGCCTGTCGCTGCAAGAGCGCTTCGCCCAAGTGCTGGACAACTTCATGCGCTTGCTGCGCGTGCAAAAGCGCTACACCTGGTTCAACTCGGGCTACGGCCAAGCGGCGGTGGTGTTCCCCATGTTGGTGGCCTCGCCGCGCTATTTCAGCGGCGCCATTCAGCTGGGTGAGTTGATACAAATCTCCTCTGCGTTTGGCCAAGTGCAAGAGTCGCTCAGTTGGTTCATCAGCAACTACAGCCGCTTGGCATCATGGCAAGCCACCACCCTGCGTTTGACGAGTTTTCAAGACCAAATGCTGGCTATCCAGGTAGACGAGGTGGCAGAACCAGAAGCCGCACCGCTGTCGTTCACGGGTGCAACCGCCGTCACGCACAAAGGCATCAACGCCTTGCACACCACCCCGCTCACGGTGTCTCTGCCCAATGGCGAGGTGCTGTTGGCCGACACCTCGCTCAACGCAGCAGCAGGTGACACGGTGTTGATTCGCGGCCCATCGGGCTGTGGTAAGTCGACACTGCTGCGCGTGTTGGCTGGCATTTGGCCCTACGTCAGCTCGCCCACACATGACCGTCACGGCGAGCCCATCACCTATGGCCCCGTGGTGTTGCCCCAAGGCAGCGTATTCATGCCGCAACGCCCCTACTTCCCTGAAGGCACCTTGCGCCAAGCACTGGCCTATCCCGACATCGCCGAGCACTACACCGACGAAGCCTTGAAGAACGCCCTGTACGACGCCCTGCTGCCGCACTTGGCAGATGAGCTGGACGTGGCAGGCCACTGGACACAGCAGCTCTCAGGTGGCGAACAACAACGCTTGGCCTTGGCCCGTGTGCTGCTCAAGCGCCCACGCTGGGTGTTTGCCGACGAAGCCACCAGCGCCTTGGATGAAGCAGGCGAGAAAATGCTTTACGAAAAGCTGCTGACCATGGTGCGCGAAGAAGGTGGCGGCTTGGTGTCTATCGCTCACCGCCCAAGCGTGGCCACGTATCACGACACGGTGTGGCAGTTTGTGCCCGCACCGGAGGGCAGCACAGCTAAATTTGTGCTGGCCACGCCATAAAAATTACGCCTTCCAGCGCTCCCAGCCCTTGGCGCGCAGATCGCACGCAGGGCAGGTGCCGCAGCCGTAACCCCAATCGTGGCGGTGCGTGCGGTCGCCCATGTAGCAGGTGTGGGTGTGCTCCACGATGAGGTCCACCAACTGATCGCCGCCATTGGCGTGTGCTTTTTGGCCGAGGTCATAAGCCAGCTGCCAGGTCTGTGCTTTGTCAATCCACATCAACGGTGTTTCGATCAACAAGCGGCGGTCCATGCCGAGTGACAAGGCAATTTGCATGGCCTTCATGGTGTCGTCGCGGCAGTCGGGATAGCCGGAGAAATCGGTCTCGCACACACCGGTGACGATGACGTCCAAATCCCGGCGATAGGCCAGTGCAGCGGCGAGCGTGAGGAACAGCAGGTTGCGGCCCGGCACAAAGGTGTTGGGCAAGCCCGAAGCTTCCATCTTGAACGCCATGTCGCGTGTGAGCGAGGTTTCGCTCACCTGGCCCAACACGCCCAGGTCGAGCAAATGGTCTTCACCCAGCTTGTTTGCCCACTGCGGAAACTGCGCGCGCACTTGGGCCAACACTTGCAGACGGGCCTCTAGCTCGACCAAATGGCGTTGGCGGTAGTCAAACGCCAAGGTCTCCACCCGCTCGTATTGCGCCAACGCATGTGCCAAACAGGTGGTGGAGTCTTGACCGCCCGAGAACAAAACCAGTGCGTTGCGGTGAATGGGGTGACGTGCTTGCATGGGCGTTTCAGTGTGAAGGTTCTTTGGGGTGCGAAATTTTGTCAGTCAATGCGATGGCCAAGGCGCTGAGCAAGAACGTGATGTGGATGATGGTTTGCCACATCAACACTTTCTCGTCGTAGTTGGCCGCGTTGATGAAGGTCTTGAGCAAGTGGATGGACGAGATGCCAATGATGGCCATACCCAGCTTGACCTTCAGCACCGAGGCGTTCACATGACTCAACCACTCGGGCTGATCAGGGTGGTCTTCCAAATACATCCGCGACACAAAGGTTTCGTAGCCACCCACAATGACCATGATGAGCAAGTTGGAGATCATCACCACATCGATCAAACCCAAGACCACCAACATGGTGATGGACTCACTCAGGTGCGTGACCGTCATGCCGTTTTTGTAACCAATGCTAGTCACCAAGGCATCCAGCGCGGCTTGGCTGCCAAACGCGGCCTCAATCAAATGCACCAGCTCCACCCAAAAATGGAACACATACACCGCTTGCGCAGCGATGAGGCCCAAATACAAAGGCAGCTGCAGCCAGCGGCTGGCAAAAATAAATCGGGGCAAGGCAGGGGTTTGCTTCATACTGAACAATCTCTCATCAAGGCTCAAATTTTGCCTGAGCCCACATAAACTCCAGGCATGTTGTTACAAATTTTCTCTTTGATTCTGCACTTCGCCGTGGGCTTGGTGGCTGGCACGTGTTTGCTGCGCATGTACATGCATTTGCAGCGCATTAACTTATCGAGCAGCGGGGGCAACCCGCTGGCACCATTTGTGTTCACCATCACCAACTGGATCGTGCTGCCCGTGCGCCGCTTTGTGCCGGCCCTTGGCCGCTTAGACACGGCCAGCTTGGTGGCAGCCTATGCCGTGTTGCTGGCCAAGCACTCGCTGCTGTGGATCGTGGCAGGCGCGACCGCCCATTGGCTGACCTTGGTGACCAATGCGGGCTTTGAGCTGCTCAGCGTCATTCTGTCTAGCCTGATGTGGATGGTCATTGGCTACGCGCTGATGTCTTGGTTCAGCGCCGCCTCGGATGTGCGTTATTTCTTGGCCCAGTTGGTCGAGCCTCTGCTGCGCCCCATTCGCCGTGTGTTGCCGCAAATGGGTGGAGTGGACTTGTCACCCATCGCACTGATGCTGTTGATTCAAGTCGCGGAGATCGTGCTGCGTCACGTGCAGATGCAATTGTTTTTCTAAGTCCTCCTACTCAAGGAACGCTCATGTCTCTCAAACGTCTTTGGCTTGCTGCTTTTTTAGCAGTCACGGCACTGAGTGTGACTGCGCAGACCACCGCCACGCCTGCGGCCCTGCCCCCCGTCACCACCATTGCCGCATTGAACGTGCCGCGCTACATGGGCACTTGGTTCGAGATTGCCAAATTTCCCAACCGTTTTCAGCGCAAGTGCGTGGCCAACACGCGCGCGCACTATCTGGCGCAAGCCGATGGCTCGGTGCAAGTGCTCAACAGCTGCACCACGGCAGATGGCAACACCATCGACGCATTGGGCTTGGCCAAACAAGTAGGTCCGGCCACGTCGCCCAAATTGCAAGTGCGTTTTGCTCCCGCGTGGCTGAGCTGGTTGCCACAGGTGTGGGGCGACTATTGGGTGATTGACTTGGATGCCGACTACCAACTGGCCGCTGTGAGCGATGCCAAACGCGAGTATTTGTGGGTGCTATCGCGCACGCCGCGCGTCCCGGCCAAAGCCTATGACGCGCTGATCGAACGTCTCAAAGCGCAAAGCTTTGACGTGCAACAACTCGAGCGCACGCAACAGCCCTGAAGCGCCAGGACTTCAAGACTGCGTTTTTTGGCGCAGCTCATAGACGGTCAGCAAACCGCCCGCGGTGCCACACAGCGCAATCAAGCCAATGCCGATCATGGATAAATGATCGGGCACATGGTCGAACACCCACCAACCGCCCAGCATCGCAAAACCAATTTGCGCATACATGTACGGCATCAAGGTGCCTGCGGTTGAGCGTTCAAACGCCATGATGAGCAAGAAATGCCCCACACACCCGGCAACGCCCATGAGCACCAACTCCAGCAACACCCGCGTGTCGCTGATGGGCACCCAAAACCAAAACAGCGGCACAGAGGTGAGTGCAGTGCCCACCCACGTGGTGTAGAACTGCGTGGTCATGGCATCTTCGGTGCGCGTCATCTTGCTGGTGAGCAACTGAAACGCCGCGTTCACGATGACCAAGGCCAACGGAATGAGCAGCTGCCAACCAAACACAGCGGTGCCAGGGCGCACGATGATGAGCGTGCCAACAAAGCCGCCACACACCAGCCACACGCGTTGCGCCGACACATGCTCACCCAACAAGCGCGCAGCCAGCAAGGTGACCAGCAAAGGCACGGTCATCACGATCGCGGTGAACTCGCCCACGGGCAAAAGTTTCAAACTTAAAAATGCCAAACCCGTGACGGAGGCCAACAACACGCCGCGCGTGAATTGCTGGCGTGGGTTCTTGGTTTTCAAAACGTCCAAGCCTTTGAGCGGCAGCACCACGGCCGTGGTGAGCAAGGCTTGAAAAAAGTAGCGCGCCCAAATGGCCATCACCACGGGCACGACCATGGTCACACGCTTGGTGGTCGTATCCAACACAGCAAAGCACGCCACAGCCACAAGCAGCAAGCTGATGCCTAAAAGCGCGGGATGTGATTTTCGATGAGACGTCATGCGGATGCCTCGAATGTATCAAGAATTAAGCTTTGGCCTTGGCTTTGATGTGGCGCTGGTTGTTGCAGCGGTCATGGCTGATGGCCAAATTTTCTTGGTGACTGTTGCCGCCTTCGCTCAGCGGCTGAATGTGCTCCAGCGTGGCATCGGCATGCGCCACGTGCTCCCCGCAGACCCAACACGGCACCACGCCATGCAACTGGCGCGCTACCGTTTTGTAAATTTTGTCGCGGGTGAGCTTGAGGCGGCTCAAGGTGTTACTTCACCCAAGCGGTCAGAGTTTTGGCGTAGGCGTCAAAGTCTTTGATGGGGCGCTTGGCCACACCCGAGGCTTCAGCCGCACGTGCCACCGCAGGCGCAATGCGCTGGATGAGACGTGTGTCGAATGGCTTGGGGATGATGTTGTCCACACTAAACGTCAAATCCAAACCGGGGTAAGCGGCTTGCACTTCGGCGGTCACTTCGAGCTTGGCCAAGTCTGCAATTTCGCGCACACAAGCAATCTTCATGGCTTCGGTGATTTTGGTCGCGCCGCAATCCAACGCACCACGGAAGATGTACGGGAAGCACAACACGTTGTTCACTTGGTTGGGGTAGTCCGAGCGGCCAGTGGCGATGATGCAATCAGGGCGCACGGCTTTGGCCAACTCAGGGCGAATTTCTGGCTCGGGGTTGGCCAAGGCCAAGATGAGCGGCTTGTCTGCCATGGTCTTGACCATGTCTTGCGTCAACACGCCAGGGGCTGAGCAGCCCAAGAACACATCTGCGCCGTTGACCGCATCGGCCAAAGTGCGCAGCTCGGTCTTTTGTGCGAAGCGGGCTTTGGACTCGTCGTAGCCGCCGGGGCGGCCTTCATAAATCACGCCTTTGGAGTCGCACACAAAAATGTTCTCGGCCTTCACGCCCAAGCCCACAAACACGCCCAAGCAAGCCAAGGCCGCAGCGCCTGCGCCAGACACTGCCACTTTGATTTGGGTGATGTCTTTGCCAGCCAATTCCAAGCCGTTCAACATGGCCGCAGCCGAGATGATGGCGGTGCCGTGTTGGTCATCGTGGAACACGGGAATGCTCATGCGTTCGCTGAGCTTTTTCTCGATGTAGAAGCACTCGGGGGCTTTGATGTCTTCGAGGTTGATGCCACCAAAGGTAGGCTCCATCGCGGCGATGATGTCCACCAATTTGTCGGCGTCGTGTTCGTCGAGTTCGATGTCGAACACGTCAATGCCCGAGAACTTTTTGAACAAGCAACCCTTGCCTTCCATCACCGGCTTGCCGGCCAACGCGCCGATGTCACCCAAGCCCAATACGGCGGTGCCGTTGGTGATGACGCCCACCAAATTACCACGGCTGGTGTACTCATAAGAGAGCTGCGGGTCTTTTTCAATTTCCAAACAAGGGTAGGCAACGCCAGGTGAATACGCCAAGCTCAGGTCGTGCTGGTTGTCCAGTGGGTGAGTGGGCTCTACGCGAATCTTGCCCTTGGTGGGCGAGCGGTGATATTCAAGCGCGGCGGTGCGCAATTCTTGTTCTGCTGGGGTCATGAAGGAAAGCTCCGAATTATTTTAAAAATGGTGGCTATCCTACTCACTCTTGACCCATGGGCGGCTGGCTAGTGCTGCCGCCCCGCCATCACTGGTCCAGTTCAATCAAGGCATCGATGAGTTCATTCATTTGCCCTTCGAGCTTGCGGACATGATGCTCATCCAAATGGTTTTTGCTGCGAAGCAGTGCAATGTTTGCACTCTCCAGCTGTGAATACAACAATTTGATTGTGTTTAAAAGTTGGATTTTTTGTTCGCTCATAAGCAAATACTCCCAAACAGTTGCCAAAACTCGGCATTGATTCTCTAAGTCACTGATGTCAGTTTCAATACGCTCGATAGCGTACGTGAATGACCTGCCCTCAGCCGTCAGTTCAACTGGTCCAACATGGCCTGCGTGTCATGGATGATGGGCTGGGCCAGTTGCGACAACAGATGGATATCGGTCGCCTGTTGTGCCCAACGGTTGGACGCCTCAAGCACCGGGTGCGTATGCAGATAGTCGGGCACTTCAAAATCGGGGGACTGCTGTTTGAACGCATGCAACACGCTGAGATAACCCGAAAAATACAGGCTATACATCAATGCGTTGGCGGCTTCTTGTGTCAACTCGCGACGACCCACCAACTGCAAAAACAAAGCCTTCGCTGTGTCAATGGTGGGTAACTCGTCTGCGCTCAGCTGAAACTCTTCGTTGAGTGTTTTGCACGCCGTGTCCCATTGCGCTTGGGCTTCTGTCATTTGGTTCATCATGTCCAATTCTGCTTAAGCCAGCATTGTGCCCTTGCACTTCTTAGCCCCACAGCGACAGGTGTATTTTTCTTTGAGCGCATCGGTCATGGGCTCGTCACTCACCAGCCCGTAGTTGAAGGTCAATTCTTCGCCACGCCACACTTGGCGACGCGTTTTGATAAAGATGCGGCCATCCACCTCCACCGGCTCGCAGTTCGGGCGGCATGAATGGTTGATCCAGCGCGATGCATTGCCGCCGTACAAGCCATCAATCACGCGCATGTCGTCGATGTGAAAGTAAAACGTGTGCTCGGGGTTGCTGGGGTCATGCGGGTGACGGCGCTGCGCCTCGGCCATGGAAATGATTTCGCCCACATATTCAATGACCGTTTCGCCCGCAGCCATCCCGCACAGGGCGAACACGCCTTTGCCGTGGACGCGGGATGAGAGGACTTCTATTCGAGGGTCACTCAACAGTTACGCTCTTAGCTAAATTTCGAGGTTTATCAACATCCGTGCCTCGCGCACACGCCGTGTGATAACTGAGCAGCTGCAAGGGCACCACATGCAAGATGGGTGAGAGCACGCCATAGTGCTCGGGCATGCGAATGACGTTCACGCCTTCGCTGCTTTCAATCTTGGTGTCACCATCGGCCAACACATACAGCACGCCGCCACGGGCGCGCACTTCTTGCATGTTGCTTTTGAGCTTTTCTAGCAGCGCGTCGTTAGGGGCCACTGTCACCACGGGCATGGCGCTGGTGACCAAGGCCAAGGGGCCGTGCTTCAACTCACCAGCGGCATAGGCCTCGGCGTGGATGTAGGTGATTTCTTTGAGCTTCAACGCGCCTTCGAGCGCGATGGGGTAATGCGTGCCGCGGCCCAAGAACAAGGCGTTTTCTTTACTGGCGAACTCTTGTGACCAAGCAATGAGCTGCGGCTCCAGCGCCAGCACCGCTTGCAAAGCGGCGGGCAAGTGGCGCATGTCTTTGATGTGCTTGGCTTCTTCTTCGTCGCTCAAACGGCCTTTGGTTTGCGCCAAGGCCAAGGTGAGCAAGAACAAACCTGCCAGCTGTGTGGTGAAGGCTTTGGTCGATGCCACGCCAATCTCTGCGCCTGCGCGGGTGACGTAGGCCAACTTGCACTCGCGCACCATGGCGCTGGTGGACACGTTGCAAATGGTGAGTGTTTTGTCCATACCCAAGCCTTGCGCGTGGCGCAGCGCAGCCAAGGTGTCAGCCGTCTCGCCCGACTGGCTGATGGTGACCACCAAGCTGTTGGGGTTAGGCACGGATTCGCGGTAGCGGTACTCGCTGGCGATCTCCACTTGGCAAGGAATTTTGGCAATCGCTTCAATCCAATACTTGGCCACGCAGCCGCTGTAGTAGCTGGTGCCGCAGGCGAGGATGAGCACGTTGTCGATGGCTTTGAACACGCTGTAAGCGCCGTCGCCAAACAACTCGGGCGTGATGCCTTCGATACCTTCGAGCGTGTCGGCAATGGCACGCGGTTGCTCGAAGATTTCTTTTTGCATGTAGTGACGGTAAGGCCCCAGCTCGGCTGCGCCGCTGTGCGCTTGCACGGTTTTGACTTCGCGTGTGACGGCTTTGTGGCTGCGATCTTGCACCCAGTATTTGCCGATTTGAATGTCCACCACATCGCCCTCTTCGAGGTAGACGATTTGATCGGTCACACCAGCCAATGCCATGGCATCGCTGGCTAAGAAAGTTTCGCTGTGCTCTTTGCCCACGCCCAAGATGAGTGGTGAACCAGCACGTGCGCCAATGACACGGTGCGGTTCGTCTTTGTGGAACACAGCAATGGCGTACGCGCCGTGCAACTGCACGATGGCGGCTTTGACCGCTTCAAACAGATCGCCGTTGTAGAGGCTGTCCACCAAGTGGGCAATGACCTCGGTGTCGGTTTGGCTCAAAAACTCGTAGCCCTTGGCCTGCAGTGCAGCGCGCAGCTCGTCGTGGTTTTCGATGATGCCGTTGTGCACCAAGGCCACGCGGCCCACTTTGTTTGGCACATCGCCGGTGTAAACACCCGCGCCAGCACCCGTGCCGTGGCTGAAGTGCGGGTGCGCGTTGTGCACCGCCGGCGCACCGTGCGTGGCCCAGCGTGTGTGCGCAATGCCAATGCCGCCTTCGATGTGGTCAGCCTTGACTTGGTCCATCAACTCAGACACGCGTGCCGTGCTGCGCGCACGCTGCAAGCCGCCCTGTTTGGCACCCAAACTGGCCGAATGCACCGCCACGCCGCAGGAGTCATAGCCACGGTATTCGAGCCGCTGCAAACCTTGCACGAGGATGGGAACGATGTTGCGGGTAGAAACGGCGCCGACGATGCCACACATAAAGAGCACTCCTAAATTGGGTTGCTCGAATCGTAGGCGCCCTCAAAAGAAATTTCTTCTGTATTTTTTTGATTATTTGAACGAAAATTCCATCAATTACTTAATTTGGAATTTAATTTCAATTAAATCGAATTTATGAAACAAGAATCTCTAGACGAAACCGATTTGAAGCTGCTCGACGCCTTGCAGCGCGACGCCACGCTCAGCAACGTGGCCTTGGCCGAACGTCTCAAAATTTCGCCCCCCACTTGCCTGCGCCGCGTCAAACGCTTGACGGACGAAGGTTGGATTGAGCGGCAAATTGCCGTACTCAACGCTGACAAATTAGGCGAGGCGCTGGGCCACGGCCTGAGCGCGTTGGTAGAAGTCACCTTAGACCAACAAGGCGCCGAACACCTAGACGCGTTTGAGCAACGCGCCGTAGCAGACGACGCCGTGCAGCAATGTTGGCGCGTGTCACCGGGACCAGACTTTGTGCTGGTGGTGCAAGCGGCCAACATGCCCGACTATCTGGCCATCACACAGCGCCTACTCACGCAGGATGCCAATGTGCGCAACGTGAAAGCGTTTTTTGTAACGAAGAGGGCCAAAATGGGATTCCAAATGGCCCTACCTCTCAACAGACACTAAGCTTGAAAAAAACGAATCGTTGAAAGTGCAAGCACGTGTTTGAATCGGTCACAAAGCACTTCCGTGCGGTTGTTCAACCAATTGAGGGCCACAACTGCACAGACAGCAATGCCGATTCCCAAAGCGGTTGCATACAAAGCGGTACCGATGCCAGCAGCCACACGTTCGCTGTCAGACACGCCTGATGTAGCCAACGCCACAAAAGTGGTGATGATGCCCAAAATAGTTCCGAGCAACCCCAGCAATGGCGCGGCCGTCACCACGGTGTCTAACAACCACAGGCGTGAAACCAAAGAACTGCGAACTTGGGTAAACGCCGACAAGGTTGCCGCCTCCCTTTGCTGTTCGTGCTTGGCAAGTGGCAGCATGGCATCAAACTCTTTGATGGCATCGTGAATCACGAGTGACGCCCCCCCTCTGACCTTACGATCAGAGGGAGAAGGGGCATTCACCAGATCTTCAAGGTGCGCAAAATGCTCTGCCGACCACATGAACAAGGAGCGCTCAACCACGACTGCAATCGCTACAAACAAGCAAAAGTAGAGCAGCGCAAACGTTCCATCATGCAAAAGATCTAAGTTCATCCTTTACCCCGATCAGAAGTCGGCTTGCAAAGCCAAACTCGTCATACGTGGCGCACCGATGTAGTAGCGTGGGTTAGCAGCCGCGTTGTTAGACACACCAGTTGGCGACATGTATTCGCGGTTGAACAAGTTGCTCACGTTGAATTTGATAACCGGGTTCTTGAGGAAGGTACTTGATTCAAGCTTGTAACCTGCATACAAATCAAACACGGTGTAACCACCCACGTTGTCATCATTCATCAAAGTGGAGTAGACCTTGCCGGTGTACTTGCCACGCAACTGAGCTGTGAATGAGCCCTCTGAATACTGAGCAGACAAACCACTCATGTATTTAGGTGCCAATGGGAACTGCTTGCCCGATGTTGCCAACGTGGTGCTGGATGCAGACTGCAAATTGTCTTGAATCACAGAGTCTTGGATGGAGAGAGAGCCATAAAAGCTCCAACCGTGTTTAGGCTTGGTGCCCAACTCCAATTCCAAACCTTGGTTTTTGACACCGCCAACGTTGGTGTAAGTAGAAATGCCAGTGACGGGGTCATAAGCGTTGGCTTGGCGATTTTTAAAGTCGACCATGAACATGGTGGCAGACCACACGACATCTTCTTCGGCAACGCGGTAGCCAATGTCAACGTTGGTTGAAGTTTCAGGCGCGATGGCCTGGAACTGAGGCACGTTGTTGATGAACTTGATGTTGTTCGAAGCTGTTGCAAAGTTAGGTGGTGCTTTGAAGTTCTGAGCAACCGAAGCAAACACCGTTTCTTTGGGTGAGAGTTTGTAGCTCACGCCAACGCTAGGCAAAACTTTGGAATAGTCTTTTGCAACGTTGTAATTGAATGGCGCCGTAGAACCAGTTGAACCGGTTGGTACGGATTGACCTTCGTTACCTCGCTCCGTGAAGTCGCGCTTGATTTGTGGCGTCTTCAATCCCAAGGCTAGGTTCAGCTTTTCGTTCATCAACGCAATGTTGTCTTGCGCGAAAAGTTGAGTCACTGTTGTCACAGTTGTGTAATCACGTGAGTTGTAGGGCGAGCCAGTAGCACGCAGCACTGGGTTGTTTTTCAACCAAGGATCAAATCCGCCATTGGCATCAGCATAGACAGCTGGGCCGGTTTGCATGTGGCGCGCATGTTCGTACCATGCACCCACGTTGAAGTTGTGGTTGTCAACCTGGTCGCTGTAAGTGGCAACAACACCTGGACGGTATGTTCGGGTCAAGCTGCTGTTGGCAACTTGCAAGATGTCGTTGGTTGTGCCATTGCGGTTCACATCAGTTGGAGAGGCGCCGACACCAGCACTGTTGAGAAACTTGGTGGTCGCTTCGTTAAATACTTTTTGTTGTGTACCGCCTGTGCCATAACCGTACCAAAAGTAAGGTACGAAATTGAGTTGCGCAGTACCCTCCAATTTGATGTTGGCATTGCCCGTGAACAAGGCATTCTCAAACGGGTTGATGGCCATGCCGTAGTAGATGTTCTGGTTTGTTGGCGCTGTGCTACCCGCGGTGAAAGTGCCTTTGTAATCCACCTGACGGCCATAAGTGGCAATGTCGCTACGTGTAGGGGAGTAGAAGTTGTTGTTAATGGCTCTGTTGTAGATCACGCCAGCTGAGTAGCGATTACCGCCGTCACCTTCCAAGCTGATTTTGGCGTCCACGTGGTCACGGTCGGCTTTGCCGAAGCCTTTCCACTTGTCGATTTGTGACTTGGAATAGGACACAAAGAATTTGGTGCGATCGTTGTTGATCTTGCCCGAGTCGTAGCGCAAATATGTGCGGCTGAGGTTTGAGCTGCCCAAGGTTTGTGAAACACGACCGCGTTGGGTGTTTTCTGGATCACAGGTCACCATGCCGATATTGCCGCCAGAAGCACCAATGTGCGGGGCGTTGGTATCGGCAGAGCCTTGGGTCACAAACATTTCGCACATGTTTTCGCTGTCCACATACTCTTGTGGATAGACCGAAAAGCTACCCGAGTCATTGACTGGCGCACCATCAATGGTGAAGCCAAGCTGGTCGCTGTTGAAACCACGCATGGTCAAACCGCCACCAAACAAACCAGAAGCATCGTGGTTGTAGGTATACACACCTGGGAGCAAGCTCAGGTTTTGGTAAGGGTTGGCTGTGCCAACGTTTTGCTCAATCGCAGCCTTAGACACACTGCTTCGTGCTTTAGGTGTTTCTTCCACAGCCATCAAACCTGAGCCAAGTTGATCGCCAGTGATCGACACCGTGCCCAAATTGGATTGGGCATGCACCATCATTGGAAATGCAGCAGCAACAAGCAGGCTGATGTGTGAAGGGCGGAAATACGACACCTTTTTGGATGAAATTGCTTTCATGATGAACCTTTGAAGTGGAGTTGGATTGAAATTAAGCGGGAACTTTGTAATCTAGGTTCACGCAAAACGAGTGGCTTGCGCGCCCAGGAAAAATGTCTTCTGGCATCGGGGGGTACTGCAAGTTGGACAACAGGCGTTTGGCTGCGTTGTCCAAAATGGGATAGGTCGAAGATTTCTGTACCTTCATTTCTTGCAAACTGCCATCTCTTTGCAGCAGCACACAGGCAACCACCACGCCTTGCGGTTTTTGCAAGCTGGCTTCTCGACCTGTGGGGTAGCGCTTCGCAGACTCAATGAGGTGGCGAATCTTGTGTTCGAAGTCGCTATCTAAATCCGCCCTCTTTGCATCCGTGCTTGTTGCAGCAGGTGCGGCTGAGGTCTTGCCTGGTGTTTGACGCGCAGCCTCGCTTGCAGACGTTGAGCTGGTGTTTTCATCGACCTTATTCACCTTTTCTGCCAAAGCATCTTTGGTGGTCGGCATCGTTGGAGATGTCTTGGGCTCAGACTTAGGCTGCGGCTGGGGCGGGTTGTTTTTTTCCTCGCGCACCACATCTGCGGTCAAGTTCATCGAAGAGGTCAACATCTCTTCTTCGGGAGCAGGTCGAATGCTTCCGATCAAAAGCGCCAACAGCAAGCACAAGGCAGCAAAGCCTAGGCTAACAAGGTCGCGCTGAGAGATAGCGCCCGTATAAAGGGGAAAAGCCGCTGACATTTGGCTAGACCTTTTTGGTCGCAATAGAGATGGCCGTGTATCCAGCGCCCTTGAGAGCGTCCAACGTTTGAACGAAATATTTGTATTCCGCAGCTGAGTCACCATTGATGATCAAGACAGGAACTTCGTTTGATTTGAGTTGCTGCTGAATGGTTTGATGCAACGCACCTAAGGCGATGTGCTGATCACCCACAGAAACTTGACCATCTTGCTGAATGCTCACGATGATGGTTTTCTTGGCATGCTGAACTGTCGAATGCGAGGCCGATGGCAAATTCACGCCCAAGCCAAAACCAGGGATGACGTTGATGCTGATGAGCACAAAAAACACAAGCAGGAACATCATCACATCGATCATGGGGATCAACTCGATGCGAGCTTTGTGCCTCTTGGTTGTTTCAATGCTGTTGAACATGGATTCTTTGATTTGTGGTTGCTACTACTATCAAAGATAGAAAGTATTTATTTCAAAAAAATGAATGGTTCGCTTTTTTCAAAAAATAGTTTTTTCTAAGATCGATGTCATTTAAATTTCATAAATCCAGACTAGCGTTCGATCTTTGCCATTTAGAACGTCACCCATGAACTTTCTTTCTTTGCCAAAGGTGTTGGCTACTTCTCTGCTGTTCATCGGTTTGTGCACTGCCAGTTGGGCACAAACCGTTGCGCTTGGCACAACACCCAAGCCACTGGTGATCTTGGTCAGCCTCGATGGGTTTAAACCTTCTTATCTGTCGCAAACGTCAACGCCTCATTTGCTCAAACTGGCGCAACAGGGTGCGCAGTCTCGTGGGTTGATCTCTGCATTTCCTTCGCTGACTTTTCCGAACCATGTGACCTTGGTGACGGGTCAAACCCCAGACGAGCACGGCATCGTGAACAACACCATGACGGATCCTTCAACGCCTCAGCGCTTCACGCTCGGGTCGCGGGAAGCCGTTGAGAACCCACTCTGGTGGCACGAAGCACGTCCCATTTGGATCGGGCTAAGACAAGAAGGAAAAATCGCTTCTACTTTGTTTTGGCCAGGGTCGGAAGCGCCCATTCAAGGGCTGATGCCCAACGACTGGTTGCGATACAACCATGAGATGTCGCATGAGGCGCGGATTGAAACGCTGATGGGCTGGTTAACTCGCGCCGAAGGTCAAAGGCCAGACTTTGCCACGCTGTATTTTTCTGATGTGGATTCAGCAGGTCATGCAGCCGGCCCCAACAGTGACGCGGTGAAATTAGCCACTGAAAAAGTAGATCAATCGATCGGCAAATTGATTGAGGCACTCACGAACAAAGGCTTGTTAGCCAACACAACGCTGGTCATCGTGTCAGATCACGGCATGGCGCTGGCACCTGAGAATCAAGTGATTCAAGTGAAGTCACTTTTGTCTGCATATCCAGCGGCGAAATGGGAGTGGCTCGGACCGACCTCAGGAGTTCGATTGAACGGAGAGCCAACAGAGGGTGTGATGCGTGCGTTGTCTACGTTGTCCAATGTGTCGTGCTGGCCAAAGCGTGCCATGCCTGAGCGATTCAAGTTTGGCACGCATCGCCGAATTCCTGACATTGTGTGCTTGTCTGATGTGGGCTATTCCGTTTCGGACAATCCGGATAGAAAAGGCCCGTTAGGTCAACACGGCTATGACCCTGAGCATCCAGACATGCACGGAATTCTGATTGTTTCTGGCCCACAAATACAACAAGTGCAGCTTGGACTCGTCAACAACTTAGAAGTTTATGGGTTGCTCACCAAGCTGCTCGATATGAAGACGCAAAAGAACGAGGGCGACAAGTCGCTTTACCAACAATTGCGAAAGCAATGACAGGTTAAAGATTACGACTTCGCCACCTTGACGGGCCGCTTGTAGTTGGCAATGCTGATTTGCTTGCCACGCGCCACGCTCAACGCGCCTGCTTCGGTGCTCTTGGTAATCGTCGAGCCGCCACCCACCGTGCCGCCTGCGCCAATGGTGACAGGAGCCACCAACACGCAGTTGCTGCCAATGTGCACATCGGCTTCGATGACGGTGCGGTGTTTGTTGGCGCCATCGTAGTTGGCGGTGATGCTGCCTGCGCCGTAGTTGACGCGCTCGCCCACCGTGGCGTCGCCCAAGTAGGCCAAGTGGTTGGCTTTTGAGCCTTTGGCCATGGTCGAGTTTTTGACTTCCACAAAGTTACCAATGTGCACCTCAGCCGCCAGCTGTGCGCCGGGGCGCAAGCGGGCGAATGGGCCAATCAATGCGCCCTCGCCCACCGTCACACCCAGCTTTTCGCCGTCGATGTGGGTGAAGGGGTGAATCACCGCGCCGGCTTCAATGGTGCAGTTGGCGATCACGCAGTTCGCGCCAATCTTCACGCCTGGTCCGAGCGACACCTTGCCTTGGAAGATGCAGTTCACATCAATCTCAACGTCTTGCGCGCAGGTCAGCGTGCCGCGCACATCAAAGCGCGCGGGGTCGATGATGCGCACGCCGTCGGCCATGAAGGCGTTGGCTTGGCGCAACTGAAACGCACGCTCTAGCTCAGCCAATTGCGTGGGACTATTCACGCCTGCCACTTGTGCGGCATCGCTGATTTTGTGGGCCACCACAGACACACCATCGGCCTCAGCAAACTTAACGACGTCGGTCAAATAAAACTCTTGTTGCGCGTTGTTGTTGTCCAAGCGGGCCAACCAAGGTTTGAGCAACTTCGCGGGCACGGCCATGATGCCGCTGTAGACCTCGTTGATGGCGCGTTGCGCCTCGTTGGCATCTTTGTGCTCAACGATGGCGTGCACTTGGCCCGCGGGGTTGCGCACGATGCGGCCGTAGCCTGTGGGGTCGGCAAAGTCGATGGTGAGGAGCGCGAGTTGTTTGCCATCGCACAAGTCCAGCAAGGCTTGCAGGGTGTCGGCCTGTGTCAAAGGCACATCGCCGGACAACACCACCACCACGCCGTCATCGGCCAAGAAAGGCACGGCTTGTTGCACCGCGTGGCCTGTGCCTAGCTGAGGCATTTGGCGGGCGAATTGCAATTTGTCTGCGGCGTTCGCGCTGGTGAGTGCGGGCTCGACTTGCTCAGCACCGTGGCCAGTGATCACGATCGTGTTGCGCGCCTTCAAGCTCCGTGCCGTGTCAATCACGTGTTGCACCAAAGCCTTACCGGCAAGTCGGTGCAAAACCTTAGGCATACTGCTCTTCATACGGGTGCCCTTGCCGGCAGCCATGATCACCACATCTAACGCTGTCATGTCATTCATCCTTATCTTGCGAAGAATTATCCGCCAAGCCTCGGCCTGGTTGGCACTGGCTGCGCTCGTGGGTTTGAGCGGGTGCAGCACCCTCAAGCTGGTCTACAACCAAAGCGACGATTTGCTGTACTGGTGGATTGATGGCTACGCCGATTTGCAAGACGGCCAAAAACAGTTCACCCGCGACGCACTGACCGACTTGCAACGCTGGCACCGCCAACAGCAACTGCCCGAGTATGTGGCCTTGCTCAAACGCATGCAAGCCATGGTGCCCAACGACATCACGCCTGCGCAAGTGTGTGCCGTGGGCGAGGACATGAAAAGCAGCTTCATCCGTCTGCTGCGTTACACCGAGCCCGCCACAACACAGCTTGCTGTGCAACTCAGTGCAGACCAACTACGCAGCGTGCGCAAACGTTTTGACAAGACCAACAAAACTTGGAAAGAAGACTGGCTAGACCCAGACGCCGAAGGCCGTCTGCGCTATCGCACCAAACAGGCCACCAACCGCCTTGAAGATTTTTATGGTCGCCTAGACAAACCACAACGTGAGGCGCTGCATCAGTGGTTGAGCACCTCCATCTTTGACCCAACGCTGAGCTACGCAGACCGTGAACGCCGCCAAGCCGATGCACTACAAACCTTGCAGCGCATGGCGCAAGAAGGCAACAAACAAGAGCAAGCACAAGCGCTGCTGCGCGGCTTGGTGGACCGCGGGTTTAACTCCCCGAACGAGCGCTACCGTGCGTACAACCGTGAACTGTGGAACGAAAACTGTGCGGGCTTTGCCAAGCTACACAACAGCACCACACCCGCACAACGCCAGCGCATGGTGGAAGCGCTGCGTGGCTACGAGCAAGATTTCAAAACATTGATGGCGCAAAAATAAGCGCCCCTGTTTAGCCCATCGGCCAAACCACGCCGTTGTCGTTCAAGACCGCATCCAACGGCATGTCATGCGACTCGGGCATGAGATCAGGCAAAAAGCCATTGGTAAAGCCCAAACCGGTTGTGAACGGCTTGGGTTGCAAAGTGGCCAAGGTACGGTCATAAAAGCCACCGCCATAGCCCAAACGGAAACCACCAGGGCCATACCCCACACAAGGCACAAACAACAAGGTAGGCACCACCACCTCGGTGTCTTTGGGTTTGGGAATGCCGTAGGCATCTTCTTCCATCGGGCAGCCGGGGTACCAGGCGTGAAAGGTCAGTGTTTTGTGCGCCTTGTCCACCACGGGCAAGCCGATGCGGCGGCGTTGTGGCTCGTCGAGTAACTCGCCGTCTTCTTTCCAGCGGTGCAGCACGGGCAGCGGGTCAAACTCGCCTTTGATGGGCCAGTAAGCACCAATCACCGTATCAGGGCGATCGAACAACCAAATGCGCATCACGCGTTGCAACATGTCGGCCCGAGCCAGCCGGTCGGGCAAGTTCAAACGCTCTTCAATGAGCTGCTGGCGCAAGGTTTTTTTGTCCACAGATAATCAAGGCATGAAATTTCGAGTCATTGTGTCATTGTTTGTCAGCGTTTTTGTGACGTTGGCCACCGTTCAACCCAGCTTTGCGGCCCCTGCCGGCAGCAACGCGCAGGCAGATGCCGTCATCACCGACATGGCTCAAGCCTTCAAGCGAGGCGACCGCAAACGTCTGAGTGCCCTGTTGCCGCAAGCCAAAGGCCACTTGCTAGAACCATGGGCCGCGTATTGGGAACTGAAAGCCCGTCTGGACGAAGCATCGACTCAAGAAGTCCGCGCCTTCTTTAACCGCTACCCCGCCACTTACCAAGAAGACCGCTTGCGCAACGACTGGCTGCTGCTCTTGGGTCAACGCCGTGACTGGACCACCCTCAGCGACGAACACCCCCACTACCGCATGCGTGACGACCGCGAGCTGCGCTGTTACTTCTTGACCATTGAGCTGCTGGAGAAAGGCCCACAAGCCAATGCATCCATCGCCGACGAAGTGCGCAAAAACTGGATGGGCATGCGCGAAGCCGACGACGGCTGCACCTTGGCCGCTGACCGCCTGTACTTCACCAAACAGTTCACCTCCCTCGACATTTGGCGCAAAGCCCGTTTGATGGTGGAACACAACCGCCCCCGCACGGCGCGCAACGCCGTTCAAATCGTGGCCCCAGAGGTGGCCAACGTGGTGCCCGACGCCATCAACAACGCCGAGAAGTTTTTGGCCAAACACATTGCTGCGCCACAACGGGTGCGTCAAGAGTTGGTGGTCATGGCCCTGATCAAAGTGGCCACCACCGACCCCGACCAAGCAGACAAGCTGATGCGCAACAAGTGGCAGCCCTACCTCACCACGGAAGAACGCCACTGGGTGTGGGGCGTGATTGGGCGCCAATCCGCCATGCGCTTAGACGACGATGCCCTCACCCACTTTGCACGCGTGGCGCATGACAAAGACTTGAACGACGACATGCTGGGTTGGAAAGTCCGCGCTGCTTTGCGCGCAGGTAACACCCCGAAATGGAACGTGGTGGAAAACGCCATCAACGCCATGAGTGCCGATGCGCGCAAAGACCCCACGTGGATTTACTGGCACGCACGTGCGTTGCTGGCCCGCAAAAAAGTAACCCAGCCAATTCAACAAGAAGCCAATGCCATGCTCGAAGGCATTGCTGGCGTGCGCGGTTTTTACGAACAGCTCGCCCTCGAAGAGCTGGGCCGCAAAGTGACTGCGCCTGCACGCCCACCGGCACCCACCGCCGAAGAAATGGAAGTCGCTAAACGCAACCCATCGTTGCAACGTGCGCTCTACGCCATTGGCATGGGATTGCGCTCTGAGGGCGTGCGCGAATGGAACTACGCCACCAACCTCGTCAACGCCGAAGGCAAAGCTGGCTTGATGAGCGACCGCGAGCTACTGGCCGCCGCGCAACTCGCCTGCGACAACCAAGTGTGGGACCGCTGCATCAACACCAGCGAGCGCACGCGTCAGGTCATGGACTTTGAGCAACGTTTCCCCATGCCACACAAAGACGCCGTGGTGGCGCGCGCCAAAACCATCAACCTCGACCCCGCTTATGTGTACGGCCTGATTCGCCAAGAAAGCCGCTTCGTCACGGATGCCCGCTCGGGCGTGGGTGCCTCGGGCCTCATGCAAGTCATGCCCGCCACCGCCAAGTGGACCGCTCGCAAAATTGGTTTGACCAGCTTCACACCAGACCAAATCACCGACCGCGACACCAACATCGCCATCGGCACCGGCTATTTGAAATTGGTACTCGACAGCTTTGATGGCTCCATGCCCTTGGCCGCTGGTGCGTATAACGCAGGTCCCAGCCGCTCACGCCGCTGGCGTGCGCCCAACGACGGCACAGGCCCTGTCCTGGAAGGCGCCATCTGGGCTGAAAACGTGCCCTTCAACGAAACCCGCGACTACGTTAAAAAAGTGCTGTCCAACACCACCAACTACGCCGCGCTCATCACGGGTCAGCCTCAATCGCTCAAAGCCAAACTGGGCATGGTAGGACCGCGTGACGCCACGGCGCCTGCCGAAAACTTAGAGTTGCCTTGACGCTTTAAACCTTTGCATCAGACATAAAAAAACGCCTTGCAATGCAAGGCGTTTTTATTGGGCGTTCGCTCAGATTAGAAGCGGTAGCCGACAGAAACACCAAAGCCTTTTGCGGTCAAGCCGTCTTTCTTGGAAAACACCATGTAATCGCCTTGGGCATACCAATCTTTGTTCAAAGACACTTGCAAACCAACGCCGTATGAAAACGAATTCATCGTATCGCTGGTAACGCTCACACGGCCAGAAGATGCCGTGGCTTTTGCGCTTGTATAACCAACACGTGCAAACACCTCTGTATCTTTTGCCACTGTGAATTTAGGCTTCAAGTACAAACCGTAACCCGACACGCCGATATCAACGTTTGTATTGGCAAGAGTCGCGCCGTCTTTCGCTGCAGTGAATGCATAGACACCTTCGACAGCCAAGTTCTCATTGATGTCTTTACCCAAAGTCACGCGCGCGACAACAGGCGTAGCGTGCAAGACATCATCCGAGAGCTTCATAGGCACCAAGCCACCTTCAACGTAAAAATCTTTTGCTGCAGTTTGTGCGCTAGCCAAACCGGCGGTCGCCACCAAAACCAGAGAGGCCAACACGCGGCTGATCGTTTTCATAAATATCCTTCAATTTCAAGATTCGGCAATTTGCCGGGGTTCAAAAAGTCGCCCGCCATAAAACGGGCAAGTAAATTAAATATTACTTATTTAGATTTACATAAATAGTATAAAAGCTATTTTTGTAATATTTTATTAACAATAAATAGGTATTTAGGAATAGCCCGCCATGCCATGCGGGCGCAAACCACAGGCGCTTGCAGAAATTAAGGGTTAACCCTATACTTCACACTTACTTCAGTCTGACAAAGACATTTAAGGATTTCCATGACCTCGTTCGTCAACATCAGCTACACCACCAGCCACCCCGGCGTCACACGTTTTGAGCGCGCTTACGCCTCCGCCAAGAACCTTGTTCAACGCCTCCAACAAGAAAGCACTTACGCCGCTGTGTTGTTGATGTTTGGGGCCCTGAGCCTCATCGCTTCGATCTATGACATCGTTGACGCATCGCAAGAAGGCCAAGAGCTGGGCGCTTGGGTCGTGTTGTGGGCCGCCGTCTTGATGTGTTTGGTGGTTTTCGGCAAATACTGCAAACGTCAACTCGTGGCCTGGTTCAAAGCCGACCGTGAGGCCCGCATGTGGGATAGCGCCTTGACCGACTACCGCGTCATGGCTGACATTCGCTGCGCACAAAGCCGCAGCGAATAAAAAAAGCGCCCCTCGGGGCGCTTTTTCAATTGGATTGAGGCATCAGTCCGAATAGACCTTTTTGACCACCGAGCCCGTGTCGTACGTTTGTAGGTAGTCGACAAGGCGCTCGAAAGTAGCGGTCACGGGCAGACCTCGGTGGTCCGACAGCGACACTTCCGCATCCAATATGGCCCCCAGCATGAGCTTGAATGGGTTCACATGCACAGGTTGCGCGACGAAATGGGCTTTTTCGTAGGCTTTGATCGCCTGAATGTCACTGGTTTGGTAGATCGCCGCATTCAGCACATCCAACACAAACTCCGTGCAGTTTTGCCGCCCCAGGGTGTAGGGGTTGGCAATGACCGAATAGTCGCGCTGATGCAACTGCTGGTACGTCGGCGATGCGATCACCTTGAGTAATTTGTCTTGCAACGCTGGTGAAGGAATGATCAAGCCAGACTCCAGCGTGACCACCGCTTTGAAGAACTCAACAGGTACATCTTGCACAAGTTCACTCACATCGGGGTGATCGTCGAGTTGGTACAAGTTTTGGATGGCATAGCCCACCGACGGCTCCCCACGAACGGCAAACGCCACATGCGTGAAGTGCATGCCTTCTGGCAGCTCAGAAGCCGGCCGCCCCATCCTGGCAATGATGGCGACGCGCGCGCCCGTGTCAGCCAGCGTGCGCTCGACCTTTTGCGCAAACGTGCGAATTTGCTCTGACTTGAAGTGCGCGACCTGGGACGGAGCTGAACTGCTTGCGCTGAATCCTTGCGCTAGCGCAGACACAGACAACAGCAGTGCGCAACAAATCGAAATGGCGATGCGTGTGAATTTCATCCGTGACCTCGTCGCAAGAGCATATCGGGCTTGGCACACAAAGCAAACACTTGGGGGACCACGTACAATCAAAATCGCTCCGGGGTGTCCACATGTTGTGGGCTGAGATGGTTTCCAAACCCGAGAACTTGATCCAGTTCATACTGGCGGAAGAAGAGCTGTCAATCTGTGTAAACATTTGCCATTCAATGGCGCCCTGTTTTCATTGAGCGACCTTCGGAGCACCTACCTTAGGAATCATGCTTCATGAACGCTCCAGAAAAGTTCTTGGCCACGTCGGCAAAAGTTGACCAAGCGGCGATCGCCCCACTCCCGAATTCACGCAAAGTTTACGTTCAGGGTTCACGTTCGGATCTGCAAGTCCCGATGCGTGAAATCAGTCAAAGCGACACACCGACTGGCTTTGGCGGTGAAAAGAATCCCCCTATTTTTGTGTACGACTGCTCCGGCCCGTACACAGATCCAACTGCTCAAATTGATGTTCGAGCAGGACTAGCGCCCGTTCGTCAAAAATGGATTGAGGAACGCCAAGATACAGAGGTATTGCCAGGTCTTAGCAGTACCTTTGGTCAAGAACGCGCTATCGATCCCAAATTGGATGAGCTGCGATTCCCCGGACTACATCGCAAACCGCGCAAGGCAAAGGTTGGCGTGAACGTGACCCAAATGCACTACGCACGCCAAGGCATCATCACCCCAGAGATGGAATACATCGCTATTCGTGAAAACCTGCAACGCGAGACGTACATTGAATCTTTAAAGGCAACGGGCCAAATGGGCGAGCGCATGGCGCAATTGCTTGGCCGCCAACATCCTGGGCAAAACTTTGGCGCAAGCATTCCGCCAGTCATCACACCTGAGTTTGTCCGTGATGAAGTTGCGCGTGGTCGAGCGATCATTCCAAACAACATCAATCACCCAGAATCAGAACCGATGATCATTGGCCGAAACTTCCTTGTGAAGATCAACGCCAACATCGGCAACTCCGCCCTTGGGTCTTCAATCAGCGAAGAGGTAGACAAGATGACCTGGGCCATCCGTTGGGGTGGTGACACCGTGATGGATTTATCCACCGGCAAAAACATTCACGAAACACGCGAGTGGATTATTCGTAACTCACCTGTACCTATTGGTACCGTGCCGATTTACCAAGCACTGGAAAAAGTCAATGGCAAAGCCGAAGACCTGACGTGGGAAATCTTTCGTGACACATTGATTGAACAAGCGGAACAAGGCGTGGATTACTTCACCATCCACGCTGGCGTCCTACTTCGTTATGTACCGCTCACAGCCAATCGCATGACAGGCATTGTGAGCCGCGGTGGCTCCATCATGGCCAAGTGGTGCTTGGCGCATCACCAAGAAAGCTTCCTGTACACCCACTTCGAAGATATTTGCGAAATCATGAAAGCGTATGACGTCGCGTTTAGTTTGGGCGATGGTTTGCGTCCAGGCTCAATTTACGATGCCAATGACGACGCACAGTTAGGTGAACTCAAGACCTTGGGTGAACTGACAAAAATTGCATGGAAACATGATGTGCAAGTGATGATCGAAGGCCCCGGCCATGTGCCGCTGCACATGATCAAAGAAAACATGGATTTGCAACTCGAACAATGCCACGAAGCGCCTTTCTACACGCTCGGCCCATTGACCACGGACATCGCTCCTGGTTATGACCACATCACCAGCGGGATAGGTGCAGCGACGATTGGTTGGTACGGGACTGCCATGCTGTGCTACGTGACACCCAAGGAGCATTTGGGTTTACCCAACAAGGAAGACGTCAAGGAAGGCATCATCACGTACAAATTGGCGGCACACGCAGCTGACTTGGCAAAAGGACACCCCGGCTCGCAAATTCGTGACAACGCTTTATCCAAAGCACGTTTTGAATTCCGCTGGGAAGATCAATTCAACTTAGGTCTTGACCCTGACAAAGCCAAAGAGTTTCATGATGAAACATTGCCAAAAGATTCGGCCAAAGTCGCACACTTTTGCTCGATGTGCGGCCCGCACTTTTGTTCCATGAAGATTACACAAGATGTGCGCGACTTTGCAGCACAACAAGGTGTGAGCGAACAAGCGGCTTTGCAAAAGGGAATGGAAGTCAAAGCCATTGAATTTGTCAAGATGGGTGCCGAGGTTTATCGTCAAGTTTGATCAATGGCACTGGATCAAATCCATGATTCAACGGGCCATGACCGTGGCCCGTGGTCACGTCTGCACCTTGCGCAATGGCTTGCAAGATGTAGGCGTGAGCCAAACGCACCGCATCAGGCAAGACATTGCCCAGTGCCAAGAATGCAGCAATCGCAGACGACAAAGTGCAACCTGTTCCGTGGACGTTGTGGCTCGCGATGCGTGGCGACTCGAATCGTTTGGGGTGATCACCCTGCTGAACCAACACATCAACAACATGACCTCCAAGCAAATGGCCTCCTTTGAGCAACACCGCCTGACTCCCTATGGCGAGCAAATCTTGCGCAGCGGAGGACAAAGCCTCGGCGTTCGGAATGTCACGCCCCAAGAGCAAAGCGGCCTCGTCCAAATTAGGTGTGATCACGCTCGCACGCGGGAACAACTCGCGCACCAACACCTGTACGGTTGCATCTGCCATCAATCGATCACCACTGCTCGCCACCATCACCGGGTCGAGCACAACGTGGGTCAATTTGTAATGGTCAATGGCCCATGCCACAACCTCCACACTGCTGGGCGTGGGCAGCATGCCAATCTTGACAGCGTCGACGCCAATATCTTCCACTACGGACTGAATTTGCGCTTTCAAAAACTCGGCAGGCACCGCATGAATGCCTTGCACGCCGATGGTGTTTTGCGCAGTCAACGCGGTAATGGCACTCATCCCGTAGCAACCCAAAGCCGCAAAAGTTTTCAAGTCGGCTTGAATGCCAGCACCACCACCACTATCAGAGCCAGCAATGGTGAGGACGCGTGCATAACGGTAAGAGTGATTCATAAACGGCATTATCTGCAAACCCCAAAGGACCGCGTGCAATGACTTCTCAGATTTCGAGCGTGGTGTTAGGCGCTGGCCTGATGGGTCGTCTGCTTGCGCACGCCCTGGCACAACTCGGCCACAAAGTAACAATCTACGAAGCCCAAGGACCTGACGCGCAAGGTGCAGCCGCCCGAGTCGCGGCGGCGATGCTGGCACCTCTGGCCGAATCAGCCATCACCGAACTGCCCGTGGTGCGCATGGGCCAACACGGGCTCAAACGATGGCCCGAGTTGATTTCGCCTTTACCCGCACCTGTGTTTTTTCAACAAAACGGCACGTTGGTGCTATGGCACCGTCAAGACGCTGCAGAGGCCAAACGGTTTGAGCAACTGATGCATCGCACGCAGCAACAGCTCCCCAGCCTGCCAGCCGCACACCCGTTGGATGCAGAAGGCTTGCAGTTCACCGAGCCGGCCTTAGAAAACCGCTTCAACCAAGCCTTGTACTTGCCTGGCGAAGGTCAACTCGACAACCGTCAACTGTTGGCGGCTTTGCTCAAAAGCTTAGAACAGCACAATGTGGCGCTGCACTGGAACAGTCCACGCCAACCAGAAGACTTCACCCCCAGCCAAGTGGGTCAACCCGATTGGGTGTTCGACTGCAGAGGCCTTGGCGCGCGCACCGAATGGCCCCAACTTCGCGGCGTGCGTGGCGAGGTGATTCGTTTGCACGCACCTGAGGTCACGCTGCAACGTCCGACCCGCTTGATTCATCCGCGTTACCCCATCTACATCGCCCCCAAAGAAGACCATGTGTTTGTGATTGGGGCCACGGAAATTGAAACCGAAGACCTATCACCCGCCAGCGTGCGTTCAACATTAGAGCTGCTCAGCGCCGCCTATACCGTACACAGCGGATTTGCCGAGGCTCGCATTCTTGAAGTCACCACCCAAGCCCGCCCGACCCTATCTGACAATTTACCTGCGGTGCGCTTGCTGGGTGAACGCACCTTGCAAATCAACGGTTTGTACCGTCATGGCTTCTTAATTTCTCCGGCCATGCTGGACGTGGTGATGGAGTGGGTACAACACCGCACCACCGCCTTGGCACAACAATTTCAATTGAAGTTTGAGCATGTCTGACACCCCCCTCCAAATTCTCATCAACCAAACGCCGTACACCCTGCCGCACGGTGCCTCCCTGGCCGATGCCGTGGCCATCGCAGGGATTCAACCGCCGTTTGCGGCAGCCGTTAATTTGCAATTTGTGCCACGCGGTCAATACGAGCAGCACGCCCTTGCTAACCACGACAAGATCGAACTGATTTCTCCCATCACGGGCGGATAAGCCACCATGACCACACACACATCCCACGCTGCCCCATTCACGCTGTACGACGAAACATTCCATAGCCGCCTGCTGCTAGGCACCTCGCGTTACCCATCACCAAGCGTCTTGCTGCAAGCGATTGAACGATCAAAGCCAGCCATGCTGACGGCCTCGTTACGTCGCCAAACAGGCAGTGGTGGCGAAACGTCACAAAGCTTTTGGGACTTGCTGCGTCAAGCCAATGTGCCTGTGTTGCCCAACACAGCAGGCTGTCACAGTGTGCAAGAAGCCATCACCACCGCCGAAATGGCGCGTGAGGTGTTTGAAACACATTGGATCAAGCTCGAACTGATTGGCGACGACTACACCTTACAACCCGACACGCTAAACTTGCCCGAGGCAGCCAGCCGCTTGATCAAAGCGGGCTTCAAAGTACTGCCCTACACCACCGACGATTTGGTGCTGTGCCAGCGTTTGGTCGATGTGGGGTGCCAGGCTGTCATGCCATGGGCTGCGCCCATTGGCACAGGCAAAGGTCCCATCAACCCTTACGCACTGCGCACCTTGCGCGAACGTTTAGACATTCCTCTGATCGTTGACGCGGGCTTGGGCTTGCCGTCCCATGCCTGCCAAGTGATGGAGTGGGGGTATGACGCCGTGTTACTCAACACAGCGGTGGCGTTGGCCCAAGATCCAGTCAGCATGGCAGGTGCATTTGCTGATGCTGTGGATGCTGGACATGCGGCTTACCGCTCAGGTGCGATGCAAGCCCAAGACAACGCACAACCCAGTACGCCCGTGCTTGGCACACCGTTTTGGCACCAAGCATGAGTCACGCAGTGAAGACAACAAAAGAAATAGCCCACGAGGTGGCCCATCTGCATGCGGCCATGCTGGCTGGTGAGGCTGCAGCTTATGAACAAGCCGTACACGCCAGCGATGCCTCACTCAACACCGACACCGCGGGCGTGCTGCAGGGTTGTCGGATGCTGGGGTTTTTAGAACATGACGCGCAATGTGTGAGCCAAGCGTGGCATGCACAAACCCAACGAACCGGCCATTTTTTGATAAACGATTGGCCTTGCCAGCCCCAAGACTTTGGCATTCCACCGTCACCTCGCACTCATGCATTTTTGAAATGCCCTCACGCATTAGGTTTGTACGCCGTACTGCCTGACGCCAAGTGGGTGGGCCGGATGGCACATGCGGGCGTGCCCACAGTGCAATTGCGTTTCAAATCAGACGACACACAAGCCATTCGCCAAGAAGTGCGTGCAGCCGTTCAAGCCGTTCAAGGCACAAACGCGCTGCTGTTCATCAACGACCACTGGCAAATCGCCATCGACGAAGGCGCTTATGGCGTCCACCTCGGCCAAGAAGACATGGACGAGACACCCATCGACAACATTCGCGACGCAGGCTTGCGGCTTGGCCTCAGCACTCACGGCTATGCCGAAATGCTCCGCGCCGATGCGGTTAGTCCAAGTTACTTGGCTTTAGGCGCCGTATTTCCGACCACCCTCAAACGCATGCAGACGGCACCGCAAGGCACCGCACGTCTATACGCGTATGCAAAGCTGATGCAACACAGCCCACTCGTTGCCATTGGCGGTATCGATGAATCACGAATTGACGTTGTCATGCAAAGTGGGGTCGGCTCGATTGCTATGGTTCGCGCAATTACGGGCGACGACCAACCAGAAGCCAAAGCGTCTGCCCTACTTCAACGTATATCGGCCGGTTGAACCCGCCGTTGAAGTCAAATAGCTACAAAACGATTCATTTCAAAACAAAATTCAAAACTTGATTTGAATCGACAACACGGCCGCCCTTGAAATTGACCAAGATGGCCTAAAATTAGCACTCAATGGCAGGGAGTGCTAATAACGCCCCGCCAGTGGCTTAATCGGCGTCCAGCGTGCCTGGGCGCTTTGCTTTCAAACCCCTAGTTCCTATTTGGAGATGCAATGAAACTTCGTCCTCTCGGCGACCGCGTGATCGTTAAACGTATCGAAAGCGAAACCAAAACTGCCTCTGGCATCGTGATTCCTGATTCAGCTGCTGAAAAGCCTGATCAAGGTGAAGTTGTGGCCGTGGGCCCAGGCAAGACCAATGACAAAGGCGAGACCAAAGCTTTGACAGTGAAAGTCGGCGACCGCGTGTTGTTCGGCAAGTACAGCGGCCAAACCGTCAAGGTGGCTGGCGACGAACTATTGGTCATGAAAGAAGAAGACCTGTTCGCTGTAGTCGAGTGATTTGCGGGACAGACCGAATGACGCGCGCAGCGCACGGTCGCTCTGTCCTCAACTGATTAAATTTAAACCGATTTAGGAAATATCAAAATGGCAGCAAAAGACGTAATTTTCGGCGGCGAAGCCCGCGCACGCATGGTTGAAGGCGTGAACATTTTGGCCAACGCGGTCAAAGTGACTTTGGGCCCTAAGGGTCGTAACGTGGTGTTGGAGCGTTCTTTCGGCGCCCCTACCGTGACCAAAGACGGCGTGTCTGTGGCCAAGGAAATCGAACTCAAAGACAAGTTGCAAAACATGGGCGCTCAGATGGTCAAGGAAGTTGCTTCCAAGACATCTGACAACGCTGGCGACGGTACGACTACCGCCACCGTGTTGGCTCAAGCCATCGTGCGCGAAGGCATGAAGTACGTTGCCGCTGGCATGAACCCCATGGACTTGAAGCGCGGCATCGACAAAGCTGTTGCAGCTTTGATCGAAGAGTTGAAGAAAGCCACCAAGGCCACAACAACCAGCAAAGAAATCGCTCAAGTCGGTTCTATCTCTGCCAACAGCGACCACAGCATTGGTGAAATCATCGCCAACGCCATGGAAAAAGTGGGCAAAGAAGGCGTGATCACTGTGGAAGACGGCAAGTCATTGAACAACGAACTCGACGTTGTAGAAGGCATGCAATTCGACCGCGGCTACCTGTCGCCTTACTTCATCAACAGCCCAGAAAAGCAAGCTGCTTTGTTAGACAACCCCTTCGTGTTGTTGTTCGACAAGAAGATCAGCAATATCCGCGACTTGTTGCCCACCTTGGAAGCCGTTGCCAAAGCTGGCCGTCCTTTGTTGATCATTGCTGAAGAAGTCGAAGGCGAAGCCTTGGCAACTTTGGTGGTCAACACCATCCGTGGCATCTTGAAGGTTGTGGCTGTCAAGGCTCCAGGCTTCGGCGATCGTCGCAAAGCCATGTTGGAAGACATCGCCATCTTGACCGGCGGCAAAGTGATTGCTGAAGAAGTTGGCTTGACACTCGAAAAAGTGACTTTGGCTGACCTCGGCCAAGCCAAGCGCATCGAAGTGGGCAAAGAAAACACCATCATCATCGACGGCGCTGGTGCCGCTGCTGACATCGAAGCCCGCGTCAAACAAGTGCGCGTGCAAATCGAAGAAGCCACGTCTGACTACGACCGCGAAAAGCTGCAAGAGCGCGTGGCCAAGTTAGCTGGCGGTGTTGCCGTGATCAAGGTTGGCGCTGCCACCGAAGTCGAAATGAAAGAAAAGAAAGCCCGCGTGGAAGACGCCCTGCACGCCACTCGCGCTGCTGTGGAAGAAGGCATCGTGGCTGGCGGCGGCGTGGCATTGCTGCGTGCACGTCAAACCGCTGGCACCATCAAAGGTGACAACGCTGACCAAGACGCCGGTATCAAACTGGTGTTGAAAGCCATCGAAGCCCCATTGCGCGAAATCGTTTACAACGCAGGTGGCGAGCCATCAGTTGTGGTGAACGCAGTGTTGGCTGGCAAAGGCAACTACGGCTTCAACGCTGCCAACGACACCTACGGCGACATGATCGAAATGGGCATCTTGGACCCAACCAAAGTGACACGCACTGCTTTGCAAAACGCAGCGTCGGTGGCTAGCTTGATGTTGACCACCGAGTGCATGGTGTCAGAAGCTCCAAAAGACGAAGCCGGCGGCGGTATGCCTGATATGGGTGGTATGGGCGGCATGGGTGGTATGGGCGGCATGGGCATGTAATACATGCTCCTTGCCTGAGAGCACAGGGCGGCGTTGCAGCCGCTTGCCGTGGCCAAGCCACTGTCCGCGCGTCTGCGCCTTGCCCTGTACTCTCATGCTGCGTCGGGATGCTTTTTTGCAGACTGACAAACCCAATCAAAAAGCCCCGCATGGCGGGGCTTTTTTTCGTCTGTACACAGGTACTTAGTGCATCAGCGCCTCAAGCTTGACTGCGTCTACACAGAACGCGCGAATGCCTTCAGCCAATTTTTCTGTGGCCATTGCATCTTCATTCATTGCGTAACGGAACGAAGCTTCGTTGTGATGCACCTCTGGCAAGTCCAGTTGCATCGCAGCCGACGCGCTCAAGGCTTGCGCCAAAGGCTCAGTCGATGCGCCTAACTGCGCCAGCAATTCAGGCGCAATGGTCAGCAAATCGCAGCCCGCCAACGCGGTGATTTGGCCCACGTTTCTAAAGCTCGCACCCATCACCTCCGTCTTGATCCCGTGGCGTTTGTAGTGGTTGTAAATCGCACGGACCGACTTCACGCCAGGGTCATTGGCGTTCGCGTTGTCAGCCTCCACCCAAGCAGCGCCAGCCGACTTTTTGTACCAGTCGTAAATGCGGCCCACGAAGGGGGAAATGAGTTGCACCTTCGCATCACCACAGGCCACGGCTTGGGCGAACGAAAACAGCAAGGTCAGGTTGGTGCGAATGCCTTCACGCTCCAACTCAGCAGCAGCTTGAATGCCTTCCCACGTGGATGCGATTTTGATGAGCACGCGCTCGCGCTTCACACCCTGCGCTTCGTACAAGGCCATGATGCGCTTGGCACGGGCCACGGTGGCGGCGGTGTCGAAGCTCAAACGCGCATCCACTTCGGTGGACACGCGGCCAGGGATGGTGGCCAAAATCTCGCAGCCAAAGCGCACCAGCAAGCGATCAATCTGCGCGTCCATGGGCTCGTTACCGTAGGCGGCCACAGTGTCTTTGAGCAGGGGCAGGTATTCGGGCTTTTGCACCGCTTTCAGAATCAGCGATGGGTTGGTGGTGGCGTCTTGCGGTTGGAACTGAGCGAGTTGCTTGAAGTCGCCAGTGTCGGCCACGACGGTGGTGAATTGCTTGAGGGCGTCGAGTTGGTTCATGGTGTGATTATCCTGTGTCACCAAAAGTCTAGCGGCTTCGCGCTACAGTCTGATTCATGCAATCTTTTACGCCCAAGAAAATTCTCATCCTCGGCGGCAGCGGCTTTGTGGGCCGCCATGTGTGCTCACGCTTGAGCTTGCAACACCACCAGGTAACCGTGCCCACGCGTCGCTTGCCCGCGCGTCACATCCAAATGATGCCGGGCGTCACGGTGGTGCAGGCCAATGTGCACGATGCCAAACAGCTGCAAGCCTTGGTGCATGGCCATGATGTGGTGATCAACCTCATTGCGATCTTGCACGGCACCGAAGAAGAATTCACCCAAGCCCACGTCACCTTGCCCGCCAACTTGGCGCGCGCGTGCCATGCGGAGAACGTCACACGCTTGATACATGTGAGTGCCTTGGGCGCCGACGTACACGGTCCATCGATGTACCAACGCAGCAAAGCGCGTGGTGAATTGGCACTGTTGTCGGCAGCCGAAAAAGCACCGCTGGGTTTGACGCTGCTGCGCCCCAGCGTCATCTTTGGCAAAGACGACCAGTTCATCACTCTGTTTGCCAAGCTACAAAAAGTATTCCCCGTCATGCCGTTGGCGGGCGCACACACGCGCTTTCAGCCGGTGTGGGTGCACGACGTGGCGCAGGCCATCGTGCATTGCGTGAACACATCGAGCACCGAAGGCCAAGTGTTTGAACTGTGCGGCCCAGACATCTTGACGCTGACCGAACTGGTACAGCTCGCAGGCCGTTGGGTGGGCAAACAACGCCCCGTCATCTCGCTGCCTTACGCCATCGGTTGGCTGCAAGCGCTATTGATGGAGTGGGCGCCCGGCAAGCCGCTGATGAGCCGCGACAACTTGGATTCGATGAAGGTTCACAACCTCGCCAGCGGCCGCGTGCAAGGCTTGAGGGCCTTGGGCATCCCCGAGCCCAAATCCATCAAACGTTTGTTTGTGGCGGGTCAGTGATGAAAACCTACCTGGTCGGCGGTGCCGTGCGCGATGCCCTGATGGGCCACGCGGGATCGGACCGCGACTGGGTTGTGGTGGGCGGCACGCCCGAGGCGCTGGTGGCGCAAGGCTACCAACCCGTGGGCCGCGACTTTCCGGTGTTCTTGCACCCCAACACGCACGAGGAATACGCCCTCGCCCGCACTGAACGCAAAACCGCCCGCGGGTACCACGGCTTTGCTGTGCATGCCGCACCTGATGTGACGCTGGAAGAAGACCTAGCCCGACGCGACCTGACCATCAACGCCATCGCCCAAGACGAACACGGCCAACGCACCGACCCCTACGGCGGTGAGCGCGACATTACCGCCAAAGTGCTGCGCCACGTGACCGACGCCTTCCGCGAAGACCCCGTGCGCATCTTGCGCGTGGCTCGCTTTTCAGCACGCTTCCCAGACTTCACCGTCGCCCCCGAGACCATGGCGCTCATGCGCGAGATGGTGGCCGAAGGTGAAGTGGATGCCTTGGTCAGCGAACGGGTGTGGCAAGAGCTGTCGCGCGGCCTGATGGGGGCCAAACCCTCACGCATGCTGCAAGTGCTGCGCGAATGTGGCGCCTTGCAACGCCTGCTGCCCGAAGTCGACAAACTTTACGGCGTGCCGCAACGCGCCGAATACCACCCCGAGATTGACACAGGCATTCACCTAGAAATGGTGCTCGATGCCTCGGCGCGCATGAACGCACCACTGGAAGTGCGCTTCGCCTGCCTGTGCCACGACCTCGGCAAAGGCACCACACCTGCTGACGTGTTGCCCCGCCATATCGGTCACGAACAACGCAGCGAAAAACTCACCCGTGCGTTATGCACCCGTTGGCGCGTGCCCGTGGAATGCAAAGAGCTGGCCGAGCTGGTGGCGCGTGAGCACGGCAACATCCATCAGAGTTTGGGTTTTGGTGCGGAAGCGGTGTTGCGCTTGCTGGTGCGTTGCGATGCGCTGCGTAGACCTGAACGGTTTTTATTGGCTTTACAAGCGTGCGAATGTGATGCGCGTGGACGCCTGGGCAAAGAGGATGAGGCCTATGCGCAAGGGCCTCGCTTGGCGTTGTTGTTGAAGGCTGCTCAGTCGGTGGATAGCGCATCTGTCAGCGCGCTGGCTTTGCAAGAAGGTCTCCAGGGGCCGGCGGTGGGGGCACGGTTGGATGCGGCGCGGTTGGCGGCTATTTCTGCTGCGCTTTGAGCGCTGCGTGTTTGCTTGGCTGTACTTCGCTTGACGTGGTGCGCAGCGAAGCGGCAAGGGCGGTAACCGCTCTGCTCCGCCGTCGCTGACGCGCCTAATGTCGCTGCCGCGGCCACCGCCCTTGCCGCTTCACTGCTTTGGGCTCGCGTTGCATTGCGCTTCACGCAGACATGCTGGCAACAAATATGAAGTAGCTCTCCGCGCTTTCTGTCTAACCCAACCAGCTCGCGCGTCAAGCGGTGTGGGGTGTGCCTGCGGCAGCGACATTAGGCGCGAAGCGCCGGCGGAGCAGAGCAGGTACACCCCACACCGCTTGACATCGAAGGGGGAGTTAACCAGCTACAAAACCTTAGAAATCCCAGCACATACAAGGCTGAGGATGACAGTAGACGCAAGCGGAATAAATATCTCACGCCCAAAAAGCTTGAAACGAATATCCCCAGGCAAGCGCCCAAAGCCCAACTTTTGCAGCCAAGGCGTGACAGCATTGATCAGTAGCAACGCCAAGAAAACAACGATGAGCCAGCGGGTCATGTCAGCAACTTAGAGCGCGTAAGTGCGGTCACCTTGCGCAAAGCCCATGGGCTCCCACTCGGTAGTGCCCAAGGCCACCACTTTGAACAGCTCGCCCATTTCGTGCTCGGTGATGAGTTTTTGCGCCATGCTCTTTTCGTCCATCGGCGCATCCACCAATGGGGGCAACAAGCCGCAGTTGATCAAGAAATGCGCTTGGCTGGTGTAGCCCAACACGTTCAGGCCTGCGTCTTGTGCGGCAAGCGCCACGCCAGTGAAGTTCACGTGGGCGGTGATGTCTTTGCGGCCCACATCCACCAACGGGTCTGTGTCTGACTTGTGCAACTGGTGGCACATCAGCGTGCCCATGCTGCGTTGAGGGTGGAAATATTCGCTCTCGGGGAATCCGTAATCGATGAGGAACGCTGCGCCGCCCTTGCCTGTCGCTGCTTCACCCGCTTTGAAGCGGTCGGCCAAGGTGGCCACAAAGGCTTCGGCCTGGCTGTGAATTTCGGTCAAGTAATCGTGCTCGCCTGGCACTTCCATGGGGGGACGCAAATCGGTCACACGGTCTTCCCATTGCAACGGCGAAGCGCTGGCCGCGTTGGCAGAAGCTTCGCTGTCCGACGGGGACACGCCCGCTTGGCTCTGGCTCAACGCGTCTGCGTTCCACACCACGCCACGCTCGTGCCACACACCGCTCTTGCGTACCAGCAGTTGCACAGGCATGGCGTCTAGCACCTCGTTGCCCACCACCACGCCGCTGAGCTGCTCAGGCAGCGCGTCAACCCATTGCACTTTGTGCGCATGGGCTTTGAGGGTGTCTTGTTGGCGCGCGCGCAGGCTGCCCGACAAATCAACGATGGTGTAGCGCTTCACGCGGTCACCCAAGTTATCCAGCAGCTGCAGGGCCAAGGCGCCTGAGCCAGCGCCAAATTCCCACACTTCATCGGTGCCTGTGACTTGCAAGGCTTCGGCCACTTGGTGGGCCAGCGTCCGGCCAAAGTGCTTGGACATTTCGGGGGCGGTGGCAAAGTCGCTGCCACTCTCAGGCGTGAGGCCAAATTTACGCAAACTGTTGGCGTAATAGCCCATGCCGGGGGCGTACAGGGCCAGCGCCATGAAGCGGTCAAAGCCCAGCCAGCCGCCCGCATTGGCAATACTGCGCTGAATCAGGGTGTACAAAGCCTGTTGGCCCGGGTCGTTGGATAATTGAGGGGAATTCATTGGGTGCAGATCGTAACTCGACCCACCCCGGCTTCCACACCTTACTTCCACCACAGGCACCTCACACCATGCGCTCTTGGGCACTCATCACTGGCGGCAGCGTTCGCTTAGGCCGCGAAATCGGCCTCGCCTTTGCGCGCGCGGGATGGAATGTGGCCTGCCACTACAACCGCTCAGACGCTGAGGCCCATGCCCTGTGTGTCGAGCTGCGCGCCTTGGGCGTAGACGCCTTGACCGTGCAAGGTGACTTGGAAGACGAAGCCAGCTGCCAAAGCATTTTTGACACCACCGTGGCCATCACCGGCACAGCGCTGCAATGCGTGGTGAACAACGCCTCGCTGTTTGTGCCAGATGAGGGCGCCAACTTTGACGAGGCACGGGCCTTGGCGCAAATCAAGGTGAACCTGATGGCGCCGATGCGCTTTGGGAAGTGGATGGCGGCGTTGCATGCCCATACAGATGCCGCGGAAGAAACAGCCAGCGCTCGCAACGCAATCGCAGCACCATCGGCAACGGCAACGCAACGCGCCAAACCCAGCGTCATTCACGTGTTGGACCAAAAGGTGTTCAACCTCAATCCCGATTATTTTTCGTACACGTTGTCCAAGCTTGCGCTGGAGCGCGCGGTCAGCTTGCAAGCCCAGTCGCTTGCACCCACCTTGCGCGTGAACGCTGTGGCACCTGGCCTGATGTACCTGAGCGGGCCACAAACCCAAGACAACTTCAACCGTGCAGCGCAAGCCAACTTGCTGCGTCAACCCATCAACCCTGCCGACGTGGCCAGCAGCGTGGTGTTTTTGGCGGGCAACGCCAGCATCACCGGCACCACGGTGCGCGTGGACAACGGGCAACATTTGGTACCACTCGCACGTGATGTGATGTTTGTGGTCGAGGAGCTTTTCAAATCATGAACGACCAACTTTTACTGAACTGCCGCCGCTTATTTTTGCGCGGCCTCACCGTGCAAGCCAACATTGGCATTCACGACCACGAACTGCAAGCCGCACAGCGCATCATCATCGACGTGGATTTGTATGTGTCGTTCGCGGGCACCAGCCCCAAAGACGACCGCATCGACGAAGTGGTGGACTACGACTTTGTACGCGCCGTGGTGCATGGCCGCATTGCACAAGGCCACATCAATCTGCAAGAAACCTTGTGTGACGACATCCTCACGCACTTGCTCGAACACACCGGCGTGATGGCCGCGCGCGTGTCCACCCGCAAGCCCGACGTCTACCCCGACTGCGAAGCGGTGGGTGTGGAAGTGTTCCGCGCCAAACCCGGAGTGCTCTGATATGGCCAGCAAAGGCACCCAAATTTTGAACCTCACCGGCCTGCGTTTTGATGCCAACCTGGGCATCTTGGAACACGAAAAAACCGACCCACAGCCCATTCAGGTCGATGCCGAATTGAACTTGGGCACGCAGCCTCTGTTGCCGCACGACGATGACATTTGTCATGTGCTGGACTACCGCAAGGTGCGCCAAATCATCATCACCGAATGCACGGCGGAGCATGTCAACTTACTCGAAACGCTGATTGGCAAACTCGCTCACCGCCTCATGCAACTGCCAGGCGTGCTGGGCGTGCGCGTGAAAATAGCCAAGCTGGAAATTTTTGAAGACTGCGAAGTGGCCATTCGCATGGAAACAGGACAATGGTGACTATGACGACTGCTGAAAAAGACCTCAACAAAGACCCGAAACAAATCAAGATCGAGCACGAAAACCACAAGCTCGAAAAACGCCTGTGCCGCCAAGTCGGTCAAGCCATCGTGGACTACAACATGATCGAAGAAGGCGACAAGATCATGGTCTGCATGTCAGGCGGCAAAGACAGCTACGCCATGCTCGACATCTTGCTGATGATGCAGCAACGCGCGCCCATCAGCTTTGAATTGATTGCGGTCAACCTCGACCAAAAGCAACCCGGCTTTCCTGCCGATGTGTTGCCCAAGTATTTGGCGCAAGTGGGCGTGAAGTTCCGCATCGAAACGCAAGACACGTACTCCATTGTCAAAGAAAAAATCGCCGAAGGCAAAACCATGTGCAGCCTGTGCTCGCGCCTGCGTCGCGGCATTTTGTATCGCGTGGCGGGCGAGTTGGGCTGCAACAAAATTGCGCTGGGCCACCACCGCGACGACATCTTGCAGACCTTCTTCTTGAACATGTTCTTCGGCGGCAAGCTCAAAGCCATGCCGCCCAAACTGGTGAGCGATGGCGGCGACCACATGGTCATTCGCCCCTTGGCCTACGTGGCCGAAAAAGATTTAGAGCGTTGGTCCAAAGTGCGGCAGTTCCCCATCATCCCGTGCACGCTGTGCGGCAGCCAAGACGGCTTGCAGCGCCAAGTGGTGGGAGAGATGTTGCGCGAGTGGGAGAAGAAGTTTCCAGGCCGCATTGAGAACATGTTTGCAGCCATGCAAAACGTGGTGCCTTCGCATTTAATGGATCACACGAAGTTTGATTTCAAGAACTTGGTGACCACGGGGGTGGCGTCAGAAGATGGCGACAAGGCGTTTGACCATGAAGAGTTTCCTATGGCTACCTTGCCTGGGTTGCAGGTGGTGTCGCTTTAAATCCTTGCGCTTTTTCTGGGCTCGCTTCGGAGAGGGGCTTAGGGCAGGTTCCTCATGCTGGAGTACCAGAAATCGTCACCTGCCCTAAGCCCCTCCCCGAAGTCTGCGTACGACGTTGCTTCGCTCGTCTGGTTGCGCGCACGCGTTGTGACTACTGATGCGATGGCGCCTTCGAGATTGACACATGCCCTGGCTGACTGATGTTGCAGCAGCAACGAAGACCCAAAGCGTTGCGCACATGGGGTGCGGCGGCTGACGATTTCTGGTACTCCAGCATGAGGAAGACGCCGCACCCCATGTGCGCAACGCGCCCTCCCCGGCGCAAACAAAAAAGCCACCAACAAAGGTGGCCTTTTACTAATAGAACAAAGGTCAGAGCTTAAAAGCCACTACCTTCTGATGCTGCTCACCCAAACCTTCAATGCCCAAAGTCATCACATCGCCGCGCTTCAAATACACAGGCGCTGGCTTGCCATCTTTCTTGGCACCCATGCCCACACCAGGCGGCGTGCCGGTGCAAATCACGTCACCGGGTTTGAGCGTCATGAACTGACTGAGGTAGCTCACGATTTTGGCGACGCCAAAAATCATGGTTTTGGTGTTGCCGGTTTGCATGCGCACACCGTTCACGTCTAGCCACATGTTGAGCTTTTGCGGGTTCGCCACTTCGTCACGCGTGACCAGCCAAGGACCGATGGGGCCGAAGGTGTCGCAACCCTTGCCCTTGTCCCATGTGCCGCCGCGCTCCAGTTGGTATTCGCGTTCGCTCACATCGTTGATCAGGCAATAACCCGCCACATGGTCCAGCGCTGCTTTTTGTGACACATGGCGCGCCTCGGTGCCAATGACAATGCCCAGCTCCACTTCCCAGTCAGACTTGACCGAACCTTTGGGCAGCATCACATCGTCATTCGGACCTTGGATGCAGCTGATGGCCTTGGTGAACACAATGGGTTCTTTGGGGATGGGCATGCCCGCCTCGGCAGCATGGTCGGCGTAGTTCAGGCCAATTGCCAAAAACTTGCCCACGTTCGCCACAGGGCAACCCATGCGGGGCTTGCCTTTGACCAAGGGCAGTTTGTCTGTGTTGAGTTTGGCCAACTTGGCCAAGGCTTTGTCGTTCAGTTGCTCGGGCGTCACGTCGGCGATGACTTTGCTCAAGTCACGCAGCTTGCCTGCAGCATCGATGAGGCCTGGTTTTTCTTTGCCGGGGTTGCCGTAACGCACGAGTTTCATAGGTCGCCTTTAGAAATGGATTGAAGATGAACGGCTAGATTTTGTCGTCACGCAATGGACACACCAAGCACGTCAGCGACACATCAGCGCCAGCGAGGCATCCAAGTGGTCCAGCGGTGAACGCTTAAAGCCCGAGCGCGCAAAGCGCTGCAATTGGCCCAAGGCAAACGCCACCAGCGCTGCTGCACGCACTTGGGCATCTGCGGTGGGTGAGGCTGATTTGTTGGCCTCGGCTGCTGTGCGCAGCACTTGGCGCAAGGCCGATTCGATGCGCTCAAACAGCTGGTTCATGCGCTGGTGCAGGCGCTCGTTCTCAAACACCAAGGCATCGCCCACCATCACGCGGGCCATGCCTGGGTTTTTCTCACCAAACTGCAACAGCACCGTCACCATGCGCGCGGCTTTGTGTGCGCCGTCGCCTTCGCGTTCGGCAATTTGGTTGATCAGGCTGAACAGGCTGTGCTCGATGAAATCGATCAAGCCTTCAAACATCTGCGCCTTGCTGGCGAAGTGGCGGTACAACGCGGCCTCGCTCACCTCCAGCTTGGCGGCCAAGAGCGCGGTGGTGATGCGCTCGGTGCCTGGCTGCTCCAACATGCCAGCCAGCGTTTGCAAAATTTGCTCACGCCGTTGGCCTGGCTTCATGCGTTGGCGAACCTTGGGCTCCTCGTGATCGGGAGCTGCATCGTCGGGCAAGGCGTTGTCAGACATGGCGTGCGAGTGAAGTTAGTGCGAACGAATCATGGTGCCGAACGCTTGCTCGGTCAAGACTTCCAGCAGCATAGCGTGTGGCACACGACCGTCGATGATGTGCACCGCATTCACGCCGCTCTTGGCAGCATCCAAGGCGCCCGCAATCTTAGGAATCATGCCGCCGCTGATGGTGCCGTCGGCAATCAGTTCGTCGATGCGGCGGGGGGTCAGCTCGGTCAGCAACTCGCCCGCTTTGTCGAGCACACCGCGGATGTTGGTGAGCATCAACAGTTTTTCAGCGCTCAGCACCGTGGCCAATTTGGCGGCCACCACGTCGGCATTGATGTTGTAGCTCTCGTTGTTCTCACCAAAGCCAATCGGGCTCACCACGGGAATGAACGCATCGTCTTGCAAGGCTTTCACCACGCTGGGGTCGATGCTGACGATGTCGCCCACTTGGCCCACGTCGTACTCTTTGTTCGGGTCTTTGCTGTCATGTACGGTGAGTTTCTTGGCGCGAATCATCGCGCCATCGCGGCCTGTCAAGCCCACAGCCTTGCCACCGGCTTGGTTGATGAGGCCCACGATGTCTTGTTGCACTTCGCCGCCCAGCACCCACTCCACCACTTCCATGGTTTCGGCGTCGGTCACGCGCATGCCTTCGATGAACTCACCCTTCTTGCCCAAGCGTTGCAGCAAGCCTTCAATTTGCGGACCACCACCGTGGACCACCACAGGGTTCATGCCTACCAGCTTAAGCAACACCACGTCTTCGGCAAATGCTTTTTGCAACGCGGGGTCGGTCATGGCGTTGCCGCCGTATTTGATGACCAAGGTTTTGCCGTGGAACTTGCGTATGTAGGGCAGTGCTTGGGCCAAGATGTCTGCGGGAGAAAAATTGCTCATGTTGACAACTCCGTAGGGTGATGACTCTGTGGTGTGTTTATTCTGCGTGTTCGGCAGCGGATGCTTGTGCCGCTTGTGGGCCCAACACCAGCTCGCGCACCATTTCGCGCAACAGTTTTTTCTCTTGGAAGCTCAGCGCGCGTTCCAGCACGCGACGCACGCCCAACAGCAACTGGCGGTCCACTTCTTGTGGAATGCCGCGGGTGTTTTGCAACTCTTCGCGCAGCTCTTCACGCAGGTCTTCGGGCTCGTCGGCCCACCAGGTGTTGATGACTGTGTTGAGCTGCTCGCGCAACTGCTCAGGGTCAATTTGCGGCACAGCGTGCATCGAGCTGGCGTGGCGTGAACCACCTTCGCGCAAGGCTTGTGCGCCCAACACCACGCGCTGGTCGGCTTGCGACAGCAAGCGCGCCCAACCTGGGTCTTCGCGGTTGAGCTGCGTCATGTTGCGCGAAGCTTCGTCGGCCAGCAGGTGCACCGACACGCCGTGCAACTGGGCTTCGTCAATCAGGCTAATCAAACGTTCGTCATCGCTGCCCACTAGCAGGTGGTCGCACGCGCCGCGTTCGGCCAAACGCTTCAGGTCGGCGCCCAAGGTGCGCAACATCGACAAGCCGCCGTCTTGGCTGTGGGGCAGCACGGCACGGCTGACTTGGCCGCCAACGACTTGGTCATCGGGGGTGTCGCTGTACCAATAAATGCGACGCAGATTCAGCTCCAGGCCGTTGTGGGCCAAGGCGTTGCTCAGCAGCGGGTGCAACTGCGGGCGCACGTGGTCTTGTGCGGTGTCGGTTTGGCCTTGCAACCACGCCAAAAAACGGGCGTCGATGAGGGCAATGCAAGATTCAGCGCCTGCGTGCGCTGCAGCGTGAGAGGAATGTGTGCGTTTCATGAAAGTACTAAAGGTAAGAAGATAGAAAACAGCTTCCGAACGTGCTAACTGTGCCCGCCCACAAGCTGTATTTATTTTAGGGTGGAGACCGCATGCCTGCAGGGGATAATCTCAAAACTTCTAAGAATTGCTGACATGACACATCCTATTTTGATTACTGGCGGAACTGGCTTCATTGGCTCGCACACCGTGGTCGCCCTCGCTGAGGCGGGCCAACCTGTGGTCATTTTGGACAATTTGTGCAATTCCAGCCCCAAAGTGCTGGACCGCCTAGCCAAATTAGGCGCCAGCCCCCTTGAGTTTGTGCAGGCCGACATCCGCGACTCGGCCGCTCTGGACGCCCTGTTTGCGCGCTACGACTTTGCAGGCGTCATCCACTTTGCGGGCCTCAAGGCTGTGGGCGAGTCAGTCGCCCAGCCTCTGCGCTATTTAGAGAACAACGTCAGCGGCACGATTAACCTGCTGCAAGCCATGGACCGCGCCAACGTGCGCCGCATCGTGTTTAGCTCGTCGGCCACCGTGTATGGCGACCCCGTGAGCGTGCCCATCCCCGAAACCGCAGCCCTCACCGCCACCAACCCCTATGGCCGCACCAAGCTCATGTGCGAAGACGCGCTGCGCGAGCTGCACGCGGCTGACCCACGCTGGAGCATCGCCATCCTGCGCTACTTCAACCCCGTGGGCGCGCACGAAAGCGGCTTGTTGGGCGAAGCGCCCAACGGCATCCCCAACAACCTCATGCCCTACATCACACAAGTGGCCTTGGGCCAGCGCGCGCACTTGCAAATTTTTGGCAACGACTACGACACGCCCGACGGCACCGGCGTGCGCGACTACCTGCACGTGAGCGACTTGGCTGCTGGTCATTTGGCCGCGCTGCGTGCGTTGAACGAGCCCAAGCTACTCACCGTCAACCTCGGCACAGGCCGTGGCGTGAGCGTGCAAGACATGGTGGACACCTTTGCACGCGTCAACGGCGTGCCCATTCCATATAAAGTGGTACCGCGCCGCCCTGGCGACGTAGCCCAGTGTTTGGCCGATCCACGCCAAGCCAAAGCCTTGCTCAATTGGAAAACCCGATTTGACTTAGAGCGCATGTGCGCCGACGCATGGCGCTGGCAGTCCATGAACCCACAAGGTTTTGACACACCCCTATGAAAAACCAAGACGACGGCACGCTGTCCCTGTTTGACGACTTCCCGCCAGCCTACGAACCAGCGACATTGCCGGCTGCGGCAGTACCTAAAAAACCTCGCGCCAAGCGCAAGGTGGCAGAGCCCAAAGTAGAAGTTGCAGACGCCAATGCGGGTGAGGCATTGCCTAGCCCTTCAGCGCAACCCGTTGTCACTGACGCTGCCCCGTCTGTTTCTGGCGCTGCACACGATGCGCCTGTGAGCGATGAAGTAGCACCGAGCTCTGCAGAGCTCGCACCAGACACAACAAACGATGCAGTTCAAGCGCCAACACCTGAGCCAGTGGTCGACCAAGGCGTGCATGTCGAAACCACGCTGCATTTGGCTGGCCTGGTCGAACCCCAACGTCGTCGCAACAGCCCATGGGCGAGCCTAGACCTTGCCGCCGTGCAAGCCGCTGCCCAAGTGCCGCATGTGATGGTGGTCATCACCAAAGGCGAAGCCGGTGGTGCGCAATCGCATGTGCGGGACTTGTGTGAAGCTTTGCAAGCACGCGTGCAATTCACCGTGGTGATTGGCGGGCCGGTGGACGAATCGGTGCTGGGCCGCGAACTCAGCGCGATGGGCATCACCGTGTGCCCCATGCCCGACATGGTGGAGTCACTCAACCCCCTCAAGCTTTGGCCTGCGGTGCAGCAGCTGACCGAACTGATCAACACCCACAAACCCGACCTCGTGCATGGCCACAGCGCCATTGGTGGCGTGGTGGCCCGCATCGCGGCCAAACGCGCATATGTGCCCGCGCATTCTTCAGGGGTGCCAGCGGTGTACACCGTGCACGGCTTCGGCTTCAAACCCGAAGTGCCGCTGGTGCGCCGCACCGCGTCCGCACTGGCGGAACGTTTGCTGGCACGCTGGACCACGCAGATGATTTGCGTGTCCAAATACGAGCGCGAGCTGGCCTTTGACTTGGCCATTGCGCCTGAGCGCGTGCACATCATCGCCAACGGCATTGCACGTTTGCCTGCGCCTGAACCCAAGACGCAAGACGACACCGCCGACACAAACGCGGCCCCCGCACACAACCCATCCGCCTTGCCGCGCCTCATCATGGTGGCGCGCATGAAGAGCCCCAAACGCCACGACCTGCTGCTGCAAGCCTTGGCCAAAGTGCGCAACGCCTTGGGCCACGAGCTGCCCGTCACACTGGCTGGCGATGGCCCGCTGCAGGCACAGCTACGCGCACAAGCCAAAGCGCTGAACCTGAAAAACATCACCTGGGCGGGCGACGTGAGCCATGTGAGCGAACTGCTCGCACAACACCAGGTGTTTGTGCTGCTGTCCGACCACGAAGGCATGCCCATCACCGTGCTCGAAGCCATGCGTGCGGGCCTGTGCGTGCTGGCCAGCAGCCTACCTGGCATTCGCGAGCAAATCAACGCCTACCAAGACGGCATCTTGGTGGCCAACACCCCTGAGGCTGTGGCCGAGAAACTTTTGCAACTCGTGCGCGACCCGCACATGTGCAAACGCTTGGGCCGTGCTGCGCAACAAAAATTTGAAGACTGCTTTGCCGCCGAGCCCATGGCCGAGCGCGTGTTGGAGGTGTATCGCCAATGCACGCAAGAAACCACAACAGCCACACAACTCACCGCTGACGCAGCCACCAGCACGCACAACAGCGCAGGTTTGGTGTCCGCCTCGGTGCGCCGCCGCGATGCGCTGCAACGCTGGGCCTTGTGGGGCGTGTGGATGTTGGTGCCTAGCTTCATGGCGGCACAGCTGTTTGAAGACGCAGGCCTCATGACCTACCAGTTTGGTGAAACGCTGTGGTGGTGCGTGTTGCCCTATGCGGTGGCCACGCACTTGCTCATGCGCGCGTCCCACCTGCCCGTGGCCGAGCGCAGCGGTGTGTTGTGGGTCTCTACCACAGCGCCGTTTGTGTTCACGCCTTTGGGCTTTGCGCTGTTGCAGCAGCCTTACTCTCGTGCAGCGGTGGTCTGGGCCTATGCCGCCACCACGCTGTGGCTGTGGTGGGGCTATCGCCGCCACGTCAAACACCGCGCCTTGCGCTTGGTGCACATTGATGCCAACGTGCCCGCACAACTGGCCGCGTGCCTCAACCCCAACACGCTAGACCCACAAGCCGTGCAGCTCATCGCATGGACCCCCAACAGCGACACGCCCCTGCCTGCATGCGACGGCGTGGTGCTCGACCGCCATGTGCGCAGCACCGACGAACGCACGCGTTTGTTGGGCGAACTCAAGATGCAGCACCTGCGCCTCTACAGCGTCGAAGCCGTGGCAGAGCTCACCAGCGGCCGCAAGATGCTGCCCACCGCCGCTGATTCGCTTTGGGAAATCGACAACGACCCGAGCTATGACCGCGCCAAGCGCTTGCTCGACGTGGCCACCGTCATCGCATTCGCCCCCTTGTGGTTGCCACTCGCCGCAGGCGTGGCACTGGCTGTGCGCTTTGACTCCAAAGGCCCCGCGTTGTATTCGCAGCCCCGCGTGGGCCGCGATGGCCAAGTGTTCACGCTGTGGAAATTTCGCAGCATGGTGCACGGCTTACAAGCCCCCGGCGTGCACTTTGCGCAAGCCGAAGACCCACGCATCACACGCGTCGGCCGCGTGTTGCGCCGCAGCCGTTTAGACGAACTGCCGCAGCTCTTCAACGTGCTCATGGGTCACATGAGCCTGGTTGGCCCGCGCCCAGAGCAAACCGCTTTTGTGCGCGACTTTGCGGCCACCATCCCCAGCTACCCCTATCGCCACTTGGTGCGCCCCGGCCTCACTGGCTGGGCCCAAGTACAGCAAGGCTACGCCGACAGCATCGACACCACGCGCATCAAGCTCAGCTACGACTTGTATTACGTGGCGCACTACTCGCTCGCGCTCGATTTGCTCATTGCCGCCAAAACCGTCAAGACCGTGTGCACGGGTTTTGGTGCGCGCTAAATAACGCCAAGCTGTTCTCCATACGCGCCCGACATGACCACCGCCTCTCACGCACGCCGCATCTTGTTGCTAGAAGAGCCCACCTGGGGGGGCGTGCACACCATGACGCGCACCTTGGCGGATGCTCTCCGTGCGCAAGGCTGGCAAGTCACCGCGCTGCCGTGGCAACAAACGCAATGGCCCGCCTTGGTCAGCGCCGCCAAACAACACGATGTGATTGTGGCCACGCACAACTTTGGCCCCACCTATTGCGGCGCAGCGCTCAAAGCCATCACAGGCAAGCCACTGGTCAGCTGGGTACATGGCCCGTTGATAGATGTGCTGCACGAAGCCGGCGCATCGGCGGTGAAAAAACTTTGGCTCAAACTGCTCTACAAACAAGTCAGCCAGTTTGTGTGCGTGTCGCGCACCACGCAAGACTCGTTGCTCAGCTTCATCACGCTGGGCAAGCAACAACGTTGCACCGTGGTGCCCAACGGCATTGCGCCCATGCCTGAAGGCCAAGCCATCCATGTGCATGCAGGCCACGGCGGAGAAGGCATGCCGCCTTTGCTGCTGGGCTATGTGGGCCGCTTGTCTGCCGAAAAACGCCCGCACCTGCTGCTAGACACCTTGCGCTTTTTGCCCGACGAAGCACAGCTGGGCATCGTGGGCGAAGGTCCCATGCACCGCAAGATGATTCACGACGGCATGGACCTGATGTACCAAGGCCGCGTGCACTTTTTGGGCAAACACCCCAGCGGCACGAGCCTGTACACGCCATGGCAAATGACGCTGCTCACCTCGCGCTACGAAGGCTGCCCCATGACCGCGCTAGAGTCGCTGGCCTGCGGCGTGCCCTGCGTGTCGCTGCCTATCCCTGCCATGCGCGAGCTGTACGACCTTGATGCACCTTATCTACTGGCCCGCGGTGATGCCCCCGTGGCATTGGCCGAAGCCGTGATGACGGTGTTGAGCTTGCCCGAGCAGAAAGTGCGCGACGACATGGCCCGCATCGTGGCACGTCATCACATCGACCACTTTGTGGGCAACTGGCAAGAGGTGCTGCGCACATGTTGAACGTCACCACGCCATTGAGCGCCAGCGCTCAAAAGCCGACCGTCTGTGTTCACTTCGTGCGTGGCGGCCCAGCGTACTTGCCAGAGATTGATGCGTACGTTGACTTCATCACCTCGCACGGCCACCAAGCCTTGGTGCATGCCACGGGCGCTACCGTTCCCCTCAACGCACAAGTGGTGTGGTGGATGTGCGGGCGCGTGCCCAGCACAGAAGCGCGGCGCTTGAAGAACGCATTCCATATCCACGAATACGCCTCGACCTCCGCCCCGCCGCACGCGTGGCTGAAAGACTTTGTCAAACACTGGACACAGCCCAAACCCGACTACCGTTTCTTTCAAAACGGCTGGGTGCGCGAGCGCATGGGCTTCGACGACGGCGTGCCGCACGCCCTGCGCGACATGGGCGTGGCACAAGCCTTTTTTGATGCGGCCGCCCCTGCATTGCCCGAGCCCTCATACGAAGACGACGCCCCAGCCCGCATACCGCCCAACGAATTTGACTTGGTCTACTTGGGCGAAATGAACCGCCTGTTGCCCTTTGTGACACTGCTACAAAGCATTCACGATGCTGGCCGCACTTTGCTGCTGGTGGGCGATGTGCCCGATGCGTTGCGCGCGCAGTTGCCCACCCGCGTGACCTGCACAGGCCGCGTGCCCCACGCCGATGTGCCACACCAATTGCGCCGTGCACGTTTTGGCTTGAATCTGGTTAGCAACATCGAGCCCTACAACCAACAAACCTCGACCAAGCTGCTCGAATACTGCGCCGTGGGCCTGCCCGTAGTGAGCAACGACTACGCGTGGGTGCGCTACTTTGCGGCGCACTACCAAGGCAACTTTCATTTGCTGCGCGACGACCCCAACAGCTGGCAACATAGCTTTGGCGAAGCGCTAGACGCTTACCCCTACGTCGTACCTGATGTGCGTGAACTCGTTTGGCCCAAGCTGCTAGGCAAGCTGGCAATTTGGAAACATTTGCACATCACGCCCGAAGCGTCTGCGCGAACATGGCCACAAGGCGGTGTGCGTTGAATACCAGCCGTGTGGTGGCCTTGGCCAGCATGATCGCATTTGGCACGCAAGTGGCATTTGCGCTGCTCATGCTGCGCTGGTTCACGCCACAAGAAGTGGGTGAGTTTTCGGTCATCAGTCAAATCGGTTTTTTCTGGATGACCTTGGCGCTGGCCCAAGCGCCACTCAGCTTGCTGGCCAACCAACATTTACCCACGCACATAGCGGCCAAACACGCATGGCATGCCAGCACCGTGCGCGGCATAGGGTTGCTGCCCGTGGCAGCATTGGCCGTGTGGTTCAGTCAGTTGTCTCTATGGCCCGCTTTGCTATGGGCCTTGCTGCTGGCGTTTTGCCAAATGGGCTGGATGTTGGCGCAAAGCCTCACGCTGCGCGTGGGGTCTGCGTGGCAACAAGCCGCCGTGCGTGTGCTGCCGCCTGTCACAGCTGCGGCTTCCGCACTGACGGCGGCGCTGCTAGGCGCCTCGGTCGGTTGGACCGGACCGACCTTGGTGTTGTCAGCCCTGTTGGGCTATGCCGTAGGAGCCGCTTGGCTGGTGCCTGCGCTAGCAACCAGCACACCCGCTGATGCAGCCACCACACACCCGCAAACACCCACGCAATCCGACCCACGCAGCGCCATGCTGCGCATGGCCCACACCCTGGTCGATGCCTTGCTAGCCACCGCCATCATCGTAGTGTGGCAGCGTTTGTATGGCTCGCAAGAAACCGGCTGGATGAGCGCCCTGCTGCGCGTGCTGGGCTTCTTGCCTGCGGTGGTGCACATGGCTTGGGCGCAAGTGGCATTGGCACAAGGCCACCACGCCAACAACCGTCACACGGCCATGGGTAGCCCATGGTGGCTCGGGCTAGGCGCATTCGCCTGCGTCATTGTGTTGGGCTTGTCGTGTGCTGTGGCGCTGTACCAAGAGTGGCTAGACCCCCGCTGGAGCGGCGTGTGGGCCTACATAGCGCCGCTGGTGCTGTGGCAAGGCAGCGCGTGCTTGTCTGCGGCGTTTAGTCACAGACCTTTTCAAACGCAATCAGCACGGACCTATTCATGGGCCTGCATGGCACTCGGTGTGTTGCAAGCAGTGGTGCTGTTAGCACCGATGGGTTTGGCGCAGCCCATCAACGCGGTGCAGCACATGGCTGCGTTTGCGTTGGTCAGCAGCTTGGGGTTGCTGGGGCTGACGGTTTGGATGTCTAGGCTGCGGTAACGTCAACCCAACGAAAAATGACTGCCCTTATCTAGCCAGACTCGGATACTTCGCAACAATCTGAGCCCCGACGTACTGCGAGCCTGGAATATTAAGGTGGTTGTTATCTCGGTACAGCACTTGGTCATGACGAACCATGCTGCACACACGTTGGGCACACATCAAATCTGATACATCCATGAGTTGCGCGTCTGGGTTCATGTGCAGCACTTCATGCAACGCAGGCAAGTAAGTTTTTTGCTTGGTGAGATAGACCTGCATGGGTTGGTCACATTGCGTATTTTGAGTGAGGGGACGCTGAAATTTACAGCGCTGTGGGTCAAAGTCGAATTGCGGCAGATCGGTCAACACAGCTACCCGCTTACCTGCATTGAGCAACGCTTTGAGTGTTTTATCGAGATCCGTGACGAGCTTTCCACTGGCACCTGGCTCTTTCAACTTGGCGTCCCAATTGGCCACGATCAACACCGAACGAATACTGGCTGTGCTCAACACATGCTTGAAAATAATTTGAAACTCTGGCGTGCTCAGCACCGGCAAAGCCCCTTTGGCATAAAAAGCCACATTCACCTGCGGTAAAGCTTCGGCAAGACCTAAAAACAAATGCTCCGCGTGGCTATCGCCCAAAACCACCAAATCCACCCGCGCATCGGGCTTGGACTGGAAACATCGGACCATGCCTTTCCAAACTTCGGCATCCTGTTGTATGGATGATTCCGCGCACGGAAAGAAATGCTGCTGAAAATAGCCATGGAACTCATCATGACCAATATCGCCACCATGCATCACCCGCTGCTGCATCCCGGCACGCATAGGGTAGCCATCGGTGTTGTTCGCGGCATAACCTAAAGCGCCTACGCCAATCATGGCAAACACCAATGACATTGTTTTATAGCGAAACGTCCAACCAAACCGCAACGGCTTCTCAATCGCGACAAACGTGAGCCAAGCCAACACAAGGGATGCCAACAATGCCACGATGCGCCACATCACACTGGGGGTACCACCATCCACAATGCGTGCAAATGAAAAAATAGGCCAATGCCAGAGGTACAACGGGTAGCTGATGGTGCCGACCCAAACACACACTGCGTTTGAGAACACGACGCGATTGACGCCAACATCAGCAGATCCAGAAATGACCAAAATGGCCCCGACCACAGGCAGCAATGCCCAAACGCCAGGAAAGTACTGACCATTCGTCAGCACCACAGCCAAGACCAAAAGCCCCAACCCCAGCACACCGCGCAAATTTGCCGTCGCAATCCACCACGCTTGTGAAGACAAAGGTCGCGTGAGCTCGGGCCTCATGGCATAAGCCAACAAAGCACCGCAAAGCAGCTCCCAAAATCGTGTCAAAGGGGAATAGAAATCGTGCACGAGGTCGTGCTGCGACTGGTAAATATTCCATGCAAAAGACAAAGCTGCAACGGCCGCCATGATCGGAGCTCGCCATGTCTTAAAACGCCACAGCCCCCACACCACCACAGGCCAAACGATGTAGAACTGCTCTTCAATTCCTAACGACCACAAATGCAACAGCGGCTTGGTCTCGGCGGCATTGTCAAAGTACCCCGACTCATGCCAGAGAATAAAGTTCGACAAAAACATCACTGCACGCACCATGTGCTTGCCCAGCTGCTTGAGTTCATCGCTAAACAAGACAAACCATGCAAACGCAAAGCTCAGCAGCAACACCAAGATCAATGCAGGAAAAATGCGTTTCACGCGTCGTGCATAAAAATCTAAAAAACTAAACGACCCCGCCTGCAGGGCATTAAACATGATGCCCGAGATCAAAAATCCCGAAATCACGAAGAAAACATCAACCCCGATAAAACCGCCAGGTAATAGCGAAGGAAACGCATGGAACACAACGACCGACAAGACGGCAAAGGCACGTAGTCCGTCAATGTCTGGGCGGTAATCTGCGTGCTGTACTTTCTGAATTGCCATATAAGACCAGCGACTTACACCCATCCCCAATCACCACCCGCCTTGTTATTCAACGCATGCACCGTCTTGCCGTACACCGCCAACTCATGCGCACGTGCGGCCTTCAGAAAACTGCGGCGGTGATGACGCGCGAGCTTTCGGGCCAGCCAGCTTTGTGCCATGTACAGGCGCATCAAATTGCGGTTGCCTAGGCTGTCGCGTTGGTCTAGCTTCATTTCTAGTTTCAGCGCTTTTTGCGTTGTCATGCCGTAATGATGCAGCCATGAATCTGCTGTTGTGCCAGTGCTCATCCCCGCTTCAAGTGCGCGCTGGAAAAAAATACCGTCTTCATAGCCCAGCAACTTGGGCACGGGCATGAAATAGCCAATCTCGTTCCACACATCTTCACGAATGGCCATGCACACCGCATGCGGCGCACCTTTGCGAACGTAGCCTTTCATGCTGTCTTGGGCTTGGCTGGCCCAATGTGCGAAGTCGTAATTCAACTCGCCTTCCACCATGGCTGGGCTGGCAATGTGCAGCTGATGCGCCTCAGCCGCGCCCAACAAGTTGCGCAGCCAACCTTTGGCGCAAATCACGTCGTTGTTCATCACCACCGTCCATTTGGACTGGATGGCCAAGGCACCTTGGTTCCAAGCTGCGCCGCAGCCTAAGTTGCGGTTGTTCAAAATAACAGCGCCAAAGCCTTGCTGCTGCAACCACTCGCGCGTGCCATCAGTCGACCCGTTGTCCACCGCCACAATGCGCGAAAAATCAACCTCATCCCGGTCTAGGCTGGCAATGAATTGTTTGGTGTAGTCGAGCTGGTTGTAGCAAGCAAAGGTGATGGTGTAGTTTGGCGGCGTCATAGGTTTCATTATGCTGTTCGTCGCTGTTCAAACAAAATGAGTTGCGCAAGCACGCAAACCAAAACAGCGTAGGTGGTGCTGTAAATTTGCAAATCAAAATTTGAATTTGTCAGCCCTGTGAGAAAAAACCCAACAACTACTTGCATCCCCATGATCGGCAGCATTCGCTTGTCTAGATCGCTTTTATTGGTTTGGTATTTTTTATAAAAAAACACGAACGGCCCAGCCATCAAAAACAGATAAGCCAGTAGCTTTAGCACGCCGCCTGTAGATGCGGCATTCAAAATATCGTTGTGTGGCTGGTTGTGCTCGGCATCGGCTCTTGGCACTTCACCGGTCTGCATCTTCTTGATGAATTCAGACTGAAACTTGTGTGGCCCAACACCCACAACCGGGTGTGCTTCGAACATCGACCACGCAGCTTGCCACATAGCCAATCGCGAGCCTATGGACCCCTGGTAGTTGTTTGACTCAATCATTTCAATGTCGCTCACTGCCGCGTTAAATCTGAGCTTCTCTTGAAGACTGGGCGTGGTGACAACAAGCACGGTCACGGCAATTGTCAAAACATAAACAAGACGTACAAGCCAGCGATGGAAAAGATCAGTTTTAGCGACCATCAACAACGGAAGCAAGCACAACAGCACCACAAACGACGAACGCGATTGCGATGCCGCCGCAGCACCAAACGCCAGCCAGGCACCGACCAAGCACAGCGTCCGAAATCTGGGTTGATAAGAGCGCCCCAACATCGCCAGGCTCGTTAACAAGACGCCCAAAAACGCCGTGAAATTCCCAAAATGAATAGGATGATTAGTCGTTCCACTAATGCGCGGGTAATGTTCGTCGTAAACGGCGTATCCAAAAAAAACCACATTCAAAACAGCACAAACGCTCGCAACCAGCAATCCCGCCATGAACGACTTTTTGGAAGCCGCATGCACCGTCAGTGCCAACGATCCCAACGCCAAAAAGATACGCAATGGGTTTTCTGAAAACGCGTACTTTGCCAACCCCCAATGCCACAAGCCCACGTACCAACAAACGACAAACCACGTCACAAACGGCGCAACGATCCAGCGCAGTTCGTTGTCAGAAGCAATCGCCATGGCCTTGCGCCGAAACGCTGCGTTAAAAATAGCAGCGACAGCACAAACCAAAAGAATGAGCGTGGGCAACCACGTCACAGGACGCATCGCAAACATCAACCCAAAGATTGAAAACGCCAGCGCCGAAAACGCATGCGCCTTTGCTAAATCAATTGTTTTTCCAAACATCGATCAGTCCTGAGCCATCAGGTTTGGGGCATTCGCATCTTTGGCTGCCAACAAAGGCGCACCATCGAGCAGATGCAAGGGCCATTCAATGCCAATGGCTGGGTCACGCCACAACAAGCTGCGCTCAAATTCGGGGTGGTAATAGTCGGTGGTTTTGTACAAAAACTCTGCGCTGTCGCTGGTCACCAAAAAGCCGTGGGCTAAACCTTCGGGTACCCACAATTGTTTTTTGTTCTCAGCAGACAGCTCTAACCCAAACCACTTGCCAAACGTAGGCGAGCCTTGGCGAATATCCACCGCCACGTCAAACACAGCCCCTTGCGTCACACGCACCAGCTTGCCTTGCGCGTGCTGGGTTTGGTAGTGCAAACCACGCAACACGCCTTTGGCGGACTTGCTGTGGTTGTCTTGCACGAAGGAGCGCTGCAAGCCAGTGGCTTGCTCAAAGTCGCGCGCGTTGAAGCTTTCAAAAAAGAAGCCGCGGGCATCACCAAATACCTTCGGCTCTAAAACTAAAACGCCCTCTAGGGGCGTTTGCATCACTTGATAGGGCATAGGCTTACTTTAACAAACCCAACAGGTATTGGCCGTAGCCGTTTTTAGCCAAAGGTGCTGCCAATTTTTGCAAAGCTACGGCGTCAATCCATTTTTCGTGAAACGCAATTTCTTCGGGGCACGCCACCATCAAGCCTTGGCGTTTTTGCAGTGTGCCAATAAAGCTGGCCGCTTCTAGCAAGCTGTCGTGCGTACCCGTGTCTAGCCAAGCATAGCCTCGGCCCATGATTTCGACATTCAACTGGCCTAGCTCTAGATAGCGTTTATTGACATCGGTAATTTCCAACTCACCGCGGTGCGATGGCTTTACGGCTGCGGCGATGTCACACACCTGTTCGTCGTAAAAATACAAGCCTGTCACGGCGTAGTTGCTTTTGGGCTTGACAGGTTTTTCTTCAATACTTAAGGCACGGAATTGGCCGTCAAACTCCACCACGCCATAGCGCTCGGGGTCGTGCACATGGTAGGCAAACACACTGGCGCCGCTGGTGCGGGCGTCAGCGTTGTGCAGCTGCTTGACCAAATCGTGGCCGTAAAAAATGTTGTCACCCAGCACCAATGCACTGGGATGGTCGGCTACAAAGTTCTTGCCGATGATGAAAGCTTGCGCCAAACCATCAGGGCTGGGTTGCACGGCGTATTCAATGTGCATGCCCCACTGGCTGCCATCACCCAAGAGCTCAGTAAAACGTGGCGTATCTTGCGAGGTAGAGATCACCAGCACCTCACGAATGCCACTCAGCATCAGCGTGGTGAGTGGGTAGTAAATCATGGGCTTGTCATACACAGGCATGAGCTGTTTGCTCACCGCTTGTGTGACGGGGTACAAACGGGTGCCAGAGCCGCCTGCGAGGATGATGCCTTTGCGTTGTTTGGTCATATCAATTCTTTTATTTAAAGTATCTCAGCCAACATGCGGTCAACGCCTTGCTGCCAAGGTGGCATCACAAGGCCAAAGGCCTGCTGCAGCTTGGTTGTGCACAGGCGTGAGTTAAGCGGTCTGACCGCCGGGGTGGGAAAAGCACTGGTCGGCACCGGGGCCACTTCGGTCACCGTCCATGCCAGCGCGGGGCTGATGCGTTTGGCTTGGTCAATCACATGGTTGGCATAGCCATGCCACGTGGTTTCACCCGAGGCCACCAGGTGGTACACACCACCTAAAGCAATGTTTTGCGTGTTCAACACGCGGCGCATGGCGTGTGCTGTGACATCGGCAATCAGGTCTGCACCGGTGGGTGCGCCGTGCTGGTCGTTGATGACGGTGAGCTTTTCTCGGTCTTGGGCCAAGCGCAACATGGTTTTGGCAAAGTTGCCACCGCGTGCCGCATACACCCAGCTGGTGCGAAATATCAAATACTTGCAGCCACTGGCCACAATGGCTTGTTCGCCTTCGTGTTTGGTTTGGCCGTAGACGTTGAGGGGGCCCACGCCCTCGCCTTCTTGCCGTGCATGGCTGCCACTGCCGTCAAACACATAGTCGGTGGAGTAATGCACCAACCAGGCGCCCACTTGTGCAGCTGCTTTGGCCAAGGCCACTGGGGCATCGGTATTGATGCAGCGGGCCACTTCGGGTTCAGACTCAGCCTTATCTACCGCTGTGTAGGCCGCAGCGTTGACGATGAAGTCTGGCTTGTAGGCCAGCACGGTTTGCGCCAGTTGTTCGGGTTGGCTTAAATCGCCACAGTGGTTGGTGCTGTAACGGTCCAGCGCCAGCACCTCGCCCAAGGGCGCTAGGCTGCGTTGCAGCTCCCAGCCGAGTTGGCCGTTTTTACCGAGAAGCAAAATTTTCATGATCTGCCAGGCCTTAAGCGCCGTACTGCTTACCCACCCATTGGCGGTAAGCGCCACTGGTCACGCCCTCTACCCATGCTTGGTTGGCCAAGTACCACTGCACAGTTTTGCGGATGCCGGTCTCAAACGTTTCTTGGGGCTTCCAGCCCAGCTCGCGCTCAATCTTGCGGGCGTCAATGGCGTAGCGGCGGTCGTGGCCGGGGCGGTCTTTGACGTAAGTGATTTGCTCAGCGTAGCGCTTGCCGTCTGCACGAGGTTTTAGTTCGTCCAGCACAGCGCACAAAGTGTTCACCACTTCCAGGTTGGGCTTTTCGTTCCAGCCGCCAATGTTGTAGGTTTCACCCACTTTGCCAGCTTCTAGCACACGGGCAATGGCGCGGCAGTGGTCTTGCACATACAGCCAATCGCGTACCTGCTGGCCATCACCATAAATAGGCAGGGGCTTGCCAGCCAAGGCGTTGAGCAACACCAAAGGAATCAGTTTTTCTGGAAAGTGATACGGCCCATAGTTGTTGCTGCAATTGGTGGTCAGCACAGGCAAGCCGTAGGTGTGGTGCCATGCACGCACCAAGTGATCGCTGGCCGCCTTGCTGGCGGAGTACGGGCTGTTGGGTTCGTAGGTTTTGGTCTCGGCAAATGGCGGGTCGGTGGGCAGCAAGGTGCCGTATACCTCATCGGTCGACACATGCAAAAAGCGGAAGGCTTGTTTGTCTGCTTCGGGCAGTTCTTGCCAATAAGCGCGCACGCTTTCTAGCAAGTTGAACGTACCCACAACATTGGTTTCAATAAAGTCGCCAGGGCCGTGGATGGAGCGGTCTACATGGCTTTCTGCGGCAAAGTTCAGCACGGCACGAGGTTTGTTCTCTGTCAAAAGCTTGCCTACCAAAGCACGGTCACCAATGTCGCCCTGCACAAACACATGGCGTGGGTCACCTTTGAGGGCATCTAGGTTGGCCAAGTTGCCCGCATAGGTGAGCTTATCTAAATTCACCACGGTTTCGTCTGAGGACGAAAACCATGTGTGGACGAAATTGCTACCAATGAAACCCGCTGATCCTGTTACCAATATGGTCATTTGACACACCATTCCATTACCAAAGTGCTACTTAGCTTATGCAAATGGGCTATCCCAGTACCTTTTATACATGCCAAGTTTTCTTTTCATAAATTTTGGCAAAAAACGTTCAAGTTTACCAAGCTTGTAACCAACAAACTTACCAGCATTCCTGAACAAGGATAATGGCCAGAGGTAAAAACGCAATAATCCTAAAAACTTCAATTCTGAATAAACATATCTCAGCCCATCCCCCCCAGCACCACCAAACACTTTCTGAATCCAGCGCTCGCGCGAATGAAATACACCCATATCAAAATACCTAGAAAATTCCTCTTTTGCACTGTAATTATGTGAATGTTGACACACTGCATCAGCAGCATAAGCAATCTTCCATCCTTTAATTAGCATAAGTGCTGTAGCATACATATCTTCTGCAAAAATAACGTGCTTTGGGAACCCCGCCACCGATTGAAGCGCCTCGATACGATAGGCCGCAAAGGAGTTTGACATGAATGCCGTCCTAATTCCAAACTCTGAAACATCACTCATAGTTTTAACCGAACTTATTTTTGAATAATTAAAAAAACGTGCATGCTTTGCAAATACATTAGCGTTATCGTGTGGAACTTGACATCCACATACGGCACCAACTTTTTCATCAAAAAACGGCGCTACTATTTTAGCAATTGACTTAGAATCAAATAAATATACATCTTGCGTAACGAATATACAGATATCATATCTTGAGCATATATTTATCATCATTTGCCGCGTTCCCCCGTGATTAAAATCACTCGAAGGAACTACTGTCAAATTCGTAACGGAATTTTTTAAAAAATCTAAAGTCCCGTCAGTCGAAGTCGAATCAACAACATAAAGATCAAAAATACTCTGCTGCTTAGCAAGCGAATCTAAAAGCCGTCTAATATCTGCAAGACCATTATAGGTTGGAACAATACATGCTATTTTCATAAATGACCAATCATCATTTTATAGACTTTTATCAATTCATAAGCATGCTTATCTAATGTTGACGGACTGTTCCAATATGCATTGTATGCATTGCGCCCTAATGAATTAGCAGCCTGCCCATCTTTGGCTAAAAATTGCAAGGCACTGGCCAGCGACTCTACATTTCCATGCTGGAATAAAAGGCCCGTTTTACCATCTAAAACAGCATCACGTGCAGCACAGCCATTAGAAACAATTGATGGGATACCTAATGCTGCAGCCTCAGCCACAACCAAGCCCTGTGTTTCGTGCCAAAGTGATGGAAAAACTATAGCTCTACTGTTTGAAATATGTTTTACAACATCTTCGCGCCCCAACCAGCCAGTAAATTTTAGACCGCTATTCAAAACTCGAAGCTCATGCATCAAAGGTCCATCACCAACACAAACCCCTTCAACACCAGCCAACTTGGCAGCTTCAGCAAAAATGGTCGCTCCTTTTTCCGGGGAAAGTCTACCTACAAAAGTAAATTTTTTTGAATTATTAATATTTGGAAAAGGCTTTTGATGGATATCAATTGGATTTTTCACACGGAAATATTTAGCATCCAAACCAATCAATGGACGCAGCAAATCTTCACTATAGTCGCTTATAGTTATAAAATTTTTAACGCCGACTGGCATAAGTCCAATATATTTTTGCACATATGCCCGAACGAATCTCCAATTTTTTTGAAAAAAACTTCTGGCATCACAATTTGTAAGCGCACAATCTAACGAAAGCGGCTGTTTCAGACAATGTTTTCGTTCTTTGAAATTATATAAACCGCCGTTCGGGCAAATCGAAAAGTAATCATGTAAAGTAACAACAACTTTGAAGCCACGGTCGATTGCTAAGCGCATCACGCTTGTTGTGAGCGATTTAGTCCAAGAGTGAAAATGGATAATGGTTTCAGTAGATTCATATTCATCTAATAGTCGTGAAAAATTTTTTGAGGCCAACGAATTCCAAATACCAGTTGTGGCTGCTTGATACTTTGAACTATATCCAAGCAGGTCTGTAAATTTAAAATCAATGACGTTTACCTTGGTCACATCAACACTTTTATCAAGTGGTCCTACAGCAAATAAAAATGTTACATCGCAACCAAGTTTAGATAGCGCATTAACTGATGAAATAGCCACTTGCGATGCACCGCCATTAATGCAACCATAGTCGTTAACAACAATTATACGCATAATTTAAGTGATGTATGAATTACGAATTACACGCGCCGGATTCCCAACAACAACAGCCCCTGGCACCACATCTTTTACCACCACACTTCCAGCGCCGACCTTAACACCATCTCCCAAGACAACTCCGCCAAGAATAACAGTGTTAGCACCTAACTCAACATTGTTTCCTATACATGGACTTGGCCCTTGACTTCCATCTTCATTCTTAACACACCCAATCGTGACACAATGCCTTAGGTGAACATAATCACCCAAAATAGCATTATCATTTACAACCAATCCAAATCCATGCTCTATTTTCAACCCTTTACCAACTTTAGTTTTGGGTCTTAGTTCAATACAAAACAACCATTCAACCAACAATCTGTATAGCACTAAAAAGGGAACGCCTAACCACCAAACGTAGCGCCCCTTATTTCTATCTATAAGTTGCGCCATACGAAACATAATGAGCGCAATGAATATTTTAGGACTATTACGATTTTCAGCATAATCTTGCATTATATACTCAAAATATTTTCTCATGCCTATACGCCTTTGCAATAAAGTTTGAATCCATTAAATATAAAACAACCAGTTTAATCAACACGCCAAAAGTCATAATCACATTCAAAACACCTGACCCCAATGTGTTTACAAACGGAATAATTACCCCCCATATGATAATTGACCTATAAACAAGATTATTTTCCACACAAAATGTTAAATAATTTAAAATTGCCGAGAAAAAATAACCCACAATTACCTGCGTCACAAAAACAACAACATAAGGAAAAGTCGCCACCAAAATTGCTGGGTAAGCCATCGTATATAGATACCCTCTTTCAAATATTTTACTTGCAACCTCATCGCCAAGCATATTTAACATCAAATAGCGCATGCCAAATGAGTCCGGGTTTAATTGGTCTGGATAAAGTACCGAGAATAATTCACTTTGCCAATGTAGGTTATCATAGAGGCCATATAAATCAATGTCATTTTGAACAGACCACCATACATGCCCTTGCAATGCAAGCAGTCTACTAAATAGCTCCTCTATCGCGCCACTTGCTGATCCAGTAATATTTAAATAGTGCATGTATACAATTACCGCAAATAGTGACAAAAAAATAAATAACCAGAATAAAATTTTTATAGGATCGATTTTATTAAGATCAGACTTAGAGAACCACCTAATCCAAATCGCCACAAAATAATTCAAACTTACATCTAGCAACCCTGAAAACTTATGCCCACTAGAGATAAAATAGAAAAGATACGTAATAAATAGAATATCATTCCAAGTAAATTTTTTTAATTTGTCTCTGAGCATTCCCAGCAAAAATATAAAAACCAAGAAATAATTTTCTATTATTAATTCAAATTGATTTTTATTTTTTTGAATTTCAATTCTATCCAAACCCTCAAGAACTGGAATCCCATATTTCATTAGCATAGCAAATACGTAAAAAGTTAATATCAAAAAAAATAGTTTAGCACTTTTTCTAATAAAAATTTGTTGTGTGAAAAAATTACTATAATTAACTACTTTCAATTGCTTTTTGCAACCAAAATTAACCCAATATCCGAAATTAAAGGCTATATAAAGCAAAGCAAGCCAAGTTGTGGCGTATGACTCGTGCGTAAACCTAAACAATTCAGGATTATATATGCCTATATCATTATAAAAACAAGAAACAAGAGACCAAGCTTGCATAATACAAACATATATCCAAAAGGGAGCTCTCTTACTATCTTTAATGAACAAATACCAGCATGTCAATATATATATTATAGTAATGAATAAATTAATTTGAATCACACTTCATCCTTTTGGATTTTATCAAGTGCATTTTCAATCACATCAATAAACCCAATCGATAACTGGTTGAGGTTCTCTTCCGACATTACTAAAGGATCGGATAAGGGGTCAGTCCAATAGCCAGCGTATGATTTAGACAATATTTCGTCCATAACTGCAGCATTTAGTCCCTCATCGGACTTTACGCTAGCTAAATTTTTCTGCAATATATCCTTCAATTCAGATATATTAGAACAATAATTTACTAATGGAAATTTTCCGAAAAACATCTTGGCAAAAACAATAGAAGGAATCCCCAGCATAGCAGCTTCATATGCAGATGTTCCAGATACTGTTAGAACAATTTTTGATTTTTTATATATCTCAAACGAAGATGTTTTTGGGTGAACCAGAGAAACATTAGGAATCTTTTTTAATTGTTGAAAAAACCCTATTGATTTGAGACCCAAAAAATTTGGATGCTCTTTCACGACTAAAGTTACATTAATAGGCAGCGCACGCCTTATGTCCTTGATCAATTTGAGCTGATCACTAAAATATGGAGAAATGACATCAATAGACGCTTCCGGCTGCACATGCAAGCCAAAAAAAGCAATATCACCATTTACACTACTCAAATCATCATGCTTAAGAAAATAATTAATGTATATTGAATTAATAACTCTAGAAAATTGTATTGATACTCTATCAACTAAACGATGATGCGTCAAATTATCGTGTCGAACAAAAAATCCAGTGAAGCGCGACTTTATTTTTTTCGCTACAGTCGATATTTTTATACTCTTTCTATTATTTAAATGAAAGTAACTTGGATGGTCATTTTTCTTCTTAAAAGAAAATAGAAAATCAGCACCTGACAGCTCTGTATTCTCTGCGCCACTAGAAATCATTCTGCCACTAGCTATACCGAGCTCAAAAAAGAAACGGTCAGAAGGCAATCGTAAATGCTGGGGATATAAAAACGGAATTTTTAACTGTTTACAAATAATCGCAGCAACCATTTCGTTAGTATTTGTTGGCTCAGCAAAGACCACATTAATTTTTTTATCAGTCAAAAAACTTTTTATTTTAAAAAAATATAAGCACAATAAGTCATTAATATTGGGATTGTTATTTGAAATCACAAAGCGATCAGCTATTAAAGCCATATTAAAGGTACGCTCATTATTTCGCTCTGCCTCTACAATTTCCTCAATAACTTTTGATTTCAAATCCTGACTCAAAAATTCATCTTCACGAAAAACCAACTCGAGCACATCACTAGGAGTGACCGCTTGATCAAGCAAATACTTTGTCCATTTTTTGTCTGTTGTTATCCAGTAAACATTATGCCCTCTAGCCTGAATTAAAGTAGACTGCTCGTACTGAACTTTTGTTAAATCAAATATTGAAATGAAACAAACATTTTTTTTCATACAGATTTTATTTAAATCGACTTTTTAAAAACAAGCTCTCATCGGGAGTTAAAAAAAACAACACCTCGAATGCGTAATGGAGAATCATGCCACTAAAAATTAACAACCAAAATTTAGGTGTCATGTCGACATATGCCTCTATACAGCATTGCAATGTCAACATTACAAAAGACATTAAGATTATTCGATCATGTGGAACTAATATTTCTTTTTTTTGCACAGCAAGAATTTTAGACATCACTACTGTGTAAGGTATGGCCATCATCAATTCCGCAATTAATATTGCCAATACTAAACCAGTAACTCCCAAATCATCAACTAATGCGAATGCAAGGATCACATTAATAGCCGTTCCGAGTAATGATATCCAAATGGTTCTACCAACCATGCCCAGACCAACAATAACAGTTGACGCCACTGAGCCGAACGGCATGAGTACCATCGCGAACATAAGCAATTGCACCAACGCTCCGTGCTGACCGAATTCTGGGCCGATCCAAATTATCAATATACTTGATGCATGCCCTGCGATAATAACTATTATAGGTAAAACTAGTAGCAGAGAGTACCTAATCAACCTGATATAAATTAATTTAATAGATTGAAAATCTTTTAATTGACTTAATCTTGCAACCTCAGGTATTACGGCTGAATAAACCATTCCCACCAATACTTTAACCATTGCAGCAGGTCTGCTAACTACATCAAACACCGTCATTTCAGCGATAGGCAGTCGCAACCAAATTAAAAACTTCCCTACTTGATTGTAAATTAGTCCAATCAATCTATTCATAAAAAGAGAATTACTACTCCTCCGCAAGTCAGCAAATATTTTTTTATCCAATTCTTTAACAAATTGCGCCCGCTCACCACGAGCGTATATGATTAAATTTGCTAGCGTTCGCACTGCCGTAATGGCTGTAATACACAAAAATCCAATATCAAGCCTAGACCATATAACAGCCACCCCCATCAGTGCTACATATTGAATGATATTTAACCCAGCATTAATGCTTTTAGTAAGGGTGAATCTATGCATCCCTTGAAGTACAGCAACAAATGGCAATCCAATGAATTGAAAAAATATATTCAATGAAACCAGCAAGATAGACAACATGATTTGATCATGTTGTCTATCTTCGATATGAAATCTTTCGACTATTACATGCCCTGAAGCCGCAAGACATACAGATAGAATGACACCAATTGTTCCATAATATACTAAGGCAACATTTAATGCCTTTGCAATTTGATCAAACTGGTTTTGTGCCTCATAACGTGCAACGTGAGTCATTAAGGCGCCCTCCATACCTAAATCAAAAAAGGATAGTGCCCCATAAATACTGAATATATTTAAAAAAACAAACACCCCAAACAGCTCAACCCCAAAATTCTTAATTAACACAGGAGTTACAATTAAGCTCAATACTAAAAGTATTGCAGTATCAAAGCTTGAGGCTATGGTATTCCAAAATAATCGCTTCACATGTACTCACTTATGCAGGAAAAAAATCGCTTCGAAACATTTCCATCAGGTTTATAAAAGTAGGTGCTCACAAATTTATCTCTAGCATCTATCTGCTCTAACGTTAGTTCAAATATTTTAGATCTACCAGAAAAGAACTCATCACATATGCTTTTAAAATCTTCATATGAATGAGCAACAACCAAACCTTGTGTTTTTTTAAATGGCAATATCTGATTCCTAAGTCTTTCCTCTGTCTTATCCCAGCCTGTATACACCACCCTTTTCTCCATGAACATCGCCTCCAATACCGCTGTAGTTTGGAATGCAACTATGAGTTCAGAGCGAACAATTAATTCGTTTGAAATTTCAGCCCCGCCAATAACTTTAAGATTTTCTCTGTTGTATTTTTTCTTAAGAGAATCTAAATCTAACTGCTGAGGATGAGCTTTAAAAACAAAATTATATTGATCATTTTCAATCGCCATTTGATACAAAAAATCTTGAGTCTGTTGCTTCAGCGTACTCCAGGTAATTTTTTCGTTCTGAACAAGATCACGAGGGATGTACGCATCATCTTCATATGTAAAAAATGTTATTATCGGTTTTGATTTTTCAAAATATTTATCCACCTTGAATTCAATCTTGTAATGAAACAGATCTGAACGAGGCTGCCCTATAACTGTAATTAGCTCTTTTTTTATCCCTATTTTTTCCCAGTATCGACGTTGCCTCTCACTCCAAACATAAATGTGATCCGACATAAATGGCGCGTACTTTCTAATACGCTCAGCCTCTGATTCAAATGAATGAGGCGAAATCAATCCTTCTTTATCCAATACGACAGTATTAACCCCTTTACTTTTGGCTACACTTATAAACTCCCGAACCCAATAATAATTATCAGCAGCCGTAACAATTAAATCTAAGCCAAATTTTATTTTCAGTTTATTAAATATAATATTGCACTCTTCTCTGTATCGAATTAAATTTTTAACTTCTTCTTCATTGTATGGCTCTAATAAATCAATCACCCCTTTACTAAAAAAAACCTTAGCTCCTTTAAATAAAATTGCAGTATTGACCACCAATAAGTTGTATTTGTCATTTGCAAGAGTTATTGCTTTCACGTCCTGGTCATAATAATGATTAAGAACCAATACCGTTTTACGGCTTTGATGCCTATCACATTTCAATCCGTTAATATAACGTATAGCAAATATACGATAAATTAACACTGTAACTTTTGGTGGTAATATTTTTTTTAAATACTTCAGAACAATTCTTAACTTTGATAATTGAATCATAAATAATCCACTCTTTGCCTATAGTAGCTGATTCCAATTAACCGACACTCCCGCGCATACATTTTCATTGATTTTTTTTCCTACAATATTTTTAAAATGTTTTGGCGCTATTCCAAATCCAGGCCTAACACTGCGTACGCAATCAGGCGTAATCACATCCCCTGCCTTCATATCTTTCACAAAATAAAGCGAACGGCGGAATTTAACGTTACCCTGTTCGCTGGACTTGCGGCCATAGTCCACGCGCCCCAGTGCAGTCCAAGCCGTCTTGGCGCCTTGGCACAAAGCGGCTAGTTCTGCTGGTTCCAGGCTAAAGCTGTCGTCTGGCCCGCCACCGCTGCGGTCAAGGGTGAAGTGTTTTTCAATAATGCTCGCACCCAGCGCCACGCCGGCAATGGCAGTGGTGTTATCCAGGGTGTGGTCAGACAAACCCGTGACCAAACCAAATCGCTCGATCATGTCGGGAATAGTGCGCAGGTTGTAGTCTTCTGCGGGTGCGGGGTAACCGCTCACGCAATGCAACACAGCCAGCTCTTTGCAGCCGCCTTCACGGGCGGCTTCAATGGCGTCGGCAATTTCTTCTGCATCTGCCATGCCAGTAGAAATGATCATGGGCTTTCCTGTACTGGCCGCGTACTTGATGAGGGGCAGATCCACCGCCTCGAAGGAGGCAATCTTGTACGCTGGCGCGTTCAGGTCTTCCAGCAGTTCAATGGCGGTGTTGTCAAAGGGGGAACTGAAGATGGTGATGCCTAGCTTGCGAGCATGTTCAAACAATGGCTTGTGCCAGTCCCAAGGGGTGTGTGCCCACTCATACAGTTCGTAAAGGGTTTTGCCTGCCCACAAGCCATCATTGATCTGAAAATCTGGCAAGTCACAGTTCAGCGTCAAAGTATCTGCTGTGTAGGTTTGCATCTTGATCGCATCGGCCCCAGCTGCTTTGGCTTTTTCAATAATTTTGTACGCTGTTTTAATGTTGCCATTGTGATTAGCCGACATTTCAGCAATCACGTAAGGTGAATAAGCAGACCCAATTTTTCGGCCAGCAATGGTAATTTCAGGATTCATTGGTTTTCTCCAGTTTCACTGTGTAGCGTTGACCTAGATGCACAAAAAATGCCGGAAAACGGTTTGGGTCGCAAACGCGCATTTGGTTAAATTGATCTGCAATCGTTTTGTACGGGTCGAGCTGACTGTTCTGCGGCGTACGCTTTGGGTAGTAGGTAGCCTGCGCAACATCTGTCTGTAATTGCGGTGTTAATCGACCGAAGTTCTTTACCGCAAGGTCAATCAATTCGATTTCTGCCATAAACAGCAGATGGTTGATTTCATCCCACAAGGCATGGGCGGGCACATCAATCTGTTTCTTTGCCCAGATGCGCCCACTGTCTACTTTGTCTTCTGCTTCCAGTAAGGACAACGTGATGTGATCTGCTCCATTCACGATTTCCCAAATGTGCGGGCTCCAGCCGCGCCCTTTTGGTAAATCACTGGCGTGAAGCACAAGCGTTGCTAAATATTTGTTACGGTCCACTTGCCCGATGATCTCTGAGCATGACACTAGGAAAAGAATTTGCCCGCCTTCAAGTTCCGTTTTGTTACGTACAAGCTCAACCTCGTGCACGCCTTGTTGCTCGTCCATCCACGACTGCAAATAAGCATTTACCGGATGGGCAACGTTAGTGCAAACTAGCGTGATTTTCATGTTCAAAACCAATAAGCTGGGTGGTTAATTCACTGCTGCCATGACCTAACGTGATTTGCGCAGCTGCCCTTGACATTTCCTGTAACCGACCAGTGAGGCCGATTTCCTTTAACACAGCGCTCAAGCTACTTGGGGTCGCTGTCGTTGTCGCCCCTGAATGCGCAAGTGCCTCTGCAATGTCTCGTTGATTGCCCGCTAAAACAACTTGAATGGTTGGGAGCCCCAGGCAACACCGCTCCCACGATGTACTGCCCGCAGCGCCAATAGCTAAATCGCTCTCAGCCATCAACTGGGCCATGTTGTTCACCCCCACCAGCACTTCGGTGGCCCAGGGCATTTGCGCGGCCTGCGCCTGCACTTGCGCTAGCCAGGGGGCATGCGGCCCCATGACCACGGTCACGCGCAAGTTGACTGGCAAGTGACAGGTTTGCAGCGCCGCCAGCACTTGGCCGGTGGCGTTGTCTTTGTCCACCCCGCCCATGGTGACGAACAAGCGACGTAACTGTGAGTTGCTTTGGCGGCTGGCCAGGCTTTGCGCCCGCAGTGCCGCAAACTCGGGGCGCAGCAGCGCGTATTGAGGGCCAATCAACGTGATGGTTTTGCCTTTGAGCAAACCGCCATAGTCCTTTGCACTTCGCCCCAGGTTTTGGTCCAGCAGCAAGTCGCAAGCGTGTGGTCTGTCGGCCAGATCGTCGATGACCATGATGCGCTTGGCTTGTGGGCGCAGGGCTTCTTCCCAGCGGGCATCCAGCGCGTAGTGGTCTACCACCAGCCAGTCCATGGGCTGACCGTCCGTGTGGGCGCTAAGCGCTTGTTGGGTGTCTTGCGTGTCTGTGGCCCAGTCTGTGCCCAGCCAATGGGAGTGGGCTACGCCGTTGCGGTTGAACTGGGTACCCTCTTGCAGCTCTGGCAAGGCCAGCGCAAGGTGACCGCGCTGGGTAACCAAGGCTAACAGGTGGCCTTGGTGTGGCCGGCAAACAAAGGTGCAGCTTGCTGCCCCGCGCTCTCGAAGTGCGTCGGCCAGCGTCAGGCATCGCATGACGTGGCCCGTACCAATTTCTAAAGATGCATCTACACGAAAAGCAATCTTCACCATTGTTCAGTTATCCGCGAATGGGGTAGGGATCGATTTCTTTATATAAAACGTTCGTCGACACACGCTCATCAGGTGCCTCATCAAAAAATGGCGAACCATGTGAGAAGCTGTGCTTACCAACCGAGTAATAAAGCCCACTCTGCGTATAAAAGGATGCGTAATCTTGCTTGTATGAAAAGAGCCCTTGAAAGTGGTTATATGGTCTTTTATGATGAAATCCTGGATCAAAATCCGTGATCACAAGAAACCCACCAGGTTTAAGTACCCGATCGGCCTCAGACAATGATTGCATCAGAGTATTACGATCAAACAAATAGAGGCAAAAAGCAAAATACACCAAGTCAAATGAAGCATCCTCGCATGGCAGTTTCTCACCTGTACCAACAACTAGCTCAATTTGGGCAGTTTTTTTTCGATCGTTACCCGCTTTCACGGCCATCGGAGATGGCTCAACCCCCACGCCAACAGCATCAATATGTGAACAAATTGTCTCCAGCTTCACTCCATTACTGCAACCGATCTCTAAAACATGATTAACGCGAGCCACAAAAGGTTTTATCACCTCAAACATGTAATGAACATCTGGTGAATCAATTACTAGACTCACATCCTGAATATGTTCGTGGTTTCTTTTAAACCAAGCATCACCTTCACTTTTTTGAAAAATTTGATTTTGACTCATTTGATTCATTCATTTCGTTTAATTTAGCCGTTTGAAGCCACCGTGGCATATGGGACCTTTGAGCAGACTCATCACATTGCGACCTTCTTCACACTCTTTGATGGTGGCAAAAATTGGGTCCAGCTCAGCAAAGTAGCCGTCCAGCACTGCAGACGTGTGCTCGGTACACACATACACGCTGTTACCCGCCAAGTAGCCCTTGGCCAGCATCTCTTGTGTGATGAGTGTTTTATAGGCCAGCGCGTTGTCGCACTTGAAGGTGTAGCCCGTCAGTGCGGGCAGGCCCCAGTGGTCAATTTGCAATCCATGCTTGTCTGCCAAGTGCTGCCAGCGCTGGCGAATGTTCAGGCCAGTTTGGGTAATGGTGTCCCAGGACTGGGTGCGCTCCATCACCTCCAGCGTTTTGAGTGCTGCGGTTGGGCCAATGCGCTCAGTCCAGAAGGTACTGCTGATAAAGGTGGACTGCGCCGCCTCCATGATTTCGCGGCGACCAATGGTGGCGGTAATGGCGTAGCCATTGCCCAGCGCTTTGCCAAACATGGCCATGTCTGGCTCCACCCCATACATTTTGTGCAAGCCACCAAAGGTTTGACGAAAGCCCGATGTGCATTCATCAAAAATTAACACAATACCCCGGTCTGTGGCCAGCTTGCGCACCTTGTGCAGGAAGTTGTCTTCCGGCCCCTTGTTGCGCACCACTTCCATTTTGATGACGCCAATGTCTTGCGTGTTAACCAGGTTTTGCAGCTCGGCGTAGTTGTTGTAGTTGAACGGAAACACGGTACCGCGCAGGTTTTGCGGCACGCCTTTGGGGTCCAGGCCAGGCAACAGGTGGCCGGCCAGGTTTTCGTCGTCGCCCAGGTTCGCAGACAAGTACCAGTCGTGCCAGCCGTGGTAGCCACAGACGGCCACCTTGTCTTTGCCAGAGGCGGCTCGCGCAATGCGGATGGCAATGGCGTTGGCCTCGCCGCCCGAGCGGGCAAGGCGCGCCATGTCAGCCCAAGGGTGCAACTCCACCAGTTTTTCGGCCAGGTATACCTCTTCGGGGCAGTTGAAGGTGGACATATTGCCGGCGTCCACCGTTTGACGCACAGCGGCGTCTACTTCTTCGTGTCCATAGCCCAGAGTGTTGGTGCCAATGCCCATGATGGACATGTCGGTGTACTGCTTGCCATCCATGTCCCACACTTGGCAGCCTTTGGCTTTGCTGAAGTAGGCGGGCCACTGTTCAGGCAAGAACATTTCTGCCCGTTTGGACAGCAGCATATTGCCGCCGGGAATAACGGCCTTGGCGCGTTTCCAGAGTTTTTGACCAGTGCCCATAGCGGCTCCTTCGTTTCGAATGATGTTGTGGTTGGCGGCAAAAAGTGCGGGTTGGCTGCGTTGCAGGCCAAGCACTTCTGTCCACGAAAAATGAATGTTGGGCGCAAAGTGCGCAAACACTTGGCTGACCACTTCAAAGTCTGCGGGCTCATCCACCGTCCAGCGCAGGCCAGAAAGGTCTTCGCTGTGTTGAATGGCGCCGGTCTTGTACAAGCCAGGCTTGCGCAAATACGGAGTGACGTGCTCGTGGTCAAACGAGTCCTGGCTTTCTCGGCCTGCACGCTCCAGCGCTTGCAGGGTAAACACTTCTGTGTCCAACCCGTCGGGGTAACTGGCAGGTGCGGTATTGCTAAAGTAGTCCAGGCCTTCAGCTTTGAACTGTGCAATGACTTGGTCCACCAGTGCGGGGTCGATGAGCGGGCAATCGCCCGTGATGCGCACCACCAAATCGGCTTGGGCTTGCCGGGCGGCGACAAGGTAGCGGTCGAGCACATCGCTTTCGCTGCCGCGCACGCAGGTGTAGCCCAACTTTTGTACATGTTCCACCAAAGGGGTGTTGCGCTCGTCGGTGGAAGTAGCCAACACAATTTGGTCAATTTGTTTGGACTTGGCCAAACGGGCCAACAAGAGCTCGATCATGGGCACGCCGCCAATCGGCTTCATAACCTTATTGGGTAAACGAGTAGAGCCCATGCGGGCTTGGACTATGGCAACGACTTTCATAATTGGTTCCAGCTGGCGGGGTTAATCAATCTCGCATCTCGCAAAATATCGAATTCGGGCAACGTGGCCAACTTGCCATCTGCGGCTTTAACGATTTGATTGAGTTGCGCAGCGGTATCCACGCCCACAACCACGCGATCTATTTGCGGCAGATTCGTGACATAGCGCACACAGGCTTGCAGCGTTGTCAGTCCCTGGTGTTCCAACCAATGATCCCACACACTCCAAACATCAGCCCAAAGGTTGAACTTAGGAGGACGCTGAGTGGCCGACATTAACAACAAGCCTTGCAAAAATGCAGAACGAGTATGCACCTCGACACCTGCATCATGCAATCGACTGGCCCAGCCAGACTCCACCAAACCTCGATCCAAAATGTTCAACGGCGCTTGGACTAGATCAAGCGCATATGTATCAAACAGCGCTTCAAGCTCAGCTGGTCCGTAGACTGAAACCCCAACTTTTAGAGTCATACCTTGGGCTTTAATGTTTTGCAATGCCTCATACAAAGCCCCCCCCATTTGCTCAAGCAACTGAGCGGGGCGATGAAGTAACACACCGTGCAACTGTCTCACGCCCAATCTGGTCATTGATTGCTGAATTTGATCGTGAACCCATTGCGAAACGTCCTTGCAATCCTCAGGCACCGCCGGGAGTTTGGTAACTGTCTTCCATTGCTCTATACCCAACCGACCCAGAACAGCCTCACTGTCGCCGTAGGCAATGGCTGTATCGAGCGTATCTAATCCACAAGCTTGGGCACGCTGGAGAATAGCACTGGTCTCTTGTGTCGTGACGCGCCCAGACGTATTGGCAACACCGTAGTCCAACCCAAACTGCACTGTTCCCAGCGCCAATTTCATACCGCCAACACCCCGCTCAGCACATCAACTACTTGGTCTTGCTGCTCATCAGTCAGCGTCTGGAACATCGGTAGGCTGATGGCCTCAGCGTAATACTGCTCGGCCTGTGGGTAGTCGCCCACTTTAAAGCCCATGCGCTGGTAGTGCGGCTGGGTGTGCACCGGAATGTAGTGCAGGTTGACGCCTATGCCCTGCTCACGCAGGACCTCAAACACCTGGCGGTGGGTTTTGCTGATCTTGTCCAACTGAAGGCGGATGACGTACAGGTGCTGACCTGAATAGCCGTCTGAGTGCTGCCAAGGTGTGGTCACGGGTAGGTCGGCAAGCAGTTGGTCGTAGCGCTTGGCCAGTTGGTGGCGGCGGGCCACGAAGGTATCGAGCCGCTGCATTTGGCTGACGCCCAGGGCGGCTTGTAGCTCGGTCATGCGGTAGTTGTAGCCCAAGTCGATTTGTTCGTAGTACCAAGGGCCATCTGGCGCATGGCTCATTTGCGTGGTGTCGCGGGTAATGCCGTGGCTGCGCAGTAGGGCCATTTTGTGGGCCAGCTCGTTGCTGTTGGTAAGTACCATGCCACCTTCGGCGGTGGTGATGATCTTGACCGGGTGGAAGCTGAACACCGTGATATCGCTGTAGCGGCTGTTGCCAATAAACTCGCCTTTGTATTTGCCGCCAATGGCGTGCGAGGCGTCCTCAATGATTTTGAAGCCGTACTTTTGCCTCAGCGCATGGATGGCTGCCATGTCGCAAGGCTGGCCACACAAATGCACCGCCACCAAGACCTTGGGCAACTTGCCAGCTTTTTCGGCAGCAACGAGTTTGGCCTTCAGCGCCTGAGGGCACAGGTTATAGGTGCGCGGGTCGATATCCACAAAATCCACCTGCGCGCCGCAATACAAGCCACAGTTGGCCGAGGCCACAAAGGTTACGGGGGTGGTCCACAGCCAGTCGCTAGGACCAAGGCCCAGAGCCAAGCAGGCAATGTGTAGGGCCGAGGTGGCGCTATTGACTGCTAGCGCGTGCTTGGCCCCAACATGCCCGGCCACAATTTGCTCAAACGATGGGACTTGAGGGCCTTGCGTTAAAAAGTCCGACTGCAACACGGCCACGACCGCGTCAATGTCGGCTTGGCTGATGTCCTGGCGGCCGTAGGGAATCATATTTAAATGCTCCCGATTTTTGCGCTGTTGACGCCAATCCAAGCTTGCAAGTCTGCGTCTGTCATCCACTCGGCGTTGTTATCGCTGGCGTAGACAAAGCCTTCGGGTACTCTTTTGCCGTCCTTGATGCGCTCTGGACTACTGCCCCACTCGTTAATGGTGGGCAAGATTTTGAAGTGCTCGGGGTACTCAAAGGTGTAGTAGGAATCTTCGGCTCCAATCATTTGCTCGTGCAACTTTTCGCCAGGGCGAATGCCTACCACCTCTTGTTTGCACTCGGGCGCGACCACTCGAGCCAAGTCTGTTACCTTCATGGACGGAATTTTCTTGACGTAAATCTCGCCCCCCACCATGTCTTCAAACGCGTGCCAAACCAGCTCGACACCTTCTTCCAAAGATATCATGAAGCGGGTCATGCGGTCATCGGTAATGGGCAGCACGCCTTTGTCTCGGATCGACAAGAAAAACGGGATGACTGACCCACGCGAGCCCATAACGTTACCGTACCGAACAACCGAAAAGCGCGTACCATGCTCGCCTGAATAAGCATTGCCGGCCACAAAAAGTTTGTCGGAGGTCAACTTTGTTGCGCCATACAGGTTGATCGGGCTGCTGGCCTTGTCTGTAGACAGGGCCACCACACCTTTAACGCCTTTGTCGATGCAGGCGTCGATGAGATTCATGGCGCCATTGACATTAGTTTTGATGCATTCAAAGGGGTTGTACTCTGCGGTGGGCACAATTTTGGTAGCAGCAGCGTGCACCACGTAATCCACGCCGTCTAAGGCACGGTAAAGTCGATCCTTGTCTCGCACATCGCCAATGAAAAATCGCACACGGTTGTCGTCTTGGTATTTTTTGGACATATCCCATTGCTTCATCTCGTCACGAGAAAAAACAATGATTTTTTTTGGGTTGTATTTTTGAAGCGTCATTGGGATAAACGTATTTCCGAACGACCCCGTTCCACCCGTTACAAGAATTGTTGAATTAGATAACATATTTTCTTTCTGATTGATTTTTCAATTCAAGCACATGCTCAATAGGCACCACGACCCCGTATAACAACCGAGATGGTTTTAAATAAGAGAGCGATGTCAGTCCACAAGGACCAGTTTTTTACATACCAAACATCGAAATAAACGCGCGTATCGTAATCAACATCGTTTCGTCCGCTTACTTGCCACAGCCCAGTCATGCCGGGCTTAGCCATAAGGTAATAGCCTATATCATCACCATAGCGCGCCAACTCGTCTTGAACCACGGGGCGGGGGCCAACCAAACTCATATCACCCTTGAGCACGTTCCACAACTGCGGCAGTTCGTCCAAGCTGGTTCGCCTCAAAAAGTGCCCTATGGAGTTAATGCGCGGGTCATTTTTGAGTTTGAAATCTTTTTCCCACTCGTCGCGAATCACCGAGTCTACCGCTAGCAGATCTTGCAGCACTTCTTGCGCGTTGACAACCATACTGCGAAACTTGTAACATTTGAAATTGCGCCCATATTGCCCCACCCGCTCATGTCCAAAGAATGCACTGCCGCCATCCCGACTCACGATGTAGATCACATACACGAACAACGGCGAAAGCAAGACCAACAGCGTGAGCGCGGCCAACACATCAAACACACGTTTGATAAAGCGCAAATGAGCACGACCCAAGTGGTTTTTTAAATGAATCATCAGCACTTCATGGCTGAAAAAATTGGTAGACGCCAAACCAAACAGAGGAACACCGCGCATCGCAGGAATCACGTGCACAGACTGCACTTGATGTAAGGACAACTGCCTTATCACGGCGTCACGCAAATCCGACTCATGAGCCTCTAGAGCAATGACACATTGAAACAAGCGCAGCTTTTCAAAATCCGCTGCCGAACTCGGCCAACTAAGCCGAATTACATTCATAGCATTGGCTGCTTCGCCTACCCCGTTGCCAGCAGGCGACACAAGCGCGCAAACGCTGTAGCCCATACCAGACTCAGCACACAACGCCAGCACAGCCTCACGGGCATTTTCCCCAGATCCAAAAATGATTGTGGGTTTATCCCACCAACCCACCGCTCGGAGCAATGCTCTCGCAAAAGCGCGCAACGTAGGAACCAAGACCATTAATATTGAGCAAGCAAGAAGCCAGGCCCAGAGACTGTCCGTATTACCGATTAGCGCCTTGAGCATGCCCCCAACAAAAGTCAGCATAGATACACCTTGGACTACCAAACCCAACTCATTCCAATAAGAATGACGGCGACTGTATTGATTGCGAACACTTGCAGCCCATGCACACCACGCCGCAGCCATGATTGCAAACTTGGCACTACTTGCTAGGCTAAACGCTGAAGCCACTTGATACGCCACACACCAAGCACACAAATCTCCCCCCAATAACAAGACAACCGATGCAACGCTGCGCATCAACTGCACCGGGGGGGGGGGCGCTTGAACACGCCCCAAACCTACAGCCAGCGAATTGTTAAGCACCACGATTACAACCCAAGCTTTTTTTAATTGCGTTCACCTTGCCCGCAAACTCGGAGTCCTGCAGCGCACTTCGCCACGCCTTACTGACCAAAATCCATACTAACAATGCAAAACCACTAGCTAACACAGCAAGGACAACGACAAAACTGCGCGTTGGCGATATTTTGTGCTCAGGCACGCCAGCCTTTTGTACATAGATCTCTTCACCGCGAGGCTCTAACCTTCGGGTCAAGTCTGCAATTGACTGAGCCCGGCTAGCCACCTCGACGTTAAGAGAGGTGAGGTTTTTAATAGCAGATTCTTGCTGCAAATCTGCCAACGCCCCACCACGCTTAAGGCTTCTTTGCAACGACTCTATCGCATCTTGGGCCACATCCATAGCTTGTTGGTTGATGGCAATGGTTTTTAAAACAGCCTCTTTATCTTTGCCTTTGACCACAAACTCTTTAAGCAGCACCTCTATCGCCGCAGCACCCAAGGCTTGGGCATCTTGAGGCGTTCGCGCCTTAGCGACAAGGGTAGCTAGCTTGGTTTTTTTATCTACAACAATCGTTAGTCTCGCCTTTAACCTCAACCGCGCGCCCTCTTGAAAACCATTAGACTCCTTGAGTAAATCAAACTTAGTAATGAGCGAATCGAGCACAGGTGCAGAATGAAGTAGCGCCGATTCTTCTTCGCTGATGCGCACAATGGCAACCGACTCATACGTGTTAGGCCACAAAAAGCTCAACGCCCCAGCCAATACGCCAACCACGAGCGGGCAAAATACCAACAACTTCCACGACTCAGCCAAGGTGACCAAGATGTCTAGAAGGCTTATTTCATCGTCGTGTTCAAAGGCTTGTTCTGTCATGCGGCTTCTTTTACGTGTGTGTGGGTAACTTTGCCAAAACGGCGCTCGCGGGTGGCGTACCAGTGCAGCGCTTTAGCTAGCTCGGTTTCGTCAAATTCGGGCCATAGGGCGTCGGTGAAATACAACTCTGCGTAGGCTGCCTGCCATAGCAAAAAGTTGCTGATACGCTGCTCGCCGCCTGTGCGAATGAGCAAGTCTGGGTCGGGCATGCCTGCGGTGCTGAGGTGTTGAGCCAGCTGCTCTTGCGTGAGGCTTGCCACATCTGTATCGGGGTTGGCTACTTGCCAGTTTTTAACGGCTTGCACCACGTCCCACTGGCCGCCGTAGTTGGCGGCCACAGTGAGGGTGATGGCTTGGTTGTTTTGTGTGGCCGCCTCTGCGGCATGGATGCGGGTTTGCAGCTCAGTGGGGAACCCCGCCACATCGCCAATGACCTTGAGGCGCACACCTGCTGCAGCCAAGGCCCCCATTTCTTTTTCTAGATACTGCACAAACAGGCCCATGAGGGTAGACACCTCGTCAGCAGGGCGTTTCCAGTTTTCGGTGCTGAAAGCGAAAAGTGTGAGGTATTTGATGCCCTTTTGAGCGCAAGACTCCACCAAACTGCGCACGCCTGCCGCACCTTTGGCATGACCCACCGTGCGGGGCATGTGGCGTTTTTGGGCCCAACGGCCGTTGCCGTCCATGATGATGGCAATGTGCTGAGGAATGGTTAAAAAAGGACTGACTACCACTGGCAAAGCTAGAGAAATAGGGGGCTGGGCACGCTACCGCCCTTTCGCTCAAGAGCAAAACGGCGATTATGTGTCAAATTTTTATCACGACTGTATGCAAGACCACTTTTATGAATTCTTTACTCCTCTTTTATTGAAAATATATTTGTCGCATTTATATGCATGTGCTTGGAAACCTACACCACACGCAAACTCTCGACGGCCATGCGAAGTTTTTGCGGTTGCCCCAGCAGGTCAACCAACACAAAGCCACGGGTTTCACCATCGTGCGCGATGTATTTGCCTTCCAGGCCTTGCAATGGTCCGGCGGCAATTTGCACGCTGTCGCCGGGGGCAAACATGCGCTCCAAGGTTTCCTGTGGCGCTTCTTTCAAAAAATCGATCAACTCGGGCGGCACTTTGGCAGGCTGCGGGCCAAAGCTCACTAGCTTGCTGACGCCCAGCGTCGAACGAATGGGGCCCCAGTTTTGGGTGGTGTCGTCGAGCTGAATGAACAGGTAGCGGCTGAACATGGGCTCGGCCACGGTTTGCACGCGTTGGTTGCGCAGCTTTTGCACCTGCATCATGGGCAAGAAACAGTCGAAGCCTTGGTTTTGTAAATTCTCTAAGGCGCGCGTTTCTTGACGGGGCTTGGTGTGGACGACGTACCAAGCGGTGTGGTTTATCTCAAGCGTTTGGCGATTCATTGTTTGATGAGTCTAACTAAACTTCCTATGGTGTTTGGCTGCGCACCGCGTTAAAGTGCAGTTTTATGTTTTGTTTGAAAGCTTGCAAAGATGTCTACCAAAAACCCCTTTGATCCCGCAGCTATGTCTGACAACGTGAAAGAACAAGCACAGCAAATTTGGCTCGCTGGCTTGGGCGCGTTTGCCAAGGCGCAAGAGGAAGGCACCAAAGCATTTGAGAAGCTGGTGAGCGACGGCATCACCATGCAGCGCAAGGTGCACACCACCGCCGAAGAAAAGCTGGCTGAGGCCACTCAAAAGGCAACGCAGGCCGCGCACACCTTGAGCGAGCGCGCCACTGGCCAATGGGGCAAGCTGGAAGGTATTTTTGAAGAACGTGTGGCCAAGGCACTGCACAGCTTGGGCCTGCCCACTGCCGCCGAGATGGAGGCGCTGCATGCACGCGTGGCGGCGTTAGAAGCGCAGCTGGGTGGCAAACCCAAAGCGGCGGCTAAAACGGCAGCCAAGTCTGCGGCTAAACCTGCTTTAAAAACGACCGCGAAGAAAGCGCCAGCTAAGAAAACGGTCAAGAAATAATTGGGTTCCGACCCCAATTACTGACCCCGATTAAGAACCATGGCAAAGAAAGCGCCACGCCGTACTGCTGAGCGGATTTTGGAGGTCACGCTCGACCTGTTTAACCGCTTTGGCGAGCCCAATGTGTCGACCACATTGATCTCATCAGAGCTCAACATCAGCCCCGGCAACCTGTATTACCACTACCCCGCCAAGGAAGAGTTGGTCACCGCGCTGTACAACCGCTACGAGGCCGCGCTGGATGATTTGCTAGAGGCCGCACCCGGCGTGCATGACGTGGAAGACGCTTGGTTTTTCATGCACACGTTGTTTGAGCTGGTGTGGCAATACCGCTTTTTGTACCGCGACTTGAATGACCTGCTCAGCAAAAACCGACGCCTTGAAACCCACATCAAAGACGCGCTGCTGCACAAAACCACGGCATTTCGCACGCTGCTGGATAGCCTAGAGCACGATGGCGCATTGGCCATCACCGTGAGCGAACGCGAAGCCACAGCCACGCATATGGTGGTGATGCTGACGTGGTGGCTGAGCTACGAATACGTGCGCGACCCGCGCCATGCGTTAGAGCCGGAAAGCGCACAAGCGTCATTGCTGCGCGGGGCTAAGAGTGTGTTGGGCTTGCTGCTGCCTTATGCGACGGTGGCACATAAAGAGCATTTGAACGCGCTTCTCTCGGCTTACTGAGGCAATGCAACTCATACCGAGTGTGAGTTAAATAATTGGGTTTGACTCCAATTAGAAGAATTAACGGAGTGAGGCTTCTACGAGTTTGACCCAGTAGGTGGCACCCAGTGGGATCAGTGCATCATTGAAATCGTAGTTAGGGTTATGCAAAGTGCATGGCCCTTCGCCGTGGCCCATCTCACGATGCACGCCGTCGCCGTTGCCGATGAAGCAATACGCGCCTGGCTTGGCTTGCAACATATACGAGAAGTCTTCTGCGCCCATGGTGGGTTCTTGCGCCAGCACGTTGTCCGCGCCCACGATGTCGGCCATCACTTCGCGTGCAAAGCCACTTTCGGCGGGATGGTTGATGGTGGGCGGGTAGTTGCGCTCAAACTCAAAGGTGCAGGTGGCACCAAAGGCGGCGCAGGTGTGGGTGGCGATGTCGCGCATGCGTTGCTCGATCATGTCGAGCACGTCGATGCTGAAGGTGCGCACGGTGCCTTGCAGCTCGCAGTGGTCTGGCACCACGTTGGTGGCCTCGCCTGCGTTGATCATGGTGACCGAAATCACACCCGCATCGACTGGTTTTTTGTTGCGGCTGATGATGGTTTGAAACGCTTGCACCATTTGGCAGGCGATGACCACGGGGTCGATGCCGTTGTGCGGCAGCGCGGCGTGGCAGCCTTTGCCGTGGATGGTGATTTTGAATTCGTTGCTTGATGCCATCACAGGGCCCGCGCTGAGTGCGAACTGCCCTTCTTTCAGGCCTGGCCAGTTATGCATGCCGTAGACGGCTTGCATGGGGAACTTGTCAAACAAGCCATCGCGCATCATTTCGCGGGCACCGCCGCCGCCCTCTTCTGCCGGTTGGAAGATGAAGTACACCGTGCCGTCAAAGTCTTGGTGCTTAGACAAGTACTGAGCCGCGGCCAAGAGCATGGCCACATGGCCATCGTGGCCGCAGGCGTGCATCTTGCCCGCGTGTTGGCTGGCGTGAGCGAATTGGTTGAACTCTTGCATGGGCAAGGCGTCCATGTCGGCGCGCAGGCCTATTGCACGATCCGCGCGGTCGCCACTGCCGCACCTCAAAATGCCCACCACACCTGTCTTGCCCATGCCGCGATGGATGGGGATGCCCCACTCAGTCAGCTTTTGCGCCACCAAATCGGCGGTGCGAATTTCTTCAAAGCACAGCTCGGGGTGGGCGTGGATGTCGCGGCGAATGGCCGCGATGGAGGAAGCTTGCTTGGTGAGGGAATCAAGGACTTTCATGGCTGACAGTCTAGCCGTTGCATTAGCCCCCTGTCACGAGGGGCTATCCCGTAAAGTGCTGCTCAGTACAAACCGCGTGACGGCCACACAGGCGTGGGATGGTCCAAGCGGTGCTTGGCAATCTCTAACAAGCCATCAAAGATGAGCGAGTCGACCAGCTCAAACTGCACCGACATGCTAGGCGCCATCTTCCAGCCCGCACCGCCAGTCATGTAGCACGCGGGCTCTGCGCCGCAGTGTTGGCGCACGTGTTGCACCATACGCTCTACCGCACCGGCAATGGCGTAGGTGCCTCCGCTGGTGAGCGCATCGCTGGTGTTGGTGGGAAACTCGCACACTTCACCGGTAGGAACGCGCAAGCCCGCAGTGCCTGATTCCAACGCGCGCAGCATGATGCCGTGCCCGGGCAAGATGAGGCCGCCTAAAAACTTCCCATTCCCATCAATGGCTTCTACCGTGACGGCTGTGCCGACCATCACCACCACCATGGGTTTGGGCGCGCCGCCGCTGACCTGATGCAACATGCGGGCGTGCGCGCCAATCATGGCGACCCAGCGGTCTGCGCCTAGGCGTGTGGGGTGGTCGTAGCCGTTGGTCATGCCGGCTTCGGCGGGAGACGACACAGCCCAGTGGGGGGTGATGTCCCACAGCTCCATTTGCTCTTCGACGCGACGGCGAATGGCTTCGCCGGCCACGATGCAGCCCAGCATGTGCGTGGGCTCAGGCAAAGCGCGCCAGTCTTCGTCGGCTAAGCGGTCGATGTTTTCTAGAAAAACAGCGCCACCAGCCATCAACTTTGCGCCGGGCGCGGGGCTGTCGTACAGACCCCATTTCAGACGGGTGTTACCCACGTCAAGTGCAAGAAATGTCATACGTTGATTAGTTCTGGCGCCAAGGCAAGTCGCGCATGCGCCAGCCGCCTTGGGTGCCACGATGGCCGTCTGGGTTGGCATCGCCCTCGAAACCTTCGAGGATGTTGTAGGCCTCAAGGCCCAGCTCTGTGGCACGTTGTGCGGCTGCGATCGAGCGCACACCGCTGCGACACAGCAGCACTATTTTTTTACCGTTGGCAGCCGCGCGCACGGCGTCGTCAAACGCGGGGTTCATGGCCATGCCTGGCCATTTCTTCCAAGGCACGGACACCGCGCCCGGCACAAAACCGACCCAGGCCAGTTCAGCCTCGGTGCGCACGTCAATCATCACAGCTGCGCCCGACTGCATCCATTCGTTGGCGATTTCTGGGGTGATGTCACCCGCATAGCCATCGGCTGGGCGCACTTGCAAAGAGGGGGCTTGGACAGACATGAATAAGACAAGGGGCGTGAAATCGTAGGCAGTATAGAGACTGAACCCACGTTTGACGCCCCTTACGGAGGAAAACCCTAGGAGGTTTTTGGTAAAGCCCTTAGTGACCACCGCCCAAATAAGCGGCCTTCACTGCTGGGTCATTCTTCAGTTTGCTCGCTTCGCCGTGCACAGAAATGCGGCCGTTTTCCATCACATAACCGTAGTCGGCGACGTTCAGGGCGGCAGCAGCGAACTGCTCGACCAGCAGCATGGTCACGCCTTGGCGTTTGAGGTTTTCAATGATTTTGAAAACCTCCTCCACCAAGATAGGTGCCAAGCCCATCGATGGCTCATCGAGCAACACCACTTCGGGGTTGAGCATCACGGCGCGCGCCATGGCCAACATTTGTTGCTCACCACCAGACAAGGTGCCCGCCAGCTGGTTGCGGCGCTCTTTGAGGCGGGGGAACAAGTCCATCGCACGGTCTAGGTCGCCTGCCACATCGCCTTTGGGGCGGCTGCCCGTTAAGCGGGGGAAAGCGCCCAACACCAAGTTGTCTGTCACGGTCATGGTGGCAAACACGCGACGGCCTTCGGGCGAGTGGGCCAAGCCACGCTTGGCGATGGAGAAAGACTCCATGCCATCGATGCGTTCGCCGTTCAAGGTGATCTCGCCCGCCGTGGGTGCAATCATGCCGCTGATGGCACGCATGGTGGTGGTTTTGCCAGCGCCGTTGGAGCCAATGAGGGTCACTACTTTGCCTTTGGGTACTTCCAAAGAAATGCCGTGCAACACGTGGACTTTGCCGTAACCGGCTTCGAGGTTTTTAATCGTCAACATCTCTAATTCTCCGTGTGCGCTTAGGCCGCTGTGCCGCCGAGGTAGGCTTCAATGACCTTCTCGTCAGCCTGCACTTGTGCGGGCAAACCTTCGGCAATTTTTTGACCGAAGTCGAGGACCGAGACCGTGTCGCAAACACCCATCACCACGTCCATGTGGTGCTCGATCAAGATCACGGTGATGCCGTGATCACGGATCTTGCGGATGATTTGAATCAGCTCTTTGATGTCGGGTGCGGTCAAGCCGGCAGCTGGCTCGTCCAACAACAAGAGTTGCGGGTCTAGCGCCAAGGCGCGGGCAATTTCAAGCAAGCGTTGTTTGCCATAAGGCAAATTACGCGCTTGTTCATCAGCCAATTCCGACAAACCCACAAAGCTCAGCAAGCCCATGGCGCGTTCGTTCGCAGCCGTGTCTTCGCCCACATAGCGCGAGGAGTTGAACGCCACATCCACAAAGCTGCTGTGGAAGGTGTGGTGCAAACCGACCAACACGTTTTGCAGCGCCGTCATTTCGCCAAACAGCTGCACGTTTTGGAAGGTGCGCGCAATGCCAGACAACGCGATGTCTGACGAGGTGCGACCCACCACTGATGTGCCTTCAAACTCAATGCTGCCCGCTGTGGGCACGTAGATGCCTGTCAGCACGTTCATCATCGTGCTCTTGCCTGAGCCGTTGGGGCCAATCAAGCCATGGATGGTGCCGCGCTTGATGCGCAGATCGACTTGGTTGATCGCCTTCAAACCACCAAATTGCATGAGCACTTGCTTCGCAACCAACAGGTCTTCGCCGCCATGCTTGGCCGCGCGGATGATGGGGTCGCCGCTGGTTGTGACGTGCTCTACATGCTTCGCAGTCGCATGCTTGCGGTGTGCCCACAGGCTACGTACAAAGCCTACGATGCCGTCTTGGAGGTAGTACACGACGAACAAGATCATCAAACCGAAAATGGACAAGCGCCAATCGGTGATGCTGTCCAACCAGAAGGCAAATGCGGCCAAAGCAGCGGTGCCCACGACCGGCACGGCCATGGTTTGCACAGTGGTCATTTTGCGAGCCACGCCAATGATGGCGCCAATCAACATCAACACGGCCAACACGCTGGCGACCAGGCGGAACATTTCCAAATCGTCCAGCAGCTTAGGCAGCAGCACGATGATGGTGGCGCCCAACATGGAACCAATGCGAGTCTTGCGACCGCCCATGATGACGGCCAACAAGAACATCACAGTCAGTTCGTTGTTGTAGGTGTTGGGCGAAATGTATTGCTCAGAGTAGGCATACAAGCAACCGGCCAAACCGGCAAAACCAGCGCTAATCACGAAGGCATACACCTTGTATTTGTAGACCGACACGCCCATACAGTCCGACGCGACAGGGCTGCCACGCAAGGCTTCAAACGCACGGCCCAGTTGCGAGCGCAACACACGGTGCACCACCAACAGCGACAAAGCCAACAAAGCCGTGACCACCCAGTAAAACGATTGCTCGTCAAACTTGTAGCCTGCCACGGTGGGCTTGGGAATCTTCAAACCCATGGGGCCTTCGGTGAGGAAGGTCATTTCGTTGATCAAGATTTGGATGATGGTGCCAAACGCCATGGTCACCATCGCCAAGTACGGGCCCGACACGCGCAAGGCGGGCAACGCCAACAGCGCGCCAAACACCGCCGTCACGGCGATGCTGGCAGGCACGATCACCCAAAACGGCGCGCCGACTTTGAGGAACAGCACACCAGCGGTGTACGCGCCGATGCCAAACAAACCGGCGTGGCCCAAAGACACTTGACCGGTGTAGCCCACCACGATGTCCAAGCCGAACAACAAGATCGCGTAGATCATGATGGTTTCGACCAAGTGGATGTAGTAAGGGTTGTGCGTGAACACAGGCACCAACGCCAACAGCGCGAAGCCAATCACAGAAGCGAAAACGTAGTTGCGATTCATGGTCAAACTTTCTTGATCGCAGATTTACCAAACAGTCCGGCAGGCTTGACCGCCAAGACCAAGAGCAACAAGACCAAGCCGGGCACATCTTTGTAGCCCGTGGAAATGTAAAAACCAGTGGTGGTTTCGGCCACACCCAAAATGATGCCGCCCACGATGATGCCCATACCGCTGGTCAAACCACCAATGATGGCCACCGCAAAGGCTTTCAAGCCCAGCACCGCACCCATGGTGGCGCCGGTCAAGGTCAAAGGCGCAATCAACACGCCCGCAAACGAAGCGGTGAGTGACGACAAGGCATACGAGAACGTGATGACCAAACCGGTGTTGATGCCCATCAACTTAGCCGCATCGCGGTCGTTGAAGGTGGCCACCACGGCTTTGCCGTAAATGGTTTTGCGGTTGAAAAACTCCACCGCCAACATCATCACCAAAGCGCCAGCGATGACCAACAGCTCCATAGGCAGCACGTTGGCGCCAAAGATTTTCATGGGTGCTTCTGGCAGTGGGGATGGGAATTTCAAATCGTCGCGGCCCCAAATGTTTTCGGCCACGTTTTTAAAAATAATGCCCAAGGCGATGGTGGACATGATCCAGCCAAATTCACTCTTGATTTTGATGGCAGGTCGCACGCCAATGCGTTCGACCAATGCACCTTGTAGCAGGCCAAAAGCGCCCACCACGGGAATGGCCAACCAGTAGTTAACGCCGAGACTGTCAACCAATGTCAAGCCCACCAAGGCTCCCAACATCAAGGCTTCGCCTTGACCAAAGTTCAAGGTGTCAGAGGTGGCGAAGGTCAACTGGTAGCCAAACGCGATGACCGCGTAAATCATGCCCAGCGCGACGCCACTGTAGATAAGTTGCAGCAGAATTTCCATAAGTGCGCTCTATTTCTTGTTCAATGCTCAATACAGAAAAAAGCACCGTACTGATTTGCGTCTGCAAAACGTACGGTGCTGGGGTACCTAGAAATTACTTCTTGGCAGGCTGCTTGGCAGCCTTGGTGCGAATGTCTGCACCTTTTTTGCGGTCCTCTTCGTAGGCGTACACCACTTTGCCGCCTTTGACTTCACCGAACACAGGAATGTTGGCCGTGATGGCTTCGTGGTCGTCGTGTGTGAATGGCTTGTCATACGTGGTCACCACGCCTTCCACTTTGGCTTGCAAGTTTTCCAGCGCCTCACGCACTTTAGGACCTTCGGTGGAGCCCGCTTGTTTGATGGCGGCAGCCAACAAATAAACCGAGTCATAGCCTTGCGCAGCAGACACGGGGGAGTCGATGCGGTTGTTCTTAGGCTTGAAGGTTTTCAAGTAGCTGTCGATGAAGGCTTTGCGCTTCATGGTGTTGGGCTCTTGAATGAAGGTTTGTGGCATGCGCGCACCTTCACCACCAGGGCCTGCGTTGTCGATGAAGTTGGCCATCGACAAAGTCCAGCTGCCGATCATCGGAACTTTCCAGCCCAACTTGGTCATGCCGTTGGCGATTTGAGCCAACTCTGGGCCAATCGCGTAAGTCAGGATCGCTTCAGCGCCGGCTTCTTTGGCCTTGAGCAACTGCGCGGTCATGTCCACGTCTTTCACGTTGAACTTCTCAACCGCTACAGCCTTCACGCCTTTGGCTGCCAATGCTTTTTCCAAGTCGTCACGACCCAATTGACCGTAGTTGGTGGAGTCAGCAAGAATCGCGACCTTTTTGAAACCACGGCGAGCAATGGCCTCTTCCACAATCATGGGCGCTTGAATGCTGTCATGCGCGGCGTTGCGGAAGATGTAATTGTCTGGGAACTCTGGGGCTTTGAACTGTTGCGTCACAACAGAGCCCGTAGCCACGTTGTTGAACACAGGGATCTTGGCTTCTTGGTAGAAGCGTTGAGAGGCCAACGACACGCCAGTGTTAATAAAGCCGAGGGTGGCAACGACTTGTTCTTTGTTGATCAACTCTTGGGCAATTTGCACGCCACGTTCGTTCTTGGCCTCGTCATCGCGCTCGACCAATTGGAGCTGCTTGCCCAACACGCCGCCCGCTTTGTTGATTTCTGAAGCGGCCAAACGCACGCCATCGCGCATGCTCACGCCCATGGAGGATGAGCCACCGGTGTAGGGGCCCGTCACGCCCACTTTGATGGTGTCAGCGGCAGTGGCCAAACCAGCAGCAAACATCAACGATGCAATCGCGGTCAATTTCAAGGTACGAATCATGGTGTCTCCTAATACGTGAATGAATTCAAAAAATACAAGCGCGATTCTGAGCGTCTTAGACAGTTCTTGCAGCACTTCAAGGTACGTAAAACTACGATTTAGTCACGCCGGAGACTGGTGCTAACCCTAGGATTGGCGCGGTTTGCAAGGGTTTTTGCTGAAAATCTACGAAGCGCCGCTATGATTGACGTTTACGTAAACGTAAATTCACCAACCTTCCGTTTTCCGGAGTACCGCATGTCTGACTTGTCCGCCGAATTCCAAGCCCTTGCCAACTACAAGCCCACGCAAAAAGTGCGCTTCGTCACCGCCGCGTCTTTGTTTGACGGGCATGACGCCGCCATCAACATCATGCGTCGCATCTTGCAAGGCATGGGCGCCGAGGTGATTCACTTGGGTCACAACCGTTCAGTGGACGAGGTGGTGACAGCTGCGCTACAAGAAGACGTCCAAGGCATTGCCATCAGCTCGTACCAAGGTGGCCACGTGGAGTACTTCAAGTACATGGTCGATTTGTTGCGCGAGCGCGGCGGCGAGCACATTCAAGTGTTTGGCGGCGGCGGCGGTGTGATCGTGCCCCCCGAAATTCGTGAGCTGCAAGCCTACGGCGTGACCCGCATTTACAGCCCAGAAGACGGCCAAAAGATGGGCCTGCAAGGCATGATTGGCGAGATGATCATGCGCTGCGACAAAGACTTGTCGGGCTACGCACCCAAGGCTGTGAAAGAGATTCAAGGCCATGACGAGATGGCTTGGCGCAAATTGGCGCAGCTCATCACCGCGCTCGAAAACGAGAAGGCCGATCAAAAAATGGTCGAGGCCGTGCGCAAAGAGTCGTTGAACCACAAAGTGCCCGTGCTCGGCATCACCGGCACTGGCGGTGCGGGCAAGTCGTCGCTGACCGACGAGCTGGTGCGCCGCATCCGTTTGGACCAAGGCGATGCTTTGCGCATTGCCGTGATTTCGATTGACCCCTCACGCCGCAAGAGCGGTGGCGCTTTGCTGGGTGACCGCATTCGCATGAATGCCATCGGCCCATGGAGCAGCGGACAGCGCGTGTTCATGCGCTCACTCGCCACGCGCGACTTCGGCAGCGAAATCAGCGCTGCCTTGCCCGATGTGTTGGCCGCCGCCAAGTGCGCGGGGTTCGATTTGATCATTGTGGAAACCTCGGGCATTGGCCAAGGTGACGCCGCCATCGTGCCGCACGTGGATGTGCCCATGTATGTGATGACGCCTGAATTCGGCGCAGCCAGCCAGCTGGAAAAAATCGACATGCTGGACTTTGCCGAGTTCATCGCCATCAACAAGTTTGACCGCAAAGGCGCCAGCGACGCGCTGCGCGATGTGGCCAAGCAAGTGCAACGCAACAAAGAAGCGTGGCACACACCGACCGAAGAAATGCCGGTGTTCGGCACCATGGCCGCGCGCTTCAACGACGACGGTGTGACCGCGCTGTACCAAGCCCTCAAAGGTCGCTTGACCGAGCTGGGCCTGACCTTCAAAGAAGGCCGCCTGCCACTCGTGAACGTGCGCCACAGCAGCAACCAAACGCCCGTCGTTCCCGCCGCTCGCACACGCTACTTGGCTGAAATCACCGACACCGTGCGCGGCTACAAAAAACGCGCACGCACACAAGCCAAACTGGCCCGCGAAATTCAGCAACTGCGCGAAGCTGCACGCATGTTGGCTGAAGGCAAACCCGACCGCGCCAAAGCCTCAGAAGCTGCGATTGACTTGGCCGTGAAGCGTGAAGAAAACTTAGGCACGGCAGAGCGCAAACTGCTGACCCAATGGCCCGACATGCAAGCCGCCTACGCGGGCGACGAGTACGTGGTGAAGATTCGCGACAAAGAGATTCGCACCGCGCTCACCACCAAGTCGCTCAGCGGCACGGTGATTCGCAAAGTGGCTTTGCCCACGTACGAAGACCACGGCGAAATTTTGAAGTGGCTCATGCTCGACAACGTGCCCGGCAGCTACCCGTACACCGCAGGCACCTTTGCGTTCAAACGCGAGGGCGAAGACCCCACACGTATGTTTGCGGGTGAAGGTGACCCCTTCCGCACCAATCGCCGCTTCAAACTGGTGAGCGAGGGCATGGAGGCTAAGCGTTTGTCCACCGCGTTTGACTCTGTCACGCTCTACGGCAACGACCCAGACCCACGCCCAGACATCTACGGCAAAGTGGGCAACTCGGGCGTGAACGTGGCCACGCTGGACGACATGAAGGTGTTGTACGACGGGTTTGACCTGTGCAACCCCACCACCAGCGTGTCGATGACCATCAACGGCCCCGCGCCATCCATCTTGGCGATGTTCATGAACACCGCCATTGACCAAAACATTGAGAAGTTCAAAAAGGACAACGGCCGCGACCCGACCGAAACCGAGACCGCGAAGATCAAAGAGTGGGTCATGCAAAACGTGCGCGGCACGGTGCAAGCAGACATCTTGAAAGAAGACCAAGGGCAGAACACGTGTTTGTTCAGCACTGAGTTTTCATTGAAGGTGATGGGCGACATCGCCCAGTACTTTGTGCACAACCAAGTGCGCAACTTCTACAGCGTGTCGATCAGCGGTTATCACATTGCCGAAGCGGGTGCCAACCCAATTTCGCAATTGGCATTCACGCTCTCCAACGGTTTCACGTTTGTGGAAGCCTACTTGGCGCGCGGCATGCACATTGACGACTTCGCACCAAACTTAAGCTTCTTCTTCAGCAACGGCATGGACCCCGAGTACACCGTGATGGGCCGCGTGGCACGTCGCATTTGGGCAGTGGCGATGAAAGAGAAATACGGCGCGAACGAGCGTTCACAGAAACTGAAATACCACATCCAAACTTCAGGCCGTTCGCTGCACGCGCAAGAGATTCAGTTCAACGACATCCGCACCACGCTGCAAGCGCTGATTGCAATTTACGACAACTGCAACAGCTTGCACACCAACGCGTTTGACGAAGCCATCACCACGCCCACCGAAGACTCGGTGCGTCGCGCCATGGCGATTCAGCTCATCATCAACCGCGAGTGGGGCTTGGCCAAAAACGAAAACCCCAACCAAGGCGCGTTCATCATCGAAGAACTTACCGAGTTGGTGGAAGAAGCCGTGCTGGCCGAGTTCGAGCGCATTGCCGAGCGCGGTGGCGTGTTGGGCGCGATGGAGACCGGCTACCAACGCGGCAAGATTCAAGACGAATCGATGACCTACGAAATGCTCAAGCACACCGGCGAGCTGCCCATCATCGGCGTGAACACTTTCCGCAACCCGCACGGCGAGCAAGTGATGGACAAGCTCGAACTGGCCCGCTCCACCGAAGAGGAAAAGCAAAGCCAGTTGAACCGCTTGAACGACTTCCACACGCGCCACAAAGACGCGGCTGCGGTGCAACTCAAACGCCTGCAACAAGCCGTCATCGACAACGCCAACGTGTTTGAGGTGTTGATGGATGCGGTGCGCGTGTGTTCACTCGGTCAAATCACCAATGCTTTGTTTGAAGTGGGTGGGCAGTACCGTCGCAACATGTAATCGGTAATATCGGGGGATGAGCATTCGTCCCCCCTTCACCGCCCCCACCCGTCACGCCGACGCTGATAGCGCCCTTGCCCAAGTGCAAGCGCTGTACCAAATAAGCCTTGACCACTTGCGACTCGCCATGCGCGAGTTTGTGGCCGGCAAACAGTTTGAACAGCGTGTACGGGCGTTCTATCCGTTTGTGCGCATCCACACCAAAACGGGGGCGCTGCAAGCCAACAGCGATGGTGGCAGTTTGAGTTACGGCTTTGTGGCAGAGCCCGGTCGCTACGAAACCACCCTCACCCGCCCCGATTTGTTTGCCGCGTATTACCGCGAGCAGTTCCACTTGCTGTTGCAAAACCACGGCGGCACGCTGGAGGTGGGCGTGAGCCACCAGCCCATCCCCGTGCACTTTTCGTTCGCCGAGAACGACCATGTGGAAGGAGAGATGAGCGCCGAGCGACGCCAACTCATGCGCGAGGTGTTTGACCTGCCCGACCTCACTGCCATGGACGACGGCATTGCCAACGGCACGTTTGAGGCCAAGCCCAATGAGCCGCAGCCTTTGTCGCTGTTCACCGCCGCGCGCATGGACTATTCGTTGCAGCGCCTGCGCCACTACAGCGGCACAAGCCCTGAGCATTTTCAGAACTACGTGTTGTTCACCAACTACCAGTTCTACATCGACGAGTTTGTGCGTTTGGGCCATGAGGCCATGCAAGACCCCAACAGCGAATACATCGCGTTTGTGGAGCCCGGCAATGTGGTCACGCGCCGCGTGGGTTTAACAGCAGAGGCGAACGACGCACTGGGCAAAGTGCCCCCGCGCTTGCCGCAAATGCCCGGCTACCACTTGGTGCGAGCCGACCACACCGGCATCACCATGGTGAACATTGGCGTAGGCCCTGCCAACGCCAAAAACATCACCGACCACATCGCCGTGCTGCGCCCACACGCATGGCTGATGCTGGGCCACTGCGCGGGCCTGCGCAACACGCAGCAGCTGGGTGACTACGTGCTGGCCCACGGCTATGTACGCGAAGACCATGTGCTGGACGAAGAGCTGCCGCTGTGGGTGCCCATCCCCGCACTGGCAGAGATTCAAGTGGCGCTAGAGCAAGCGGTGAAAGACGTGACGCAATGCCAAGGCGCAGAACTCAAACGCATTTTGCGCACAGGCACCGTGGCCAGCACCGACAACCGCAACTGGGAGCTGTTGCCCAACAACACGCCCCAACGCCGCTTCAGCCAAAGCCGTGCCGTGGCACTCGACATGGAAAGCGCCACCATTGCCGCAAACGGTTTTCGGTTCCGTGTGCCCTACGGCACGCTGCTGTGTGTGAGTGACAAACCGCTGCACGGCGAAATCAAACTGCCGGGCATGGCCAACCATTTCTACCGCGAGCGTGTGGATCAACACTTGCGCATCGGCATGCGCGCCATTGAGTTGCTGCGCCAGCAAGGGCCTGCACAGTTGCACAGCCGCAAGCTGCGCAGCTTTGCTGAGGTGGCGTTTCAGTAAGCCTTACGCGGCATCACCCATCTTCTCGCCCAAGCGCACACCTTGTGCGGCTTGCCAAGCGGGGTTAAGCGCAATGGTGTTCTTAGGCCACAGCAACACCACGGTAGAGCCGAGTAAGAAGCGCCCCATCTCGTCACCTTGCTTCAAGCTCAGGTCTTGGTCGTCATACTTCCACTCGCGCACAGCGCCTGGGCGCGGTGGGTTCACCACGCCATGCCAGGGCGTGGCCATGCTGCCCACAATGGTGGCGCCGACCAGCACCAACACGTATTGCTGAAGTTTTTCACCTGAAGCAGCCGGCATGTCAAACACACACACCACGCGCTCGTTGCGCGCAAACAAACCGGGCACGCCACGCGCCGTGGCGGGGTTGACCGAGAACAAATCACCGGGCACATGAATCATGCGGCGCAAGCGTCCCGCGCTGGGCATGTGGATGCGGTGATAGTCTTTGGGGCTGAGGTAAATCGTGGCGAACTCGCCATCTTGAAACTGCGCAGCCAGCGCTGCGTCACCGCCCACCAGCGCTTGCGTGCTGTAGCTGTGGCCTTTGGCTTGAAACACTTGGTCGCCGTCGATGTGGCCCAGCTGGCTGATGGCGCCGTCGACGGGGCACACAAACGCGGCATCGGCCAAGGGGCGTGCGCCGGGTTTTAAGGCGCGGGTGAAGAAGTCGTTGAAGCAGGCGTATTGCGTGATGTCGGGCTGTGCAGCCTCGTCCATGTTGACTTGGTATTTGCCCACGAACCACTTGATCAAGGCATGGGTCCACTTGCCGCAACGCGCACGCGCCACGGCGCCCGCGAATTGCGTGAGCAACTGTTTGGGCATCACATACTGAAAGAAAACAAATAAGGAATCAGACACGTCATAGCCCTGTAAAAAGTTGCACGTATTTTAGGCGCTTCCCCCTCAGCTCTAGAGCGACGCCTCTGGCTGACGGTGTCACCACAGACAGGCACAATCCTTCGCATGAGTACCTCACTTTTTGAATGCAACCACCTCCTCAAACGCTACGGTGACAACACCGTGGTGAACAATGTGTCTTTCAGCATCGCACCCGGCGAATGCTTGGGCGTCATTGGCCCCAACGGCGCAGGCAAAACCACCACGCTGCGCATGTGCCTTGGGCTCGCGCAGCCCGATGGTGGCAACATCAAAGCCTTTGGGTTGACGATGCCCGATGACGCGCTGGCCATCAAAGCGCGCTTAGGGGTGGTGAGCCAGTTCGACACGCTCGACCCCGACTTCACCTGCGCCGAAAACCTGATGGTGTTTGGCCGTTACTTTGGGATGAAGAAGGCCGACATTCAAGCGCGCATTCCGCAGCTGCTGGAGTTTGCAGCGCTCTCGCACAAAGCCAATGCAAAACCGGGCGAATTGTCAGGTGGCATGAAGCGCCGACTTAGCTTGGCGCGCGCCCTGATCAACAACCCCGACTTGCTGCTGCTGGACGAGCCCACCACCGGCCTTGACCCGCAAGCCCGCCACCTGATGTGGGAGCGTTTGCAACAACTCTTGCAACAAGGCAAATCCATTTTGCTGACCACCCATTTCATGGACGAAGCCGAACGCTTGTGCAACCGGTTGTTGGTGCTAGACCACGGCAAAAAGATTGCCGAAGGCACGCCGCGTGATTTGATTGCACAGCACCTTGAACCCGATGTGGTGGAGGTGTATGGCAGCGGCGCATTGGCTTTGGTGGACAGCCCCATCGCCGCACTGGCGCAACGTATGGAGACCAGCGGCGAGACCGTGTTTTTCTACACCCAAGATGCCGCACCGCTGCTGCAAGCACTCAACGCGCATGCAGGTTTGCGCACGCTGCACCGCCCTGCCAACTTGGAAGATTTGTTTTTGAAAATGACCGGACGCCAGATCCGTGAGGAGGGCTAAGCCATGTCAAACACGCACACCTATTTCCGTTTCTGGCCCGTCTTCTTGCGCAACCTGTTGGTGTGGCGCAAGCTCGCCATTCCTAGCCTCGTGGCCAACATTGCCGAGCCCTTGATGTGGCTGGTGGCCTTTGGCTACGGCCTGGGCGCTTTGGTTGGCGACGTGACGCTCGGTGAAGACAAAGTGCCTTACATCTTGTTCTTGGCCAGTGGCTCCATCTGCATGAGTGCCATGAACGCCGCCACGTTTGAAGCCTTGTACTCGGCCTTCTCGCGCATGCATGTGCAAAAAACATGGGACGGCATCTTGAACGCACCCATGCGTTTGGACGATGTGCTGTTGGCTGAAATGCTGTGGGCGGCCTTCAAATCGCTGTTCACCATCACCGCCATCTTGGGCGTGATGTTTGCGCTGGGCATCACCCAAAGCTGGAAGCTCTTGGCGGCATGGCCCATCTTGTTGTTCGTCGGCATCACCTTCAGCTGCATTGCGCTCATCTTCAATGCACTGGCCAAAGGCTACGACTTCTTCACCTACTACTTCACCCTGTTCCTCACCCCCATGATGTTCTTGAGCGGCGTGTTCTTTCCGCGCGACCAACTGCCAGGCATCGTGCGCGACATTTCAGCTTGGCTCCCCCTCACCCAAGCCATCGCCTTGGTGCGCCCCTTGTTTCTAGACCAATGGCCCGCTGATGCAGCCTTGCACCTTGGCGTTTTAGCCGTCTACACCGTGGTCGCTTGGAAGATTGCGCTGCACCTAACGAAGAAGCGCTTTAAAACCTAACGACGCTAGCGTTGGCATGTAGCTCGACGCTGAAAGTTGGGCACGAGCAACGCAAAGTGCCGAGACAGACACTCGCAGGTGAATGGGCTTGGGGCGGCTGACGATTTCTGGTACCCCAGCATGAGGAAGCCGCCCCAAGCCCATTCACCGGAGCAAACAAAAAAACACAGGCGACAAGATATTGACCAACGTCAGCCAAACGCAATCCATCCCCCGCTAATATTGAAGTTTTGATTCAACCCAAACACAAGGATTTCCCAATGAGCAGCATTCAAACCGTAGGCATCATCGGCGCCGGCACCATGGGCAACGGCATTGCACAAGCCTGTGCCGTGTCTGGCGTGAACGTGGTGATGGTCGACATCTCTGACGCCGCCGTGGCCAAAGGCCTCGCCACTGTGTCAGGCAGCTTGGACCGTTTGATCAAGAAAGAAAAAATCACCGAAACCGATAAAGCTGCAGCCTTGTCGCGCATCAAAACCAGCACCAGTTACGACGACCTCAAAGGCGCAGAGCTGGTCATTGAAGCTGCCACCGAGAACTACGACCTCAAGGTCAAAATCGTCAAACAACTCGACGGCATGTTGGCCCCCGAAGCCATCATCGCGTCGAACACCTCGTCCATTTCCATCACCAAGCTGGCCGCCGTCACCGCACGTGCCGACCGCTTCATTGGCATGCACTTTTTCAACCCCGTGCCCATGATGGCCTTGGTGGAAATCATCCGTGGTTTGCAAACATCGGATGCCACGCACGCCGCTGTGCACGACCTGTCCACACGTTTGGGCAAAACGCCCATCACCGTCAAGAACGCACCCGGCTTTGTGGTCAACCGCATCTTGGTGCCCATGATCAACGAAGCCTTCTTTGTGTTGGCAGAAGGCGTGGCCTCGGCCAAAGACATCGACGCTGGCATGATGCTCGGTTGCAACCAACCCATCGGCCCCTTGGCTTTAGCCGACATGATTGGCTTGGATGTGTGTTTGGCCGTGATGGAGGTGTACTTGCAAGAGTTTGGCGATAGCAAATACCGCGCATGCCCCTTGCTCAAAGAGATGGTCGCGGCAGGCCACTTGGGTCGCAAAACAAGCCGCGGCGTTTACTCTTATTAAGCGACGCGGTGCAGTCACGTCACGCGCGTTGGCATGAAGTACGCCCTGCTCTCAGACATTCATAGCAACTTGCACGCGTTCGATGCGTGCTTGGCGCACGCGCAAACGCAAGGTGTTGAGCGCATTGCCATCTTGGGTGATTTGGTGAGCTACGGTGCCTTTCCTGCCGAAGTGGTGGCCCGCTGCCAAAAGCTTCAGCAAGACGGCGCCATCGTGCTACGTGGCAACCACGAAGAGTTGATTCAAACGCACAACATCCACACAGCCAACCCCAACCCATCGCTGGGCAGCCAAACGGCGGAGTGGACACACGACCAGCTGTCGCCCGCGCAACGCTTTTGGTTAGAAATCTTGCCACTCACCGCGCAGGTCGACCAAATGTTGTTGGTTCACGCCAGCGCCGATGCGCCTGACCGCTGGCGTTATGTGGAAGACGAACGCACCGCCAGCCTGAGCTTGGATGCCGCTTGCGCCCACCCCGATGTGCGCTATGTGTTTGGTGGCCATGTGCACCACCAGTCGTTGTATTACCGAGGCACGGGCCGTCAGTTGATGGCGTTCAAGCCCACGTCGGGCGTGCCCATCCCCACCCCCAAACACCGTCAGTGGATTGCCACCATTGGCTCGGTGGGCCAGCCGCGCGATGGCAACCCACGCGCCATGTACGCGGTGTTTGACAGCGCCGTAGGCAGGCTCACTTTCTACCGCGTGGCCTACGACCACCGCGCAGCCGCTCGCGCCGTGCGCGACGCCGGCTTGCCAGAGTTCTTTGCGCAACGCTTGGAGACCGGGAAGTGAAACGCCTAGAAGCGGGCACCGAGCTGGACGGGTTCCGCATCGGCGCTTGCTTGCATGCAGGCGGCATGGCGCATATTTACGAAGTGACGTATGCCGATGAGCGACCCGCACCGTTTGGCATGGTGATGAAGGTGCCGCGCATGACGGCAGGCGATGGCGCTGAAAACATTGTGGGCTTCGAGGTGGAGCATCAAATCTTGCAAGTGCTGCACGGCACGCACGTGCCACGCTTTGTGGCAGCAGGCGATTTGGTGAACATGCCCTACTTGGTGATGGAGCACGTGCCGGGTCAAACCTTGCAGCAAGTGCTGGATGCACACACCCACAACCACACGCACGCAGAAGTAGCAGACATGGCTCGCTTGGGCGCAGCCATCGCCCGCGCCGCCCACAGCCTGCACCAACAAAACACCTGCCACCTCGACATCAAACCTGCCAACGTGCTGCTGCATCCAGACGGCCACGCCGTGCTGCTGGATTTTGGTTTGTCATGCCACGCGCACTACCCCGACTTGCTGGCCGAAGAGCTGCGCAAAGCCGTGGGCTCACCCGCGTGGATTGCGCCCGAGCAAGTGGTGGGCGTGCGCGGTGACCCGCGCAGCGACATCTTTGCCATTGGCGTCATGCTGTACGAACTGGCCACGGGTGAATTGCCCTTTGGCAACCCACAAACCAACGGCGGCATGCGTCAGCGTTTGTGGATGGACCCCACGCCACCGCGCCGCTTGCGCGACGACTTGCCCGAGTGGTTTCAAGAAGTGGTGCTGCGTTGCTTAGAGCCCGAAGCGGCCAAGCGCTACCCATCGGCTGCGCATTTGGCGTTTGACTTGGAACACCCCGAGCAAGTCAAAGTCACCAAACGTGGCAAGCAACTGGAAGGCACGCCGTTTTTCACACACTTCAAACGTTGGCTCAAAGCGGCAGGCATGCACTACCAGCCAAGCCCTCTGCCATCGCAGCAAATTGATGAAGTCCCCATCGTCATGGTGGCTGTGCCAAACCATGAGGCCAGCGATGCGACCTTGTATTCGCTGCGTCAGTCCGTGGCGCGCTCTTTGGGTTTGCGCCCCGGCGCACGCCTGGCGGTGGTGACGGTGATTTCGCCCAACCTCAGCAGCACGTCCGAGCACGACAAGAGCGAAACCACCTTGCACCGCCAATACCGCACCATGTTGCAGCAGTGGGCGCAGCCGCTGGATTTGAGCGAGCACCAAACTTCGTACCACGTGCTGGAAGCGAGCGATACTGCCAACGCCATCGTGCGCTACGCCGAAGGCAACAACGTGAGCATCATCGTCATGGGGGCGGCCACGCGTGGTTTACAGATGCAACGATTTGTGGCCACTGTGCCGATCAAGGTGGCGATGGAAGCGCCCTGCACCGTGATTTTGGTCAAACAGACGCTACCGTTTGAGCGCCTCAACAGCTAAACCAACCGCTCATGAAAAAGCCACCCGAAGGTGGCTTTTGTTTTTATCACAAGCCCAGTTGTGGGCTTAGTCAGCGTACACGCCAGCCGCCTGAATGATCGGGCCCCACTTGGCGATTTCAGCCGCCACAAACTTCTTGTGCTCAGCACCATCGGTGCGCTTGTCGGTCACGACCACAGCGCCCAAGCCTTGTTGCTTCTTGAGGAACTCGGGGTCCTTCAACGCCACCTTCAACGCCTTGTTGATCTTCGCGGTCACCTCAGCAGGCGTGCCTTTAGGGGCATACAAACCGTGCCAAATGGTGACTTCAAAACCTTTGAGGCCTGACTCATCCAAAGTCGGCAAATGCTTCAAGGCAGGCGTGCTCAAACGCTTGGCTGTGGTGACAGCGAAAGCCTTAACAGTTTTGGCTTCGATTTGGCTGGTGGTGTTGGTGGTTTGGTCACACAGCAAATCGATTTGGCCGCCCATCAAGTCATTCATCGCGGGTGCCGTACCTTTGTAAGGCACTGTTGTCATGTCGATCTTGAGTGCGTTTTGGAACAACAAGCCACACAGGTGTGAGGCGGCGCCCAAACCGGCGTTACCCAAATTGACGGAGCCTTTGTTTTGTGCAATCCAAGCTTGCAACTCTTTGTAGTTGGTCGCAGGCAAAGTGGGACGACCGATCAAGGTCATGGGCACTTCGTTGACCATGCCCAAGTACTCGAAATCTTCGGTGGTGTTGTAAGGCATCTTGCGATACAAAGCAGGCGATGTGGCCATGCCGATGTGGTGCAACAGAATCGTGTGACCGTCTTGTGGGGCTTTGGCAACTTTGTTGGCGCCAATCGTGCCGCCTGCGCCTGCCACGTTTTCGACCACCACGTTGGCGCCCAAAGGCTTGCGCAAAGCTTCTGCCAAATCACGCGCAACACGGTCAGTGGGACCACCTGCCGTGAACGGCACAACGATGGTGACAGGCTTGTCTTTGATTGGGAAATCGGCCGCTTGTACGCCAGAGCTGAGCGCGGCCACAGCCAACAAACTCAACGTGAACAGTTTCTTCATGAAGCACTCCTTGTAGATACTTTCATGTTAAGACATTTATGACAGATTTGTAATCTGCGAAATCACGTACACACTTGAGGCAGATCAAAAAGACCTGCTCAATACATCACTGGTAAGAGCGCGCGTCTTCAATCACTTTGCCGTCGTTGGGCAAACTGCCCACAGCGACCAAGGTCACGTCGGCACGCAGCTTCGTGATGTCGCGCACGGCGTCACCAATTTTTTGCCCCAAGCCTTCGGCCTCGGCAGCTTCAACCTTCAACGACATTTGGTCGTTGGCCATTTCGCCCGTGACCACCAAACGCGCACGTTTGATTTCGGGGAAACGTTTGACCACCTCAGCCACTTGGCCTGGGTGCACAAACATGCCGCGCACTTTGGTGGTCTGGTCGGCACGACCCATCCAGCCTTTGATGCGCACATTGGTGCGACCTGTGGGGCATTGCCCCGGCAGCACAGCCGACAAATCACCCGTGCCAAAGCGAATGAGGGGGTAATCGGTATTGAGCGTGGTGATGACCAACTCACCCACCTCGCCTTCGGGCACAGGGTCACCTGTGCCAGGACGCACGATCTCGACGATCACACCTTCGTCCAACACCAAGCCTTCGCGGGCTTCGGTCTCGTACGCGATCAAACCAAGGTCAGCCGTGGCGTAGCACTGGTAACCGGCAATGCCGCGCTCAGCGAGCCAATCGCGCAAGCTGGGTGGAAAAGCTTCGCCTGACACCAAAGCTTTGGTGACCGTGGGCAACTTCACGCCCATCTCGGCTGCTTTTTCCACAATGATTTTCAAGAAGCTGGGCGTGCCGATGTAGCCCGCAGGCTTCAACTCAGCCATGGCGCCCACTTGCTGTTCGGTCTGGCCTGTGCCGCCCGCAAACACGGTGCAACCAATGGCGTGTGCGCCGGTTTCCATCATCGAGCCCGCAGGCGTGAAGTGGTAGCTGAAGCAGTTGTGTGCGAGTTCACCCGCGCGGAAGCCTGCAGCGTAAATGGCACGGGCCATGCGCCAATAGTCAGCGCGTGCGCCTTCGGGTTCGTAAATGGTGCCGGGACTGGCAAACACGCGCGGCATGGCTTTGCCAAAACCAATCGCGGAGAAACCGCCAAACACATTGGTGGCGCGTTGCTCTTGTTGCTGCGCCAACAACTCGTATTTACGAATCACAGGCAACTTGGCCAGTGCTTCGCGGTTGTTGATGCTGGCAGCGTTGACGCCCGCCAACGATTTGGCAAATGCAGGTGAGTTCTTTTGTGCATGCGCCACTTGTGCAGGCAGCGCGTCCATGAGCGCAGCCTCGCGATCAGCGGAGTTGCGGGTTTCGAGCGCGTCGTAATGTTTGGACATGTGCGAGCCCCTTCTTATGCCAACCAACGCTTGCGGCGCTTGTAGCTCTTGGCATCTTTGAAGCTCTTGCGTTCGCCACCGCCCATGCCGAGGTAGAACTCTTTCACGTCTTCGTTGTTGGCCAAGTCCGAAGCGGCACCGTCCATCACGATGCGACCCGACTCCATGATGTAACCATAGTCGGCGTACTTCAACGCCATGTTGGTGTTTTGTTCGGCGATGAGGAAGGTGACTTTTTCTTTGTCGTTCAAGTCTTTGACGATGTTGAACACCTCTTCCACAATTTGTGGCGCCAAACCCATCGAAGGCTCGTCCAACAACACCATGTTGGGGTTGGACATCAACGCACGGCCAATGGCACACATTTGCTGCTCACCACCTGAGGTGTAAGCGGCTTGCGAGGTGCGACGTGTTTTCAAACGTGGGAAGTAGTTGTAGACCTTCTCCAAGTTGGCTTCAATCTCTCCTTTGCTGGTGCGGGTGTAGCTGCCCGTCAGCAAGTTTTCTTCGATGGTCAAGTGGGCGAAGCAGTGACGCCCCTCCATCACTTGCACCACGCCGCGCTTGACCAAATCAGCGGGCGTGAGGTTTTCGATGCGCTCGCCGCGAAACTCAATGCTGCCCTTGGTCACCTCACCGCGCTCGCCTTGCAGCAAGTTCGAGATGGCGCGCAAGGTGGTGGTTTTTCCTGCGCCGTTGCCACCTAGCAAAGACACGATGCTGCCTTCTGGCACGCTGAGCGAAACGCCCTTGAGCACCAAGATGACGTGGTTGTAAATGACTTCAATGCCATTGACGTTGAGAACGATGTTGTTGGCGCTCATAACTTACCTTGCTAAAAAAACGTTGTTGGGTTGGACCAAACCGCAAGCCCCTTGGGAGCCTGTGGTTTGGTGGCTCGTGAGAGCCACCAAACTGTCACAGCGTGACGGCCCTCAAATTACAGCTGGCAATCTGCGGCGCTACGACGCTGGATTTTTTTCTCAGCAGCGTATTTGTCAGCAGCAGCTTTCACCATGGGCTTCATGATTTGTTCGTCGGCTTGGTACCAATCAGAGGACCAAACGAACTTAGAACCATCCCATGTGTGCATGCGTGTCCATGCGCTACCCATGTGGTCTTGGCAGCTGGTCGACAAAGGACGGAGCACGCCTTTGAAGCCCAAGGTGTCCAACTTGGCTTGCGTCAAGTTCAGGTTTTCATAACCCCAACGCGCTTGCTCGCCGGTCATGACCTTGCCTTTGCCGAAACGCTCTTGCGCGGCGCGAACACCTTCAATGCCGTACATCGCGGCTTGCACGCCACGCATGTAAAGCACGTCGCCCACTTCTTCAGCAGGGCCTGTGCCTTGCTTTTTGCCGTGTACTTTGGCGAGGATTTCTTTCACGACATCAGACTTCTTCTCTGCGCCGTGTTGCATCATCACCGCGGTATAGCCCTTGGCACCTTGGCCCACGTCTTTGACGTCTGGCTCAGCACCCGCCCACCACACGCCATACATTTTTTCGCGTGGGTAGCCTGTGGCTTGCGCTTCTTTCAAAGCGGTGGAGTTCATCACGCCCCAACCCCAGTTGACAACGTAGTCAGGGCGGCTTTGGCGAATTTGCAACCATGTGGACTTTTGCTCAACGCCTGGATGCGTCACGGGCAACAAGCTCAGTTGGAAGCCGTGCAAAGCAGCGCGCTCTTGCAACATGGGGATGGCTTCTTTGCCGAATGGGCTGTCGTGGTACATCAACGCGATCTTTTTGCCCTTGAGTTTGTCAAGGCCGCCTTCACGCTTGCCGATGTCTTGGATGATGGTGTCAGCAGCCACCCAATAGGTGCCAGCCAATGGGAAGTTCCACTTGAACACGCCACCGTCTTGTGACTCACTGCGGCCCAAGCCGGGTGTCAACACGGGGATTTTGTCGATCGGTGCTTTTTCAGTCAGCGCAAAGGTGATGCCTGTGGACAGAGGTTGGAACACGGTGGCGCCACCGTTTTTACCCTTCAAGCGCTCGTAACACTCCACACCACGGTCTGTGGCGTACGCGGTTTCACACTCTTCGTAAATGACCTTGACACCGTTGATGCCACCACGCTCGTTGGTGAGCTTGAGGTAGTCCACAAAGCCGTTCGCAAAAGGAATGCCGTTCGGTGCATAGGCACCTGTGCGGTACACCAGCGCAGGGAAAAACTGCTCTTTGGCTTGTGCTGCCGCTTGCGTGCTCACCAAGCTACCGGTGATGGCCGCGGCGACCAAGGTCACGGCGGTTGTGATTTGACGAAACTTCATGGGTTGTCTCCTGTTAAAAGTTTTTTAGAGGTCAAGAAAATCAATGAGGGAAAGGCCACAGGCGAAGCTTTTGTTTGGCAATCGACCACAGCTTGGCCAAGCCATGTGGCTCAACAATCAGGAACCAAACAATCAGCGCACCAAAGACCATGGACTCCACGTGCGACACCGTAGCGGTCGAGATGGCGATACCAAACACCTCGCCAAACACGGGCAAGAACTGGTTCAAGAAAATGGGCAAGACCACGATGAAGGCGGCACCAAAGAAGCTGCCCATGATGGAGCCCATGCCGCCGATGATGACCATGAACAGCAACTGGAAGCTGCGGTCAATCGAGAACGCAGCCGGCTCCCACGAACCCAGGTGAATAAAGCCCCACAACGCACCCGCCACGCCCACGATGAATGAGCTCACCGCGAAAGCACTGAGCTTGGCGTAAACAGGGCGAATGCCAATCACGGCAGCGGCCACGTCCATGTCGCGAATGGCCATCCACTCACGGCCAATGGCGGAGCGCACCAAGTTTTTAGCAAGCAACCCAAAGACCACGAGGAACGACAGGCAGAACAAATACTTCTCAACAGGGGTGCCCACAGGCAAGCCCATCACGCTCAAGTTCGACACCGAGACCGAGCCTGATGCGTTGTTGTTGGTGAACCAACTGATGCGCAGGAATGCCCAATCGCAGAAGAACTGTGCAGCCAAGGTGGCGACCGCCAAGTACAAACCTTTCACACGCAAGCTGGGAATCCCGAAAAAGATACCCACCAGCGTGGCAAAGAAACCACCCGACAGCAAGGCCAAGATGAGCGGCACACCCTCAATGCGGATGTAGGTGTTGTAGGCCATGTAGGCACCCACCGCCATGAAGGCGCCTGAGCCCAATGAAATCTGACCGCAGTAGCCCACCAAGATGTTCACCCCCAACGCCGCCAACGACAGGATGAGGAAGGGAATCAAAATAGCGCGGTACATGTACTCATCGACCATTGCAGGAATGCCGATGAAGGCGAATGCGATGAGCGCAAGAATCACCCAGCGGTCTTGGGCAATCGGGAAGATCTGTTGATCCGCGCGGTAGCTGGTTTTGAATTGACCGTTTTCTCTGTAAAACATTTCTTTTTCTCCTTACACGCGGTCAATGATTTTTTCGCCGAACAAACCTTGTGGACGGAACAACAAGAAGACCAAGGCCAACACATAGGCAAACCAAATCTCAATGCCGCCGCCCACCATGGGGCCGACATACACCTCAGAGAGTTTTTCTCCGACGCCGATGATCAAACCGCCAATGATGGCGCCAGGCACCGAGGTCAAACCGCCCAAAATAATCACGGGCAAGGCACGCAAAGCCACGGTGGTCAGCGAGAACTGCACCCCCATCTTGGAGCCCCAAATAATGCCGGCGACCAACGCCGTCAAGCCAGCCACAAACCACACGATGACCCAAATGCGGTTGAGTGGAATACCAATCGACTGAGCCGCTTGGTGGTCATCGGCCACAGCGCGCAGCGCACGACCGGTGGTTGTTTTTTGGAAGAACATCGACAACACGAACACCAGCAAAGCAGCAATGCAAGCGGCATACACGTCTTCGAGGTTGATCATGACGCCGCCTTCAAAGACCGAGTCAAGCAAGAACACGGGGTCTTTGGGCATGCCCACATCAATCTTGTAGATGTCGCTGCCAAAGATGCCTTGGCCCAAACCGTCCAAGAAGTAGGTGATGCCCAAGGTGGCCATCAACAAGGTCACGCCTTCTTGGTTGACCAAGTGGCGCAACACCAAGCGCTCGATCGTCCACGCCAACACAAACATGCACGCGCCAGCCAACACAAAGGCAATCACGTTGGCCAAAAACTGGCTGTCGATGCCGAGCCAGCCAGGCACCCACTCGGAAAAACGAGCCATGGCCAGCGCAGCAAACAACACCATCGCGCCTTGCGCAAAGTTGAAGACGCCTGAGGCTTTGAAAATCAAGACAAAGCCAAGTGCGACCAACGAATACAACATGCCGGCCATCAGGCCGCCGAAAAGGGCTTCTAGAAAAAATGCCATGTTCTTGTCCTTAGTGTGAAGTGCCGAGGTAAGCGCTGATGACTTCCTCGTTGTTGCGCACCTCATCGGGGGTGCCATCGCCAATCTTTTTGCCGTAGTCAAGCACGACCACGCGATCCGAAATGTCCATCACCACACCCATGTCGTGTTCAATCAACACGATGGTGGTGCCGAACTCTTCGTTCACATCCAAAATGAAGCGGCACATGTCTTGTTTCTCTTCGACGTTCATGCCGGCCATGGGTTCATCAAGCAGCAACACTTGTGGCTCCATCGCCAAGGCGCGACCTAAGTCGACGCGCTTTTGCAAACCGTAGGGCAGCTGACCCACAGGCGTTTTGCGGTGCGCTTGAATTTCCAAAAAGTCGATGATGTGTTCGACCTTTTCGCGATGCTCTTCTTCCTCGCGTTGCGCGGGGCCGATGCGCAAGGCCTGCATGAACAGGTTGCTTTTGATACGCAGGTTGCGGCCCGTCATGATGTTGTCAATCACGCTCATGCCTTTGAACAAGGCCAAGTTTTGGAAGGTGCGTGCAATGCCCATGGTGGCCACTTGGTGGCTGTCCATGTGGTCGAAGGTTTGACCGCGGAAAGTGATGGAACCTTCCGAAGGCGTGTACACCCCGTTGATGCAGTTGAGCATGGAGCTCTTGCCCGCACCGTTGGGGCCAATGATGGCGCGCACTTCGTGCTCGCGCACGTTGAATGAAATGTCAGTCAGCGCCTTGACGCCACCGAAACGCAAACTGATGTTTTTGACGTCGAGGATGACGTCGCCGATTTTCTTGCTCATGCTGCTTTCCCCACAGGCGCGAAGGTTTTGGCGTCAGACAGTTTGAGCGTGGCGCTCACGCTGCCGGTGCGACCGTCTTCAAACTTCACCACGGTTTCAATGAATTGCTCGGTGGCGCCGTTGTACAGGGCACCCACCAAGGCGTCGTATTTTTCGGCGATGAAACCGCGACGCACTTTGTTGGTACGGGTGAGTTCGCCGTCGTCGGCATCGAGTTCTTTGTGCAACACGAGGAAGCGGCTCACTTGGCTACCAGCCAAGAGTTCGTCAGCAGCGAGATCAGCATTGACCTTCTCGACGCACTCTTTGATCAACTGATACACCTCAGGCTTTTGCGCCAAATCGGTGTAGCCGGCGTAAGGCAGGTTTTGACGTTCAGCCCAGTTACCCACGGCTTCCATGTCGATGTTGATCATCACGCACACTTTTTCGCGTTGGTCGCCGTAGGCCACCACTTCTTTGATGTGCGGGAAAAACTTAAGTTTGTTCTCGACGTACTTGGGCGCAAACATGGCGCCGTCGTTGCTGCCGCCTTTGATGCGGCCCACGTCTTTGACACGGTCGATGATTTTCAAATGGCCATGCGCATCCAAGAAGCCCGCATCGCTGGTGTGGTACCAACCGTCAGCGGTCAACACTTCAGCGGTGGCTGCGTCGTTTTTGTAATAGCCCTTGAGCAAGCCTGGCGACTTGACCAAGATTTCGCCGTTGTCGGCGACTTTGATTTCAACGCCTGCACAAGGTACGCCCACAGTGTCAGCGCGTGCTTCGTGGTCGGGCTGCAAGCAGACGAACACGGCGGTTTCGGTGGAGCCATAGAGCTGCTTCAAGTTGACACCGATGGAACGGTAGAAGCTGAACAAATCGGGACCAATCGCCTCACCGGCGGTGTAGGCCACGCGCACGCGGCTCATGCCGAGGTTGTTGCGCAACGGGCCATACACAAAGAAATTGCCCAAGGTGTAAAGCACTTCGCCTACCAAACCAATCGATTTGCCATCCATCTTGGTGGGGCCGTATTTGCGGGCCACGTCCATGAAGTAATGGAACATGTTGCGCTTGATGGCGCCAGCGTCTTCCATGCGAATCATCACGCTGGTGAGCAAGCCTTCAAACACGCGGGGTGGCGCGAAGTAGTAAGTGGGGCCGACTTCTTTCAAGTCGATGGTGACGGTGGCGGCTGACTCGGGGCAGTTCACCACATAGCCGCAATACAACCACTGGGCGTAGCTGAAAATGTTTTGGCCAATCCAAGCGGGTGGCAAATACGCCAACACATCTTCGTGCGAAGTGAGCTTGTCAAACAAGGCGCCTGCCTCGGCACGGTTGATGAGCGAGTTGTGTGTGTGCACCACGCCTTTGGGATTGCCCGTGGTGCCCGAGGTGAAGAACATCGCGCCCACGTCGTCGGTGTGTGCCTTCTCCACTTCGTCTAAATAGAAGCCTGGGTGTTGCTTAGCAAACACGGCGCCAGCGGCCAGCAGCTCTTCGAGCGAGGCCAAGCCTGGCTCGTCGTATTTGCGCAAACCGCGTGGGTCATCAAAAAAGATGTGTGCGATTTGTGGGCATTGCTCACGAATCTCGAGCAGCTTGTCCACTTGCTCTTGGTCTTCCACGACGCAAAAACGCACGTCCGCGTTGTTGAGCGGGAACACGCATTCAGGGCCAGCGGCATCTTGGTACAAAGGAATTGGAATGGCACCCAACGATTGGGCCGCCAACATGGTGGCGTACAAGCGGGGACGGTTGGAGCCCACCACCACCATGTGTTCGCCGCGCGTCAAACCTGCTTGGTGCAAGCCGCACGCCATGTGCTCCACCATTTGAGCCATATCGGCCCAAGAGGTGGTTTGCCAAATGCCGTATTCCTTCTCGCGCATGGCTGGCGCACTGGGGCGCTCGCTGGCATGCTTGAGTAACAGTCGTGGGAACGTGGTCTGCATTCCTAATCCTTGCTTTGTGTGTCGACAAAAAATCATGACGCGTAGGTGACGCGTTTTTCATGTTGGGTGCGATCGTAGGACTGGATTTGACGCCAAGTTGTCGTTTCGACGACAATTTAGGGTAGACACTGAGCAGTGATTACCCGAATAAAACTTTTCTATTGATCAGAATCCATGGCGCAAACACCCACCGTTTATCAGCGACGACGCGCATTGACCGAGCAAGAGCTCAAGCTCATTCCGTGGTTTGGCTTGCTCAAAGAAAACGAGCGCAACCGCATTGAATCTCAGCTGGTGGTGAGCGACCCCATGCCCGGCGACTACGTGTGCCGCATGGGCCGCCAAGCCACGTATTGGTTTGGCGTGGTGGAAGGTTTGCTGAAGATGAGCACGGACAGCGCCAGTGGCCGCACCATCACCTTCACGGGTGTACCGCCCGGCGGTTGGTTTGGCGAGGGCACGGCCATCAAACGCGAGACCTACCGCTACAACATCATGGCCTTACGACGCAGCGTGGTGGCAGGCTTGCCGATCGAAACGTTTCATTGGCTGCTAGACAACTCGATTGGCTTTAACCGCTTTGTGATGAACCAACTCAACGAACGCTTGGCACAGTTCATTGAAGCGCGAGAAATTGACCGATCTACCGACCCGGATGTGCGCGTGGCACGCAACTTGGCGACCCTCTTCAACCCCACGCTTTACCCTGGTGTGGGTGAGATGCTGCGCATCACACAGCAAGAACTGGCTTACCTTGTGGGCCTGTCGCGCCAACGTGTGAATGTGGCGCTCAATCGGCTGGAAGAGCAAGGCGCCATTCGCATTGAATACGGCGGCATGCGCGTGCTCAACCTTGCCGCGCTGCGCGCCAGCGGCACTTAGAATTTGCCCCTTATGTCAGACACCCCCTCAGAACTCATCCGCCTCAACAAACGCATGGCCGAACTTGGCCTGTGCTCACGCCGTGAGGCCGATGCGTGGATTGAACAAGGCTGGGTGTTGGTCAATGGCCGCCCTGCTGAAATGGGCGTCAAGGTCGGCCCCCAAGACCGCGTTGAGGTTGACCCACGCGCCAAGGGCCACCAAGACACACAAGTCACGATTCTTTTGCACAAGCCCATGGGCTATGTGAGCGGCCAAGCCGAAGACGGGCACGAGCCCGCCATCATGCTGATCAACCCTCGCACGCATTGGGCGGGCGACTCGTCCAAACGACGCTTCACGCCCCCCCAGTTGCGCAGCCTCGCCCCTTCCGGCCGACTCGACATCGACTCCACAGGTTTGTTGGTGTTGACGCAAGACGGCCGCGTCGCACGCCAATTGATTGGCGAAGACTCGGAGATGGAAAAAGAATATTTGGTACGGGTGACCTACACCGGCCACGAAAACACCGCCGCGGCCACCGCCGCCTCTGCCACCTATGGCGGCAGAGCCAACCAACTCAGCGCCATTGGCGACCACGACCGTGTGACCAACAATGTGCAAGCTGTGTTTCCGAAAGCGCAACTCGAACGCTTGCGCCACGGCTTGAGCTTGGACGGCAAGCCGCTCAAACGCGCACAGGTGGAATGGCAAAACCCAGAGCAACTTCGCTTTGTGCTGACCGAAGGCAAAAAACGCCAAATTCGCCGCATGTGCGAACAAGTAGGTCTTCAGGTCGTGGGCCTGAAACGCATCCGCATTGGACACGTGCAACTGGGGCAACTGCCTGCGGGGCAGTGGCGCTACCTGGGTGCCCACGAGCGCTTTTGAGTTGCGCTCATTTCCCGCGTTTGATGCCTCTTGAAATTGAGGCCCACGCCCCACATCTTGGGGCGTTGTTTTTTGTAATTTAGTTTTTGAAACCATGACCAAACAAACCCATTCCTTCCAAGCCGAAGTCTCACAACTGCTGCACCTCGTCACGCATTCGCTGTATTCGAACAAAGAAATTTTCTTGCGCGAGTTGGTGTCCAACGCCTCTGACGCCTGCGACAAGCTGCGCTACGAAGGCCTGAACAACGATGCTTTGTTTGAAGGCAACGCGGACCTCGAGGTACGAGTGAGCTTTGACAAAGACGCACGCACCTTGACCATTGCCGACAACGGCATTGGAATGAGCCAAGAGGAAGCCATCGCCCACCTGGGCACGATTGCCAAGAGCGGCACGCGAGAATTCATGGGCAAGCTCAGCGGCGACGACAAAGCCAATGCCAAAGACCAAGGCGCTTTGATTGGCCAATTCGGCGTGGGCTTTTACTCCGGCTACATCGTGGCAGACCGCATCACCGTCGAATCACGCCGTGCAGGCCTGAAAGCCGAAGAAGGTGTGCGCTGGAGCAGCACCGGCACAGGCGACTTTGAGGTGGAAACCATCACCCAAGCGGAGCGCGGCACCAAGATCATCTTGCACCTGCGCGACGATGCCGAGGAATACCTGAGCGCGTGGAAGCTCAAGTCGGTCATCAACAAATACTCGGACCACATCTCTTTGCCCATCCGCATGCGCAAAGAAGAATGGAAAGAAGGTGAGAACGACCAGCCCGGCGAAATGGTGCTGACCGACGAATGGGAAACCATCAACCAAGCCAACGCCTTGTGGGCACGCCCCAAGAAGGACGTGACGGACGAGCAGCACGCCGAGTTCTACAAACACATCAGCCACGACTTTGAGCCACCTTTGGCTTGGAGCCACAACCGCGTGGAAGGCAGCACCGAATACACCCAGTTGCTCTACGTCCCAGGCAAGGCGCCGATGGACTTGTTCAACCGCGACAAGAAGGCGGGCTTGAAGTTGTACGTGAAGCGCGTGTTCATCATGGACGACGCAGAAGCGCTGATGCCCTCTTACCTGCGCTTCATCAAAGGCGTGGTGGACTCGGCCGATTTGCCGCTGAACGTGAGCCGCGAGTTGCTGCAAGAAAGCCGCGATGTGAAAGCCATTCGCGAAGGCAACACCCGCCGTGTGTTGGCTGTGTTGGAAGACTTGGCCAAACACGACAAAGCCCCAGTTGCGGGCGACGATGTCGTCACTGACGTGTTGAGCGACGAAGACAAAGCCAAAGAAGGCAAGTACAGCCAGTTCTACGCCGAGTTTGGCGCAGTGCTGAAAGAAGGCTTGGGCGAAGACTTTGCCAACAAAGACAAAATCGCCAAGCTGTTGCGCTTTGCAAGCACCAGCACGGACAGCGTGAGCGTGTCATTTGCCGACTACAAAGCGCGCATGAAAGAAGGTCAAGAGGCCATCTACTACATCACTGCCGACACCCTGGCGGCAGCCAAGAACAGCCCACAACTCGAAGTGTTCCGTAAAAAGGGCATCGAGGTGCTGTTGATGACCGACCGCGTGGACGAGTGGGCGTTGAACTTTGTGCAAGAGTTTGACGGCACAGCACTGCAATCCGTCGCCAAAGGTGCGGTGGACTTGGGCTCCTTGCAAGACGAAGCCGAGAAGAAAGCGGCTGAAGATGCCGCTGAAACGTTCAAGCCCGTGCTGGCCAAGCTCAAGGAAGCACTCAAAGACAAAGCTGACGATGTGCGCGTGACCACCCGCTTGGTGGATTCGCCCGCCTGTTTGGTGGTGAAAGACCACGGCATGTCCATGCAACTGGCCCGCATGCTCAAGCAAGCGGGTCAGCAAGCGCCTGAGATGAAACCCATCTTGGAAGTCAATGCGGAACACGCTTTGGTGAAGAAACTGAGCGGCGACGCCAACCCCAACTTCAACGATTTGGCGCACATCTTGTTCGACCAAGCCTTGTTGGCAGAAGGTGGTTTGCCAGAAGACCCTGCCGCCTATGTGAAACGGGTGAACGCACTCTTGGTGTAAAACTAGGTCCATGACACACATGGACACACCTCACCCCGCGTTGCTAGACGACTTGAAGGCCAACACACACGTGTTGGCCTTTGACATTTTTGGCACCGTGGTCGATTGGCACGGCAGCATCATGCGCGAAGTGCAAGCGCTCTACCCTTCTGTGGATGCCAATGCATTTGCCTTGGCCTGGCGAGCGGGCTACCAGCCTGCAATGGCGCGCGTGCGCTCTGGCGAGCTGGGCTGGACGCGCATCGACGAGCTGCACCGTTTGATTCTGGATGACTTGTTACCGAAGTTTGGTTTGATGCATTTAAGTGAAGTTGAGCGGGTGCATCTCAACCGTGTGTGGCATCGCTTAGAAGCGTGGCCTGACAGCGTGGCGGGTTTGCAGCGGCTGAAAAAGAAATTCACCATTTGCAGCCTCTCCAACGGCAACCTAGGATTACTCACCAACATGGCCAAGCGAGCAGGACTACCTTGGGATTGCATCTTGTCTGCCGAGGTTTTTCGTGCCTATAAGCCTGACCCTGCGACCTATCTGGGCGTAGCCCAAACGTTTGATGTGCAACCGCATCAAGTCATGCTCTGTGCAGCTCACCATGATGACTTAGAAGCTGCGCGAGCTTGTGGTTTGCGCACGGCCTACATCGAGCGCCCTTTGGAGTTTGGCGCATCGCAGCCTAAAGATGTTTCGCCACAAGCAGGCAACGATTTGCACGCGCGCGACATTCACGCGCTTGCCGATGCGTTGGGTTGCTAAGTCGCGTTAGACGTAGAGCGGTTCTTCTTGCATGGCTTCGCACTGCTCGATGAGCATGTGCACTTGGCCAGCCCAATAGTCGCTGCTGCCAAACCATGAGAAGTGTTGTGCGAAGGCAGGGTCGTCTTTACGGCGCGCCAACCAAGCGCTGTAGTGAATCAAACGCAAGGTACGCAGCGGTTCAATCAAGGCCAGCTCGCTGCGATCGAGTTCACGCATTTGCTCGTAGCCATCTAACAGCATCGAAAGTTGTTGCGTGCGCTGCGCACGATCGCCACTGAGCAACATCCACACATCTTGAATGGCAGGGCCCATGCGTGCATCGTCTAAGTCCACAAAGTGCGGACCACCGTTGGGTAAGTCGGTGGGCGTCCACAAAATATTGCCCGGGTGGCAGTCGCCATGTAGACGGATGTGCTTCGCAGGGTGCGCCACCAAGGCCTGTGTGGCGAGTTCAATGGCTTGGTCACACACCGCTCGCCATGCAGCCGATTGGTCAAGCGGAATGATGTTTTCTGAGAGCAGCCAATCGCGCGAGTCAATGCCAAATGTCTGGGCGTTCAATGTGGGGCGCGTCGTGAAGTCGTGCTGCGCGCCCACATTGTGAATACGCGCGATGAACCGCCCGATCCACTCCAACACCTCGGCATCATCGAGCTCAGGACTGCGCCCACCGCGACGGGGGCTGACACTGAATGCAAAACCATGCGCGTGGTGCAACGTTTGGCCGTGCAAGATCAGTGGGCCGACCAGCGGCACCTCCTCGGCCATCAACTCTGCGGCAAAGCTGTGCTCCTCCAAGATCTGGGCGTCACTCCAACGCTCTGGCCGGTAAAACTTGGCAACCACCGACGTGTTGTCGTCCAACATGACTTGGTACACACGGTTTTCATAAGAGCTCAAGGCGGTCAGCCGCCCGTCTACTGCCAGACCCAAATCAGACAGCGCATCCAACACCACATCGGGTGTGAGCGCATCGTAAGCGTGAGGCGTTGGCGTGTCCTCAAACACCCCAGACCACCTCTTTGTCTTCTGCATGTGCGCGGCGCAACATATCGATGAAAGGCACGACGCGTTGTTTCAAGCTGATGGTGCGCAGCCCATCCATCGCGGGAACGGTCCCGTCGTGTTCAGACGCCGCTTGTGCCGCGTCTTTGGCTGCTTGATGCGCCAATTCCTCTTGCGCCACGGCGGCATGCAGCGCGTCAATCGCAAGCAGCATTTCATTGGGCAAGATGATGCCTTTGGGGCCCGGCTCTTTGCCAATCAGTCGCAAGATCTGCTTGCCTTGCGGCTCCAACATGATCAGGTCACCTGTGGCTTTTGATTTGAATTTGTACAACATGCTTTTATTGTGCGCTTTTCACTGCAGCAACGGATCCACCACTGCATGAAACGCATCGGGTCGCTCGAACATCACCCAGTGCCCAGCATCAGGCACCACGGTGAACGATGTCAGACGCGTCAACACCTTTGGCACTTGCGACAACGTTCCTTCGTACAGAGCATCTTGAGCGCCCCAGACGCCATGCACAGGACACGTCCAGCGTGCCTGTGCTTTCGCCAACACATCCGTGCGCGCGATGCGACGGCGGCGCATCCGATCACGCGCCACATTGGCTTGCTGCAAATCGATCACGTCTTCTGTGACGCTGTCTGCATGCGCAAACATCATGGCATTCAGATTATGTCGATGCACGTCGCGCTGTGCTGCCGCATCCATGCCCACTGTCATGCCACGCATCGGCAAAGTTTGTCCAAACAAGCCCAAACCAGGAACCCCCACCAGCACCATGCTGCGAATGCATTCGGGGTGCGCCGCAGCAAGCAATCCGACCGTCATGCCACCAAATGAAAAAGCCATGATATCGACGGCACGACCATCAAATGTTGCTTTCAATATTTCGGCCAGATAAGGCACAAGCCCATCGGCATCCCACACGTTAGGCGGCACGCTGGAGTCGCCAAATCCGGGAATGTCCAGCACCCAAACGGCGCGGTATTGAGCGATGTGTTCCACATTGCGCAGCCAGTGCGTCCAGCTGCCTGAGCCGCCATGCAGAAGCACCAAGGGGGTTTCATTTGACGATGCATGTGCTGAGCCCAGGGCCGCCTGATGCGCCCCCCAAACGTGCCACACGACCTCACCCCAAGCGTAGGCCTGAACGATGCGCTGCGATTGCGCCTCAACCCGTTTGATTTCGACCATTTCGAATCTTCCAAGAAAAACGCCCACTGAATAAATTCAGCGGGCGTTTTAAAGTGGTTGCGCGAGTAGGATTTGAACCTACGACCTTTGGGTTATGAGCCCAACGAGCTACCAGGCTGCTCCATCGCGCGTCAAGAGGATTAGTATAACCTATTAAGCGGCTGTTTCGGTAGAAGAAGCCTCAGAAACTTCTGCGCGGTCTACCAATTCAACATAGGCCATCGGTGCGTTGTCACCCACGCGGAAACCCATTTTCAAGATACGGGTGTAACCACCTGGACGTGTCTTGAAACGTGGGCCCAATTCGTTGAACAACTTGACGACGCTGTCACGATCGCGCAAGCGGTCAAATGCCAAGCGGCGGTTTGCAACGGTAGGCTCTTTGGCCAAAGTGATCATCGGCTCGATGACGCGACGCAATTCTTTGGCTTTAGGCAATGTGGTTTTGATGGCTTCGTGCTCGATGAGCGAATTCATCATGTTGCGCAACATCGCCAAACGATGTGAGCTGGTGCGGTTGAGTTTGCGAAGTCCGTGTCCGTGACGCATTTTGATTTCCTTTGATGTTTTGCCGGCCGCCGTATCAGGTACGACCAGGGGACTTTAAAAGTCGGTGATTTTAAATTAACGACGCTCTAAACCGGCAGGTGGCCAGCTTTCGAGTTTCATGCCCAAAGTCAAGCCGCGTGAAGCGAGCACTTCTTTGATTTCGTTGAGTGACTTGCGACCCAAGTTAGGGGTCTTGAGCAACTCGTTTTCAGTGCGCTGAATCAGGTCACCGATGTAATAGATGTTTTCTGCTTTCAAGCAGTTGGCCGAACGAACGGTCAATTCCAACTCGTCAACAGGGCGCAACAAGATCGGATCGAACTGTTGGCCGCCGCGTGGTGCAGCTGCTTCCATGATGCCGTTGATGGCATCGCCTTCCAACTGTGCGAACACAGCCAGTTGCTCAACCAAAATCTTTGAAGAAGCGCGCACAGCGTCTTCTGCAGTGATGGCACCGTTGGTTTCGATTTCCATGACCAAACGGTCGAGGTCAGTACGTTGTTCAACGCGGGCGTTTTCAACGCTGTAGCTCACGCGGCTCACAGGTGAGAACGAAGCGTCCAACACGATGCGGCCGATGGACTTGCTTGGCTCTTCGCCATAACGACGCACAGTACCTGGCACGTAGCCACGGCCTGTTTCAACTTTGAGTTGAATGTCGATCTTGCCGCCGTGCGACAAGTTAGCAATCACGTGCTCAGGGTTGATGATTTCAACATCGTGAGGCACTTGAATGTCTGCAGCAGTGACAGCGCCTTCGCCGTCTTTGCGCAAGCTCAACGTGACTTCATCGCGGTTGTGCATCTTGAACACAACGCCTTTGAGGTTCAACAAGATGTTGACCACGTCTTCTTGCACGCCGTCGATGGACGAGTACTCGTGCACCACGCCAGCGATGGTGACTTCAGTCACGGCATAGCCAACCATGGAAGACAACAAAACGCGACGCAGGGCGTTGCCCAACGTGTGGCCATAGCCACGCTCAAACGGCTCCAAAGTAACCTTGGCGCGGTTGTGACCCAATTGCTCGACGTGAATATTTTTTGGTTTCAGCAAGTTCGTTTGCATTCAGATTTCCTCTCAATACCCCCGGTTCGTTACACCGGTAAGGCTGGGTGTCTGGACCACGC